>ERZ795060.57-NODE-57-length-143172-cov-7.549425_pt1 | contig 143172 bp, 116 predicted proteins | sample MGYA00375144_ERZ795060 | MGnify/ENA primary metagenome ERZ795060 (study PRJEB30189, sample SAMN05720157) | activated sludge metagenome | isolation source: anaerobic digester from wastewater treatment plant | place: Japan | collected 2015-05-15 ...
AAGGGTCTTCTACCGCGGTGGTAAGGGTTGTCCGAACATAGTCAAGGTCTCGGTTGTCGACAACATCCACACCTAACTGGTATGCGCGGAGTTCCCCATCAAACGGAATGCGAGCGCCGTTTGGAAAAACATAGGATACGCCTTCTTGGCGAAGCCCCGCCTCGAGACCGCCAAGAGCGAAAGGAAACGTCGAGGGACGATAGGGCCAGTCGTTGATAAGCGCAGAGGCAATCTGACCTGGAAATGCATAATTGTAATCGAGTTTTCTGCCGCTCACCGTGGGGAGAGGCAACGGGGCGCCGCCCCGGTCATAGTATTGATAGCGGTCGTTGCTGTCAGCCGAATTGACCGTTACCAAATTGCGAATGGCAGAAAATATACCGCCAGCAATTCCCGAAAGATCTTTGACGCCCTCGCGTGTTGAAAAGACGCGATCGCTCCGTTGACTATCCACGGTAACACCGTCGTCGGCGATGTAGGAGTATGGCTTGAATAAACGGTACTCTTGCGGTTCGTCTATGCCTTCCAAAAAACCGGCAGAAAATACGCCATTATCGTACAGCCCGTCGCCATCATCATCCAGCCCGTTGATTGCCCGCCAAAAGGCGTCCCCGTTATCGTCAATCAGACCATAGCCCGGGAAAGACTTGCCGTAAATCGGTTCCTGAGCGCCGAACCGCCATTCCGCAATAGCCTTAGCGCGGGAAGTACCTAACTGGGGCAAAACCCGCAGATCATACTCGTGGGGTCCGAGTCCCTCGTTAAGCGCACGTGACGGTTCTAGGCTCATGCCAACCTTGAGCCCGTGCGCGGTATTGAGGTTTGCCTTACTGGCTTCGTCCGTTATGAGAACGGCATATCTGCCTACAATATCGCAAACCGGTTCGCCGGTACTCACCAACGTGCGACCGTTGGGGGTTCCAAAATACTGAGGTGCAATGCGATAAAACGTTCCGACGGGCTCCTTAGTTTCATCAATAGCCAAGGTAGTGGCATTGTCCACGACGAAGTCGTAGTTGTTGTCCCTGCCGTCAATATCCGGCGAACCCGGATTGGGATTGAGCGTAAACGTCCTGCCGTCGGCGCGCGTCACTGTAAAATTGGGTAGGGGATCCGGCACACCGTCGCCTGTGTAATCCACCACAAAAGGCGCGGTCAGGAAAACGCGGTCAGCCGTCTCGTCGTAATACAGAAATATCGCCAATTCGCCTGGTTCGTCTGTGCTGCCATCGAGATCGTTATCGAGACCATCGTCATCCGCAATACGTTCCATGGCAAGCGGTATCCACATGGCATCTTTATAGCCGTCTTCATCCAGGTCTACATCCGCCCAATCGTTGATTCGCTGTTGTTGAGACTGGTTGCTGGCTATTACAAAGTCGCCGACAGTACCGGTACCAGGGTCCACAAAACGAGGGATATAAATACGGTCACCAAGAGTTTCATACTCCGCCCTAGAAAGACGGGGGCTAACTTGGGCGTTCGGCTGCCAAGCGGGTTTACCGATGAACCATGCCCCGTTGAAGTAGGTTTTCCAGGCGTGGTCGAGAGAAGTCACTGTGGGATGGACAAGAAAATCGTGACGCAAGAACGCCATTGCTACTGCAGCGCCGGCTTCCGCGGCAAACTGCGCTTGAACACTGTCGCGCGTCGACGTTGCCACCCGAAGTTCGGTGCGACTTGCTGTATAAAAAGTCAACGACAACAACACGACAATCAACAGCAAGAACACAACAATAAGTAACGCGGCGCCTTTTTCATTGCGTTGCATGGCCATACTTCAGTGTTCTCTCCGTGTGCGCCGTTTTGAGCATTGAAAACGGCAGCCTCGAATCAACGGTCATGTCTTCGTCCTTTGTGCGGCCCCCGACCGCATGCATACGCCTGCACGTGTACGTACCTGACGCCACGGTCTCACGTTCCAGACGGCACACTCCTCATTGTACCGCAAGGCACGTCCATAACGCGGGTGAACTCCCGGAGGGTGTCGGGAGCACCCGGATAAGGACTCTTGTACCGCAGCGTCGCTGAAAGTCTAATCACTTCGGGAAGCCTCGGATTCAACGGTGTCCCGACCCTTGGCGCTAGAGATTCAGGACCCGTCGTTTGAAACAAGGGATTCCCCAAATCTTGCGTCGTTATGCCCGCATAAAAAGGTTGCGTACCAGGAATGTTATAGTCTGCATTCCAGAAGGGCCGAAATACGATAGTCGAGGCATCCGTCAAACCATACTCAAAAAACACGGGACCTGAATACGATTTATCGTTATATGAGATGGCAGGTGGTGTTGGTAACAAGATATTTTCGACAAGCACATAATCCCGGGGGTCTCTGCCCAGCAACACCCACCCGTCGGGCAGGTTATTCCCTTCCCCTCCGGAGAGCATACGAATCCATAACTGCCGTTTCTTAGCGCGAAGCAGGTCTTGAACTACGGAGGGTTCCCAACCTGCGTTTGCCAACTGCTCTATCGCCGTGAATTCTGCGTCCACCCCAGGAAATTCGATGTTGCCACGCACTACGTTCCAATCGATGGGAAAAGAATCCAGGTCCTTTTGGTTGGATTCCACATAGCGAAGCAGGGCATAGGAAGTTAGGGACGATCCATCGGGCTGGGGAATGGTCTTCGCACCGACGCTGCGATGAAGGACATAGGTCACACGGGCGAGATTCGGCTTGGAAGTGCTCCCGTACTCGTATGCACGCACAACGCCAACGTAAACACACCCGATGGGCGTGCCATAAAACTGATAATAACTTCCAAAATCGCGATCGGCGAACGCCGAGTTCAAATCACGTTCCAGAGAGCGAAGCAGAGCGCGTTGTTCCTCGTTGGCTTCGATGTTTGCCGTTCCGGTGCGCACGGCTTTGACGCTCCCCCACAACAAGGTGGCGACCGCGCCCATAACCACCGTCAAAATGGCTATCGCCACCAGCAAATCCACCAGCGTGAACCCGCACTTTCTTTTTCCATTCGTTTTCATCATCTCACCCATCGTTTAGGGCTCGCCTATAAAGGTTACAAACCGTTCGTACCGTCCGTCCGGCATCTTCACGTTTATCGTGGCACGATGAAGATACACTTCCGTTCCACCCGACACCAGAGAAACCGAAGTCGTGTAATTGGAATAGATATCATTCGCCTGAAGAAGGTTAAATACAGGTTCCCCCGCCATCGTAGACCAAGCATCAAACAGATTGTGTCCACCGGCGCTGCGCAACCGCGAAAAAAGGTCATCCGCAAGTTCCGATGCGACGGTGCGTTCCTGCGCGCCCCGCACCTGACGCAAGGTCATCGGAAACAACCGCATGGCGCCGATCACACCGATCGCCAGGATGGTCATGGCGATCAGCACTTCGAGGAGCGAGAAACCGCGCTTTGTCATCATCCAGCCTCCTCTTCCAGGATTCGCGCCTTACCGGTGAACCGATTTAACTCAATGCGGACGCCGGCAACCTCCTTGTTGGGAGCAATGAAACGGTCTTCCACTCGGGTGTCAGGGGTATAATTGATTCGTAACTCGAGTCGCCCGGGCGTTTCATCCCGTTCAGTTCTTAATTCCCCGTTAGGACGAAAAACATGCGCCGGAAAGTACCGATTCAAAGGGTAGGTAGTCCATCCCCAAGACAAGCTTTCTAAACCGGCACGGGGGCTGACTTCCGTGACGCTCGGGGGTGTACCCCCGGAACCCGGTGTCAACGTAAAAAGTTGAACAGGATAGACACCTTGGCGCATGAGATTATTCGTGCGCGGTACTTGCCCCAGAAGCTGGTCCTGCGTGGAGTTGTCTAAAAGGTTTTCCACGCGAGCCTGAATACAAGAGCCTCGTTCCAGTGATACAATCCCGCCTTCATTGCCACCGACAAGAAAGAAAACCTTTTTTTCTGGCCCGAGAGAAAACGTCTGCAACTCTGCGGGCGTTGCACAACGCGCTAACGCAATGGCATCGACAACCACTTGAGAAGTGTTGTCGCGGCTGTCAGGGACTTGCTTCAGAAAATAGACGACCGCCGTATCGGTACGGAACGTTGCACTGTAAACACGTCCGGCACGAAGCATGTTCAGAAGGGTACGGGCGCTGGCGCCCATTTCGTCGCGCGAGAGGGCGCCGCTGCGAACAAGGGTGGGAATGGCAATGGCGGACATAATCACGATGATTGCCATGACAACAAGCATCTCAACCAGCGTGAAGCCTTTTTTTGTTTTTCCTTGCCGCCTCATGACCTCTCACCTTATTCTGCGTTGGCTTCTGTGCCGCTTTATGGAACTTTCTTCGCTATTTCTATCCTAATTGTACACCATAAAGCCCATGAAATGGGCAGATTCTAACAAGACACGACGACTCACGGGGTTTGGGGTTCATTAAAAGATAAAAGTTATTGGGCTGTGTCATGAAAGGTGCAATGCGACTAATTGTAGAACGTCTGCCAACCCTGTTGGTTGTCCCAATTATTGATGTCGTCGCCACCTCCTTTATACCCACCATCTGGCGACGACCACAACTGATCGTCTTTCATATTCGCGCCCATACTCCAGACGTAAAACGGAAGGTCTCTTGGGGCAGGAAAACCATCCAAATTATCTGCCGGAGGATTGCCAGGAATCTTAGCATCTTCTGCGCTTTTGGCTTGAGCATTGTAAATGTATCTGAAATTGTCATAATTTGGATCGAGCCTATCCGGTGCGTTGGGATCCAGAGAGGGACGATAGCAACGGAGCGCAATGTTGCCACTGGGCCAGGGACCCGGATAGAACTGGTATTGTTGGTCCCACGGATCCAAGGGTACGTCCATATAGCTTGTGCCCAGCTTGCTTCTCACGTCAGCCCGTAGCCTCACATTAGCTTCGCGCCCCTGACGAAGCAGTTCATACAGTTTCTGGCTAGCGTAAACACGATCAGATCGGACAAGGGTTAATGCCTCATCTTCGAACATTTGGCTGAAATCACTACGACCGGCATCCATAAGCATTTTGGACAGAGCAAGCTCGATGCTCTTTACCTCTGAATAGGCTTTGGTCATTTGCGCCCGTAAAATCCATTTCTGAACGCGCGGCACCACGATTGCGGCTAAAATGCTGATGATGGCAATCACCACCAGCAGCTCAATCAACGTAAAACCTCGTGTACGTTTCATCTTCACACTCCTGTGTTTCATCTCTACACCAATTATACCGCAGACCGCGCAGATTATGCGCCGCTCATGGCGTCCGCAAGGCTGAAAATAGGCAGATACAGGGCGATGACAATAAATCCGATGATACCGCCCAAAATGACGATGAGGGCAGGCTCTAACAAACGCAGCATGGCTTCCACCGCAGCTTCCACCTCTGCGTCATAAATATCGGCGACTTTCATCAACATAGCATCCAAACTGCCGGTCTCCTCGCCCACGTCGATCATATTGACTACCATGGCGGGGAACACTTTGGCTTCATCCAACGGGGCAGCGATGGTGTCACCCTCTTTGATGCTGTCGTGCACTTTCTGGATAGCGTTTTCAATGACTTCGTTGCCAATGGTTTCTTTTGTGATACGCAACGACTGAAGAATGGGCACACCAGAGGTGATGAGGGTGCCCAAGGTGCGGGAAAACCTGGCAACCGCCACTTTCGTCACCAAGTCACCCACGAGCGGTACTTTCAAAATGACTCGGTCGAATCCACTTTTCACAATGGGAATTTTCAGTAAGATCTTGAGGGTGATGAGTATGCCGTTCACCCACAGCGACAAAATCCACCATTTGAATCGAACGAAATCCCCCGCGTCAATGAGGAACAACGTCATCCAGGGAAGTTTTGCGCCGAAATCTTTGAAGATTTCTGCAAACTGAGGAATGATATACGTTAACAAGAAAAGCACGATGGCGGTCGATACAATTACCACAAAGATGGGGTAAATCATTGCGGACCGCACTTTGCGCTTCAACGCCTGACGTCGTTCCATGAACACCGCGAGACGGTTCAATACGACTTCCAACATACCGCCCACTTCACCGGCTCGCACCATGTTCACAAAAAGACGATCAAAATACCTCGGATGTTTTGCCAACGCCTCGGCAAATGTGGCGCCACTCTGAATGTCGGCAGAAATCTCGCGGAGAATATCTTTCAACTTACAGGCTTTCAGTTGCGAAATCAGCACGTTCAAACTACGCAAGAGCGGCAAGCCCGCATCGATCAAGGTGGCAAGCTGACGCGTCATTACCACCAACTGTTTGGTCGAAACACCGCCGAAGTAAAGTTCCGATTTGCCGCCGTGCAATTTTTTCCGCGCCCGACGTTCATCGGACTTTGTCGCCGGTCGGATCATCGTGGGGTGAAGCCCCAGCGAACGAACATCGTTGATAGCAAGCGCCAAGGTTTCGGCTTCTACCACGCCGAACGTGGTTTTGCCGTCTTTGGCGTTCACGGCTTTATAAGCGAACTTCGCCATCGTGCCCTCCTTACCGATTTCTCCAACATCTCACGAAACGGCACGTCAACCCGCTAATCCTCAAATTTGTCTGTGTGGATCAGGATTTCTTCTGTACTTGTAATCCCTTGCAGGCACTTGATAAGGCCTTCTTCGCGCAAGGTACGCATCCCCAATTTTTTCCTCGCGTATTGACGAAGCTCATGAGCCTGAGCCCTCGCCAAAATCATATCGCACAAATGTTCATCCACTTCCAACAACTCAAACAAGCCCACGCGCCCCATATAACCGATGTAGTCACACGCAGGACACCCCTTCGGCCTCCAGAAACGCAGATTGGGGTCCTTCCTCCATGAATCGGGCAGACCCAGCAACTCCATTTCTTCCTCATCAGGCCGATAACTTTCGCGACAGTACTTACACAGCGTACGCACGAGACGTTGCGCCAAAACAGCAACAAGAGAGGACGTGATCAAGAAAGGTTCCAGGTCCATGTCGAGCAGACGGGTAATCGTTTCGGGAGCACTATTGGTATGCAAGGTACTCAAAACCAAGTGCCCGGTCAGTGAAGCCTGTACCGCAATCTCAGCCGTTTCTAAGTCGCGGATTTCACCGACCATCACGATATCAGGGTCTTGACGAAGAATTGCACGCAAACAGCTCGCAAACGTAAGTCCGACCTCCTCTCGGACATTGACTTGAACGACCCCGTCGATGTGCAACTCGACGGGGTCCTCCGTAGTGATAATCTTAACGCCTTCCTTGTTCAGCACACTGATGCAAGCATACAACGTACTTGTCTTACCGGAACCGGTAGGCCCGGTAACAAGGAAAATACCGTTAGGCCTGTCGATAATTTTCTCCACGCTTTTCAGCAGATTCGGAGGAAGACCTAGCTTCGGCAAGTCCAAGCGCACGGCACTCCGGTCGAGAATACGCATGACCACGTTCTCACCCCAGAGCGTCGGCAACGTAGCGACACGGATGTCTATTTCCGAATCACCAATTTTCAATGCGATTCGCGCATCTTGAGGCAAACGGCGCTCCGAAATGTCCATATTTGCCATGACTTTCACGCGGGATACCAAGGCAATAGCAAACGCCCGCGGGGGCGTCACAATCTCGTGCAACACCCCATCAATCCGAATACGAATCCGAAAGTCGTTCTCAAACACTTCAAAATGGATATCGGACGCACGCTTCTGCACAGCTTCCAGAAGCACAAGGTTCACGATTTTGATGACTTCAGGTTCTTGTGCCAGTTCGATCAGATTTTCCACGTCGCTGATGAGCTCCGTGGTTCCCATCTCCTCGAGCGTCAGAGGGGCATCCCCCACCCGTTCTATAAGGGCGCTTAAGGTTTCGTGAATCGACTCCGTTTCATGACTGTAGTGCTGTGCGATGAACTTGGCGATGTCATGTTGGTTGCCTACCGCTCCCTGAACTTCACATCCCAAGATACGTTTTAGATCGTCCAACTGACTGATATTCAAGGGATCGGCCATCGCCACCGTCAGCACGTTATCCCGAAAGCGTACCGGCACGACGTTATAAAACTGCGCCACATCGGCGGGAACTTTGTGAAGCACCTCATCCGGTATCTGGAGTTTAAGGACATCCACGCGCTCCATGCCCGACTGCACACCGAGCGCTTCCACGATGTCCTGTTCTTCACAAAGCCCCATTTTTACCAAAACGCGCCCGAGCATTTCGCCCGTGATGCGTTGGCGTTGGAAGGCTTCTTCCATTTCGAGAGGGCTTATGACCCCAGACTCAACCAGGATCTCGCCGAGTCGTTTTTCGCTGACCGCTAACATCAATTCTTACCTCGTCATGCCGCCGGCTGTTTCTGGCTTCCCGCCACGGAAACCGGGCTGGTGATCTTCTCGGGGCCGCCGCCCCGGGCAATGATGTTTTGAACAAACTCGTCCGGTTGTTGGGCTTTTGCCAAAGCGTCTTGAAACTTAATAATTCCCTTCAAATAAAGAGCAGTGAGATGTTCATCCAACAAATGCATTCCGTACTTATGTCCGGTTTGAATCGCGGAGGTAATGCGGTAAGACTTGTTCTCGCGAATCAAGTTTTGAATTGCCGGCGTGGTGATCATCACTTCGAACGCGGCGACACGCCCAAAACCGCTTTTTTTCGGGATAAGTGTCTGAGAAATCACCGCTTTTAGGTTGCCGGCGAGCTGCGTGCGAATCTGTTCTTGTTGGTTGGTAGGGAACGCGTCAATGATGCGGTCAATCGTTCGCACGGCACCCGTCGTATGAAGGGTTCCAAAGACAAGGTGTCCGGTTTCCGCTGCCGTGACCGCCGCTTCAATTGTTTCCAAGTCACGCATTTCTCCGACGAGTATGATGTCGGGGTCTTGACGCAAGGCGCGTCGAATTGCTTCGGGAAACGTGGGCACGTCCACACCGACTTCACGCTGGGTAATGATACTTTTCTTGTGGGTATGGTAATACTCGATGGGGTCTTCAATCGTGATAATGTGATGGTCGAACTCCGTGTTTAACCAGTCCAACATGGTGGCCAGACTCGTCGTTTTACCGGAACCCGTAGGACCCGTTACAAGAATGAGCCCACGCGGCAAGGTGAGTACCTGCTTGAGACTCTGTGGCAGTCCAATTTCCTCAAACGTCATGATCTTGTTGGGAATAAGGCGTAGCACCAACCCCACATAACCTTTCTGCTTGAAAATCGACACGCGGAAACGCGCCACATCTTCGAAAGCAAACCCAAAGTCTGAACCGCCTACCTCCTGCAGCTCCTGCTGGTTGTCTACAGAGGCGATACTCTTCATCAGACGCTCGGTGTCTTCTGGTGTCAAAGGGGACTCGCCAAAAAATTGCAAATGACCATGAACGCGTCCAACCGGAGGATTGCCCACCGCAAGGTGCAAATCCGACCCGTCACGGTCAATCAACATGCGCAAAAGACTCACAATTTCATAAGCCATCTATCTTCCTCCATCCGTCATATCATTTTGTCGCATTCTTCTGCGGAAGTGGTTCGTCTGGCGTCGTTACTCGGATAACTTCCTGAATCGTCGTAATCCCATTTAAGGCTTTCTGCCAGGCATCTTCCCGCAGGGTATGCATTCCTTCCAAACGCGCTTGACGACGAATCGCATTCGCCGAAGCGTGTTCCATGATCATCGTGCGGATCCGATCCGTAGTCAGCAACAATTCGTAAACACCGACACGCCCCTGATACCCCGTATTGTTGCAAACCTCACACCCTTTACCCCAGAAGAGCTCCACCTGATTCCGATCGACCCAGGGCATCGCCAGACGTTCCCAATCCAAGTCTGTGGGTTTATAAGGTTCCTTGCAAGAGGAACAGATTGTTCGAACGAGACGCTGAGCTAAAACGACGCGTACCCCGGCGGCGACTAGGAAGGGTTTTGTTCCGATATCCACCAAACGGATGAACGCGCTTGGCGCATCGTTGGTGTGCAGCGTCGTGAACACCAAATGTCCCGTCAAAGCCGCTTTGATGGCAATATCCGCTGTCTCTAAATCGCGAATCTCACCGACCATGACGACGTCCGGGTCCATACGGAATATAGCCCGGAGGGCACGCGCGAAGTCCCATCCAATTTCATGATTGATTTGCACTTGATTGATGCCGTCAATCATGTACTCTACAGGGTCTTCAATGGTAATCAATTTGTTCTCGGTATTGTTCAATTTGTGAAGGGATGCGTACAGGGTTGTCGTTTTACCAGAACCTGTGGGACCTGTCACCAGCATCACGCCCGTGCCTTGTTTTAACAGTTCCTCCCACTTTTGCTGGTCTTCCGGCGAAAATCCCAATTGACCTAACCCCAACGTCAAGCCGGTCTTATCCAAAATACGCATCACGATCGTCTCGCCGTGAATAGAGGGAAGACAGCTCACACGCAGGTCGAGCATCTTGCCGGCGATGGTGATTTTGATACGACCGTCTTGAGGGATGCGGCGTTCGGAGATGTCCATACCCGCCATGATCTTGAGGCGCGATATGATGGAAGGTTGCGCCCGTTTTGGAGGTCTCGGCATCAAATGTAACACACCGTCGATGCGGTAACGCACCTTGACATCCAGTTTGCCGGGTTCAATGTGAATATCGCTCGCCCGCAACCGAAACGCTTCGGTGATCATGTTATGAACATAACGCAGTACCGGACTGTCAGTGTCTTCTTCGTCCTCGTCCGTTGCGGTTTTCCCGCGTTTGGCGCTATCTTCAAAATCCACACTGTCCACACTGATACTGCTGAGGCTGATGTCACTAGCGGACAGGCTCGACATACTAGAAGCGTTGGACAAAGAAGAGCCCATGGAACTGACGTTCGACATGGTGCTTAGCGTACTCATGGTACTGGCGCTGCTCACCGTGGAAAGCATCGACTCTACTGTTTTCTCGGTGAGTCCGTAATATTTGCTCAACGCACTGGCAATATCTTCCGGGGTAGCCAGTTGAACCTCAATGGGGCGGTCCAAAAGTCGTTCCAGATTATCGATGTTATTGATATTGGTAGGGTCCGCCATCGCTAGTATAATTTTATCCCCATCCTCACCAATCGGTATGACTCGATACAGCGTGGCGATTTGGGGGTCAACCAAATTGCGGATTCGCTCAGGAATTTCGCGGTCGGAGAGTTTGACGATGGGAATCCCCAGCTGATCGGCTAGTCCCTCTACGATGTGGCTCTTGCTAATGTAGCCTAGTCGTACAAGGATCTCACCCAGCTTCCGGCGATTCATTGACGTTTGTTGTTTGTGAATCGCTTCATCAAGCTGTTGTTGAGTGATAATCCCCCGTTCGACAAGCCGCTGCCCGAATAGAGTATAGGTCTCTTGTTGCACGGCTCACATTCCTTTCGCACTCGGCTTCTGTCGGAGCTCACGACAAAACAGCATCATCGCCCTTCCAAAATGTACCAGATAGTTATCCAGTTTGTCAATGAAAGAAAATGCGGATAGCATTGAAAATACTTGAGTTATCCTCAGTTATGTCAAGAGATAACCTCACCCGATAAACAGCCCTCCCCTATGAAAACGGTCTAGACTACCCCCTATTTCCAACCTCACATCATTGAAGAACCTTCCGGATAATTAGGTGCACGGGCATAGACAACCTCTCCCCAGAGCTCATAGGCGGGGAGTGATGAAAACCAAGTCGCATTGCAAGCCCTTGCCATCCAGAGCCGGTCGGAGATGATCCAAACGGTGAAGAACGACGAGACTGTCTTTGGAATAAATCTCATAAAGAACATTCACCAGTTCTTCCATGCTTACGCCGGTGAGCGTGAGTTTCACTGCGGACGCACTCGAAACTTCGGCAGGCAAGCTGGAAGTAGTGGCGCGATCGGAACAGTTGGCTATTTGAACAGCGCGGTTTATCGTAGTGAATAAGTTGTAAGAGGGACCCCGAACGGCAATCAGTTTGGCAATGCTGTCCCTATGTTGCTGAACCGATTGAACTTCTCGGGCGATCGTTTGGGCTTGCATCAAGCGCTGACGCGCTTGAGCTACCAGCGCCTTGGAGTTCTCATATTCCTGCAACGGCCCGGTCACGCCAAGGTACGCCAGGATCACGGCAACCAAGATGCCGCCTACTGTTAGTACAACTCGATCCCGTTTCTCTAATTTTCGCATACGTCTTTCCCTCTTGCGCGCTTTCTCCGGCTACTGCGTGCTTGCCACAATCGTAAAGGTCGTTTTATCCGGTTTCGACGAGACCGTAGGTTCACCGGTAACTTTGAGAAGCTTAGATTGTTTTAGTTTCTCGAATTCTTGAGTAATCGCCCCCGGATCTTTCAATTCGCCGATCAACGTGACGGGTTGACTACGCGTATTACTCGAACGAACCACAAGGTCCGTCAGCAGAACCTTCTCCGGAGATAAGGTTCCCGTGATTTCTGCAAGAATGTCCAATAGCGTGGGACGAGTCAGCAATTCCGGGCTAAAGCCTCTACCAACCCCAGCGGACTTCTTGAATTCTTCATCCATAAACTTAAATGTCAATACCCCGCCGATATCCTGGCTGGGACGTTTTTTTGCCGTTTCCGCAGTTGGAAAGGTTTTTGAAAATAGATCCCAGATTTCTGCACCAATTCGTTCAATTTCCGCCTGGTTTCGCCGGTAATCGATATAACAAAAGAACCCGTAACTCACTAGCAGAACCGCAGCCAGAACAGAAGTGAAAATTCCCTGCAGCAACACATGGCGCCAGGCTTGCTTCTGAGCCAAATCACCTTGTCGAAAATTGAACGAGGGAAACGCGCCACATGCCCCCAAGGCAACCCCTACCAACGATGCCCATGTATTCCGATGTTCGGCAGAGACCTCCTGATTCTCCTCGGCTTCTTCTCTTTTGCGTTTAGGAACCTGCAATCGGACAGACTGCATGAGGTCGGCATATGTCACTGGCAATGCTACATGACTTTCAAAGATTTCTCGCGAGCTTTCCTCGAACTCAAACCCCGTTACCGTGAGAGACCCAAACGTTTCGTCCGTTTTTCGCGAAGCCAAGAAGCTTCGAAGTGTATTCATCACCTCTCGAGCACCCGTCCGTGGATCATTTTGTAAGGTCTCCGGGGACAGTGGTAAATGACGAAAGAAACACAGCGTCTTTTCCTGCACCACAACGAGGAAAGCACCCGAATCAAGTACGTGCAGCACGGCGTTCAGACCTTTGACATTTTGCCGTCCGCATTGCCATAGCGCGGTGAGACCCGCTACATCCAAACTAATGCCATCAGGGTCGATACCCGCTTCGAGAAGTGCTCGCAACGATTCTTCCAACAATCCCTTGCGAATACCAACCGCAAGAACCTCGGTTTGTCCATCTACCTCCCGAATAATACAGTGGTCTGTCACGAGCTCTTCGATAGGAAAAGCCAAATACGGCTCTAATTCGAAACGAACAGCGGCAGCGACTTTGCTTTTGCCCTTAAAGGGGACCATCAGAGGCCGAACGACGCAGAACCGCGCGTCGGCGCATAAGACATAGGAATTGGGTTTGGGCTTAACCTTCGAGAGTATCTGCTTGATGGCACTGACCAAAGATGAAGACCGATCGCCGCTGTCTGTCGGAACAATCGGCTCGGTGTGCTCTTCACATAATACCGGCAATTTCCCACCCGTCTTGACAATCGCAAGACGCACACAGTCTTCACCAAATGCTACTACGCCAATTCGTGCTGCTAAGTTCATTCCACAATTCTCCAATCCAAAATTCGCAAAACGTTTCCGCCACCTCTCGGGTTCCGCGATACATAGGCTTCAATACGTACACTGGCATTATGACTATAACCGTCGCCATGGATTCGATAAACCCTTCCCGCAACACCAAACGAAATCTCAGGAGGAGCACCTTGTGCCGGTCTGCCACCTTGACGACGCTCCACGATCCCCCGTGCAACGAGGTCGTCTTCTGTTTGAAACGGAGTCTCTTGACGTGCCTGAACAATCAACTGAGCCAAGCCCGTTCGTCCACTGGCTTCGCCCACAATGTAAAGCAACTCTTCAGACGCTGTGTTCGCGTTTAATGTCCCATCGCCCGGTCCAAACACAGTGAGCAATTCCGTGAGTGGCAACTGCGGCGGATCTGCCAAAGGATCGCCGAAGAAAACTTCTGGGGTAATACCACGAATCAACAATAGCTCTTCTATGGAGTCCAGCGGAGCATTCTTGCAACTGTACGGCACGCCAAGGCTTGAATAGTATTCGCTTTCGCCGCCATTTTGACGCGGTTCGTCATCACTGTCAATCCAATCCATTATGGCATCGACTGGATCGAAAGGGCATCCCCGAAGTTCGAAAAGCTTACGCAGAGCCGCTTCTACAGCGGGATTAGGTTCACCCCGGCCGTCACGGAATAGGGCGTTTACGTTCAATTTCCCGTACTCATCGGAGACAGTACACCGCATAACGGCACCGTTGATCTCCTCATACGGCACGCCCGTCGCCCAAACATCGGTCAGGGCATCGAATGTACCGCCACTGGCTCCGTCCAAATTGTCCAAATCCTGCCGCAAAAGCGACATACCGGTAGCCACCGCTGATTTTGCCGCTATTTGAGCGAGCATATGGTCGATGTGGTTTCTGGAAATGGTGGCTTCAATCCGCATTTCGTATGCAAACTCCACGATAATCGCACTCAGCAAGACAACAAACAGCAAGACCAGAAGCAAGGCAAGACCCCTATTTCGACCCCCTTGGCTCTGACGAAACCTGTCGTAGTTGTCAAGCGGCGTCCCACAGATTGTTCTTTTCTTGCATATCTTACTCAACATTAGTTCCTGCTTTGACCTGTTGTCGTCTGTGATTGGCTGGAACTCTGAGAAGTACTTGTACCCGACCCGGTTGGGTTAGTTTGAACTCGCACATCGGTGCGTCCGCCCAATCCTCCCCGTATGGGAATGATCATTTCAAAGTCGGGGTCATCTACTGTTGAAAATCCTTTCTCGCGCTCATAAGCGAGTTGTTCCTCTGTTTTTGCGAAGTTCACTTTTATCCAAACTGCCCATGGTAGTCGTCCCGTTGATTGCGAGTCCCACTCATCGAGCCACTGCGTCCCGTCAAAATACTGAAAGTTAAGCGTGCGAACGGGCACTGTCCAGTTGGGTGATGTATAGGCAGGGTCGACAACAAAAGATGCTGTACTCGCATCCACTCCTTGTACGTTTCCCGCGAGCAAAGGGGTTTCCGTTACCTGCAAAACGGCCGAAACGTCCTGGTCAGCTTCTTTCTCGTCCCATTGCAGACGCATAGCGGAAGCCCCTGTATCTACTACCTCGTAGCGCACTTCCTTTACGTCCCCGGGCAAGGCAACCCCTCCAATCAATGGAGCCGTCGAACAAAACCGCACGGTATCTTGGGGCCCTTCCGAACCGTCACTATTGACCCCCAGAAACCGATAAACCTCTTGACTCTGCTGCGGATCGACATATACCGTCGTGAAATTGGTCTCGAAACTGCGGAGCAAAAACGCGCGCAGACGTAATTCCTCTAAGGCAATACGTGACCGCCCTGCGGAGGAGACGGTTCCGGAGAACGCCCCATACACCATCGCGGTTATCACAGCCAGAATGACGATGGCAAGCAGTAATTCCAACAATGTGAAGCCTTTGAAACGTTTTCTCATCAGTAATTCTCTGTTCATCCACCGCTGTAATAGACGAGTTGGTGATAATCTTGTTGGACATTAGGACCTTGAATGACCACATGCAGATCGTACAAGTAAGGAACGGTGTCGGACACTGGCACGGCGTCAAAGCGATATAAGTATCCCGGATAACGTTTCCCGAAATCATTAGAGCCACTAACGTTTCCAACGTTTAGCTCTGTTTCCGCAACTCCGAGTGCTCGCGTTGTCAACTCCCGAATCATTGTCTGCCGTTGAGATTCCTCGAACAGACGCAACGATGTATAGTGAGTCTGCAGAAGTAAGAACATGGATAAGCCCAAAATGGCAAGAGCCGCCATAATCTCGATTAAGGTAAACCCTGCTAGACGGCTTCTCATGACGAAGACTCCGACAGCAATCCGCGCGTAATACGTGCCCCACCCGTAATAGCGTCCCACTCCACACTGTAAACGTCGTCTTTTGATTCCAATTCAAATTGCAACGTCTCTGCCAACCCGAGTGGTGTGACGGTCGCTTCTACTTGACCGCTTGTGTATTCGGTAACGCCTACATGGACAGACTTAAACTTCACTCCTTGAGGAAGCCGAGTCCGTTCCAAAAGGTCGGTCTTGATTTCCTCTTGAGATTTATCTTCCTCCCAATTCAGATCAAACTGCTTCTCAAAAAGAGGGCCTCTATCATCGAAGATACTGTCTCGCTTCACATTGCGGCTCCGCGCTTGCATCGCTAGCGTGGCAAATCGCTCAAAGCGCTGCGCCATTTGCTCCGCTCGCCAGGCTAACTCCTCCGCGCTCCCTTGCAAAGGAGTGTCCGAATTCAGGCCTTCAGCATTCTCCTGCAAATCGGTCTCACCAGGATATATCCATCGCGTAGACCAATATTCGCCCGCGTCCAAGTCAATGTGAAACGTCGCTTCTTCGTGTGTCAATGCGCAGTGCGCCATTAAGGCGCGCCCGTAACCCGCCAGGTGACGCGCAGCGCCCTCCAACTCCCCGAAGACAATCGCCGGGATCAAACGGGGCAAGCCCAATGCAAGAATCAATCCGATTAGAAAGACAACCGCCGCCAGTTCAATCAGCGTGAACCCGCCTGGGGCAGGTCGCCTGCTGTCCGCGGAATAAAACATGCCCCTATCTGCTCGCGATTGGCCGCATCTTGCTCCAATCCTATCCGAACCATGATCGTTATTCACCGCTTGCCTGAAGATCCCAACTTACGATGTCGGCAGCATAGCCGCTGCCTCCTGGAGCTCGGTCGCTGCCGTACGAAATAATTTCAAAATCGTGCCCTTGCGTTCCGGGACAAACATAGACATAAGGCATGCCCCACGGGTCAAGAGGAATCGTATCTTGATCCAGGAAGTTCTTTTTCCCGTTGTTGATGAGGGCCTCCAATCCTTCACTGGTTTGAGGATATTCGCCCATTTCGAGCTTGAACATGGTCAATGCGCTCTTGAACAAATTGATTTGCGTCTTTGCCGCAGTCACTTTGGCTTTGTCCGCTGCACCGATGTAGCGAGGCACCACCAAAGCAGCCAACAAACCAATGATGACAATGACAACCATAAGCTCAATGAGAGTAAAACCTGAAAGAGTCATTCGCTTTTGTATTTGCTGTTTTCGATGCACGAGCAACACTCCTTCTTTTCGATGCCAATCCAACCGTTTTAGCAACTCTTTGACTCAGAAACCGCTGCTCAAATCGAAGATCGGCAGCAGTATGGAAATCACCAAAAAACCCACAAAAAAAGCCATAATTAAGATCATCGCCGGCTCCAACAGACTTACCAGGGCGTCAATATTGGTCTCCACTTCATCGTCATAGGTATCTGCAACTCGAAGCAACATCGCATCGAGTTCCCCGCTCCGTTGCCCAAGCTCCACCATGCTAATTAACAAAGGAGGGAAATATCCCACTTCACGTAAGGGGGTGGACAAGTCTTTCCCGCGCCGCACGTTGCTCTTGACTTCGTCCATGGCTTCTTCCAACACGCGATTCTGCAAAACGGTTTTCACAACGTCCAGCGACGTCATCATGGTTAGGCCACTGCTTAACATCGTACCTAGGGTACGAGCAAACCGGCCGCTGATCACGCGAATATACAAATCTTTGTACAAAGGAATTCGCAATTTCATACGGTCCCACGCCAGGCGCCCTTGCGGCCGGGTAATCCAAAACCGCCAAAGGAAGAAACCTGCCAACACAAGCAACACCATGACAGGCCAATAGGTACCTGCAAAATGACATACCTTGATCAGAACTTGGGTGATAAAAGGCAATTTACGTTCCTGCTTCTCAAACATAGCCGTAATCTTCGGCACAATGACAATCATGAGAAAAGAAATGACGCTGACGCCGACGACGACCATGAAAGCTGGATAGGCAAGAGTCCCTCGTATCCGACGCGCCAATTTTACCTGGCGCTCCAAAATATCCGCCAAACGAAAAAGCACCTGCTCGAGCGCCCCGCTGGTCTCGCCTGCGCCAACCATGTTCACGTACAATTCGGGGAATGTGCGCTTGTGCACCGCCATGGCGTCGGCGAGCCGCACCCCTTCGTTCACTTTGTCGCGAACATCGTACAGTATTTTTTGCAGGCGCGGGTTGGAAGTCTGCTCTATCAGCGCACTTAACGCTTCCACCAACGGCATGCCCGCCGCCAAAAGCACCGCCAGCTGTCGGGTCATCACGGCAATGTCACGTTGGCTCACCCACCCCAGCCCGGCTTTCTTCGCACTTGCCGTCCCCTTCGTCTTAACAAAAGACTCCGCAATCTCGGTCGGGAACATGTTTTGTTCCCGAAGTTTACGACGCGCCGCGGCAGGGGAATCGGCATCTATAACGCCTCTCACCCTTTTCCCGGACCGGGCGATGGCTTCATATTCATAAACCGCCATATCTTATTCCATGATGTCGTCAAAAAAGTCATCACGGGTGACGCGGAGCACTTCCTCAATAGTGGAAATCCCTTGAAGAACTTTGGCGGCTCCATCTTCCCGCAACGTTCTCATACCGTATTTTCGCGCTTCCCTCTTAATCACGTTGGAGTCGGTACCTTTAAGAACAAGGTTCTGAATATGCGGCGTCATAACAAGCAGCTCGAATATCCCGGTGCGGCCATAGTAGCCACGCCCCTGACAACGGTCACAACCGGTACCCCGGTAGACGATTCTACCCGAGGCTTCCTCCTTCGATATTCCCAGCTCCAGGAGGCTTTCTATACCGGGGTCATAGGGTTCTTTACAATTCTTGCAAATGCACCTCACCAAACGTTGAGCAAGAATCGCGATCGTCGATGACGTGACCAAAAACGGCTCGATGCCCATATTGATAAGGCGCGTTATCGCACCCGCACTATCATTGGTATGCAACGTGGAAAACACCAAGTGTCCTGTTAAGGACGCATGCACCGCCATGTCCGCGGTTTCCTGGTCGCGTATTTCCCCGACAAGAATCACGTCCGGGTCCTGGCGCACGATGCTCCGCAAGGCGTTGGCAAACGTCAAGCCAATCTTGGGTTTCACCTCGATTTGGCCGACGCCTTCCATTTGATACTCAACCGGGTCTTCCACAGTAATGACGTTGATGTGAGGCGATAACACCCGCTGTAAACAGGCATACAAGGTGGTTGATTTACCTGACCCGGTCGGACCGGTGACCAAAATAATCCCATGAGAACTGGTGATGAGTTTGTTCATCAGTTCGTAATCGTGTTTGGCCATCCCCAGCTCTTCGAGATCGAACAAAAAAGTTCCCTTTTCGAGGATACGCATGACGACCCGCTCACCGTGCTGCACCGGAATCACAGAGACGCGAATGTCTATTTCCTTGCCACTTAATCTTATTTTGATACGCCCATCTTGGGGCAGACGATGCTCGGCGATGTTCAGCCGCGCCATGATTTTTATGCGCGACACCACCGCTGCTTGCTGCGATTTCGGTATCGTGAATTTCTCATACAAAACACCGTCGATGCGGTACCGAACTTTCACCTCGCGCTCAAAAGGTTCGACGTGGATATCAGATGCCCGCTCTTTCACAGCTCCCGATATCAGCAGGTTGATCAATTTGATGATGGGCGCTTCATTCGCCAAGTCAAGAAGGTCCCGTTCCGAGTCCGCCAGGTCAATGGTGTGCGGTTCGTCGTCTTCCCCCGCTTCAGAAAGCACGATAGTATCGATCATTTCGGCGGCGTTTTGTCCCTGATGGTCGAAATAACCATCTATCACCGCTTGTATATCGCGCTTGCGGCACAAAATAGGAACAACCGGACCCCCTAAAAGCAAACGCAGGTCGTCCAGCGGCAACAAATTCACCGGGTCGTGAAGCGCCACGTAGTAAGAAGAACCGTTCTGTCGGACCGGAGTCATCTCGTACTCGCGGATAAATTGCACAGGTACGCGCGTAATCAAAGATGTGTCTATCTGACTCTGAATATCCCGCTCAAACGGAATATCAAACTGGACACTCAAGGCCTCCAACACGTGGTCTTCTTCCACATACCCAAGGTCTAGCAGCAATTCGCCAATACGCTTGGGGCGTAATTTCTGCAGCTCCAGTGCCTCTTCCACTTGCTCCGGGTGCACATAGCCCAACCGGACCAATATTTCTCCCAGCCGCTCTACGCACCGTTCTGTTGTCACCGTCGTCATGGAGTTGCTTCCAAATTCCCACGGTTAAATCCAGATTCCGAATCCATTTGTTGCAATCGAACGGAACTCGGGTGATACTCTGTCCGCATGTAATGGCGTCTCTTAATTTTCTTAATGAAACCTTTCTCAAACAAAACATCCAGATTGGCTTTGCGGAACTCGTCCAGACGCGTCTGCGTGATACGGTCAGCGTCTACTCCCTCCTTAATCACATGCGGCGTCACCAACACAACAAGGTTCCGCTTGGCCCGTTTGTCTGCCGTCCGACGGAATAACCAGCCTAAAACAGGAACATCTCCAAAGTAAGGCGCCTGCCGTTTGGAGCGATCGGTCGTTTCACTAATGAGCCCCCCAACCACACCGGTAGAACCGTCCCGAATCACAATTTTGTTTGTTACATTGGATTTCTGGAACGTAGGACCAACAATATTAGGATCCGCACCCACCGTGCTCTGCTTCGGCTGCGATACCTCGACCTCCAATTCGAGAAACACATAGTCTCCCTCGCTGATTTGAGGCTTGACTTTCATTTTGATACCCACGTCGCGGCGTTCTACTTGACTGTAAATGCTCCTGCCTACCGCCGTCTGGTCTAGAGATGACGATGTCCCCCGCACCACCGGCACCTCTTCACCAATCGTAATACTCGCCTCTTCATTGTCCACGGTCGTCAAAAGCGGCTGCGAAAGCACATCCAGGTCCGTCACAGAGTCTAACGCCGTCAACAACAGCGGCACCTTTGGTACCGTCCGCGTCGTCAACCCCCCTTGCCCGTCAGGCACTGGAATATCCACAAACCCGTCCAATACGCCAGTCGTCAATACGGGATTGTCGGAGCCCCCCACACTACCAAAGGGGCCGTTGGCGAGCAGGTTTGCCAGTTGCACGACGTTATTGATGGCAAAACCGTCGTACCCACTCAGGGATTGGGACTCTACCGCTAGCTCAAACCGGTCTTGTATGACGACCTCCATGATGATTGATTCGACATGCACTTGCCGCTGCGGGATATCCAATTGCTCAATCAATGCCTTCAAAACGGCAAAATCCTGCGGCGACGCAACAATCAAGAGCGAATTCGTCGGCTCGTAACTTTCGATAATGACTTTTTTCTCAAAAGGTTGGATCTCTCCCGGCGCCGCCGCACCCGATGCAGCCATCACTGAGGACACTCCAGATGCGGTGGGCACCCGTCCTGCCTGACCCGTCGTGGTACGTGGGGCAATTCCGATGATCGTGTTCAATTTTTCCTTCACTTTTTCGGCATCCGCATTTTGCAGCTGATATACCCGCATGTTGGATGCCTCCGTCGGCATCGGTACGTCCAGTTTTTCAATCAGGTCGCGCACTTTACTCATCAAGGATTCGGGCGCCATAACAATCAACAAATTGAGGCGCTCATCGGGCACAATCCGAAGTTGAGGCTCTTGGGTGCTCACGATCGTCTGTTGTTGAAGCTGCCCCGGCACGGGCGGGCGAACTTGAGGAACCGGCGGACGTACCATCTGCTGCTGAGGAACACCGCGTCCACCGGTTTCTGGGCCTACCAGCACCTCTTGCAACTGGGCTGCCAGCACTTCCGCCCGCGCATAGTCGAGCGAAAAGGTTTCCATGACCACTTCGCTGCCCGCAACGTCCACTACTTCAATAAACTCCAGAATGTTTCGAATGCCGTGCGCATTGTCTGAAATGATGAGGGTATTCGTCGGCCCATACACATCCACTTTGCAGTCTTTCGTCCCCAATCTCGGCAACAATTTCGCCAATTCTTCTGCCACGGCGTATTTCAACGGGACTACGTGAGTCGAAAACTCGTCAAATCCCTTCGGCAACTCCCGGGAACCTATTACAAGGGGTGCTTTATCAGAACCTTCTGCAACAGGCCGCACGATAATCAACTGTCCATCCAAGGTTTCCCGCATCGTGAACCCGTGCGTCAACAACACAGATTGTAATGCCGGCAACAACATGTCCGGAGAAATCGGTGCGTGTGAGATTAGTGTCACGGTAACGTTCCCAACCGAAGGATCTAAAAGAAAGTTCTTGCCCGTTTGCGCCCCAATCGCTTTCACCACCTTGCTGAGTTCCACCCCCTCAAAGTCAAGGTAGGTCGGTTCGGATTGGACAGCCCCCTCCTTAGGCCTTGCCGCAGAGGAATCGGCGTTGCCCTTCGGGGCACTTTGTGCGGGCTGCGGTGGGACAACGTTCGCTCGACCCGAGCTCGGGACAGCGGGACGAATCTGGGGCGGCGGCGGAGCCGTTTCCGCAGGTGGCGCAGGTGTGGCTGGTTGGGCAGGTTCGGCGGCGGGCGCTTCATTCGCTGCGGGGGCTGCAGCAGCGGCCTCCGGTGACGCTGCTTCTTGATCCTGTTCCTGCGCCCAGAGCGGGACAACACCTACCAGTACTACGCCGAGCAAGATTGTCGCCCCGTGCAGCCATCTCAGAAAACCTGACCGTTCCATCAAATGCACCTCCTCCTTCCGCTACTCGACTCGAAAAACCAACGTCTGCGGTTTCCCATCCCGCAAAATGCTGACATAATGCGTTGGGGCGTTCTGATACCGCGACAACACCTCCATCACCCTTTGCTCGCTGTCTATCGTAACCCCGTTTATTGTCTGAATCACGTCGCCGTCCTTAAATCCATACTTTTGCGCTAGCGGTATTTTCCCAATGTTCGGCGACGTGATCCCTATCACGTTCCCGTTCTCGTCTTTCTTCAGTTGCGGACTCAACTGCGCATAAAACTCCGCCGGATTCAGTTGCGAAAGTTCCGTCATCAGTTCCGTCCGGTTTATCGAAACCTGATTTGGGCGTGCCGCCGACGTCGGACCTCGCGAGGGCGCCGAAGTGCCGCGGTTGCTACCTGGAGCAAACGGGACCGGACGGGAAGAACTCGACGCCACAGTGGGACGGGATGTTTCATCGACACGAAGCACTTCCAGAACGTTCGTCTTAGTGTTGAGCAACCGCACCTCTTTGTGATGAATCTCTTTGAGAATAACGCCATCCAGTACCATTTGGTTCAAATAATACACATCGGTAACCTTTGTCTCCCCGTTTTCGATAATGGCACTTCCCAGGGGATCGGTCGGGTAAGCCGCCACCGTCCCAAACAACCTCAACGGGAGCGTTGTCTCTTGCACCTCCAGTGGCTTCTCCGCTTCGGTTGCTGCGCCGGCACCCGGGGTTTTTGCCGCGGGGCCGAAAAGGTCGGTAGCCGCCACAACGTTATACGTAGAGCGGTCTGGCATCGTGCGTACGTAGCTGGGTTTTTCAGCGCTGGGCGCCGCCGTCGAACTTGCCAGCCGGGCTGCCGCATCGTCGGTTTCAAATGCCCGCAGCACAATCCCCGCGCCCACCGCGAAGATCAGCAGAGCAAGAATAAGGTCGGCAATCAATAAACCCTGGCGTATCAAAAGGCCACGTAACATAGTCTGGCGTCCAGTATATAAATTTCAGACACAACTCACCTTACAAAACAAACGCTTAAACTCACGCGATCGTTGACCGCGCCCATGAGAGCGCCGGAACACTGCCCCTCGCCTTTTCCATCAACGAACAACAGGTTCACTTTACGGCAAATGGCCTGAATAATGCAACGAAACGTATATGAAAGAATCGCTCGTGAAATATGAAACCCCGGAATGGGCTCCGGGGTTTCATACCGCTCATCCTACTTTTCTAAGAATCTAACGGTTTTTCCGTTTTAATTCTTGCTCCACCGTTTTGATGTGGCTTTTCAAATCATCCAGAGTGACGCGCCGCGCCGCAGGATCCTCCGTGCCATCTTCTTTGGGCACATCGGATGCCTCTTCGGCTTTTGCAGCGGTCTTTGCCTTCGTTTTCTCCATGTCCGCGCGAATCTGGTCGAGATTGTTTTTCGCAGGCACACTGGGCGCTTCCAGATACTTCTTCCCCGTGGCGGCTTCGGTTTTCACGTTGAATTTGCCGCCCGTTCCGCTCAACGGCATAAACCCGAATTTCTCGTTGTGCTGAAGAAATGTCACCACCTCTTCTCCAACATTCCACGCCGGGTATTGCGGCACGTAGGTGATGATGCCGTCCTTCTCGCCACCCAACTGGCTGAAGTGCACCAGCCCGCTCTTATTCAAGCGCCCTTTCCAGCTATCCTCTACCTGGATTGTCACATCCGTCACAATCTGGTTTTGCTCGGTCCAGCGGCTTTCTACCGCAACCACCTTGCCCACCAGAATCTCATCTGACTTCTCCACCATGTCGGAGGTGTTCATCTTCAAAAACTGTGCCTCGGCGTTGCCCGCCAGAAACAATGCAAATACCACCAACAGCGTCGCCGTTTTAAGAGCAGCCCGACGGCGAATCAGCCACCATGCCGAAACCATGCCGACCAGACTCCCTGCAACTATTGCACACACCCACAAGTGGGTCAACACCCATTCCAACAACATCAAGAACATACGCGCGCCTCCCATCGCCGAGGGGTGCCGTTTCAAGATTCCACATACCGCAGGACCCGCCCGGTAATACGCCTCTGCCAGCGCCGTTCCCAGAGCCGTCCGCAACAACACCGTGTCACGGAATTTTCTCAACGCGCGCGGTCCCTCGGACACAGGCAACGTACTGGCCGCCAGGTTTAACGGGCACACCGTCTCGTTAATGGCTTTCCCGAACATCGGTTTTGTGCCGGGCAACATCTGCGCCAGCGTCTTCCCGGTGTTGGCGCTCACAATCTGCCGCCGCACCGGATCAAAATACAGCGGCGTACCGCTGTCCGGCGCCACCGTGTAAATGTTGTTGCCGCCTTCGACAAACGTCTGCCACGGAAATCCTGTCGTAGGTGTAAAACCGTTGCCACCATTCAATAAGCCACGGTGTGTTGAGTCGTAATCTTCCGCAGCCTTTTCTTCCTCACCACCGCCGGTGGTCCCTCCTCCCGTTGTACCGCCGCCGGTCGTACCTCCGCCGGTTGTGCCTCCGGTCGGCAAGGTCGGCGGGGTGGTTTCAATCTCGCTTAACGTCACCGTATAAGTGGCCGAGAACAGAACATCATTCGGCGGAAGAGCAAGTATCTGCTTGAACATCTTGGGAAGCGTGAAATATCCGCTGCGGAAGTTGGTGACCTCGTACAACGAAGTCAACGTATCATAAATCGGCACACGGGGAGTCGCGGGATTATTGTCTGTATCGCACCATACTTGAATATAACCCAGGGATATCGGTTCCGAGGGAAACCCAACCGCGGCGTCTGTGCGCGCTTCCTGTCGCAAATTGAAAAAGTTCTCTTGATCGCCGCGCGGATACAAAAACGAAACGCCGGCAATGTCGTCCGGAGCCAGGTCAATATGCCCCAACGTATAGGCGCCACCACTTAAATCATAGAAGAATGCCCCGGGGTTCATCGTGGGCGTCACACCCACCAACCCCGCGCCCGTATTGAACACGAGTGGATCAATCGGCAACGTAACAGTTAGCCCCGGTATACTCACATCGTTGTAATTTTCCAACGGACTGTAGGACAAGCCCAGGAACAGACCTGTTACGTGTGTCGCAACGGCGCGCAGCGGCAAACGTGCTGTACCGGCAACAACAGACGCGACATCAATCGTATCCGTCGTACCCACTGCATCGGGATTGATCGCAATATCCGCATCAACGATTGCCGGTCCCGTGACAGGAACGCCATTGAGGTACGTGTTTTGAGGGACAAATGTGATCAATGCAATTGTTGCGACGCCACTCGGCACGGCAGAGGCTTTGAAGGAAACAAAATTGTAGGCATCTACAGAGCCAATGTCCGTTTCCATTTGCTGGTCGATGGTAAATGGATACCGGAAGGCAATATATGCCGAGGGCACCTGCTCCCAGACTTCCATCCCCGCGCGGAACAGGTCGCGCTCTTCGGCATCCAGCCCGGTTTCTACACTGCTATCAAAAATAATGGGCACGCCCTCGTTCGCGTCCACATTTCCATTTGCGTTAACATCCATTTGCCGGAGCGACCAGGTCGCGTAAATCAGGTGCGGCGCCGTGTATTGGTCTCCCCCAACAAACATCCCCGTTGGGAAAAAAGCAAACGCCGCCGGCGCTCCCAGTAGTATCACGCAACCCAATACACAAGCCGTTGCCGCGCGCCACCCATTTTTTCTCACGTGTCGGCTCCTTTCACGCATCGCTGTCATCATCGCGTCCATGAGAATACGCCAGAACTCGCCTCAATATATTCCCTTCACGAAACGCAATGTGCTTTCGTGCATTTTACTCGCCTGTAAACAATACCGCCGGTCAGCATTATCCCGAACAGGAGCGCCATCAGCTCTGTCGGATACTCCAGACCCAGAGCAACCGGCGTCAACACCACTCGGACTACCATTCCCAGCGCGGGATGTGCCGCCACTGCATCCGCCACCGGCGGACTGAAACGATAATAGGCTTTCACCAGGGCAGTGCCCCACGCACTCTTCAGCAGCACCCCGTCACGGAAGCTACGGAACGTGTCCAGGTGCCGCTCAAAGGGCGTGCCGTATGCCGCCGTCGCAATGAAACACGGAGCAACACCGGCGCCGCCTCCCGGCAGGCTGATGAAGCAGAACCCCTGGTACTTGATATCATACAATCCGTTTTCGTTCGTGACTCGTACATCCAGAAATCCCGTAGTCGCTATCCCTGAAATCGGATACGCCACCACGATCCGCGTCGGGGTCCATTCTGCAACCGGCATCGGCGTCGACCCGAATGTCACCGTCGGATTGTTGAACCGAAGCCCCGTAATTGTCACCGGGAAGTTGCTTTCCGAACCTTGCGACGGGGTAATCGCGGTTATCACAGGCCGATTGAGCCATTCCGATTCGGAGACCAAGGTGATACCCGTCCAATCGGCAGAGCTCGGCGTCGTCGGGTTCGTCACGGTTAAGGTCACGGGCTCGACCAACACCGTGCCACCGGGTATCGCTGCGACAATTTGGGCGTTTGTAGCAGAGACGACGGTCAAAGGCACCCCGTTGATGACTACGGTCGGCGAGGTGCCGAAGTTGTTGCCCGAAATTGTTAACGAAACGCCGCCCGATGGAATGGTGCTCGGCAACACGTTGGGGTTCACCGAAGTTATCGAAACAACTCCGGGCGTACCGCCGCCGCCACCACCACCGCCACCACCACCACCGGTGGAAACCTGGTTGATGGTAATGGTTCCGGTTTGAGCAGCGACGCCGCAAGTGCTGCGCACCCAATTGTAGCCGCTGCTGTCCAACGGGTCGTAATTGGCGATGTTTTTAAAGAACGTAATATAGCCAAGCGCCCTATAGCCCCACGGGAACTCGCTGAACAAATCAAACTCGCCATTTTGTCCACGAGGCGGAGGCGGGAAGGTATCCGGGTCGGGCTCGGTCGGCGTGCTCGGTCCCCACGACACGATTGCCGCACGGAAAGCCACACCGTTTGCAGCAGGACCCGACGCGCGTAATACGACGAAGAAATCCGTTCCATAGTCCGGGTCGCTTGTATTATTGCCCCCAAACGAATCCGGCACAATCTGCCGACGCCGCGGTTGGTTTGCCAATGGGTCGGGCACGTTATCTGTACCAGGCGTCGAGAAGACGAACATCACCTGGATAGGGGGCTCGCCTTGTTGTCCCGTCAAGAACGGCGGATAATCCAACGCCACCGGAATGTCTATATCCGGGTCAAATACGCCATTTCTATTCCCTGGCGCATTGTCATTATCGCGGTACAGCGCCACGCCACTTACCGTCGGATCGATATCCAATGGCTTCAAATCGGTATTGATATTGAACCGGCGCGTTGTCGTCTCTGGATACAACTCCACGATCAACTGCTCCAAGAACGTCGGATCCTTAACAATACGCCAAGCGCCACTTCGCGGCGTGCCGCTGCGCAGGGTCAAGGTATTTACGTTGTTGCCTATAATCTCGTAGCTTTCATACGCGCTGTCCACCAAGAAATAGCCCACAAACGCGCCGGGCGTCCAACTTGCACCGGTCACCGTGAATGTCCCCGGCGTACCTGCGCCACCTGTGCCCGAAGCCGCCAATGCCGCAGCGCCTCGGTTGGTCGAAATGTCAATTCCTAGCACCGCCGTGGCGCGTCCGTCGTTCGGCAGTGTCAAGGCACCTTGCGTCACGGGCACCACTTTCGTCGGAACGTTTGTTTCGAGCAATTCGTGCTCGAAGAACGACTTGCCGACGTTCTCTTCGGGATGATGTTTCTCATAAGCGCGTGTGGACGGCACATTTTGCGGGTCAAATTGAACACCGCCTTCGCGGTCGTAACCGGTACGCTCGGGCAATGACGCAGGAACAAACGCCTTAAACTTCCGGAACCGTGCTATCTTGTCGGAAGTGCGCACAGCGAGGAACATGTCATCGCCCGCATTGCCCGCAGCCGCCTCGTCTCCGACCGCTTTGGTCAGGGTTTTTGGTGCAAACGCCTCCTGCGGGTCAATTAACACCGACTCCATATGGGGCAAGGAGGAACCTTTCTGCGGCTCGGAAAGAACCGCATTGTCTCCTTTGATTGACGCATCACCCTTCACTACGGGATAGATATCGCCCGCTGCAGTGGCGGCGCTCTTTGCCCCACCTCCTGTTGTTCCACCACCGCCAAATGCAGCGCCGCTGGCATCTTCCGCTGGCGGGCGCCAATCATCGCGCAGTGTCAGGCGCAACACCCACGCCTTGTCCAACGCATTCACCACGCCATCGCCACTCAGGTCATCAGCGACGAAATCTCCGTCAAGGTCAACATCCTCCGGAGCAGATTGCCACGCCAGTCCGATCAACTCCAACCGGCTGTCTCCGGGACTAAAAACGCCATCCCCGTTGTCATTGAATAATGCCACACCGGAGGTGGCTGATAACCCTTTGGGATCCAGCGGTTTTAAATCTGAAGGCACAAAATCCGGCGTTCCATCCCCGTTTAGGTCAGGTCCCCAGAAGGCAACGGTGATCTGCTTCACCACCAACCGCTGATATTGGGCCGTCCGGGGATCGTTCGCACCGCAGAAATTGAACCCCAACAGCGCTGTGGGATACGCGCTCTCTGCGTCAATCCGCTGCACCAGTTTCCTCGCGGCACGCTCGGAAAGGGGCCAATCTTTCTCTTGGGGATAACGTCCTAACGGCAGACGATTCCCACTAGGATTCGCCGCGTTGTTTCCAAAGGGCCAAGTATCGTACGTGGGACGATTCGGCTGCGGCGGCGGCGTGGTGTACCAGAACGACCGAGGTCCGTAAGGTGGCGTATCAAACCGAGAGTAAAACGGCACCGACTCATACGGCTGTTGAATATTCAGTCCGTCAGGCGCTGTGCCCCATAAACGAACACCGACCGAATAGCCATCATAAAAGGTGTTAGCGCGGTCGTCAAATGCATCCATCCATGCTGGAAAATCTGTCAAATAGTTATAGCCCGACCTGCAAAAAGGTTGATCGTTTGCGCCGTCGTATGCTGGAAAATCTGTCAAATAGTTATAGCCCGACCCCGTCGCAAAGTCGCTGTCGGAATCGTAGGTCAACACAAGGTCATGTACTTCAGCGCCACAACGTACTGCTTTGGTGTTGGTCCAGTTCTGGGAACGTTCGGGCCACCACGGCTCCGTCCACGTGTTGCCGTCCGCCATGTTGTTCCACCGAGTATCCGCCTCCCAAGGCTGGCGATTTATCAATACATTCTCCAAGGGGATTTGGCAGGTAGCGAGGAGTCCGCCGCGAGCCGGGTTCGCAGGGTCACGTGGCTCGATAAATATCTTGGTATCCGATCCCAACGTGATGCCCGTTCCGTCGCCGGGATCGGTCGAAGAGTCTGCATAGCCGCTGTCGGGACGAATGGTTATAAAATAATCGGGATAATAGGCATTGGGACCAGGCCACTCTTTATCCCCGTCCGGAGTCGGCTCGATCCGCCCAAAGTCACTTGCTCGCATCTCACTCAACGGCAATTTAATCCGCCACCAGGGATAAGGCGACTGGGTTTCAGGGGGAAACGGCACCCATTCCCAGAAATAGAGCTCATTGGGATACGCTTCACTAAACTCCTCCTTGTTAGGAAAGACTGGATCGGGTAAGTCCCTAGGCATTATCACACCCGCAGGCAACGCCGGATGGTCATTGAACGTCACCCCGTTGCCGGCAGCGTCCGGAGTAGGTCTGTTAAACGCATAGTCATTGTTCGAATCGTTCCACAGCCATAACCCATTGAACGCATGATCGTGGCGGATTGCCCCGTTGGGATCGGGACCCTCGCCCGCGCTAGAGGAAACACCAAACGACTGAAAATCCAGCCCTTCGGACGGGTTAAACCCACCGTTACCGGGAAAACCTAGCGGGTCGGCGCCCTCATCGGTAGCAACCACGCTAACTTCACGAATGATCGGCTGACCGATACGTCTCATCGGCAAACCTTGCTGGGCATTCGGCGCTCCTGTTGCCGCCACCGCGCCTAACGGGTTGCGTCTTGCCTGAGCCTCTAACCAAGACTGATCGGTGGCGTGGATGTTGATGCCTACGACGGCCGTCCACGTCTCAATAGAAAACAACCGGCGCAGCTCCATCCGCTGGTAGGTTACTGGGAACGTCTCGAGCAAATTTCCCTGGTCCCACCGTGGGCGGGCAAATTCCGGCAGCGGGGCATAGAGAAACGACGTCCAATTCCATGAATTCGTGTAAGGTTGAGCCTGTTCCCCACCGGGGGTAGCAGTCACATCGTACACCGAAAAACTCGAACTGTATGCCGTACCGGGATCGAGAATTTCCGGAGGCGCGCCGTAGAAATTCGGCGAATAGGAGTCCGCCGGCTCCGGCGTGACGTCAGAGTGCATTTTCGCCTCGTGTACTTTATAGGCGAACCCTAAGCCACTGTGCCACCGTGCACTCGTGCGAAAGGCAACCCGATAAGTTATGTCCACCGGCTCGGGCAAACCAAGACTATCCGCGTTCGGCACGGGATAGTTATTGGCGTGAAAATTGATGCGATACCGAAGCCCTGTGCGTGTCCCTAACGGCTCGCCTTCGTTGTTCCAGACATACAGGACGCCCCACTGAGGCGAATCGTCGGTTCCAAAATTCCGCAACAGGGCAAACTCAAGAAAATGATAATGTTCAGGAGTTTTAACAGGTGCGTAAGGCCTATCTCCCGCTTTCGGGTCAGGAACGATCTCGTAATCCAAATAATCAAGAACCCGCGGCGCCTTTGTCTCTGTTGTGCTGGAGCCCATCTTAATATCAAACAAGGGCGACCAGTTTTGCAGCGGCAAAAGGGCGTGCGTGTCCGGCAAGGCGTCTGTAATGGTAAGTGTTGCGGAGGGCGTCGTTTCCTGTCCAAACGCGTGAAACGCAATGCAAAAAACAACTGCCGCTGACCATACGAAAAACCTACGCTGAGAGTTACTCACAACTGGTTACCTCCGAAAGGTGATGGGGAAGGCACAGATACTGAACCGACATAACCAAGCGGGGACGGGGCACACACATGGTGCCTCCGTATTGCATTGTTCTCGAGAGAGGCGGCTTGCCCCAAACTAACGTGTCGGGGTGACGCCAGCAGCCATTCTTGCACGGGCAGCTCCCTCATCTGTTGTTTTGCCATACGGACTATCGAGGACGAATCCACCGTCCCATTACTGCATGTCTTTCACTTACTATACCACCGTCACACAGTTTATATCACATGAATGGCAGTCTGTCAACAAAGAACCCTCAACCAATTGCCGAGATTACAACAAGTTATGCTATTTTGTCTAGAAATATCTCGTCCTGTCATCTCACGAAGAACGCTACGCCCCGCCCTGTCATTGCGAGGAGTGCCGAAGGGGCGACGCGGCAATCCCCTCAGGAATTCGGACTTCACCCTATCCTTGGGTTCCCTTGCGCTGTCGAGGGGATTGCTTTGTCGCTTCGAAGACTCGCTCCTCGCAATGACAATGCACAGGCTATGTGCGCAAACAGGTTTCTCCAGGCCGCGGAAACGGGGTAGGGCGCAACGCATTGCGCCCCTACAAAAGTCCACGGGATTGCTTCGTCGCTTCGAAGACTCGCTCCTCGCAATGACAACCGGGGGGACCATGCCCCCAGGGAACTGCGTCCAACGTGGCTATGTAGGGACGACCCCTGTGGTCGCCCACTCAACCCATCACCCCATCACCCCCTACAGGCAACACCCTGGCAGCCACCTCCCTCTCATAGGAGACAAAAATGCTCTCGCGTACCCGCCTTTACTCCCTGTAGAGGGATTTGTACGCCGCGTAGTTACCCAAAACTTTCCGAACATAACCCCGCGTTTCCCGGAAAGGAATCGCGTCAATGAACGTGTCCATATCGGCATTGGGTCTCGCCGCGCACCATTTGTTGACGTTACCCGGTCCCGCGTTGTATGCCGCCAAGGCAAAAACATAGTTCCCGTCGTACCGCTCCAACATCCGCGCCAGATAATGGGCGCCGAGCCGCAACGAGTTCTCGGGCACGTCCAGGTTCGCGGCGATTTCGGGCGATATCGCAGGCTCGACTTTCGCGAGCCACTCCGCGGTTTTGGGCATAAGCTGGAGAACCCCCGTCGCTCCTGCGCTGGACACGATACGCGCCTGAAACAGACTTTCCTGCCGTGCCATAGCGAGCAAGAGATAGGGGTCGAGCCCGGTCTCCTGCGCCGCCTGTTGGACGAGAGGCCAGTAGGCGCGCGGGTAATCCACGGTGAGACGCTCGAGCGATATGTCGTTTTCGCCCTCGCCCCATTTTTGGGAACGTGCAATCGCCGCAGCCGTTGCTGCGAGGCCGACTTCGCTCACTGTGCGTAGCACCTCGCCGAACCGGTCGGTACCCGCTGCGGACTCAAGCAGGTGCAGGGCTTCCCATTCCGCTTCTTCCAGCCCGTTATACGCTAAAAACTGAAGAACGACAGGCAATTCAGGGGCTTTTCTCGCATTGCCAGGGATTGTCTTTTCTCGCAGCCACGACGTGGTTTTTATTCCGATTGCGACCACATTTCCGGCATGAGGATCGGGGTGACCGAGACGTGCCAATCTCCCCAAGGCGCGGTGCGTAAAGAAGTTGCCTACGGGTCCGTCGGCAGCCATTTGATAGGCGTGCACCCCTTCCTTCGGCTTCTTTGCGGCGTCTGCCAGCATACCGGCACGAAACCATGCCTCCGGGGCTTGACTACTTTTTGGATACCGCTCGCCCAGTCTGACATAGGTCCGCCGTGCCTGATCCCGTTCTCCACGACTTCGGAATATATCCGCGGCAGCAAGCAAAGCCGCGGGTGCACGTTCATGACTGGGACATTTCTCCGCCAATTGAAGAAAAACGTTTGCGGCGCCCGCCGCGTCTTCCGCCTGTTGGAGTCGGTCAGCGTACCAGTACAATGCCTCGCCTGTTTCCACGGTATCAGGATACTGACGCACGAGCTCCCGCAGCGCCGCGAGTCCATCGTCCGGTGGGGTCTTGCCTAGGAGAAACCGCGCAAGCGCGGCAAAGCCTTTGCGCGCCCACGGAGACTGCGGCGCCGACCGTTGCAGGGTTTCGAGAATTCCCCGTCCTTCTTCGGGTTTGCCACCAACCAACAAGTTCCTGCCGCGCAAGTATTCGAGCCGTTCCTTCTCATCAGGAGAGCTCGGAGAGAACGACGCTCCCAGTGCTACAAAAGCGAGATAGGCGTCTCGGTATTCGCCGGCATCGAGCAAAACATCAATGGCTTCCATGCGGTGAATCGGGTCGGGAGAAGCGACGAGAAGCTTGGCGATAGCCAACTTGTCCTTACGAAGCGGCGCGGAACGCATTGCTTCGGCGAGCATAGCATAGCCCCGGGATGCATAATAGGGCGCAGAAATGAACGTTTCCGCCGCGTTTCGGGACAACGCTGTTAGCCAAGGCGACTGAAACCTCTCCGTCAGCACTAAGGAATATAACGCGGCGGCATCGGCATACATCTTATTTTGAGCGAGAACCGCCGCACATTCCGCCTGCGCCATGCGTCTCGCGGGTCCCTCGGGAAGACGCTCCGCGAGACGACGAAACGCAGCGATTGCGTCCGGCACGAGATTACCCCGCACAGCGCATACGGCGGCTCGAACCCGAGCGAAACCCGCCAGAGGGCTGTTCTCGTCGACCTTCTGGAAAGATTGGAACGCACTCGCAAAGTCAGACCGTTTCTGTGCCGCACACCCTGCCAAATACGCGTCAGCACCGGGCAGTTCGGGCACAGACGACAGGAGAAGCATACCGACAAAAAGAACAGTCATCCCGCTCGCAAATCCCGACGCTCGCTCGTATCTGGAACACGCGCAAAATTATGGCACACGGACAGACTTGCCGGTTTTCGCCGATTTCCACGCGGCTTCTGTAACTTCGATGGTGCGAAGCCCGCATTCCGGCGGTGTCTGCGGAACATCTTTCCCAAGGATGCTGTCGATAAAGTTCGAATCGTGATTCTTGGTATACTTCGGCAGTTTGATTTTGACGGGTCTGCCCACAGCATCTTGTTGAATCAAGCCCAGTCCTTGCCTCAGATAAAACGCCCCCTTGCTACCGACAATGGAATGATCTTCATACCAAGCCGGCGCATTACCTATAATGGACATGCTGCCGAGCGCCCCATTTTCGAATCGCATCGCAAGCGTCGAGTTGATGTCCACTTCTGTACCGAAATTCTCGCTCTTGGCAAACACTTCCTGCACCTTCATGCCCGTCACCCACATCACGATGTCCACCAGGTGACTGCCCGAATCGTTCAGCTGGCCTCCACCGGACAACGCCAGCTTTTGCCGCCACGTGCCTTTCGTCGCCCGCAGCCACTCCTGTGCTTGAATCGCCTGAACGTATTGAATTTCACCCAACACCCCTTTGGCAATCTGATCGCGCATATACCGAAACTGCGGATCAAAGTGACGCTGATATGCGATCATCAGTATCCGTTTAGCCGCTTTTGCTTTTTCAATCACGGCTTTGGCGTGTTTGATGCTGCAGACCATCGGTTTTTCGGTGAGCACATGCAATCCTTTGTCAAGACTGGTCATGATCTGCTCGTAATGACAGGTGTGAGGACTGAGGACCACCACTGCGTCCAATGCCTCGTTCTTGAGCATGTCACGATAATCCCGATAGACTGGCAACTTATCCGCCCCTTCACACCGCTCACAAAACCGCTTCAGCATTTCATCACTGGGTTCCGTAAGCGCTGTGACTTCCGCTTTTTTTGTTTCGTGGATGCGACGATAGTGACCGACCGCAATACCGCCGGCACCAATAAAACCGATGCGCAACTTCTTCGCCATATGCTGGAGTCTCCTCTCGGGTTGAAGCTCTTTTGCCACAACGACCTCGTGTTACCAAACTGCGGCATCATAATGAGTCATTTTCAAAAAATCAAAGAGAACGGTTCTTGCAAAGAATCCTCTGTTGTGGTAGTTTAAGGCGTTGGCAGTTCGGAAAGGGGGGAACGGTTAGTAGGATGGGTGGAACTTGGAACACCGTAACTGGGGAATGAGTATGGTTGACCGACGCATCCTTGCGCGCTTGTTGGAGGTTCATGACCTTCCCACCTTACCTGTAATCATCACGCATATCCTGGAGACCATATCCGACGAATCCTCTTCTGCAAGCGACCTCACCACATTGCTGGAACAAGACCATGCTATCTCCGCAAAGCTATTACGTTTGGCAAACTCGGCGTTCTACGGTCTTCGGCATCGGGTCGACACGATTCGGCGCGCGGTGGTTGTGTTGGGGTTTAACGAGGTCCGCCAATTGGCGCTTGCTACATCTGTGTTTGATACGCTGTCAAAACGCAAGCAATTCGCATTCGATCCGGAAGACTTTTGGATGCATGCGCTCGGGGCAGCGCGCGGCGCCCACCTAATCGCTGAAAAGTTCTGCCCTACGGGAACACGCGAAGGCGCCTTCACGGCAGGGTTGCTTCACGATATTGGCAAGTACGTGCTAGCGCTTGTGCTCAAAGAAGAATATTGCGAAATCGTTCAAGAGGCTCAGAAATCGCGCAGAGCCCTCCGCGAGGTGGAGTTCGAGAAAATGGGAACTACGCACGCGCGAGTGGGCCGTTGGATCGGCGAAAAGTGGCGATTTCCACCCTCTATCTTGAACGCCATAGGCAACATCTACCGCGTCACAACCTACGAGGAAGCAGATCAGCGCACAGTTGCGGCCGTGGCAGTAGGAGATGAACTATCCCGAAAAGCGGGCTTCGGATATGCTGGAGATGGGGACTGCTTCAAGCCGGATACAGATGTTCTGGCAATACTCGGTATCGGACTCAAAGAGTTTGACGAATTGGTTGTACAATTGCAGGAAGTCCGTGAAGAAGCGGCTGCTTTTCTTCGAATCATGGATCAACAAGGAAACTAGATGTAGACTTAGATGGATTTGAACGAGTCGATCACAAAACTACAACCTTTTGTCCAGGCATTACAAGAAACGACGCGCCGCTGCGAGCGATTGATGCAAATCCTTTCTGTCCTGCGTCAAATGGACGAGCTGGACGACCCCACGCTGACGTTGGCAGAGATTTGCCGCCGCATGGTAGAACCCATCGCCTTTGACCTCGCCGCAGAGAACTGTTCTCTTTTTCTTTTGGATGAGACAGGGGAGTACCTGGAACTTCGGGCGGCATACAGCCCGTTTGAAGACAAGGCAAAAGCCTACGCACCGGGGGCATGGAGAGGCAGCCGTTTCAAAATCGGTGAAGGCATCGTAGGTACGGTGGCAAAGACACGGCGACCTTTGCGCGTCAACGACACGGAGAAAGACCCTAAGTACGTAACCTTACCAAACGGCAATGTGCAAGTCCGTTCTCTTTTGGCATATCCCTTATTCAAGAAATCCACTGTTATCGGCGTACTGAACCTGAGTCATTCCGAGCCGAATCGGTTTACCACTGAAAGCGAAAATGCGCTGTCGTTTATTGCACAACGCGCCGCCCAGATTCTTGCCTCCCATCATTTAGCCGAACAATTGCGACAATCCGAGGAACACTACCGCCTTGCCACCCAGAACGCGGGTGACGCATTTCTCATTTTTGACGCAGAAGGACGTATCACCAGCTGTAATCCTGCCGTAGAGGCTATCAGCAAAGTGCCTCAAGAAGACTTTCTGTCCGGCAAGGCAACTTGGGAAGAGCGGATCGTACCAGAAGACCGACTTCGGTTTGTGGCAGCACAGAATCGGCTTTTGAAAACCGGCGAGCCGGTCACTATCCAGTATCGTTTGTTGGATAAGGACAATAACATCCACCATTTAGAGCAGCGTTGTAGTCCATTTAGAGATGCCAACGGCAAGATTGTTGGTGTGATATCGGTTGCACGGGACATCACCGAGCGAATTCACGCGGAAGAAGAGCGGCGCGCCCTCGAAGCGCAAGTACAACATCTGCAAAAACTCGAAAGCCTTGGTATATTAGCCAGCGGTATCGCGCACGATTTCAACAATCTTCTCGTCGGCATCATGGGAAATGCGGGCTTGGCTCTGAGCAAAGCCCCACCCGATTCTCCTGCCATTCCGTACTTGGAGAAAATCGAGTCCACCTCGCGTCGTGCCGCCGACCTGACACGCGAAATGCTCGCTTACTGTGGCAAGGGCGATTTCTCTGTGGGACCTGTCCATTTAGGCAGCCTGGTGTGCGAAATGGGTAATTTGCTCGAAGCTTCTATCGGCAAAGGCGTCGTGATTAAATATGATTTCAGCGAAAACATCCCTCTTATCCAAGGCGATGCCGCTCAGATTCAACAGATCGTCATGAACCTCATCACAAACGCCTCCGACGCCATAGGCGATACCGAAGGACTTATTACGGTTCGCCTGTATGTCACTTATTGTCGAAAAGACGACCTCATTTCCGCTTACCACACGGAATCGGCCGAAGAAGGCGAATATGTGTGTCTGGAGGTGTCGGACACGGGCGCCGGAATGGACGAAGCCACGCGGCTCCGCATCTTTGACCCATTTTTCACCACGAAACACGCGGGGCGAGGTCTGGGCCTTGCCGCTGTGTTAGGTATCGTTCGCGCTCACAAAGGCGCACTCAAGGTGACAAGCAAACCCGGAAAAGGCTCCACCTTCACGGTGTTGTTCCCGACCCTTTCGCCCGATGCGGTCTTCGCCACACCAGCACCCAAACGCCCCGAAATATCCGTGGAAAATTGGCGTGGCAGCGGCACCATTTTGGTAGTCGATGACGAGCCCAATATCCGGGAAATCGCCGAAGCTGCATTGGCCGACTTCGGATTTGAAGTACTTACAGCTGGCGACGGCAGAGAAGCCGTGGAAACATTTAAAGCCCACGCCGAAAAAATCCGTGCCGTTCTCCTCGATTTGACCATGCCCGTCATGGACGGGCTGGAAGCCTTTGAAGAAATCATTGCTATACGCGACGACGTACCGGTGATCCTCTCCAGTGGTTATACAGAGTCGGAGTCGGTTGGAAGATTTAACACGCGGTCCCCAGATGGCTTTATTCAAAAACCCTTCTGGCCAAGTGAGTTAGTGAAAAAGTTTCGCGAAGTACTGGAAAAACCGCCTGCAGAATAAGCACTTTTTACCTGCGGAAAATCCACTCCCGCGAAAGGTATTTCTCTTCCGCGAGAACATGAACCTCGTTCATTTCTTTGCGACTCAAACCCTTTTCGCAAGGCACCACCTCGAATGCCTCGCAGACTACTTCCTTCAAAACATCACGACCTAAAGGAATGTTTGTCACGAACTTTTCGTGGGACCTACCCACACGATACCCAGGTTGTTCCGTCGGTTCACGCAGGTAACGACTTATTAACGTCGTATCAAAAGAATACAACAACGTTCCGTGGTGCAGAATCGAGTGACGCCGCCGTCGTTGTGCATTCCCGGAGAACTTCATGCCCTGTATGGCAAGGTCGGAGATTCCTTGATGCTGCGCTAGAACTCCCCGTCTCTGCAAGCTATCAACAAGCCTTCCCAAAATGTAACAGTAAGACCCACGAATGGTTTGTAACTCGGGTGCATTAAGACGCGGCAACACCAGGGTGAAATTCAGGCATCCCGGGCCTTGAAGCACCGTGCCCCCGGCGGAACATCGGCGAAAAATGCGTACCCCGTCCTCACGGCAATGGTGCTCATACACTTCCTGGCGAACAACCTGCGAAACCCCGACCACGACGAAATAAATCGAACTTTCCCAAAAACGCAGTACCCCGTCGCATCCACCCCGCTCTACCAAGTCCGATAGTATTTCGTCACACGCCAGGTTCTCGGCAGGATATCGAAATGAATAATCAATGTATCTCATGCAGGATAAATGCAGTTCAGTTCACGTGCCGCGCGCACTTCGTCTAACCTACCCACGGGCGTCGTCGTGGGAGCCGCGTGCAACTTCTCCGGACTTTCCGAAGCATCACGCGCCAATTCAATCATCGCGTCACAAAACGCGTCCAGGGTATCACGCGACTCGGTTTCTGTCGGCTCAATCATGAGGCTTTCTTTTACAGTCAGTGGAAAATACACGGTCGGGGCGTGGAAACCTTTGTCGAGTAGCGCTTTGGCAAAGTCCAATGCCTTTACCCCATGTTGGAGAAACGGCACGGCGGATAAGACACATTCATGCATGCAGTTTCCCTGAAATGCCGGCGGGAAATACTCACGAAGACGGGACAAAACATAATTCGCATTCAACACGGCATTTGCGGAGACGGCCTCAAGCCCTTCCGCACCCAGCATACGAATATACGCATACGCACGTACAGCCACCAAAAAATTGCCAAAAAACGGGGCTATCTTGCCGATGCTCTTTATGGGCTCACTCAATTCATATCCTTCTTCTGTCTTAGTAACGCGAGGTCCCGGTAAATAGGGTGCAAGTTTTTCGTTTACCCCGACCGGACCTGCGCCGGGACCGCCCATCCCATGCGGTGTCGCAAAGGTCTTATGAAGATTGAAATGCATCACATCAAACCCCAGATCCCCCGGGCGGCATCTTCCCACAATCGCATTCAAGTTGGCACCATCGTAATACATGAGCGCATCCACTGCGTGTGCCATTTCTGCAATCTGTTGAACGGCAGGCTCAAACAAGCCATGCGTGTTAGGGCACGTTAGCATAACCGCCGCCACGCGTTCCGTGAGCGCCGCGCGAAACGCCTCCCTATCAAGTGTGCCATCCGGTGCGGAAGGGACTTCGACCACCTTGAACCCGGCAATGGCTGCGCTGGCGGGATTGGTCCCGTGTGCCGAATCCGGCACAAGAACCAGGTCTTTTTCATTGCGTTTGTCTTTGTGATAAGCCGCGATCAACAACGTGCCTGTCAATTCCCCATGGGCGCCGGCAATCGGCTGCAACGTCACGGCGTCCATACCCCCTATCTCGGCAAGCAGGCGTTCCAGATGATATATCAATGCCAAGGCGCCTTGACATTCTTTCAAAAAAGCCGGGCAAGAACTCAAATGAGGGTGCAACTGGGCAAAACCCGGTTCCGCCGCAATCCGGTCCATTACTTTCGGGTTATATTTCATCGTGCACGAACCCAATGGATAGAAATTCGTATCCACTCCGAAATTTCTACGGGAAAGCCTCGTGAAATGGCGCACCACGTCGAGCTCAGTCACTTCCGGAAGCCTCAAATCCGTATGGCGGCACAAATGAGACGGCGGCGAAACATCAGGGACATCCAGGGGGTCGATTTGCACCCCCCGTCGCCCTTTCTTGGACAACTCAAATATCAGCTGCATACAACCTCCCGCAATGATTGAGCAAAAAATTCCAACTGCCCCCGTGTTTTTTTCTCGGTTACGGCAATGAGAAGCTCGGTGGGCTCGCCAGCACCAACGCTATGCAACGGCAAACCCGCCACAATGCCCCGCGTCAACATACGTTCAACGACCTGGTCCGCCGATATCGGTAAACGAACGACAAATTCGTTGAAGGTCGTGGCATTATCAGCTAGCCACTCGGCAGGCAACAAACGCTTCAAGTACTCGGTCTTCGCATAACATTGGTGGGCAACCTCTTTCAGCCCTTGGGGTCCCAATAAACACAAGTAGATCAGGGCGCGCAAAGCACAAAGCGCCTCGTTGGAACAAATGTTAGACATTGCCTTTTCCCGACGGATATGTTGTTCGCGAGCCTGAAGCGTCAGTACAAAACCGCGAAGCCCCTTATGATCTACCGTCGCTGCGGCTAACCGCCCCGGCATCTTCCGCACGTACTCCCGCTTGGTTGCCAGTATGCCCAAATAAGGGCCGCCAAAACTCAAAGGAATGCCCAAACTCTGCCCTTCCGCCACAGCAATATCAGCGCCCATCTCACCCGGTGTCTTCAAAAGACCCAGAGAAACAGGATTAAACACGACAACAAGAAGGGCGCCGGCTTCGTGACACCGCTGGGCAAGGTCCGTGTAATCGGATACGGTCCCTCGAAACGAAGGATTCTGTACAATCACGCATGCCGCTCCGACGGGGTCAACACCGGTCTGGATTTGCAGCCCCAGATTGAACGTATGAGTCTCCAACAAGCGCCGATAAATGGGATTCAGCGTCGGACTGCACTGAATCCGCCGTCGGTTCGTAATACGAACTGCCATAGTCGTCGCTTCGAAAACGGCCGTACCACCGTCGTATAAGGACGCGTTGGCAAACTCCATATCGGTGAGACGGCATATTGCCGTTTGATACTCATAAATAGCCTGTAACGTCCCCTGGGCACATTCCGCCTGATAGGGGGTATAGGCGGTCAGAAACTCCCCTCGACTCACCAAGGCGTCTATAGCAGCAGGAATAAAATGGTCATAATACCCCCCGCCGAGAAAACTAACGAGACTCGTATCGTTTTTCTTCGCCAATTCAGCACAATGCTCGCGAATGGCAAACTCGGACATGGAACCAGGCAACGCCAGCCTGCCGCTTCGCACTTCCTCGGGAATGACAGTGAAAAGGTCTTCGAGAGAACTGGCTCCTATCCTTCGGAGCATTTCCCTTTGTTCGTCTTCTGTGTTAGCTATCCAACTCATTTTTCGAGTGACTTTATATAAGCTTCATAGGCGTCCGCTTTCATGAGTTTATTTAATTCAGACACCCGCACACTATCCAACTTAAAAAACCACCCCTCACCATAAGGGTCTTCATTGACCAACTCGGGGCGCGACTCGAGGAAATCGTTAACCTCACAAATATGGCCTCCGACGGGAGAATAGACATCACTGGCAGCTTTCACCGATTCCACCGTCGCTACCGTCTCGCCCCGGATGACATCTGCCCCCAGTTCAGGCAATTCCACATACGTGATGTCTCCCAATTGCTCGACAGCATACGAAGTAATTCCTACGACATACTCGGAACCCTCATCCCGAATCCACTCGTGATCTTCGGTGTAATACAAGTCGTCCGGAAACATTGTCCTTTTACCTCCTACACGTTCCCTGTTTATAAAAAGGCACCGAAACAACTTCAACAGGAAGCTGCTTCGGTCCAGCCATTAGTCTTGTTCCGGGAGTGACAAAGTCAGAACCCACATAGCCTAAACCTATACCATATCCTACACTCGGTCCAAACGTCCCGCTGGTCACCATACCTACGGGCTCGCCACTCACGCTTAGTGTGTAGCCCGTTCGCGGGGCTCTACGGTCTGGAGCGGAAAAGCCCACGAGTTGAGCATAGCCACCGGCCCGTCGCATCTCAACCAGCACTTCTTTGCCAACGAAATCTTTCTCCCAATCTACGAACCGCGATTGAGAAGCCTCTAAAGGAGTCTTGGTATCGTCAAAGTCCTGACCGCTCAAGGGGTAACCCATTTCCAGCCTTAACGTATCTCGAGAGCCTAAGCCCGCAGGCATTACTCCGTCCAATTGCAGCAGCCAAGTCCAGACATCGGATGCGGATTCCCATGGGATGTACAATTCGAACCCCAGCTCTCCCGTGTAACCCATGCGCGTCACGACGAGAGGTAACCCGCGCCAACTCGTCCTTCGAGCGCTAAAATACCCCAGCTCTGAGACAACGGTGAGTCCTGCCTTCTCCAGGACTTCCCGGGACCGAGGCCCCTGAACATCGATCTTCGCCGTCAAACCGGACACATCCTCTGCTGGATGCTTCAGGGAGGTCAGCAAGGCACTGATGCGCGAAGCCGGACCGGCGTTACTTACCACAAACAATTCTTCTTCGGCAAGTCGAATTGAAATCACGTCATCGAGAATGCGCCCTTGATCATTTAATATAGCACCGTACCGTCCACGACCCACAGGCAAGTTCGTAAGATTGGCTGTAAACAAACGGTCGTATTCCTGTATCGCGTCTCGTCCCACGAGTCGAAACTCCGCCATGTGAGAGCAATCAAAGACGCTGACAGATTCCCGTGTGTGCCGATGTTCCTCCAGAATGCCCCGAAATTGCAAAGGAAGCAACCACCCGTGGAAATCGACCACCTTGCCGCCCAATGCCACATGTTGATCGTAGAAAGGCGTTTTCTGAGGAAGTATTTCGCCACCAATATCGCTCATTGATTTTCTATCCTTTGTTGTTGCGAGAAAGTCGCTTGCTCACAAGGGACCATTTGATCTGCCCATAGGCAAGAGGTAATTTGGCGAAATACGTATGAACCGCATAACCCAAGGCAATGGACCAAGGATGCCCTTTTCTAACAACTTGAAACGTTTTTCGAAATAAGACAATCCCCGCTACAATCAAAACAGCAAGACGCCACACAATCGGCGCAAATAACAGAAGCATCAAACCAGCAAGCAGCGCAGCCGCCCACCTGTAATTTGCGCGACATTCTCGTTGCCACATCCTATCGGAAGCACCCGCACACCGATGTGAGACTTCGGCGTACGCCCAGCCTGACCGAACACACCGCCGCCAATAGTCGGAAAAACCTCGAAACGCCAGATCGTGGTACGCCATCAATTCCGACAACTTCATGACCTTTTTGTGCAAATGATTCCGGATCCGCCAGCAAAGAAGCGGCTCTTCTCCGAACGACACATCCTCCGGAAACCCGCCCGCTTCAATAAAAACAGAACGCCGAAAGATTGCCGCGCCACCACAAAACGCCACCTCACCCTCACCCTGTATCCAATCCAGTTCCAATATCTTGTAGAGAAAACTTGAACGCATTTCCCGCAGTTCGCCAAAAACGACGCCCACATCCTCTCTCGTCACAATGAATTCCAAAGCTTTTTTCGGCCAGGACGGTGCCATCACCATATCGCCGTCAAGAAACTGGAGAAATGTTCCTTTAGCGTGAGCCGCGCCTACATTGCGGTTCTTTGGCGCCTTCCTACGTTCTTCCGCAGCGAGAACGAGGTCACACCCTGCAGCACGTGCGACGTCCAAACTGCCGTCATTTGAACCACCGTCTACATAGATTACTTCAAAAGGGACTCCTGAAAGCTCTGCTTCCCTGATCGAACGTATACAGGCGGACAACGTGGCAGACTCGTTATACCCGATGACTACAAAAGACAGCAGCGGCTGCGAACAGGCGTTGGCGGGTAATGTGTTATCAAAACAGGCCATTTTCTGATTTCACTAATTCTAACTAGTCAGCCACCGCGCCCTTAAAACAAAACTCATTCCCATGATCCATACCTACTACACCCAATTTTGTTAAAGCGCGTGATATACTAAATGTCACACGTTTATAGGTCGTGAGGAAAAACCGTCGTGGTGTATTTCACCTGTCCAAAATGTCAATCTACCTATCAGGTAAAAGAAATGCAGCTCGCGGAATACTTCTGGTGTCGCAAATGCCGTTCTGCCATCAAGGTTTCATCCAATGAAACGGATCCGCCAAAGCCATCCACAAAAAACCGAAATACAGACCTTTACCAGATTTCTGAACCGTCGTCTTCTTCAGCGGCACTCCGTGACAAAATGGATACCTCACCGTCACAATGTGAGGCACCGTCACGCGAATATGATAGGGATCGTGATGCGCTACTTCAACTGAAACAAACCCTTCACGAGACCATTCAGCAAGTCCGCGCACAGAGCGAGGCAATGGCAAAATTGGAACAAACCTTAGCGCAAGAACGGAAACTTCGTGCGGAACTGGAAAAACAACTCACGGCGCCCTCCTCAGGCGGGTTAACTGCCAACGATATACCGCAACAATCAGAATCAATTCGTTCTTACGCTGACGAACCAAGCGGTTTTCCTACCGTGCCCGAAGAACAGCCCAATCAGGAGAAACTTTCCGACGCCGCTATGATAGAATTGCTGCTGAGATTCTCTAAAAAATGATTGTTCATAAGAAGATGCGAATGCGGTAGTGAGTATATAAGGTCACATGCGAAAGTTAATTTTGACCTGCGAATGCGGAGAGCGCATGCAAGTCCCCCGGTCTGCGCTGGGCAAAACGGGGCTTTGTCCGGCTTGTTCCCGCGCCATACCCATCCGAACCGATAATACCCAGCCTGCACCTCCAACCGGCGCATTCGCCTCCTTTTCCAACACCACACCCCAAGTAGCGCCCCCTTCGAGCCCCGCGGAGGATGATAAGCGGCGATTCGGCGAGGCTGTAGACCTGTATTTTGCCAGGCGTTATGCCGAGGCATTGGCAGTCTTTAATAGTTTGGCAACCCGATTGCCCGACTGTCCCGAGGTGGAGATGGGGAGGTCTCTGTGTCTGAAAGCCTTACAAACACGCCCCGCTTTTGCTTTGGAAGACAAACGAGCCCCAAGCGATCCGAGCCAATTGACCGAAGACCTCATCAAGAAGCTCCTCGTTCACCTGATGATGAACGCGTCCTCCGAGGAAATCCAACTAAAAGCGGCAGAGTTGGCTTGTCGTGTATTGGGTATCCTACAAAACGGCAACAATCATCTCCCGTTGAATCACAGCACGAACTCGTTGCTTGACGAGCTACAGCAGCTTCATGCGACTGTTGAAACGCTCTTGCAAGAGAGGGACGACACCAAAACAGAAGAAACACCTGTTCCTGATGAACTTCAGCCTTAAGCAACGGAGTTTTGGGCTGTGCGATTGATTATCGATGTCAGTTCAACCATGGATCACCCCCTGACAGGAGTAGGTTGGCGCACGTTCTATTTGGTCGACCACTTTCTGAAACTCAACTCCCGCTGGGATGTCTGTTTGTTTGCGGCACGTTCCAGAAAAACTCCTAGGGGTCAATTCCCTTTCAAAGAGGGCCACTCAAAAGCCGTTATTGTTCCCTATTTCAGACGCCTGAAAACCTTGCTTTGGCCAACGTGGGAGTTTCCGCCGATCGAATGGTTTTGCGGAAAAGCCGACCTCGTCCACGGTACGTTTCACGATTTACCCGCATCCCGACACGCCCTCCGTTTGGTCACCGTACACGACCTGTCGTTTCTTCTCTATCCGGAAACGCACACCCCGAAAACGGTCGCGGTTCAAAAGCGGCTGATGGAACACGCCGTCCGCCATGCAGATGCTTTTGAAGCAGTATCCGAAAGCTGCAAGAGGGACCTTATGAACGTGTTCCACATCGCCCCCGAAAAAATCCACGTGGTGCCGGGTGGCGTCCATCTGGAAGAATGGCAGAATCCGTTCCATGAAGCCGACTTGGCTGCGTTGAAACGCAGACTAAACATCACACGGGAATATTTTATTCATCTCGGCACAATCGAACCCCGCAAAAACTTACCCCGTTTGCTTGAAGCGTACGCCCGGATACGAGAACGATTTCATGAATATCCCCAGCTTGTCCTCGCGGGCGCAAAAGGCTGGAAATCGGAGCTGACTCTAGAGGTGCTCGCCCAACACAACTTTGGCGAAGATGTCATCGTAACCGGATATATCCCTCGTTCCGATGCGGTTTTGCTGTTGCGTGGCGCCGCCGCTTGTGTTTATCCTTCTTTGTATGAAGGCTTTGGGTTGCCGGTCCTGGAAGCCATGGCTGCATGCGTACCCGTGATATGCTCCACTGCTTCAGCGTTGCGGGAGGTTTCCGACGGGCAGTGTATCTTTGTGGATCCCCTGAGTGTGGAGTCCATAGAAGCCGGGTTGGATCTATTCTTGAACAAACGCGACCTGGCGAAAAAAAGAGCAGAATCCGCTTATCAACGCGCTAGAACCTACACGTGGGACTCAAGCGCAAAAAAACTCGCCGCTTTGTATGAGCTACTAATAACAAGGGGAAAAGATACGAGTGAATAAATCAAAAACTCTCACCCAGAAAAATGCAAACGTTACCTTCGTTGCCCTCTTGTTCCTTCTCGGCATAGTTATATTTCCTTGCGTTTTGGGAAACGCATACGGTGAATCATCCGGGCTTTCCTCCGTGGTGGACAAGTCGCACGTGGTGAGCCCAGAAACACCACCGCCTCAACCCGCGGAAAAAGTTGAGACGGCGCCACCCAGCGCCACGCTGACCCTGCGGGAAAAAGTCGCGCAACTCATGATTGTCACCCTACAGGGTGATCCGCTGCCGGACTCCCAAGACCTCCTTTTCCTCTCGCAATATCCGCCCGGCGGCATCGTACTCCCACGGCTTTCCCAACCGCGCATGACTGCCCGCTACGTCGCAACGCTGCGCGGTATAAAGAACCCTTCTAGGGTTTGGATTGCCGCAAACATGCACACGTTCCCAAAGTACAACTGGGGACCCGAGAATTACTTCCCGCCCATCCCTTCGCTTTTGTCTGTTGCGGCTTCAAATGACAATTCAGCTGCTAACGCATTGGGGATCGTCATCGCAGAACTAATGAACACACTCGGCTTGGACGTTCATCTCGGACCTACGCTGGAACTCGCGCCCACCCTCCCCGAAAGTAAGGGTAACATCCAATGTTTGGGCAGTGTGCCCCAGTTCGCTGCAGATGCAGGTTGCGCGCTGATAGCAACGTTGAGCAGTCACGGTATTTTGCCCGTACCACTGGGATTCCCCGGGGGCGGCTATAACAAAACGCCAAAACAACCTGCCGTTCTTTCCACCCCTCGCCCCTTGCTCGAAGAACACGACCTGTTGCCCTACAGAAAAGCAATAGAACAAGGCGTAGCAATCATTCATGTGAGCAATACACTCGTTCCCACAATCGACCCTGCCAACGTGCCTGCAAGCCTTTCGCGTCCCGTGATGGTCGACCTCTTGCGAAATCAACTCGGATTTCAAGGAGTCGTCATTGCAGGTCCGATGGACGACGAGGACATAACAAGATATCGAGACGCCTCCGCTGCAGCACGTGCAGCGCTTGAAGCCGGCGCAGACATGATTCTATGGAACTCCGCAGGACAACGGGTCATGAAAACCATCGACCAAATTGTAATGGCGATACAGCGAGGCGAACTAGACCAGGATATCGTGGAATCTGCGCTGCGCCGTGTGCAACAGGTGAAGCAAGACCACACGAGAGCAGCGACGGACCTTCCAAAAGCGACCCAGGCAGAAAAGATAGAAAAAACAAGTAAGTACAGTGACGCCGCTTACAAAATCGAGCGAAAATCCATCACCCTTGTCCAAAATCGAAACAACGCACTTCCTCTCCAAAAAACAAAAGCAATAACGGTAGGCATATGCGGTGTAATCGGTGTCAGCGAACTACAAAGCGCCTTGGAACGTTACTTGAAAAAAGTGCCCGTTCAGCCCATTACCACGGCAAAGCACGGCGGAGATATTTACGATTTTGAAATTGACCGGGTGACTCGAGGCATCCAGGGTGCAGGAACAATTATTTGCATACTTACCTCCGACATACGTCCCGCCGGTCAAACCCGCCTCATCAACGCCATCAAGATGAAAGGTCCACGGGTGGTGGTAGTGCTCGTTGGCTATCCCTCGTCTCTGCCACAACTACAGACCGCCGATGCGATTGTGCTGGCATACTGCAACCCCGACGCCTTGGAAGAATCCATGCGTGCTGTCGCAGATGTCCTCATGGGTGAAGGGGCGCCGGGCATCTTTCAACCTGTCAGGGAACTACACTTTCAACTCGGCGTGCCCCAAAAACTTAACGCCCTGGATGTCATTCGTGTGCCTTCCGGCAGATTGCCCGTCAACTTGGAACCCCCATTTGTTGCCGGGCTGGTTGTACAATACGACCCGTCCAAAGCCGTAAAAAAGGTCGAATGGGATTTCGGTGACAAGGAACGAATGAAAGGGGTTGAAGTTGAAAAGGTCTACAACGCCCCAGGCTCGTATATCATTACCCTTACGTTGATAGATTCCAAGAACGACACCGTACAACAGACATTTCCTGCCATCGTGGAATAAAATGCGCCAAGAAACATGAGAAGAACGAGCATGCCCGGTTATCATCGAAGGACATGGCTGATTGCCGTATGTTGGGCAGTCTTTCTTCCTGTCTTTAGCGAACAACCAAGCTTGAAATGGGAGTTTCGCGCACAAACCAATCTTTATGCGTCACCGCTCGTCGCAGACGTTCATTCCTCGCCAGGGCTTGAGACTATCATCAGCGACAGTGAGGCACGGTCCCTGCGTTGTATAAGCGCCCAGGGCACGGAACTGTGGTCGTTTCATCCCGGTTGGAAAAAACGACTGACCGCCAGTGCCGCCCTTTCTTTCACTGCACGTCCTGGCAAAGGAACTCTCGCAATCGCCAACCCCGATGGCACGCTCTACGTGCTCGACGCCGAATCGGGCGCCAGCCTCTGGAAAAAAGAAATTGGAAAAATGGAATGGTCATCTCCCATGTGGGTAGATCTGAACAACGACCAAGTGGATGAACTCGTCGTTCCCACAGAAACAGACGGCATAACCGTCTTCCGCGCCGATGGCGAGTTGCTTTGGAAACGCACGCAAACAAACGATGGAATAACCTGGAACATTCAAGCCCCTGCGGCGGCAGGAGATGTTGATGGCGACAACGTCAAAGAAGTCTTTGCAATCACCTCTTCCACCATAATTTGCGTGAATCAAGACGGTACCCTCCGATGGGCATACAGTCCCGGACACGAGATGATTGGCGCCCCGACAGTGGGAAGACTCAAAAAAGATGCCGGTTACACCGTGCTCGCTGTATCGCGCAAAGAAAACCTACTCCACATCGTTGATGCTCCAAGCGGCATTCCGCTTCACACCGTAGCATTACTCGGAACCCCCGACCTTTACGCTGCCTCATCCATTGCGGTAGGAGACCTCGTCGTTGACGATTCTAATGAGTCTGAAATCGTTCTTGGCGATGGGCTAGGCAACATATATTGCTTTTCCGCTAATGCAAAACTACTTTGGACGTACAAAACGGAAAAAGCAGCCTCTGTATGTTGCACTCTCGGAGATGTTGACAGAGACGGAATCGCAGAAGTACTCGGGGGCGGCGCTGACCACTATCTGTATTGCCTTTCCTATGCGGGGAAATTCCTGTGGCGTTTTGGAGTAGATTTGCGTATCGTTCATTCTCCTACCCTTGCCGACATCGACCTAGACGGGAAGACGGAGATCCTCTTCGGCGCGAGCGATGGAAAACTCAGGTGCCTCGCTACAGAAGGGTGCGCCAGACACGAATATGCTACGTTCCCCGCGCGACGTTTCGACAACGCCCAGACTGGATTCGTTCCTGAAATAACTCCTCTGGAACAACGCTTGCCTGTCGTGCACGAAGAATCATTACTGAGGAATCCGACGTTTACCCAAACATATGCTCAAAACGAACATGTCCCCGGTTCCCAAGAAAAACCTATCGAGTGGATTGCAGAAACACCTAACAACGGGGAATGGTCTCTGCGATTCAACGGAAACACTCCTGCTGGCATTACCACGCAGGCTCGCGACGCCGAATTCCAAGTCTCATCTGTCCCGGTGCAGTTATCCCCCAATACCGTCCGTGTCAAAGCCGCCGTACGATGCAACAAAGAATCCGCGAGTGCCTTCCTAGAATGGCTCGGAACCCAGGGCGTCCTTATGCAAACCCCACTTACCATTCAAAATGCGGAAGTCGCTTCAACGACTGACACATGTCAATATTGCCTTTTCGCCGAACAATCACGGCCGCTTTTTGCAGATGCCGTCCGTCTGATATTGAAAACCCAACCAGGCACCTCGGTAGCGTGGGAACAAGCTGAAATTCAGACGGTTTCTCGTTTTCCCAAAACAGTTGAAATCCTGACAAATCAAGTGGGCTACGATCTCGACGCGCCAAAACGGTTCGTTGTGCAGACAAACTTCAATTCTTCGAACGCCATTTTTCAAGTATTGACAAAAGACGGAAAAGTGGCTCTTGAAAAGAATCTAATCGCTAAAGGACGTATTATCGGCGCCTATGGACAAGACTGGGGATCGGAGTATTGGCAAGGAGATTTCACAGAACTCAATACCCCGGGCGACTACAGCCTGAAAGTGATCGTCGGCGACACGGCTGCGCTTTCCCAACCTGTCCAAATCGGCAAAGACCTACTTTGGCAAAACACCGCCCGCCTCGCTTATCGGTTTTTCTATTTCCAGCGCTGCGGCACAGAAGTCCCAGGCTACCACAAGCCTTGCCATCTCGACGACGCCGTCTCCGCGGACGGCACCCAGCTCGACCTCACCGGGGGCTGGCACGACGCCGGCGATTACAACAAGTACCATAACGCACCTTATCTCTATGGGCTTGTTCGCGCGTATCAAATAATGACGGAAACCCCCAAGAACGACGACCAAAAACAGAAATTAACTGAGTTCTTCGAAGAAATCCTCTGGGGCGCGGAACATGTGTACAAAATGGTTGCCCCCGACGGTTCGGCATACGGTCCCATCACCAGCGGCTACGGATTTTGGGGACCCCCGGAGATAGAAACGGATAACATTCCTAACACGGGGGACGAAAGACCTATCTCCGGCGCCGAGAAAGGCCATGACCCCGTGCATCACGCCGCCGCTTTGGCAAAAATCGCCCTCTGGGATGTGCCACATCGTTCCGCGTATCTCGAGGCTGCCCGCAAGGGCTTCACCTGGCGGGAACAACAGGGGAAAAAGGACGTTTACCAGCTAAGCATCGCGTTGGACCTCTGTGAACTGACTCAAGAAAATCATTATGCAGAATCTGCCAAACGACTATTTGAAGAAAATGCGGACAAGTGGCTCAACGCCTTACCCCTGAATTCGCTGGAGTATAGTTATCTCGTCGACGCCGTAAGAAAGTACGACAAACTGTTCCGGCAAGACCACAGCCAAAAGGTGGCGACAGCTGTCATACAACAAGCCGACCGCCTTCTGGAGCGTGCGGACAATCCATTCGGTATACTTACATTCGGCGACAAAGAAAAATCCAACTTTTTCCATACACCCGAACAGTCCGAGCAATGGCATATCGGCACGAATAGCCATCTTTTAAATGCGGCGGCGGGTGTTGCCCTCGCCTGTCGTTTCGATCGTAAACCAGCGTATTGCATTTTCCTTTATGATCAGCTCAATTGGATTTTCGGCGTTAATCCATTTGGGATTTGTATGATGGAAGGCGCCGGGATACATCATTTACCCTCGTATCACAATCGCCTCACTTTTGCGGGTGTTCCACGTGGCGCCGTGCCAGGTGGGATTGTCAACGGCGTGACTTACCGAGGTGTTGGCGATGATCGCCCCTACTTGGATTTACGAGGTGTGGACATTCCCGATTTCGAGCCCAACGAGTTTTGGTTGCCCCACAACACGGCGTATCTGAATGTCCTGGCAAACATAAGCTACATACAAACGGGGTGGGCAGAATGAACCCATCGGACGACACACCTGTGGTCTACACCAATGAAAAAGGAACGGTACGAATCCTTGTTATCGCTGATCTTCACACCAACGTGACAGAAGAGGCGAACCGCAAAACGTGGCGGGACGTTCGATCGTTTATTTCTTCCACAAAACCCCATCTACTCGTAGTTCTTGGAGACGTGTGGTGCGGTGATGACCAAGCGCATGAAGCCTCTGACTGGATGAACCGTGACCTCGCTTTGCTCGGTTCTCTTGGAGTGCCTTGGGCGTTTGTCTGGGGCAACCACGACTATGGCATCGATACCTATTGGGGCAACAAGGCGATCTCGGATACCCCCAATTCGTTGATGCCCGAAAACACTTACAATGGCAATTACCGCGTCCAAATCGCCGAATCCAAATCAGACGGCAGACTGCTATGGGACCTTTATGTCCTCAATTCCCACACCTGGAGTCTCTTGCCGGAAGATGTGATGTGGTTCGAACAGGAGTCCCAACGCCTTTACGCCACCCGCGGCAGACTCGTGCCTGCAATGGTCTTCTTTCATATTCCACTGGAACAGTTTGAAACGGCGCGATCGTCCGGACGTTTCAATGGCGAAGCAAACGAAGAAGTTGGTTATTGGGGGAACACAGCGTCGCTTGGTCAACCGATCATACGAACAAGGAACGTGCGCGCGTGTTTTGTGGGGCACAGTCATGCCAACGATTTCTCCTTTACACAAGACGGGATTCTCTTCAGTTATGCACGCGCAACAGGTTACGGCGGTTATGGAGAGAAACATCTGCAAAAGGGGGCAAAGCTAATCCTAGGTAAAGGAGCCGACATCAAGTGCAAAACCCTGTTTGCGCGCAATACCACAACGTCTGTATAACCTAATCCATGACCATTTTCGTAAAGGAACCCCTATGAAAGCCGAAATCATTATGATAGGTACGGAGCTTTTGCTCGGTCAGATCGTCGATACAAATGCCGCCTACATGGCAAAAACATTGGCAAACAACGGCGTCGACCTTTATTTCAAAACTACCGTTGGAGACAATCGAGAACGAATTATCACCGTGCTCGACACCGCTCTCAATCGTGCCGACGTAGTTTTGACCTCGGGTGGGTTAGGACCCACCGAAGACGATATCACACGGGAGTGCATTGCCGAGCTGACTGGACGCCCTCTCGAGTTTCGGACCGACCTTTATGAACAACTTGCCGCTCGCTTTGCACGCATGAAACGCCCGATGACCGATAACAACCGTAAACAAGCGTTTGCCCCGCAAGGTGCAATTCCTATCCCAAATCCGCACGGCACAGCGCCCGGCTTGATAGTCGAGGATACGCGCGGCGTCATCATTTCCATGCCGGGCGTTCCCCGGGAACTCATCCCCATGCTCGACGACCAAGTCATCCCCTACTTGATAAGAAGATTTAACATCCAAGAACGCCTCTTTTGCCGCGTTCTGAAAGTCTGCGGCATCGGAGAGTCCCGAATTGACGCTGTCATCGGGGACCTCATTCAAGAGTCCAACAATCCCAAAATCGGTTTGCTTGCGTCTCCAGATGCCGTCCGGATTCGTTTGTCTGCGAAAGCCAAATCGAAGGAAGAAGCAGAACAACTCTTGGACGAGCTTCATAAAAAAATCGAGGAACGTTTGCCTCACGGTATCATGGGCATAGACGACGACACCTTGGAAATGGTATTTGACCGTTTGCTGCAGTCCAAGAGTTGGACGCTCGCTGTTGCTGAAACCTCCACGGGGGGATTGCTGGCTCACAGATTGACGGTGGCAAAAGCTTCCCAGTTTCGGGGAGGCATCGTGCTCCCGGTCAATTCTCCAGAAAACCAACACAAGGACTTCGACCTCATCGCTGGTAGTTTGCGTGAAAGGTTTAACGCTGACTGTTCTTTGATCCTCCTTTCGGACATTCAACAGAATATGTCGCAGGTAGAATGGCGAACTCCGAAAGACTGCACCAAATGGCAATATGGGTTCGCCTCGCCGGATGACATCAATGCAGCCCGCTGCGCCGTCATTGCGCTGGAGCACGTGCGTAGAAATTTACTCGGTGTGGTGGACGACGTATGACCATGACGATGTATATCGGAAAAACGCTGAGACTCGTCGCGGCCGTAATTCTTGCCTCGTCGATGCTTTTCGGTTGCGCAACCATACGACCGCCCAAAGGCGCCCGTTATATGGAAAAGACCATGGAAACGACCGGTTACTGCCCTTGTAAAAAATGCACCGGGTGGCGCAGAACTTGGTATGGAAAACCCGTGTACGCTTACGGACCCAACGAAGGCAAATACAAACCCGTTGGTGTAACAGCAAGCGGCACAAAAGCCCGAAAAGGCACCATTGCAGCAGACACTACGGTGTTCCCTTTTGGGACAATCATGTTCATCCCAGGATACGGATATGGCCGCGTGGAAGACCGCGGGTCAGCGATTACAAACGATCACATAGACCTTTTTTTCCGAAGACACAGCGATGCCGTAAAATGGGGAAAACAGGTCAAACCTGTGCGAATCTGGTTGCCCCAGAAATGACGAAATACACGACACTCTGCCAAACGTTATAAAGAAGGACAAGGAAACAAGATATGGACACACCAAACGAAGTAGCGGAACAACAACCTGAACAAAAACCTGCAGCGGCACCAAGAAAAAGTCCTCTCGCATTTCGGATTATCTTGTATTCCGTGCTGGTGGTAGTAATCGTAGGCGCCGTCCTGTATTGGACGAGGGTGCTTTACTACGAGCGCGGACTGCGTGAGTACGCCGTGGAACTTATCATCAGAGGAAATCAAGATGACCTATTCCCCATAAAGGAAGGGGAAACCTCTGCCAGCCCAGAGGTGCAGGTAACGTGTTCGTTTGATCCGTTTTTGATCGGCGAACCTGTCGGGAAAATCCGTCTAACCGTAAGACCAGCGTCTGATTCAAATATAGAGTCAGATTACACCATCGCTTACATCTGTTCATACAAGGATGGCGTCTGGAAAGACATAGAAAGCTACCACGAACACTGAAAAAGACTTCAATTGGAAAACGCCCGTTGGAGAATCATCCTCCCGACGGGCGTTTCTTTCTCTTGGAACGTCACTTGTACTCTTGAATTAAGATATTCCGGAATGACAAGTCGGTCGTTTTGTCATGGCCTTGAAGGTGAATAGTTCCTGGTCCGGGCACATATCCCGCTTTCCCATTGGCGTCGGGCGAAATCGGACGCGTGTCCGTGAAATCACTCACTTGATAACCATTCACCCAAACCGCCATATGATTTCCATCACAGACAATGGTCTTGGTAAACCACTCACGGTCGCTGGGTACCACCTTACGCGCCGGCTGGTTGCCATAAATCCCCCCCGTGCCAAAATCAACCGGCTTGGTACGATCGTCTCCCTCCCATTGGTTCCGAATTTGTGATTCATAACCCTTCCAGAAAACTCCCACAGGGCCGCGGAAGAACACGCCACTATTCAGGTGATCCCCATTCGAAATCACATCGATTTGCAACAAAAAGTCTTTATACACACCCGCGGTCTCAATTTGTCCTTTCCCGTCCTTGATGTTCAAGGCTCCATCCACGACGCTGAATCGAGAAGGTAGGTCTGGAATAACATTCCATCCGGTCAAGTCGACTCCGTTAAAGAGCGGCTTCAAAACGAGCGGACGCAATTTCACTTCTTTTACCTCAACTTTACCACCGTTGTTGTGGTGATACAGAATCCCAAGGTAACCACGCGCCCGCGCCGGTTGGGATAACTCAACTTCTTTCCCATCTACTGCAGCACGCACATCAGTCCCTTTGGCAATAATTCGAATCTCATGCCAAACGGGCTGGGCATCTTGCGGTTCCGCCATTACCAACATCGTTCCGCCGGTTTCGAGTGGGTGCCCTTCTATCCCGGAGCGGATCGCCAGGCCCGATGACGTCCCGGGTTTTACCCGCATGGTAACGGCGAGTTCAAAATCCGAAAACTGGCTAGTCGTGACCAACCACCCACCGGAACCTTGTTCGCAAAGGATTTCCCCATCCACCACCTTCCAATCGGCATCTCCTAGCGCATTCCAACCAAATGTCGTCTCTCCATCAAACAAGTTAATCCACTGGCCTGCCTCCACGTTCTGCGCAAAGGCAACACCAGCAAAACAACCCGTAACCACGAACAAAACGCCAATTACGAAACAAGTTTTCTGATACATCGTTAATTTCCTCCAGTTGAACACCATCATGGAACAGCCTTTCATAGAGTCAAGCCTATAACTATACCAAACAAACGACAGACTAAAAAACAATAGCGTATCGCCATCTTTTTCACATTTTCGATATCCCTTTTGTGATCCCTTTTGACTTGATTCTTGGTGCCTTAAGTTTGCAGCAAGTTGCTCCGTTCTCTATAGTACTCCTGTCCGTGTAAGTGATTAGATGACAACGCCAAGTTCAGTTTGAACTAAAAACGGCCGTGATCGTGATAGTTGGTAAGACACATTGGAAGGGAAACGTGTTGCTTTTTGCATTCTATACGTCTGCTGTCATTTTGCTTTGCGGATGCAACGCCACCGTGATCGAAGGCAAAGTCCTTGATATAAAAGGAGAAGCGTTACCTGGTGTTACCGTTTCCGTTCAAGGGGCGGCGACGCAAGCCTTAACCAACGCGTTGGGAGCATACAAGCTCCGTGTTGCCCCCGGACATTGGATGCTATTTTTTCACAAGTCGGGATATACTCCTGGACGTTTCGAAATCGACGCCGAAGTCCCCGGCGTCGTAGAAGCAAATTCGGTTACGCTCTGGTGCTTGCCACCAGGAAATGGCGTTTTCTTGTACGAGGGATACCGCTACCGCGCTACGCGAGCAATCGAGCGCGAAACGTTTCTCGCACAAGACGGCAGAATGCTTTACGGCACAGTCAAATTTGACCCGGAACATCCAGACAGTCCCGCAACCAGCAATTCAACACCTACGTTGTTGTGTTACAACATGCCCCGTTCGGGAGTCTGCCTTCATCGGCTGGAACGCACCGACGTTGTCCTGGAAGATGCACGAAACGGCACGTCGGTTAAGATTTGGACTCCAGTGGAATCCTTCCCCGTGTCATTAATATCCATTGACGAGCCGGAAGGACTTTTGCAACAGGTACAACTTGACACCAGTCTACAACCTGGAGTTTATGCCGTGAATTGGGGAGCCTTTGACACAAGTGCCGCTGCGGACCCGCGTATCTACCTTTTCTCTGTACTGACACATCAAGACAAAGACCCCCAAGATGCGAAGGATGCCTCAACCGAGCAAAAAGTACCTGCACCAAGCAAACGCCCTCAAGAAAAGCCGACTTCCAAACAGAAGACGGCATCTCCAGAAGGCGCGACCGACAAAGTGCCGGCGGATCAAGTACAAATAAAACCACAAAAAATAAAAGACGAGATCGACTTGATAGAACCTGTCTTGCATGATTTGTGAGCGGTCAAAAATCATTTATCGGAGAGACAGATAAAGAAAAATGGTAATTTCGTTTCGTTCCATTGTCATCGGGTTGCTTCTGATCCCGCTGAACAGCATGTGGCTTGCCCTTGCTGAAGTAGTCTGGTACTCGGGAGAACCCACGACCCTAAGTCTTTTCGCAAATGTCATTTTCATTTTGTGTCTTCTGGTCATTGCAAATGCGCCTCTAAAACGGTTTAAGCCCGAGTGGGCCCTATCACCCGCAGAACTGACTGTTATCTACGTCATGTTAGCCGTAGCAACGTCGTTAGGGGGACACGACATGCTTTCGGTCTTGATGGCGACTGTCCCCCATCTCCATCGAAACGTGCCACTTAACTCGCGATACGAGGAGGTCGCCTCTTATGTCCCGAAGTGGTTGGTCGTGACGGATCCCAAAGCATTGGAAAGTGCGTACGTCGGCCAGGAATCTGTGTTTAACCCTACGAACTTCCTGCCTTGGCTGACCCCTTTGGCGTGGTGGTTTGCATTTGTCATGGCGCTATGTTCTGTGTACTGGGGTTTGACCCTTATCTTCCGAAAGCAGTGGACAGTAAACGAAAAACTGGCCTATCCTATTGTCCAGACCCCACTCATGCTCATCAGCGAAACAAAAACCCTCGCAAGAAGCCGCGCGTTCTGGGCAGCTTTTTCCATTGCATCCCTGATCGATATCATCAACGGTCTGAACGTCCTTCACCCGGTATTGCCCCGCATACCCATCGTTCGGGTCGTCAATCTTCAGACGCTCTTTACAGAAAGACCGTGGACCGATATGGGAGAAGCATGGATATCGTTTTTCCCATGCGTCATCGGTATTTGCTTTTTGATGCCGCTGGACCTCAGTTTTTCTTGCTGGTTCTTTTTCCTTGTCACGAAAGTGCAACTTATACTCACTAGTTACTTCGGCGTCGCGGGGATGCCCGGGTTCCCCTATATCCAGGAACAAGCCGCAGGCGGTTACTATGCTATCGCATTGATCGCCCTATGGATAAGCCGACGGGAAATAATCCGAATAGCCAAAATCTGGCTAGGCAAACCCGTCGAGTCGGAAGACCCATGGGAGAGAAAAGAGGCTCGGATTGCCCTCGTGCTCTTAGTAGCCGGAAGTCTGTTTCTCGCCTATTTTTGTCTCCGCGCTGGCATGAGTCTACCCATTGTCGTGGCCTTCTTCGGTATCCATTTCGTTCTCTCGATTGCGATTTCGCGCATGCGCGCAGAACTGGGTCCCCCGTCTCATGACCTTTTCCCCGTAGGTGCTCACCGCCAACTGATCGCCATTTTAGGTCCCGTTTCTTTACGCAATCGGAACCCGGTGGACGTTGCCATGTTCGGTTTGCTCAACTTCTTCAACCGCTGTATGCGCACCCATCCTATGCCTCAGGGGATTGAAGGGTTCCGCATGGTGGAGCGGCTGCGGTTGAATAATCTTCATATGTTAGTAGCCATGGGACTGGCTATCATTTTTGGCACACTCACCTCAATGGGCGCCTTGCTCTGGGCATATAACAGGTATGGCATATCCGCTCAAGTCAGCAACCTCCCCATGTATTTGGGAACAGAAACATGGGACGCAGTTGCCACCTGGCTGCAAAACCCGCCTCGGTGGATCGCCGCACCTTCCTACGCCATACTGGTCGGGCTGCTCTTTGCCCTCGGACTATCCACACTGCGCATGAATCTCACGTGGTGGCCGCTTCATCCCGTGGGTTTTGCCATTTCAGGCTCTTACACTATGATGCGAATGTGGTTTTGCGTGTTCCTCGCATGGGCTGTCAAAGCCCTTATTTTGAAGTACGGCGGTCCGCGCGTATACGCTCCCGCCTTGCGCTTCTTCGTTGGCCTGATTGTGGGTGATTTCCTCGTAGGAAGTTTTTGGTTCACCTACGGCGTGATTATGGAAACCCCCGTCTATCATTTCTGGCCTTACTAACAACGCAAATAGTCACCACTCTCCCCGCTGGACACGAAGGCACGCCGAACATCGCCCGGCAGCTATTTCTTTCAATTCAGGAGACGTACGTCGACAATCGGGCATCGCATACGAACAACGAGGCTCAAACGGACAACCTGATGGTAGGCAAGAAAGGTCCGGGGGCGCCCCGTTCAGTCCCCGCAGCGGCTCCTTCCGCGGATGAAAAGCCGGCAAGGCACCGATCAATGCCTCCGTGTACGGATGCCTCGGGCTCTCGAACAACGCCGCCGTCGGGGCAACCTCCACAATCTTGCCGGCATACATCACAGCGGTGCGTGTGCACGTCTCCGCAACAACGCCCAAATTATGCGTGATCCAAATCACCGCCATGCCCAGTCGGTCCCGCAATTTCATGATTAGGTCAAGTATCTGCGCCTCCACGGTGACATCCAATGCCGTGGTAGGTTCATCTGCAATAAGAAGTGAAGGATTCAACAACAACGCCATTGCAATCATGACGCGTTGTCTCATTCCACCTGAAAGCTCATGAGGATAACTGGACATTCGGCGTATCGGTTCAGAAACCCCCACCTGCTCGAGCATTTCCACCGCCCTGGCTCGCGCCTCCGTGCGTTTGCATCTCGTGTGGGCAATTATCCCTTCTGTAAGCTGATATCCAACGGTGAGATACGGGTTCAGCGCTGTCATAGGTTCCTGAAAGACAATTCCTATACGACGTCCACGAATTCTGCGCAGTTCTTGCTGCGAAAGTCGAAGCAAGTCAGCGCCTTCGAAGCGTACCTCGTCGGCTTCTATTCTTGCCGGAGGCATCGGTAACAACTTCACCAGTGACATCATCGCCGCCGTTTTGCCTGACCCCGATTCTCCCACAATACCCAGCGTTTCCCCTGCATCGAGTTCAAACGAAAGCTGGCTCACCGCCTGCACAGCAACTCCCGCGCTCACAAAAGTTACATTCAGGTTCTTCACCTGCAACAACTTCGAGTCTAAACGTGGAGTCGTGTCGTTCATGGATGGGAGGAATTCCTGGGATCAAAAGCGTCCCGCAAGCCGTCACCTAGAGCATTCAAGGCAAACAGCGTTAGCGTTAAGGCGGCACTCGGAAAAATCAACAACCAGGGATACTCTTCCATAGCGGCAACGCCGTCCTGTATGAGTGTCCCCCAAGATGCCTCCTGAGTACCCAAACCTAAGTAGCTCAAAAATGCCTCCAGAAGAATGACACGCGGCGCAGTCAACGTCGTATACACTACAATAACGCCAAGAGTATTAGGTAACATATGTCGGAACAGTACGCGGTACCAGGGCAAACCGGTCGCCCATGCCGCCTCGACAAATTCCCGACGCTTTAGAGACAAAATCTGTCCCCGAATGATGCGCGCCATCGTCAACCATTCCACCGCACCAATAGCGGCAAACAACAAAACAAGGCTGCGACCGAAATAGGTCACAACAATAATGACAAACACGGCATACGGTAGGGAATACATAATGTCAACAAACCGCATCATAACCGCATCGACACGCCCACCCCAAAATCCCGCCAGTGCCCCATAAAGCACGCCGATGAATACAGCCACCCCGGTCGCCACCGTAGCCACTTCCAACGATACACGCCCCCCCATGAGCACACGCACAAAAATGTCGCGCCCTAGATTGTCCGTCCCAAACCAGTGCGTCCTGCACGGCGGTTGAAAACGGTTTTCCCGCTCCTGATCCTGCCACGTATAGCGTGAAAACATGGGACCCAATACACAAGACATGACGATAAGAACCAAGACGATCAAGCTTGCCACTGCCAATCTGTTCCTAAGAAAACAACGAGCGATGGAGTTTCTGCCTTGAAATGTAAAAGATGCTGCTTCGTTGCGATGGGCACTAGTCATGGCGAAGCCTCGGATCTATCCAGGCGTGAATCAGGTCAACCAGGAGATTAAAAAACAGAATCAAAACGGCAAACACAAGCACCGTCCCCATGATCATCGTGTAATCCCGGTTTAGCGCCGCTTTGATGAATTCCGTCCCTAATCCTGGAACTCGAAAAATGTTTTCTACAACGAATGAACCGGTGAGCAACCCCGCCGCCGCTGGTCCCAGAAACGCCACTACCGGCTGCAACGCTCCTGGCAACGCGTGCCGAAAAACAACTTGAAATTCACTCAGTCCCTTGGCACGTGCCGTCCGAATAAAGTCCTGGGATAATACCTCGATCATAGCGGTGCGGCTCAGTCGTGCAATATAGGCGGCATACACCACACCTAATGTGAGCGACGGCAAAATCTTGTCCACCGGCTTTTCCCAAAGCGCCACCGGCAACCATCCCAACCAGATGGCAAACACCAATACCAACAACGGTCCCAACACAAAATTGGGGATACAGATACCTGCAGTGGCGCCGGACATGGTGACTCGATCAATCCACGTGTTTTGATACCGAGCGGCGAGAACACCGGCTGGCAGTCCAATGAAAAGGGCAACAAAAAGACCATAGAGCCCCAGTTCCAGAGACACCGGAAACTTCAGTTTGATCCACTCTGTCACGCTGCGATTAGGCCGTTTTAAGGAGGGTCCCAAGTCACCACGGAGAACGTCCGTCAAATAGTCCCAATACTGCACAAATAGCGGCGCGTCTAAATTGTACTGTGCCTCAATCTGGCGCAATGCCTCCTCACTGACAAATTTCTCTCCCGAAAAAGGACCACCCGGCGCCAAACGCACCAGAAAAAATGTCAACGTGATCACAAGGAAGACCACTGGTATGAATTCCATTAACCGCCGAACAAAAAATCCAGCCATCCCGCTACTCGCTAGTTTACGTTCCAAAACACATTCTTGAAATCAATGTAACCCAGCAGATTCGGATACACCCCTTGCACATTCGGCGCCATCAAAAATACGCGGGTGTAAAAGTACAAAGGCGCAATCGGGGCTTCCTCTAGCAACAGTTTTTCCGCCTCCCTCAACCTCTCAAAGCGTTCAGACACACTTGAAGCAGAACGCGCCTCTTCAATCAGCCCGTCAAAAATCGGTGACGAAAAGCCTGTGCGATTATTACCGTTCCCGCTGGTGAAGCATTCCAAAAAATTGACCGGGTCAATGACATCGCCAATCCAAGCCGACCGCGCTATATCGTAATCCAACGTACTGAGAGAATTCAGATAGACTTTCCAGTCTTGATTCCGCAAACCAACGCGAATCCCCAGATTTTCACGCCACATGGCTTGAATTGCCTCCGCCACTTGGCGGTGGTCCTCGCTGGTATTGAACAAAATCTCAACCGGTGGAAATCCCACACCCTCTGGATACCCTGCTTGCGCAAGTAAACGCCGCGCTTCCTCAGGATTGAACGGCGCTGACTCAGGCGGAATGTAGTTCTCTATCCCCTTCGGAGTGAGACTGAAAGCAGGCGCCCGTCCGGCTCGCACCACGTTCCGCACCAAGTCATCGCGATTGATCGCCAAACTGAACGCGCGCCTCACCCGAACATCATCAAAAGGCCGTCTTTTCGTATTGAACCGGTAAAAATAAGTGCCCAGATAGGGCGAAATGTGGATTTTTTCAGGATAATTTCGCTGGTACGGTTCCACCTTGTTCAGCGGTACAGTACTGGTCAGGTCAAGCCTTCCCACTCGAAAGAGCAATTCCTCCGTATTCAAATTATCGATCGGATAAAACTGGATTTCATTGAGAGACACCATACTTGCGTTCCAATAGTACGGATTTCGCTTTACGACTAAGATCCGGTCAGGTTCCCATCGGTCTAACTGGAATGCCCCATTACCTACGAAATTCCCCGCACGCGTCCACTGTGTTCCTCGCTCATCCATTCTCCCAAAACGTTCAATTGTCCCACGATGGACTGGAAAGTACGTAAAATGAATCTGCATCGACAAGAAATAGGGCGTCGGATGTTCCAAAACCACGCGTAAGGTATGGGGATCCAAAACTCGTACCCCCACTTGAGAAAAGTCTTCCAGTTTGCCCTCGTTGTAAAGCCGCGCATTCTGGATACAGTGAAGCATATGAGCGTACTCAGAACCTAAAGACGGAGTCAGAATACGGCGCCAAGCGTATGCAAAATCTTCCGCCGTTACCGGGTCTCCGTTTGACCACCGCGCACTATGACGCAGATGAAATGTATACTCCCTCCCATCGGGCGAGAGTTCCCATGATTCAGCCACTCCCGGCATGGGTTGCAACGTTCGTGCATTAAGATTCACAAGCCCTTCAAATAACGTGGAAAGGATGACATGCTCGGTCACTCCAGAAACAAGATGCGGGTCTAGATCAGCCGGTTCCGCCCCGTTGCCCACACGAAGAACACTTGGGTTTACACGTGACCACACGTCGGCTTCCTGACAACTCACATAAGACAGCGCTAGAATCGTGAAGACAACAAAGACAAAATAGTTGAAATGCATCTTTGCCATGATCGCAGTGTTTCCATCATAGAATTGCGTTTCCCGACACTTTTTATGATAAGCGATAGCCGGACGCACATTCATATCCAGGGTTTTTGCAGAGGGCGTTTTATGCTACCCTAATCTGGAAACAGAAAAAGAGCCAAACACAACAAAATCGGTAATTGTTATGAAACACCCTTCTCAACAGCCGAATGTCGTTTTCTTGTTCGCGGATCAATGGCGACAACAGGCAACGGGTTATTCCGGCGACCCCAACGTCCACACCCCAAACCTTGATACGCTTGCCAAAGAGAGCATTATGTTCACGCGTGCGGTTTCGGGCTGCCCCGTGTGCTCTCCCTACCGCGCAAGTTTGCTAACGGGGCAGCGTCCCCTCACCCATGGCGTCTTTGTCAACGACGTGCCGCTTCAGCCGAGAGGGCTTACTTTGGGAGAAGCGTTTGCTAAAGCAGGATACGCCACCGGATACATCGGTAAATGGCACGTCGACGGACATGGGCGTTCCTCTTACATCCCGCCCGAACGTCATTTAGGATTTGAATACTGGAAAGTCCTGGAATGCACCCACGACTATAACAACTCTCCTTACTATGTCGGCGATTCTGACGTGAAGCGCTACTGGGAAGGCTATGATGCCATTGCTCAGACACGCGACGCGGAGTCATTCCTACGCGATCACCGAAACAAACAACCGTTCGCGCTTGTGGTCTCTTGGGGACCTCCTCATGAACCGTACCACACCGCCCCAGAGGAGTTTCGCAATCGGTATCAAGCCGAAGCCATTCGCCTCAGGGGAAATGTTCCGCAAGACATCAGAAAAGAAGCCAGTCATGACCTTGCTGGTTATTATGCCCATTGCACCGCACTGGACTTCTGCGTGGGTAAAATTCTTCAGACACTGCAACAATGCGACCTGATAGATAACACCTTGCTCGTTTTCACTTCTGACCATGGGGACATGCTCGGTTCTCAGGGAGAACGCTTTAAACAAAAGCCTTGGGACGAGTCTATTCTCGTCCCGTTCTTGATGAGACTCCCCACCTGCTACGGAAACCGCTTAAAAACGTTGGGCATTCCTATCGATGCACCGGATATTATGCCCACTCTCTTGAGCCTTTGTGATATTCCCATACCGGAAACGGTCGAGGGCTTAGATTATTCTAAGAACATCCTAGGAGAGAGTGACACCTACGATGAAGTAGCGCTAATCACATGTCCCCATCCCTTTGGACAATGGTCTGCCCCAATACACGGCGGCAAAGAATATCGGGGAATACGCACCAATCGGTACACCTATGTCAGAGATCTTCGAGGCCCTTGGCTGTTGTACGACAACAAAAAGGACCCGCTCCAAATGATGAACCTTGTACATGACCCTCAGTACGCCAAACTCTGCACAAAACTCGACGACGCACTGAAACAAAAACTGGAATCCACGGGTGACCTTTTTCTCCCGGGAAGTCATTATCTTCGCGAGTGGGGATATACCGTCGACAAGACAGGGACAGTACCTTACACGGAATGAGTCCGTATATATTCCAGAGGATCAGACAGGACTCTGAGTCGCCACTATCTGAAGGAACTTCGGGCGCTCTTTGTTTATAATCAACCCATACGAAGGGGCATCTCAGAAAAAATGCCCATCGTGTTCGTAGGGTAAAGTCTGACATAACCTAAAGGAGGTCTTCTCGAATGAGTTTCCTGCAAGTCCTTTTGCTGATGGCATGCATCTGTTTCGCTTGGATGTCTGAGCTGAGCGCGGAAGTTTCGCTCTATGTTTCACCCGAGGGAAACGACAGTTGGTCAGGCTCCAAGCCGGAACCGACACCGGACAAATCGGACGGTCCTTTTGCAACGATAGAACGCGCTCGAGATGCCATAAGGGAAATGAAACAAAGCCAGAGCTTGCCACAAGGCGGAATCACCGTTTTCATTCGCAAAGGAGATTATTACCGCACTCAACCTTTTGAGTTGACCTATCTAGATTCTGGCGCCAGAGATTGTCCGATAACCTATCGCGCCTACCCGGGAGAACGAGTCCGCTTCCTAGGAGGGAAAAGAATAACCAATTTTTCGCCCGTCTCTGATTCTGCCGTACTAGAAAGATTTCAGACAAACACCCGTTCCAATATCGTTCAAGCCAATCTCATGGAAATGGGTATTACTGATTTCGGCAGCCTTCGCCGCAGAGGCTTTGGGATAGCGCCTCAACCAGATGCGCTGGGTCTCTTCTTCGACGGCGCGCCCATGACTCGCGCCCGCTGGCCTAACGGCGACTGGGCTCGCATCGCATCGGTTCCTGATGGCGAGCAAGGGGCATTTCGATACGACGGCGACCGCCCATCCCTTTGGCGCAACACGGAAGATATCTGGGTGCATGGTTATTGGACGTGGGACTGGGCAGACAGCCGAGAAAAAGTCGCCACAATCGACACCTCAACCCGAACTATCTGCACCCAACCCCCGCACGGGGTTTATGGATACAAAGCTGGCGCGAGGTTTTATGCGGAAAACATCTTGGAAGAGCTCGACGCTCCGGGCGAATACTACGTAGATACCAAAGCGGGCATCCTGTATTTCTGGCCCCCTTCGGCTACGGAAAACGTGGAGGCCCTAGTCTCGCTGTTGGAAAAACCGTTCGTGACAATGGATGGCGTCTCGTTTGTCTCCTTGCGCGGAATTACGTTCGAATGTTCGCGCGGTCCGGGAATCATCATTCGAGGCGGAAGTTGGAATCGCGTCGCCGGCTGTGCCTTTGCCAACCTCAGTTCCTTCGCCATTGACATTAGCCCCACATCATCGGACAATGTCACTGATTCTGCCAAAAACCCAATCCACAATGGAGTAATAAGTTGTAATTTCCGAAACTTGGGCGAAGGCGGTGTCTCTATCAACGGCGGCGACCGGAAAACGCTGAAACCCGGTTCCAACTTTGTTGTGAATTGCGATTTCGATAACTACAGCTATCTGTCCCGTACCTATCGGTGTGCCATCTATCTCAATGGCGTAAGGAACCGAGGCGCGCACAATCACATCCGAAACGCTCCCCACATGGCGATCGGCATCTATGGCAATGAACATATTGTCGAGTTCAACAAAATACACCACGTTTGCATGGAGACACATGACGCCGGCGCCTTTTATATGGGGAGAGATTGGACGTGCAGACAAAATGTCGTGCGATTTAATTTCTTCTACGAGCTAGGGAAAGGAGATGTGCAGGCAATTTATCTGGATGATTGGACCAGCGACACAATCATCTTCGGCAACGTCTGCTACAAAGCGGGCAGGGGCGTCCTGATTGGTGGTGGCAGGGACAACGTCATTGACAACAACATCTTTATCGAATGCACACCGGCGCTCCATATCGACCAGCGCGGGTTGGGCTGGGCAAAATACTATTTTGACGGCAATTACAATACCCTGTTTGAACGTCTCTATGAAGTAAATGCCGATAGCCCAACCTACAGGCTGCGCTATCCCCAGCTGACGACCCTCGTCCAAGATCAACCTGCCAAGGCGAAGTATAATCACATTTTGCGAAATATATCTGTGGGCGGGCGGTGGATAGACCTCTTTGACGGTCTCACAGAAAATGATGTCGATATAGCAAACAACTGGGTACAAGGCGACCCGCTGTTCATTGACGCTGCAAATAAAAACTTCCAATTACATGAAGACTCGCCAGTCTATGAGCTGGGTTTTCAACGCATTCCTTTTGAACAGATCGGAACCTACGAAGATGATTTGCGACATGAACTGGAAACCGCAAAATGATTGCCCAGAAACAGGAGCCCTCGCCGTTGTTTCTTTTCCCCTCGGGGGAGCAGAATACCCCGTTTGTGGGAAAAAACGTGGCTGTTACGAAAAAGAAAGGACCACATGAATATCACTTTTGTTATACCGGTGTTCAACGAGCGAGAAACACTGCGTCCGCTCGCCGAAGGTATCCTGCAACATACACAAGGCCATGAATGCCGCATCCTATTCGTCGACGACGGCAGTACGGACGGGTCTTACGAAGAGATCCTCGCGCTTCAAAGAGACTACCCTTGTGTCGACATGATACGACTCAGAGGCAATTTTGGGAAATCTGCAGCATTGGCGGCAGGTTTTGTTCATGCTGACGGCGACTATATCTGCACAATGGACTCCGATCTGCAAGATGACCCCAAGGAAATCCCACGATTCATTGAGAAAATAAACGAAGGCTTCGACGTGGTATGTGGCTGGAAAGCCATACGACATGACCCGTGGCACAAAACCTATCCTTCGCGTGTCTACAATGCCGTCGTATCACGGCTGTTTAACCTGCCGATCCATGACGTCAATTGTGGCTTCAAACTGATGCGCAAAGACGTGGTACGTCACCTGCGCCTTTACGGTGAGATGCACCGGCTCATCCCCGTGTATGCCCACAGCCTCAATTTCAAAGTCACGGAAATCCCCGTGGAACATCATCGCAGACGATATGGCAAATCCAAGTTTGGTTTTGAACGATTCACACGGGGCGCTATTGACGTCCTCACCACGTGGTTTCTCACACGTTACCGCCATCAGCCCGCCCATTTCTTTGCAAAAGTGGGGTTTCTCAAAATAGCCTTCGCATTCCTACTTTGTATCCTTGGCTTTTGGATCTCGCAACCCTTGGCACGACTTCTGCTGCTCGTTCTGGCAATCGCTTTGGCACTCGGCGGCGCACTTGTGGTGGCTCTTGGACTGTTTTCCGAGTTTGTTTTGTATCACTTTGTACGTATCGACCCCGCGCTTTATATCGCGGAAAATGAAACACGAAAAAAATAGAACTAACCGAAAAGGGGATCGGTATGCTCGGAACATTACTATTCTTGCAATTTCTTGTCGCAGGTCCTGAAAACGAACAAACGGACCCCAGAGGAAAAGGCATCGAGGACAACGATTATGCCGTTTTCGAAATCTCGCAGCTCAAATGCGTCATAGGCAACAACAAATCCCTCAACGAACACTTGCCCGGTTATAACGGCGTCTTTGCTATGGTTTCGTCAAATGACCCTCAGAATGCCTATGTACCCAGTTACTCCGGAATCAATCTCGAACATTTTTTCGACGCCACCCCAAGAAACCCCGATCCCAAAGTCTTCTTCGAACCCCGCTACGCTCCCATGCTGTTTAAGAAACTGTCCCCTACCACAGCAGAACTGCATCAACCGCCCACGCCCGTCTATCAAGTAGAAAGTTGGACTTCGTTTCAGCTCACCGAGCCGTACTACATCGACATATCCTTTCGCTGCATTCCTCGAGCTAATACCTTCGCGGGAGGTTTCATGGGGATCTTTTGGGCATCCTACATCAACGCGCCCGAGGACAAGAGCATCTATTTTTTGGGACCCGGTGCAACGCTGGAGCTACCCAAGTGGTTGCAGTTATGCACCCAGCAGCACAACCATTTCAGTTCCGTACTGGGTGAAAAGGACATCGGTCCTGCGAACTTCCCCGAACTACCCCCCGTCCTGTGGAATCAAATCTCACCGCTGAAGTATTCAATCCCCTTTTTCTATGGCCGTGTGCGAGACATGGTAATCATCTACCTATTTGAACCCAACCCGTATCTGAGATTTGCGCATTCACCGTCCGGCGGAGGCCCTAGCTCGGACGGCACCGACACCAACCCCGCTTGGGATTTTCAACTGGTTATTCCTCATTACGAACCGCAACAAGAATACCTGCTCAAGCTACGCGTCGTTTACAAACGCTGGCTTGGGCGCGAAGATGTATTGCAAGAAGTCAAAAAATATTACCGCACGATCGGAACCGCCGAATAAAACATGTTTGCCCCGCTGCGTCGCTAAGCCTCTACCGTGCGGTCGGCTGTAAGATTGTACCAGCCAATCCCCAGTTTACGCAGGGCATAGCCCGTTTCCTTCAAGTAGTCGCCATAAACCAACATCCAATGAAAACCTCGCATGTCTGCCGCAAGTCGCGTGCAGTCTCCTTCGATAGCAACATCCACCTGCGTCCGACAAATATCCAAAAACGGGTTTTCTAAAATCTTCCCTCGAAAACCGATCCATCTCTGATTTGCGAAATCGGGGTCTACCACCGTGACCACTTGGCCAATTCGCATGTCCACCTTGGGGGCCGCACCATAATCCGATTCAAAATGGGTCAAGAGCCGTGTTTTTTCCAACCGCTTGCCGTCCATTTTACGCGGCGCCGTACAATGCGCCAAGGTAACAATGCCATGATGAGGATATGTCGGGTCCTGCAGAAACACCGGCGTTCCGGCAATATGATGCAACAAGACCCCCGAAGGAATGACAACGAAATCAGATTCACAGAATGCCAAGCGCCCCTCATCATTGATCAACGAAAGCGCCAAACACGCCGTCGTTTCGGACATAGGAATGATCGTCGTCATGCAATCATTTATCGTGATCGCGTTCGCGCCCGCTTCCATCATCAGGTCATCGAAGATGTGTTTGAGCAAAAACGCCCGTTCCACAAACCCTCTGTCCGTTTCCAGGCGCGTACCCGATATTTTCAGGTAAGCCGAGGTCTCTTCCTGCGCACGCCGAATGCGGCTGGCATCCTGTTTCGCCGACGCAATGCGCTTACCTAGTTCGTCATACGGTACCGTCTGGATATCCATTTTCCATACATCGCTGGCAATCTTCGGGGCAGTCCGACCGCCATGTCCCCATCCGCTCGGACCTCCCACAGCAACCATACGCGTCCCCAGCGTGTTTTTCAGGGCAAATAAAGCACGCAAACGCCACAGAAGATCATCGTATTCGTCCACAATGACGTCATACGGTTCCAACCCCGGTTGACCATACTCATCCACCGCCTTGCGCAAAAGCCATGGGTGAGCAATTTCATACCACAGATAAACGGGTCCCGATTTATGACGAACATAAATCAAGTTGTATCGGTCGGGCGTAATAAGCGCCTCGATGTTCCCTCCAGAGGCGGCGTAAACCAACATTACATCCGCGTCCCCACGACGAAACGATTCGGCTTGCTCCTGACTCGTCACCCGACCTACAGGCCGAAACTCGATAGGGAAACCCGCCCGCGCCGCCAACGCACGTAACTCCCCCTCGATCCGTTTGATCTCATTGTCCACATCATTCGCCGAATGAAGTCCGCCCCAAGGACGCCAGCTGACTGCCTCGCGTCGTTCGTAGATTTGGTACGTGATCACAGGCTGCACAAGAAGAGGCTTCTTGGAGACAGCAACCGAACTCGTTTCGATTGGGACTCCCGGCATTTTCACCCGCGCATCCGCGGCGCTTGAAAAAAGAGCTATACCTGCTGCAAGTCCCCCTGCTGACGCCAAAAATTCTCGCCGGTTTACACCATGAACGCGACAACCGCAACACCCTGAATGACGTCTTATTTCATCCATTGGGGCACCCTCCTTTTTGGTGAGCCGCTTTACTCTACAACAGTTCTTTGCCACTAGAGACGCAAGAAGATATTGTTCTTCTCCAGATGCCGCACAAAGAAATACGTGACGCCGAAAAAGACCAACAAACCAAGCACGACGAGCGTTCCCGGTGAGTCATGCGGAATACTCCGCTCGACGGTTTCGCCAACGACGTCGTGAATCAGGTACGCCGCCAAGGCATTTTGACCGAACGTTCGGAAAAAACCAACCTGCAACGTCTTGATATCACAAGCGTAAAGAAATGCCGCAAAGACCAACATGGAAAATCCTGCACCAAAAAACTGGTACGACGTCGAACCCGTGCGCTGACACATGGTCCACATATCTACCGGACGGGACGGCGGCACAAAGGGCGGTTCCACAAACCATGCAAGTATTCCTCTGTTTCCCGGAACTCCCGCCCACGCCTGTTTTATCGTGGTGATGCAAGACAACCCATACCCAAGGAGCATAAGAGCCACCGCCCAAATCAGAATGGGACGTATCGCGTTTCGAGCAGAATGAGCGGCAACAATATCATACGTGATAGAGCCCATTAACAAGGGGATTGTCCACGTTAGAAACCCCAAGGGTCCCCCGTCGTTTGTACTTACCGCAAATGTCCACGGGTAATAAGAAGTATGAAGCACAAACATATTCGCTACGGCACATAAGGCAAGAAATACCAACCGTACGGCTGTGCCTCGCGCAATCACAGGAAGAACCCATAGCCCCGTCACCCCAATATGCACCAAGGCTTGCCAAGGCGAGTCACGAAAGGCGGTCAACAAAAACCCTTTGAGCCCCATGGCGCTCAATTCAGCCCAGCTGGAATAGTTCGCGTCAAGCCCATACACTGCAAGCCCCACAAGGATCAAGCCCAAGTTACGCCAGACTGCCTGCATATAGGTTTCTCTAACCGATTGCCGCTGCAACCGACGAAGAAACGTCAGCCGATACGCAAATCCGACCGCAAAAAGAAAATGCGGCATAATCGTATCGGCATAACTACAAAACGTGTTCTTGTGTTGCAGAATGGTTGGCACACCCATATACCCGCCCAAAAAGTTTACTAAGAACATTCCTGCAACCGTGTAACCGCGAAATTGGTCCAACGAAACAATCCGCTGCTTTTGAGAAAACGTCTCCTTGTTTGCCATTTCACATCCCCTCGATTAGGACAAGTTTCTTCTTATAAAACCCATTCATAAAAACGCTAGCTACGTCGAATAACCACAATAGGCCGAAAGTAAGATTCCGTAGTACCCAAAGGCTGATTCAAATCCCACGCATTCCACCATCCCACAAACTCAAAATCCCGCCGTGCCCCCACAAAAAGCAAAAATTCCTGCGGATAAATCGCCCTCTTAATCGCTGTCTCTTGGAGAACAAATTCCTCGCCACCGTCGTTGACCTCCAACGTCACGGTTTCCCGATACGTTTGGGCGGCGCGATTGACACTAACTGCATGATACGTCGTAGTCACTCGCACTCCATTACGATGCTCCGTCCACGTCTCACAAAGGTCGGTTGCGGGAATGAAGTCCACACACCAATCCAACACATAAAGACCCCCAGGGCGGAGCGCCCTCGCGATTGCATCGAAGTGTTTCTTCATGCCTTCATTATCCACCACATACAACGACCCCAAAAAAATAACCGCGAGATCGGCTTGACAAGGAGACACAAAATCCGTCAAATCCCCACAAACAAACGTAGCCTTTGCATGACAAGAGTCGGCACGTTGACGCGCATACGACAACATCGTTTCGTTGTGGTCCAACCCCACGTAAAAATAACCCCGACGAGCCAGTTCCGGCAGATGCGGAGCGCTCCCACAAGCAACTTCGAGCACCGTTTTGACAGGAATCTTGGAGTACTGCCTCATCATGTTCTCCAATCCGTCAATTTCCGCAGGAATATCACGAAAGGAAAACGCGATTTCATAATATTGAGGGTTATCATAAATACGGTTCATAGGACATGCCCCAAGACAACACACATAAACACCCCAGTAATGACGGAACCACCTTCAATTCATTATTAACTGGAAGCTCCTACTGGTATAAAAAAACGTTTCTGAGTATAGTAGTAAAGCAATGGAAATTAAAGAACAACCTGAAAGGCCCAGAAGTTCCTTAAGACTTGCACTCGACCGTTTCATGGAATCCGCCGTATTCGAGTCGGGGTTGGCGGAACATACCTTAAGCGCTTATGCAGGCGACCTCAACGGTTACCTTACCTATTTGGAATCTCAAGGAATTACAGACCCTTCTTGCATTACACGGAAAAACATTTTGGACCATCTGATTGAGCTCAGAAAGAAAGGCCTGTCCACCCGTTCGGCAGCGCGCCATCTTACCGCCATTCGACGTCTTCACGCATTTTTGCGCGAAGAAGGATTCGCCGATCACGACCCCGCCGAAGGTTTTGAAACCCCGCGTTCCGTGAGAACCCTTCCCCACGTATTGTCTCAACGGCAGGTCGAAGACATGCTGGTCATGCCCGATGCTTCGACAGTGGAAGGCGCGAGAGATGCGGCTATTCTCGAACTATTCTATTCGTGCGGCTTACGTATCTCGGAACTCGCAACGTTACCACTACGAGATGTTTCCCTGGAAGAAAGTATGGTGCGGGTGCGAGGTAAAGGCGCCAAAGTGCGCTTAGTCCCCTTAGGCGAAGAGGCTATTGCGCGGATACGCCTTTGGTTAGAAAAAAGGACTGCCTGGCCTATTCGAGACGACACTGTGTTTATAAGTCGAAGAGGCAGAAGAATGTCGCGAACCACCGTATGGAAAGTCGTAAAACATTACGCCCGCGCAGCCGGTATCCCCTTTAATGTTACCCCCCACATGTTGCGGCACTCTTTCGCCACGCATTTGCTAGATCACGGTGCAGATCTGCGCGCCGTACAGGAGATGTTAGGACATGCCGACATCTCCACCACCCAGATTTACACCCATGTGAGCTCGGAACGATTGAGTCGCGCTCATCGCGAATTCCATCCCCGGGCAGGTTGAACTTGATGTAACAAAGGTATACGCTCTCTTTTTTAGGTAAAACCGTCGGGGTAGCCAAAAACGACGTCAGTCAACAAACGGGAAAGGGAAATAACATGAGACAGTCTACCGTTTTCAATTACTGTGCTACGGCATTCGCTTTGCTTCTTGCAGCAAGCTTCATGGCGGGCTGCGGACAGAAGATCGGTGAAAAGGTGTCCGAAAAAATCGCTGAAAAGGCAATTGAAAACGAAGCGGCAAAACAAGGACAAAAAGTGGACGTAGATATTTCCTCAGGGAAAATGACCGTGAAATCCGACGAAGGTACTGTGGAATACGATGCTGAAAAAGGCACCTCCGTTATGCGTTCGGAAACAGGAGAAACCTTGTTTGCCACCGGGGAAAAGGCGGAAATACCGGCGGACTTCCCAAAAGATGTACCTGTGTACACCAACATGAAGCCAAACCTCGTAGGACGAGATGAATCAGAAAAGACCATTACAGTCTCCGCAACGTCCCCCGATCCGTGCGATAAAATCACTGCATTTTACCGAGACGGCATGAAACAGCATGGCTGGACCGAAGAAACTTCTCTCACACAAGACATGGGCAAAATGAATCTGTTTACATTTACAAAAGGGGAACGCGAAGCCACGCTGATGATCATGGCAAGCGAAAAAACTTCGGAAATTACGCTCACTGTAAAACAATAATGACGAAACTTTTTGATTCGACTCGGAATAATAGTTTAAACTTTGGTCAATTGTCCGCTCTTGATGGGCCGCGCCCACGCGCGCATCAACGCGAGGCAACGTGTGTCACAAGCCCGTGACGTTATAGCGTTGGAGAATCCAACGAGCGGTACCCCAAACGGCAACGTTTTCCAAAGTTCTCGAGAGCCAAGGTGGCTCTTGAACATAATGAAACTTCGATATAAGGAAGGAGAAAACGAAATGAAAAAGATTTTGTCCCTGGTAATGTTCGTATCCCTGATCGTTCTTGCAGGTTGTGGAGGCCAACAAAAATCTGAGACGCCTGCCCCTGCAGCAGCCCCCACAGAAACCGCTCCCGCTCAAGAAGAAGCCCAGCCTGCTCAACCGGCTGCCGTAACAGAAACTCCTGAAACAGCGGCAGCCCCTGCAGAAACTCCCGAAACAGCGGCACTAACTGCCGAAACCCTTGTCGGAACCAAATGGCAGGCGGGACCCTATACCCTCGAGTTTCAAGCGAATGGCGTACTCGTTCTCAATAACGATACCCAAGGGACATGGAGCGTGGAAGGAAATGCCGTGAAAGTCTCCGCGGGCGACAAGTCTTACACAGCTGAAATCAAAGGCGATAAGCTGTTCTACGGCGGCATGCCGCTGTCCCGACTGAACTAATCCACTTTCTCAAAAAAATATAAGGGAACCCAACTGCTGGCAGGACGGGTTCCCTTTTTTGATTCTAACCGGGTAAAAACTACCGTAGACGTTTTTCGTGGCGCTTCGAAAATTCTCCATGCAATGGAGGGCGCAATTCTGGTAGCTTAAATAGGCGTGGTTTTGGATCCCCAGAAGAGATGAGAGACATGAGTGAGTCAAATACGGCTGGAACCATTCTACTCGTCGACCCCGACCCCAAAGTTGCGCAATCCATATTATCTTTTTTGGAAAGCCGCCACTACAGCGTGCTCTGGGTTGACGACGGCGAGAAGGCTTACAACCAACTCGATGAACGCCCTTTCGATGTGCTCATCACCGAACTCAGCGCCCACCGAATCGACGGGATGCGCCTCATGGCGGTCGCCCGCGACAGAAACCCCGAAATTTGCGTCATCCTGATTGCAGAACAACCCGATGTGGAACGTGCCGTAGAGGCAATGCGTTGTGGCGCCTACGACTTTCAAACCAAGCCCCTCAATCTCGGCAAACTGGAAGCGGTCATTCAACGCGGTATAAGCCAGCAACGACTCGTCCTGGAAAAACATGAACTCGAGAGAAGACTTGACGAACGCTACGGATTAGGCAGCCTCATCGGCAAATCACGCCAAATGATCAAAATCTACGAATCGGTGCGTCAAATCGCCCCATCCCGCGCTACCGTTCTGATTCAAGGGGAAACAGGCACCGGCAAAGACCTCGTCGCACAAGCCATCCATAACAACAGCCCCAGAAAAATGGAACCCTTCGTCAAACTGAACTGTGCCAACTTGCCGGAGGCCCTTGTGGAAAGTGAGTTGTTTGGGCACGTAGCCGGCGCGTTTACAGGGGCAATTCAGTCCCGCAAGGGTCGTTTCGAACTCGCAGATAAAGGTACGTTGTTCCTGGACGAAATTGGGGAACTCTCTCCCGGATTACAATCAAAACTGCTTCGGGTGCTCGAACACCAACAGTTCGAACGCCTCGGTGACTCCAAAACCATCACCGTGGATGTCCGTCTAATCGCAGCAACCAATCGTCCTCTCGAACGTATGGTTCAAGAGGGAACGTTCCGCAGCGATTTGTTCTACCGACTAAACGTAGTCACCATCGACATGCCACCACTGCGCCACCGAAAGGAAGATATCCCACTTCTTGCCCAACATTTTCTAAAAGAAGCATGCGCCCAGAATGGCAAACACATCGAGGGAATCACCCGCGGCGCTATGGACCTTCTCATTCGGTACAATTGGCCCGGCAACGTCCGTGAACTTAAAAATATCATCGAGGGCATGGTCGTCCGTGCACATGGACGACAAGCGCTCGACGCCCACGATGTACCCGACCACGTCCGACAAAGCATTCAACCCGAAGCCGGAGAAATACGCATTCCCACTGGCGTGACCATGGCAGAAGTCGAACGCATCGTTATCGAGGAGACCATGCGGATTTGCGGCTACAACAAAGAAGCATGCGCCAAAACCCTGGGCATCGGCTTGCGCACCTTATACCGCAAACTGAAAGAATATGACATCCGTTGAGTAAACAACGCAACCGTACGTGCTGAGCGTCGGAGATTATTCAGAAATCACACCGAACGGTGCGCGGAATCACTCCCCTTTATCAGAAGGCGGGACGTCTTTCTTTTCGGTAGTGGGCTCATTCTTCGCTCCCGAAATGCTATCCTTGAATTCTCGGATAGCTTCCCCGAGCGACCGCCCTATTTCCGGCACCCGACGGGCACCAAAAACCACCAAGACTATCAGCAAGAATATGATTAACTCAGTTGTTCCTACACCAAACATGAACGTAGACTCCTAACTTACAACACTTCATTATATACCCGCAGACGCTGGATAACAATTATTTGTATAAGTCCAGTACCTTTGGCATTTTTTGTCATGTTCGATGAGGAATTGAACAGAGGACGTTGCATAAAGGTCATTACAGGAAAGGCACCGACGCATGACATTTCAAAGGTACATTTGAACTACTTACGAACCCCTTTGACCACTTAAGATTACTTGTTTTTCCGTGTTACGTCCTATTGCGCTATGGCCCACGCTCTGTCATTGCGAGGAGCCCCGAAGGGGCGACGCGGCAATCCCCTCAGGTAGTTTGGGAAGTTCGCAACCTTGTGCGTTGCCCTCTTGCGCTACGCGGTTGAGGGGATTGCTTCGTCGCTTCAGGGACTCGCTTCTCGCAATGACACCCGGCTCTACGAGCCTAAGTCTATTGCCTCGCTGCGCTACCAGACGTTTGTAGGCCTATGCATCTGTTCTATGAGTCCTGTACCTCTGATGTTTGTTCTCAACCAAACGAGAAAGTGAAATTTTTTAAGCGCCAAGAGGGGGTATCTACCTGAAACGACAAAAGGCAACCCCTATCCCACTTATTATACATATCGGCAAGCTTTGACCGCCTCAACGTAGGCGTTGATCTGTTCTTCGGTTACTGCGTAATCAATGTCGTGACTGGACATGATGAGTCCGCCGCCACGCCCTGCCTGCTCAAAAAGGTCAAACACGTGTCGACGGATTTCATCGGGTGCCATGGTGTGAAAACGTGCGGTGGCGATGCCGCCGTACAGACCCATCTTGCCGTTGTATTCTTCCTTGAACTGTGCTATGTTTTGCAGCTCCGGCTGAAGCGGATTCAACATGCACACCCCCAGGTCCTTGTAAAGCAAATCATACACGGCGTCCACCTTGCCGTCGCTATGAAAGAACACGGGCTTGCCATAGGCGTGTGCCACGTCAGCGACCTTTTTCCAATAGGGCAACAGAAACTCTCGGATAGTCTCTATGGACACAATAAGCCCGTTGTTATAGGCGATGTCATCTTGAATGTACAGTGCGGTGATATCGCGTTGGCAAACCTGTTCTGCAATGATTGCCATGACTGAGGAAATACGTTCAAAAAGGTCTTTTACCTCTTCAGGGTAGCTCAGCATGTCTACGTAAATGTTTTCCTGCCGTCGCATCATCTCGAGGATAGTGAGTACACCGGGTGAATTGACGATAATGGCATGGTGGGGGAAATTGCGAAGATGGTCGTTGAGCATCTCGTAAATTGACGGCTGGAGCGGGTCAGGCATGGGCAAGTTCTTTGCCTCTCTCCAATCATCAAAGGCCTCACGAACCATCCACGCAGTTCCTTCCCGCACCACGTATTCCGCGTGCGGAAACGGCGGCATACTTCCATAGCTCTCAATCAAATCCGCACCATAGTGTCGCACGCGAAACTCCGCCCCATACTTTGTCTCCAATTCCGCCATTCGTCGCCGGTCCATCCAGAAATTAAACGGCACCCTATCGGGTTCCGCAAAGTGAATGGTTCGTTCCACGCGTTCCCGTGAGGTGATCGACCTGCCCATATCAAAATCCTCCTCTAGATTAGAAATTCCGTGATAGGTAGATAGCAATCAAAAGGCATCGTCATAGACCCACAAAACAAGTTAGCAGCTTTCTTTGAAAGATTATGCTCGCCAAACATCCCCAAGGTGATCATTAACGTCAGGGTTCATTTAACGCAGCTGCCTGAGCGGCTATCGTCGGAATACGTACGATTTCCACTTCTCGCCGAGTTCGACGCACAACGGGCGCGGGAAGTATATAGACGACAGGGCTGTCAATTTCACCGTTGAGGTGCTGCATGGCAAGATGCACAGCCTTTTCACCAGCAGCAGCAAAGTCAGGCTTTGTGGTGTAGTATTCACGCCGGATAGGCGGTACCTCCGAGGTATTGTCAAACCCAACCACGATCAGATCTTCGGGAACGGCGATACCGGCCTCTATCGCCTCCGAAACAAACGTTATAGCGGTCATGTCATCCAACGCAATGACCGCCGTAGCGCGCTCCGATTTGGGCGTCTTTTTCCAGTTCAAAAGCCAATCCTGAATCTCTTCCTCTAGAAAAGCGGGGCGTCTCGGATTACAATGCCATTGAAGTTTCGCGTCAGGGGCTATCCCTGCGTATCGCAACGCCGCCAGGTAACCTTGGTAACGGTCGAGGTTTGAACGCCACATCATCTTCTCGGGACATCCCAGGACGGTCATAAAAACAATTTTGCTGTGTCCCTTCGATAACAGCAGTTGGGTCATAGCAAAACCGGAAGCAAAATTGTCAAATACGACTTGAGACCGCCGTTGCTGAGGAAATGCCATATCCACAAGAACAATCGGAATATCCAAGAACTCGCGGTTCAAATAGTCATTGGCAATTTCCGATTCTGTCCGTATCCCTGGCGTCAAAATGATCGCCTGACAACCTGATTCATACATCGACGCCACGACTTCTCTTTCCCTTTCGGCAAAAAAAGATCCCGTCGACGCCATGGTAAGGCTCAAACCGTAGTACTGACATGCACGTTGCGCCCCTTCATAAATCCACATCAGCAGCCGTGCATGCCCATCTCCAGGTATGACGAGCCCTATCGTGCCCCCAGCAGTCCGACCGCCATTGTTCAATGCCGTCAAATTGACATAGGCCCGCCTGTCCCCGCCTTTTCGAACGTAACCCAATGCCTGGAGTTGACCGACGGCGTGGGCAACTGTAGCTATGGATGCGTCATATTTCTCAGCGAGTTCCCCGAGACGAGGTAACCGGTCACCTTGTTTCAACCGCCCACTTTGAAAAAAGTCGGTCAGAATCTTTTGGGCGATCTTCGATGCAAGTAATTCTTTCATCAGTTCTCTCTAATCCTGTAGAAGACGATTGAAATGGCAGCCAGCGGACCACCACAATTTTTTAAAAATATAACATATGTTACTTTTTTTGTAAAGAAAAAAGCGTATACGGTGTAATTTAAACTGAAATATGAGACTTGGGTGCCACTTTTTAAAAATGTCTTGACATGTTTAAAATAATATTATATAAAACTTGGTTGAAGGGAGGTGGTCTTGGCAAGGCAAAGACAAAGATCAATCAAAAGCAATTCTAAACATTTGAAGAGGGGTCACTGTACTACAAGAACAAAAAATCAACAGGAGTGAAGGTTTGTTTCTAAAGAATCACACCTTAAAAGAAGGAGTTCACAAAATGAAAGAAGGAGTTCACAAAACGAACAAGAAGGGCTTCACACTCATCGAGCTTCTGGTCGTAATCGCGATCATTGCCATCTTGGCAGCGATTCTATTGCCGGCGCTTGCCCGGGCACGCGAAGCAGCAAGACGGTCATCCTGCCAGAACAATTTAAAACAATGGGGTCTAATTTTAAAAATGTTTGCCGGGGAAAACAAAGACAAGTTTCCCTCGTGGCAGGCTGTATTGTGGCAACGTCATCTAGGCGTTGATTCCAAAGAACTCTACCCCGAATACTGGACTGATCCAGGAATCATGGTTTGTCCATCAGACCCGCATTCGGACTGGTTCGCGTCCAAATACGGAATTGACGGAAACAATTTCGTCGATCAAATACAAAAGATAGCGGCACAGTCTCCGGGAACTAACGGAAAATGTCTGGAGTTTTACTTGTCCAATCCCATGTCGTATTTCTACTTCGGAAAACTTGCAAAAACGTCCTCGCAGATTATCGACATGTGGTCCGCCTTTAACTGGTGGTTTACGGTACCTGAGTATTTTGCGGGTTCTGGTGCCGTTCTAGGAGATGATCTGATAGCACAGGGCTGCAAAGTTGATCAGGCATATCTCCCGGCAATTTGGGATCTAACAAATTGCAAAGCCGTCAGATCGGGCGATGTGAAGGGTTTCTTCTCAAGTGATCCGGGACAAGCGCCGATTTGGTGCGACGACGATGGTTCGCTGCTTCCCTCTAAGTATATGCACCTAAAAGAGGGCATCGAACGATTCACAATCACCGATATCAATAATCCGGCTGCCACGTCCCAAGCCCAAAGCACGGTGGTTACCATGTTGGATGCATTCTCGGACATTGGTAGCACGCAAACCAATTACCCTGGAGTCAATGGCGTCTTGCGTTTCAATCATTTGCCGGGTGGAAGCAATGTGCTGTACATGGATGGACATGTGGAATTCCTGAAATGGAACAGCAAGTTCCCTGTAAAGAACGGACCTGCGGGACCAATAGGCGGCAGATTTCCTCTGGGACAATTCCTCTCGTATTGGGCGTCTGAAATGGGTGGTATTGGCTGAGAGATAAGTAACTGATGAAGGTCGATAGAGGTAAGGTCTGACTCGCGTCAGGCCTTACCTTTTCCCCAAAAAACATTAAAAGTAGTTCCTTACAGGAGAGATGATGATGAAAAAAAGATTGTCACTCGTTATACTAGTTGCCTTCAGCCTAACGTTAATCATTAGCCTTTCGGCTTGTTCGGGTCAAAGCAGAGATGTGGTTGTTGAAGAACAAAAACAGGAAAACGTTGACCCACAAACAAAAGCCCTGCGAGAGCAAATGTTGAAAATGATGCAACAGTCGCGGGAAATGAAGCCTACGGTAAACGGTGGGCAGCCGCAGCAACCAATGCAAAACCAAGATAATTAAAAATGGAACCTATCGCATAGGGACACCGGTTTTTTAGGGGGTAGCGCAGGGGTAAAAAGGTTTACGATGTACCTATTTGATTCGGTTAAACGGGACCCGCGCGTCCGATCCCTTTTAGCGCCGCGTCGTATCGTTTGGCAATCTACAGGCAGCGCAGCGCCAAAACACAGCGAGTGTTTGATCGACTCCATTCAAACCCAAACCAGCCTCTCCGGGGAGCAGGGCTGCCTGTTAAGCCACCGTGATCAGCCCTGTAGTGTCTTGCTCGATTTCGGCAGAGAAATCTACGGAGGCATCCAGCTTGTCACCCGACGTACAAGCGATAATCGTCCTGTACGCTTGCGCATCCGATTTGGTGAAAGCGCCAGCGAAGCCATGGGGTCTCGTCCAGACAACGATCATGGCATTCACGATTTAGTCGCGCCTGTTCCGTGGCTGGGTAGTGCAGAATATGGTTCCACAGGGTTCCGTTTTGTCCGTATTGATACGGTAGACCCGAATTCCTGGGTTGAACTGATAAGCGCTCACGCCGTCTGCCTACATCGGGACATCCCCTATCTGGGTTCCTTCCGGAGCAACGACCCACGTCTCGATGCTATCTGGAAAACCGGCGCGTACACGGTCCATCTCAACATGCAAGAGTTTGTTTGGGACGGTATCAAACGCGACCGACTCGTGTGGATAGGCGACCTGCACCCCGAGGCTATGGTAATCGCTCATGTATTTGGCGACCACGAGATCGTCCGCCAAAGCCTTGATTTCGTGCGTGACCAGACTCCCGTGCCCAATTTCATGAACGGCATATTCACCTATTCCCTTTGGTGGATTCTGATTCAACGGGATTGGTACCGTTACCACGGAAACAGAACGTATCTCGAAGCGCAACGTGCCTACCTCGTCGACTTGTTATCCTTGTTGGTCAGTCTCAAGAAATCCACTTTGCCCGATGGGTTTCTCGATTGGCCAACGTCCACGAACAAACCCGCGACGGAGGCGGGTACGCGGACATTGTTGGTTTGGGCATTACGCGCCGGTGCAGAGCTTTGTGCGGAATTGGGAGAGCATCGTTTGGCAAACAAGTGCAGCACTGCCGCTGAACGATGGAGCACGAAAGCATTGCCACATCACAACGTTAAAACTACTGCCGCTGTCATGACGCTTGCCCAGATGATGACCCCGGAAGAAGCGAACAAGACCGTCTTGTCCCGTGAACCGCTAAAAGGAATATCGACGTTTTACGGCTATTATATATTGCAGGCGCGGGCACTCGCCAAAGACTATGCTGGTTGCCTGGAACTCATCCGCCGGTATTGGGGCGCCATGTTGGATTTTGGTGCTACAACCTTCTGGGAACATTTTGATTTGGAATGGACGAAAAATGCCGCGCGTATCGACGAACTCGTCCCCCAGGGCAAAGATGATTTGCATGCAGATTTCGGCGACTTCTGCTATAAAGGCTTTCGTCATAGTCTCTGCCATGGCTGGGCAGGTGGACCGACTGCGTGGCTGAGCGAACACGTTCTCGGATTTCGACCGCTTACACCAGGTAGCAAGAAATTATTGATCGAGCCCCACCTCGAAGACCTCACATGGGCAAAAGGGACATTCCCGACGCCATACGGTGTCGTCTCCGTGCATCACGTTCGAGCAGCAGACGGCTCTATCGAAACAGAGGTCGACGCCCCCAAGGAGATCGAGCTCGCTGTTAAAACCACAACAAAACGGGACCGCCCCATCGCCCCCGTGCCATCGCGGTAAGGATACCTGCGCCAACGCGTCTCGGCGGGTCTCCGCTTTGACCTCAGCGAGGACCCAGCACCAGCATCTTGTGAGTTCGCGCACTTCCTAAAGTTCGCATCGAAATCATACGGGAAAAAGTCTCAGTAAATTAGAAATGACCATGGATATCCCCTCAGTAGACCTGAAGGGTGGAAAAGACCATCAGGGCAGAGGATACGACGCGCTAAAACTTCTCTTGACAGATCTTTACTTTTCTTATATTCTGATCCATAGAATTATGGTACACTGTGGGGTATGACCGGGAAAATAGGCTCAGAACGTCAAAACGGGTTTTCAAAGTGGTATCTCGTCATAGGGGCAGGAATGGGTATTGGACTCGCCTTAGGGTGGGTTCTCATACAACACCAGAGTACCCCAGAGAACGGACCACTCATCAAAAATCTTGAAGTAACGCCGGAACGTTTTGAGACGGATAGCATTACCGACACAGATATTGTTTCTATTGCCTTGCGGTACGCTAAGGCATATCAAACTGGAGAATGGGAGGCAATTCTGAATTCCACGGAATGGATGCGGCAACGAATGAACCGAATACGTTCTAAGGCAGCAGCCGAGGACGAAATCGAGAGAACCAGGCTAGAATTGAAGCGTCGCATTCTGGAAAGACCTGAAGAAAACAACATCCTTAGGGAAGAAGGTATCGAGGATGCGTTGGTGTTTCGGCCAGAAGCTAAAGTAGAACTGATCGGTATCGACAAGGGCAGGGACGACTTAGAAAAACCCGTTCGAGGAAGGACGTGGTTGCGCGTGACCTATCTGAAGCCCGAGCGCGCTCCGTTAGGTCCGAACGGGATACCAATACATGCGATGAACGTTGGTTTGAACGTTTCTCACGAGGGTACTATTCTAAAAGCTGCCATTAAAGGGAATGCCGAGGTGGACATGGGCTCGATCGATTACACATGGCCCACAACAAGAGGAGAGAATAATCATGCCACTAGCAAGCTGTGAACGTTGTGGAAAATTGTTCTCAAAAACCAATCTACCGATTTGCCCAAAATGTGAACCGGATGAAGAGAACGATTATGAAAAAGTGCGCGATGCGTTGCAAAAGAGCCCAAATCTGACTGCAGAAGAGGTCTCAGAAAGCACGGGCGTCGAGATTTCTTGCGTATTAAGACTGATCGAGCAAGGCAGAATCCAAAACGTTCCCTCTTCCGGCAAGGTTCTTTGCGGCCGTTGTGGCGCACCCGCAATAAGCCTCAGCAAGAAACTATGTGAGGCTTGCCTAAACAAACTCAATCAGGAACTGGCAAAAGAGCAAGCCAAGATTCAACTACCCAAGAAAAAAGAAGTGGAAGTAGGTACAGCGCTAAATGTGCCTGATTCCCTAAAGGGCAAATCGAGAGGTCTTGAGTTTCGTAACCGGTCGGAAAGGTAAATAGCCGTGATTGATCCGCGCTACGGCAAAAAGACCGACCCCCCTCCGCCCACGTCAAAAACGGAACGAAAGGCGATTTTTGTCATCATCGCGCTGTTTGTGTTACTCTTAATTGCGTTGTTTTTCACCTTCAAAAGGCCAGAGGGTCCCGGTCACAGCCCCGCGGAGAGTCCAATTGTCAAGCAGAGGATTATCAACTTGCAAAAATCAAAATAAACGCATACCTCTTTTTTTCGTCCTTTCCGCAACGCTGTGGCTTTTCTCAAGTGCCCTGCAAACTACCTTTGCCCAATCCTCTGAGGAGCGAATCTCTCCCATTTCGTCAACGGATTCCGAGGGGAACATGGAGCCCATCCTCGTCGAGCCTGCACCCCCTCCAAAACCTACCACGGTTGTCATTGACCCCGGACATGGCGGTTCCGATACGGGCGTGCTTGGCGTAAACGGCCTCAAAGAAAAAGAGGTCGTGCTTGCAGTAGCCGAACGAATTGTCCGTCTGTCGGAACCCATCAATACAATAAAAATCGCTATTACAAGGGAAGCCCGCGATGTGGAGTGGTCTGATGCAACCCGTGTGAATTTCACTCTCACAAAAACTCAAGCAGACCTTTTCATCACCTTGCACACCGGGGCATCTTACAGCCCAACCGCACGCGGCTTTGAACTATACATTGCCGCTCCAACAACTGACACCACGGGCAGCACCAATAAACCGCCCTCCGATGCCGGAAAATCTTCTGCCACACAGAATGCAAGCCTAAAACTAGCGGAAAAAATAGCCACCGCCCTTAGTGCTAGTAGCGGGGCATCGGCACGGGGGATCCGCCGGGTGCCGTTCCGAATTCTGAACAGCCTGAATATCCCTGCCGTTGCCATAGAAATTGGAGTTTTAACGAATCCTGAAGACGAAAAACTACTCGCCTCCGACGAGTTCCGAGACAAAATCGCACAGGGCATCCTTGCCGGAATACAGGAATACTTGGCAGAAACGGGAGGCTCGCCATGAAAGAAGCCGAGCGCACCCGCTTTTTCAAACGAGCCTTGCTGGTCCTGTGGGCAATGGCTACTTTGATTTTGCTTTTCTCTCTCGTCCTCATCGTGCAAGACCTTATGAAACAGGGTTATAATCCCATACCGGCTCCGCCCAAGCCATCGGAAGAGACCCAGACTCCCCCGCCCCCTTCCTCCTCTGTTAACCGGAATGTACCTTTATATTTCGCAGATGCCAACGCCCTGGGACTCGTCCGAGAAATCCGCGAACTGCGCCTGGGTCCCTTCACGCAAGAGAATTGCCGAACAGTTATTGAGGCATTAATCGAAGGACCGCGCTCCACAGAGCTGGTCCGCGTTCTACCGCGAACTGCCAAAATTCGTAACGTCTTTTTACTCGACAACGGAGAATTGGTCATCGACTTCTCCCGCGAAATTCAAACAGACACCTCACGGCCGAAGAGCGCCAATGCCGAGAGTCTTATGGTGTTCAGCATTGCGAGCACCCTTTGTCAACCCTCCGTTCAAGGCGAAAAAGACAAACCGGTACGCACTATCCGCCTCCTCTTTGAAGGCTCCCCCTTCCCCGCCACGTTTCCAGAGCATCTCGACTTCTCCCAGGCTTTCGCCCCTGACCCTAGTTGGCTCATTGCCGAGAAACCGTAAGCGGCTATGACTGACGCAAAACAAGCAATAGGAATATTCGATTCTGGCGTGGGAGGTCTTACCGTTCTGCGCAGTCTGGAACGGGTGCTTCCCAACGAAACCATTATTTATTTGGGCGATACCGCGCGGGTACCTTACGGGACAAAATCTCCGGAAACAGTTATCCGCTATGCCCGAGCATGCGCAAACCTACTAGTGAAACTCGGAATAAAACTGCTCGTTGTCGCCTGCAATACGGCTTCCGCTGTCGCTATAGAAACACTGGAAAAAGAACTCCCGGTGCCGGTAATCGGCGTGATCCGTCCCGGTGCTTCTGTAGCCGCAGCCACGACCCGCACGGGAAAAATCGGCGTCATTGGGACCCCCAGCACCATACGAAGCGGCGCGTATCAAAAGGCAATCCACGCTTTACTCCCCGGCGCGCAAGTTTTTGCAAAAGGATGTCCCCTGTTCGTACCCCTCGCCGAGGAGGGTTGGCTCGATGGACCTGTGGTGGAGCAGATCGCCCAAATCTATTTATCTGACTTTTCGAACCACGAGATAGACACCTTGGTCCTCGGTTGTACGCATTATCCTCTGCTGCGAACTGTCATCGCCAAAACCGTTGGCACAGAGGTGACGATTGTAGACAGCGCCGATACGACCTCGCAAGCCGTGCAAACCCTACTCGATACCATCCAACTATGTAACGAATGCTCAGAGAAGCCTAGGCATCGTTATCTCGTAACCGACTCTCCCGAGAGGTTCCAAGAGGTTGGCGAAAGGTTTCTGGGACGGGTACTCAACAACGTTGAATGGATAGACTTTTAGGGTTGTTACAAGAAATGTAAACGAAACATGGCGAACGTGGAAGCAAGAGAAACCCCACTCGACCAACAGGTTACCGACGGCAGAAATCTCCGTTGGATAGTGATCGCCGTCGCCGGCTCATTCGCCTTGTCTCTTGCACTCGTTTATTTATACATTCACTACCTGCCCATGAATCTCACCTCGCACACCCGAGAACTAACTCAACAAATCGAGGAATTTCTAAATAAACAAGGGATCCCAAACGATAATTTTACGGAAAGCGCCTTCTCAGAAGAGAACGACTCCCGGGCTATTTGGACTAAAAAACAGCTACAAGTTAATTTGCCGCCCCAAATCAATGGCTCCGCCCTTATCCAGACCTTACGCAGAGACCTGTCGACGGTTGGCGTAGTCGTCATGGAAGACCCCGAGCCGCAACATGGCAGCACGGTCGCACATTTTCTGCTGGCAGGACGCCCCTTTTTGTCGCTTCGCTTGTTCGAAGCCGCCCCGCAGGTTCCACAGACACCGCCGCGTGACTTGACTGCTCCCTGCCAATCCCTACAAGCCAAAATCCGCGCCCTTTTGTCTCAAAACAACGCGACATTTCCTGCCGCATCACAAAAGGAACCCGAACGCCGCGAAATCAATGGTTGTCTCATCAACTGGTACGATTGGAAAGTCAACCTTCCGGAAACGCTCCCCTTGGAGACCCTTGCGACAACCATTGAGACCACCTTAAGCGACGATTCCGTCGCCGTGCGACAAGAAAATAGTCAACCCGAGCAAGAGAAAGTTTTAATTGTTTCGTATCTCGGTCTTGACTTCTTAAAAATGACTTTTGTGGAAAGTGACGTCGGCGGTGCATCCGTTTCCGAACCACAGTCCGACACACGTGTCACAAACAACGAAACGGGAAATGAGTTACCCCTCGATTCAGTCGAATACAACGGGAACAATAATGGAGCTCCGCCACCTGAAGCGACAACACAAACGGCGGCTCCCGCTCGAATCGCCATCATTGTCGATGACGGCGGTTACGGCGGTGCCCCAACGGAAAAGATCCTATCACTGAACACTTCACTCACGCTCGCCATCCTTCCGTTCACTCCTTACGCGGCAGAAACGGCAACCCGTGCCGCACAATTGGGGTTTCAGGTTCTCATTCATATGCCGATGGAATCTTTCAGTACAAAGACGACATTCCCTGGTTCCGTACTCACCCACATGACCCAAGAAGAAATGCGCGACGTCATTGCCCGTGCCCGTGCTGACGTGCCGAATGCGGTAGGCATGAACAATCATACCGGCTCGAAATTCACGCAAAATGCAGAAGCCCTTTCTTTGTTTTTCGCCGCGCTAAAAGATACCTCGTTGTTCTTCATCGACAGCCGAACCACAGGGAAGTCCAAAGCTTTCGATACGGCAGTCTCGGCTGGAATCCGCGCACGATCTTCCAACCTTTTCCTCGACAATAGTCCAGATGCGGACGCGATTCTGGCGCAAACCAGGAAGCTCATTGCCTTAGCCCAACTACATGGCAGCGCCATCGGCATATGTCATTTTCGCCATGCTACCGCACAAGTCCTTGAACGGGTTATCCAGGAAATTCAGAATGCCGGTGTTCAGCTGGTTCATGTTTCGGAGTTGGTACCATGACTCGTATATTGGGCATCGAAACCTCTTGCGACGAAACCGGCATCGCCATCGTGGAGAACGGACGAAAAATCCTCGCCGACATTGTCGCTTCTCAAACGGCATTGCATGCGCAATTCGGAGGGGTTGTACCGGAACTTGCCTCGCGGCAACACATCATAACTATTGCTGAGTTGACCGCGCGCGCATTAGAAAAATGCGAGAATAAAGTTGATGCCGTGGCGTGCACCCAAGGACCAGGGCTCATGGGCTCCTTGCTCGTCGGCGTCAATTTCGGAAAAGCCTTTGCCTACGCTAGGAACCTGCCCTTTATCCCCGTCCATCACATCGAGGGCCACCTATTCGCTGCATTTCTGGAACACCCGGACAATACGACGGGAACCCCGCAGTATCCTTTTCTCGCTTTGGTTGTGAGCGGCGGACATACTTGCCTCATTACATGTCCCGAACCTCATCAGTATACCATTTTAGGAACAACCCGCGATGACGCCGTCGGTGAGTGTTTCGATAAAGTAGCGCGTTTGTTGGGTTTGCCTTACCCGGGAGGTCCCGCCATCCAACGTGCCGCTTTGAACGGTGATCCTCACGCCTTTGAATTCCCTCGCGCTATGAGCAAAAGAAATTCACTAGAATTCAGCTACAGCGGATTAAAGACCGCTGTTCTCTACACCCTGCGGGATTTGGGGAATAACGCTCAAGAAAATCCCTCCACGCTCGCAAACCTCGCTGCCAGCTTTCAATACGCCGCCATAGATATCCTCGTCGAAAAAACAAAACTTGCCTTGACTCTCACCGGATTTAAGCGTCTGGTGGTTGCGGGTGGCGTCGCCGCAAACCAACTGTTGCGATCCCGATTAACGAACGAACTAGATTGCCCCGTACATATTCCACCCTTGCCACTTTGCATGGACAACGGCGCCATGATTGCCGCCGCGGCTTACTCTCGCCTCCAGCATGGTTTTTCGGGCAATCTGTCAGCGACAGCCGATTCATCTCTGCCACTAACATGAGCCTGAACACATCAGATACTGTACATTTTTGTGCAATAACGGTAGTTTTCTTTTTATATTGTACAAAATTGTGCAAAGCATTTTTCGCCTGTTTTTCATAACATATTGTGCAAAAAAGAGATAGACAATTAGCATTTCGGGCACAAATATTGCTCCCTTTTTTAGAGTGTGCTATGTGCGTGTTTTGATTTTCCAGCAAAAGAAGGATACTATGGCAGAAATGACCCTTGACCAAAAGACGAGAGGGAGGGTTCCTGTGTCTTCGGAAAAAAATGAGTTCATGCGAAAGGAAAACGGGAGAAAAGGTTCTGTATTGGTTGTAGATGATGAGAATGGTCCCCGCCAGTCTCTCAGGGTGTTACTCAAGGAAGATTTTGACGTATATCTAGCAAACGACGTGGAATCCGCCCGCGAATTACTCCAACACCAGCCCATCGACGTCATAATCACGGACCTTCGTATGCCGAAAGAGTCGGGGCTTAATCTCTTAGAGTACGTGCGCGAGAATTACCCCGATGTGCAAGTTATTATTCTGACCGGTTACGGACAGCTGGAGTCCGCAATGAAAGCCGTGGAATACGGCGCCTTCGCGTACCTAGAAAAACCTTTTGATAACGCGGCGATGTTCCAGTATGTTCAAAAGGCAGTTGAGAAACGGCGCAAAGAATTGGAACGCCGTCAATTGGAACATCTCGCTCTGGAAGCCAACCGGTTTGAAACGCTTGGCCGTTTCGTCTCCGGTATGCTTCACGACTTATCCACGCCTCTCTCTGTCATCGACAGTTACATTGAGCTCCTGCAAACGGATCCCGAACGCAAGAATATGGAACGAAAACTTCAGGTCATGCACGAACAGGCGAAGTTGTGTACGGACCTCATACGCTCCGCAATGAACTTTTTGCGCCACGAGAGCGGCCGCATCGCCCCTGTTAATCTAAACGAAGCCGTTGAGGCATGCATCTTGGTAAGCAGCCCCGTCTTAAACCGCCAACAAGTTACCTTAGAACACGAACTACAGCCCAATTTGCCCTTGCTTAAAGGCGACTTTGTCCTCATACGCCAAGCCATATTGAACCTTATCATGAATGCGGTCCAGGCGATGGACGGGCAGGAAACACCTCGTGAGATCCACCTGCGCACTTGGAGCTCTGAAGATTCGGTTTGGTTCTCGGTTCAAGATACGGGACCCGGAGTACCCGATCCGATACGCCAAAAGATTTTTAATGCCTTTTTTACAACAAAAGGCACAAAAGGCACAGGCCTCGGTCTCGCCGTGGTGAAATACGTCATGAATCGTCACGGCGGCGAAGTCGTACTGAACGACACCGGGCTTCAAGGCGCCCATTTCGCGCTGCGTTTCCCTATTGGGACAAATTTTGACGCAATGCCAACCAATTAAGATACGCTCAGAACCGCCTGCGACTCTGAGGTACTCGTGGCTACACGTTCCAAGGCAGCCTCGATAATTTTCCTTAACAGGTCCGCGTATCGCATACCCGCCATACCCGCCATAATGTTAAACTTGCCGTCCCAGCACCAACCCGGGTTCGGATTCACTTCCAAGAGTTTGATTTCGCCTTGCGCATCCGCCCGAAAATCAAACCGTGCGTAGTCTCGACAACCGAGTCGTTCAAAAAGTTCTTTCGAGTAATCATGGAGCTTACGCACTTTGTCCTCATCCAGACGCGCCTCACGGTACCGAATATCTGTCCAATAAGGCGAGCTCGGCATCCACTTGGATTCGTACCCCAAAATACAAGGCAAATCCGACGGCAAGCCCGAATAATCCACTTCAAGGACAGGCAGCACGTCATACGAAAGTCCCGGATTGCCAATGATTCCCACACTATATTCCGTTCCCGTCAGAAACTCTTGAATCAGCAAGGCACGCCCTGGAAGAGTCTCCTGAAGATGTCGCAAATAAGCCACAAGCTCTTCGGGCGTGTTCACTACCGCATCCTTCGTAATTCCCAGGCTGCTGTCACCACAATTCGGTTTCACCAATGCCGGAAAAGTGGATGGCAACGTTGCCGCCTGGTCATCAGGGTCGAAATACGTCTCTAAGGGAACCGGAATATCCAGAGATGCCGCTACCGCCCGCACAAGCGACTTGTTGTAACAAATGCCCAAGCAGGCCGGCCCCGCCCCCGTATAAGGTATCCCCAACATATCTAAATACGCGGGGACATGCAGTTCCTTAAAAGCGTCGTTGTTGAATCCTTCATCACACAGATTTAGGACAAATTCGGGGGGCTCCGCTCGAAGACGTGCCAGCATCACCGAATGATTGTCCAGATAAGAAAACGAAAACTCACCGATCTCCGAAAGTGCTTTCTTCAGTCGGTAAAGGGTGTCAAAATCTTCTTCATTAAACTGGCCATTGAGTTTGACTTCGTCCGGTAAACGTGGGTCACCCAGAAGAACGGTTATTTGGCGGGGCTGAAAAGAACGGCGCTCGACGAAGTGAACCGCGCGGCGTTTTTGAGCCGTTAGAAAAATGCGGTTCGCCATCAATCCCAAATCCTGATTGCGCTCCGAATGGCTCTCCACAATCCCGTGATCTCGAATCGATTCAAAGCCCGCCTCCTTAAGTAAATCCATCAAATGGGCGCGCGAATAGAGCCGTTCTGCATAGAACTGGTCTACAATCACCCCCCGTTCCGCGTGAACCACCACTTCGCGGGAAATCAACCGATCGCCATCCGACGAAAGTGAACGCTCCCGGCACACAAACTGGTTTTCATCTATCCATTCCCACGAACGACGATCAAAATGTTCCCGCACCCACTCTCCGTTCGCTACGTCAAGGACAAGCGTACCTCCTGACCGCAAAACTCGATACACACTTCTTAAAACGGCAAGATCGTCTTCTTCCCGCGCAAAATACCCAAATGAGTTGCCTAAAATCGCCACACAGTGAAAACGGGACTCCGGCAATTTGAACTTGCGCGCATCCCCCTCGTGAAACTCTACCGAAAGCCCAAGTTCCGTTGCGCGTTTCCGGGCGAGTCGAATTAAAGACCTTGACCTATCAATTCCCACCACGTTGCGAAAGCCCCGACGTGCCAACTCAATACTGTGTCGTCCTTGTCCACAACACAGGTCCAAGATGTGGTCATTCGGTTCCAGCGCCGCTACCTCAATAAGAAGGTCTACATCGCGGCGCGTGTTGTGACCATTCTCAACAACATCCCCATCCGTTTTAAGATATATAGAATTGAACAACGTCCTCCACCAATCGGAAGGAAGATGACGTTCCAGATCAGATACTGGACCCAGCGTGCGCGGACTGACCGGCAGCGGTTTCGTCTTTTTCGCCATGCGCTTAAATCTCCTCGACTTGATTTTTCCGCAATACACCCCTGTTGTTCCGTATGACGTTGGACAAAGAATACACCCGCACTGGGCTATGGCGGCTCCCCCGTTGGACTAGGCACGTGAGAGGTTTCTCTATCTGATTTCCCGTCTGACATCTTAGGCGTCCGAAGAATGGTAAGCTTGCAATAAAATAGCACAAATACTCAAAAATCAAAACAAAAAAAACGTCGCATCGTTAATCCGTTCGGCCTGGTTTATTCAACCACAAGATGAAAATCGTCTAAATAGAAAACTGCTGCAACGTCTGCGTTGGCAATGAAACCCAACCACCCCAAATTACGAAAACGTGGGCTGGGAAGTGCAGGTTCGCCTTCAGCCACCACCGCACCCGATTTGTCCTTGACCTGAAAACGAAACGTACGCGTTGCCTGTCGCCCCAAACCACAGCTTATCTCAAAAACATACCACTCCCCATGATTAAGATGAGCCACTTGATTCCCAGCCACCGTCAATGTGCCGTCCTCGGCAATGGTCAAACTCGGACCCACTTTATAAGGATGTCCGGCACTTCTCCATTCATGAACTATTTGGGCGCCTTGCTCTGCCCTTAGAGTAAACTGTTCGCGCGCAACCCCTCGGACCCAGTTCGGTGTATATACGAGGTGCGGATTAAAGAGATGGTCAAGACCTTGGGCATCCACAAATTTCAAGCAGCGGGACCCACTCGCCGCCGTTTCATTGGTTACACGAATCTGCGCGACATCCGTCTCCCCAAGCGTCTGCGCGTGTTGCGGACCAGACCCCACTTCCGTGTCTTCAAAGTCGTCTCGGATCTCTTGAACCACCTTTCGAACAAAAAAGTCTTCCCCTGTGCGCAACACTTGCCCCGGCAAACTCGTCCATTCTTCTGACCCATACAGCCCAACATGGGTAACGTCGATAGGCCGAAATCCAAGTTGGAAAACAGGCGACAAGGGATTCAGCCGGAAATCAAAATTCGTTGCGTCCCGAAACAGGGGATCCGCGATGATAGAGTTCTGATCATGCCCTTCAGCGCGCCACTCGTCAAAACTCCTACCTGCAAAATCAATTTCCGTGTCCTCCGTATTCCAATAACAGTTATAATCCATAGCAAACTTGCCGTTTTTCCAAGTGCTGCTAAGCAAAATTCCTTGGTCGTAATACACGATGTTGCGCTCAAAGAAAAACGAAATATGGTCTTCTTCACGAGAACGCTGAACCTGCCCCTCCAAGGCGAACGCAAATATGTTGTTGCGAACGCGGTTCTCTTTTCCATAGTGCTGGTGGAACCCACCCGTTTTCGTGTTGTAAACGACATTGTTTTCGATTAGTAAGTCCGAACTACCTTCGTCGGGATAAATCCCCCACCCACCGTACGAGAACGAATAAACGTCGTGAATGAGATTGTTCCGCACGAGCGTCCCCGGAGCAATACCTAATAGATAGACGCCTCCCATATCGCTCAACAGTCCTTTGCCTATATGATGGATATGGTTGTATTCGATAATGTTGTGGTTGGCAGAACTTGGCGCATACCCCCACGACCATCCCACCGAGACCCCAGTATAATAGAAGTCCGATATATCATTATGCGACACCGTGTTGTAAGAACTTCGTCCAATCCATACGCCGACGCCCGCAGGAAACACCTTTCCGCCGTCATGTATCCAGTTGTTGTCCACAACGTTCCACGACGTTTCCATTTGTTCGTTGTCAGGACTTGCCCCATTGCCCAATCGTACTCCCCCCGCCCCTAAATCATGAATGTGATTCTGAATGAGCCGGTTGTACCGGCAGCCTTGGTCAAACCAAACCCCATAGTTGCTCGTCCGAGAAACTTCGCACTGTTGAAAGACACAGTGAAGAGCACCCACGGCTTGAATAGCAGCGTCCACGCTGTACGCCGCTTGTTCATCGCGCATACCGTCTATTGAAATAGTGTAGTCTGTGTGCTGAAATGACAGTCCTTCAAAGCGGATGTATTGAACATATCGGCCTTCCTCCGGCTTTCCTTCCAATCGCACAATATTCCGGATGACAGGCGCCACCACCTCCACGGTTTCCGGTTTCTCTCCAGGACGCGGGATGTAATACAGAAGTCCCTGAGAACGGTCAAGATACCACTCCCCCGGTGCGTCCAATGCTTCATAGACGTTTTCCACAAAATACCGCTGATTCGGGCCCCAATACTCAAAAGCCCACGTTACCGGTTTTTTGAATGTCACAATTCGGTTTGCTTCATCCAATTCTGCTATACGGCTATAAGAAACGTCCCAAGAGTGATACACAACCACCAACGCATTCTCGAGGTCAGTCCAAGGTTTGATTTCTCCCTCACGGTAAACAAAAGCCAACTTTTCGCGATCCAATTCCTCTCCTGTTGTTGGATCTTTTACCTTGCCCACCTTACCTGCCGTATAGTAAAACCCGTCGTTCGGAGTCCTCGCAGGCCGCAGATGTTCCCCGTTGACCCACAAAGTTGAAAACTGCCATTCACCGGCTTTGACTTCAGGCAACTCCGCAACCCAACGATCTCCTTCAACCCGCCAATTACGTATAACCCTACCCCCGCTGATTACAGGACGCTCGCCAGGGTAGGCCACGTAGCAAATAGGAGCGTCCCAACTACCGGAGTCTTCGGAGGTCAACACAAACGGGTGCTCGAGACGATACACACCTCCCCGAATAAGAACACGCACTCCTTCAGACAATTTGCCCTCGCCACCCTTCAGTTGGCGAATCCGCTGACGTGCCCCTTCCAGTGTCGCTAAAGGCCCATCGCTCTTGTCCGCCAGAGGACTGTCATAGCGGCCGCTCCATTGATCATCACCGTCAGGCGCCATATAAAAAACCTGCTCCGCACCGGTACACGTCTGCCCAAACGCCACCAGACATCCAGCAACCATAAGAATTATCCACCCCAAATCATTACGCATGGTTTTCATCCTCCGAATGTTGCGGCTTTCCCGTCAGATACCGTTCCGTCAGATCCTCTTTCAAAAACTCGAAGGCACTATCCACATCATCGCAAAACCGAAACAAATCCAAATCGCTTTGACTGATCATCCCCCACTTCGCCAGAGCGCCAAAATTGATTACTTCATTCCAGAACGAGGTGCCATAGATCACGATAGGGATCTGTTTCTCCAGCTTGTGAGTCTGCACCAATGTAAGAAGCTCGAAAAGTTCATCGAACGTACCAAACCCGCCGGGGAAAATCACCATGGCTTTTGCCAGATAAACAAACCAAAACTTGCGCACAAAAAAGTAATGAAATTCGAACATCAAATCTCGGGTGAGATAGGGGTTTGGTTTTTGTTCATACGGCAGACTGATATTCAACCCTATAGAGAACCCATTTGCCATCGCGGCACCACGATTTGCCGCCTCCATAATACCAGGCCCCCCTCCCGTAATGATGTGAAACCGCTTGGAACGCTGAGGTATGGTTTTGGACCACGCCGTCAGGCGCCGGGCAAGCTCCACAGCGTCGGCGTAATATCGAGAAAGACGTACCGTCCGACGTGCCTCTTCCAAAGCCGAACGCGCTTCTAACGTAGCGCCCTTGGCACACGCCAAACGGGCTTCTTTCAGTGACTTTTTGGCTTCCTCAGGTTCCCGAATACGTGCGGAACCAAAAAAACAAATCGTGTTTTCGATCTTGAACTTGCGGAAGCGCGAACCCGGCTCCAAGAATTCGCACAACACTCGCACCGGCCTCGCATCTCTTCCTGTTAAAAACTCAATATTGCGATAGGCTTTTATCGGCCATGTTTTGACGTCTGTTTTCTTCATAAGAGGACCTTCTCCTCGAACTGGCAGTTAGGATGTAGAAACGGTGAGAGTGTACAACAAAGAAGGGTATTTTTACATTTTCAAGTTACTGCACTCAGAACGCCTGAGTGGCGATCGCGCTCATAATGTCACGTTGCCGTTCCAGCCTATCCCCCACGCGATGGACCAGATCGTCGGAGAACTGACCTTTATTTTCATCGGCATGCGATATTTCCCCCTCAAACACGACGGCGGGTATTTCCAAACGGTAACAAAGCAAATCCGCCTTATATACTAATTCCACCAAGGGCTGCATGTCATTGGCTTTGTCAGGCGTCTGATGCAAACGTATCGCTTCCACAATCGGGATCGGTAACTTCCAGCGGTCGGCCAACCAGGCGCCTATGTCACAATGCGTCACCCCATTCATTATTTCAATTTCTGCCTCGTATGCCGAAACGCGTTTCTTCTTCATGAAAGACATTAGGTTCGCATAAATATCAGGAAAATGCTGACACAGAACAGCCTTCCCAATATCATGCAACAACCCCGCTACGCGAATACCTGCGTACTGAGAACCCGAAAGTCCGTCAAATTCCACCAAAGATTCCGCCACAACACTTGCTGCCAAGCTATGTCGCCACAGTTGCGTGAGGGCACGAGCGTACTCGCGTTTTGACCCTAAAACGCTGATTACAGCAATCGCAAGAGCAATTCGCTCGACCTCGGTGAATCCAAGCAACACAACAGCATCCGAAACCGTTTGAATCCGCCGATTGAAACCATAAAAACTCGAATTCACCGTGCGCAACACCTTTAACGTTAACGCAGGGTCCTTCACGATTTCGGCAGCAAGATCCAGGGCAGTGGAGTGGGGGTTTTGCGTGACCATCAAAATCCGCGTCACAGCAGAAGGAAGCGTAGCAATTTCCCGTATGGAGTAAAGCCGCTCACGCAAATATGTCGCATCGACCTTTGGCATGAAATCCCTTCCGAAGTGCAGCCTCCCGACGGGACCTCCCAAATACGGGTACTACAGGCTAATGATGACAGAATACTCCCTTTTGTAAGAGTCTGTCAACTGAAAATCTCGCAACAATCTTCTGCTCTTTTCTGCCTGATAGCGTTTTAATCTATTTCTAGGAAACAACATGCTCGTCCAAGTTTCCTTGCGGCGCTCTCGCCCCTATGTTATACTCGCTATGAGGTATCCATAGGGGTAAACATGGTTTAGTGAGACACTTAGGTCATGGCAGACATTCTAAGCCAAGAAGAAGTTGACCTCCTACTTAGTGCTGTTTCCAAGGGCGAAATAGAGACGGAACAACAAACACCCTATGAGCCCGTCCAAGCACAAGACGTCGCCGCGTACGATTTTAGGCGCCCAGAACGGGTCTCCAAGGAACAACTGAAAGGACTCCAAAGCCTTTTCGAGGCGTTAGCCCGGGAACTTAGTATCGCGCTGCCCCCATTTTTAAGGACCGTCGTTCGTGTTGACTTAGTTTCTATAGACCAACTTACTTACGATGAATTCATCTTGTCTGTGTCAAGACCTACCTCACTTACCGTAATTAATATGGCTCCACTAGAGGGAAATGCCGTCATTGAACTCAGTCCGCTGATTGTTTTCCCGATAGTCGACCGAATCCTCGGCGGAAAAGGAGCGATGATCAGCGAACCTCGCGAACCTACCGAAATCGAGAATCGCATTATCTATCGAATTGTTTTAATGATTTTAGAAAGCCTCAAACGTTCTTGGGAACAGCTCATCGAATTTAAGATGAGTATTGTCTCTCAAGAGAGCGACCCGTTAATTGTACAAATCGTGGCCGGAAGTGACATGGTCATTCTTGTGGGCTATGAAATCCATATTGGTAATGCGGTCGGTTCCATGAATATGTGCATCCCTTTGATTTTTCTTAATCCGATTTTGGACCAAATCTCTCAACAAACCCGATTTATCCGGCGCATGACTACCGAGGTCGCCGAGCAGACCCGCGCCCGCATCTTCAAAGCAATACGATCGGCTATCGTGCCCTTGGACGTCATTCTGGGTAAAGCCCGGTTAAACGTCTCCGACCTTATGAAATTGCAGGTTGGTGATATTCTTCAGCTCGATACAAACAAAGATCAGCTTCTCCCTGTGGAAGTCGGCGGTGTTGACCGGTTCCGCGCACGTCCGGGCCGAATCGGCGAACGTGCCGCAGTTCAACTCGTCGCTCTGAAACGCGATGAATAAGGAAGTCATGTCCGATCCTCAAAGAACAAAAAATCTAAAACGGAAACATCAAACACTTTGGAAAACAACATGAACAACGCATCTGCTAAAGACTTCGCCACCGGGTTTGTCACGGGTTTTTTTGACATGTTAAATACTATGCTCGGGGGAAAGTCCTCTTTCGAGATACGGGATCCAATACCATTGGACCAAAAGGCGGCATCCGATATGGAGGCACAGTTTGGAAGTATCCTCTCTGCATCCGTCGTTGAAGGAGGTGCTCTCGCGATGCTCCTCCCTTGTCAGGATGTGTACACAATCGCCGCCGTGTTTCTTTCCCAAGAAATGCAAGCCAAAGACCGCATCGCCCCCGAAGATGCCGCAACATTACGGGAAGTCTTCGAACCTTGTCTAGGCGCTGGCGCGAGCTATTTCAAGGAAAAGTTAGGCAAAATTTTGACCCTTTCCAATATCCAAGTGACGGCGGAGGGACTGGCAGCACTCCCTTGGGGAGGACAAACTACCGCGGTTCCATTTAGCTACAATGCTCCTTCCGACATATCGGGCTCGGGCGTGTTTGTCTTTGCTCAGAAAACGGTTGCACTCGTCTATCCAGAATCCGCCGCCTCGCTTGACCAGGCAGAGGTCAACAACATCCTTTCCGCCGTTGGAATACCCGCGGCACCCGGAGCCTCGGAGGCAAAGACCCCTCCAACGCATCAAAATCTGGACATGATACTGGACATTGAATTGACTGTGAAAGCGCGATTGGGGCGCGTGGAAATGCCCATCGGGGAAATCCTTGCTCTTGGTCCCGGTTCCATCATAGACGTTGGGCACCTGGTAGACGAGCCCATCGAGTTACTCGTAAATGACAAACTCATCGCCCGAGGTGACGTTGTCGTGGTCGATGAGAAATTCGGCCTACGCATCACGGAAATCGTCAGTCCCAAACAACGTATCGAGAGTCTCCGTTGAGTACGAACGACGAAAAAGAACTCTGGATTCGCTGGAGAGAAAAGGGCGATGAAACCGCCCGAGAAACGATTATTCTGAACTATATGCGCGTGGTGAAGTTCATCGCGGGCAGGATGGCTATTCACGTTCCACCGTCTATCGACATGGGCGACCTGATCAGCTGGGGAGTAATCGGACTACTGGACGCTGTCGATAAGTACGATTACAAACAAGACATCAAGTTCACCACCTATGCCGCCATCCGTGTGCGCGGCGCTATCCTTGACCACATCCGGTCATTGGACTGGGCGCCTCGTTCTTTGCGAGCGCTAGCCCGGCGCATCGCCGCAACACGAGACACCTTGCGCCACCGCCTAAGTCGGGAACCTCATCCTGAAGAAATCGCCTCGGAATTGGGTATTGACGTCGAACAAATAGAGGACGCCATCTCCCAGCTGCAGACAACACAAATTCTTGCGCTTGATGACTACTTGCCCGGCAATGATGACCCGGACAAACGACGACTTGACCTTACGAGCGACCCCACAGCGCAATCGCCCGAAGCCCTTGCCGCGGACGAAGAACTGCAAGAACGGATCGTCCAGGCCATTCTTCGCTTACCCGAACAGCAACAAAAAGTGTTACACTTATATTACTATGAAAAGTTGACGTTGAAAGAAATCGGCGTTGTGCTTAATGTGACAGAATCGCGCATTTGTCAAATTCATACAGCTGCCATGAAGACGTTGCGCAAGATGTTACGGAGCGCCACATAATGCCTCAACCGATTGACTTTAATACCGAAGTTGCAAAAGTAAATGCCGCCGAGCGCGCACAAGAAGTCCTGGCACGTGTCTCGCTTGCAGCCCAACAGCGGCAGGCTGCAACCGAGCAACAAAACCAAATCCAGACCGAGACCCAGGTTATTCAGACAACCCACACTGAAAATCTTGCAGTCGAAGAAGAAGCAAAACGGAAAAACCCATTCGTCGGAAGGCGACGCCGTAGAAACCCCGAGCGCCCCGAAACGCAAGATGAAACTTCCGCTGGTGCAACGCCCATCATCGTCTCACAAGAACCAAACGAAGAACACCGTCTGGACGTCACGGTTTAGATTAGGGCATCCTGAAACGGGTATAGATAGAAAAGATAGAGGGGATAAGCCAAAGACCTCCCCGGAAGTTGACACCAAAAAATGAGTGCGCTGTCGTTCACTACACTCTTGCAAAACAGCCTGTTTGTGGCGGGTGCTTCTGCCACCGTGATCGCTTTGGTTTTGCTCGGTGTACTTGTTCGCCAAATTCGCCGTAATTCGGTGGAACCGCATGCACGCGCCACGCAAGCCGATCTCGCCCACATGATGATCCTCCTACAAACCATGAGAGACATCCTTGAAGAGCAGAAAAAAGTCGCCAGGCATATTAACGAACAGATCGATAAGAAGATGTCTCAAATCAATCAGATGATCGACGGTGCTTTGGAAAAAGCGCGTCATTTGCATGAGATGATCGACCATGCTGCCGAAACTTCGTCCACAGCGCCCGCGTTGCGCCGCGACGCTTCCTCGTCCGCAATTTCCGAAACCCCGCCGCATTCCGAAATCCAAGCCACGGGAACTCGTGTTGAGCGAAATACCGCCAAACCGGCTGCAGCCAAAGCCGAACCGGTCGAGAAATCCGAACTACACATTGTGGCCGATCCCACCGTGGCAACAGCCAGCGAAAGCTTGCTCGATAATTGGGTCGGAATCGAATTGGAAGAAGACGAACCTGAAATAGACGGCGTGTATATTCAAGACCAGCCTCCGGAGAAACCGGAAGATGCCGAAAAAGCTCGCCAAGCATTCCGTACACTCCTCAATCTCACCCAGGACAAGGAACACCCTTCTTCTGTTACCCCGCCAAAAACCGGGAACGGCCGCAGACGAACAAGCCCTCTCCAGGCTCGCGTTTACGAATATCGAGATGCTGGAATGACTATTGCCCAAATCGCAAAAGAACTGGGGATTGGTAAGGGAGAGGTGCGCTTAATCTTAAGCCTCAGAAAGAACACAGGATAACACGATGGCGGGTTTTGTCCAGCCTTATTCCTTTTTAGCGCCTCTATCGCAGGAAGCCGCTATTGCCCGTCTCACATGGCCGATTCAAGCTACCATCGAAGCCACGCCTCAAGGACTTGTTGTCCAGACCGACAATTTCCGAATCCCCATCGATCCTCAAACAGGACTCAAAGCAGGGCAAATGGTCTTAGTGGAATTAGTAACAAGACCTGAGGGAGCTCGCATTCAGATCACTCCACTCAACGAGACAAGTCTTCCCACCCCGCCAAGTCAAGAAACCTTCCAAGCCCCCTCAGCGCAAGCCGCACAGCAATCAACGGCGGATGTCTTTCAACTCCAGACAAGTTCTCCGGCAGCGCCCACTGCGGGATTGGTAGCCGTGACGCCTCCAGCAACAACCGAAACAAACCAGGATGCGCTAACGAGTATCCTGCGCACCGCCCTGGAGGCACTCCAAGTTGCAGGAGTTCAGGTCAACCTTCCGACGGAAACGTTGGAAGTCGCCATTCCTCCTGCGATCCCAACAAAATCTGAAATCATCCAAAGCATCTTCACCCTTCTTGCAACGCAAACCAATCTGGGCAAGGATCTTCCAACGGTTTTCTCCTTGTTACAGGAAGCTGCAACCGCAGGGGTGATCCAACTACCGCCCGAACTCGAACTATTGGCAAGAACGGAACTACTGTTATCGTCCAGTGAGACAGAGTTTAAGCAGAGGTTTGACCGTTTGGTGCAAATGCTGACCACATCGTCGGAGGCAAAATTGGCACAATCTCTGCGAGAGGGACAGACGGTCTCGACGCAACAAATACTAGAGGACAATCTGCCCGCGGTTCTGGAAAAGATCCGAACCGACCCCGCTCTTTTGAGGTTTCTTGAAAGCCGGGGACAGTCTCAGAATTTTCTCTACGCGGTAGACAGGATCATCGAACGGTGCACGGCTGGCCAACTCCAAAATCTGTGGTCTCTTCATGATGCGTATCTTTTTGTGGAACTGCCTTTTTCTGTTGAAAATGCCGTCCGCTCCTGCAGAATTCACATCCTGTCAGACCGAGAAGGAAGCGGTCGCCGTTTTGATGCTGAAAACAGCACAGTAATCTTTGACCTTTCGACCACGCGCCTCGGAGAACTCTGGATACGGCTCGCAAGAACAGGGAAACAGTGTTCCTGCACCTTCTTGACCACGCGGGAAGATGCTGCAGCGGCAATCCGCGCGGAGTCGAACTCCCTGATAGAATCGATGAAGCAGGTGGGTTTCGCACACGTACAAGTCCGCGTAGGGTTGTGGGACGGCGACAGCCTTCGCGAAACTGTTAAACTCCTACGTCGGTTTAAGGGGTTAAATGTCAAAACATGAGTAAAGAAAACCGAAATGCCTACCGTAGAGCCGTCGCATTAAGGTATGACCCCACGCGCGACTCCGCACCCAAAGTCACTGCCAAAGGCGACCGATTGCTCGCGGAAAAAATTATCGCACTCGCCCGCGAACATGGCATCCACATACATGAAGACCCCGACCTTGTGGCAGTGCTCGCCAAAGTCGGGGTCGATTTATACATTCCTGAAGACTTGTATCGTGCCGTTGCGGAAATCCTCGCCTTCGTGTATCGGCTTAATAACAAGATACCGCCAGCAATCCGCCCGCAAAACCCGTGACGATATTCAATTAGGGTTTCTTGACAAACTCCTTGTAGCTTTTCACGATCGAAGTCTTCACCTTGTTGCGGCTGGCTTTCAACGCCTTAACTTCCGCCTCCGACGTGATAGGACCGAACTCCAAACGAAACGTCTTGCTTTCCCCAGGACGTATGGTATGCAGCAAACCGAGCTGTTCATCGATGTGGCGCCCTTCCACACCACAATTGCAGGGCTCGAAACCTAATACATAGTCCTGCTCGCCCATCATCTTCCATTCGGTAAAACGCGGCAACTCTTTCTTATAGTACTTGACATATACCCCAAACCCCTCGCCCCGCTTGAATCCGTCGTTTACAATGGCACAAGTCACCGTGCCGTCGCGCTCGGGCACCATCTCGTGGTAATAACACTTCTCCGCATAGTTATGAATCGGCGGATCCAATTTCCACCAGTCTTCCTTTCCATCTTCCGCTGCGGCATCTCGCGGGGCAACGAATCGGCTTGGAGTGATAATCTCCGAACCTTCGTCAACCGCAGGCCAGCCAATATTGCAGTGGTACAACAACTGGAACTTGGTAGGCTTGAAGCCTTCATTCGTCACCACATCGTGAATCCAGAACCGCTTCTCACCTAGCTTGGTAAGAACCGTGCGCGTCAACGTCAAATTCTCTCCAAAAACAACCGTCTCCCGCATCGTCCCCGTGATTGCCAATACATAATCCTGCCCTTGCCACTCTTGAGTGACCTTGACGTTCTTTGCCGGCGTGTTGCCGATACGCCCGTGAAGCCCCGTACCAAGTAACCCACTTTCCGGCGTAGGCGCCCCCACGTTCATCAAGCCACACGTGGTGACCAGACCGCCAAAATAACTGCGCAACCAGCGCAACCATTCCGGCTCAAAATACTGAGGCGCCACATCCCCCGTCGTCGAACGCCACCCCATTGCCTTCCCACAATAGGACGCTGACGCAATGTCAAGACAACGATCAATAAGGACCGTCAACTCCAGACCTGTACCTGTGTGAATTAGTGCCGCGCGTGTAGGGCGTTCGTTTCCATCATCGAGTTGGACGGTGCGAATAGCCGCAATTTGATCCATATTACCCACACGGCGGCGAAGGTCTTTCACGCTGTATTTCTTACCGTAAATTTCCATAACTATCCCCTCCTTCTCGCTTGTGATAAACAGCAAAACACCCCCAAGCGTACTCTTTAAGACACGGAAATTGCAATTCAGAAGGACTAAACGGTAGCGCCGGAGGGCGTCAAGTGGCGCACGACCAATCGCCGGGACACGGGATTGCTTTTCGCTTGTAACAAGCAAACCATTGCCTGTCCCAAAATGTCTGACGCGGCAATGGATTGCGACGCATTACAAGCCGCAATTCCAACCGCCAATCTCGCCGTGGTCGGAAAAGCAGGATCGGCAAAAATCGTGCTGTCCACTTCTTCCGTGATCTTCGTCGCATACAGGACAGCATCGTTCACATTACAATGAGGAAGGACCGCGGCCAACACGGTGTTGTCATAACGCGCCAAAATATCCCCACACCGTGAATGATTGCGCAGGACTATTGCAATGTCCAATAACAAGTCATCTAACGAAACCGCGCCCAAATCCTCATCCATCGGATTCACTTCTACTACGTCAAATACCACACACGCCAAAGGATACTTGTAACGACTCGCTTTTGTCGCCTCTTCTTGGAGTCTCTGCATTAAATGCCGCTCGTTCCCCAATCCAGTCAACGGGTCTGTACACGCGGGGTCTTCCAGTTCGTCGGGAGCAAAACCCCGAAACGTCTTCAACGCCCTTCGGACAGACATCATCACCATCGGTAGGTTAAAAGGCTTGGTAATATAATCCACCGCGCCCAACTCATAACCCCGCGCGATATCTTCTTTGGAATCTTTCACGGTAACAAAAATGACGATGATGTCTCGAGTTCGCGGATTCTCTTTCAGGAGTCGGCAGACTTCATAGCCATCCATTTCCGGCATACAGACATCCAAAAGCACCAAGTCGATGTCCCCTTCATTACAAACCTGGAGGGCCTGCTCCCCGGATGTTGCGACCACTGCTTCGAAGTCTATCTGCCGAAGCCCCTCACACAACACGCACGCGGTTTCATATGAATCGTCTACAACACAAACTTTTATTGCTGCCACCGTTCTGCCCACCAACGTTATTAAACTATTAAGATATCCTACATAAGTTTACCCAACTTCAAAAAAATTTGCCAAACCATCAGCATAAATCCTTAGTAGAAAGATGCAAGTGCTTCCTCCTCTTTTCAGATTTGAAACCTCGCAATGACCCACCGCCTACGCCCTGAAAAAACCTACAGACCTTCTTGTACAACCACGGTTCAATTGTACCACAAAAACAAGACTCCCGTGGGGACCTCCTGTTGCATAACCTCACAAGCGTTTGGACTACACCCAGAAGATAGACCTGGGCCTATACGCCCCGTTTCGATTGCGAGGAGCGAGTCCCCGAAGCGACGAAGCAATCCGCTCAATCGCACAGCGCAAGAGGGCCTAGTGCAGAGACATGGACTTCCTCTAAATCCGGTGGGGATTGCCACCTCGCCCCTTCGGGGCGCCTCGCAATGACACACCAGGAAAACGGTATGTATCCTGACGCTAACAAAAATACTATCCCACTGCTTCATTTCTCCCCTGTTAGACATCCTTTTTTCTTTGTGTTAAAGTTTATTCGCGGAACCAGAAACCAGTGACTTGGGAGGTCGAATCATGAAACATAAACTCCTGTTCGTTTGGGTTGGATTGGTAAGTCTCAGCATGCTGTGTGTTTCTGCCCAAGAACCGACATCTCCTCCAGCAGAGCAGCCGGCGCAGGCGCCCGCCGAACAACCAGCGCCCGTCCCACCCATAAAATCCCTGACTTTTGGAGTCCCAAACCCCACCGCACCCTTTCACCACATAATAATGATCATCGACGCTGAAGCTTTGCCGAAAGGGTTGGTTACGCAAGTCGAAGTAGACGGCAAACCTCTTTTCGAGAAATGGGTCAACGACGTCCAATTTCTGAACGTCGGGAAAGATCAGCCCATTGCCGCCGGCGTCGGAATAGGAACTGACAAGACCGAAGGGCAAGTGGTAGGAGGACATGACTTTCAAGTGTTGGCGCCGTGCAACTGGGTCAATGGCTCTTCTCACACCATGCGGGTCGCCATCAAATCCGAGTCCGGCGAGGAACGGGTATTTGAAGGACAAGCTAGCGCACCCGAAAAAGGCGGTTATTGGAACCCGGCTTGGCAGCGGTTTATGTCTTTTGTACTTAAAGAGACCGCCGGCATTCCGAGAGAACAGGACCCCGTGACTGTGACATTGGGAGTGTTTGCCGATGACCTCGCAAATCCCGATGAAGAAATTCGTGTGGTCACGTACGCACCTGATAATCCTAAAGCTCAACCCGATGGATACGTCGTCGTTCCAGCCCAAGTGATTTCTGTCACCGAGTGGCGCGATGAAAAGATAATGGCTATCGAAGAGCACGACCCCGAAACCAACGAACGAGTTCATCGGTACGACCCAACTAAGACTGTGGAACTCGTCTTTCTGGCGGACCTACAACCTTATGAAACACGCGTCTATCAAGTACTCTATGGAAATCCGGCAGCAGAACCAGCACCGCTGGAAACCGATCTAGCCGTTACCAAAGGCGAAGGACTAGCCCGAATAGTTAAAAACAAATTCTACGAGTTTGGTCTATCCACCAACAGCGGCATGGTTGAAACGGTGAAAGTTCTCGGCAACGGCGAACCGGTTCTCCTGGAACACCGAATCGAGACCAACGGGGCTGTTCATTGGAACCCGGGCTGCTACTCCCCGCCAACCCCCTGGGTCCACGCCAGTGACTGGGAGAATCCCGAATTCGAAGAAATCACGGGACCGATAGTCCACCTCGATCGCCGCTACGCTCCTCTGCCCCACATGACTCAAGCGGTGGCAAATGTTTCTTATTCGTTTTACGCAGGAAAACCGTACGTTTTGATGTCCACCTTGCTGGATGTGCAAGAAGACCTTTTCGTCAAAGCGCTGCGTAATATGGAAATCGTCTTCAACCACGCCGTCTTGGACGAATTTGTATGGCAAGATCATGAAGGGCAAATGCACGCCCTTCCAATTGAGACCGCAAAAAAACACCCCATTCACGCGTTAGAAATCGCGCCAGACACCCCGTGGATGGCATTTATCAGCAGAAAACATAAGGTCGGTTTCGCCAACATCCTTTTGGCATACCAAAACACGAACCGTTTTGGCGCTCCTGTTTCGGAACTCCAGCCTTATATCTATGTGCAAAATGGACCATGGATTTACTGGTCGCGCGGACTCGTGTATCCGTTTGGTGGGAAAAACATCAGCCGGATGGTTCGCGTTCGTAAAGGAAGCATGTATTACGAGAAAAACGCATGGGTACCCTTCCGGTTTGCAGAGGGTGACAATCCGTTTGCAGGTATTCAAAACCTTCAAAAGCAGTTGACCAACCCACCCGAAATCGTCGAATGGGCGCCCCTGGATGACCGCACACCAGCGAAATGGGTTATGCTTATTCTAACGATGCCTTTTGATGAAGGAGTGGCTGGAGCTGTGAGCGGTCACAAGGAAGTAAAAAACCAGTGAAGAAACAGTTTGAATCGGCGCTTAAATAGCGTGGAGAACGCTAACCCCTAGAAAAACGGCATGCGAGGCGGTGAGCAATCACCGCCTTTATGATGTCCCCGGGCACAAAAGGCAACACGCCCAGAAGTGTGGCATCCAAAAACGAGAGATGTGTCCAAAACATCAACCACGATAAACCGCACCCGTAAATCAAACCTAAAGACAACAACATGCCCACGGCACGGTTTTCCAAAGACGACACCACCCACGGCACCATCACAAAAGCTACAATATAACCGAAGGTCGGTCCAAAAGGCACCGCAAACACCGGAGCGCCCGCCATACCACAAAGCAAATAAATCCCCATGCCCAAAGAGGCTTCTCCTGGAGGCAGCACTGCAGCGGCCAGCAAAACCGCCAAGGTCTGCATCGTCACGGGCACAGGCGTGAACGGTAACGGAACCTTCACCCACGCAGATAACATCACAAGCCCCGCTACGGCTAATGCCGTTCCGAAGGCATTAAAAAGTTTCGAACGTGTTGCAATCTCTTGAAAAGTAATTTCTGTATTCATGACGCGAGAGTATATCGAAAATGTCCTCCCGGTTCAAAAGATTCAATGCGATAATCTTCCCAACTGCGGACTGCGCCACTCCCCCTGGACGATTTTCCAAAAGACCCTAAACCCGTCTTTTCATTTTGAAATACTTGTACCGCTGCGAAACGACGCGTAAACGGCAACAACTTTCAGGAAGGCGCTGACCCCGTCAAATGTAACTTGTAAGCGGCGCGAAGATGACTCAAAAGCAGACTCTTTGTCCAAACAGAAGACTGCGCCGCTGCTTCGTCACTGGATAAAGCAGAACGCAGCGCTTCCAACGTCAGATCTTCCGCAAGCCGACGGTCGTTCTTTGCGTAACGCATCGCGACAGCAAACATCATATCCATATACGAAACAAACTCGCGCTCCTTATCCGGCGCTAGGATGTAATCTGTGTTTTCAGATGCCTGCAATACCCCGTCTGTCCCTTTCCCCTCCATGGCTCTATTCATCCTGCCTCACTCCTTACCACGTTAGCCCTAACTCAGATTTCTAGTACTTCCAAACAATTCAGGCGTGCCCAGAACACGAATGGACTCCTGCTTGACACAAACAAATCCGCACCGCGCCCTGTTTGTCCATCGCGTTCGCACCCCGAGCAGCAAATTCCAGAAGATCGCCCAATGTCTTTTGACGAAGTTCTTCCACCAAACGGCTCTTAAATGGCGCCCAAGCATCATGCAACGGACATGGATTATGACGTCCACACATGGACAATCCCATAGCACACACATCAAAGGCGTGTTCCCCATCAATCGCCAACACAACATCTAAAAGGCTTATCTCGGAGACAGGGCGTGCAAACTCATAGCCACCTCCGGGACCACGCAACGCCTTCAAAATTCCGGCTTGTACCAACGATTGAAAAACCTTACGGGTAAACGGCTCGGGAATTTCAGCCAACTCACACAACGCCGCCGCCTGAAATCTCACGGGATTGCCAAGTCTCGGCAATTGACACAACGCACGCAACGCATACTCACAAGCTTTGGAATAAAGGTGTAACATAAATTGGACCTCTTTGTCGCCAATATTTTAGATAAGATTATCCACAATTTATACGCATTTGTCAAGTACTTTGTTCCACTTGAAAAAACCCGACAGAAAATTACAGATAAACTATTTCCAATAAAAGACTTATGAAATTACCACCGAAAAGATTTGGAGAGAAGACTGACACAACACAGTAGCCCGGCGACCGAAGTTTTCCCCAAGGAGCGAGTCAAAAGAAAGGTTTTTTGGACGATAGAAGCAGAGAAGATGAAAAAGAGAAGCTTCACACAAGGTAGGAAATCAGGCAAGTTGAAAGTGGACTGCTCACGGCGGTGTATGGCGTACCCGGAGGGACTCGAACCCCCAGCCTCTTGGTCCGTAGCCAAGCGCTCTATCCAATTGAGCTACGGGTACGCAACTTCGGATAGTCTATCATGGGCGAAACGTTATTTCAACTTGGTGTATTCGTCCAAAACTTCTGGTTCCAAAGATCCTTTCTGAAACGATAAGGCAATTACTTGTTAAACTCTCTCGAAACAAGGCTCCAGCGTCTTAGACCTCCCACAAAGACCGGTACGTTTCCGAAGGCGGAACCATGTGCGGGTATAGCCACGGGATGTGACCGCAAGCTGCCCGAGCTCTTTTATACAGAAGCGCAAGGTCTTACGCCCTACCACGTTCCTAAACCGTTGTCCTCCTTCCTCCCAGGTCCTTCATCTGTCATTGCGAGGAGCGAGTCCCTAAAGCGACGAAGCAATCCCCTCAACGGCGTAGGGTAAGAGGACTCCGTACAAAGACACGGTTCTCCCCGCATCTTCAAGTGGATTGCCACGTCGTGCCTACGGCACTCCTCGCAATGACAATACCCAGGCACAAGGCAAGAAGACGTGACATCAACCTAATGTAAATCCAACCTTTTGACATTATTCTGTCTCAGCAGAGGATCTTCCCACCAGACTCACCATTGACGCCCGCACATGTCGTTTTGCATTTGGCATTTAAGCAATCCTGGGTGTAGTGTTTTGGTCAGGAAACTTTTCGTAAAGCCGTTGACTTTACGACGGGCAAAATCATCCAACCGATAAGCTCATGCTCAAAAAAGGGTAAAAGAAACCAACCCACCCTCATTCCGGGATATGCACATTCAACAAAGTTTAGGATATGATTTGTTGCGTGCGATTGATGATCATGTCTTGCCAGTCTTTATCCAAGGTGGCGAAGCGCGCTGACCAACCGGCAACTCGGACGGCAAGGTTCGGATATTTTTCCGGATGACGCTGCGCGTCGAGCAACATGGCGGAATCCACGACATCAACGTGCATGTAGAAGCCGCCGAGACGCACAAACCCTTTCAATAAACCCACCATCGCCGAAAGCCCTTCCTCACCCTTCACGCTTTGAGGGTGAATCTTTAATTCGATGGTGGCTCCATTCGGCACACGCGTCAAATCCATTTTGCAATAGGACTTGATGACCGCCGTGGGACCGGAGAAATCGGTACCGGGCGATGGCGAAAAGTTTGTAGCAAGAATCTCGCCTCGATGATGACCATCGGGCGAAGCGCCCCGCCCGTCCAGCCTCCAACCTATTTCCCGACCAAACGTACTAATGCCAGGTGGCCGCAGGACACCATTGCGTTCCGGAACACGCGCCGCGAGCGCTGTGTAGTCATTGAATAGCCGCTCCATTATCTCATCTGCTTCGTCGTCATCGTTTCCGTAGAACACAAACCGACTCAAAATAAGCCGCCGCAAGGCTTCTTCACCTTCGTAATCTCTCCGCAAAATGTCCACAAATTCGGAAAGGGTCAGATATTTCTGTTCATAAACCAACTTCTTGATAACCAAGAGACTATTGGCGACATTTGCCATACCGCCGGCATGCGGCGCCAAAACATTATAGTGCGCCCCCCGGTAATGATAACCCCTGCCACGTTCGATACAATCATCTACAAACATAGACAAAAGCGGCGCAGGAAGGCTTGTGTTCCAAAAGTTATCGGCGCCAGCGTGGAATCCATCCAGGTGTTCTCTCAGACGATCCAAGAAACGGGCATAGAGCGTCTCGAAGTCGGGAAACTCGGGAGGTGGTTGGGTTGAATCATGTAGCCCAAGCACGCCGTGCAAAAGGGCAAGCATATCAAACGGTGCGTAAATAAAAGCCGTCTTGCCTGGTACAAGCACTTCCCAGCATCCGTCGTTTGTGAATCGGCGGGCTTCACGCAGAGAATAGCCGAACTTCACAAGACCCTCAATTACGGTGTCTTCGTTGTATACGGCTACAATACCGCCCCCGTGGCGCTGCACCTCTGCAATTCGCCGTAGAAGCTTTTCGCCGGTACGCCGGTTGATACGCACTGCAATAGGAAAGTCACTGATGTGCAGCTCTTCAACGATGTCGAGAACCAGGTAGGTCACCTCATTCGTGACGTCATTACCGTCCTCATCCACGCCGCTCAAAATAATATTCTGGTAGAATTGTGCGTCGCCCGTGCCGCCAAAATGATGAGCGCCGGTCCATTCGCAACCTTTGATCCAAAAATGAGCGAGGATTTCACGTGCCTCATCAAGCGTGATTCGTCCCTCGGCAAGGTCTTTTTTGAGATAAGGACCCAACATCTCATCAATACGGCCGATGCCTGACCAGTTACCCATTAACCGCTGAAACACATACATGAACCACAGCGATTGCACCGCCTCGTAAAACGTGGAAGGCGGGTTCTCCGGCACGTTACGGAGATTCTCCATCACCTTCAGATAGGTTTCACGTTCTTCACCCGTTGATCCAGCCGCAAGACGTGCCAACTCTTCCATATGCCGTTTGTGCCAAATAGCAGCAGCGTCCAAGCAGATCAACATCGACTCCAGAAGGTCTTTTCCTCCCTCCACCAAGACCACAGGAGCCGTATTATTCGTCCCCAATTTCTCTTCAAAAACAGGCCGGCCGTCGCGGAAGTCTACTTGCCATACACCAAGTAGGTTCTGCGACGAGGATGACGCTTTTGCATTGGGGTCGATGGGCAACACGCCTCTCGACAAGCGAACTTCACTGATAGCCCCTTCGCAACCCAAACTCTCCGGGGGATACCCCCCTATGTAAAATAGCCCGGGTGCCTCATCTTGCGTTGGAGAAAGCGTAATATTTTCGGACGCAACGCACTCTCCGTCCACGTAGAGGCTCAACCGATCAGCGGCAAACGTCATCGCCACGTGATGCCATTTGCCATCCACGATGTTCCGTTTAGAAACTATCTCACACGGCGAACATGCCGGGACATATGCCGCCAAAAATCCCGTGCCGGCTTGGGTGTACAGTTCCCAATGTCCGCTAGAACTCTTGTTTCGGTTCAAAACCAGCACATTAACCGGACCGGCAAAATCCACTTTTGCCCAACACTCCACCGTGATGGGAGGCATCGCGTATTCTGGTTGACTCAGCCCCTCCGCCCACACGCGACCGTCCCCCACGAATCGTACCGCACTAACGACATCTTTCGGACCGGAAATTATGGGCACAAGCGGACTTACCGGCTCGAAATTTCCGCGCGCTAGCCGTTGCCTTATTTGCTCGCGCAGCCCGCGATATCCCATCTTTAAGACACGGTCAAACCCTATCGTAGTATGGCTGGTACTTGGCACATTGGCAACCGGCGTAGCATGTCCCGCAGCTTCGCGAAGCGTCGCTGACCCGACGACACGTTCCCCCGGCAGTATACGCAGCGGGGCTTTTTCGGCGACGGCTTTACATGCAAATGCATACCGCTTGTCGGCAGAACAACCGAACACCTCGAGCTCATTCAAGGAAAACTCAGCGTTTCGGAGAGCCCGGCCATGTTCTCCTGAAAGTGCCCGCGCCGCAAGCGCATGCGTCACTTCCGAAAGTCGTCTCGGGGGGCTAGGTCGCCAAACATCACCGAACGGCAACGTACTTTTGGATTCGTGGGATTTACCCACTTTAGCCATTAAGACCCCTCCTCCCAACATCGCGGCTGTGGAAGATGAGGTAATGAACTCTCGCCGAGAGAGACTCTTCGATTGCGTGGGGTGGGTATGCTCTTCCATGAACCGTCCTCCTTCTCCGGCTTGGTGGCCGCAAAAGACATGGAACATTTTGTCGTCTCGTGGCTTCATTCTGAGATGCTCTTTCAAGAAAGTCAAACAAATTCGATGCCTATTGTAGCGACGGACAGGAAATTCCATTTTACCCATCTGCAGTCTTTCCAACACAAGCCAAAGCCAAAAGGTATCAACACCAAGAAGAATCCGGTTCACATCCAGCATATCTGTGAATCGCAGCATGCCACATACATGAAGAGATACCAATCGGTAATGTCTAGTTTTCTGCTTTATTTGTTATTTTTTTACTCGTTTGTGAAAATAGTACACTTGCGTCCTGTGTTACTTAGGAAGAAGGAAATTTTTTATACATGGAACATGTAGGTGCGATAGTACAATTCTTCGAGTCGGTCGCACAACGCTACGATCGTTTGAACCGTTTTTTGTCTTTTTTTTCTGACATTGGATGGCGAAAACGCCTCATCCAGACCCTACCCAAAGACCATCATCTCCAATTGTTAGACCTTGCCACCGGCACTGGAGAGGTTTTACTGAGCGCGACGAAGGTCAAAGGGCTAATTGGTAAGAGCATTGGCGTTGACATCTCCCCAGCCATGTTAAGCCAAGCAAGCCAAAAGACGAGAGAATTAAAAGATCCGCACATAGGATTTGCCTGCGCAGATGGATTGAATTTGGCGTTCGCAGACCAAAGCTTTGACGCGGTAACGATTGCGTTTGGCATACGCAACATGCCTGATACAAAGAAAGCCCTTGACGAAGTGTACCGGGTTCTACGTCCCGGCGGGCACCTCGCCATTTTGGAGTTTTCTCTTCCCGAATGCGCGTATGTCCGGTGCCTTTATTTTGTTTATCTTCGCTATGCGGTGCCTTTTTTGGGAGGCGTTTTTACCGGAAATTGGAAGGCATATCGTTACCTGCAGCAAAGCATCGAAAGATTCCCCTACGGGAATGCTTTCTGCCAGATACTCGAAGAAAGTGGTTTTCGTAACATAACCGCAAAGTCAGTCGATTGCGGGATAGTGACTATCTACACGGCAAGCAAGTAGCAGAACATGAGAGTGCCAAACCTAACTGCGACGTTGGAGACAGCCCCGGTAATTATCTTGGAAGAACTCCAAAAGGGTGCCATTCGCCATTCGTTTCTTAAGCAGATAGAACTACCCATCCAACCTCTAGACCTTGTTTCATGGCTTGCCTCTCGCAGGGAAATCCCAAAATTGTACTGGGCAACACGGTCCGGACAATATGAAACCGCTGGCGTCGAAAGCGCGTACGAAATACGCTCCGAAATCACCTCTAAAGAAGAATTCTTACGTGATCTTTCCATATTCCAACAAAAAGCGGAAGGTATATCATCTTTTGTTGCCATCGCTTTCGATAGCTCCAACGGTATTGACAAGACGTGGAACGGTTTTGGATGCGCCAGAATCATCGTCCCCCGAGTTGAAATCCGTCGAAAAGAAAACCGTTTCACTTTGGTATTCACCTGTACCGGCGATGAAGCCAGCAATGGTACTATGCAGAAGCTTGTAAACAAGTACTTTCCAAATCAAGAGAACCGCGACATAGTTCCGTCGTCCTATAATCCACCTCTTACATGCACTCATGAACCCGATTTCCAGAACTGGCAACAAGACGTTGAAAAATCGCTGGACCTCATCCGACGAGGCGTGCTTAAGAAGATTGTACTCGCACGCAAGACCACCGTGCGTTTTTCTGAGGATTTGGATCCCTTGGAGGTATTTCGGCAATTCGCCCTTATGACTCCCCGTTGTTTCAAGTTCTATCTGCAAGAAACGACAAGGTCTGCTTTCTTTGCGGCATCTCCGGAACGCCTGTATAAGAGACGCCACCGCTTTATTCAAACGGAGGCATTGGCTGGAACACGTCCGCGTCATTCACACCGCAAAGAAGATCAAGCCCTTAAACGCGAGCTCATTCAGGATGCTAAAGAGCAACTCGAACACGCCGTCGTAGTCGAAATGATCCAGTCTCGTCTGGCTGCGCTTTGCGAGTCTCTCCGAGTCGACCGCGACCCGCAACTTATGCGGCTGCCTGGTTGTCAACATCTATACACGAGATTCTCGGGCTTGCTTCATGAAGGCGTAAAGGACATCGCGATTTTAACGGCACTTCATCCAACTCCCGCTGTTGGCGGTTTCCCAGCGGATGAGGCTTTAAGACAAATCCGTTCCATAGAGCCGTTCTCTCGCGGGTTCTATGCCGGACCGGTCGGTATTTTGAGTCAAGAAGAATCGGAGTTTGCTGTAGGGATTCGCTCAGCCGTTATCCAAGGTGACCAATTGCACCTGTTCGCGGGAGCCGGTATCGTCGAAGGATCAAAACCAGAACAGGAATGGCTGGAACTAGACACGAAACTGTCCACATATTCAAACCTCTTTGAACAAATCCATGCAAGATTTGAAAAACCTTAATTACGAGTGGGCGCGGTTCATCGTCGAAGAATTGGCGCGAACCGGTGTACACATGTTCTTTATTTCCCCGGGGGCACGAAGTGCGCCATTGACTGCAGCTGTTGCGGCGAATCAACGTGTCAAAACTGTTGTCCACTATGACGAACGCGGCGCGGCCTTCTGCGCCCTGGGCTACGCTAAATCCACCAAAAGCCCCGCTGCGTTGATCTGTACATCGGGGACAGCCACAGCCAATTATTTCCCCGCGGTTATCGAGGCTTCCTACGCCAATGTTCCCCTCATTATCCTTACCGCAGATAGACCGCCGGAACTCATCGACTCGGGTGCTAATCAAACCATACGACAACACGGTCTTTACGGAGAACATGTTCGCTTTGCCATTACATTGGCTTGTCCCACTTCGTCCGTGCCTCCGGAAACCCTTCTCACCGCGATCGACGACGCTGTACGCAGAGCTTTGAAACCGAAGCCCGGGCCTGTACACATCAATTGCCCGTTTAGGGAACCTTTGCTTTTTACATCTAAACCCGAATCCTACCCCGTACGGTCGAAAAATTCCCGTCAATGGCAATCAGGTACGGCGCCTTTCACAACCTGGTTACCACACGCTACGAACGTTTCAAGTCTTCCAATTGACAAGGAAGTGCAAGAAATCGCCGACTCACTTTCCAAAACACAAAAAGGTCTTGTGATTGCCGGACATCTCTCGTCACGGGCGGAGCGCGAGGCTGTGGTCGCAATTGCAGAGACAATCCAATGGCCTATTTTCCCCGACATTTGTTCCGGCTTACGACTCGGAACCCAACACGAGTTGCTGTTCCCCTATTATGACCTTGTATTGGACTCCAAGGACTGGAGCAGAGAATTCACGCCCGATGCCGTACTTCATGTTGGTGGCGCGCTAACAAGCAAACGTCTCTTGTCATTTCTCAAGGCGTCCGCCCCAAAAACGTATTTGCAAATTTGTACCGAGATTTCCAGATATGATCCATTAGGTATGGTGACACACCGCATCGATGCCGAAATCCCACCATTCGTGGAACTGGTTCTCCGCCACGTCGGAAAAAAACAAAAAAAGTCCCACAGAAAACTTTATAAAACGGTGCCGACAAGAGGTGTCCCCATGGTTCAGACGCTTTCTCTCGTCGTAGAGCACAAGCTCGACGAATTAATGGAAGAGAGAGAGGAAATAACCGAACCTGCTGTGTGCCGCGCGCTCTCAAAACTTGTCCCGGAAAACCACAACCTATTCTTGGGAAACAGCTTACCCATCCGCGAGATGGACACCTTCGGCTCCAATCGGGGAAGCTCCGTCTCTGTATTCGCCAACCGCGGAGCAAGCGGCATTGACGGGAACATCGCCACTGCCGTAGGAATTGCCAAGGGGACTTCTTCCGGTGTTACGGTTTTACTGGGCGACTTGGCGTTTTTGCACGACCTCAATTCCCTCGCCCTTCTGAAAACAATACGCACACCTTTTGTGATCATCGTACTAAACAATGACGGTGGAGGAATTTTTCATTTTTTGGACGTGGCGAAATTACGCGGGGATTTTGAACCCTACTTTGTAACCCCCCATGGAATGACCTTTTCTCCTGCAGCAGACCTGTTCGACCTGGGATATTTCTGCCCAAAAACGCTGACAGAGTTCCGCAAAATCTATCAAAAAATGTCAGCCGCGCCTCATGCCTCAATTATTGAGGTCCGCACGAACAGAGAGGAGACCGTCAAGATCCATGAGCGATGGCGCACCGAAATTCTCCGTGCCCTTCCCCGATAACAATGAAAAGTGGCGGAGAGGGCGGGATTCGAACCCGCGGTACAGCTTTTAACCGTACAACGCCTTAGCAGGGCGCCACCTTCGACCAGCTCGGTCACCTCTCCGCTGGGTCAGTGTTACAATACCACGCAAGGCATACTATATGCAAAATGCATATGACATGGATAAAGAAAACGCCGGCATCCTCTACTGAGTTATATTCAAGATGCTCTTCATTCTTTTGGTGTTTTAGTAAAAATCCCCGCTACGAAGAATCTTCCCCTTTTCCTCTTGCTCCATCTCGACAAGACATAGAAGCGTAGAACGTAATTCCGGATGATCTGTGCGCTCAACGAGTTCTTTCAAACTCTTTTCTAATTCCTCGCCGATCAAGATTGCCGCATCCATAATCTCATCGCGGGAAACATTGTTGTCAGTGGGAACATGGTGCAAAAGTTTGGAAAGATCAAAATCCGGCGCACACTTTACCCAAGATTCGCGCAGAGACTTGGGCGCCGTGTGAGCGTATTCGTGAATACAATGCTCCATGTACTGTTCCATACGACATAGATGGGCAAAGAATAGCTTCGCATCTTCGCGGGTAGCAGCAACACTGCACTCGGAATAACGTTCGGACAAGCACCGATGCAGCTCTGCTAACTCGTGCAATAGATCATCCAGCCGTTTCGGTCCCATATTTGTTCCCCCAAAGTTTTCACTCGGGAACCAGAAACCACTTTCGCCACTTCAAGTCTACCACACGGGAAAGAATTTGCCAAGAGCATAACATATCCGTAAAACAGTGCTGGTAATTCTCGAGGTATGCCCCAAAGAATCGCACAAGAGTTTCATCAATCACGTGTAAAGAAGCGGATTTCCCAGCATAGGCGATGCAAGACGAGGATGGCATTCCCCCAGAAGACGCTTCATCGCCCCACTTGTCATCGTGGGGAGAAGAGCCTTCGTAAGGACTAAGCAATTTCCTCCCTCGCAAAGAACGAAAAGCCCGACGAAACCTCCGACAGACAAAATAGACTCAACCGATCAAAGCCCATACTCACTTGGAATAAAGTCCGGATAAAACGCAGCGTAGTGATCGACCGCCTTGCCTGAACTTGACTGTACCGGTTCAAGCCCAAGCTTCATCTGGTCCAGCCAAACGAGTTCCGACTCGGGCACTTGGCTCGTCCCGTTTGCTACCGCCTCTTCAATGATGGCTATCGCTTCTACAGCCGCGCGCAATGCCCGCTCCAGATAGTCTTCACTGGAAATAATGGCGCGTGAAATTCGAATCACCGATTCCGGTGCGAGCATGAGTGCCTCCACGCTTGTCCGCACATCCGATGAAACCAAAAGGTCGCGCAGCACACGTTCCTGACCATGTCGTCGAGATTCATTTAATAGTTTGCAGTCGTACCAAAGCTCCTCCAGACATACCTCCGGCGAGTATCCTCCGAAAAGCCGCACGTAAGGTACCGACTCGTTGCTCCAGAGGTCGCAGCAACTCATTGCAACGTTCCCGATTCGACTGGAATGGGCACAAGCTGCGGACTTGCCCTCCATGGCGATGGGAATTCCCGCAATCGCCTTCAGCATAGGACCTTCGTAGGCGCAGTCTTTATCGGGTCCCGTTGCGCCACATTCCACAGCAACAAGCGAACGTGCCGCTCCCACCGCACGTACCATCGCCGCAAAAACTGTCGGTATCATCCGTTTGTTGGCAAGTTGCATCGCCGTGTTGGCAAAACCGCACGCTGCGTCGCCCCCAGCGATCTTCCCATGCTTCTTGGCTATCGAAACAATCTTTTCCCAAAGAAACGCCATATCTCGCGACGCCAACTCCCCCAAAGCAAAAACCACCCCACCGGAGTCGCACATCAAAAGCGCAGGGTCGTGCACCTCTTTGCCACCGGTAGATTCTATCGCCAAGATGTCAGCGTACGGCGCACACCGCTCAAATGACTCCAGTACCAAGCTTGTCTCTGTGCTTGTCCGGTTACGGGGCGGCCTAACGCGATCGCGGATATCCGCAATGGTCATGCGCAATGCCGCATGAACCCCTTTATCTTCATATTGTTGGATAGCTTCGCGGGTCACGCGAGCGATACGTTCACCCCACTCGGGGTAGGCTGTCATCTCAAACACCTGCTCAACTTCAATGACAAAATGCTCGATACCGAGCCGAGCGGCGCGTTCCAACGCTCCCTTCGCCATCTCTCCATATACATGCTCCACTTGGTCCATCGTGGCGTGACTTACTTCAGAGCCGTGTGGCAAGATGTAGTTCAACTCCGGAAACGTTTCTCCCGCCCCAACCACAAATCCCGGCTTTACTTCGACGGGATTCGGCGAAACTCCGAAAACCAACTCATCCGCTTTGGATATCGCCAAACTGCTGAACTTTTTCATGGTAGCCCCTTTCCATGCGCTTTTGGCTTTTAAAGAACACACCAAGTCTTAACAGACATAACATGTGACTGCTCTCTGTTATTCCGTGGAGAAAAAAAAGCCGAATCCACAATTTATGGACTCGGCTCTACGTTAAGACTAGAAAAACCTAGTTGGTGCGATTAAGGAATTCTAAAGCGCCTTGCGGATCGGGCGAATAGGCGTCGGCGCCGATTTTGTCGGCGAATTCTTGCGTCAGCGGCGCACCTCCAACAATAACTTTCGTGCCCGGCATCGCTTCCTTCACCAGCTTGACCGTCTTCTCCATATTAATCATGGTGGTTGTCAGCAACGCACTTAGCCCCACGCTGGCGCCCGGATTCTGCTTCACCGCGTCCACAAACTTCTCAGGAGAAACGTCAACGCCGAGGTCGACAACCTTGTAACCACCCCCTTCAATCACCATGGCCACCAGATTCTTGCCGATGTCATGCAAGTCTCCCTGGACCGTACCAATAATGAAGGTCCCCCGATGTTTTGCCTCGCCGGAGTCGAAGAATGGACGCAGGTGTTTCATCGCTGCTTGCATCGCTTTGGCAGCCATCAAGACATCCGGAACAAACACCTCGTTCCTACTGAATTTCTGTCCGATCGCACTCATCCCGACAATTAGCGCTTTTTCGAGAATCTCGCTCGCCGGAATACCCTGGTCCAACGCCTTCTTGACCAGTTCATCCGCTCCCTCCTTCCCTTTCATGTCAGGGGGATACGGAGACGCAGCATTCACTTTGCCTCGTTCAATACAGGTTGCAATCTCTTTGAGCAATTCCGTTGACATAGCTGAAACCCCTTCTTCCTAAACGTTTGCCTTAATAATGCCCTAATTCAAGCCCGCGTTCAACAAAAAATCGGTAACTGTCATATTCTACTTGATCCGGGATACTGTGATCCGAATGCAAGGCATAGCCATATCCCCGTTTCACGATCGGTATCTTCGACGACAATTCCTGTTCGATTAACCCTTTGTCATTGGAATACAGCACCCGAACATCGATGCCCCCCATGAAGGAAAGTCGATCGCCGAAATCCTTATATAACTGTACCAAATCCATTCCCGCCTTCACTTCAATCACTTGCAGGCAATCAATACCCGCCTCTATCATGCCGGGCACCAAGGGCGCCACATACCCGCACGAATGCATGATCACCGGCAACCCCCGGGACTTGGCAAAATCGATCGTTCGTCTATGTCCCGGCAGGATGATGTCTCGATACATGTCCAGCGAAACAAACGGGCGCGCCTTCAGCCCCATGTCTTCGTAAAACCACACGCCATCGGGATCCCCTTCTTCGGCAAAAAGTATCTCCATAAGACTTACAGTTAGTTCCGAATAAGTTTTGACCATGTCCTTGATCCAGTCGGGATCCGTCAACATACCCATCAACATGGCTTCATGACCACAGACAGGATGCATCAACTCAAAAACGTTCACTCCACTCCAAACAAAAAATCGGCCCTTTTCCCGTGCCGCACGCTTTACATTCCGATATGCTTCAAAATTGATCCGCTCCCGCTGCGGCAACAAGAACGGCTTGACATGTTCTTCCCACAAACGCCTGTCTTTAACCAAGAAGTCCACATGTTCTGGCGTAGCATCGTGAAGCTTGTGGCGACGCAAAAGCGCACCGTTTCCATCACGCGTCAGAATGGTTTCTTCCGTTTCCTCCACCACCTCTGGCTTGAAATCCAGCCGTGCCACTAGATTAAAAGGCCAGCACTCCATCAAGTCAAACCCAAAATGGTCATCTACCGGCTCCCCTTCCTTCAAATGCCCCTCTCGCGTCCATTTCTTGTGCGTATCCCCCCAGAAATGTTCATAAAGCCCGATGCGGTCCACCGGCTTTCGGCGCAAAATGTTTTGCATGCGTTCGTAACTAGTCATGATGGCACCCTTCCACAGCACATTTAGTATTTCGGCTCTCCACCCACACCGAACCACTCCCGTTTTCTGTCCATATAATGCTTATAATGATCCAACGGTACATCCGCAGGTACACGATGGTCCACAGTTGGGATAAACCCACCTTGTTCTACGACCGGAAGTATGCGCTGTAGCTCCGCGTCGATTGCCTGCTTCGATTTGATAAGCGCCATCTTGTCCACGCCACCCCACAACCGAATCCGTTTGCCATACCTTCGACGTAATAAGACCGGATCCGACCCCGCATGAACCTCCACGGGAAACATTGTATTCAACCCATTATCGAGAAAAATCTCCACAACCGGAAGAATGTTGCCGTCCGTATCCGTAGAATAAATGCAACAACCGTGCGCCACCAGCAAATCGGCGATCCGCCGGTACCACGGTCCCGCCACTCTCCTCAACACATCCGGACTCACCACAGGCCCCTGATTAAAACAAAAATCTTCCCATCCTAAGCAAAAGTCCACTTGAAACAACGGCAACACGCGTTCCAACACACCGCATATACATTCACCAAACGTATTCACAATCTCCTCAAAAAACTCCGGATCTTCATAAGGTAATACCGCAATATGTTCAAAACCAATCAGATTTCTCGGAACTCCAATCAGGCTACCACCGGATACCCCTACCGGAAGGTCCGAAGAACGCAAACGTTCCAGGTCTTCCCGAAGCGACACACGACGCAAAATAGACCTGGCGACAAGACTTGAGATACGCGGTTCTTCACCAGCGGCCCACAAATGCGCATACCGCCTCGGATCGTCCGGGTCTAGCGCTTTTTTGAAGGGCTGCCAGGTCTCTCGGTTCTTTATCGGAAAATCGAGATAATGCGGGATCGAGCGATCTCCCTTTTTGTTGATTTGAGCGACACATCCCGATTCATCTCGATACGTAATGTATTCTTCCGTTTCCTCCAACACCTTATACTCAAACACGGGCGTCAGAGACGTGTTCACCGGCAACCACGTCCAGTTCTCAATACCAAAATACTCGTAAGCCGTTCTCTCGTCCACCACCCAATCCGGCAGGCCTTGTCGGCGCCAGTTCTCCAAGGTCCGGTCCCAATACCCAAACTCGAAGTTAGGCAGCTTGTCCACCTCTTGGAAAAACATGACTCGCCGAAAACGTTCACGAACACTCAGTTTATTGTCCGATACCTTTTGGGAACCATCCCCCGTCCAGACCCGTTTTCTCATTGACGCCATGCTGAAATCTTCTGCATCCATAGACAACCTCTATTATGCCGTTGGATATGCCTCTTTCTAATCAAGAGATCACGCTATGCTACTTGTCTAAACAACGCGATGCAAACCAATGCACTCGTCTGGTATCCTCATCGCTGCACCACGTTCCCATGCGCTACATCCCCCCGGTGTCATTGCGAGGAGCCCCGAAGGGGCGACGCGGCAATCCCCTCGGCTGTCCGGAGAGTACCACACCCCTGCTCCACGTCCCCTCTGCGCTACGCGGACAAGGGGATTGCTTCGTCGCTTCGAAGACTCCGCTCCTCGCAATGACAACCGGTCGTATAAGCCTAGTCTTCCTCGTCGATGCAGTGCCAAAGGTTTATGAATTTATGCAAACAATGCATACATTCTTGCGATGTATAGCCTCTTTGCTCCTTTCGGGAAAGCCTAAGGAATCGCATTTCCTTCCACATAATCTTGCATCTCGCTGCAAACTCTCGTACCATGAAGATAATCTAATGAAGGTGGATGTTTTATGAAAAAGTGCAAATCAAGTTTGATGGTACTATGTCTTCTCGTCTTCTGCGGTTGTGCCATCGGAAACTTGCATTCGGAGAAAGAACGGCGCATGACACTCGGACTCGTACAAAGGGAAATCAAAGTCGGCATGTCTCAGGCAGATGTAGCCGCCGCATTGGGCTCGCCAAACATCGTCACCCGAGATAAGGATGGCAAGGAATCGTGGATCTATGACAAAATCGCCACGGAAGCATCCTACCGAGACAGCAAAGGCAACGTCTCGGGGTCGGTGGCTGGCACCACCTTCGTGGCGGACACATTGCTTCTCGGCATGATCGGCGGTAGCCAAAGCCGCAGTAGCGGCGCCTCTGCAACGACCCAAAAGACCCTCACCGTTATCATCCGATTCAACAACGAAGGATTGGTGGACTCGTTTTCTTATCACAGCAGCACGTTCTGACGGGGAGCTCTGGACGATGCGTGTAACAGTGGGCTGGTTTATACTATTCACGACAACATTTCTGGCGTGTTCCACGTCAGAGAATGAGCCCCCTCCGACTCCGCCGCAACTCGAACTTCGCAACGCACAGACTCGGACGTACGCTACCAACGACGTGAAAACTGTCATGAAAGCCATAGTCAATGTCCTCCAGGACTTGGGCTTTGTCTTAAAATCCGCCGACAGCGCCCTCGGCGTCATCACGGCTGAAAAATGGTCGGATATCCCCCATACCTCGAAGGAATTGCGCCGTGCACAAAAAGATGGCAAAGTCCTGCCCCAGAATCTCGTCTTGGAATGTACGCTGAATATCTCTCCCTTCGGAGACCAGGTCCGTATCCGCGCGTCCTTCCAACGAAAAACATACGCAGCCGGCGGAACGGTGCTGGAAGCCCGTCCAATCGCCGACTTAAGATTCTATCAAGAGTTTTTCAGCAAAGTGGATAAAAGTGTATTTCTGGAGTTAGAAGGGGTTTAAGCGTTCCTTTTTCGTGGGGAACTTCGCCACATGGACAGTGAAGACCAAACCAAAAGCACGCCGCAACAATTGGCAAATCCTGGGGCATTGAGCGCCATGGCCGCAATCTTGATCGGCGGCGTCTTACTGGCCTTTTGGTCGGTTCGACAAGAAGACCGTAACGTCCGCGAGGAACTACTGGAACAAGCTGTGCTTGTTTCCCAAAGTATCAATCCAGAACTATTTGCCGACCTTCAATTCAACGCAGCAGATGAAGAGAATCCGTCTTTCCAGCGCATACGAACTTACCTGACAACCTACGCAAAACTGCTCATTTCTGAGTGGGCGCCGGCAAAGAAACATATTGATATATACATAATGCAAAAAAAAGACAACCAAATCATATTCGGGCCATCAAGCCTCCTTCCCTGGGAAGACCCTTCGACTGGAGTGCCTGGCTTGGCGTATGATGAACCACCCCCAGAACTCGAGAGTATTTTCCGTCATCCCTATAGCACTGTGATCGGACCCTATACGGACGAATATGGGACCTTTCTTAGCGCCTTCTTGCCCTTACCATCGAGTGGGAAAAAATCACCCTTAGTTATTGGTATGGACATCCTGGCAACAAACTGGCGAACCAGGAAAAATCTTGCGGCGCTGCCCCCGCTTACGTTGACTATCATCACGCTCGTGGTTTTTGTGGTCGCTCGCATACTCTTTGAACGTCGTAAGCTCAAACAAACACTTTCTCTTTATCGCTCCGCTGCGCTGGAAGTCTTTCTCGCCTTGGCAATTGGCTCCATCATTACAGCCGGGGTGACCTGGGTAATCTGGCAACAGGAACATGCCTCCCACGAGGATGTTTTTGAATCGTTGGCAACCCAGTCTTCTTTTTTATTGGTCAATGAAGCCCAAGATTCCGTACAACTAACTCTAAAAACATTAGAGGGATTTTTCCGTGAAAGTGACTATGTAAAGCCGGAAGAGTTCAGAGGGTTTTCCAAGATTCTTTTCCAAGAGATTGAACCGCTTGAAGGGTTGATGTGGGCGCCCATCATCGCAAGAGAAAACCTCCAAGACTTTGAGAACCAAATCGCTCGACAAATGCCCCAGTTTAAAATCTGGACGCTCAACCCTGACAAGAGCGAACGGAATCGGGATGGTTCCATCAGCTGTCCCGTCCTGTACGCCAGCTTCAGAGATACGGAAAGTGCAGAACTCGTCGGTTGCGACCTCTTCTCCGACCCGGCCTGTGCCGACGCTATCAGTCGCTGTCTCACTTCAGGACTGCGGACAGCCACGCGCAAGCCTCTGACGCTTCGCATAGGTCAAGAAACATCCAGCACGTTGATGTTTCAACCTGTATATTTAGGCGACAACCTTTCTCAGCCCGCAGCTTTTATTGTGGCCTGGCTGAATTGGAAAGTCCTTTTGAACACCGTCTCGCGCGTCCATGACGCCGTTTCCACGGCGCCTGAATTTGACCTAGCCATTTTTCAACTCGATGAAGAAGACGCAACACCAACCTTGATAGCCAGCACAGGCGGAGGAAACAGCCGTCTTTCATCTCCAAAACAAACCTCTTTCCATCGTCCCCTTTTCTTGTTCGGAAATGTATACGTCGTTACCGCGGAACCTACGTCTGAATTCAAAGCCGCTCATCCTCTGTACGCCACGTGGTTTTCCTTGCTGGGCACCTCGGCAATCACAGTTGCCGTGACAATCATTATCTACTTAATCAGCCGCCAACGCCGCGAATTAGAGTCACGCGTCGAGGAGCGTACCCGAGAACTCCGCCTTAGCGAAGGAAAACTGCTAGCAACGCTTCATTCCATTGGCGATGCCGTGATTAGCACGGATAGCGAGGGACGTATCGTCCATATGAACGCGGTTGCCGAGCAACTGACAGGGTACAAGGCGCCCGAAGTACTAGGAAGAATCTGTCCTGATGTTCTGAAACTTCTTAACGGTAACACTCGGGAACCTCTTGAATGTCCGATTTGCCCCGTCCTACGGGAAAAGAAAAGCTTCTATTTAAAAAATGACACTATTCTCATTGCGCGCGATGGTTCTGAACGAATCATTGCGGACAGCGCGGCGCCCATCATCGACTCCGAGAATCAGGTCATCGGGGCAGTTTTGGTATTTCGCGATGTGACGATGGAACATACAATGCGGCGGCAACTTCTGGAAGCGGACAAACGCTACAATCAACTCGCTGCATTCAGTCGTTCCGTTGCATGGGAAGTAGATACAGAAGGTAAATATACGTTTGTCAGTCCCACTGCGCTGCAAGTCTACGGGTATGCGCCGGAAGAACTGGTAAACAAAGTCTATTTCTACGACCTCCACCCCGAAGAAGGCAGAGAGGCTTTTCGGGCTGCCTGTTTGGAAATCTTCCAACGAAAAGAGACGTTCCGGGATTTCCTCAATCCCATTCGTACTAAAGAAGGAAATGTTATTTGGGTCAGCACAAACGCTTTTCCCATCCTCAATGAAAAAGGCGAACTCTTGGGGTACCGAGGCATCGATACCGACATCACCGAACGTCACCAAGCGGAGCTGGAACTTCAACAAAAAACTGAGGAGCTGGACCGATTCTTCAGTCTTGGGCTTGACCTATTCGCTGTCATGGATGTTCAAGGGCGCTTCCTACGGCTCAATGGCGAGTGGAAAAACGTACTCGGGTATGAACTTCAGGAGCTGGGCACAAAGACCCTCCTGGAATTAGCACACCCCGACGACCTTGACAAGACCATCGCTATGCTGACCACCTTGGCACAGCAAGAGAACGTCAAGAGTTTCGAAAACCGATGTTGCGGCAAAGACGGAACCTGCAAATGGTTGGAATGGAATGCCATTCCGCTCGGCAATACCGCCTACGTTGCCGTTCGCGACATTACCCAGCGCAAACAGATGGAAAAAACAGTCCGCGAAAGCGAAGAAGCCTACCGCGCGTTGTTCGAGTATTCCTACGACGCCATCGCCACTCTTGCCGCTCCCGAGTTTTGTTTTACAACCGTAAACGGCGCCATGGTGAGGCTATTTCGCGCTGAAACCCCCAAAGACTTAATAGGGATACCACCGTGGTCACTATCACCCGAATATCAGCCTGATGGCCAATCCTCTCGAGAGAAAGCCCAACAAATGATAGAGACTGCCCTGACAAAAGGCGTGAACTTCTTGGAATGGACCCATCGCAAATTGGATGGGACAGATTTCCCTTGTACGGTGTTGCTCTCTACCGTGTATATTCAAGATAAAACTTTCCTTCTTTCAACCATTCGGGACATCACCGATCAGAAAAAAAGAGAGCAAGAGCTGCAAGACATGAACGCGCAGCTTGAAAGAGCCATCGCCCGTGCCAACGAACTCGCCATGCAAGCCGAACTCGCCAGCGCCGCAAAAAGCGAGTTCTTAGCCAACATGAGTCATGAGATACGTACACCCCTCAACGGGGTTATCGGAATGACCGGCTTGATGTTGGAGACCCCACTGTCTGAAGAACAACGCCGGTACGCGGAAGTAATTCGATCCAGCGCCGAAGCCTTACTGGGGATCATCAACGACATATTAGACTTTTCCAAGATCGAAGTCGGCAAACTCGAACTGGAAATTCTAGATTTCGATTTGCTCAATCTTTTGGACGACTTCGCGGCGACGCTCGCCTTGCGCGCCCATGAAAAAGGCTTAGAACTTATCTGCGACGCCGACCCCAACGTACCGGCCTTGCTACGCGGCGATCCCGGGAGGTTACGCCAAATTCTCACGAATTTAGCCGGCAATGCCGTGAAGTTTACCCAACAAGGCGAAGTGGTCATCAGCGTCTCGCCCGAGTCCGAAACCGAAAAAGATGTGTTGCTGCGGTTCACCGTGAAAGACACCGGTATCGGCATACCAAAAGAAAAACTGCCTCTCCTGTTCAACAAGTTTACTCAGCTGGACGCATCCACAACCCGCCAATTCGGAGGCACAGGTCTGGGACTTGCCATTTCCAAAGAACTGGCTCAACTCATGGGCGGAACTGTCGGCGTCGAGAGCGAAGTTGGCAAGGGGTCTACATTCTGGTTCACCGCCCGCTTTGAAAAACAAACCGAGCCTCACGCCAAGGTTTCTCCCGTCTCGGTGGACTTGCATGGAATTCGTGTTCTAATTGTCGATGACAACGAGACCAACCGCGAAATCCTAATGAAGCGGCTCTCTTCTTGGGGGATGCGTCCGACCGCGGTACCCGACGGAGAACAGGCTTTGGAAGCATTGCGGCATGCGAAACAGGAAAACGATCCGTATCAGGTAGCCCTCATTGACATGCAAATGCCGAACATGGATGGCGAAATGCTGGGGAAAGCCATCAAATCCGACCCCGAAATCTCTCGTACCCGTCTCATCATGTTGACCTCCCTCGGAACACGGGGACAAGCCCGGTATTTCGAAGAAATCGGATTTGCCGGTTATCTTACAAAACCCACGCAACACCACGAACTCTACGACGTGTTAACCAATGTGTGCGCTCTGAGAATGGAACCTGCCAAAACCGGCGTTTCCACACCCCAGATCATCACTCGACACAGCGCCCGCGAACGGCGAAAATCCGCGCTCGTGGTGCAACCCAACATGTTTGCAGATGTCAAAGCCCGTATTCTTCTCGTCGAGGACAATCCGACCAATCAACAAGTGGCTTTGTCTATTCTGAAAAAGCTCGGACTACACGCTGATGCCGTCGCCAACGGCAAAGAAGCCATTGAGTCCCTACGTACCGTACCCTATGACCTCGTACTCATGGACGTCCAAATGCCCGTCTTGGATGGGTACGAAGCCACTCGTATCATCCGCAAACCCAACTCGAACGTCCTAAACCCCGATGTCACGATCATTGCCATGACCGCCCACGCCCTTCAAGGGGACCGCGAGAAATGTATCGAGGCGGGCATGAACGATTACGTTTCGAAACCCATTACGCCGCAGGCACTGGTAGAAGTTCTTGACCGCTGGCTAAAAGACAAACCCCGCGTGGAACCCGTGCCAGAAATGTCGGCTCCTGCGATCAACCCCGAAACTCCCCAGTCGGATTCCGACATTTTCGACCGCCAGGCTGTCTTAGAACGCACGATGAGTGATGAAGAATTGATGCGCACCGTTATAACGGTGTTTCTGGAAGACATGCCCAAACAAATAAAGGCGTTGGGCGACGCGCTTGCCGCGGGGGATTGCGCGACGGCCGAACGAACGGCACATAGCATTAAGGGTGCGTCAGCCAACGTTGGGGGAAAACAAGTTCAACAAGAAGCTCTCGCCATAGAAAAGGCCGCAAAAAACGGCGATTTGGCGACCGCAAAAGCATCCTTTGAGAAACTACAAACGTATTATGAAACGCTCCGCACAATCCTAGAAAAGGAAGTCGAGTGAGGTCTGTTGTCTAATTCCCCGAAAAACCTACTCGGCAGGGGGTTGCATCGCGTCAGACAGAATCTGATCGCTAGGTCCATACCAATACCACGAATACGTATTGCCCCAATAGAGCGACACTCCGGGCATTCTTTCGACAACCCGCCGCGGTATTCCCTCGTACACTTCAGATGCAGTTAGCATATATTCAATTTCCAAATTGTACACTCCGTTCAGTAGACCCGGAACAACCAGATTCTCATTAGGCGGCAACCCTCCCAACTCTTCAATATAATTCATGCCTCGGCCCGGCTGCCCTTGTTTGATCACAAACAGGGCCAACAGTGGCCTATCCCCCCGATTGCGCATGACTACCGTGTTATATCCGTACACATCCTCAAAACGCAGAGGCGGACACCCCAACAAGATCACCAGCAAAAGCACCGGTAACGCATATATACCCCACAACACAACCCGTCGTTTCATGTTGACCTCGCTATGGTTCGATAACACCACGTCTCTTCGGAATATTAACAACCTACCTTAATTATACTATCTTCCCTATTGGCGCAAAGTTCCCTGTTTTGATTTGTTCGTTTACGACCCTTGCTGAACAGTGATTAAGTCTGCATCCATGAGCGGCACGCCAGCAGCACATAACGGACAATTCTCCGGCTGATAACTTTCCATCGCAATACGCGCCAGCGGTTCCAAACGGCACCCGAACTGCGCCTCGCCCCCGCTGCGATCAATAAGCACACCAACTCCGACCACCTCTGCGCCACGAGATTGTAGATGACGGATACTCTTTTTGACGGAACCACCGGTAGTCGTGATGTCCTCTACGACCAGAACGCGCTCCCCCGCACGTAAGAGAAACCCTCGGCGCAACACCATATTCCCGTCTTCATCTTTTTCCGTATAGGCTGCCCTGCACCCAAGACACCGCGCCACCTCATAGGCTAACACGATGCCGCCGGTCGCCGGACCACAAACTAGGTCGATCTGGTCGTCCGCGAACCGTTCGGCTAATGCCCGACAAAGCTGCTCAGCATGTTGGGGATATTGCAGTACCCGCGCCGCTTGAAGAAACTGTTTGCCGTGGCGTCCGCTGGTGTACAAAAAGTGGCCCTCCAGCAACGCACCGGTTTTCTTAAACAGGGAAATGACTTCCTCTTGGATCATGATGCTATCCTTTTGTATGGTCTGAACCCCTTCAACCCATAAGGTCTTCCACTACCTGACGCGCCGCCAAAGCCGGGTCTTTGTGGCGTAAAATAGGCCTACCCACCACCACATAATCCGCGCCAGCTACCGCAGCCTCTCGCGGTGTCAATGTTCTCGCCTGATCATCCTGCGCCGCCCAAATAGGACGCACACCCGGCACAACGATCAGCGCATCTTCCCCTACGGCTTGACGAATTCTTGAAATCTCTTTCGGGCTGCAAACAATGCCATGGGCGCCGGCTTCCACTGCCATGGACGCATAACGCGCCGCAGCGTCCTCCGCCGACTCGTTTAGCCCAATCTCGGATCGCACCGCCGCATCATCCAGACTCGTCAAAACCGTAACCGCCAGCAGGCGCGTCTTCGTCCGTTCCACGGCTTCCCTCGCCGCAGCAATCATCTTTCTGCCGCCTGCCGCATGAAGCGTTATAAAATCCACCCCCAGATCCGCCGCCGCCCGCGCTGCCTGAGCCACCGTATTGGGAATATCATGAAACTTGAGGTCAAGGAAGACCTGTTTTCCGGCAGCCCGGATCACATCCACAATATCAGGACCACACCGAGTGAATAATTGCAAACCCACCTTAAAACACGGACACGCCTCGATCTTCCGTACCATGAACATGGCAGACTCTCGCGTGTCCACATCCAACGCAACAATGAGATATGTCATTGTTCTCCTTTCTCGAAATCCTTCCCAGCCGCAAGCACAAATCTATAACCTTACTTTCCCGACGATTTGACAAACATCAGAGAATCCATGCCGTACCAGATAGTCCGAGATACCCCGTATAATGGCCACCGCCGCATCGGGCTGACGAAACGACATGGACCCCACTGCCACCGCTGTTGCGCCAGCCAACAGAAACTCGACCGCATCTTCCGCCCTGCAAATCCCGCCCATGCCAATGATCGGGATCTTCAATACTTGCGCTGCATCCCATACCATTTTAACGGCGATAGGACGAATCGCAGGACCACTCAAGCCGCCCACCACATTCGAAAGCTTCGGACGGCGGGTCTCCGGATCAATCGCCATACCCAAAAGAGTGTTAATAAGGCAGACGGCATCCGCACCGCTTTCTTGTGCTGCCAAAGCCGGCTCGCGAATGTCGACAACGTTGGGGGTAAGTTTCACAAAAAGCGGCAGGCGTGTCGCGGAGCGAATGACCCGGGTATATTGAGCCACCGCGTCACAATCTTGAGAAACCAACACCGCACCGCGCGCCCGCCGTGCGTCATGAACATTAGGACAAGAGAGATTCGCTTCAATAGCGTCCGCCGCTCCCGCCTCTTCCAAACGCCTCGCCAGTTCCGCGTACTCATCGGCAGACTTGCCATAAATATTCGCAATAATCGGCACCTGTTTCGCCCGCAAAAAAGGCACCTTCTCCGCTAAATAAGCGTCCAATCCCACATTTTGCAAGCCGATGGCATTTAACAATCCCGCCGGCGTTTCCACCAAACGCGGCGGCTTATTACCGGGGCGGGGTTGCAGCGTAATGCTTTTCGTAGTGACGGCTCCCAAACACGAAACATCGAAATACCGATCATATTCTTGGCCATAACCGAACGTCCCGGAGGCAGTCGTCACCGGGTTTTTCATCCGCAACCCACCAACGCACACTTCGAGCCGGGGCAGATCAGTCGGCGTCGTTGTCATCTTGCGCCTCCCAATCGATCACGCGGGCGTCGAACACCGGGCCATCAAGACAAACCCGAACCATTCGCTCTCCTTCTCGTTCCTCTTTGGCCTGAACCACACATCCCAAACACGCCCCATCGCCGCAAGCCATCTGCGCCTCGAGCGAAACAAAACACATGGCTCCTGACGCTGCCGTCAAGGCCGCCACAGCACGCATCATCGGCATCGGACCGCATGCATAGACACAGTCCTGCGCCTCCGGTTTCAATTGCTCGAGCAAGTCGGTTGCTAGCCCGCGATGTCCCCAAGAACCGTCATCCGTTGCACACTGCACGTGACAACCCAATTCGCGGAAAAACGCCTCGTTTATGACATCGTCGCGCGTTCGCGCCGCCAAGACCACCTCAGGTACCGCCGCAAACCGGCGAACCAATTCTTCCGCCAATGCCGGCATAGCCGCCACGCCAATCCCCCCAGCCACCAAAATGTGTCGGCGGACTCCCGAACAAATCGGAAATCCTTTCCCCAAAGGTCCCTGAACCGAGATCCGCTGCCCCGGCAGAAACTGGCTCAAGAGCCTTGTGCCTTCTCCCTCGACCTTATACAACACATCAAACGTCGGCGGATGAATCCGCTCAAAACACATCGGCCTACGCAAAAAAGGCTGCAAGGTTTTGGAAACCTCCAGCATGCAAAACTGACCACACACCGCAGCAGCGGCAATTTCAGGCCCATGAAGGCGCATCCGATAGTGCGACGGCGCTACGGGATCATTGCTCACCACCGCACATTCCAAAAGGAACCGCTGCTCTCGAATGGAAGGGCTACACACAAAAACCTCCTCTGTCATGTCATCTCCGAGCTCTATCCAACGCCAGTTGGCTGCGCAGACTATTCAGGCTCAATCGAATACGTTCCGCCAACACCTCACCTACACCCTCCACCTGGCACAATTCTTCTTTCGGCGCCCTCATGATCTGCTGCAACGATCCAAACCGCTGCACCAGATTCTCGATCAATTGCGGCGTCAACCGCCGCGTCATCGTCAGCAACCGGTATCCCCGCGGCGACAAGTAGGTGTCTATCGCCTTCATGTTCGCGCCATATCCCAATGCCTGACTGATGTTCTCCAAATTCAGCAGGTCTTGTTGCGATATCTCGATAATCCTTTCGTGCAGGTCTTCATAGGTCATTCCCGGTTTCAACCGCGCGTAGTCTCGAATCACCAGCTCCGCATCCTCCAACGGAATGATCAGTTCCTTAAGCTGCATGTCGATCAACCGCCCCTCCGTGCCCAACTCCACAATGTACGGCTCGATTTCCTGCGTAATGCGCACCACCATGACGTAGCGTTGCACGGTCTTGCAAACATCAAAAATCGTCACCATATCCTCAAACTCACGCGTGCTCAAGTCTATCGTCGCCTGGTTCAGCGCATTGATGTACTTTTCGAGCGTCTGGATCGCTTGCGTGGCTTTGCTCAACAACGTGGGGATATTTTCCAACACATGTTTCGTGTCGCACACATATAGCGTCACCGTGGCGCGACGCTCCGAAACGGCTATCACGATACATTTCGCCTGTTTCGCCAACCGTTCCGCAGCGCGGTGTCTTGTGCCCGTTTCATCCGTAGGAATTCGGTCATCGGGTTTCAAAAACCGATTCGCAAACAGAATGCGCGAGGCATCCTCATTCAGAATAATCGCACCATCCATTTTCGACAGTTCGTAGAGCAGCTGCGGCGTATACGGCGCGTTTAACTCCACGCCGCCTTCCGACAATTCCGCCAAACGTTTCGGGTCCCCGATGCAAATCAAAGCGCCGTTACCACTCTGCCGAATCGCAAATATCGCCTCGCGCAACTTCGTGCCCGGCGCCACCATCACCACTGCATCGCTGTAATCAAATTTGCTGCTCTTCCGTTTCCCCTTTGTCATATTTCACTCCATCCTTCGCTGTCTCGTTCTAGCAAAACGCCGCCTCAATCGCCTCCGTCAACCTCTCTACCGCCACGACCTCAAGGTCCGACACATCGATATCTTTGGCACAACTTTTGGGCACAAGGCACCGGGTGAAACCGAATTTTCCAACCTCCCCCACCCGACGCCGCGCCATGTCCGCCGCACGTATCTCTCCCGCCAAACCCACTTCGCCAAAAACCGCCAGGTTCTCGGGCAAAGGCTTGTCCAACAGACTCGACACAAGCGCCAACGCAACCGCCAAGTCGGACGCGGGCTCATCCAGTCTCACCCCACCCGCTACGTTAACAAAAACATCCCGATCAGAAAAATGATAAGCCGCACGTTTCTCCAAAACAGCAAGAATCAGCGCCACCCGATTCCCACTCACGCCCGATACCGTCCGCCGCGGGGAACCAAACGCCGGCTCTCCCACCAGCCCCTGCACCTCCACCAATAATGGCCTGGTCCCTTCCATGCTAGGAAATACCACCGACCCACTCGCTCCCCGCGCTCGCTCGCTCAAAAACAACGCACTCGGGTCCGGAACCTCGCACAAACCCTGCTCCGTCATCTCAAACACGCCAATTTCATACGTCGAACCGAATCGGTTTTTCACGGATCGGAGAATGCGTAACGCATGTCGTCCTTCGCCCTCAAAATACAGCACCGTGTCCACCAAATGTTCCAACAGACGTGGCCCCGCAATCGCCCCGTCTTTGGTCACATGACCTACCAGAAATATGGGAATCGTACATCCTTTTGCGAGCCGCAAAAACTCGTTGGCGCACTCCCTCACTTGTGCCACACTCCCCGGCACCCCTTCCAAATCGGAGGAATACATGGATTGTATCGAGTCCACAACCGCCAACGAATACTCGCCATCTCGAATGCAGTCCCGCACGCGACTCAACTCTGTCTCGGGCAAGATAAACAGGTTTTCCGCCAACCTCCCCAACCTACGCGCCCGCAACCGCGTTTGCGCAAAGGACTCCTCACCCGAAACATAAAGAACTTTGCCCACCTCCTCCGCCACAAAGTGCGACACCTGCAACATCAGCGTGGACTTGCCAATGCCCGGGTCCCCGCCAATCAGTGTTAACGAACCCGGCACAATTCCCCCGCCCAGAACTCGGTCGCACTCCCCACTCCCCGTTGAAATCCGCGCGGTAATATCCGAAACCTGCTCCGTAATCGAAACAGGCGACGTCATATCCGATAACGAAAGCCGCTTGTGAATGCCCGGACGCGATACTTCCCCCTCAGCAATCGTATTCCACTCGCCACACTCGCTGCACCGCCCCATCCACCTCATGAACGATGCGCCGCAGCTCTGACATACATACGTTGTCTTTGATTTCACCATCACCAACTCCAGGACTTGCGCTAGAATAACAAATCCCCATCCCCGGATTGAACTGGAACCCGATTCTCCCTTTTTCGACATCAAATTGACAACCAATATGCAAATCCATTTTGGCTTTTGGACCAGCCTCTTTCTTATCACCACACAAAACGCGCCAACGTTCGGTACATAGGATCACGCCAGATACATAGGATCACGCCCACTCTTCCACCCATTGCCCTACCGGACTGCCATTGCGAAGAGTGGAGTCCCCAACGTTTCCGTAAGGGCGAGGCCGCGTGCTCCCCCTACAGGGGATAATGGGGAGGGGTTACACCCTATCCCGTTGGGTTTGGTGTCCCCCCACGGTTGTCATTGCGAGGAGCGAGTCTTCGAAGCGACGAAGCAATCCCCTCAACCGCGTAGCGCAAGAGGACAACGAGCATGGTTATGCCCGAAATCCCAAAGGGATTGCCGCGTCGTGCATGGCGGCACCCCTCGCAATGTCACGGATTAGGGTACGGGATGAATGCGCGGGTTTGACCCTTAAGCTGCGTTTTGGCATACTCGACCAGACCCGACGTCTGACTGAAACACGGGGTATCGTTTACAGACAGGTGAATCACTATGGATCAAGTTACTACAGGACTCCATCCCATCGACCTTATCACCATTACCACATACATGGTGGGCGTCTTCATTTTAGGGACGTTTTACGGGAAATATGTGAACAATTCTAAGGACTTCTTCCTAGCCAGTCGAACTCTTCCGTTTTGGGCAATCGGCATGTCCATTGTGGTGTCGGACATCGGCGCTATGGACTTTGTGGCTGTGGCGGGAAGTGCATACACCCACGGAATTGCTGTAGCCAATTTCGATTGGATCGGCTCCATGCCTGCAATGGTATTCGCGGCTTTTCTCTTCATACCCTATTTCTGGCGGTCAGGGGTTTACAGTGTGCCGGAGTTTCTCGGACGCCGCTACAACACGGCTGTCCAGATGTTGCACGCCTTCATTTGGGGCGTATTTCTTTTGACCATGCTCGCGCTTATGCTATGGGTCACCGGAAACAATATCTTGAACACCATTCTCGGTTGGAATACTCAAACCGTTATTTGGATGACGGTGTTTGTGTGCGGTGTCTACACTTTCTCGGGGGGCCTTTCCGCCGTGGTGATGACAGACGTGGTGCAGCTCATTGTCATGTTTGTAGGCGGCCTTGCCCTGCTATTCCTTAGCATGTGGGAGGTTGGCGGCTGGTTCGAAATGAAACAAAAGATCCTCGCGCTGGGTCCGGAATATCAAGAGCATTTCCGCATCTTATTACCGCACGACACGCCAAAACCCTACCCGTGGACAGGCATCGTTTTCGGATTGGGATTCGTGCTTGCCGTAGCCTACATGAGTGGAAACCAAGTCATTGTGCAGCGCACATTCGGTGCTCGGTCTGAATGGGACGCAAAAGGCGGCATGCTTTTCGGGGGATTCTTGAAGTCGTTTATCCCGCTGATGGTTGCTATTCCTGGATTGTGCGCGATTCTTATCGTGCCTGGGCTCGAAACCGGTGACCTCGCGGTACCCAACATGATCAAAATCTTGATGCCGCCCGGGCTTCGCGGCCTCATGTTCATCGCCTTATTTGCCGCGCTGATGTCCAGCGTGGATTCCACGCTTAACTCGGCTACAACCATCTGGACGACCGACCTTTACGGCAAAGTGTTGGGATGGATAACTGGAAAACCCATTTCCGACCGCCACATTTTGGTCATGGGTCGTCTGTTCACCGCAGTTTTCATCATTACCGGCGGCATACTGGCTCCTGTGGTCGGGAAAGCAGAAAGCCTATACGTGTTCATCCAATCCGCGCTTTCTATGTTTCAGGGGCCCACGTTGGCCATTCTGCTACTCGGTGTCATCTGGCGTCGCGCCACGGGCTGGGGCGCTTTCGCGGGACTTTCCCTCGGAGTAGTTTTCACCACAGTGCTCAACAACGTGGAAAACCTTTTCCCGTCTGACGATCCGTTCTTGTTTGTTGCGTGGTGGTCGTTTGTCTTTTCATGTATCGTCACGATCGTAATCAGCCTTCTCACCCAACCGGAACCGGAGGAGAAAATCCGCGGATTAGTTTGGGGACAAGTCATGCAAGATGAAACAGCACAACACGTACTTCGGGAAAGGACTGGCTCATGAGCTCGGAACATTCAGATTTCGAAAGCCGCCTCGCGCGCCTCGAAAGATTACAGAACACGGTGGTGGCAATTCAGGTGATTTCTTTATTCCTCGCAGGGATGATCGTTTTGGTTCTCTTCGTACCCGAACTCAGCACAGCACTGCGTGCAGGCCTCTCGCCCGACCGGGTGTCCTCGGCAATCAATGAGGCATTCGGTCCCTTGCTCCGCCCCATTTTCAAACCCATCGACACGTTCTTAAGCGGTCTGAGCGCTTTTCCCAGGGCATCGAGAATCGTTCCGTCGTTGGTTGCAATCGGGTACTTCGTTGGCACCATGGTTTGGGTCTTCGTAGGACTTAAAAAGCAATTCGTCAATCTGGATGCCCCAAGCCAACGGATATGGCATGACTTAAGATTTTGGACCATCGTATCCATGCTTCCCCACGTGGTCGTCTATCTTTATTTTATCGGATGACATGACAAATCGATTTGTCCGGAGAAAGAAAATGCTATGAACGAAGAAAAACCAAATACTTCCCCTTCGCAGCCTGCGCGTGAACACACGCGCCGTGATGCAGAGACGGCACTGCTCTTGGGTGGTTTCGTCTTTCTTATCTCCCTTCCCGTTTTGATTGGAACTTTCTTCGCCCAACAAACCCACGCTCAAATCGTCAACTTCATCGCCGGGATGGTTCTTTTGGGCGTCGGCGCGGGTATTGCAGCATGGGGTTGGCTGACAATACAGAAAACCTCATGCCGTTAAAGAGATATGTGCCCCCCACGGTCTCCCGCGAAGATGCTTTGCTCATCTTCCAGACAAGAAGAAACCGATGGATCGACTTTCTCAGGCGTCTGACTCATTTCTCGCGGCGCTGCGATTCAAAACCCCTGCTGGTCGAAATGGTGTGGCTTCCCCACTATCTAGTTACGTTCCAAGCTCGCCGCGGCTCCAACCTAGGAACCCTATACACTGTCGTTGAGTCCTATTCCAGCACATTTTCCATACTCGAAAGTGAACCAACATTGACCGAAGCCCCGTTGATTGAAAATGTACTACCCGTAGGTTCATCCCCCGAAACTGCCGCAAAAACAGCTCGGGAATCGCTTGCGATTGCGACCTTACGAAACCACGAAATGAAAAAGGTATCCATTGCATCCCTTCTCCAAATTGCCCTCATCTATCTTCCTTTTTGGGTGTGTCATTATGAACGTCGGCGTGACCGGCGGGACTTTGTCGCGATTGACGCCCAATCAGGCAAAATAGTGCCCGCAAAACTCAAAAACGCAATCATGAACGGATTTATCGCAGCTTACAAACAGAAAAACAACGGCACCCTCACGCGTCGCGGTTGAGATCGCCTCTGCGACGCCGCTCCAATACCCCCATCCGTCTTTTCGTCGCTAAACGTACCATCCAACGCCAAGTGCGAGGAAAATGACGCGAAAGCAGAATCATTAACTTGGCGTGATGGGTGACGATTACCTCAGGACGTTTTTTATAAATGCCACGAACAATGATCTTCGCTGCTCGTTCCGCCGGCATCACCAACCACGACGGTGCCGGATCGGGCATATCTTCGTGCACAACCCCACGATTGTCCGTACGTCGTATGTCGCTCTCTACCAGTCCTGGCAAAATACATGTCACAGCAATGCCGTACTCAGCCAATTCGTAGTACAGGCACTCCGCCAACCCGCACAGAGCGAATTTGCTGGCACCATAAGGAGTTCCCGTCGGCAAACCTACACGTCCCATCAGGCTGGAAACGATCGCTACGCGTCCGCGGGAGGCTTTCAAGAACGGCAAAACCGCGTATATCGTGTCAATCACCCCAAAAACATTTGTGGCAAATTGACGTCTGAAATCATCGGTCGTCAACCGTTCGAACATCCCCGTCACACCAAACCCCGCATTTGCCACCGCAACATCAATCTTGCCGAATCGCGCTACGGTAGTCTTCACCGCTTCATCCAGACTGTTACGATCCGTGACATCACAAACGCACACTTCGGCTTGGCCGGCTTTTGACTCAATTTCCCGCTTCAACTCGCGTAGGCGATCTTCACGGCGGGCAACTAGCGAAACGGAAGCGCCCTGTTGGGAAAACTCCCGCGCCAATGCCGCCCCAATTCCTGAAGACGCCCCCGTCAAAAACACAACATGGCCATCAAATAACGCTTTCATTTCCCGGTGTTTCCCATCTTCAACCATTCATTGCTCGAATAACGGCCTCTGTAAACGTTTTAGTTGTCCCACGCCCCCCGATATCCGGAGTAAGATCTTCCAGACGACGCCGCCCCAAAACATGGTTGTATGCATTCTTAATTCGTTCCGCAGCTGCGGTCTCCCCCAAGTAGTTGAGCATCATCACCGCAGACATGATCAAAGCCAACGGATTTGCCACATTCTTTCCGGCGATGTCCGGTGCACTACCATGAACGGCCTCGAATACGGCGCATGTGTCTCCGATGTTTGCCCCCGGCACAACTCCCAATCCCCCCACCAGCCCAGCACACAAATCACTCACCATATCGCCATAAAGATTTTCCAAAAGCAACATGTCAAACTGCGAAGGGTCTTTCACCAGCTGCATGCACCCGTTATCGATAATCAGTTCGTTATATTCAATGTCCGGCGCCTCCGCAGTCCGCACGGCTCGCGCACATTCCAAAAACAAGCCGTCCGTCATTTTCATGATATTGGCTTTGTGAAAAACCGTCACCTTCTTGCTGCCCC
>ERZ795060.60-NODE-60-length-141533-cov-7.644991_pt1 | contig 141533 bp, 102 predicted proteins | sample MGYA00375144_ERZ795060 | MGnify/ENA primary metagenome ERZ795060 (study PRJEB30189, sample SAMN05720157) | activated sludge metagenome | isolation source: anaerobic digester from wastewater treatment plant | place: Japan | collected 2015-05-15 ...
CCTGCATCTTAGTCTACCTCCTCGATGCAGTGCCAAAGGTTTGTGAGCTTATGCACTGAACTTCAAAACAACTCACCTATGCCGGAAATAGAACCAAAAAACTCCAAAACACATTCGCGAGAAGGTTTGAGAAGTCTTTACTCGGTTCGATGATTATTCTGCCCCAATATGGGCGGGCTGTTGGAAACCATCCCAAGCGCCTTCGTCGCGGCCATAAAGCTCGACAAGTTCTTTCAATTTACTTGTTAAAGACGAAGTGAGCATGTCTTGCGGCATTCGCCACGCCCAATTGCCACTGGAGATCCCGGGACGATTCATACGGGCCTCTTTACCCAGACCAAGAAGGTCCTGCATCGGGAAAATAACTACGTCAGCAACAGAAGCCATTAGGGCACGGATACATGACCAGTTAAAATCTTTGCCAGAAATCGACAGATATTTTTTTATGTAACGACGGGTTGCCCTGCCTGTTTTTGTCGTGTTCAACTCATCCCACCACGCTCTTAACGTTTCGTTATCATGTGTTCCCGTATACGCTACGAGGTCCCGCGTATATTTATGCAATGGAAATGCGGAAGTCTTGGCGTCATGACCAAACCCAAACTGGAAGACCGCCATACCCGGCAGTTGAAATTGTTCCCGAAGCGCCTCAACTTCCTCCGTGATCAGCCCGAGGTTCTCCGCAATAATAGGCAGGCGGTCATTTAGAGACTTTTTGATCGCCTGGAATAACGCCGCCCCGGGACCTTTCACCCATTCGCCACGCTCCGCCGTGGGTTCCCCAGCAGGTACCTCCCAATACGCCTCAAAACCGCGGAAGTGGTCAAGGCGAACCACATCTACTTGCGTCAACGTCTTTTTCACTCGTTCGCACCACCAAGCAAAACCCGAATCTTCCAGCACATCCCACCGGTACGTCGGATTTCCCCAAAGTTGTCCTGTCTCGCTGAAATAATCCGGTGGAACACCGGCAACAGCAACGGGATTGCCGGACTTATCCAAGCGAAACAAGTTCTGATTCGCCCAGACGTCGGCGCTATCATGAGCGACATAAAAAGGAATATCACCAATGATAAGGATCCCCTCTCCTGCCGCTAAGTTGTGCAAAGACTGCCACTCTCGCGCAAATTCGAACTGAACAAACTTGTGCGATTCAACCAGGGATGCTAGCTTTTCCGCTGCATGAGAAAGCGCCGCCGGGTCACGCTGTATCAGTTCTGTCTCCCACTCGGTCCAGACCCGGTACCCATGGGTCTCTTTCAACGCCATAAAAAGCGCAAAGTCGTCAAGCCATGACTTTTCCGCCTCACAATACGTCAAAAAATCATTCCATAGAGAGGTCGGCTTTCGCTGGAGAAAATTCTGGTGCGCTCGCCGCAATAGAGCGGACTTCCACTGAATGACGGATCCATAATCAATCCTATCATCGAGAAAAGAGGGACGATTCTCGAGGTCTTCTTGATCGAGCAACCCTTCTTGGAGCAAAACGTCAGGACTTATGAGGAGCGGGTTTCCAGCAAATGAAGAATAAGCCTGATAGGGAGAATCTCCATATCCTGTAGGTCCGAGTGGTAACACTTGCCAAAACCTTTGTCCCGCTTCAAGAAGAAACTGTAGAAACTCTTCGGAATCAGAACCGATATCCCCAATACCATAAGGACCTGGCAGAGAAACAGGGTGAAGAAGGACCCCACTACTCCGTGGCAATTTCATAAAAAGAATCTCCAACTCTCAAACACTGTCCAATTAACGCAGAAACACAAACTCAAAACAAGAACGCCCTATTCCGCCTTCAATTGCTGCGTCAAACGCGCCACTTCACGGCGAATTCGGCAAATCTCTGAGTAGTCCATTTCATAATCCCGCAGGAAACGAGTGATGTCACCGCACTCCCACGCACGCTGCGTGGCTTTATCGACATCCGTACGCAAAAGGTCTTCCGCTTGACGCACAAGGTCTGGATGGCGCTGCACCGCACGAGGGTCTTGGGCGGTTTCACGCAACAACAAGAACGCCCGCACATCTTCAATGCCGTCGCGAAAAGCCTCCCAACGTCGGCTGATCACTTCTTTATCATTCACCACGTAATTCGCACCAAACTCCGAGGTTGCCCAAGAAAGCCACAGGTCATTGTCCTTTTCATTGGCACCTTTGTAAAACTGAGTCCAAAAACCTGTGCCCGAAAGCCCTAGCCGAAAAGCCATCCATGGATTGGCACGATAATAACCCAAAGGTCTTAACCCCTTTACATCCCCAGGGGCTTCATAACACCACACAGGTTTCCCCGTATTCAGGAAAAACTGCGCGAGCCCAGGCTGACGTCGTAGCAGACCTTGCTCGGACTGCCAAATGTCGGTTAGCGGCACCATACCCGCCATATTCTCTGGCGTGACAAACCCCGAAGGATTGGCGTACATCAAAACGTTTGGCATAGCGCGTTTGAAGTGACCAGCGAGTTGTTCATACAACCGAATTCGAGTGCCACCGAAAAGACCCGGCTCATCAACGGGATACAACGCCCACCGCTCCGGTCCCCAACCTTTTTCTTTCAAATGTTGTGCAAGTTCTTGGAGACGGGCGCGTTCGGCCGCTATATGGATATCAGAAAACGGTTCGACGCCTTCCGGAACTGCCACTGGGTTAAGCGACAGCAAAAGAAACCCGTCATCGCCCATCAGTGGCAGCTGCTCATCCAAAACAGACCAGTCAACTGCGCCGACCAAGTCGCCTCTGGTGTCGCATTGGCGTTCCGGAGCACTCGTGACAAAGACGTTCATGCCATGTTCTCGTGCTACAGCAATCTGGCTTGGGTCAACTCCCGCAACTTTTAACATGTTAGGACACGACCAATTGCACACTCGAAAAATTGGCGCCGTGGCAAGGTCCAGGGATTCAACACTCGCCTCCACAACTACCTCCGCTCGCTCCGTGTCTTTACCCAAAGGCAATAACGTAATGGGCAACTCCGTTGATCCTGGTTCAAGCCGTTTGCCGTTTACGGTCGTCCAAAGCCGTCTTGCCCCACCCCCCGGAATCGTAATCGTTGCCGCGGAGTTAAGTTCCGCAAGTGCATCGGGCACTGTCGAACCATCATTTCGCGGCACATCAATCACTTCATATAAGAGCAATGCATTGCGCTCTGCCGGATTTACGCGCAACTGAACAACAAGAGGCTCTGCGGTGAGATTCAGTAAATTGACAGCAGCGCTTTCATACTCGTTCTTATACAACCACACGGAAACACGCGTCTTGCGCGCCGGAGTTGCCTCCTCTGACAAGACGGGAGAATCGTCCCAAGGGTTCTTATCTTCCCATACCGCCAATACCGCCTTGGGATCTGTTTCCGCCATTTTACCGACATGCCGATTCAATGTTAGGTCCATGCGTACAGCGGTGCGGAAAGATTCTATTTCCCGAAAGAGTTCGTCCACCTTTTCTTGATCGTTCCAGTCCGTCTTCGCAGCCATCCGCTCAAGGACTGCCAGGGCGTTCACCCGTTGCGCTTTCCTTTCCATCAACAACCTCGCCATGTGGGACGCTTCAGCGGGCAAGACGCTCGCACTTCTTTCCATCGATTCCAGGTCTTGCTGCATCTTTTTGGCAAACGTTTGGAACGAGCCTAACTTGACTTTCTCGACAACCTCGGCAAGACACGATGTATACTCGCCGAGACGATAGGCACGCACCCGCACAAGATGAGTCCCCCGCCCGACCAGATCTACCGCAAGAAAGGCCGGTAGTTTACCACCATAGGTATCCACGACCCGAGTGGTTTTGCGTCCGAACGGGTCAATGGTGCTGTACTCAATCACGAGGTCTTTTGTTTCTTTCGGCCAAGCTTTTATAGAAAGAGCGTTTCTGCCCCAAGTCGGTGGTGCCGCCCATTCCACATTTAGTGAGTCCCTCCTACCTGGTTTTGTTGGTGCCTGTAGTGTTCGATGGACTGCATTTGAAACGACACAACCCGTGCGAGCGGCATCAAATCTCGGAGATACCCAAAGAAGACGCGCATTCTGAGATTTACCGCCAAAACTGACGCAGCGCAAAAGACCTGCCTTGGTCCCTGCCAAAACAATTTCCAAAACACCGTCTTTGTTGATATCGCCAATTAACGGTGTTGCCGGACTGCCGCCCGGTATCGGGTATTCTCGGAGAAATTCTCCCCGGTCACTCAATACAAACCAGGAATTCCCGCGCTCGTTTGTGTCACGAACCCCGCCAACAATTTCGCACTTGCCATCTCCATCGATATCCGCAATCGCCGGAGAATAAAAATACGCTTGCCCCCCTGTTATGGTGTGCCACTTTTCTTTACCTGTATGGTCAAAACAATAAATGGTATTGGAACGTAAGGCAACTAGCACCTCGTTCTTACCATCGCCGTCCAGATCAGCAATCGCATTGCCGGCATATCCATGCAAGTTGATGGGTGCTTCCCACACAAGATTACCCGTCGTGGCGTCCAAAGCCAATACACGGCTACGTGGGTTGTTGTAACTCGTATGCGAGACAACCTCATAAGTACCGTCACCATCGAGATCGCCCACTACAGGGGTTGATCTGCCATACTGACCTTCATGACGGCTCAACCATGCTAATTCTCCGTTTGAACGCACTGCTACAATATGGTCATTTTCCGTACCGTAGATAACAAGCCCAGCACTCGCAGGGTTCGCGGGGATATAAGCTGGAGAAGAAGCTTTTTGGTCGTCGGCTTTGAATCGCCAAAGAAGTTTCCCCATGCCGGAAATGCACGACACCCATCCCCTCATGTTCCCAATGATGATCTCAAGGGAACCATCCCCATCAACATCCGCTAAGCAAGGCGCTTCCCAATCTCGCACATCTCCCCCCAATGGATACCGCCAGAGTTCTTTCCCCTCTGCCGTCAAAACGACTACGATACCGGATGCCGTCGCTGTGACTATTTCCGGCATGCCATCTTTATTAAGGTCACCCACGGCGGGACTGGCATCCCCCTTTTCGCCGATGGGTTTTTCCCACCTGATTGTGCCGGCGCCCTCGATCAAAACAATTCTACCGTCTTCCAGCCAAGTCAAGACCCCCTCCGGGTTCTCCGTCGATGGGAAGAAAACCGGGGCTCCCGCTAGCGGGCTTTGAAAACTACACTCCCAAACCGTGACAGGTTCGGGAAATTCTGTTTGACCAGCAGAAAACCCTAACAAAAGACACAACCCCAACAGGCTCATGGTTCTGTTTTATCTCCTTCTGGACCAAGGTCAGTCACGTGTTCCTTCTCATTCTGGAAAGCTGCCTCTTCTTTGTTTGCTTCGGCAGTTGGCAGTTCTTCGCGAGAAATCAAGTCTGGCTCTTTTGCGGAAGAGACCACCCTTTCCGCACCAACCTCTTCGTACGGCGCAACTTTTTCAGTACCTTTAACGGACAGGTCTGGTTGAAGACGTACGCTTTCTTTTACTTGCTGCGCAGAAAGAAACTGCGGCGGAAAGTCCGTATAGACGTCTTGCAACAACCATTCATATCCCCCTTCGAGCAAAGCGGCGGCGACTTGGTTCGCCCCTTTACCATGATGCCGCTTCAACAGTTTGAAATTCTGAGCAATGCGTTGACGAGCCCTCACGCAGCAGTAATGAGCAAGTTGCTGAACAGCTGCGGAATTATCCGTTTGCTCTGATAGTAAATAATCCGCGCGCGCAAGGACTGCCGCCATCACAAACAGATCCGTGCCTATATCCACAATCGAACGCAATAAAATCTGTTCTTTCTCAATCCGTTGCTGGTACTTCGAAACGAGATGAAACAGGGTTCTTGCCAGCTTGCGCGAAGTACGAGCAACGAACGCCAAATGGTCACGGTTCTGTACATTCAAATGCGGCGCCTCAAAAACAGAATCCACAGGGGACCATTGTTTTAGATACCAGCGTAAGTAAAACCCGAGAAGGGGCAGCAATGTTTGACGGTCCGTTTTCCAAAGTACCCACAACGCTGAGGGCAACTCCTTCAGGGAAACGTCCCCAATACGGTCCATGAGCGGTTTCACCCTTCTCACGTGAAAATCCAATGCCTCGCGGGCGATGAATAAGCGCATAATCTCGCTTGTACCCTCAATAATTCGGGCGATACGCGCATCTCGTAACATGCGCTCTGCCGGAATAGGGTCCTCTCCGCGACGTACTAAGGACTCCGCCGTTTCGTAACCCCTGCCACCGCGAATCTGGACCAGGTCATCGGCTATGCGCCATGCCCTTTCTGTCGCAAAATATTTGGCGACGGCGGCTTCCAGTCGGATGTCTGCACCACCGCGGTCCACTAGCGCAGCCGTAAACATTTCGATTGATTCTATCGCAAAGGTGTCAGCAGCGATGTCCGCCAGTTTCTCCGCCACAGCTTGGTGGTTGCCGATCGGTTTACCCCATTGAACCCGTTTCGCACACCAACCTCGGCTGAAATGCACGGCGAGTTTCCCCAACGCCGCGCCCATCGCAGGCATTGTGAGTCTGCCGGTGTTCAAGGTGGTTAGCGCAATTTTTAATCCCTCACCGGGGCGTCCCAACATATTTTCCTTCGGCACCTTGACATCACGAAACCGAAGAAGTCCATTTGAAATACCGCGAATCCCCATGAACTCACACCGATGAACCACTTCAAAACCCGGTGTGTCGGTTTCAACGATAAAGGCAGTCACTTCAGGCTTTCCCTTGTCTTGTGGAGCGGGTGGGGATGTGAGTGCCATTACCACCAGAATCTCAGCACTGGGACCGTTCGTACACCAAAGTTTTTCGCCGTTTAAGAGATACCATTGCCCATCTTCACTCAAAGTCGCCGTCGTACCGATTCGGGCAGGGTCAGAGCCGACGTCGGGTTCTGTGAGGGCAAATCCGGATACGGCGCCCTTGGCAAGTCGAGGAAGATACTTCTGTTTTTGTTCAGGAGTACCAAAATCCAAAAGAGGTCTGGGAGTGCCTATACTTTGATGAGCGGATAGCCATATCGCAGTGGAATTGCAGTAACTCGAGATGAAGGTTATCACACGATTGTAATTTGTCTGCGAAAACCCTAATCCACCGTACTCCTTAGGGATCTTCATGCCAAAACAACCAATTTCGGCAAGTGCCAAAATAGCTTCTTCTGGAATCTCTCCCGTGCGATCGACTTCATTCGGGTCAATAAACTCCATTAACACGCGCCGGACTTTCTCAATAAAGTCATCCCCAATGAGTTTGTCTTCCTCGCTCTGTTGTGGGAAGGGATGTAAAAGGTCCCACCGAAAAGCCCCGCTGAACAATTCAGCCACAAAACTTTGGTGCTTCCATTCTTTCTCGCGGGCTTCCTCAGCCAGTTCAATAGAACGCTTTGCATCAAAATCGTTTAAACTGTCCATAGCCGCCACCCAACGCTCCAATTTGCCAGGTTCACTCGATCTGTATGGAGTCATTCTAGGTACAACCCGGGGATTTGTCAAAAAGTGATAGTCTCTTACATCGATTCCAATACAAACCGAAATACTCGACATGTCAATCGGACTTCGGGTAGACTTATTGATCATAAGAAATTAACACGAAGGTGCAGAGGTCTTCCTTTTGTGATAGAGGAACTATGGATCGCGTTCGAGGGCGGAGGCACAAAAACACGCGTTTTACTTGCCAAGCCCTCAGGGGAAGTCCTCGCTCGTGAAGTCGGGACCTCAGCAAGTCCCCTCTATATCCACCCTGAAAAATTCACTCAGGATATATCCCTTTTGTTACAACGCTTACGCGATGTTGCAGACCAGTATCAGGCCTGTGTAACCACCGCCGCGCTCACGGCACCGATGGACGTCACGCTTGTGGAAAGCCTACTGCGCCAGTTTTTCCCGCAAGTTCATATTTTTCGGTTCCGAGAAGGAGAAGCCGCCTTATCCACATATGACCTTCGTGCCGGCTGCGCCCTGATTGCGGGAACGGGTTCCTCATGCTATGTGATTGAAGAGAACGGGAACTGCGTGATGAGCGGTGGACTTGGTCCCCAGTTTGGTGATGAGGGAAGTGCCTATTGGATAAGCCGCGAGGCGATTGCTTACGCCTTGCGCACCGCATTGAATAAGAGAACTCCAACACGCCTGGAACAAAGGCTCCTTAACTACTTTGAAATAGATGTTCCTTACGAAGTTTTTGGGCTTTGCCGCGGAAACGGGTTCATACCTGCGCCGCGTGTAGCCGGTTTTGCAAAAGAAGTCTTTGACCTGGCAGAAATGGGCGACGAGGTCGCTTGCGACATCTGCCGTCGCGCTGGTATTGCCCTCGGCAATTTGGTAAGCGACGCCGTTAGCCGCTCCAATTTTGTGGGCCGTCCATTCCCGTTGGTCTTGGCGGGCGGCGTGTTCCACGCAGGGAAATGGGTTATTCAACCTTTAGAGAATACGTTGCAGAAAAATGCTACCATCTACAGTCTGTACCCGCCCGTAACCGAACCGGCGGAAGGACTCATCAAAGCACTGCGATATAAGCTATTACACGAAGGAGGTGCCCGTGTATCTTGACCGTTACTTTGAAAAGATGGAAGAAGTGTTGGCTGCTATACGTACAACGCAACGCAAACAAATTGAGAGGGCGGGAGAGGCAGTCGCGGAAGCGTTGGCCCATGGTGGCGCCTTGTTGATCATGGATACAGGACACATGCTGCGCCACGAGGCGTTTGTACGAGCCGGCGGGTTAATCGCCTGGACACCTTTCTCGTACAACCTTCATGTCGAAAACCCCTTGGACTGGCGTTCTATCGAGCGTACCTCAAAAGAATCTGCCGCTTTAGAAGCTCGACTTGTTGCTCTTGCGTTGGATTCCAGCAAATTAAAACGAGGAGACATTCTTATTATAAATTCCAACTCGGGCAGAACGACCAATGTCGTAGAAACTGCTTTGCAATGTGGCAAACGAGGGATCACGACCATCGCTATTTGCTCGTCCGAACAAATGAAGAAATGCGATCCCGTTCATCCCAGTGGTAAGAAACTCGCAGATGTTGCTGATATATTTATCGACAATTGTACGCCTCACGGCGACGCGCTAGTCGAGGTCCGGGACAATGAAAAAATGTGCCCGGGCAGTGGTATCGCTTCGGTTTATGTTTTGTGGGCGATCCAAGCAGAAGCCGTCGAACGTCTGCAAGCCCGAGGCTTAAACCCCAGTATTTACCGCAGTGTGCACTTGGGCGGTTACGCATTTATCGAAAAACAAAAGAAGAAATTCCTTAAAAAAGGTTTCTAAACGTCAAGGTGTTTACCCTTTACTCTGTGCCGTCACGAATAGGAGTATAAAAATGAGCCCCAAAGCTTACACGATCCATCTTATCGGCCATGGTCACATCGATCCCACCTGGTTATGGCGATGGACAGAGGGATATGAAGAAGTGCGTGCCACTTTCCGCAGTGCACTGGAACGCATGAAAGAGACTCGTGACTTCAAGTTCACAGCGAGTAGTGCCTGCTTTTATTCGTGGGTTAAGGCTGTCGACCCTGAAATGTTCGAGCAGATCCGAATGAGAGTAAAACAGGGACGCTGGGAACTCGCCGGGGGCTGGTGGGTCGAGCCAGACTGCAATATCCCTTCGGGTGAATCTTTTGTCCGACATGGTCTCTATGCCCAAAGATTCTTCGAAAAGGAGTTCGGTACCCGGGCTAAAGTTGGCTTTAATCCAGATAGTTTTGGCCATGCTGGCACTTTGCCCCAAATCCTAAAAAAACTGGGCATTGAATACTACGCTTATATGAGACCGAGCCCCCCGCATGAAAAAGAATATCCCAACGGCAGGTTGTTCTGGTGGCGGGCAAACGACGGCAGCGAGGTACTCGCGTGTCAAATTCCCGATTACGGCGGCGATGGGGAACGCGTCATTCAACGCTTGAGACAATTGCCCAATTCGCGGTATCTAAACCCAGGACAACGGCATCTGATTGATTTTTACGGAGTAGGAAACCACGGAGGCGGTCCCACCCGCCATACCATCGAACTCATTCTGAAAGCCCAGCAGGATTCTTCCATGCCCCAGCTGGTTTTCTCAACACTGACAGAGTTTTTTGAGTCGGTCGTAAGTCCAAAAGAAAAAACATCTATCTCAACGATTTGCGAAGATCTCCAGCATCATGCCCGCGGGTGTTATAGTGTCCACGCAGAAATCAAAGAACTAAACCGTGCTGCCGAACACAGTCTGATGACCGCAGAACGATTTGCCGCTGCCCTCTGGCTTTTGGAGGGTCGCCCCTTTCCGAAAGAAAGGATTCAGCGCGCGTGGCAGCTCGTCCTCTACAACCAGTTCCATGACATTCTGGCAGGCACAAGTATTCAAGCCGCTTATGAGGACTCACGGGACCAACTAGGAGAAGCACGTAATATTGCTTTGGAAATTCGCAACGAGGCAGTCCAGCGCTTAGCACGCAATGTGAAAACCCTTTCCAAGGGGAATACCATCCTTGTATTCAATCCATTGCCATGGACCGTGCGCCAAACTGTGAAGGTGGGCTTTATTGTTGCCCGACACTTGGGATGGGCACTACACATCAAAGACGATAAGAACCAAGTCGTCGCTTCTCAAGCCATCCAGGGAGAACGTATCGGTCACAACAATTATCTTTTTAATGCGGAAGTACCGGCTCTGGGTTACCGCTGCTACTATGCCGAAGCCGAAGAAAAACAACCCAAGAAAATCCGTCCTCTTCATATTTCGCAAGATCATATCGAAAACACATGGTGGCGCATCGAGTTTGACCGGTACACGGGGGGAATATCCAGCTTGTACGACAAAAAACACGACCTTCAGGTACTACGGGAAGGAAACATCTTGTCGTGCTTGGTAGACCAATCGGACACCTGGAGCCACGGCTATGACGAATGGCGCGTGGAATCGGGCAGATTTGCAAACGCCGTCATCACAGTCCATGAAAAAGGTCCTGTCCGCGCCACACTCCGCATCACCCAACAGTACAACAAGTCTACTGCCGAGCAGTACGTCTCTTTGTACAGCGACCACCCGGACATTGACGTGCTGATTAAACTAAACTGGCAGGAGCGGTACACCATGCTCAAGCTAGCTTACGAAACATGTATTCAGAACGGCACGACAACGTGCGACACGGCATACGGATGCCAGATCCGCAACACGGACGGCTGGGAAGAGCCATGCCAAAAGTGGGTTGATTTGACGGGGACAATTGAGGGAAAACCCTATGGGTTTGCTGTCATTAACGATTCAAAATACGCGTTTGACATACGAGATAATATTGTTCGTATGACCCTGTTACGTAGCCCCGCTTATGCCTTTCATGACCGCTCGCGACATGACGCTTCCGAACCTTGGCCTATTATGGACCAGGGTTGGCATACGATTCGGGTAAGTCTGGTGCCTCATAAAGGTTCTTGGGAGGAAACCAACCTCGTGCGGAAATCATGGGAGTTCAATGAACCCGCGTTTGCTCACGTTGAATCGCCTCACAAAGGAACCCTGCCCACAAAAAGTTCCTTCTTGAAGTGCGACACCGAAAACATCGTTCTCTCTGTCCTCAAACAAAGTGAGGAGAATGAAAGCATCGTTATCCGAGGCTACGAGACCACAGGGAAAAAGACAAAGACCGTGATCGAATGCCCTGCGATGAACAAAAAGTTTAACGTGATCTTCCACCCCCACGAAATCAAAACGCTGAGTATTGATCCCAAAACGTGGAAAATGAGAGAAACCAATCTGCTGGAGGAATAGCAGTCTCTTAAAAACAAAATGAATTCCCGGAATCAGAGCGGGGGAACATCCATCCAGGCGCGACGTTTCCAAGACTCATAGCCCAGTTCCGCAAGTTGAACGCCCTTGGCACCCTCTCGTATGTCCCACGGGAATGGTTCGTCTTTCACGACGTGCCTCAAAAACAGTTCCCACTCCGCCTTAAAAGCATTGTCATATGGGACATTGTTGGGCATTTCCTGCCAGTGTTCATGATAATCAATCGGGCTGTCTACGTCCGGATTCCATACAGGCTTTGGAGTAAATGCATCACTCTGGACCCAACATTTTCTGAGACCTGCCACTGCCGACCCGTTTGTACCATCTACCTGAATCGTCAGCAAATCGTCCCTCCGAACCCGAGTACACCAAGAAGAGTTAAAGTGACAGACAATTCCCCTGTCCGTCAGAAAGGTCGCATAAGCCGCATCCTCTGCAGTCGCCGCATAGGACTTGCCTGACTCATCCCAGCGCGTCGGAAGATGGGTTGCACCCAAGCAAGAAACAGCGGTGACATTCCCAAAAAGATTATCTATTACGTATCGCCAGTGACACAGCATGTCTAGAATGATGCCCCCACCCGCCTCTTTCCTATAATTCCACGATGGACGCTGTGCCGCCTGATGTTCACCGGAGAAAACCCAATACCCAAATTCCCCGCGCACAGCAAGAATGTTACCGAAAAAACCTGTGTCGATGAGATACTTGAGTTTCCGAATTCCGGGCAGCCAGAGCTTATCTTGAACCACCCCTGTTTTTACTCCCGATTCCTTCGCTAAACGATACAACTCCATCGCCTGCAATGTCGACGATGCTACCGGTTTCTCGCAATAGACGTGCTTGCCTGCTGCAATCGCCTTCTTCACAGATTCAAAACGCAAGTCTGTAGTTTGAGCATCAAAATAGATGCTGTACTCCGTGTGAGACAATGCCTCTTCAAGAGATGTACAAAAAGGCACTCCCCCAGCTCGTTCTGCCAACCGCTCCAGCTTGTTCCTATTTCGCCCCACTAACAAAGGCTCGGGCATAATAATCTCACTATCTGTCAGTCGAACGCCCCCTTGTTCTCGAATGGCAAGGATAGAACGAACTAAATGTTGATTCGTCCCCATTCTTCCTGTCACGCCGTTCATAATGATTCCGACAGTATGTACATTCATGTGCTTTGCCCCTTTTCTAGCCGTACCTTAACAAAAATACATCTTAAAACCTACTCATCACCGCCACATCGCCCACTCCGAAAAGACATTGTCTCTCGGTTTCAGCGACCACGCCTGCGAAAATACTCCAACAAGCCGGCATATATTTTGGCTGCATCGCTTTGGCGTCCTTCCACTTTTCCACTGGAAGAGGAAATCGACCCATCCGAACTGAATTCGAACGGTTGAATCACCACCGAAGGACAGGAGCTCTGCTGCACAAGATAAGCCACAGAAGAGACCTTTTCAACATGAGGAAATTGTCTTGCAAGACATTCGGCAAGCAACGCACCACTACTGCTGTTTGGATAATGTCCAACAAAAGCAGTCAAACCGGACTTCAAATATCCTCGCTCGTCTAACACGCGGGCTTCTTCCGCCGTCATCCCGTAGGAAAGAACCAAAAGAACATCTGGACGAAGCTCCTCCACCCTGCGCAGTCTCTGCAAGTCTGACAGCTCGGAATCGTCGCTCCTCGTAAGTTCCACTTCCGCACCCGCCATCCGCAAAAGAGCTGCTGCACGCAAGGCAACGTCCAATGAAACATCCGAAGCACGAAGCCCGGACTTGTCAATGCCACCAGAAATCCGTCCCCCATGTGCCGGATCAATCACGATGCGTTTGGCATGAAATACTCCATCTTCGATAGGACATAGCGCCACGGTAGTTTGTTTGGATAATTGTACATATAGGTTTTGGTAACCAGGTGCGACAACGGTGATGTCTTCGAGTCTGTCTGGCACATAGCCCACACCTTCCGGGGAGACATGCGTAACAAAAGCATCTTTCAAGAGCATGGCTACGGGTACCGGTTTGTGTGTGTTTTTGTCAATACAAACAATCTGCCGCCATTTCTGTCCGCCGTATTTCAGAACATATACAGTACGATAATCTCCCGCCTCTGCCGTAAGCCTTGCCGGGATTTGTCCACTAGGTACATAAAACCTTGCCTTTCCGTCTAACGTGGATAGTCGGTAATTTAAAGGGGATAATTGTACATACGTGCCATCCTTAATGGGTAAACCAAAAGCATCAAGAACTGTCACTTCCAATTGCACATCAATACCGCTGTTCGAAGATATTTCTTCCGGCTCTTGACGCACATAAATACGCGCCGGAGGACGATCAATTGGAATTTGAAACGCCGCGCTCCCAGCTGCACCTTGGCTATTGCGTATATTGACTAGAAAGACATTTACACCGTTTTGTAAAGGCTCTCTGCTTCCGAACACGACAAACCGACCCCGTTGCCGAACGGGCACGAACCTGTCTTTTCCATTTATTTTGAGGGAAAAGGTAGACACGTCAAGGTCAAAGTCGCTCAGAAAATCCAATGAAACCCACCAAGAAGGGCCAACCTCGTCACGGGTGACCCTTGCCGAAAGAAAGCGAGGAGGCGACATACGAATATATCTCATTAGACCCTCGGCGATGCCTTCGGCTTCTTGGTGTATTCCGTCAGGAGAAGACAACGACGTCGCATTTGCATCGCATGTCATGTATGAAGATTCCAGCAAAACCGCCGGCAACTGGCTGAGCCGCAAGACTTTATAATTTCCTGGCAAGATTTGGGGTGGAGTGTTATAGAGGTGCGATAAGTTTTTTACCAGCGGCGGCACCAAACATTGCGCAAGATCTAGGCTCGCACCCGCGTCATGAAGTTTGTAATAGACTTCGAGACCATTTTTCTGTGAATTCGGCACGATGTCAGCATTGTGATGTAAACTTACAAAAAGGTCTGCCCCTGTTTGCTCTGCTATGGCAGGACGTTGAGACAAGTCATCTGACGGATTCTCAGACAGAGATTTGTCCACATCGCGTGTCAGGGTGACCAAGACTCCCTGTTGTTCCAATATTTGGCGAACTTCAAGTGCAACGCGGAGATTCACGTCGCTCTCACGCAATCCGTTCACAGGGGCAATGGCTCCCGCTGCACTTCCCCCATGTCCCGGGTCAAGACAAATATGCCATCCTGTGAAGGTCTTTGACTTTCCGGAGACCTGAAAAGTCTGCTTTTCTTCGGTGGGAGTTGAGATAGGTTTGACGGGCTCTAATGGGAAGTGATGGCACGAGAGAAGCAAACAAAAGACTGCCAACACCAAGATTTGTCGGTACTGAAAATAAATCCTCGGGCAAGCGATATACTGAAAAGGGGATTTCCCCCGCTTGTCTGCCTGCATGCGTTTTCTTCTACAGAGACCCCGAGATAGAAATTAGCCGAAATACTTCTTAAAATAGGCTGGGTCGTCCAATTTCTGCAATTCGAAACGAACCCAGTTTTCAAATTCCTCTTGCGAGATCGGCGTGTTATTGGAAACATCTGCCTCACGCCCGTCTTTGCCATCCGACTCGTCCGAATCGTCCTCTATTCCTTCCAAAGGATTCGCCATAAAGGGACTTAAACCGACCGAGAAGAAATTTGCATCGAGAAACTCGGCAACGATATCCGCAATGTGTGCTTTGCGCTGTTCGGGTGTCCCATGCTCCAAAATCTCTCGGTTGATGGGAATCACTTTATTCCGGAAGAGGACCACAAAGCCTTGACAATTGGGACAAGGCCAAACCACAACAACATCCCTGGGTATTTTTGTGGTTATCACACCATGATTACCACAATGGGGGCACGCAACAACTCTCATGTTATTCACCTTAGCGTCCTTTTTTAGGATACGCCTGTAGTAATTGTAATCAAGAAAGGGCAAAAAGGTCAAATGAATGTATATGTCCAGTACCTTTGGTACTTTTTTATGCTCGATGAGGAATTGAACTGAGGATTTTCCATGAAGGTTCTTAAGAGAGAGGCACCGACGCGTAACGTCATAGGTGGGTTTAATCTATCTATGACCCCCTTAGTCCCCGCACACGCGGGGGGTGCCTCCCCGCCGTGTTGTTCTTCTGTCATCCCTTCTTAGGCCCCCGCATACGGGGGACAGACGGGGGCTGAACCGTGCGCAGGAGATAGAAAGCCGTCCCCCGTTGTCATTGCGAGGAGTGCCGCAGGGCACGCCGTGGCAATCCCCTCGGGAAGTCGGGGGAAACCCGGGACGGGAAGGGCGCAACATGTTGCGCCCCTACAAAAAGGGAGTGGATTGCTTCGTCGCTTCGGAGACTCGCTCCTCGCAATGACAACCGAGCGTATGAGCTTGGCCGGTCTCCTCGATGCAGTGCCAAAGGTTCGTGAACTTATGCTGAGAACAAAGAAGTGAATCATTGGGTAAGACTGTTAGATGAGATTGGGGCAATCTCTTCTGTGAATCAACTTTTGGGCAGGACCAGTATATCAGAATATCGACGCCAACTGCTCAACGGTGTCTGGAATTTCAAAAACAATACGGAAGGAGACGTCCCCAGGTCCCGCTTCGAAGGCGACGGGAAGTCTAATCCTTCCGGTACCCGAAGGCGCCATGCCGCATACGGTCATGTTTGTCCCGAAAAAAGGTTCCGTGGCTGCATCCGAATTCGTAGCTGAGAGATAGGGATCCTGGGAATAAACAGTGCGTGTCCACTCACGAATACCATTCTCAGGGGCTTGAACGTCGAAGTGCTCTTTCGATGCTATGAATACCCTTGTCCACTGGGCTTCTGTGGGTAGTTTCGCATGTTTCCACGACGCATAAGCCAGGGCAGAATAATAGGGTATCCCCACCACTGGTTTGCTGAGTAGAGTATCATCGAGATTACCTTGTGCCAGATAGGCAGGAGCCACCCACCCCCCGGAAACATTGCGAACAAAGTCTAAAAAGTCTCGGTTTGTTACAAGTGTCCGCGAAATAAAAAAACCCGACAAACGTACCGATTTAGGATTACCAGCGGAGTCCTGAAGCACGACTTCCCCGGGCGGAATGAAACAAAATGATGGGTCCGCAGCCCACAAGATTACACCTGCAAAACACTGCAACGCAGAAACGAACAAAGCCCTTCTCTGCACGCTGTCAACCGCCTCGGTATCCGCCTGTCTTAGAAAATCCTCCCCGAGCGCCAACACATTCCGACACTCCTGCGAAGTACGAGCGGCTTCTCGGGCTTTTTCATGGGCTTTTGCCAGCAAATCATCAATGTGTAGTGCGTAAGAGGCTGGGTTTTCTTCCGCAAGTGGAGACCTGGAATCGCTTCGGACAGAAGTCAAAATTCCCAATCTCCAAACCAAAAAACTTCCTACCGCCACAATCACTACTATGGCTAAGACCTTCCCAATATTCTTCTTGGTAGTAGGCGCCGCCCGCTTGACGACAGGCTCCGCTGCTACCCCTTGTTCATTAGCAGCATCTAGAGACTTAATAACCTCTCGGATTGCTGCACGCAACTCATGCGCTGTTTGGTAACGGTTCTTGGGGTCCGCCGCCAGACATTTGGCCACAATTGCATCCATAGCTTTTGGAACGTCAGGTGCCTGTTCCGAAAGAGGAGCAGCAACGGCCGTGGGCAACTCACCCGTAAACAACTCATAAAGCAACACGCCAAGACTATAGATGTCTGCACGTGCGTCCACAGCGCCACTATCACGAAACTGTTCGGGTGACATATACTGCGGCGTACCCATAACAATTGAAGTCATAGTAAGGCGAGTATGCGCTACCAATTTGGAGATACCGAAATCCATCAATTTCACTGTCCCGTCGGAAGTGATCATGATGTTTTCCGGTTTAATGTCTCGGTGTACCGTGTACCGGTGCGCATACTCAAGAGCCGCGCATATTTGGTCGACAATCATCAACTTCTGACGGAGTGTCAGCGCTTTTTGAGGGTCCCGTTCCTCCAAATAGGTTCTCAAAGAACGGCCGTCAAGATACTCCATGGAGATATACATCACGGGTCCAGCCATTCCGATATCGTGAACCCTTACGATGTTGGGGTGCGACAGTTGGCGTGCAATTCGGGCTTCATTATAAAACCGTTCCACCACGGTTTTGTCTTGAGCAAATTGGGGCAACAACGTCTTTAACGCCACCTGCTCCTTTAATACGTCATCATGTACGCGGTAAATAGCCCCCATCCCTCCCCGTCCAACCAAACCCAATACACGGTACCGGTTGGCAACAACCTGGCCTGGCTTCAAGGTGAAAAGATCTTTTTGCAGGCCCGCAGCCTGGGGTGGTGCTGATTGAATAGGCGTGCCACAATGAGCACACACGGTGGCATCGGGACTATTTTCCCGTCCACATGACGGACACGTATTTGCGCTCATTGCCACCACTTCAGTCTACCCTCGAATGCCTTTTCCACTAGGGTACATACATCGTACCTAGAAAAGACAATCTCACGCAAAAACATGTATAAGTTCAATACCTTTGACACTTTTTATGTTAGATGAGGAATTATTGAAGAAAGGGTTTTCCATGAAAATCCTTGACGGAAAGACACCCCTCACATTGTATTTTTCAGCCAACCTACTCATAATGAACGAAAACGGAACAGTAGACTCGGATAGTGACCATGAAATTCAGAATACCTTCAGAACATCAAGATGGACACATTGCGATGAAAATCATCCTTATCGGCGGCATCCTGGTCTTTATTTTTCTATTTTTCTCAGCGTTAACGATGAAACGTGCCTTAAAACCTGACGAAACCCAACGCGTCACCGTCGGCAAGCATCAAACGCCCTTTGACGGAACAAGAGCCTTTCAAGACTTGGAAAGAATCGTGGCGTTCGGTCCCCGACCCAGCGGTTCTGAGGCACTAGAAAAGACCAGAGATTTCATTGTACGTCAACTGGAAGCGGCAGGGTTAAGTGTGCGCCGATTCCCGTTCGAAGCGGCAACCCCCATCGGGAAAGTCAACATGGTGAACCTGGTCGGCATTATTAAAGGCACGTCGCCTGACATCATCCTGATCGGAAACCATTATGAAACAAAACTTTTTACGGACTTCACATTCGTGGGTGCGAACGACGGTGGCTCTACCACAGCATGGATGTTGGAAATGGCAAGAGCCATTGGTCCCACCCGCCAAGGGCGAACCATATGGCTGTGCTTTTTTGACGGCGAAGAGGCCTTCAAAACCTGGTCACGAGAAGACAGCCTCTACGGCAGCAGACATCTCGTTGAGACATTAAAAAAGTCCGGAGAGCTCTCATCGGTAAAGACTATGATTAACGTCGATATGATCGGCGATGCCTATTTGGGCATCCATCGGGACCCGGATGCCCCCAAATGGCTGCATTCCATTATCTGGGACACGGCGGAACGAATGGGATACGGCAAACACTTCTCACGGCGCGGCATGACAATTGAAGACGATCATATCCCCTTTCGTGAAGCAGGCATACCAACTATCGAACTCATAGACTTTATGTACGGTGGGTCTGTGATAGACCACCAACGGACATGGCATACGCCCAACGATACCCTGGACAAAGTCAGTGCAGCCAGTCTTCAAGCCGTCGGCGATGTGATCTATAATGCGCTCTTCGACATCGACGCATATTTAGACACCATAAAATAGGTCACCAACCGCAGCAAATTCCCCATTCACCACAAAAATCGCAGTAGCGCACTATTTGATGGAAAAGGGTTGTCTCAGATAATATGAAATGACTCTTTATTGAAAACGGCGGTCATACAACGAGAGGTACATGCCATGAGTGTGCGAGTGGGCTTTATTGGCGCGGGTGGAAACGCGGTCTGGCATATGGGGTTCTTGAAAGACATTCCTGACGCCCAGATTGTTGCCGTAACGGATATTGCATTTGAAAAGGCACAGGCCGCTGCCGAGAAATTCGGGGCACGTGCTTATGCAAGTCACAAACAAATGTTGGACGCCGAGGAACTTGATTGTTGCTATATCAGCATTCCTCCCCATCAACACGGCGAACCGGAAATTGACGTTATTCATCGCGGTCTGCCTTTCTTTGTGGAAAAACCGTTGGCGTTGAACATGGCGCTTGCGGAAGATATTTTAGAGCGAGTCGAAAAACGTAAAATTGGCACGTGCGTGGGTTACCAAATTCGCTATGTGGACGTTATGGACAAGGCACGCGAAATGCTAAAAAAGACGTTTGTGAATGCGGTAAATGCCCACTATGTTTGCGGCGCTATCGGCGGGTGGTATACCCGCATTGCTCTTTCCGGCGGTCAAATTGTGGAACAAGCCACTCATTTGGTCGACTTAATGCGCTATATCTTCGGCGAGATAGATTGGGTAATGGGTACTAAAAGGACGGGCGCCCGCGTGGATTCGACCACGCTGGATGGAACCGCACTCGGCAAAGGTTCCATATCCGGCGCCGCCGCAGGCCTAGAGCTCCACGAATATAACATTTGGGATGCAACGACGCTTCTCATGCAGTTCCGATCGGGCATTCCCGCAACCTTCTTGTGCTCTTGCCAAGTACCTTATATGTGGGATGTTTTGTTAGATATTTTTGCCACAGACTTTCGGCTGAAAATTACGTTCAGCAAAATGGAAATCCTTCGAAAAGTTGACGGGCAACTTAAGTCCGAAATCGTTCAAGGTGACGAGACCCCGAAAATTGACGCCACCTTCATTGAAGCCGTCAAAACGGGCGACTTCTCAAAAATACGCAGTACGTACCAAGACGCAGTAAAAACGTTGCGCGTCACGTTAGCGGCCGTGGAAGCTGCTCGGGAGGGCGCCGTCGTAAAACTCTAGAAAGAATCCTTTGAGCCATGCCGAGCCGGCATCGCTGCGGTGCCTAACACAAACTGGTTTGATTAAAACACTGGTTCATGAACCTAAAAGAATATATAGCACAAGGAGTTCTTATTCTTGACGGAGCCATGGGCACGCAAGTCCAAAGCCTTGGCCTTACTGACGAGGACTTTGGCGGCACGCCCTTCCGCATGCTGACAGATATCGTCACGCTTTCCCATCCGGAACTAGTCAAAGAGATACACTTGAGCTACTTGCGTGCGGGCGCGCAGGCGCTAGAAACAAACTCGTTCGGTTCCTCGCCGCTGCGGCTTTCCGAGTACGATTTCCGTGAAATCGACCTATCGCGTTTCCCTTCAGAAAACCGCACTCCCGATCTGCGCACGCTCTCGTACGAAGAAATTGCTTTTTTGCTTAGCAAGAAAGCGGCAGAAGTGGCATGTGAAGCCAGAGATACCTACCTTAAAGAGAACGCCAGCGGCGGGAAAGACATTTTTGTAATTGGTTCCATTGGCCCCTCGAATCGAGTTGTCTCCAGTACAGATGCCAACCTACAACCCGCATCGTTTGATGAAATTGTCGCCAACTTTTACTGCCAAGTCCGCGGCCTACTGGAAGGCGGCGTGGACGCGGTCCTGTTTGAAACGCAACAGGATATCCTCGAAACAAAGGCGGCGATTCTGGGAGCCCAGAAAGCCATTCGAGAAAGCAGACACAGCATACCCATTTTGTGTAACGTTTCCGTCGACGCGTTTGCCCGCATGCCCATTTTCAACACCGACATTCATGCAGCGCTCGTTGCTGTCCAGCCGCTGGGCATTGCAGCATTTGGGATCAATTGCAGCATCGGCCCAGACCTCATGGCAAAGACAGTTCAAGTGTTGTCTCGGGTAAGCCCCGTACCGATATCGGTGGTTCCCAATGCGGGGCTCCCGGTATCAGAAAAAGGAAAGACGGTGTTCAAATTCCCACCCGATCGATTCGCAGCCTGTTTACGGGACTATGTGACGGAATATGGCGTGAGTCTAGTGGGTGGGTGTTGTGGTACAACCCCGGAACACATCGCCGCTCTCAGCGAATTATTGTCCGGTTGCACTCCTGCCCATCGAAATCCGGATAGACGCACCTATATTTCGGGTCCTCAACAAGCCGTCCTCGTAGACAGCAGCAAAGGCTTGTTCATGATAGGCGAACGGCTGAATGTTCGCGGTTCCAAAAAAGTACGTGAAGCGGTCGAAAGCGGCAAAGAAATTGACCACGGGGCGCTTGAAGAGGTCGTCCACCACCAAGTCCATGAGCTGGGGTTGAACGTCATTGACGTGTGCATGGATAGCAATGTCGTGGACACCACCTGCACTTTGAAAGAGGTCGTCTACCGGCAAACCACGGATTTTAGCGGGGCGATGTGCTTGGACTCGTTTTCCGTTGAGGCGTTGGTAGAGGCAATCAAGGTGTACCCCGGCCGACCCATTTTGAACTCCATTTCATTGGAAGAAGTCTCTCCAGGAGTTACAAAACTCGACGCCCTGTTACAAGCCACAGCCATGCATGGTCCCATGTATATTGCGCTGGTTACAGGTCCCGAAGGGCCGGCCGCTTTAGTTGAAGAAAAAGTGCGACTTGCTAGGCAAATTGTCGAAAAGGCATCCGCATACGGCGTCACCGCAGACCAACTTTTCATTGACGTAAACATCTTCCCTATCGGTTCCGAATCGGTGGAGGGAATGAATTTCGCCGTTGAATCGTTAAATGCCCTTTCTGAGATAAAAGCCATTCATCCCGACTTGCGTACGATCTGTGGCATCGGCAACCTCACAAACGGCCTCGCCCAGAAACCATATATGCGTACCGTGCTCACTTCAGTCTGGCTGGATGAAGCCCGCAAGCAAGGATTGGATGCAGCCATCATCAATCCGAATCACTATGTATTCGTAGACAATCTTGATCCGCGTGACTACGAATTAGGGCGACGCGTTATTATTCAGCATGATATGGAGGCATTTGCCGACCTCGAAGCTATCGCCCAAGAGAAAAAGGGCGAAGTCGCCTCACGCAGAAGCAATTACGACGATTTACCTGCAGAAGTCGCCATCTGCGAAAAGATTAAGGACGGTTTCAAACAACGGGAACATGGCACCGTAGAAGTGTCGGGACACGTGTACCGTTACGCCGACCGTATCGTGCTTCAAGTAGCCGAAATCATAAAGCATCACGACCCGTTAACGTTTATTAACACCTATTTAATGGCTGCTATGAACGAACTGGGAGACCGTTTTGCCCGAGGGGAAGTATCCTTACCCCATCTTCTCAAGTCTGCGGACGTCATGAAGCAGGTCATGGGGTTTCTGGAAGCTTACATGCGGACTTCGTCAGGCGCAGATCTTCATGAGCAGATCTCTTACAAGGGAACGGTCGTACTAGGCACGGTCTATCAAGATGTACACAGCATTGGAAAAGACCTTGCCAAAACGCTGCTCGAGAATTATGGCTATCGCGTCATAGACTTGGGCGTTATGACCCCATTACAAAAGTTTTTGGACGCCGCACGTGAGTATTCTGCGCATGCCATTGGTATGTCGGCGCTATTGGTTCAAACATCCAATCACATGATCACCGTGTCGCAAATGATGGAGGAACAAGGCCTCGCCCATCTGCCCCTATTGATTGGCGGCGCCCCGGTGAATCTGCGTCACGCGGCTTATGTCGCAATGGCGGGTAAGAATGACCCCAGCCATATGCGGAAAAATGTATTTTACTGCGCCACCGCCATGGACGGTGTCAATGTGATGAACACGCTACTGAGTGGCCAACCGATAGAGCCGTTTTTAGAAGAAAACCACGCACGGCTTCTGAAACACTTGGAACGCGCCGAAAAGAAAGTCGCCGAAGAAGAAACGCTGTTGCGTACGCTGCCTCGCCGTGTAGTGGCTTTTGACCGTCATAAACTACCTCAACATCCTTGGGTATCCTACCAGACTGTAAAGTACTCCCTAAAAGAATTCGCACCATTCATTGACCGCAAAACCCTTTTTGGTCTGAATTGGAAATTTGGCGGAACGGGAACTCGTTCACGGAGAGGAGAGACCGAATCGGAACTGAACGCATTGCTTCAAGAGTGGATCGAACATGCCGATCACGACAACTGGATTCAACCTATGGGTGTTTGGGGAATTTTCCCGTGCTTCTCTGACGGGGATGAAGTCGTCATCCTTGATCCATTTGATCTACGAACAGAGCTCTCTCGGTTTCAATTTACCGTCGTAATAGGGGGAGAACGCAAAGATACCGTCTCCGGGGCGCAGTACTTCTTGCCGAGGGGGGCAGAGACTCTCGATGCGGTAGGGCTGCAAATCGCCACAAGCGGACCCCAAGTCGATCATTACATCAACAAGTTTCGAGAAGAAGGCGACTCGGAGTCTTGCCTGCTCCTTCAAGGCCTTTCTGATCGCATCGCCGAAGACATGGCAGACCACATTCACAAATTGATGCGCGCCCACATCGGTGTATCTCCCAAACAAGGAATTCGCTGGTCGCCCGGATACCCTGCCATTTCCAATACGATCTATAATCGGCAAATCTTTGAGATTCTGCATGCAGACACGCTCCTCGGTATTCAGGTAACAACTGCGGGTGAATTCTCACCAACAGGAACTACGGCGGCGATTGTTTGTTTCCATCCAGATGCTCGCTACACCTGACCTCCTAAACCGGTCTTTTACCGAGATACCGTCGCAATTGGTGCGAGTCTCAACGCGTTACGCCAGTAAATCTTTTCTAATACGCTGTCAGGTAAACCAAGCCCATTGAGAAACTCTTGGTGCTTATTGTCAAAATAGTCCCGCCCATACAGTGTCCTGTCCTGAAATTCGATCAGGAACTCTTTGGCAAAAAGAGGGTCGCGGGACAAGGCGTTCAACCCCGACCCAGCTGAAATGTCCAAGTAGAGGTTTGGGCATTCTCTCAGCAAGGTGAGGAGCCTGCCGCCAGGAACAATCGGCCCTTTTGGGTAAGCCTCTTTGTCATACAAGTCGTCGCCGGATATATGAGCCCAAAACCCTGGAGCATGTCCAAGAAAAATCGTTTGGGGACAAGCTCGCACCGCGCGTTCAAAAGCAGCGAACCCTCCCCCATACCAGTAATTGGGACGCGGGTATTTTTGACCTCGGTCGAACTCATAATCAATATGGACCGTGACAGGGATTTTCTTTTCCCCACAAAAACGAAACATGCGCAGCGCATCGGGATTGTCATAACACATCCGTAGTTTCAACTCGCCGTAAACTTGAACCCCAAATACGGAGATCGCGCCATCCAAAAGGTCTATCGCCTCCGGACGACGCGGATCGGGGGCATAGCCGAGTACAAATTTATCTGGAGCTCGTTCTTTATACGACAGACAACGCGCAAAAGGAATGGGTCCCGTGGGGGAGTTACGCGGGACGTCATGCGGGCAAATCCGAGCGTGTATCGGGTCGTATTCGTCGTACGGTGCTTCCCACGACAAGAGCCACGCTACATCAATATTGTATTGCGCCATATTTTCCAAGAACTTCTCGAGATTATGACCCCACCAGTCCGGATGATTGTGTGCATCGATGATCATAAGCCACTGTTCTCCACCGCTTCTCAATTAGCAAAACTTTCGTGATGTAAGATAAACTTTACAGCAAAACAACCGGGAGAAACCACATGATCGAAATAATACGTCTCAATCAAGATTGGCTGTTCTGTCCCAAGAATCTCCGCAACGGGCAACACACCTCCTGCAATGAAAAACTGTTCACGCGTGTGACCCTGCCTCACATGAATCCGCTGTTGCCTTGGCACGACTTTGACGAGAAGACCTACCAATCCGTCTCCTGGTATCGTCGTTGGTTTCGGCCTTCGCCCCGCTGGAAAGGCAATCGAGTTCGCCTCGCTTTTGATGGGGTCATGATTGCCGCCCAAGTATGGATAAACAACCAGTACATCGGAGAACATAAAGGCGGGTACACACCTTTTACGTTTGATATCACAGACCACTTGGCTTGGAACAAGAACAACTTGATAGCGGTATGTGTCGACTCGCGGGAACGTCCGGACATTCCTCCCTGTGGAGGGCTCATCGACTATCTCTTGTTCGCGGGGATTTATCGGGATGTGCGCCTCGAGATTCTTCCCTCGGTCTACATTGCCGACGTTTTTGCAAAACCCCGCCTGAACAACCTTGAGACAGATATCCTCATTACCAACACCACGGCCGACACCGTTTGCACTTCCGTCTCGATCCGACTTGGGGGAAACGCGGTTCGAGAAAACGTGGAAGTGGCTGCTCACTCCAGCAGAACAGTTTCCTTGAACCTTGATCATCTCGACGTGAAACCGTGGTCTCTGGATGCCCCCCAGCTCTATACGCTGCAAACTGCGCTGCGTTCCTGTGACAAAGTATCAACAAGAATCGGCTTTCGTGAAGCACGATTTGAAAAAGATGGCAGATTCTACCTCAACGGCACGCCCGTGAAGCTAATAGGCCTTGATCGCCATCAGACTTTCCCATACGTGGGAGGTGCCATGCCAGACCGCGTTCAAGCGCGCGATGCCGATATATTAAAATACGAGTTAGGTCTCAACATCGTTCGAACCTCTCATTACCCACAATCACCTGCGTTTCTTAATCGCTGCGATGAAATTGGCTTGCTCGTATTTGAGGAACTACCGGGATGGCAGCACATCGGCGACGAAGCGTGGAAAGAGATTTCAAAACAAGAGTTGCGGGAGATGATCCTGCGTGATCGCAATCACCCTTCCATCGTACTCTGGGGTGTCCGCATCAACGAATCTCGCGACGATCATGACTTTTACACGGAGACCAACCGTATAGCCCATGAATTAGACCCCACCAGACAAACCGGCGGCGTTCGCTATTTTCAAGAGAGCGAGTTTCTGGAGGACGTTTTTACCTTCAACGATTTTTCAAACGACGTTCAGATCCCCAAAAATCGTCCTCATTTGATCACCGAATTCAATGGCCACATGTTTCCAACAAAATCATTCGATCAAGAAGAGCGCCTCATAGAACACGCTCTTCGACATGCACGTATCCAGAACAAGCAAATGGGTATGGACGAGGTCGCAGGGGCTATCGGCTGGTGCGCTTTTGACTACAACACGCACGCCGAATTCGGGAGCGGTGATCGTATATGTTACCACGGCGTGATGGATATCTTTCGCTTTCCAAAATTCGCCGCTCATTTCTACAAGAGTCAGCGAAACCCGAAGTACGGATATGTACTGGAACCAGCGTCTCATCTCAAAATCGGTGAACGCAGCGGCGGCGGTTTTGATCCCCTGTACGTTTTCAGTAACTGCGAGACTGTCGAGATTTGGGTCGATAACAAATGTTATGGTTCTTACGAACCAGACCGAGAGAATTTCCCCCATCTCCCCCATCCCCCGTTTCGCTGCAGTGGTTTTGCGACCTGGGGTCATCGTTGTGCTGACATTGAGTTCAGAGGAAAAGTCAACGGCAAGGTGGTTATCAAAAAACTCATCGCGGGAGATGGCGTTTCTCAAAAACTGTACCTCGCGGCGGATGACTACGTATTGAACGCGGACGGATCGGACTGTACTCGGGTCGTTTTCGGATTGACAGATCCCTTCGGAAATTTTCTCCCGTACGCGACGGGCAGTGTTTTCTTTTCCTTAATCGGTCCGGCGGAGATCATCGGGGAAAACCCATTTGCCCTGGTCGCAGGGCGGGGCGCCGTGTGGATGAAAGCAGGAACCCGCCCGGGTGAGGCTATCCTGCGCGCTGAGAAGAAGGGTTTACCCCCGAAAGAAATTAAAGTACGCATCCGCAAGAAAGATTAAAAGTTAGAAAAGAAGCCCTGTTCCGCCGAGGTTCTTTGTTGAATTTCGTTGCTGCCAAATTGCCTTGGCAATACGTGAAACCGTAGTGGCGTCCGGTTCAACAACAAGTCGCGCACCGGCACGAACCAGTACGTCTGCCATTTCCGAGCTTTCCTCGGATGAAATGACGACAACTTGTTTGTTCTGTTCGAGGGCGCACTGTGCGGTGCGCGCGCTTCCATGCAAACGCCCCGGTTCCACAACAAAAACGACAGATGACAAAGCGGCAATAGTGGCGTTCCGCGTGACAGCCGCATAGGTTTCCCATGCCGCATCTGGCACAAACTCGCTAACCAGAACAGCATTGCCCTGCGCGAGGGATTGTTCCAGCCAACGAGGCAACTTGGCGGTTAGTAGTCCCTGTGGCAAAACGACAATGGTCTTCCCGCCCGCATCCAGCACGGCGCGGTGAGCGGCAAGGTCTACACCGATTGCTCCGCCGCTGACTAATGGGGCATGCTCTGAGGCAAGCGCACACGCTATGGTTTCCGCGCAAATTCTTCCAGTAAAAGACGGTTTCGTTCTGCCCACAACAGCTGCGCCGTCCTCTTTCAAAAGTGATAAACTACCGAACGTCCAAAGCAAGGGAGCCACGTATTTTCCCAAATGATTCTTCAAAGAACTGGGGTAGTCGGTTCGGTCACAGACAAGTACATAACCACCCGAGCGGATGACTCTCTCGACCAGCTGCTTTGCTCGTCTTTTTTCGCGCTCACCACACTGAGCAATCAGTGACAACGCAGAAGGACTCAGATGTTCGAAAAGTCGAGTCGATTGTTGTAATGGGACAACGAGTACGTCAGGGAACTCTATAGACTTTCGGCGACACGCATTTATGATTTCGTTGACCCTCACCCGACCACCCCCTGGGGTCATCATTAGGGCGAGAATTGCGGCTGCTTTTTCTTTAATATCCTCTTCGTCTGACATGGAATGAAAAGTATTAAAACTCTCAGACTCCCTACTACCAATCCCTCAAAACTGCAAAGGCTTTGCACCATAACGTTCTATCAAAAGACGCCTTGCTTCGCCGGCGAGGAAAATCGAACCGGTTATCACCAAAGGCAAGTCTTTGCTGGCTAGCCGCATTCCGAGGTCCAACGCGTCGGCTAATTGAAGAGTCCGATGATACCGGAGCGGCCCCGCTGCCTCACACAAGCGATCGATCGGTAACGCCCTCGGGCCCGTAAACTGAGTCAAAATGATCTCTCTCGCCTTTGGCGCTAAAACTTGTATCATTTGGTCTGCCGCTTTGTCCGATGAGACGCCCAAAAGCAGTACACATTCTTCTAATTCTTGCGCCAAACGCACTGCCCCGGCGGTATTGTGAGCCACATCAATAATCACGGGTGGGTTTTCCAGCACCCTTTCCAAACGACAGGGCCACTTGGCTTCAGCAAGCCCTTTTGTAATTGCAGACATTCCAATGTTGGAAAAACGCTCCATCAATACTTCGCATAGCGCTGCAGACGCCGCCGCATTGTCCCCCTGGTGGGCTCCCCCTAAACCTAGACGTACCGGAGGAAGATTGATGTTCATCCCGTGATATTCAAAGAGCCTGTGCAACGCCTGGCCATGAAATACATAGTCAAAATCCCGATCAAGCAAAAAGGCCGGACTTTGCATCAACTCCGCCCGCTTCCGTATAACTTCCAGCGGCTCGGTTTTTTTCTCCGTAACCACGACAGGCACTCGACTTTTAATAATACCTGCTTTTTCGAAAGCTATTTTCCCGAGCGTATCACCCAAATACTTCGTATGCTCTAAATCTATATTGGTTATAGCAGTAGCCTCTGGGCAAATAACGTTGGTGGCATCAAATCTTCCCCCCATTCCCACTTCAATCAGAGCAACATCCACGCGTTTCTCTGCAAACCATCGGAAAGCAACGGCGGTCAAGAACTCAAAAAAGGTGGGCAAGGTCTCCATTTTTTCGGCAACGGCACGAACAACTCCCAATTGGTCTTCTAATTCGTCATCGGAGATTGGAACGCCGTTAAAAAGCATCCTTTCATTCAACGCGATCAAATGGGGACTGGTGTATCGACCTGTGGTATAACCGGCATTTCGTAACACGGCATCGACCATTGCCAAGACACTCCCCTTGCCGTTTGTGCCGGCAACATGGATACTGGGAAAACATTGGTGGGGCTTGCCAAGAACTTCCAAGAGATGGGAGATATTTTCCAGCCCGAGTTTGATGCCGAATCGTTCTAAGTGAAACAAAAACTCACGGTGCGTCACACGAAGGAACCTCTTTCGCGGAATCGGTTCGCGCAAAAAACTGCTGACAGTTCACAGCGATCTCTAACAAGTCCACTAAACGGACACAGGAGCAGAGGCAGTTGCCTGAGGATATTCCACGCGCGTTTCTGGAGTAAGGTATCTCAGGAGTTTTCCCAATACCGAGCGCAGCTTGGTGCGCGGCACGATTATGTCGACAAAACCGTTTTCAAATTGATACTCGGCAGATTGAAACCCCTCCGGTAGCTTCACTTTGAGAGCACCCTCAATCAGCCGGGGGCCTGCAAACCCAATATGGGCGCCGGGTTCCGCAATCGTTATATCCGCAAGGCTTGCAAAAGACGCGTAAACACCGCCTGTTGTCGGATTAGTCAGTACACAAATGTAAGGAACGCCGGCGTCGTTCATCTCATGCACTGCGTCTGCCGTCTTTGCCATTTGCATCAGGCTTAAGATGCCTTCTTCCATGCGCGCGCCTCCGGACGCTGCCAACACGACGAGCGGCAAATTATGCTCCACAGCATCTTTTGCGGCACGGCAAAACTTCTCGCCCAAAGCAGAACCCATGCTCCCCCCTCGGAAAGAAAAATCCATGGCGCCCAGAACCGTACGCGTTCCCTCAATTTGTGCGAAACCGGTTATCATGGCCTCGTTCATACCGGCTTTCTGCCGAGCCTGAGCCAGTTTTTCCGGATACGAAAATCCAACTTCCGGAATGACAAAACCTAAAGGATCCACGCTCTGCAAACCCGCATGCGTCTCCTGAAAGGTATCCATGTCAACAAGCCACAATATGCGTTTTCTTGCTTTTACACGATAATGATACCCACAAAGTGTACAAACCATTTGGTTCTGCTGGACATCTTTGTGGTAAACGACCTTTTGACAGCCGTGGCACTTCATCCACAAGCCTGCAGGCAACTCGCTCTTACGCCCGATAACCGATACAAATCTTCTGCGCTTCAAAAAGGCCATCGTCTATCCCCTCATCTCACCAGTCACCGGTGCAATATTCCGCTCTACTTTATCCAATGAGTACAAAATGCGTCCGCAATGATTACAAGCGCGTACTTTTCCTGCCAACACCTCATTCACCAATTGGGGAGGAACCGCCATGTTACATCCCGAGCAGTGTTCTCCCCGCAAGGGTACCACACCCAACGCCGACTTTTTTCGGCTCCGGAACCGCTCGTATTGAGCCAATAAGTCAGGCTCCACCAAGGCGGCTTGAGGGGAACGTTGCGCCTCTTTTTCTTTGCGCACACGCACCGCTTTAGCCAACTCTTCATCAATAACGGAAAACTCTTTTTCAATACCTTTTATCTCATTTTGAATGCGTTTTTCATCCTCCGCCAGACTCACTTTTGCTTCGTCGATTTCCATCATCACTGATATAATTCGTTCTTCCTTAAGGCTTATCTGTTTTTTCAACGTTTCTATCTCATGCAAAAGAGCTTGATACTCTTCGTTCTTTTTTACACTCAATAGTTGTTGTTGATATTTCTGAATTTGATTCTGTACCTGTTCGATATCCTTCTCGAGTGTTCGTTGCTCCAACTGAAGGTCTTTCAGTTTCTTATGCCTTTCTTCGAGTTCCGCGCGAAGCCGTTGAATCTGCACCTCCAACTTGGTCTTGCGTTTGGGGATCTCTTTTTCACGCTCTAAACACTTTTCGATTTCCAAATCCAACTCTTGTAGTTTCAAGAGATTTTTCAAGGCTACCTCCTGCCGACGCGCGGTACTGCGCACGCCACATCGTAAAAACCAACAAAAAAGGCCGCAGAAAAGTCTGCGGCCTGGACATCGCCCACCGATCCCCTTGGATCACACCAAGCGAGCCGTCCCTGCTCTTCCCGTCGTTCCACCCATGTGGAACAAAGGCAACCTCGAACTAAGATGTTATCTCTTTCGTTTTCAGACAAGGACGACTCTTCTTTTCTCATTTGGGAGACCTCGCAATGGCGATCTTCCCTGTTCGCACTAATTCTTGTATCCCAAAAGGCCTCATCATGTCAACAAAGGCCTCAATCTTGCCTTCCGAACCTGTCACCTCGACGGTCATTGCCTCTTTGCCGATGTCAATCACCTTGGCACGGAATATCGTTGCTATTTCCACAATCTCACTGCGAATCTTGTTATCTGCCGCCACCTTGACCATGACAAGCTCGCGTTCCACATGATCTTCTTGAGTCAAATCTTTGACTTCAATGGTCTCCACTAGCTTATTGAGCTGTTTCATGATCTGTTCCAAAACACGGTCGTCACCTCGGACAACCACGGTCATACGTGACACGGCGGGGTCCAAGGTTTCTGCCACGCACAGGCTGTCAATGTTGTAGCCCCGTGCGCTAAAGAGCCCAGAAACTCGCGCCAAAACACCAAACTGGTTTTCCACTAAGATCGTGATAGTATGTCTCATACCTTCTCCTGTCTTGCGCTGCCGTCTTGCGCCTCTTGAGAGCCCTTTTCTTCAGGAGTCTGCCGCGCATTGAAACGATCCATCGCCGCTTGCAATCCATATTGAGCGTACACTAGCACGGCATCTACACCTTTCGAAACGGCTCGTTCAACGACCGCATTCTCTTCCGGCGTAAACCGCCCCAGCACATGCCGGGTCAGATCACCATCATCCTTACCTATACCCACTCCTATGCGCAGTCTGGGAAAGGCGTTTGTGCCCAGGTGGTCAATTATGGACTTTAAACCGTTATGGCCGCCCGCACTCCCCGAAGCACGTAACCGCAATCGCCCCAAGGGCAGGTTGACGTCGTCTGTCACTACCAGCAAGTTTTCTAACCCACTGATACAATATCGAACCGCTTGGCGAACAGACTCACCGCTGCGGTTCATGTACGTCATGGGTTTCAAAAGGGCAATCCGTGCGTCCGCCGCGCGGCCTTCGGCAAATAGTCCCGCGTACTTTTCCCGGGCAAAAGCCACCCCGAGGCGAGCAGCCAGTTCGTCCAGTACTCGAAAGCCAAGATTATGTCGCGTATCTCTGTATTCCGGACCGGGGTTCCCCAATCCTACTATCAGAACCCGTCTTTCAGGCGGCTTCGCATCGGAGGCCAAATCCATACTCTTTGCCTAGGGGCGTTTTATTCCTTTTCCTCACCTTCGGTTTCACCGCCTTGCTCCGCTTCCTCACCAACAAGGGCAGGCTCACCGGCAGTCTCGGCAGCAGCAGCGGCTTCCTTAACGATTCGCGGCGTATGCACAGCAACCACAGTGCGCTCAGGCTCTGTTACGATAGTCACATTGGGAGGTGGCTGAATGTCAGAAACGTGTAGACTATCACCCATGGACAATTCCGTGACGTCAACGACGATCTCATCGGGCACTTCCAGCGCAAGACACTCCACCTCAAGCTCCCGAAGTTGATGGTCGAGCACGCCCCCCTCAACAACACCTTTGGCTTGCCCGCGTAAAACTATCGGGACAAACGTCGTGATTCGTTCATCCAACCGTATCCGCAAAAAATCCGCGTGAATGATCTCCCCCCGAACAGGGTGGTGCTGCACGTCTTTCACCAACGCGGGCGAGCTCCACTCTTGATTATCCTCCACGACCAATTGTACCACCGCATGTTCTCCCCCTTTGCCGTGCAAGACTTTCTCAAACTCTTTGCGGTTCAAAACAAGAGCAACCGTATCTTTATCCCCGCCGTAAAGCACGGCAGGCACATCCCCGGCGCGTCGGATTCGCCGAGCTGGTCCCTTACCATTTGGGTGTCTCATTTTGACGTTCAATGTATGCAGTTCCATATTTCCTCCATTCGTGCTTGTCAATTACCGAAATAACGCACTGACCGACTCTTCCTCATGAATTCGCCGAATGGCTTCCGCCACTAACGGCGCTATCGTTAATACTTTAATCTTGGAACAAGAACGAGCCCGCTCCGAAAGCGGAATCGAATCGCTGACTAAAACCTGGTCCAACACCGACTGTTCTATTAGGTCAATGGCATTCCCGCTAAACACCGCATGGGTAGCACAGGCCGATACGTCCGTCGCTCCGCGTTCTTTCACTGCTCGAGCCGCTTTTACGAGAGTGCCCCCCGTATCAATGATGTCATCAAAGATCAGCGCATGTTTTCCTTCTACTTCGCCGATGACATTAACTACCTCGCATTCGTTATGTTGCGAACGACGCTTATCAATGATAACCAAAGGTGCATCCAGCCGTCTTGCAAAATCCCGAATTCGGTGAACACTTCCCGTATCCGGACTGACCACAACGGGCTTGGAAATTCCTTGTCCTGCAAAATGTTCCGCAAATACGATGTCACCACTCAGATGGTCTACCGGAATATCAAAAAAACCTTGAATTTGGCCACAATGTAAATCGACCGTCAAAACTCGGTGCGCTCCGGCAGCCACAATCAGATTGGAAACCAATTTCGCGGTAATAGGAACACGCGGACGATCTTTTCGGTCCTGCCGCGCATAGCCAAAATAGGGCAATACCGCTGTGATCCGTTTAGCGGACGCCCTTTTCGCCGCATCAATTAGTACCAGCAGCTCCATCAAGTGGTCGTTGACCGGCGGCGATGTCCCGTTGATAATAAAGACATCACAGCCACGAACGTTCTCCCCAATTTGGACACAAAGCTCGCCGTCGCTGAACCGAAACGTGTTTAGTGCCCCCAGTTCCATCCCGAGGCACCGGCACACCTGCTCACCAAAAGCACGGGAAGCAGAACCACAGAATATCTTTTTCTCTTTGCTGAAAGCCACAACTCGCCCTTATTCTCAAAACCAGCCGTCACCCAACGGAATACGGCGATAACACGCCCGAGCTACACCGCCTGAAATGAGAAAGTGGCTGGGGCGGGAGGATTCGAACCTACGAATGCCGGGACCAAAACCCGGTGCCTTACCACTTGGCTACGCCCCAGCGTAAACTCCAGCACGAGCGGCCTATGTCCCCATTACCCTTTGAATAAGGAACCGGGACAAACGCTTACGCCGTGCAAATGGTTCAAGCCTGGACAAGGACTATTTTATACCAATTTCTAGGGAAAGGATTCAACTTCTTGTATAAGTGCAGTACCTTTGGCACTTTCTGTTACGTTGAATGATGAATTGAAAAGGGGATTTTCCATAAAGGGCATTAAGGAAAAGACGCCGACGCGTGGTCCCCGAAGTATGTTTGAGCCATTTACAAAGCCCTCGAGCATTTGGGATTATTCTTTTTTCCGTGCCACGTTCCATTGCACTATAGCCCCGCCGCTGTCATTGCGAGGAGCCCCGAGAGGATAACGTGGCAATCCCCTTGGATACCCGTAAATTGCCCCGAGTTCTTCCCGTTGCCTCTTGTGCTGCGTCCCCCACTGCTGTCATTGCGAGGAGCCCTGAAAGGGCGACGTGGCAATCCCCTTGGTTATGCGGAGATTACCCCTTCCCCTGCCCCACATGCTCTTGCGCTGCACGGACAAGGGGATTGCTTCGGCGCTTCGGGAATTCGCCCCTCGCAATGACAACCATGCGCAGAAGCCAAGGTCTATCTCCTCGATGTGCTACCACATGTTTATGAGCTTATGCGCTTTCCCAATAAGTCGCCTAGAATGCAAGGCCCAGAAAAGAGGACGGATACTTTGGGTATAGTTTGAAACCCATATTATCCTACTATAAAATAGCAATTCTTACCATTTCTTACCATTAGGAAATGCCTTAAAATTGTCGGAATCTCGTGTGATTAATCTTAACAACTCCCAAAAAAGTGCTGTTACTACAACCGGACATCCTACCCTCGTGCTGGCCGGCGCAGGAACCGGAAAGACGATGGTAATTGTCGAGAGAATTGCTTGGTTGATCCTGGAAAAGGGAGTTGACCCCCGCAACATTCTTGCCTTAACTTTCACCAACAAAGCTGCAAATGAGATGCGTGAACGGGTGGCACAGCGCCTCGGGGAAAACAGAGTAGGCGCTTGGCTGGGCACCTTTCATTCATTTGGTTTGATGGTATTGCGGCGCCATATGGAGACTTTAGGGCGAACCAATGATTTCTCCGTTTTCGATGAAGCTGACCAGCTCGCCCTCATGCGAAAGATCGTCGCGGACTTACCACCCAATCTAGCTCGAGTTAGCCACCGAGACGCCCTTGCATGGATAAGCCTTCAAAAACAACGACTTACAACCCCGGAACAAATCCACGTGGAAGAAGCCACGGAGGAGGAATCATTTCTGGAGGCATGGAGGCGTTACCGCAGCGCATTGGTAACCTCCAATGGTGTTGATTTCGATGACCTTCTGGTTTTAACCGTGGAACTCTTTCAAAATCATAAGGACATTCTTGACCGATACCGCCGACGATATACTCACATCCACGTGGATGAATACCAAGACACCAACCATGCACAATATGTTATTCTGAAACTTTTAGCAGCCGAGAATCCCAATCTCTTTGTGGTCGGCGACGAGGATCAAAGCATCTACAGTTGGCGGGGCGCCGAATTAAACAACATCCTGGATTTTTCTAAGGAGTTTCCGCATGCCCAGGTTGTCCGATTGGAACAGAATTATCGAAGTACGGGAAACATCCTGAAAGCCTCAAATAGCCTTGTTGCCCACAATCAGAAACGCCTCGGGAAAACACTCTGGACCGCTGCGGAAGATGGGGAACCCGTTCTTTTCAAAGAAACGGAAGATAGCGAAGCCGAAGCCGCGTATGTTGCCGAAGAAATAAGCCGCACTCGTGACCAATTCGGAAGCACGGCGGTCTTGTTCCGCACCAATGGGCAGTCGCGTCTTGTGGAAGAAGCCCTGAGAACACACAATATTCCCTATGTCGTTATTGGCGGCATACAATTTTACGCCCGAAAAGAGATCAAAGACATTACCGCTTACCTACGTCTGATCACCAACCCTCATGATGACGTCGCTTTACGAAGAATCATAAATGTTCCCCCGCGAGGTATTGGAGAAATCACTTTAACCCGACTCGAAGAATATGCGCGAGAAAGAAATTTGTCGTTGCTCGCTGTGTTGCGAGAAGCCGAATCCGATCAGACGTTCAGTTCACGCATGCGGGAAAACTTCACCAATTTCGTCCACCTCATTGATGACCTGGCGCTCATGGCACGCAATGAACAGAAGGTTAGCCCCATTGTAAAGACGTTATTGGAACGAATCGGGTACCGGGAATACGTGATGCGGACAGAAGGTTCTGGCGAACAATCGCGGGTGGATATCGTTGACGAATTTTTCTCGTCATGCGTTCAGAGGGACGATAAAAACCCAAACGGAGGGTTGGCTTCGTTTCTCCAAGATTTGGCGCTCATGTCCGACTTCGATACTTGGGACACGCAAACGCCTGCTGTAGCGCTCCTCACCTGCCACGCCGCCAAAGGCCTTGAGTTCGACCAGGTATTCTTGATAGGTTTGGAAGAGGGTTTGTTGCCTCATGCTGCCTCGGCGGATTGCGGCGAGGCGCTGGAGGAAGAGCGCCGGCTGTGTTATGTTGCCATGACGCGCGCCCGAAAACGCCTTGTCCTCACTGCAGCGCGCAGACGACTTCAATATGGCGATTGGCGCGATTCCGTTAGGTCACGATTTGTCCATGAAATTGCGACATGCGGACTACTGAAACAGATTGACGACACTCATGAAACAAGAGACGCTCAGAACCAAGAACCTACAACGGCAAAGCCATTCGCTCCCCACCAGGCGCGGAGCGACCGCTTGGCGACGGATATTTGCTCTCAGTTACGGACCGGAGTGCGTGTGCGCCACGCAAAGTTTGGAATGGGGGTCGTCATGTTCACCAGTGGATCCGGTAAAAACCTCAAGGCGAGAATAAAGTTTGTAAACGGGAAAAGCCGCGATTTCATGGTGAGTTATGCTCCCATCGACGTCATTGAAGGAGACGGGCAGTGAACCTGGATGATCTACGTAAGCGTATCGACGAGTGTGACTTGGAAATTCTCCGTCTGCTCAACGAACGAGCACGTTGCGCGCTGGAAATTGCCGAGATCAAACGCGTCCAGAATACGGCTTTTTATGTGCCAGAACGTGAAAAGGCTATCTTCGACCGATTACGCAAGTTTAACGCAGGACCTCTTCCTGATGCCGCCGTGAAAGGAATCTACCGCGAGATCATCAGCGCCGTGCGCGCGTTGGAGCGCCCCGTCAGCATTGCTTTTTTCGGAGCAAAAGCCACCTTCACCCACATGGCTGCCTTGCGACTTTTCGGTTCTCATGCCGAGTACCACCCGATGCCGACGATTGACGATGTGTTTACAGAAGTCGAGCGAAAACGCTGCGACTATGGGGTTGTACCCGTAGAAACCGCCAGCGGCGGAGGGGTGAGCGACACGCTCGACCGATTTATTGTCTCCGACTTACACATCGTGAATGAAATTATGATGCATATTAAGCAGAATCTTCTTTCTAACACCCCGTTCGAGTTGATCAAAAGGGTGTATTCGAAAAGCCAAGGGTTTGTTCAGTGCAGAAACTGGTTAAAGGCGAATCTTCCAAACGCCGACCAGATTGAAACCAGTAGCACGGCAGAAGCCGCGCAAATTGCCGCAAATGAAGAAGGCGCCGCGGCGATCGCAAGTGAATTGGCGGCAGAACTGTATAATATTAAAATCTTGGTGCCGGGCATAGAAGATGCCGCAAACAATTTTACGAGGTTTTTCGTAATCGGACACCAGATGTCGAAACGAACCGGACAAGACAAGACATCTATCCTTTGTGCCATAAAGGATCGACCGGGAGCGTTGTACTCATTACTTAACCCGTTAGCTTCCCGAGGAATAAACCTGACAAAAATAGAGTCAAGGCCTTCACAAAGAAAGGCTTGGGAATATGTGTTCTTCATTGACATGCTGGGACATGTTGAAGACCCTAATCTCAGGGAAGGACTGGAGGAAGTGGCTGCCTTCTGTAAAGAAGTAAAAATATTGGGTTCCTATCCGCGGGGCGAACTGGAAGAGTAATTCTCCTTATGTTCACCCGGAAAACGCACTTTAGTCAATGGAATGGAGGTTACTGTGAGTAAGAAAACGGCTGTGATTATAGTGTTTGTTTTGGCCATTGCGGCTGTTGCCTTCGGTTTCTGGTATCAGTTCATGCCTGCTCGTCTCACCAACGAGACTATCCGCGAGGCCCTTTCGGCGACGGAACGTCTGGAAAAAGAACCTACGGCGAATCCTCAAGAAGAAGAAAAAGAAGAGGTTCCAACCCCGGGGCCGAATGAAGAAGTGAAGTATTTCCGCGAATTATCCGAACCTCCTACGGACCCCGCCGGGGGAGTACCGGAAAAGTTCTTAGTCCGTTACCATTGTTCCAATGGCGATTTTGTTGCGGCTTTCTATCGGGATTGGGCGCCCCACGGTGTTGCGCGACTATACGAACTAGTCAAAGAAGGCGTTCATAATGAGGCGAGGTTTTATCGTGTGTTGCCTGGATTTGCCGTGCAATGGGGTATCCCAGCAAAACCTAGCCAGATTGCTAAATGGAAAGAGGCTTTCATCGAGGATGACCCACCGAACAATCAATCCAATGTCCGAGGCAAAATTACATTTGCACAATCCGGCCCCAAGACCCGAACTATGCAGCTGTTTGTTAACTTGGGAGACAACTCCAAATCACTGGATTCTAACGGCTTTGTCCCGATCGGCGAGGTAATTCACGGAATATCAACGTTGGATTCTATGAACGCCGAATATGCCGAGGAACCCATTAAAAAACTGAAAGAGATCATGACGATGGGCAATCTGTTCCTCGAACAGCAGTATCCAAACATGGACTTCATCAAAAAAGCCTCGTTTGTTGTGGAGTCCGATGCTTCTGACCCACAAGCAAAACCCATTATTGCAAAAAAAGAGACCGTCAAAGCGGGGGTGTTCGGTGACGCTGTTGTTTCCGCGGATTCCCAAGATGCAGACAAAGAAATCCTCTACTTCCGCGAACGTACAGAGCCTCCAACGGATGCGAAAGGCAATCCGCCGGACGTATTCATGGTTCGGTTCAAGACATCAAAAGGTGATTTCGTCGCCAGCTTCACCAAACGTTGGGCACCCCATGGTCACGAACGCATGTATCAATTGGTACGAGACAAAGTATTTAATGGTGCCAAGTTCTTCCGAGTTGTGCCCAATTTCGTCGTTCAATTTGGAATACCGGCGAAACCCGATATCGGAGCTGAGTATCGCGAAGCGCCCATCAAAGATGACCCCGTAATCGAATCAAATACACGCGGCACAATCTCCTTTGCGGCTGCCGGTCCAAATACGCGAACGATGCAAATCTTCATTAACTACGGCAACAACTCCCGTCTCGATAACATGGGGTTTTCTCCAATTGGCAAAGTGAATTATGGGATGGAAGTTGTGGATGCGCTAAATTCGCAATATGGTGAACAGCCCGCGCGGTATCAGCGAGAAATCATGATGCGAGGAAATGAATTCCTGGACGAACGTTTCCCCGGCCTTGACTACATTAAGGAAGCAGTTTTCGTCGATTTGTCTACACCCAAAGATCCCGAAGCAAAACCGTTGGTATTTAAGTCTTCCGTCGCTCTGGAAGTGCTGACTCCCAAAGAAAAGGAAGCGAAGGAACAGGCTGAAAAGGATGCCGAGTCTCAGAAACAGACCGAAAGCACGAATAATCAAGAGCCGCAGAATCAACAGCAGGGATCAGAGACAACACCCTAGCTACAGGTAGCGGCAAGAAACACGCCCGCTTAACGTAACGCCGCGGGAATCAGGCTGCGGAAATAGGAAATCGGCTTTTCGCCTTTCTCTGGTTCAAAAGCGATTCCAAGCTCGTTCAAAAGCACACCTTCGGCAAGGCGAAGGTCGACTAGAGCTTTTTCGTATGCAATGATTGACTGGGTCTCTTGTACTTGCGCCACGGTTAAGTCGCTTTGCACCCGCAGTACTTCGAAACTAGACGTCATTCCCAGCTTGAGCCGCTGCTCTTCCGCCGCCACATTTGTTTCCTGAAGGGCACGCGCTTGACGGTTGCTCTCCACGAGGATGCGTGTGGTAGCCACATTTCGCAAAGCGACACGAAGGCTCAACATGATGTCCTGTTTCACTTTCTCCAGCCGTTGCTCTGCCTCCCTCTTTTCCAGCAACGCACGATGATACGCACCCCGCGCCGCACGGTTCCCAATGGGAACCGAGCCTTGAACACCAACCGTATATGAGTTATCTCGTCGCTCTTGGACCCCCTCGAAGACATCGGAGGGATAATGTCCTCGCCCTCCCTGACTAACGCTACCCTGAACATCCAACCGCGGCAAAAGATTGTTTTCTGCCCGTGCTAGTTCAATTTCCGCCTGTTGGATGGCCAATTGCGCTGAATGTATCTCGGGACGGTTTTCCAAAGCCAACGCAAGGCTCTTTTCCTCGTCTAATTCCACATCCCGAAGCGTCGGCTGATCCGTAGGGATGATGTTCACCGGAGAAAGCACGTCTTGGGCGCGCAAATTCATGAGATTTTTCAAGGCATCCGCCGCGTTACGGGCTTGGGTCCGCGCTGAAATGAGGTCGCTTTGTCTGGAGGCAACCCCAGCTTTGGCTTGCGTCACATCAAGTGCCGAAGCCATTTGCAACGCATACCGCTTCTCGTTTACATCCAGCAAACGCTCTGCACTGGCGAGGGCTTCTTCACGCACCCGCACCCCTTCTACAGCGCCGACCAGGTCCCAGTATGCCTTGATAACATCTGCCAAGGTGGTCATCACTTGGCCGCGCAACTGGTCTTCGGCTTGCAAGCGTGCCGTTTTCGCCCGCCGAATATAAGCCAGATTCGCCGAGGGACCCATGCCCCGCAACAACGGTTGGGAAAGAGTCAATGTTAACCCACCGCTCCATTCTTCAATGAATCGGTTGTAGGTCGTTTCCTCTTTACTCATGTTCAGAGTGACGTTGTAGACAGTCCCCCAGCCTAGTTTTCCGCTAATAGAGGTATCTCCCGACGTACGGTACAAGTCCAGTGTACTCACACCGCCGTACGTTCTTATTTCAGAAGAGGTCTGCTGCTGGGCTCGGATGTAGGTGGCACTGCCCGACAAAACAGGGTCAAATTCCCCGCGAGCCGTCATGATGTCCGCTTCTGCCTTCTGCGGGAGAAACTGGGCGATCTCGATGTCTTGGTTACGCTCAAGAGCCAAATCAATGCACTCGCGTAACGACATGCGCAACGTTTCACGTTTTTCTTCTTGTCGAACGGCTTCGTAAAGCTTCTCCAGGTGCACCGTGTCAAAGCGCAAGCGCAATTGAGTGTCTTCGTCTCTTTCGGGCAGAACGCTTTTTGACGGGTCGGCTTGTTCTGTAACAGAGGAAACTTCCGGCGAAGCCGGCTCCTGAAGTGTCTCCTGACTTGTTGCCTCCGGCGAAGGTTGAGACGAAAGCGGTACCTGTTCTGAAACAGACTCCGCAGGTGACAGCACCTTTTTGTCTTCTGAAAAAACGAGTCCGCTCGCGCAGAGAATCAGCCAACCCCAAAAGAGCACTCCTTTTAAACACCTGTTAGCGGATAAAGTCACTGATGTGTTCCTTATATTGAAACCCTGTAAACAGAATTACCGACCTCAAACACCCAAGAAAGAAGATAGGTTTTCTAAGACAATGGTCAGTCATGTGAGTGTACTACCGTGCTCAAAACGAGTCAAACCGAGCTACTCCACCTTACATATTCTGCCGAAAAAGGTCCTGTTGCCCCTTACGAAATTAGGCGTATAATAAAGACATCAAATCGTCTTCTCTAAGACATGTCGGGGAGAAAAACTAGAAAACAACCAAAGCGACAAAGGATTCAACATGACATCAAAGGAACGGGTGACCAGAGCCTTGCGCCGGTTGCCGGTAGACCGCGTGCCCGTATTCATGTGGTTTCATCCCTCGACCACACGCCGACTTGCCCAATTGCTCCAAATCCCGCCAACCTATGTTGGTGAAGCTGTAGGAAATGACATTCGTCAGACCTGGGTGAACAACAACTATGCCATGGAAGGCATCGTCCACGAAAATGAGGGTGATACTCACACCGATTTCTGGGGCATACGGTGGGTGAAAGAAGGCGAATTCAATCAGATAGCTTCCTTCCCTTTAGCTGAAATCAGTCCAGAGGAATTGCTCCACTATAGCTTTCCCACAGATCGCGTCGATTTTCTCGTACGACTTATGGAACCCGTTGTTACCGCAGCAAGAGACTACTTCATCGGGGTCGACGTCTCGCCGTGCGTTTTCGAAATGTACTGGCGACTACGCGGAATGGATCGAGCCTTGCTCGACATGGCGGAATACCCCGAAATTGCCGCCGCCTTCTTCGAACGCTGTGCGGATTTCGCGGCAACACTAGCAGACGAAACTATTAAAAGGTACCCGATAGACTGGCTATGGACCGGCGACGATGTTGCCGGACAACGAGGGCTTATTATGAGTCCGCAACAATGGCGAGACCTTATCAAACCGCACTTACAGCGCGTAGTACAAGAAGGCAAACGACGCGGGCTACCCGTCGCTTATCATTGTTGTGGCGCACTGCGTGAGATCATTCCTGACCTCATCGAAATCGGTGTTGACGTTTTGAACCCCGTTCAATGTCTATGCCCGGGCATGGATCCGGTGGAACTGAAACGCGAGTTTGGCAAGCAACTCACTTTCATGGGAGGCGTTGACACCCAACGACTTCTACCCGAAGCCACAGCCGAAGAAGTCCGCCGCGCCACAATGGAACTTGTCGAAAAAATGACCTCGGACGGCGGCGGATATATCCTGGCTGCAACACACACGGTGCCACCCGAAACACCTGATTCGAATATCTTCGCCCTTTTTGAGGGAGCTGGAATAAGCCAAGAGGAAATCTTTGATAAGGCAGCACAGATTCGCCAAAAGCTTTCAAGAACGGATTGCTAGACGTTCGTGCATAAGTTCCCAAATGACCCCATAGTGCACATCTGTCTTCCATCGTGATAAAATTACAAAAAGGGGTTTCGTCGTTTCCGACCGCTAAGGGCGGAGGCGAATATCATGCGTACAGAATTTGCAAAGTTACTGAAACTCATCCGCAAACAATTCCCAAATGCGGATCTCGATATAGTGCGCCGGGCGTACCGTGTCGCCAACGAAGCGCACCGCGGGCAAATGCGCCTTTCGGGCGACCCTTATGTTCTCCATTGCATCGAAGTCACTCGGATTCTGGCCCAACTTGGCCTGGATTTGACCACCTTGGCTGCCGCCTTGCTCCACGACGTTCTTGAAGACACCGCCGTCACGCGGGAACAACTCCGCGAACAATTTGGCGACGAAGTGGCCAACCTGGTGGAGGGCGTCACCAAGATCGGAGCATTGAACTTCCCCTCCGAAATAACCAGTCAAGAACAAAAACAAGCCATCAATTTACGCAAAATGCTGGTTGCCACCGCGCAAGATGTCCGCGTTATTCTCATAAAACTTGCCGACCGGTTACATAACATGCGGACTATTGAGTATCTCCCTCGTGAGAATATCATCCGCATCTCCCGTGAGACGCTTGATATCTATGCTCCGCTGGCGCACCGGTTGGGTATTGCCCGGTGGAAATGGGAACTCGAAGACCATGCTTTTCACCAACTTCACCCGGCAGAGTATAAAGAAATGGCGGCGCTTGTTGCGATGAAACGGCGAGAACGTGAGGCCTGGTTAGAAGAAACTTGCCGTTTCCTCGAAGAACGTCTTGCAGAAGCCGAAGTGAACGCCAGAGTAATCGGACGTCCCAAACACCTTTACAGTATCTATCAAAAAATGGTGCAGCAAGGGCGCGATTTCGACCAAGTCATGGACGTTCTGGCGGTACGGATCATTACCCAAACAGTCAATGAATGTTATAACGCGCTTGGCGTTGTTCATCATTTGTGGCCCCCGGTGCCGGGTAGATTCAAAGATTACATCGCGATGCCCAAAGTGAATATGTATCAATCGATTCACACGACGGTGATGCGGGAGAACGGCAGGCCGCTCGAGGTCCAAATACGTACAGAGGAAATGGACCGAACAGCGCGAGAAGGTATCGCAGCTCATTGGCTTTACAAGGAAGGCGCCGGAAAACAAGATCCCAAACTGGAAACGCAGCTCAAATGGTTGCGCCAAATGTTTGAATGGCTTAAGGATGCACAGAATCCTGAGGACTTGGTAGACAGTGTACGCCGGGACATGCACGATGCCGACGTCTACGTGTTCACACCGAAAGGCGAGGTGAAAGAATTGCCAAACGGGGCAACGCCGCTCGATTTCGCTTATGCTATCCATTCCGATATAGGACATCACTGCATCGGCGCCCGAGTCAATGGGAGGATGGTGCCCCTGCGGTACAACCTGCAGACGGGCGATGTCGTCGAGATTCTCACATCCAAAAACCAACACCCGCATCTGGATTGGCTCGAAATCGTCGTCACAGGAAAGGCACGCACACGCATACGACAAAAACTGCGCGAGATCGGCGAACTGGAGCCACTGGACAGCCAAATCAGAAGACACGTTGCGGACCTCGTACAACCCCAGCCCAAACCTCAGGTGTTCCACGAAGTTGACGACGCTACCCGATTAAAAATGATTCGCGTCGACGGCAAGAAAGGAATCGCCGTGGCGTTTGCAAAGTGCTGCAATCCTATGCCTGGACATCCCATCCTCGGATATGCTACGAAAGCTACCGGTATTACCATTCATCGCGCGGACTGCCGAAATTTTTCGAGTTCCAAACGCAATCCTGATCGCATCCTAGGTGCCACGTGGGCAGGTGATGACCATCTCGAGTTTGGCATGCGGGTTACTGCCGCTCAACGTCCCAATATGCTGGCGGATATCACAAATTCTCTCCGACCCATGAATATCAGCATTACACGGGCACAGTACCTGCCTGGAGAGAACGGAGACTGTCATTTCGAATTCGTGTTCGAAACCGCGGACAAGGAGAGCGTAGAACACGTCCGGCGAACGATTCGAACGGTCGTGGGTGTCAAAAACGCCGTCGTGGTGCCTCCCGACCGATTGTCTGAAAGCTCTACAAAGACATGAACGGATTTGAACTTGTCAGTTCGTTTCGCCCTGAAGGTGACCAACCCCACGCTATCCAACAGCTGGTATCCGGTATCAACGAAGGACACCCGCACCAGGTATTACTCGGGGTGACAGGCAGTGGCAAGACATTCACGATCGCCAACGTGGTCGCTCAAGTAAACCGCCCTACCCTAGTCATCGCCCCCAACAAAATTCTTGCGGCGCAGCTATACGGTGAGTTTAAAAGCCTTTTCCCAAACAACGCTGTTGAGTATTTTGTCAGCTACTACGATTATTACCAGCCCGAAGCCTATGTTCCCCAAACCGACACGTATATTGAAAAAGAAGCTTCTATCAACGATGAAATTGACAAAATGCGACACTCGGCAACCCAGTCCGTAATCACGCGTCGCGACGTGCTCGTTGTCGCGAGTGTTTCATGCATCTACGGCATCGGTTCGCCGGAAACATACCGTGCCATGCGCCTCGACCTATTCGCCCAACAGGCTATGCCCCGGCAGGAACTGTTGACTTCGCTGATTGCCATGCAATACGCACGCAATGATATTGACTTTCATCGGGGTACTTTTAGAGTTCGCGGAGATGTGGTAGATATATTTCCTGCGCACGAGAGCGAAACGGCAATTCGTATCGAGTTTTTCGGGGACGAAATTGACGGTCTTTATGAGATAGACCCGTTGCGCGGCATCGTGAAACGGCGGCTACGACGTATAACCATTTTCCCTGGAACTCACTATGCCACGACCCATGAAGGACTGCAAAAAGCCATCAAAGGCATCGAGTTCGAACTCGAAGAACGCCTAAAAGAACTTCGCGCCGCGGGCAAACTGTTAGAGGCACAGCGGTTGGAGCAACGCACACGATTCGATATCGAAATGCTCCGCGAGCTAGGTTATTGCAGCGGCATTGAGAACTATTCCAGACATTTGGACGGGCGTATGCCAGGAGAACCGCCTTTCACCCTGCTGGATTATTTTCCGGACGATTTTCTGACCGTAATAGACGAAAGCCATATCTCTGTGCCGCAACTCGAAGGAATGTATAAGGGAGACAAATCAAGAAAAGACAAACTAGTCGAGTATGGTTTTCGTTTGCCATGTGCTCGCGACAACCGCCCCCTGAAATTCAGCGAATTCGAAAAACGCGTCAAACAGTGTATTTACGTAAGCGCTACCCCAGGACCTTATGAACTCGAAAAAGCCGAAGGTCTCGTTATCGAACAAGTGGTTCGCCCCACGGGCTTGGTAGACCCAGAGGTAGAAGTCCGCCCAGCCGCCCATCAAGTAGATGACCTCATCCACGAGATTCGCAAGGTCGTCGAAAAAGGAGAGCGCGTGCTTGTAACCACGTTGACCAAACGAATGGCGGAAGACCTGACGGCTTATCTACAAGACATTCACATCAAGGTTCGTTATATGCACTCCGATGTCGAGACCCTCGAGCGTATAGAAATCGTGCGGAAGTTACGAGAAGGCGAGTTCGATGTACTCGTCGGCATCAATTTACTGCGCGAAGGACTAGATATCCCCGAAGTAGCGTTGGTCGCCATCCTCGATGCAGACAAAGAAGGATATCTGCGTTCGGAGCGCAGCCTCATCCAGACGTGCGGACGGGCAGCGCGCAACGTGCATGGAAGGGTGATTATGTATGCCGACACCATGACTGACTCCATGCGCCGCGCCATCGAAGAAATGAATCGCCGCAGGAAAAAACAACTCGCCTATAACAAGAAGCACAAGATTACGCCCCGTTCCGTAGAGAAACAGATCACCCACGTCATGCAAAGTATCCACGAGCGGGATTATGTAACTGTGCCAAAAGCCGCTGAGGCTGCCGAGCTATACGTACCCTCGTTCAACATAAAAAAGACCATTCAAGACCTGCGCCGAAAAATGAAAGAAGCCGCTGACCGTATGGATTTCGAACGAGCCGCACAATACCGTGATCGTATCCTTGAACTCGAGCGCCGCCAAATTGAAGAAGGCCTCTAACGTCTATGGTGCGTGCCCTGCCTCTTTCTTCATCAACCAAACTTCGGAAACCAAGGTACCCCAACCACCACAGTTCCGCCATATCTCCACATCGACTCGAGACCCTTCAGCTACCCCTGCGGATTTTTCCAAACGGATAGTCAGCTCGCCGTCTTGTGTCGCTTCTCGTGGAATGTCATATTCAAAAAAATCGCTCATTTGCAAAGGCAACTCCACATCTTTAGCAAGAAGAAAGTCATCTGCATAGATAGATTGACTCTTTTGGTTCATCCGACCGGCGTACCTCTCTTGGAACCAAGGACGAACAAAAGTGAAGCGCACTCGGTAGGACGCATTAGGGTCAAGTCCTCGATACTGGAATGTCACTCCTTGTTCTTCGTTCTGCGTGTAATGCATAGAACGCTGGCTTGGCCGGTTCCCTTCTGAAAGCATCCCCTGAACATAAGGCTGGCCGTGGTCATAGGGATATCCAAACACTACATGCGGAGCTGGGTTAAAGGTACCACAATTGTCATAAAACCCACCTTCCCCAGGATCTTCATACGCCACGATCATGCGCAAGAGTTCTCTTTTTTTTGTTTCAGAATCGGCGGCGCGTGCCCGCTCCAACTGCCGCTTGAGCCAGCCCAGCCCAACAAAGTCGTGATCGAGAAGATTGTAATAACCCTCGCTCCTCACGCCATACAGATCGTTGCTCTCGTCCCCCAGTCTGCCCGCCTCTTCTCGCAGGGCTTTCATCGATCCATCTTCGTAGGGTTGTTCGAACCACGGGAGCATCCCCTCGATCCCTTCATCATATCCTCCTGAATCCAAAACCTCCTGAACACGTGACTCGATCCGTTTCTGGAGAGCGAGTTGCCGACGAACCGCCAGCTGAATGTACTTGTCCAGCGCCGCCTTCTGCATAAACTCGCGCCACAACCAATTTCGTTTCATCAGATGATCGGGTATTTTGAGTCCCGCTTCCTTCACGAGTGCATAATATCGGTCGATGCCGTCTTTTTGTGGAAGAGGACAGTCCGGTTTCTCCTCAAGGTTCTCCTCCAACTGAAAAATCGCCTGAGCCATTAGAGGTGCGGCATCAGGACCAAACCACGTTTTGCAGTACTCCATAACCACATCTTCGATGGAAGTTTGCGGGGCCCACAACAGTCTTTGCCACATCCACTGGTTGAAATGGTCGTGAGTCCCACTCGAATGAGTAACATCTCCTATGCCATAGCGCAACGTTTCCCCAAACACCCACCGGTAATAGCGTGGCCACGCGTAAAATGTGAGCCGGTCATAAACCATGGTCAAGTACTGGTCAGGTCGCCGTTCGTAGATGAAATGATTCCAATGTGGCGGTTGATCCCCGTTCCGGTCTGCTCGCGGATACATTTGCACGTAACCATATTGGGAATAGCGCCAATGGGTGACTTCGTTGAAAAACACAATGTCCTGTTGCGGAGGCAGCTGGTGCAAAATCTCTTTTAAGTAACGGTCAAAAGGACCAAAACCAGGATAACGGAAAAGATCCATGCGGTGCGTTTGGCGATGGCCAGGCTGCCACGACATGGCATCAGACCCAGGGCCGTAACAAAACGCACGCAACCAAGGTCTGGGCTTTTCTTGTAGATACTGAAAAATCGCGATGTCGTCATCATTGTCAAACTTTTGATTGGTCACAAATATCTGAGCATCCGGAATGTACCGATGCACAATCTCGGCCATGTCTTCACAAAGATGAATATACGTTTTCCCGTACGGGTCACAGGCGTCACATTCACACCCCCCACCATCTCCCCCAACAAAGCGCACATAATCGTAAGGGATCGATGCTCGAAAATGTTCTTCGCATTTCTTCAGCAAGGCTTCACGAGCAGCAGGGACAGAGGGACACAAATACCCCGTACGTCCTATCGATTCTTTCGCTTGCCATTCGGGAGGTCCATCTCCGGCATTGGGGCAATAATGCACCAAGGTTTTTAGATCAAACGATTTAATGTAGACATAAAGTGCGTCATCACGGGGCAGAGTGCTTACTTCAAATGTGTTAGCCCCTGCCAAAGCGCTGTCCATAATATCCCGTTTCGTCTCTTCTTTCGTCCATGGACGCACCTTGGCTTTCGTCAGCGCAACGCCGCTTTGTCCAAACTGCGTTCCACGAATCTCAAAGGCAGGTGCCGTTCGAACATGCAGTGAGGAAGGAATCCTTACCATCCACTCTCCAAACGTCATTCTACGCAACAGTTCCCCCGCAGCATACAGCACGCCCCGCAAGTCTACTCCTGCAGCGACAACGCGGTTCCTCCCCATCCCCGGATCAACAAGAATCAAAAAGCCTTCGGGACCCGGATCACGTTCGTCCAACGGCTTTACTCGCTTGGTTTCTAGTAGCTTAGCAATCTCGGTGTGATGATCAGGAATGCCGAGGTAAATAGCCAAATCCGTCTCCCTTATTTCTGACAGTTCTGAAATAGGTGCCACGTGAACATCCACAGAACTCGCCTCAACAATACGCTCTCTAAGAAGATCAGCGACGTTCTTTTCTACCGGCGTTGCGTCATCACCCAAACAGATCCGAATGTTTGAAAAACCGGCACCAGGAGGATCTGAACTTCCCGATAACAGAACATGGAGGAGGACCGGAAATACGAGCAACATAGAGACTTCTCCTTTTTCTCACAGCATATCCGCAAACGCACCGAATCCATGTTATAGCAAAAACACGAGCAGCAGAACATATATTGTTCCCCGCCAGCCGCATAACTGGTATGCTATTGTAGCGGACATCGTCCAGAGTAAAAGAAGAAACAAAAGGTTCCAAAATGGATTTAACTATTGGTACACGAGGCAGTCGGTTAGCGCTGGCGCAGAGCGAATGGGTGAAGACTCGGTTAGAAGAAATGTTTCCCGACATTCGCATCACGTTGTGTCTTGTCGAAACTTCGGGTGATAAAGATAGTACATCGCCGCTGGCACAAATCCCCGTTTTAGGTGCATTCACGAAAGAACTCGACCGGGGACTCCTCCAAGGGGTATTTGATTTGGCAGTACACAGCCTGAAAGATGTGCCTTGCACTTGCCCCGAAGGTATCTTAATGGGCGCGATTCCTGAACGGGAGGATCCTTCGGATGCCTTTTGTAGTCGCACAGGTATGCCCTTTTCTGCTATGCCCAAGGGTTCCGTCATCGGGACAAGCAGCCCGCGACGACAGGCTCTGCTACGGCTAGCCCGTTCTGATATTTATGTGCAAGACATGCGTGGGAATGTCGATACGCGGCTCCGAAAGCTTTATGAACTGAAATCTTGTGACGCCCTCGTCCTCGCATCGGCGGGATTAAGACGTCTGAAGTTGAGTCATCACATTACGGAGTGTTTTCCTCCCCAATCATGGCCTGGAGCACCCGGACAAGGCGCTTTGGCGGTTGCGGTCCGCTCCGATAACTGGGATGCGCTCTCGGTAGTGCAGATGCTTGAACATCCGCCTACGCGATGTTGCACGACAGCGGAAAGGGCGGTTCTTGCCGCCTTAGGCGGTGGATGCAAGTTGCCGCTAGGGGTGTTCGCCCAAACAAACAACGAGACCATCGAAGTCTATGCGGTCTTGATCGATCAGGATGGCAAAAGAGCCATTCGTGTCCAAGGACATGGAAAAGTGGGCGACCCGGTTGGAACAGGCAAGCGTGTTGCGGATAAGATACTGGCTGAAGGTGGTTCCGCGTTGCTAGATGAACTATTTGCAGAATGACAAGTAGCCCATGACATCAAAACCTACAGAACATACTTCAACATCTTGCGGTATCGTTTGGCTCGTAGGCGCGGGCCCCGGCGATCCAGGGCTAATCACGGTTCGAGCGTTGCGCTGCATCGCTGAAGCCGACGTGATTGTCCATGATTTTTTAGCAAACCCTATATTGTTAGAACATGGCCGACCTGACGTTCCACGTATATGTGCCGGAAAACGTGCGGGCAGTCACGCCATGCCCCAAGAAGAAATCAACGAGCTACTCGTACGCCTTGCATCCGAAGGCAAGCGGGTATGTCGCTTAAAAGGAGGAGATCCCTTCCTCTTTGGTCGAGGCGGCGAAGAAGCCCTGTATCTCGTACAACATGGCATTCCCTTTGAAGTCGTGCCCGGGGTCACCTCAGCCCTGGCGGTTCCTGCCTATGCCGGCATTCCGGTAACACACCGTGGCATAGCCCCGTCGGTACATATCGTCACAGGGCACGAAGACCCTTCCAAACAGGAAGGCAGTGTTGATTGGGACGCGTTGGCCGCTTCGACATCTAGCACGCTGGTTTTCCTGATGGCACGGCGCCAGGTCCGAACAATAGCCGACCGACTGATTGCCGGCGCCTGGCCCCCTGAGACCCCCACCGCCGTGATCGCGAATGGAACCTTACCAACTCAAAAGGTGGTCTTGGCTACTTTGGCTACCATTGCCGATCTCGTCGAATCAGAGATAAATGATTCCCCCGCGCTGCTGGTTGTGGGAAAGAGTGTCGCACTCTCCAAGCAGCTCCGCTGGGTAGAAAAAAAACCTCTGTTTGGTAAACGCATCGTCGTTACCCGTGCGAGAAAACAGGTCTCCGAGTTGGCGGCTCGATTAGAGGCTCTGGGAGCAGATGTTATCCAATGTCCCGCAATACAAATTGAAAGCATGGCACACACGAAAGAAATGAGTGACGCTGTCCGCGCCCTAGCAGAAATGGATTGGGTTGTTTTCACGAGCGTCAACGGCGTCGAAACGTTTTTTAGCGCGCTAGCGAACAACGATCTGGATGCGAGGGCTCTTGCCAACTGTTGCGTCGCTGCAATCGGCCCATCGACTGCGGAACGACTGCAAGACTTCGGCATCCGTGCTGACCTGACACCCAAAGAGTTTGTAGCAGAATCCCTTCTTCGGAGTTTAGAAGAGCGCGGCTCTCTAAAAGGACGCCGTTTTTTGTTACCCCGTTCCGATCTCTCACGACCGGAGTTGTCTGATGGCTTGCATGCCGCAGGAGCAAAGGTTTGTGAGGTGACCGCCTACCGAACCATCGAAAAGGCTTTCATCTCTGACACATTGCTCAACCAATATCGACAAGAAGAAATTGATCTCACGGTTTTCACAAGTTCCTCGACCGTTCGTGGGTTCGTGCTGTCAATACCCGAAGAAGATCGACCAGCCATCCTAGCCAAGATGAGAGCCGCGAGCATTGGCCCCATAACCTCGGCAACCTTGCATAAGTTCAACGTGCCTGTTGTAGTAACGGCAAATCCCTATACAATTCCGGCACTTGTCGATGCAATCACCCAATATTTCCAAGAGTCTGATCAGGGAGGTTCAGTCTAATGGGTTTCCCTCAAATACGAATGAGAAGGCTTCGTTCCCGTGTCGCTCTGCGCCAAATGGTACAAGAAACCAGACTCTCACCCACCGACTTCGTCATGCCTCTTTTTGTTTGCCCAGGTCAAGACGTTCGGAGAGAAATCTCGTCCATGCCCGAACAATACCAGTGGTCCGTTGACCGCATAGCCGAAAAAGCCCAAGAAATTGCAGAAGTCGGCGTGCCTGCTGTTCTCTTATTTGGAATTCCTGAGAGTAAGGACGCCCTCGGAACACGTGCCTACGCAGAAGACGCAGTCGTCTGCCGCGCTGTGGAGAAAATCAAAACCCGATGCCCCTCACTGATCGTTATTACCGACGTCTGTCTGTGTGAGTACACGGATCACGGACATTGCGGCGTCATAAAAACAGATCCGTCTGGACGTCCCTATGTAGACAATGACGCCACGTTAGAACTGTTGGCACGCGAAGCATTGGCATATGCTCGCGCCGGCGCTGACATCGTCGCCCCGTCCGATATGATGGATGGACGAGTAGGAGTTATAAGAAAACAACTCGACGAAAACGGCTTTCATCACGTCGCTATCATGGCATACAGTGCCAAATATGCCTCCGCTTTTTATGGACCTTTTCGAGAGGCAGCGGACTCTGCTCCCCAGTTCGGCGATAGAACCCAGTACCAGATGGATCCCCCTAACCTCCGGGAAGCACTCCGCGAAATCGCGCTTGATATTGAAGAAGGCGCTGATATCGTTATGGTGAAGCCTGCCCTTGCCTACTTAGATGTGATACGCGCGGCGTCGGATCGCTTTGATATACCCCTTGCCGCTTATCAAGTCTCGGGAGAATATGCCATGGTAAAAGCAGCCGCCGCACGCGGATGGTTAGACGAAAAGCGCGTAGGACTTGAAATCTTAACAGCGATACGACGTGCCGGTGCCAAAATCATTATTACCTATTGGGCGGAAAAAGCAACAGAATGGCTCAACACAAATTCTGGGTAATTGGAAAAGGACGACCAGATGAATTTCCAAAAATCAGAAGAACTGTATAAACGCGCAAACAAGGTCTTAGTAGGTGGAGTGAACAGCCCCGTCCGCGCTTTTAAGGCGGTGGGCGGATATCCTTTCTTTGTTGCTTCGGGCAATGGCGCTTATATCACCGACGTAGATGGCAATCGTTTCATCGATTATGTCCTCTCTTGGGGCCCTCTTATTTTGGGGCACGCCCATCCCGATGTAGTCGCCGCAATTCAAGAGGCATTGAAAAGAGGGTCGAGCTTTGGAATCCCTACAGAAGCGGAAATTCTTTTAGCGGAAAAGATCCGCCGCCACTTTCCCTCCATTGAAAAACTCAGGCTGGTCAATAGCGGCACAGAAGCCGCCATGAGCGCCATCCGTCTAGCGCGGGGTTACACCGGCAGAAACCTGGTCGTGAAGATCGAAGGTTGCTATCATGGTCATGTCGATGCCTTGCTGGTAAAGGCGGGAAGTGGATTAACCACTTTCGGCGTCCCGACCAGTCCGGGAATTCCCACGGAACATGCTCGTTCCACCCTGACAATACCCTATAATGACTTGGCCGCCGCTCAGATGTTAGTTGAGTCGGCACCAAAAGACATTGCTTGTTTTATTCTAGAGCCTGTGCCTGGAAACATGGGTGTCGTCCTTCCCCAACCGAATTATCTGCAAGAACTGCGTGCTTTGACCGAGAAACATGGAATCCTCCTCATCTTCGACGAGGTCATGAGCGGTTTCCGCGTATCCCTCGGGGGTGCCCAACAACGGTACGGCGTCGTCCCTGATATCACGATTTTGGGCAAAGTGATTGGCGGCGGGTTACCCGTAGGTGCCTATGGCGGTAGAGCGCCTATCATGGATATGCTTGCCCCTGTGGGTCCCGTTTACCAAGCCGGCACGCTTTCTGGAAACCCCCTAGCGACAGCAGCGGGCATTGCTACGATTTCGATTTTAGAATCACCCGGTGTCTTCGAGTCCATAGAAGCGCGCATGACCACGCTTTTCCGAGAATTGGAGGGGATCGTGCGTAAAACAGGGATCCCTGTTTACACGACGCAATCGGGTACCATGGGTTGCATGTTCTTTCACGATGGTCCCGTACGGAATTACACTGACGCTGTTGAATCAGATACGGCACGGTATGCAAGTTTCTTTTGGAAAATGCTCGAGGCGGGAGTCTATTTGGCACCGTCACAGTTTGAAGCCATGTTCATGAGTCTCTGCCATACGGAACTAGAGATTGAAAAGACCTTAGAGGCTTCTGAAAAGGCTTTTGCAGAACTGTCATAGTACTGCGGTTGTTGTAAACCCACCCACGACGAAAGGAAACATCCATGGGCTGGTTTCCTATGTTTTTGAAAATAACCGATGCGCGGTGCCTCGTAGTGGGAGGCGGCAAAGTGGCCTACCGAAAAGTCGAATCACTCTTGCACGCCGGGGCATCTATCGAAGTGTTGAGCGCCGACTTTTGCAAAGAGTTGGTGCAGATTGCTGAAGCAAATCCGTCGCGGATCCAAATGGAGCGTGGCACGTATACATCCCGTGACTTGTCTATCTATCAACTTGTGATCGCAGCGACGGATGACCCGCAAACCAACCGTCTCGTTTATGAAGACGCTCAGCGCGCACGGGTACTCGTAAACGTAGTTGATGTCCCTGAATTGTGCACAGCACAAGCCGCAGCCGTAGTTCGGCGTGGCCCTTTACAGATAGCCATACACACCGGTGGAGAGTGCCCCGCGCTTGCCGCGGCAATTCGGCAAGAACTAGAAAAGCTCTATCCCACTTGGCTGGGAGATTTTGCGGAAGCACTTGGCGAGATACGACAAGAACTTTTAACCCTCTGTCCGGATTCCCAACATCGTAAACGTATTCTTCAGACATTGGCTGACACAAATGTACGAGATAACTGTCGACACCTCTCTCGCCCACAGATGATGAACTATTTGTCTGCGGAAATGCACCGGTTGCTTAAAAATACGTAAGAAGCAGCCACTTTAAACCAAATGCCGTGGCATAGAGACAACAGCCCGCATCATTGAAGCAACCTAAAGAAGATCATGCAGCTGGCAATGTCTGCCAATCGGGCAGTTCCACCAGCAAAATGTCGTTACTTCCCCAGTAACTTGAATTAAAAACGACTGCCTTGCTATCCGGAGTAAACGATGGGTGCAAATGGGTATCAAATCCCGGTTTGCGGTGTCCTTGAGAAAGAAGTCTTCGTTCGCCGTCTTGAATACAGATGAGCCATAAGTTCCCATCAAAGTCATCTGCCACTGCCCAACGGCCATCGGGACTGCCGTGAGTATGCCATGCCGGAAATTGACCGTGAACTTTCGGAGTCCCCGTTTCCAGATCGGCACTTACAACACCGTGTGGAAGATTGCGGTGCACTTCGTCATAGGGCCACACCGTAAAAATTGCTCGGTCTGCTCCCCACCACACCTCATGCGTAACCCATTCGTCATACGTCTCCTTGTAAAAAGGTTTGAGGCCAGAGCCATTGCGGTTGACCACCCACATGCGTTGCGGGGCGTCTCCACCTGTTTCATGACAAAACATGACCAAACCAGGACGAACAGGATTTGCCTGCACATGTCCCACTTTGAAATCAACTTCAACAAACACCTCAAGTTTAGGAGCAAGCAAATCGAGGTACACAATTCCCCAACGTCTGTCCGGCTCTACGACAACTCCCGTGTAGAGTGACTTTTCGTCGGCATCCAGCGACATACTAATTGGATGAAGACCTGCCCAATCTGACAATTCCGCCACCAGATTCTCTTCACAGTCTCTGCTCGAAATATCTTTAGAGAACAACGTCGAACCCCGCCTGAAATACAAGGTGTTATCTTTTCGCGACAATGTCCAATCGTCCGCACCTGTCGGCGTAGCGCACCAAATCTGACCGCTGGAAACTTCCAACACATGAGGAAGCGGTTTTCCAACGGTACGATCAGAAACGAACAAAAGGTGCCGCATTTGGAGACCCCACATGGGGTGCGTTTGATACACAACCTGATTATTCCCCTGCCCACTTACCAGTCGCCGAAGCACCGCACCTGTGCGCTCATCTTTGTAAGTATTAGTTTTTGACATGGATGATTTACCCTGTTGCCGCGACGACGCACAACCCACAACGATTGCACCCGCCGTCATCATAAAAGCCCGTCGGCTGACTTCTCGACCAAAATTAACCACGGACTGCCTCCGCAAAAACTACTTACTCTAGAACCCAGCTTCAAGATCACCCAGATTGATAAACGATTCTCCCTTGGACAATCTCGTCAGATTCTCTCCTACAGTCTGCAGAGCCCGTACTCTTGCTTCGTAGGTAGAGCCGGAGTAATGCGGCGTCATAATTACATTAAAATGATGTATGGGATACGAAAAAGGATAGCCACTTTGTGGCCGGTTGGAATCACTTCGGTAGACATCCAGCGCAGCCCCCGCCAACTTGCCGCTTTGCAGCGCTTCGAACAAAGCCTCCTCCACTATTAAAGAACCGCGCGCTACATTTACCAAATAGGAGCCGTCTTTCATCGCGTCAAACCTGTCTTTGTTCATCAGGTCATAGGTAGCGGGTGTGCCTGGAATACACAGAACCACATAATCGCATTCGGCCAAAAACGGATTCATGTCTTGCAACGTCGCCGTAAAAGATATTCCGAAACGTTGTCGGTCGATTCGCTCGGGGTGTCGAGCGATTGCCCCGATCTTCATTCCAAAAGCACGCGCACGAATCGCTATCTCTTTACCAATGTTACCAAAGCCAACCAACCCCAACGTGCTACCAAACAATTCACCCCCTATCGCGTGCTGCATACGCTTTGCCCTCAGTGCCTCGTTTCGATCCGCATGATAGGCGAGTTTTTCATGAAACTGGAACGCACGCCTTGTCAATGCAATCATGCACATGATGGTGTATTCAGCGATTGCAATGCTCATCGGATTCGCCCGCGCAACTGCGATGCCTCGCTCGATCAAAAGTTCGCGCAATCCCTCCCGCAATGTGGATTCGATGCCATGCCCTAACATATGGACCAGTTTGAGACGAGGCGCCGCTTCAACCACTTCTTTGCTGACAAAGCCGACCACAGCATCCACCTCGGCAAGCATGGCACGTAGGTCATCTATGTTATTTGATTGATCAAAATGCAGCGTCGCATTCGGTGGCCAAAGAGAAGACATGAGCGCCTTCTCCTCAGGAGTAGGAGAATAGCTCACCCAAACATGAATCCGTTCCATCGCAACTCCTCCGACAGATCTCAAAGGTTATAGCCCGCGAGCAAAAGTATCAAGCTTCCTCGTGACAAGAAAACGCATAACCTATCATTCGATAAATCAGTTTGGCGATAGTAAATTCCGAATGATGTTGCCCGGGAATCGGAGAGAGTTCGCTGACATCCACCCCGACAACCCTTCTTTTTTTACATAACGCCGCTAAAAAATGATCAAGCTGATACCATGTCAAGCCGCCGGGCTCCGGCGTTCCCGTCCCAGGCACCACGGAAGGATCAAGCACATCACAATCAAAAGTTATGTACACGTTCGGTCTTAAAGACGAAATGATTTCTTCCGCCCAGTCCTCTTTTTGGGTGTCCTTTCGAAAAATCTCGTGGGCATAAAAAATGGGGATCCGCCTTTGAGTAGCCACTTGGCTGTCCTCAACAGACTGGCTACGAATACCCACCTGAACCAAATGATCGTGAAAATCAAGAATGCGCGTAGCCGCACAAGCGTGATTCCACGGGTTATCCAGGTAGTCCGGACGGAGATCACTGTGAGCATCAAATTGAAGAACGGACACGTCCTGAAAGTAGCGGCAATGCGCCTTCACATTCCCGACCACGGAAGTGTGTTCCCCCCCGAGCAAAACGACCTTCTTTCCTCTTTTCAACAACGAATAGGTAATCTCGTAGACACGTGCGGCCACCGCCTCCCCGTCCATGTCACTGAAGTCAAACGGGGCTATCGTGCCAATTCCCTTTACAGCAAGATATGTTTCCTTTGCCAACACGGCATCATACAATTCGACCTCGTGCGACGCGGCAATAATTGCTTGTGGCCCTAAATACGACCCGCGTCCGTACGTAGACGTACTCTCATAGGGCACAGCAACGACGACAACACGTGCATCTTCGCCGGAATATTCTGCAGGAAGTCCAAGAAAATTCTGTTCTGTAGGCAAGAATGACAAAAGCATGCAACGATTCCTTAAAGGCACCTGTGCAGAATGCGGTCTTAATCTTCGAGACTTTTGAATGTGAAGAAAACATCTGCAGGCGGACAATTCATGGGATCAAGACCGCGACCGCTAACGCGGTAGTCCAAAGTCCCTTCTTGTTGCTTAGGGCGCTCTGAGTAATCTGGCGCGTTTTGAACAAAATACCACTGACCCGCCAGATCTCTCGTTTCTCATCCCAGCTTTTGTCCAAATCAAACTTGACGCCCATAACCGTCGCAAACATCTCTGCAGCCAGATCTTCTGCGTACTCTCCCGCCTTCCTGTGGGTTACGCCGAAGCCGTGGAATTCAGACAGATAACCAAACTGGTCGGGGTCTTTCGGGATAGCAACTCCGATACTTGCCGCTATCAAACGCCTTGGTTCATTCGTGGAAGCTTCCGCCATCACCACGTGCGTGACTTGACCGGGCTTGAGAAGTTTCAAGCCGGCATCTTTACTGACAATTTTACACTGGGGAGGCAAAATGCTGGAGACACGCACGAGATTCAAATGCGCAATGCCACAAGCACGCAACGCCATCTCGAAGCTCGTCAACTTTTCTGTATGCAGCCCTACACCTCTGGTAAAGAAAAGTTTTGTTGGCACATACATCTTTCACCCTCTCCTTTTCTGTGCGGTATAAAACCATGTCCCGAGAGACACTTCAACCCGCATGTCTATCCTGTAAATCCAACCCCTAACCTAACAACAACACAAAACCCATGCAATTTTGCAAATTAGAAAGGCATTTGTCAACGGATTTTTTTGGGGTGGCCACCAACCTGTTTGGGGCAGATTCGACGAACTTTTAAAAAAGGGTTCTGCAATCAGCTTTGCTGATAAGATTTCATGGTCTTTTCCACATAAATCCGCAACACCGCCATGTCGACAGGACGGATTCCTGATATCCGAGACGCCTGTCCAAAACTAGTCGGTCTAATTAATGACAATTTTTCTTTCGTTTCTCTAGGCAGCCCTGGCACCTTGAAGAAATCAAGTTCCTCGGGCAGCGGCATATTCTCCAGCGCGACGAATTGTTCTATTTCGCGTTGTTGGCGCTCAATATAGCCCTTGTATTTGACTTCAATCTCCACCTGTTCCCGCTCTTCCCAATGCAGCATTTCCGGCGGTGGTGACAACTGATGGATATGTTCCAGGGTCATTTGTGGACGGCGAAGTAATTGTGCCGCACTCTGAGGCTCCGCCAAAGGAAACTGTCCGATCGATTTCAAGAATTCATTAGTGTCTTGCGTAGGATTTATTCGGGTTTGTTCTAAACGAGCAATTTCCGAACGGATGCGTTCCAACTTGCGCCGGGTCCTTTCCACAAAACTATCCCCGGCGATTCCGTAGTGCGCCAGGCGCAAGTCCGCATTGTCATGTCTAAGAAGAAGTCGATATTCCGCCCTTGAAGTAAACAGCCGGTAAGGTTCGGTCACGCCACGCGTCACCAGATCGTCAATCATGACACCTATGTAAGCTTCATGCCTGCCTAAAACCAGTGGTGCTTCTCCTCTCAAAAAACGTACCACATTCAAGCCCGCGACGAGACCTTGTCCCGCCGCCTCTTCATAGCCCGACGTGCCATTAATCTGTCCCGCATGAAACAGTCCTCGAATGCGCTTGGTTTCCAGGCTAGGTTTCAGTTGCGTCGGGGGCACAAAATCATACTCCACCGCATACCCGGGCCGAATCATTTCCGCGCGCTCCAAGCCAGGAATAGAATGAAGCATCTGTTCCTGGACATCTTCCGGTAAACTGGTTGAAAGGCCATTTACATACACTTCAGCTGTTTGAAGCCCTTCAGGCTCCAAAAAGATGCGGTGGCTCTTTTTGTCGGAAAAACGAAAGACCTTGTCCTCAATGCTCGGACAATATCGTGTGCCTGTTCCGACAATTTTGCGCGAAAACAACGGGGAACGGTCCAGATTCCGTCGAATGATTTCATGCGTTTTTTCCGTTGTCGTCGTCAACCAACAACAAACCTTGTTCGGGGAAAAATTTTCACGCGGCGTCCGAAAGGAAAACGGACGGGGATTTTCGTCGCCCGGCTGCGGCTTCAGTTGCGAATAGTCGATACTTCGCGCATGAATACGTGCGCACGTACCCGTCTTGAGTCGCCCCACCTCAAAACCTAGTCGACGATAGGAATCAGAAAGCCCAAGAGCGGGCATGTCCCCTGCTCTGCCGCCAGGACAGTCCACCATCCCAAAATGGAGTTTGCCCCCCAGAAAAGTACCCGCGCAGACGACTACCGCTTTGCAAGTGATTTCGGTGCCCAGAGCCGTACGAACACCGATGACATAGTCACCATCAATCAAAAAATCTTCTACCAAAGCTTGACGCAGCGACAAGTTCTCCTGCAGTTCGCAAACCCGCTTCATGTCATATTGATAGGCAGTACGATCAACCTGCGCCCTCGGGGAGTGAACAGCGGGACCTTTGGAACTGTTTAGCATTTTGAAATGGATTCCCGTGCGGTCTGTGCACAGAGCCATCTCCCCGCCCAAGGCATCAATTTCTCGGACAACTTGACCCTTTGCCACCCCGCCTATCGCGGGATTACAAGACATCTTCGCGATGGAATCCACTTGAGATGTGACAAGCAAGGCGCGAAACCCGGAACGTGCGACAACCAACGCCGCTTCCACGCCCGCGTGCCCTGCGCCTACAACTATCACATCAAAATCACATGCGGTCATAGGTCCTTTGTCAAAACCTTTTTTGTACGTCGTGATCCAAACCTTGGTTCGTGCTATTCTGATTCGGTAGAGATCTATTTTCACATAACAGAAAGGAGTCTTCAATGGGCGTCAAGAAAAGGCAGATCATAGCGGTTGCTCTTTTAGCAGCGTTAATCGTCTTCGGAAGCACGCGGTTCCTGCTACTCAAGGCTGGTTATCGCGACGAAGAAGCTTCACTGAAAGAACGGGTAAAAGAATACGAGCAGCAATTAGCCGCTATTCTCACGGAGCATGGTATAAATGCGAACGACTTCAGTATTACAACTCGATTCTTCATTTATCCCGAGTTTTACGTTTACGGCGACCCAGTGGGGTTACAAAAGACCACGGTGAAATTCAAAGACAAATCAGGCAAGGAACACGTCCTCAGCGAAACCCGAAAAGGTTGGTACCATGACGGAACTTGGACGGGGGTTCTACCTCCCCGGCTAGATTATAAATCCCTCGAAGAGCAACTCCGTGACGCGGTGTCATCGTCGTAGAACGTGTGCTAGCCGTTGGGAATGCGGTGCCGTCTCCGGCCACATTACTCAAAAAGACCAGCGCTACGGGGGTCTTTTCCCCGTAGCGCTGATCGACCCTACGTGAGGCGATTCGATCGCGTTAGTTCAGTGGCGGCGAGCTTGCCGTAGGCGCTGAACCATCAGCGGTGAAACGAATCACACCCGACTCGTCCACGAAGTACTGCCGATAACCCGTTCTACCAACAGCCTGCGGGATGCCCGTGCACGTGTAAGCCGGCAATGTGGTCGCGCTACCCAGAGTCACAGTAACTGTGAAGTTGTAACCGTGTTTCGCGCCAGCGCCCAAAACCGCATCGATAAACGGCGGGGTGGTACCGGCACCGTCCGGGTTCGCTAACTGCGCCATAGTCACCTACCCCATCAGCGTCAGCGTCAACAAAGCCCGCTGTCTGGAAACCTACCTCACCGGTAGAAATGATGCGCATAGCGCCGGCCGCATTTGCCTCATTCGCACTCATGCGAGAACGAAGCAAGTTCGGTATTGCGATTGCCGCAATAATCGCGATAATCGCTACCACAATCATCAGCTCAATCAACGTGAAACCTTTAGTTTTCATACTCAAACCCTCCTAGTTGCTTCCTTTGAAACAATCCGACTGGCAAACCTTTATTGCTGCCGGACACGTTCGTTCAACTTTCTGTTTTAGATGAGAGCAACCCGCGTGCCGAATGATTAATAAAAACATAAACCATTATTTTACAATGACTTACGTCATTTTCTCCGTTTCGACTCTTACGGAAACTGAAGGAAACGTGACGACACGCACGATACCCAAGTGACAATTTTTGTCACCTACCTAGCCTCTCAAAAGGGAGCAATGAGAAAACGAGAAACAGGTTGCCTGGCACGCAGGACTATTTGATGGGGATTTCAGAACGGGTTCGCGCGTTCAAAATACGAATGTCACGAATATGAAAATCGGAAACAGACTCCACCTCGATGTTTCGCTCGAATTGGCGCGAAACGGCGTCCAGAAGGTCTTTGTTCTCCGTCTTGAGTCTACGGGCAACATCCGGATGAACCTGTAGAATGACGTGTTTCTCGCGCGTCTCTGAGAAGAGGCTACGCAGACGCCTCAACACAGAAAAAGTCACCGTCGTGACGGAACGGACCATCCCGCTGCCATCGCAATAGGGACACGGTTGAGAAAGGGCTTTCAATAAGTTGTGCCGGACACGTTTGCGGGTCATTTCTATCATGCCCAGCTCGCTGATTTCCGAAATCGTTGTCTGGGCACGATCTTTTTTCAGGCATTCACTCAACTTTCGAATGAGTTCTTTGCGATTTCGTTCCAACTGCATATCAATAAAGTCAATAACGATGATACCGCCGAGGTCGCGCAAACGTACCTGCCTCGCTATTTCTTCCGCGGCTTCGATGTTCGTGCGAAATGCTGTTTCCTCCAAATGAGTTGTACCCGTAAAACGCCCACTGTTCACATCAATGGCAATCAACGCCTCTGTCTGATCGATATACAAATACCCTCCGCTTTTGAGCGGGACCTTTCTCTGGAGCGCTTTTTCAATTTCGCCCTCGAGTTCCATTTTGTCAAAGAGCGGTTTCTTGCCCCGATACAGACGAACGCGACGCCGCAAGTTCGGCGCAAAACCATCCAAAAAACTTAAGATGCGTGAGTACTCCGTCTCGCTGTCGATCGTAAGACGTTGTATGTCTGTCGTAAAACAATCGCGTACCAAGCGCAAAATCGGGCTTAAATCTTCATGCAACAGACAGGGTGCCTTGACAGAGTTCATCTTTGACTTGATTTTTTCCCAGAGCTTGGTCACATAACGCAAGTCAGCCAGGAAATCCGCCTTCTGCTTGCCTTCCCCAGCAGTTCGTAAGATTAGGCCACCCTCTTTGGGACGAATGGACTGCAAGATCTTCTTCAACCGGTCACGTTCTTGTTCGTCCTCAATCTTACGAGAGATGCCTATGTTGTTCACGGTAGGCATATACACCACGTATCTGCCGGGAAGAGTTACGTAATTCGTCAGCCTGACCCCTTTTGTTCCCAGAGTATCTTTGCTGACTTGCACCATGATTTCCTGACCTTTTCGCAGTATCTTCTCGATTCCAACTTGTCTTGACCGACGGATATTTCCGTGCGCCTTGGCTGTGCCATTTTCATAAACAAAATCCCCCTCCACATCGGGGGTGGCTATGTCGGATATGTAAAGAAACCCGTTCTTTTCAAACCCGATATCTACAAATGCAGCCTGAATACCCTGAACAACCGAATCAACCCTCCCTTTGTAGATGTTCCCAACAACGCTGCGGCTTTCCTGGCGCTCGACAGCAAGCTCCGTCAATCTTTTATCTTCAAGAAGCGCAATGCGCGTCTCCAGTGGCTCCACATTGATGACATATTCTTTCATAACCCCTCCACAACAAACGCCCGAGGGAAATAGATCGGTACAAAGCGAATATCCGTCCTCTCAATCACAAAGTCACCGCATAATGACTGGGGAATATCAAAAACAGACTCAAGCACTTCCTCAGGTTTGAGAATCCCTTGAGGGCTAACCGCCAAACAAAGACGTACCCTTTCCTCGGTTACTTCCAATAGGGACACCATTTCTTTCAGATTGAATAAAGTTTCCCGGTCCTTTTTCTTTCGAACGTACGGCCAAGAAGGTTCCGTTCGGAATCTATCCACATGGACAGGGTCAAACTGCCCGTCGATAGTATAACAAAAAGCGGCGATGGAGGCTCTCAGATGGGGGGCTGTGGGAGGAATACGCCGTGCCCAAAGCACAGCAATTCCTTCCGGCAATACTTCTGCCAAACGTTGTTTAAATTCGTGGGACGTGATAGGCCGAAGAATGTCCATGTCCACATATTCGCAACGACTCGTATATCCTAAGGGTAAAGGCGGCCCAGACACGATACGATAAGGGGTTTCTGCACGATTCCCTCGAGCAATGGGCAAATTGGCTTGCGCGACCGCAGTGTGAAGTAGGCGTACAAACTCCGGATGTGACAGGTGCCTCCAGCTGGCTCCCCTCGCCAATCGAACTCTCATCCGCGGCACCAACCCATCTCCCAAAACTCTTTTTCTATTGGAAAAATCGTTTCCGCACCTGAATACTCAAGAGGCATCCTACGCACAAACATGTGGTGATATAAAAAGAACCCCCATAACTCAAGAAAGGCAAGGGCATTCCCGTCACCGGCAGCAACCCCACGGTGACCGCCATATTTGTAAAAGCATGAAATGCTAAAAGGCTCGCACAGCCCACTCCCAGCAAACGTCCCGCAGGATCAGGACATGAAAACGCCAAACTCAGTCCCCGCTGGAAGAACAACAAGAATAAGACTATGACCGCTGTCGCTCCAACAAACCCCCATTCTTCTGCGAGAAGCGCAAAAATAAAATCAGTATGAAAATCGGGCAAGAAACTCAAGTGCGTCTGCGTACCTTTTAAGAAACCTTTTCCTGCCAGCTGACCGCTACCGACGGTGATCCGTGCTTGCAAGGCATGATAACCGGTCTTCTTCGGGTCAGGATTGGGTAATATAAAGGTCAATATCCGTTGTACTTGCGTCTCTTTCAGTTTTATGCCCAGAGGATAATGCTTGGCGTTATACGCCTCAGGGCCAATTTCCTCATAATCAAGGGCTTGATTAATAACCACTGTCGCAGGAAACAACACCAGGAGTCCCAAAAGAAAGAAGTGCAACAAACGACACCCGGCAATATACAGCATAATCAACGCTGCGGGTAAGAGCGCTACCGCTGTACTTAGGCTGGGCTGCAAGAAAATAAGCCCACAGGGAATGGCAACCAACACAAACGCAAACAACAAATAGCCAAGTTTCTGTAACTTGGGACCGACTCTCGAACCATACCACGCCAACATAAATATAAGGCCCAGCTTGCTAAATTCAGAAGGTTGAATTCGGATAAGTCCCAAATCCAACCAACGACGGGCACCCCGCACCGCATATCCCAGAGGAGAAAATAAGGTCAATACCAACATCGCCACAATGACTATATAGACAACGGGACCGATGGCTACAAGAAACCTGTAGTCGAGGCAAGCTACGACAACTGCACACAAAACCCCAATACCCAGAAAACCAATTTGTTTTCCAGAGTACCCCGTGAACAATTTCCAAAAGATTTGCGAAAAGGTTGACTTTTCAGTTTCGGTGCCCAATACCGACGACGCACCGTAACTGGCACTATATTGAGTCAGCACCCCTACAAAAGCCAGAACCAGGGTCAATAAGACAATAAACGCATCCACCCTCTTCAGGTTTCGGATGTTAAAGACGCGCACATCAGCGTCGAGTAGATCGGTCTCTTCAATTCGAAGGCTCATGGCACACTTTCCGACCGCGCCACCATCATGATCTCCTGCGCGCGCTGCTGATAGAAAAACTCTATCAAGTCTCGGGCTATCGGGGCTGCGCCCGTGCTTCCGTGCAATCCATGTTCGTAGAGCACGCAGACCGCTATCCGGGGTTCCCTGTCCAAAACACCCGCAACAAACCACGCATGGGCGCGTTTTGCATAAGGGATGAGATGTTCATCCTTCTCACTGTAACTTTCACTGATTACTTGTGCCGTGCCCGTCTTGCCGATCACATACATTCCTTGGATATCGGCCAAACGTCCTGTACCGCTCGGATAATCCTGTTTGACCACACATTGCCTCATCCCTTCGCGAACAATCTCAATAGTCTTCTCATGGATCAACGGTTCCGAGACCCTCCCGGGACTATCGAGATTTAAAAAGGGGGTCACACGCCTTCCACCATTCACTACTGAGGCCGTGAGTACCGCAAGTTGAAGGGGAGTCAGCACACAATGACCCTGTCCGATAGCCACATTGATCGTCTCTCCGAGCTGCCATCGTCGGTTCCACTGGTCCAGTTTAGCAAATTGGGGCGCCGTCGCTTTCCATTCGGGGGACGGCACCAACCCGGCGATCTCCCCGGGTAAATCGATGCCCGTCAACTCTCCCAATCCCAATTTGGACGCCCATGATTTGATTTTGTCTATTCCCAAGTTCTTTCCCACATTGTAAAAAAAGACATCACAAGATACCGTCAACGCCTGAACCACGTTCACTGCTCCATGCCCACTGGGTTTCCAACATCCCCATCGGGCTTTTCCCAAGTAAAAATGGCCTGGACAAACAAATGTCGTGTTTGGCGTTATAACCCCTTCCTCCAACGCCGCAATTGCCACAAGAACCTTGAATGCCGAACCCGGCGGATACTGCTCTTGAAATGCACGATGACGCATAGGACGGAGGCGTCTGTCGGTCAAAAGTCTTGCTCGAGCCGACAAGCCATCTTGGCCTAACTGCAACCCTTCCTTATCCACAAAAACGTTCGGATCATATCCGGGCACACTCGCCAAGGCATAAACCTCCCCCGTATCGGCATTCAAAACGACTATGGCGCCCCGCGGAGGTTCATAACGGATCTCCCCAGTCGCCCTATCTTTCTCTTGCACAACTGGAATTTGTTTCAGAAGTTCCTCTGCCTTCTGCTGCAATCCCACGTCCAAAGATATGCGAATGGACCTGCCCGAAATTGCTGGAACGTTATACTCGACTGGGACGACGCGCCCCAATTGATCCCATACGGTCAGTGGTGTCCCAAAAGGATCTGTTCGGAGTTGCGGCACGCCCTGATTGAACAGCGTCACCACCATGAGCCCGTCCTTGCCTCGCAGCATGGGCTCATACTGTGCTTCCAGCCCGGAACGTCCCATCACATCGCCAAGTCGGTACTCAGGTCGTTCCTTGAGCTCTTCTTTATTCAATTCATTGAGCCAACCCATGACTTGGCCAGCCGTTTCCCCGTAAAGATACCGCCGCTGTGGCCGCGCCACGGCAAAAACACCCGGCAGGAATACAGACAACTCCTCAATCCGTTTCAGCTCCGTTTGAGTAACATCGCGCTTCACAGGGATCTGGGTGTATGGCTTTTTTCTGTAGGTGGCGATGTCTGCAGCCAACTTTTCCGCACTAATTCCGACAAGGTATTCCAACCGCTTACAGACCTCCTGCTCTTGTCCCTCGCATTCCTTGGGGACGAGAAAGATGTCATAGCCGGCGCGGTTGCCAGCAAATACGATGTCAGGAGTGCGGCCATAGATCGCTCCCCGCTGTGCTTTCAACGGAATTTCCCTTAATCGATTACGCTCCGCTTTATCGGCATAATAGGGACCTTGATCGATCTGTAGATATCCCAGTCGGAGAATGAGGACAACCGCAACCGCATACAAAGCCCCGATCAAAATATAGGAGCGTAGAGTAAAAGGAAGTGGAAGTTTGTTTTCTCGTGATGCGTTCATTCGGTCACAATGACGGGTGCCGTCCAGAATCTTCCGACAATTCGTTCCACCAACCCAAAAACTACCGGCGTCAGTAAAGATGTGTAAAATGCCGCCGGAATAACCTCAGCAAGAATCAAACTGACTATCGGAATGGTTGGTTTCAACACATATTCGATTCCTAGGAAGAACAAACCGCCGCACAACCCCGATAAGAACACGAGCCCCACCTTCACGACAGGGTGCTCCGTCACAAGCCGCGTACTCACCCTCCCCACAATATATCCAACAATGGCAAGTCCTAGGATGTGATGACCTACAAGCGTATCGCCTGCCACGTCTTGAAATAACCCACCCAACACGGCGGTGAACATCGCCCATTCTTCACCCTCTCGCAACGCAAAATAGACTACCAGGAGCACCATCATATCCGGTAAAACGCCAAAAAGCCGCAACTTTTCCCATAACGTTGTTTCCAGCAAGGCGGCAAAAACAACCATTGCAAACCAAACTACATACTTTCGCATATCTAATTATCGCTTCTTGTGACGTCAACCTCGCAAACACACCAAAAATCAAACATACCGAAACTCATGGCGCTAACTGTTCCTGCAGGGTTCTCAAGTCTGGCAAGGGGTCACCCCCAACCCGAAACTCGTCAACCGTAACAGAGCCCTCTTGACCAGTCAGATCTGCAGGATTTCGTTGAAAACGTTTTAGTAAGAAAAGCTCTTCCACCGCATAGATGTTTGCAGATGGTGCGACATAAGCACCCTGCAAGAGGGCGCCCCCTCCAAAACGTGCCGTGACTTTGCCTATAGGAATGTTCGGCGGAAACACAGGCCCCCCGCTTGTCACAACCAAATCGCCTATTTGAACATCGTCTTTCATATCGATGTATTGCATCCGGCAAATATGCGTAAAATCACTTCCACTCCCATGAACCATTCCCATCACACGGTTTCGCGCAATCATGGCTCCCACCCGGCACTCGGCGTTGTGTAACGTATAAACATAAGACTGAAACGGCTCCACTTTAGCCACAACCCCCACCACCCCATCGGGCGTTATGGCACACATCATGGGCACAATGCCTTGCAGCTCCCCCACGTCGATTACCAACGTTCCTTCAAATCTACCAATAACTTTTGCAGGCAAAAGTACGAATCGGCTCTCCGCACGCTGAAAGTCCAACATGGTACGAAGCCGCCGGTTCTCCGCCCACAACTCCCGAAGCGTCGCTTCGTCAAGTGTGGTCTCTGCGAGACGCGCCTTTAAGTCTTGTACTTCTTTTCTGGCTTCGTGATAGGAAAAGACCAATCCGGAAGTATAAGACAGGGCATCCTCCACCATACGGAAACCCTTCTGAAAGGGATAGACCACTACAGAAACGCCGGAACGAAGTGCCTCAAAAATCTTGGCGCCTCGAAAACCCACGCCCAACGAAGAAAGACACAAAACGACTATCGCCGCTAGAAGGAACGCGGCACGATTCCGCTGTATGCGTCGGAGAGTGAACAAGGATGCTCAGTTTCACTCCTCATCGCGATCGTATCTCAGCCCTTCAACGTACTTACCCGCCCCAAGAGCCACCGCCGTAAGAGGATCCTCTGCCACCGTTACATGAAGTCCTGTCTCTTTCGAAAGCAACTGGTCCAGTCCACGCAACAAAGCGCCGCCTCCTGCCAAGACGACGCCTCGGTCCACAATGTCAGCAGACAATTCCGGAGGGGTACGCTCTAATGTCACCCGTACAGCGTCTACGATCGCCGTCACAGGTTCCCGGAGGGCTTCACGAATCTCTTCCGAAGTAATGGTAAGGATCTTGGGAAGTCCCATCACTTGGTCACGTCCCTTCACCTGCATCTCCAATTCTTCTTTCAAGGGGAACGCCGACCCGATGGCAATTTTGATCTCTTCTGCCGTACGCTCTCCTACCATCATGTTATACGTGCGTTTCAGATGTTGAATGATCGCCTGATCCATTTCGTCTCCCGCGATGCGCACGGACTTACAAAAAACAATGCCGCCTAACGAGATAACCGCGACCTCCGTTGTACCCCCACCAATGTCTACTATCATAGACCCTTGAGGTTCGTCCACCGGCAAACCGGCCCCTATCGCCGCTGCCATGGGTTCCTCAATGGTATATACTTTTTTGGCGCCCGCTTGGAGAGCACTCTCAATGACCGCACGCCGCTCCACCGCTGTAATGCCGGAAGGCACACCAATTGCCACGCGCGGCCAGACCAGCCGCCGACGATTGTGTACCTTTTGTATGAAATGGCGCAGCATGGCTTCCGTGATTTCAAAATCGGCTATAACGCCGTCTTTCATGGGCCTTATGGCAACGATGTTTCCCGGCGTTCTACCGATCATGTTTTTCCCTTCGTTGCCTACTGCGCGCACTTTGCCCGTATCTTTGTTCACCGCCACCACAGACGGCTCACTCAGCACAATGCCCTGACCTCGTACATAGACAAGGGTGTTTGCCGTGCCCAGATCGATCCCCATGTCGTGAGAAAAAAGTCCTGGAAGTAAAGAAAAGAATCGGCGCACTACTCTGTCCTCAATTCGTATGTATAGCCTATGTTACCATGCAAAAACAGAAGGATAGTTAGCGAGATGCCTAGCATACCGCCCAGCATGAAAGTATATCAGAAAAGACAGGCCAGTCAAACACCCGACTTTATTTTTGCATGAAATAAAAACTCAATTCTTAAGTAATGACGCGATCCGTACACCCAAAACTTGCCCCGGCCGATGACTCATTCCATTTTCCATACGCATCTGTAATTGAACCGCCGATTCGGCGCTGTATCGCCTGAGGTACAAATCGCGATGATGTCGTCAATACTTGATGGATTGTCTGCCCACTTAAAATCAAAAACGAAACTATTCCCTTCCAACCCGATCATTGCCCGCGGTATCGATAACTCCAAAGCGTTCCCGGCAGAAGCAAATCGTACTTGTCCGATCTCTTTCCACCGATTCTCGGCTCCTCCCGCGTCAAATTTCATGATAGCCGCAGTGTTTTGGTCAATTATCTTGGAATTGACAATATAATCATATCCTTCCCAGCCTGTTTCATGCCGATTATCAGAATCAATAAAAAGCAACATCCAACGAGGGTCAGTACACGCGATCATTGGTTCGCGCGTCTCGACGTAAAAAAACAACTTGTCCGCGCTCACCGCAACCTTGCTCGTAATAATGTCGTTTCTGCCCGAATTATCCGTGTAATGTAAACCGCCGTAGCCGGGATAGTCACGATGTATCGTATCTCCAACCGTGTCACGATACTCCGTTAATACAGTTTTCCAATCATCGAATTGACCGTCGATATCAATTGACGAAAAGCCACTGAGTCTCGGAATAGGTCGCACGCCTTTGTACCGCCTGATATTCTGCACCATTTGCATGTAATAATTGTCCGTATAGCCGCCCTTCATCGGTTGTATGGTACGGTTAAACTCCGCGTTGTATTGGTCTACAAAGAAAAAGGAATTATTACGACGCATAAATGGAACTGTTTTTCCCTCACCGGGCTGATATTTGCCCGCTGTCCACTCGTTCCAATCATTAATGTATAGAAACTGGGGCTGTGCCTTGATGGCTTCATCCCATCTCTCTTGGAAATAAATACCGTAGCCCTCAGGATGTTCGACGGTCTTGCCCAACCAAGGGACATAAGTCGGCACTGGCAAATCGTACTCGTTCAGTTCAGGTTCCCCGTATTCCCGAGACCAGCTCTTACCGATGCATGTTGAGGAATGTTGCGCTGGGGTCACGGCTGCCTGTTCTTTGACGCCCTCCCACGGGGAGACTAGGGCATCAGGGTCCATGCCTTTTACCCGCGGGTCGCCAAGGTCATACCCAAAACTCCAATATCCTTCCGTGCCGACGGCGCGTTTACCCGCCCACTTATAATAGCCCCACCACATCGTTCTGAGCGTGAAGAAATCCTTCACCTCTTGGGTATAATCGCTGTAGAACTCCTCTGTAAATCGGGGATCTCCATAGTGGGGATGATTAGGGTCTGTCTTTGCCGCGGGATCGTAATGCCTGTTCGGATGTTTGATTCCCACACCGTTCGCGTCAACGTTTGGAGTACCGTTGTAAAGCAAAAGAGGTTTACCCTTCCAATAAAACCAAAGATCCTTGTATTTACCTTCCTTGTAAATCCGCTCGTATAAATCTTGGACAACCGTGATGCAGGGACCGTTAAATGCCCAAAAACAAAACTGGGGAACTTTGTTCCCCTCCGCCCTCATTTTTAGCATGACATTAAAAAGAGTGTCCCACTCCTCCCAATAACATACTGCGTTGGTAACGTCCATCACCAGAACATCCACCCCCGCATCGGAAAGCATGGACATATCTCTCCGAATGACATACTCATCTTTACTTAGGAAATACCCCAGTTCAGGCTCTCCCCAATGATATGAAGGTTCCGCGCCCCATAACGGATGGTGGGCATCCAATCTCGCGCTAGGGTCTGCTTTAAGAATTTTGCTTACGTCTGCGGTATAGGGACTCTTCCTAGTCGCATGCCAATCACTGTGCCACGTAATATAAAAAATCCCCACCACCCGCGGTTGATCGTTTTTGGGAAGCCCTACGACGTCCGCATCCGGCATAACCCTGCCCAAAGCATCGGTGGCAACCCACGTGTCAGGATAAATATCGCGAAACGTGTTGTCATCCGCAAAAACAGAGGCGCAGACTGTACCTGTCACACACAACATGCATAGCATTTTGTTCATAGGGTTCCCCTCCGAAAATCTTTTTTTTCAAAAATCCCAGATTTAATCCCGCAGACAAAACCAGCAAACGCCACCGGTAGAGAGTCTGACAGAATTAGTCACGAGATACAACATAGTGCCTTCGTCCAGTGCCGCTGGCAGTTTTTGTTATGTTGGGTTCAGGAATTTGAGAGAGGATTTTCCATGAAAGTCATTAAAAGAAACGCAGCAACCCGTGGCACCCAGAGGTACGTTTACATTGCGAAGCTCTTTGACCACTTGGGATTAACTCGTTTTTCCGTGCTACGTCTTCTTGCGCTTACAGCCTGCCCCCTGTCATTGCGAGGAGTGCCGGCAGGCACGACGTGGCAATCCCCTCGGGTACCAGAGGATAACTGCCAATGGTAGCGCAGGCATTCTTGCCTGCGAGGGATAACCCTACCTCAGGTACTCTTGCGCTTCGCGGTTAAGGGGATTGCTTCGTCGCTTCGGGGACTCGCTCCTCGCAATGACAGCCGGGCGTATAAGCCCAGGTCCTCCTCTTCGATCCACTGCCAAACGATTTTGAACCTATGCACATTGCGGTCGTTGGTAAAATGATCTTTCCTTTGACCCCATGAGCAGAAAACAAAACAAAGGTCTTTTAAAGGCCCCGCGCGGAAGTCGAACTAGTTAAAATGAAACTTGGGTGGGAATACGTGTCTTATTTCGTTTCAGGTTTTCGCTCTTCAAAATCCAAAGCAAGCGAGTTTATACAGTATCGTTTACCAGTAGGCGGAGGACCATCGTCAAAAACATGTCCTAAATGCGCTCCACAGACTGCACAAACCACTTCCGTGCGTACCATACCGTGGCTCCTGTCCTCTCTCAGTTCTACACTGTCCCGATCAAAAGGCATCCAAAAGCTCGGCCAACCCGTGCCCGACTCGTATTTCGTTTCGGAAGAAAATAGTTTCGATCTGCAACACACGCAAACATAGGTACCCTCTGCTTTATGATTATAGAATCGCCCTGTAAAGGGCGGCTCGGTACCGCGTCGTCTTGTCACGTAGAACTGTTCCGGCGTGAGACAAGTTTGCCATTCCTCATCCGACATATCCTTTATTTTGCCGCTCTCTACCATAGGGGAACCCTCTCGAGATGCCGCCTCTGTCTGTGGAAATCCCTTCTTATCTTGGCTGACCATGCGTTCCGAGCTACAGCCAAGAATTAGCATCAAAACACACCAGATAAGAAAACAAGGACTTTTCAACCCTGCCTGCCTTTCTACGTATACTAAAAACATTTCCGAGCGGGGAATTTATTCGAAGGAAAGACAAAAGATAAGAATGAATTCGTTACGGGAGCTTATGATTGTATTGTTTACTTCGGACAAGAGGCATGTCTTTTTGCTGTCAAGTACTCATCTATGGCTCTTGCCGAGCGCTTCCCGGCGCCCATGGCTTCTATAACCGTAGCGGCACCAATGACGATGTCACCACCCGCATAGACACCGGGGATAGAAGTTGCCCCGGTCTTCTCATCAACCACAATGTTGCCATACTTGTTGATCTGGAGTTGGGGCACACTTGAGGTAAGCAACGGATTGGCACGTGTTCCCAAAGCGGGTATCACCATATCACACTCGATCACAAACTCCGAATTCGGAACGGGGACGGGACGACGACGTCCAGATTCGTCGGGCTCACCCAACGTCATACGGACACATTTCAAGCCAACAACGCATCCCTTCTCGTCCCCAAGAATCTCCACAGGAGCTGCCAATAGTTCAAACTGAACCCCTTCCTCTTTCGCATGTTCAATTTCCGCGGCACGTGCAGGCATTTCCGCTTCCGAACGGCGGTAGACGATGGTTACGCGTTCAGCGCCCAGTCTCAACGCTGTTCGAGCAGCATCCATCGCAACATTGCCAGCGCCTATTACAGCGATCTTCCGCCCCACTCGGACAGGCGTTGCATAATCCGGGTCATGGGCTTTCATCAAATTCACTCGCGTCAGCAACTCATTTGCGGAAAACACACCGATTAAGTTCTCACCGGGTATGTTCAAGAAAACCGGCGCGCCTGCACCCACGGCAATAAAAATGGCCTCGTAACCCTCTTGAAATAGATCGTCTATATTCAATGTCTTCCCGACGACAACATCGGTTTTGATCTCCACACCTAACGCTTTTAGATAATCAATTTCTCTATCGAGCACTGCTCTCGGAAGACGAAAAGATGGAATACCATAACGTAGTACACCGCCCGGCTCATGGAACGCCTCAAAGACAGTCACTTGATAACCCATTCGAGCTAGATCACCCGCGCAGGTCAAACCGCCGGGTCCCGAACCAACGACTGCGACCTTTTGACCCGTTGGCGGAGCAGGTTCGGGAATTTTCACGCCGTGTTCTGCTTCCCAATCAGCCACAAAACGTTCTAGCGCACCAATCGCCACCGGGCGCTCAAATTTGGAAAGAATGCATACCCGCTCACACTGCGTTTCTTGAGGACAAACCCTACCACAAATTGCCGGCAAATTGTTTTTTTCTTTCAAAATACGCGCGGCCCGCGGAAGATCGTCCTCTTGAATCGCTCTAATAAAGCCTGGGATATTTATTTCAACAGGGCATCCCGCCATGCAGGTAGGATTCGCGCATACGTGACAGCGCGCCGCCTCCAGTTGCGCCTGTAAACGAGTCAGACCAGGAGCTACCTCATCAAAACGGTTCTCACCCGAAACAATTCGGGACACGGAACGTAGCACATACGCTGTGGCTAAATCCTCGAAATATTTTGGGTCGGTTTTGCTATGGTCCTCGCGCAATTCGAGCGCAGCGGCCAACTCTTCCAAACGGCAGGCGTGTTCCCGCAAAGCCTTAGTTTCACGAGCAGGTTTTTCCTTTTCGATATCACGATACGACCCCAAGCGGGTCATCAGTTCTTGAAAATCCACCGCCGCGCCATCGAACTCAGGACCATCAACACAAGCATATTTAACGCTACCATTCACCGAAACACGGCAACCCCCGCACATGCCCGTGCCATCCACCATAATAGGGTTCAGACTGACAATTACCGGCACATTGTATTTCTTGCAGACTTCCGTTACCGCGCGCATATGCGGGACAGGACCTATTGCTACAGCTTCATCAATTCGCTCACCGCCCGCCAGAAGTTCCTCCAGAATCTGCGCTGCGTATGCCTTTCTCCCCGATGACCCGTCATCCGTCGCGACAATAACACGGTCACTGACGGCTTCCATGCGATCGACCCAAAACAATAACGACTTACTCCGCGCACCGATAATAGAGATGACTCGGTTGCCGGCTAGATGATACGCCTTGGTCTGCGGATACATGGGAGCAACACCCAAACCGCCGGCTACACAACAGATCGTGCGTCCACCGCCCGAAATTTCACGATCTTTTCCCAAAGGACCTACCACATCCAACAAAACATCCCCAGGATTCATGGCGCCGATCTTGATCGTGGTATCGCCTACTTCCTGAACGACAAGGGTAATAGTCCCACGCGTTGGGTCACTATCTGCTATCGTTAAAGGAATCCTTTCCCCTGTTTCTTCAGCACGAACAAGCACAAAATTCCCCGGCTTGGCTTTCTTAGCTACCAAGGGCGCTTCAACATCAAACTCCTTGATCCTTTCTGCAAGCTCTACCTTTTTACGTATCGGGAACATGCTTTTGGGGCTCCAAAAAGAAGTGAATTATTTCGAATTAGGAGAAGAACAAGAGGATCGGTCAACGGCACAAGAATCCATCATAAGGCAATGACAGCATTCATGCCGCGGCAACTCACAGCTGTCGATACCATCACCCATACTTGTTCGGTACCAACGGTCAATAAACACCCATACGAGCATCAACACAAAAATGGCACACGAAGCGATGATGACCATTAACACTGGGTCAACCTCCCAGCCCTGCAAATCCCATGAATGCCATCGAGAGAATACCTGCAATCATCAGCACCAAAGCGGTACCGCGTGCCACGCCCGGAATATCCGCTAATTCCAGTCTCTCGCGTATGGTCGACATGACCACCAGAGCAAGGGCAAAACCGAGTCCGGAACCTAATGTATAAACAATGGCATGGGCAAAATCGTATTCACGACGGGTTTGTTGCATCGCCACGCCCAGCACCGCGCAATTCGTGGTAATCAAAGGCAGATAGATTCCCATGGCACGAAAAATGGTGGGACTGGTCTTCTTTAGAAACATCTCGACAAGTTGCACCATGGAGGCAATGACCACGATATACGAAATGATACGAAGGTATTCCGTGCCGGTTGCTATGAGGATCTTGTTGATACCAAACGCTACCGCCGAACTGATAAGCATTACAAAAATCACGGCGATACCCATCCGCGAAGCCGTGTCAAAACGTCCGGACACGCCGATGAACGGACATAGTCCCAAAAAGACACTTAACACGAAATTATTGATCAGCAACGCATCGATGAAGATATAAGGCAACGAGACGTTATTCATGATTTTGCCGCTTCCTGTTCTCGACGACGGTTACTTCTTTCCTTCCACCACGCAAAGACCAGCAACCACGTTGCAAGGGTAAAAAAGCCGCCGCTGGGCAAAAGAAAAATCACCCAGGGTTCGTAATTCGATCCGAACAGATGAAATCCCAAAAAAGTCCCCGCACCTAAGACTTCACGGACGGTACCCAATGCCAACAACGCAAGGCTAAAGCCGCATGCCATCCCCACTCCATCCAACATGGATCGAAATACTGTATTTCGTGACGCAAAAGCTTCAGCACGTCCCAGAATAATGCAATTAACGACAATTAATGAAATAAACAATCCCATCGCTTTATACAAAGGCACGCTTACAGCTTGAATAATATAATCGACAACCGTCACAAACGTTGCGATAATCAGAATGAATATCGCTATCCTTACTTCGCGTACCACTATCTTACGCACTAAAGAAACCAAAACGTTCGAACAGACAAGCACGAAAAGTACCGCAAGACTCATGGCAAGCGCATTCTTGACGCTGTTCGATACGGCAAGTGTCGGACATAAGCCCAGCACCTGAACGAAAACAGGGTTTTCCTGCCATACCCCCCGCTTCAAGGCTTCGCTGTATACGTTTTCCGCATTCTTCCCCGCCATCTCGTCTATCCCTTTCTCAGGACTTCCAGGTTTTTCACTATAATGGGTATAATATGAGAAGCCGTTTCGGTCAACATTCGCGCCACCGCCTTAGAGGAAATGGTAGCGCCGGAAATACCGTCAATTTGCCACTTCTCCGTTTTTGAACCATTCTTGACGGCTTCAACCGGATGCGCCAAACTTTGCTGATCAGGGCCGAGCGAAACATCCAGTTCTTTGAAATTCGCTAGAAAACCCGGGTCTGTCGCTATTTTATCCCCCAAACCGGGAGTCTCTTTCGATTCCAACACCTTAAAACCTGAAATGCACTGCTTGTCCGGCACGTATCCGCACATTACCGTTATCAAATCCGCATATCCTCGTCCTCGCGCTTGAAACGCAACCCCAACCAGATTGCCCTTTTCGTCGTAACCGGCAAAGATTTTGGGCAAGTCCCCTTCCATACCGGAGACTTTTGAAATCTCTCCCGTATCACGCACTTCAAAAATCTTCATTTGTTTCGCTTGGGGCAAAACCTCCAAAACAGCATCTCGCGCGATCTGAGCCAAATTCGCGCGGATCGCCGAAATCGTGAGCGAGTAAGCCAGCACAATCACCAAACCACAAATCGTAGAAATCAGTCCCAATACGGTTACCATGCGCACAGCGCTGGTCCGCTGAGGTTTTACTACGGGCATAGCCTGTAATTCTGCTATAGTCATGTCTTAACCGTCTCTTTTCTCTTAACCGTCCCGTACACGCGGGGCTGCGTAAGATTTTCTATAAGGGGAACGAATGCATTAGCAATCAAGATGGCGTACATAACCCCTTCAGGTAAGCCGCCCTTTAAACGAATTACGACAGTGATGACACCAATCGCAACTCCAAAAATCCACACACCCAATGGAGTTGTGGGCGAGGTGACCATGTCCGTTGCCATAAAAACAGCACCTAGCATCAAACCGCCCGAAAATAACATAAAAAACGGCGATGGATAACGTTGCGGATTTAATACATAAAAAATGCCGCTCAACAGAAATACGCTGAGCAAAACCCCTGCCGTAATCCGCCAATCCAACATGTTACGAACTACCAGATAAGCCCCACACAACAGGATCAACAGGGCGCACGTTTCGCCCGCAGAACCGGATATCATACCGGTAAACAATTTGAACGAGTCGGTGGTGATCCCTTGAAACTTAAAAAGCGCCAGCGGCGTCGCTCCGGAAAATCCGTCCACAGCCCTCTCCTGAATGAATTGAGTCAATGACGGAGGTTTGCCAAACGGTAACGCCAGGGTTGATGGGATAAAACTGGTAAATCGGCCGGCAAAAAATGCGGGAGTCCAACTGGTGATCGACGTAGGAAATGCTGCTTGGAGGAATGCTCGCCCTACAAGCGCTGGATTAAACACATTATAACCTAGGCCCCCAAAAAGAACCTTTCCGATTGCAATCGAAAAAAACGCGCCCACTGCCGCCATCCACAGGGGAAACCCGGGAGGTAATACCAAGCCTAATAAAATGCCCGTAATGACGGCGCTCCAGTCGGACAACGTGGAAGGACGATTGCTCAAAAGACAAAAAACGTACTCCGTGATAACACAGACTGCTGTCGTGACGATTATGAGGCTGAGAGCGCTCAAGCCAAACAATACAAACGCATAGATAACAAGGGGAAGCAGCGCGTACACCACGTTCCTCATAATTATCGGCGTGGTAATCTCGCTCTTAATGTGAGGCGAGGTGCGCAACTCCACCGCAGGATATTCAAACGTCGTCACGTACTTCCTATCCTTTCTGGACTAAGACTTCGCCGCTGCCTGTTTCTGCCGCACAACAGCTTTTGCAATACGAAAATATTGCACAAGCGGAATGCTGCTTGGACACACATACGAACAACTACCGCACTCAAAACAGTCAAATAAATGATAATGCTTTGCCATGTCCTCATACTCGCCCTTCCGCCCCAGCGCGCCTAGCGCAGAGGGATTGAGCCCCATCGGACAAGCCTTGACGCATGAAGCACATCGGATACACGGAAGGGCACGTGTCTCATCGGTTGCCAAATCCGCTAGGGCGCTAGGCAGAGCATCCCGCGTCATGACCAATACCCCCGTGATCCCCTTGGTAATAGGAATGTCAACCGTACCGATGGAGACACCCATCATGGGGCCCCCTAGAATCACTTCTGCAAGGTCATCGCCTTTGTAACCACAGAAATCAAGCACATAACGCAACGGCGTGCCTAGTGCCGTCATGAAGTTCCCCGGGCGTGTCACTCCCGGACCTGTAATCGTAATGACCCGTTCTATCAGTCCTTGACCTCGAGGTAATAATTCCCCGATCTGCGCCAGCGTCGCCACGTTAAACACGGCTGCCCCGCAGTCAATCGGTAGTCCGCCCGAGGGCACTTCTCTGCCCAGCAAGGCTTTCACCAACATTTTCTCTGCGCCTTGAGGATACTTGGTCTTACACACCTGCACGCTAATAGAACCATCAGCAGGCAAGTGAGGAGTTAGTGCCTCGACTGCTTTGAGCTTGTTATCCTCAACGCCAATGATACCGCGCTGCACGCCCATCGCTTTCATGATGATCTGAAGGCCCTTGATAATGTCCGCAGGATACTCCAACATCACGCGGTAGTCCGTCGTTAAGTACGGCTCACATTCACAACCATTGGCAATGACCGTATCCACCGATTTGCCTTCCGGTACAGCCAACTTAACATGTGTCGGAAATGCAGCCCCGCCAAGTCCGACCACCCCCGTAGATTGCACCGCCTTAATTAACTCTTCACGAGACAATGCGTCTACATTGACATCTTTACCGTACAGTACTTCCTGGGTGGCGCCGGGATAGGCTTTCAAAAAAATCGCCGGTGACATCGTGCCCCGTGCATCGCGAGCTAAGCCGATCTTTTCTATCACGCCCGTTGCCGGTGCGTGCATAGGAACCGAGACAAAACCACTCGGCTCGGCAATAGGTTCCCCGCGGACTACCTCCTGCCCCTCGCGCACAATCGGTTTTGCTGGGGCGCCAGTGTGTTGCGACAACGGAATGATAAGTTCCGGAGGAAAAGCCAATCGTCGAATCGGCTTATCTTCCGTCATCTCCTTAAATTCCGGCGGATGAATCCCTCGGGGAAATGTTTTCACACCCGTCCATTGACTTGCGAGACTCATTGCGTCCTCATTGGGCAACACCCCACCTCTTCAGGCAGGAATGTGCCGCCAGTAATCCAGATCCGTTTGCGCTGCAAGAAAATGATTCTGTTACTTATTGAACTTTTCCGCTCGTTGAATCAGCTTGTCAATACCTTTTTCCGAACGGTCTGCTGGCAGACCTGGCTTAATCACACGGGCTGCACATTTTTCAGCAGCCTTAACGATGTCCTTGTAAGGTCCACCTTTGGGATCAATGATGACTGCTTGTTTCTTCTCGTTCCAACCAAAGATCTTCGGGTTTACCAACACACATTCTCCGCATCCGGTGCATTCCGCCGAATTCAAGAATGGGGGTACATATCCATCATCGCTCGCTTGCGCACTCACGTTTGTTCCTCCTGAAGATTCTGAACTGCCGTTGCCGCCTGCACTGACCATGGAAACGGGAGCGCTTACGCTCACCGCGGGCACAGACGCAACGCCGGCAGCACCTGCCAATTGTAACAATCCCGCCGTAAGACGCTGGACAACTTCTGAGCGGGCTTGATTGGCAATCGCTTCCACGTCGATTTTTTCTCCAACACCCGCCAACGCCTTCAGCATAGTCCAAAAATCCCTACGTTCTTCTGTCGATTTCACCATAGGTTCCGCGACGACGACTCGGGTAAGACGTCCCTTCTTATCAACTGCCCAAATAAAGGGAATCTTCCCCTCACGGTCATCTGCGGAAAGTTCGATATATTCCGCTAGAGGAATCATGTCGTCATTCCACGTATCACGCGGCGCATTCTTGAAATGTTTACGGAAACGTGCCTCAGACAAAGCAAAATCAGCAAAGGTCAACGGCACTTCCATCGAAGCCGGCTTTCCTTCTTCGTCCACGTACGTTAATGTGTATTTGGGCCATGGGTCGTCCAATGACGGATTCCCATCGAGATCAAAGCACTCCGCCGGTGTCTTACCTTTGTCCGGGTGATAACGGAAAATCGGATAAGCGCGAGATTCCAACGCCAATTTCGCTTGGAATTTCGCCATGTCGTCACCAATACCGTGTTCAGGCATGCACGGGCAATGGACATTGAAGATCGCGGGACGCTTCGCCATGAGCCCTTGAATAAAGCCCTCAATCAGATGTCCCGTATTGGCGATGCTGCCTTGCAACACGTACGTCGTACGATGCGCCATGCCAATGAGACCGATTTCTTTGCGGATTTCCTGCTTACCCTTAATGGCTTTCCCATACTGAGCCATATCCGAGATTTGGCCAAAGAAACCGGAAGTACACGCTTGACCACCGGTGTTCGAGTAGACTTGCGTATCAACGCAGAAAACTTTGATCGGTTTTCCAGACATCATCAACCGAGAAAGGTTTTGGAACCCAATGTCATAGAGGGCACCATCACCACCCACGGCAACCACGGGCGGACACAAATAGAACTCCTCGTCAGAGAACTGAGTCCAGTTAAAATAACGCAAGAACTCATCGTGTTCCGCGGGGTTATATTTGCCCTCTAACTCAAGTTCCGCCATTCGGATCGCTTTGAAACCTTCCGCCATCTTCGCCATGTGACCCTCAAAAACGCCCATGGCAACCGATGTGCAGTCTTGGAAAAGATGGTTCGCCCACGGGAACGGATACGGATTATAGGGGTACGTCGAACCCCACACCGAAGTGCACCCCGTGGCGTTGATCATGCCCATGCTGGAGCGTCCGAGCCCCGTAACCCCGTTGGTGTATTTCCATTTCAACTGCTTCAGCTTTGCCAGTGTCTGGGTCACTCGCTTCAACCACTCACTATCGAGCGGTTTGCTGGTCTTCATGCCATCCATTACAGACGTAAGGTTAGAAAGCGTGAGCTCTTTATCCTGCAGAGCAAGAAGTGCTTTCTCCATGGCGGCTGTATCACCCACATCCAGAGACTCGGCTAACTTCAGCCGAATATGGCGCTCTAAACGTGTAATCAAGTCATCGAGTTTCGCTACGTGTTTTTTCACACGGGGCTGCATTAACGCCTCTACGGTCGCTGTAAAGAGATGCAAAGCAGTCTTCTCACCGCAACCCAAACAGGCACCATCGCCGCCGACCATAGACTTGTAGACTTTCTTGTCTAACAGAATAGTCTCAAGTGCCCCAACAGCCTCCTCGAGATCTTCCACTCGAATGAACTCTGGTTTGGTATTGGGCAAGTCGAGCCAGAATTCCCAATTCTTGCGAAGTTTGTCTATCGTCTCTGGAGTTTGAGTCACAACCCGCAACGCATCATCAGGACATACACGGACGCATTCCATACAACCTTTGCACGTGTACGGATCGATGGTAATGGAAAGCAAGCCGCCGCTTCCCTTCTCATCCTTTTCTTTCAAGGTGAAATAGGGCTTGGTGACCGCAAACTTAAACTCTCGCAAGATAGAAATCATATCCTCTATCTCTTTTTCGAGAGCGGCACGGTCACTGCCTGTTAGGGAGCTCTGCTCTAGCGCCTCCTCAACGGCTGCAGTCAGGTGGGTCACCACAGAATCATTCTCTGTGCCCGCCGCCAATTTTTCGCGCCACTTTCTCTCGACAAAAGGTAACAACCGACGGACATACTTGACAGGTCCAACTGTTTTTTCTACTCGTTTTGCAGCAGTCTCCAACACATCAGCCAGAGTGTTTACTAGACCTGGAATCGCGGAATCGGGACATATCGTCCAGCAGTTGCCACACCCGGTGCATTTTTCAGGGATCCACTCCGGATGTTCGAAGCGAATACCTGTCATATCCCGGAAAATACCGGTTGCCACTGGAATACAGCTCATTGCCGCAAACGGGTCAGCCAAATTGTCGTTTACCCGACCCGTCGCATAAAGACTTCCGGTCTGTTCCCAGAACCGATGAATATCCGTTACGGGCGCATCGCTCTTCGGCATATGTTTCAACATAACCGGAAGTAACGGCTCTTTGCGCACCGGCTCTACAATGACGTCGCTCACAACTTTGTTGTATATCTCGTGTAGCTCGGTGAAGCCACGGCGTACCACTTTCATGTTGTCGTCAACGATCCGCTTGCCTTTGGAACCAAACTTCGCCTGCAGCTGTGCCTCAATAGCCCGGAACAAAGCATCTTCTGAAAGATTCGCTTGCTTCATCACAGGCGACGCGGCGAAGAATGCGCCCATGAAGGCAATACCCTGCATGCGAAATTGCAACTCAGGATCCGTTGCCACTTCGCGAGCGATCTTAAACCCATCAACATAGAACACCCGAATGTCGTTGTCGATGATCATCTGCTGGTAACGCTTCGGAATCTGCTGATTCCATACCTGTTCGGGCGACTCCAACTCGCTTTGGATAATAAACACCCCACCTTTCTTAAGGCCTGCCAAAGGATTCGAATGACTGAAAACATTGGGGTCAGGCGACAGCACCACATCCACATAATAGTACTCACAGTTAATCCGAATGGGTTCCGGTGCTGCCGACAGGTAGTACGTCGTGGGTTGCCCCTTCTTTTCACTACCGTACTTGGGATTCGCTTTAATGTGATATCCCAGCAAGTCAAACAACGTCATAGCAAGATTCTTACCGGTCGTGATCGCACCCCAACCCCCGATGGAGTGGAATCGCACGGTGATACTATTCTTCGGCATCAAGTTGGGGTTTTCACTGCCATGAATCGCAAGATCCTTGATATGTGGATACGCTTCAAGCAATTGTTGCTCATAGATCTCTTGTTTGGGAGTAAACGGCTTTTCATGAACAAAATCTATCGAAAGATAGAACATCTTCTTTTGTTTGCCGTTCGGCAGCATATTTTCTACTGCGCCGATAAGTGCCTCCGGCTGTAAATCACGACTGCCCATACCAAATGACGCGGAGTACAGCGGCGGCAAATCCGTGGCTTCTTTATAAACCGCATACTTAGGATAAGGCAGCGCTTTGCCGTTGGATTTTCCATTTTCCATGCACTTCAAGAGAGCTGCTCGCGTCTCGCGTATCAGCGGCAAGTCTTCGGCGAGAGGCTGATCGGTACGTTCGAGGATGCACACCCCTTTCTTACCTTTCAGCATATGCCCTAACAAATCACCCGGGAACGGTCTGAACATCGTCAGATTTATTACGCCGACTTTGAGTCCGCGCGTCTCCCGCAGGTAATCCGCTACAGCTTCGCAATTGGGCACTACACTGCCCTGTCCCATCAAGACATAGTCCGCATCTTCCACTCGATACCCAGAAACCCGCCGATAACGACGACCGGTAAGACGATAGAACTCCTCCATGGCTTGATCCGCAAGTTCCGCCACGTGGTCGAAAAAGAACGGACGCTGCCCAGCCACACTTTGCATATAAGAATCTTGATTTTGCACCGTACCCGCCATCACAGGATTATCAACATCCCACAATTCCGGGATCCGACGACGTTTGGAACCAAACATCAGCCTCTGTGCAGGAGTCGGACAATCAATAATGTCATCCGGACGCCCCAGGTATTCCTCAATCAGCTCCCGTTCAGGTAACATCAGCGACTCGATAAGGTGTGTCGTCAAGAAACCATCCTGACCGACCGCACCAGGAGTCAAGGATAATTCAGCAATTCGATGAGCGATGATATTCAAGTCACAGGTTTCTTGAACGTTCTTGCCCATGACTTGAAAGAACCCCGTATCATCGATAGCATGATAATCGTCATGCCCCGCGTGAACGTTCAGGGTTGCCTTGGTCATTGCACGACAACCGATGTTCAAAATATAGGTCAGACGTTTACCGACCGCAGCGTACAAAGACTCGTGCATGTAAGCAATACCTTGACCTGAAGAGAAATTACATGCGCGGAGTCCCGTCATGGACATGCCGGCGGTAACCGCCGCTGCAGCATGTTCTCCTTCCGGCTCCACGAAAATCAGGGGCCTGCCCGAGATGTTAATATGTCCTGCCGCCGCGGCCTCTGCCCAATACTCTCCCATTTGGGTCGATGGGGTAATGGGGTAAGCGCCTGCAGCATCGCTCGCTTCCCGCTCGCACATGATCACAGCCGTATTGCCGTCCATTGCTTCACGGATTCCCGGATACTTAAACTCGCTCGTCTTCTCTTTCATGGTTCTATCCTCTATCGGTAAACGTACTTATAGTATGGAAAAACACTTCACTACGTTGTTACAGTCAAATCCGGACCGATGGCTCAACGGGCAATGGGCTACGCCGCACGACCCGCTTCGCCGCCGCCCCTTTTATGGGGCCCTTTTCGTCATCCAACCAAACGATGGCGCCTGTCGGACACCGTTGGATAGCAGCTGGAGAAGCCAAATGGTTCTTGGAATAATCTATGGTCGCCAAATTATTTTTGATGGTGATCAGTCCTTCGGGTGCGTCCATCACACAACGGCCGCAGGCTGTACACGCAACCTCGCACTCCGCTTCCGCCTCTTCGCCTTTGGCTTCGCTCTTACAGGCCACCCAGAGACGATGGTGCACCGGGTGTATGGAAAATAAGCCACGGGGACATGCCGTCACACATGCCCCACAGGCAGTACACTTTTCTACGTCGACCTCCGGAAGCCCAAACTCATTCATGGTGATCGCACCAAAATCGCAGGCATCTTTGCAATCACCAAAACCTAAACACCCCCATGCGCAACCCTTCCCACCACCAGCCACTAGAGACGCGGCCCGACAACTCTTGAGCCCCCGGTATAACGCACGAACCCGTGCAACGTGTTTACCGCCCGCACACGCCAATCGCGCCACGCGTTTTTCCCGAGACCCGGCTGAAACACCCAGCAAATTCGCTATCGCCTGGATCATCTCCGGACTGTTGACTGTACATTGACCTGGAAGGATTTTCCCCGAAACCACTGCTTCCGCGAAGGCACGGCATCCCGCCATACCACATGCGCCGCAGTTGGCATGAGGTAACATCGCATCTACCTCGTCAATGCGGGGGTCTTCAAAGACATAGAGTTTCTTGTTGGCAATAGCCAAAAGCGTAGCAAGGATAACTCCTAACCCTGCCATCATTACACCGGCTGTCACGAGATGGGTAATCATGTCAGATAATATACCGAATTGTCCAAACAAATTTCCAATGGTAATAAGCAAACGGAAAGCACATTTTAGCGAATAGCATAGCATGAAACGCATGCAAGAAAAAATGGGGAGTATAAGTCCAGTAGCTTTGGCATCTTTTGTTATGTTGGGTGAGCATTGGATGAGCAATTGCAGACAGGATTATTTTTTGTAAGGTTATTGAGAGGAAGGCACTGACGCATAGCGTCATGGGTAGGTTTGATCTATCTATGCCCCCTAGTCCCCGCGCATGCTGGTGAACACAAGGGGCTGAACCCCACGCAAGGGATAGAAAGCCTTCCCCCGCTGTCATTGCGAGGAGTGCCGCCAGGCACGACATGGCAATACTTTTAGGAATACTGTGTAGACTTAGGTGTAGGGGAGGCAACAATCTTATTCACGAATGGTAGCCGACAGACAAGTGGATAGAAAAAGGTCTACGCGCCCATACCCAACAAGGCATCTAACATTCGGTCAGTGACGGTGACCAAACGAGCAGCTGCCTCAAATGCCCGTTGATACTGCAGCAACTGAGTCACCTCTTCATCGATGGAGACACCAGACACTTCTTCCCGGCGTCGAGCAAAATCGTCTGCAAAAGCCGTCTCAGTCTGAAAAACCACATTGTTTGCCCGCGCCTCAACACCCAGTTGCGCAATGGTGGACTCATAGTAGTCGTTAAACGAAGATGAGCCACTGTCGAAAATCAACTGATTTCGAAGAGCCGCCATCTGCAACGCCGCCGTATTGTCTCCCGTCGCCAAGGGGTCAAGCGAAAAACCAGAACTCAACAACCCCGGATTGGCGATGATGTCCGAATTCACAGCAATGGTACGGGCGTCGGTACCGGTAAACAAACCGTTAATTCCAAGTGCCGTTAGGATACCCGCCGTGTCGTTCGCAAAAGTATAGGAATAGCCCGCACCAGCAGAAATACTCAGGGTGTTGTCGGCATTCACCACGGCAGAAATCGTTCCGGGCGCAACAGCATTTATCGCGGAAGCTAAGTCATTCAACGAGTCACCTGCGTTGATAGATACCGTAAAAGGAGCACCTGCAATGAGATTTCCGGAAGAGTCATAAACCGCGATTTGGAAACTGCCGGGCACGGTAACTGAGAAAGGCAAACCTGCGGTCGTAAGAGCTATAGTGGGATCCGTCACGGCGTTGGAACTTGTGACCGTACCGGTACGGTTTACCGTGCCATTACTCTGAGAGTGAATTCGGTTGATCTGTTCTATCATCGTACCCGCAATCGTATTGAGGCGCCCCATAATCGAAGGGATAGCGGTATCGCGGATTTGAAGAGAGCCGTACAACTCCCCTCCGGTAGCACTGACCAAACTCCCCGTATCTGCAAATCGAACTTCCAACAAGTCGTTCCGTACCGGGTCCAACGAACTATTGGGCACAACAGTGAGCGTGCGTGCCCCGGTCTCGTCTATCAAAACATCTCCTGCGATTCGCACAGTCACTTGTCCATCGGCCGTCTCCGTGTAATTAATATTTACCAACCGTGCAAGCTGATCGAGAGCGCGGTCACGTTCGTCTCGAATATCATTCGCAACACTGTTATCCAATTCTGCAGCTCGTATTTGCCGGTTCGTAGAGGCAATAATTCCAGCCAAATCATTTATCTCGGGGACGACGTTTCGCACTTCCTCGTTGGCATTTGTTCGCAGTTGGTTCAGACGGTTTGCGAGCTCGTTCAAGGCGCCCGCGACGTCTCGGGCTGAGGCAATGAGTGCCTCACGTACCGGGTACTCTTCGACATTATTCGCAAAGTCGTTCAACGCATCAAAAAACGTATTTAGCCGGATACCAAACCCCCGTTCCCCAGGTTCCAAGAAAGAATCCTCCAACCGCTGATAATATTGAGCGGCAATATCCGCACGTCCGAGCTCCGCCACTTGGGTTCGTGCGATGCTGTCCAGAAATGAATCGCGAACGCGGCGAACCGACTGAATACTAACACCCCGCCCGAGCAGACCGAATGAGTATCGAACAGGATTTGGTGTACCCAGCTCCACGCGTTGACGAGAATAACCTTCCTGGTTCACGTTGGCGATATTGTGCCCCGCTACGTCGAGTTGAACCCTCGACGCATACATCCCACTGCGCGCAATATCTAATGTGCTAAATAAAGAACCCATGGTCCACCCCTTTTCCGACGACCCGAAATAAAGCCTGTTACTATAGGGATTATCGGCAAGGAATCGCCCAATCTTTAATCAATGAGACAATTTTTGGCTGATGAACTATGCACCGATAACACCTTTTACTTTTACTTTCCCAATGTTGAAAAGTCATTTAGAGGTTTATGGAAATCTTGTGAAACGCTTGTAATCCTGGCTAAAGTAGAAACGAGATGAATTCCTTAATCGAAAATACTGCAACCGAACCCAAACGAAAGAAAAAAACGCATTTCATTTTGATTCTTCTACTTCTTTTCTCCGCCGTCGTCCTATGGGAAGAACACCGTCATAAGAGAGAAGAAAAAAAACAACGATGGCAAAACGCCGTTTATGTTTGGCAAACTGTCTGGCAAGAACCTGTCAGACGCGCGGTAAGTACTGCAGCTGAGTCTGGTTGCCGTATCATGTTTTTAGCTGCAGAAATCCACTCCGTGAACGAAAGCGTAAGTATCAGAAAATGCATCCCAGACTGGCAAACAATTTCTCAAATCTCACAACCCGTTACCGCTGTTTTCCGTCTGGACACCTCGATCGCGCAGGACCTGGATAAAAAGCGGGACCTCATTCTCTCGACACTGAGTGATCTGGTCAAAGAGATCCAAAAAGAAACGACTGCTAGACATTTCCAAATGAACGAAGTCCAACTTGATTTCGATTGTCCAACTTCGAAACTGCGTTCCTACGGAATACTTCTAACCAAGTTTCGTGAGGCTTTCCCAAAACTGACCGTTTCCGCCACCGTATTACCCACGTGGCTCAAAACACACGCCATGCGCTATCTCGTAGACGAACTGGATTATATGGTGGTTCAAGTCCATACGTTAGAGAGAAACAGTTCCGCGGAACAATCCCTGTTACTTTTCAACGCCGACCGATTCGAAACCTACATTCGACGTGCGTCCTCGTGGGAAATACCTTATTTTTTGGCTTTCCCCACTTACGGATATACCGTTGTGTTTGATGAGCGGGGGGACCTCTACGGTGTCTATGCAGAAGAACCATCAGAAACACCGCGTGATGGATTTACTGCAGTAGAAGTCACCGCAGACCCCGCTCAATTGAGCGAGTCCGTTGCCAAACTCAAAGAGGACGTACCCAAGAATTGCTTGGGGATTGCTTGGTTTCGGTTACCAATCGCCACAGACAAAAGAAATTGGTCATGGGATACTCTGGTGGATGTAATGAGTGGGAAAACCTCTCCGTTGTAGAAAGACTTCCAAACAGGGGAACAAGAAAGGAAAGGTAACATGATTATTGCAGCATTATGCCTTTTCGCTGTAGAACAGGCTGTGGACCAAACGGAGGAGAACCTGCTTCGCAATCCTTCGTTTCATGAGAGTCTGGAAAGTTGGAAACTTTTGCCCAGTGATTCAATGATCCAAATCGCTATAATTGATAATGCCCCCGCAGCAGAAATCAGCGTTCCTGATACTGCCCCGATCGGGTTTCCCTGCCTTTGGCAAGAATTTCCTGCCCAGCCCGGCGATGTATTTCAAGGTTCTGCCGAAGTAAAACGCATTATGGGAAAAGATGGCCATGGTGCCTATCTCTCTATAGAGAACATCGACGCTCAAGGAAACCGTTTGGGATTCACCCAGTCGGATAGCGCGGATATCGACGGTGCCTGGTCATCCCTGCGCGTCCGCACCCAATGCCTTCCAGGCACGGCATCGGTGAGGATGCTGCTGCTTCTTAATGGTCATGGAAAGGCGTTTTTCCGAAATACATCTTTCATTAAGGTCCCTCCGAAACCCGCAACACCTGACGTCAACCCAGTGACCATCACCGTGACACAGGAAACCGCATGCAAGGAATTTTTGGGGTTTGGATTCGAAGACGATGGCTGGTTCTATAACAGCGAAAACCTTCAGCCCAACATAACAGAAACGGACATAAAACTCCGCGAAAAACGCATCCGCTGGATGCGCCCCGATTGGGTACGTATGTTTTTCTGGTACAAAGATTGGATGCCGCAAGAAGAAAACGCCCCCTTCACCTTCGAGTCGGAAAACATGCAAAGTCATTACAAAACACTTGCTATCTATGAACGATTAGGTGCCGCTGTAAACGTCGTGGGAGTGGAATGGGGTTTGGCTGACATTTATCGCAAACCGGAGCACACTGCAAATGCCATCGGCGAACTATTGGAATATCTAAAGAAGAAAAAAAAGTTCCGTTGCGTCAAATATTGGACGCTCACCAACGAACCCAATTTGTGGTTTTTACAGCACGGCTATTCGTTTGATGATTTCGTGCGCATGCATCAACTCGTGAAAAAGGAAATAACAAAACGTAATCTCGACATCCGCGTCGTCGGAAGTGATGAAACGAATGGGGGGACAAACTTTTTCCGTCGCTGTGTCCAGAATCCCGAATATTTTCGCACCGCCGATGTGTTCGCCTCCCATCGCTATCTGTCCGTAGCAGAACGAGACCTGGCTTCTGAATTCTTCAAAGAACGATTAGAACTGCTCAATTCTATGACGCCGCAAAAACCTTTTGTAGTTGCGGAGTTCGGTTTCCAAGATTCAAGAGCCTCCCACCTGCTCAATCCCGTCATGGAAAGTTACCCCTACGCCCTCTGGACAGCAGCCTTCGCAATCCAAGGTTTGAACCTTGGTGTATCCGGCTATTCGATATGGTGTTTGCATGAAGTCTTTTACCCCGGTAAAGCATGGATGAATTACGGTCTTTGGGATGGCAAACACAATAACTGGAATCCTAGATCCGTGTTTTACGCGTGGTCCATGTTCACCCGTCTGACAAAAGCCGGCGACACCGTTTGGCGCTGTCTGTCTGCTAGCCCAGATACCGTTGAGGCCGCACGAGTGGGAAACAAGCTCTTCTGGGTGAATCAAAGAGACAAGTCGGCTCAACTTCAAATCGAGGGGATGAGCGTGAGAAGAGTATCTGTATTTTCGGAAAAGTCAATCGCCGAAAATCCGGAAAAATACGACTCGCATATTGTCAAGAACAACATCTTTGATGTGCCACCTTTGAGCTTCGGCTACGCGCAATAGACTTCGCAATCGTCTCAAAAGAAAAGCAGGCTTCAAAACTACCTCTGTAAGCCTGCTCATATCCTCTCTTGCGTCGGGCTGCGTTAACGCAGCCATCCGCAAGTTATTTTAGAGGCCCAGGACATTTCGCCAGGGCCTCCGCGGAAGGAGAAACGCCACATGTGGCGCTGACCATCTATATTGTACCACGAGAGTAACTATAACGCAATAATAAAAAGGAATGATTCTCGGTGTTTTCCTTAAATAAGAATAATAATATAGTCAATAAATAATATATTTGCTACTCTGCTGGAAGTTGTTCCCGTTTTCCACGTCGCAAAACAACGTAACGATGACCATTCGACAAAGTCACCGTTTCCTCATCGCGGTTAAACTCGGCCAAATACCAGCTCCCTTCCACCTCCCCTAGCACAGGCAGCAACCGCGTGCGTACTCTTCCATCAGGATAATAAAGCACAATTCTAAACTGTGGAGGACGTCCCTCGGACGACAAAAACCCTCGTAGCTCCACTTCTGGTAGTGCCGGCGGCACCTCGGGCACCGGTTCCAAAGTTACAGGTGACAAAATATCTTCCGAAGGCAACGTTTCTGTCGATGGCGTCTCTTCCCTGCCCGTTGTTTCAGGTTCCGAAGGCTGTACGACGGGCTCCTGAATAGTAAAAGACGAAACGATTTCATCCTTCCCCAAAACGATCCGATATTCTCCCGGAGGCAACTTGTAGAAAAATTTCCCCGTCATCTGGGAACCTATCACGACATGGCTCATGCGCCCGCCCTGAACCGTTACTTCTTGATCGCCCACAACGAGCCTTGAAGGATTTCCGGCGTCCTCCCACTGGTCTGCTCCAACACGTCGCTCCACCGCAAACTCCACTGCATTCCGCAAGCCTGCTGCACGAGGGTTCAACACGAGAGGGCGTCGACCTTCATTTACCAGATGGATCTCCACTTCAGAATTGCCTGTCTCATCAGGACTGGAAACACTGATAGGCTCTGTCAACATCGGCTTCGCACGGAAAAAGCCAAAGAAATCGGTGGAAACTACTGTGGAACAGCCAACTAAACCCACTACGACGGCAAGAACAAACACCCACCCGCGGCGTATTTTCATCAATGCGATACAACCGCCAATAAACATGGTCAGCAGCGCGACAACATAAACTAGAAATCCGGGACGCAAAAACCATAGACCATTTTGGGTAAAGTACTCTCCGATCAACCCCACGCTGTTCATACACTCTTGGCGATAGACGGCTATTCCCAATGTTAGGAAAAAGCAAGTCACGAGAGCGATTGACCCTCTTATACCGTTTGATGGCAAAAACGCCCCACCAAAGACAGCGAGCGCTCCAGCAAGGGGTAACAACACTAACCAATAAACCTGGGGATTGACCTGCCGCATATCCCGGACACACTCTACGGCAGACAAGGTACCCAAACTCGGCAAGAAAAGGGCGATCATTAAGAGTCCGGCACCTATCCACAAAAAAAGAGCGTCACGAGCGACGGAAGTCTTAGGGGCACGGCGGGGCCCCCCCTCTCCCACTTCTCGATGTTCATAGGGAACAGATTGAGGGGATTCGGAATGGAACGCGCGCCGAATCAATTCGAGCGCGTTCATCAACTCCGAAGAAACACGGGCTTTCTCTCTTGAAAAAGCGTTGAATTGACTCTTTGTGACCTCCCCAATGCTCAATCTCCCCCGAAAAACCGTCAATTGGTCCGCAAGGATTTGAAGGTCTGCCTTATAGTCACGCTCCAGCTGTTCCAATCGATCCCGACAAAACGCAATATTAGCCTCTGCGCGGTCGCGCTCTCCTTCCGCATCCGCCCGCCGATGTCCCAAATCAACAGGATCGCCAAATCCTCGAGCCTCCAAACGATTGGCTTCTGTTATTTTTCGTTCTGCAAACTCCCGTTGAGTCAATGCATCGCGTAGCGACCGAACCCACCAATCCGCTAAAGGAGAACCTTCCTCCGGTTCATGGCGAAACGCGATTTTTCCTGAGATGTCGGGTTCATGGTCCATCGGCAAACGTACATAGCCACCCGCTTCGTAGGGAGTCTTTACCGCTAACCACGCCCGAAGATTTACCCGACGCCGTTCTAAGATGTCTCGACGGCGCCGAAGCTTCTCTGCTTGATCCCGGTAGTTCGAAAACTCTATTTCACCAGCCTTTGCGTTTAGACTCAGTTGCGAGAGCCTTTCCAAAACCGATTTAAGCTCCGCTTCGGTTTCCGTCAGGGTTTCTCGAAGCTGATTGTTCAACTCTTCACGCACCGATTGAATTCTTTTAAGGTAACGATTCAACTGGCGTTCGTCGTAACTGCTTCCGCTGGATGATGGACTACCCTGGAGCACAGTCAGTTTGTGCGAAATCCTATATTCCAAACTTACTAAAGCTCGCAGTGTCTCGAGAACGTCCAACGGAAAAATATTCGGAGACGCGCCCTCTTCAGGAAACTCCGCAGCGTCCTTTCCTAAAACCACTTCAGCCTGCTCAGAAAGCTTTTCTTCCTTTGGGCGACGACTCTTCCTCAAAAATTCGGGATGTTCCTCAAGGGATATAACTTTTGTGTCGGTCGGAATCTCGTCCTCATTCGGAATACGAATTTTCTGTTTGCACGCCACACACCTGCCTGGCTTACCATACATAAAGGGACTGATCCGCATTCGTTGTCCGCAAATGCAGATAAGTCTCAGTTCCGGGGAGGACGCTTCACCCATGGACAATTACCTCCGTCGTGCTACACTAAAGGTACCGCGAAAACCACCGAAAATGCAAAAAGACACGTGCTTACCGTCCTTTCCGATTCCGACGAAATGACAACTTTTTGTCACAATACCACAGGGCTGACAGTTTTTCATATCACCCAAATTTGTCAGTTCGATCATAAAATCCCATAAGTTAGCAACTTGTTGCTACTTATTGCTTTGTTGGAACCCTATTGGGCATTGGAACAAATATTGCTCTCTTCTTTTTGAGTGCCCATCCCGCCTAAGCACGCAGCGCACGACGATGCGAAACCCTCGGTATCCCCTACCGGGGGTCTCGCTTTTTATCGGCACATAAAAGCGCTACAATGGTGAGAATTTTATACAGACACTTTGAAAACAGGAGTGAAGCCACGTGCCCCCAGCAATGTCACAAAATGTTCCCAAGAAATCACTTCTCAGAAGACTCACGAAAGCTGCCGCCCTGTTTTTACTGGTTATCGTGGCGCTTCTGTTGGTTGCGTTTCTTGTTGTGTTTCGCGCAGCGATCTATCACCGTCTGGTTACATTCCCCGCAGAAAAAAGCGCATGGGAAACGATTCGAGCCCAACGGGAGCAAGTGGTGTTGGATGACGGTTGGATGGAAATACGCGGAGCCTGCCATAGCCACTCGGAATTATCACACGACAGTGAAATACCTTTCGCGGAGATACTCGCCGCACTGAAACAAGCAGAGCTCGAGTTTATTTGTATGTCCGATCATACGATTGACGGCAAAGCAGATTATTCACTCGGCTGGCGCGGCGACCACGAAGGTGTTATTTTCATCAGAGGTTTTGAAATGGCTCACGGCTTTATGCCTTGGGGGCTGCCCGATGACACCATACTTGATAACGCCATGGAGCCACACGCCTTAGCACGTCTTATCGCAGAAAAAAACGGCCTGCTTTTCTTTGCTCACCCGGAGGAAGAACGTCTTTGGGACCTTCCCGAACTGACAGGCATGGAGATTTACAATCTTCATGCCGATTTCAAAGATGAGAAACTGGCCGATCTCTTGCCGGATCTTATCCTCAACCTGTCGGCATACCCTGATCAGACACTTCGGCTGATTTTCGACCGCCAAACCGAAATCCTTAAGCATTGGGACGCCTTGAATCAGCAACGAAAGATTGTCGGTATCGCGGCAAACGACGCTCATCAAAACACCGGCATAAGAGGATACGTAACCGAACAAGACACGTTTCAGCTACGTGAAAGAGGCTCAGCTGATGTGATAAAAGAGTGGAATCTGAATCCCTTTTCAAAACTTTTATTGCAGACTCTATTTGGAAACTGGCAAGGTACCCGAGAACTTTTCTCCATTACCCTTGATCCTTACGTACAAAGCCTGCGATACGTCAATACGCACCTCCTCGTTGCTGAAAAGAGTGAAGCAGCAATCTTGGATGCACTAAAGTCAGGCAGATGCTTTGTCGCATTTGACATGATCGCGGATGCCCGCGGATTCACTTTCATGGCCGAAAACGGACAGCAGAAGACGGTCATGGGCGAGCAAATATCCTTTAGCCCCGACCTCACCTTTCTTGCAGAGTCCCCTTTGCCTTGCCATTTTGCGCTGGTTCGCAATGGAGAACGGGAAGCGGAACAAACAGGCCGGATGTTTGTGTGGAAAGCCCAATCATCCGGAGTTTACCGATTGGAAGCCGAGTTGCAGGTCCGCAATGAGTGGATACCTTGGGTCTACACAAATCCCATTTTCGTGAAAGATAATTGACATCGGCTCCAAGTAACCCGGACGAAAGCTAAGTGCACCTCTGACCCCACGCGGGCTCTTATGTGCAAACCCTTCACTCCCACACGCAATTACCCATTACCGCGTTTCAGCAAGTTGAGAAACGGGCGTTCATTGTGTAAAATAAGTATTTTGAACAACTTAAAACGGGACGCTTTATGGCTTATAGCATGACAGGTTTTGGCAAGGCCTCTTGCCATGTTAACGGACAAGAAATTGTCGTAGAAATCAGCTCGGTGAACCACAGGTATCTCGAGCTCAGCCTTCGATTGCCGAACAATTGGTTGGCGTTGGAAGGCGATATTAAACAAGTCCTTCGGGAAAAGATATCCCGCGGCAAACTCTCGGGAAATATCTTTCGCAAGCGTTTCGGAGCGCCGATTCAAACAATCCAATTCGACGTCGAAACTGCAAAACACTACATAGATGCCTCTCGGGAGCTAGCCCGGCTTCTTGATACCAACGAAACGTTGACCTTGAATGTCTTGATGCAATTGGAAGGCGTTTTTGTGCCCCAAGAACCCGAAGAAGACCTGGAAACGCTCCGAGGGCCTGTATTAGCTGCAGTAGCCGAAGCAGCAGACAAGCTCAACGTCATGCGCGCCGCTGAGGGCAAGAAACTCAGCCTAGACATCCGAGAACGTTTGTTCGTGATCGCAGAAACGCTCAAGAAGATCGAACAACGCCTCCCTGAAGTATCAGCGGAATACGAAAAACGACTGAGGACGCGCCTTCAAGAACTCAAGGGCGAAGTTGACTTGCCAGATGACCGCATTGCCGTGGAGGTAGCATTGTTGGCAGAAAAGTCCGACCCCACGGAGGAAGTGGTTCGCCTGAAAGTTCATCTGGGACACATGTCTTCGCTGTTGGAAAAGCGGGAGCCCGTAGGACGGCGTCTTGACTTCTTGACCCAGGAGTTGCAACGCGAAGCAAACACGTTGGGCGTCAAGACACGAGACAGTGGAATGATCCAAGACATTCTTTTCATCAAGGCGGAAATTGAGAAAATCCGCGAGCAGGTTCAGAATATCGAGTAGGTTACGGTCGTGCAAAAGAATGGAAAAATCTTCATTATCTCGGGACCATCCGGTTCTGGAAAACATGCCATCATTAAGGAACTGATTGATAAAGACCCTCGTTTGGTTTTGTCGATTTCTGCCACAACCCGGCCTGCCCGGCCTGGAGAAGTCAACGGTAAGGATTACTATTTCTTAAGCCAAGAAGAGTTTTCCAAAAAAATCGAAAATAATGAGTTTGTTGAATGGGCTCAGGTCCACGGATATCGATATGGGACACTTCGCGCAGAACTTCTGAGACACATTGAAAGTGGCAAAGACGTTATCTTACAAGTGGATGTCCAAGGAATGCGCGGTCTTAAACAAGCAGATTTGGATACGATTACCATTTTTATTGTTCCGCCGTCCCTAGAGGAACTAAGAAAACGACTCAACAAACGGGGCACAGAATCCGAAGAAGCGCTGGCAATACGGTTGGCAAATGCTCAACATGAACTCAACGCGCAGCGGGATTACGACTATATCGTTGTCAATGACGTTCTACCTAAAGCCGTTGAGGAAGTACAACGTATCATCGAAGAAACACGTCATTAATTAAGATATGACAACGCGCGGCGAAAATTGCTGCGCAAAAGGAGGTTTTACACATGGCGAATATTTCCATTGAGTACTTGGAAGGAAAAGCTGACAGTCTGTATCGTCTCGTGATCGCAGCGGCAAAACGCGCTTCTCAGTTGGCACGGCCCGACAGCCGTCCGCTGGTATCTCCAATCTCCAAAAAGCCGCCTGTTATCGCATTGGAAGAGATCATCGCAGACAAAATTAAGGTCGTAGCCGGCGACGGGTCGGAAGATGACGAACTCGGCGCCTAGAGAAGTTGTCCTTGGAGTCACCGGCTCCATTGCCGCGTACAAAGCGGCTGAGATTGCATCTCAACTCGTGCAACGCGGCATAAAGGTGACTCCTGTCCTGACAACAGCTGCCTGTGAGCTGGTATGCCCTGCGACGTTCGAAGCAATTACCGGTAACAAGGCAATAACCCGGTTGTTTGAGCCCCTCTCAAACCCGGAAATAGAACATATCGCGGTAGCGAATCGCGCCGATTTGTTTTTGATCGCTCCTGCGACGGCGAATATTTTAGCGAAGGCTGCCGTAGGAATTGCTGACGACTGGTTGAGCACCACCCTGCTTGCCACACGCGCCCCTGTGCTCTTCGCGCCCGCAATGAATACATTGATGTATGAACACCCGGCGACTCAAGAAAACCTTCGTATCCTGAAACAGCGCGGTTGCCACTTTATAGGGCCGGAAAGTGGACGTCTTGCTTGCGGAACGGTGGGCGCTGGGCGCATGGCAGACCCGTCCCATATCGTCGAATTCGCCCTCACGTTGTTGGACCCACGAAACGACCTTAGAAACGTTCGTGTCCTTATCACAAGTGGACCAACGCGCGAACCAATCGACCCGGTACGTTTCATCAGTAATCGGTCATCGGGAAAAATGGGGACCGCCCTCGCGAGAGAAGCGCTTTTTCGGAAAGCCCATGTGACCGTCATCAGCGGTCCAAGTGAAGTCGCGATGCCCTACGGCGTCGAGGTCCTTTACGTAGAAACCGCGGAAGAAATGGCGCAAGCCTGTGCAACACGCTTTTCAGAATGTGACGTTTTCATAGCGGCCGCCGCTGTAGCCGATTACAAGCCTGATCATGTGCTGGACACAAAGCATAAACGCAGCGATGGCCCTTTGCGTCTGTCCCTCGTGGAAAATCCCGATATTTTGGGCACATTGGCACAAAGAAAAGCTCCGCACCAAATTATTGTCGGATTTGCGGCAGAAACGGACAATCTTCTTGCCCACGCCCGAGAAAAACTTACGAAAAAGAACCTGGACTTTCTTCTTGCAAATCAAATAGGCATTCCCCAATCCGGCTTTGGTACGTCAACGGTGCGTGCCTATTTGCTTCACGCATCCGGCGAAACAGCAGACCTCGGACTTCTTCCAAAAGAAACCGTGGCGGAACGCATTTTTGACCGGGTCGCCGAACTCATAAAGAAACGTACAGCGACACAAGGAGCAAGCTCATTATGAAAAAAGACTCGCTGGATTTTCTGAAGAAACTAGTAACTACTCCTAGTCCGTCGGGCTTTGAGAGTCCCGTACAAGCCCTGTGCGCCGAATACGCACGCGGCTTCGCAGACGAAATCTACAAAGATGTCCACGGAAATCAATACCATGTGCGTAATGCCGGTGCAGAGCTTCGCGTTATGTTAGCCGGACATGTAGATGAGATCGGTTTGATGATAAATGATATCGACGATAAGGGTTTTTTGGGGTTTGTGGCTATCGGCGGTATCGATGCCTCCGTCCTCGATGGACAACGGGTTGTGGTACACGGTAAGAAAGGACCTGTGCCGGGAGTTATCGGAAGAACAGCCATACATCTCACAGACCAAGAGGACCGGGGAAAGCCGCTGAAACTGCACCAACTCTGGATAGACATCGGAGCAAAAGGCAAGAACGATGCCGAAAAAGTGGTGTCGATTGGCGACCCCGTCACCGTTGATGCCGGTTTCCTAGAACTCCGAAACGAATGCGTTGCGGCACGAGGATTCGATGACCGCATCGGTGCGTTTGTCATTCTCGAGACACTCAAACTGCTGGCAAAACGCAAATTCGACTGCGCGGTCTATGCCGTCACCACGGTGCAAGAAGAAATTGGACTTCGGGGCGCGGTGACAAGTAGCTACGGTTGCAAACCGCATGTCGGGCTGGCTGTAGACGTAGGTCATGCGGTGGATTACCCCCACGTAGACGCCCGCAGGCACCGAGAAGGTAAGATTGGAGCAGGTCCTATCCTATATCGTGGGCCTAACATAAACCCAATAGTAGGGAAGCAACTGCTGGAAATCGCACGGAAACAGAAAATTCCGTATCAGATCGCAGCCGCTCCCCGCGCCACCGGAACCGATGCAAACGTGATGCAAATCAGCCGTGATGGAGTGGCTACGGGGCTGATAGGCATTCCAAATCGTTACATGCACAGTCCTGTCGAATTGATAAGCCTCCAAGATGCACAGCACGCCGCTGAACTTATTGCCGAGTGGATATGCACCTTAAAACCCGGAACAAGTTTTATTCCGTAGACGGTTGGGAGACTGCCGGGCTGTCACAGAGTATCCGACACTCGGGCAAGACAGCGCGGATACGGTCAATAAGTTCAGGCGAAACGGACGTACCCGTTAGGTCAAGGAGGTGTAGCTTTTTCAAGGCGGTCACATGCTGAGCGCCCGCGTCCGTAATCTGCTTGCATCCGGATAAACTCAGTGCTTCCAAATTCGCCATACTATCCGCTATTAAAGCCACCGAGGCGTCGGAAATTCCTACATGATTCAAGATAAGATATCGTAAGTTATGTAACTTCGTGAGATAGGGAACGCCACCATCACCCACTTTGGAACTAATTACTGTAAGCGATTTCAAACCAGTAAGCAGAGAAACCAACAAAAGGTCATTGTCCTGTAAAAGATCATTTGCAACAACTAGGGCATCCAAGTCGTCCGGCTTTAAGTCACGAATCCGTGAAAAGTCGGGCACACCTTCCGAATTCGCCATTAAGAGGAGCGCATTGCCAGCAGGTAACCGTACGGGGCCGCGCGCTAGCCCCAACAAACGCCATTCCGTTGCCTCAAGCGAAACGTGCGGTGCTTCATAAACCCTTGCTTCGGTTGGAGACAAAGGAAACAAAACACACCGTTCCTGATAGGGATTACCCTCTGCAGTTATTTTGATGTCCGAAATGCCGGAAGAAAGAGTTGCCAGGTCAGCGCCTGTCACACGAGTGTCCACCAGATAAAGTTCCTTAAAGCCGCCCACAGCCGCCAACACATTTAAGGCATCTATAGTAATAAATCCTTGCTCCAATCGGAGCGAACCTAAAGAAGTTAACTGCTTGATTTCTTCCAGCGCCACGTCGGTGGCTACCCCACCAACCAAGGTCAGCACGGAAGTATTCGGACTGGATAGGAAACTACGCAACGTCTCCCGGTCGGGACACCGACCCCTCAATACCAGTTCCTTCAATGAGACCATTTTTGAGAATGAGTCGGAGATTTCTGGAGGGCTAGCCGCAACTTCGGATATATCCAAATCGAGCTTTCTAAGCGTGTTTATTGCCGCCAAGCTCTCTAAAAAGGCTTTATCAATACGTCCCTCGTCGATCCGTAGCTCCTCCAAACACCTACTAGTATTCAAGCGATCAAGCCCAAGAAGTCCGGCAGAACCATTAAGAATCAAGGTACGCAGTTTCGCGACCTTTGCCACTGAGTCAAAACCCGGCTCTGTGATTCCAGAGCGGCACTCGAGAACTTCCAAGGATTTTAAAGAAGGCAGGAAGTCCATAGAACCTGCACAAGTCGTGCCCCCGAGAGATAACTGATGAAGAGACGGCAAAGAAGAGAGAACCTCTAGGGCACTTTCGGTGATGCCACTCGGCAGACGAAGTTCTTCAAGAAAACTTAGATTCGATAAGAAAGGCAAGGAAAGGTCTGAAAAAGAGGTATGCTCGACGTTGAGTGCTTTCAGCGAAGACAATTCCGAAAGAAACTCAAACCCCTTTGGAGTGGCTAAATCGATGCCTTCGAGAGTCAGTCGTTCAAGGTTTTTCAGCGCTGCCACGTGCTGGAGACCCAAATCCGTCAATTGAAACGTATGCTTCAATTCCAAAACTTTTAAGTTGACCAGGCGCTCAAATGCCGACATCATGTCATCCGTCAAAGCGCTATTTTGAATCAGAAGCGATTGAAGTTGCGTACCGCATGTGTTCGCCAGAGTGTCCATATCCAGCCAGTGACATTCTTCAATATCAATTCGCAGTTCTGAATCAGGAGCCACTGTAAGCGAACCCAACGCGGTGCCCCTATATTTCCAAGACGCCCCTGCAGAACCCATATCTTCTTTAACAAACAATCTGCCCAGCACACGGTCATCAGGAAAGGATAAGGTAACTTCGGTGGGAGGTTGCGCCGAAGGAATGGGCGCAACATCCAACGCCGGTCCTTCCGAAACAATGTCTTTCTCGGGCATTGAGGGAGGCGTCGTTATCTCTGGGGAACGGTAGTAGAAAAAAAGACCGGTGATTACAGCAAGAGCAACAAAAGCCAGAACAAGCCATCGGGAAAAACGGCGATGCGTTTTGCTTTGGCTTGTCACTTCAACAACTTCCGCAGGAAGTATCCCATCATCTGATGACGAGGAATCTTCTGCTAATTCTAACGGAGTTTCTAACGGCTGTATTTCGTCCTCTGAAGATTCCATCTCCAACTCTTCATCCTCGGGCTCCTGAATCAAGGTAGAATCTTCTATAGTCAAATGGTCTGTTTCATTTTCAGACTGAGCCTCTGCGTCGGTTTCAGCCGGTCCGCACAAAGTAACGTTGCCCTCAATTAGATCCGAAGCTGCTTCAGAGGAAAAAGTATCTTCCGCTGGCAACGAATCCGGGACACTCGCTGGGGCTGCGCCACTGAACCGCGCGGGCTCTAACTCTCCGTCTGCCACGCGTACCGCAATGTCCGCCAGTAATTTCACCCCCACACTACGCGCGGTCGGCGAAAGTTTGATAAGGCGATTACACGTGTCTGCTGCTTCAGACAGACGGTTCTGCTTGATAAGACACAATACCCGGGCATGTAAAAGCACCGGGTTGTCTGGAAAACGTTCTATCAGAGAATCCAAGACAGTTAAGGATTCCGCATATGCGCCCGCAGAGTAAAGCTTAGAGGCTTTCTCATATTCTGAATGCAGCGTTTCTGTGTCCATACAGGTTCCACCCATAACCAGCTTGCACATTCTACACTACAGCAGGATAGCCAACCAGGACAACACTGCAAGACTCCTTTGGAGTGTTTACCAAAGACCTGACTGCGTCCATTTGTAAGAAAACCGCCAGCGAAAGCCGCGGGATGGGGAAATGGCATGCAATACCTTACCCGCTACTCATTCACAAAGAAATAAGAACGTGCCATCCTCAAACGTTTTTCTCAGAAGGGGAGATCCAAATGAAGCGGTAGAAATCTTCCGAAAGCAAAACTTTAGCCCAATAAAAAAAAGCCGCCCCCGGCGGCTATCAAAAGCATAATGATGCTTGACTTTTTCGAATTACGCTTGATTCAGTTGAATATACTTGCTGATTCGCGCAGCCACGATCTGAACGACTTCCTGAATCTTCTGAATTCCCTCTTCCACATGCCGCCGCGCTTCTTCGACACGCTGTTCATCTATATCGGAGATAGCATTCGCTAACCCTGCATAACGCGCAACTTCAGAAGCCGCAAGCGCATCCGTCTTTGTGCCACCTCCGGTTCCGCCGAGGGGAGAAAGCTTCTCCCGTAATTCTCGCGGTTGCGGCTGTTCTACTTCGTTGGCACGTACAGGGCCTTCACCTATACTGAAGATGCCAACAACCATTTTTGCTCTCCTTAGCTACCTTGTTTTCCGGCATCCCTGCCGCTCTTTATTTATCGGCATAAATGGGTCGGACCTTTAGCTCCTATTCTTGCTGCAATGAGGCAAAATAAGTCCATACATAACAATCACTTAACTCTGCCTTTCGCTGGAAACTGTCTGTTCCGACCATGCAAGATATCACCAAATTCATCCCCTATCAGGAAGGGATGTTGCTTTGACCGTTGTTTCATTGACGAGAGTAGTCGAAAGAATGGTTTCAGTATCAATTTATGGTATGATTACGTAAGAAATAGTTGTCAAGGTTTTATGACACATAGAGAAAAAATCCTAGTCGTAGATGACGAGGCAGTCATTCGTGAGCTTCTTTCCGAGGTTCTCCAGGATGATGGCTACGTAGTCGAATCAGCAAACAATGGACAGACCGCTCTGGAGCTACTGCGCAGCTCCGACGACTTTGTTTTGCTCTTTACTGACATCTTGATGCCGGGAATGAACGGCATTGACCTTTTACGCGAAGCTAAAAGGCTACGTCCATCTCTGATCCCCATCGTAATGACTGCGTATGCCACCCTCGAAACGGCAAGAGCCGCAGTAAAAGAAGGTGCATACGATTACGTGCTCAAACCATTTAGTTTGAGCGAAATCAAACTCGCCGTGGCAAATGCCCTTGAGCGCCACAGGTTGGCGAGAGAAAATGCCCGACTGCTCGAACTCACACAACTATTCCATATCAGCGAACAAATCGCCACGATCCGAGACGAAAACCACTTGTTAAGTTTTGTATTAAAGACAGCCCTGCAACGAGTTGGAGCCACTCGTGGTTCTATCCTTGTTACCACCAGCGACGGCAAGGCGTTGGAAATACGCGCCGGCGTGGGCATTCCCGGCGACGTACTGGGTGCAGCAGTTGACCTCGACCGCAGTATTTCCGGAATCGTAGCAAAAACTGGAAAACCTCTCTTCGTCAACGACATTCGGGAAATCCCGGAGTTAGCCCGACTGGCAAGACAATTACCGGAAACGTCTTTCATCTCCGTACCTTTGGAGCAAAAAGGGCAGGGTAACGGAACAGCAGCGGATACCGGTTCGTCAAATCACCGTATCATTGCCGTTCTTAACGTATGTCAGAAGGCGCGAGGAGAACATTTCACCGAAGGCGATCTCAAGGTGCTGAGCATCTTGGCAAATCATGCCGCCGCCGCCTTGCAGAATGTCCGTTTGATTCAGGATATCGAGCACGCGCACCTTGCCACGGTCGAGTCGATGGCCCTTTTGTTAGAAGCCCGCGACCCCTACACTCAGTTTCATAGCCAACGCGTGCGTGACGTATCCGTTGCTATCGCCATCAACCTCGGCATGTCTCCCCAAGACATCGAAGTGCTTCGGCTCGGGGCTGCCTTCCATGATATTGGAAAAGTGGGTGTGCCCGACCGAGTTTTGAACAAACCGGACCGACTGTCGCCCGAGGAATGGGAGCTCATCCGAAGGCACCCTATCATCGGTTACAGTGTGCTGGAACCAATTCACTTTTTGAAACAAGGGCACCTTGATGTCGTCCGCGGACATCATGAACGCTTAAATGGGAATGGATATCCCGATGGCATCAAAGACAAAGAGGTCCCCCCTCTGGTTCGCATCATCGCGGTTGCCGACACCTATGATGCTATGGCTAGCGATCGAGCCTATCGCAAAGCCATGCCTGAGAATCTGATCATTGCAGAACTGCGAAAAGCTGCGGGGGAACAACTGGACGCCGACGTTGTCAACATGCTCATTCACCTAATCACATCAGGTCAAATCAGCAAGACTAACGGTAACAACAGATAAGTCCTTAATCACTGACATCCTGCTCTTTGGTACGGATCCCCACCAGGTCATTGCAACACGGTGGACGCCAACCAAACCAAGAAAGTACACGATAGGTCAGGATCATCCCAATCATCTCCATACCCAGCAGCGCGGCACGCCACTTCTTTCCGGTGACGGAAGAGACCCCGACACGTTTGCGATAGTTGACAGGTATTTCGATAAAAGGGATCTTGTTAAGTATCGTCAACAACGCGATCTGAGGACCAAATGCGGAGCCACCGACAGAAAACTGCGGTGCAATTTTCTCATACGCCGACCGGCTCAAGAGACGCATGGAACAACCCACATCCGTCAACAAGGTCGTATTAAAAAGAAACTCGACCAACTTCGCAACGGACCAATTGCCCCATTTCAAAAAGAATCCCATGTTGGCGCCTTCCCAAACGAACTCTCGTTGGGTGCGGGTACCAAAAACCACGGGCACGTCATCGGAATACGCCAACAACTTGACGACATCGTTCCCCACAAACGTCCCGTCAGGTTCCGCAATGATTAAAAGATCTCCAGAAGCTTCGGCCAAACCCCGCCAAATGGCGTATCCGTATCCCTGTCGCGTTTCGTAAACGAGTCGAGCGTGGGTTTGCCGCACCTCGTCATCTGTCCCCGGTGCAGCATTGTTGTTGACTACAATGATTTCATCTACATATCCGTTCGCAAAAAAGTCGTTCACGGCATCTCGTATAGAATCTTTTTCGTTGTACGTCGGAAAAATCACCGATACTTTTTTATCACGCCACATACGTCACCAGTAAGTGAAGAACAAAGTTTCTATAAACCAGCACTGAAACGCCATAAAGCATAATGTCACAGCAAGCGTTTGTAAACGCCCTTCTTGTCTAACATAAAACGCAAGCTGCGTAGCGCTAGGCACCAGCAGAAAAGGCAACACGTACATCGCCGAACGTTCCCCTTCGCCCCGCGCTAGATACAGGAAGTCCAGGGCAAGAAACGTCAGCAGAAAAACCCACGCCAGCGATTTCCTTTGCCCTTTCGCCTCGCGCAAAAATCGATAACACAAAACCGTGACGGGGATACCGGCAAAAAACAACCAACATGCCGGATTGAGAATCTTCCATATCCAACTCGGATACCTTGGACCAAGGCGATCAATATTCGCCTGATCAAGATCGAACTGCTCTTTTGCCAACCGGAAACACTCAAACACGTCGAAGCCAGACCATAACCACAGCAACACATGAAAACAGAGAAACGAAAACGCCATCAGTGCCGCAGTGCGTATCACATGTTTTCTACTGTCTCTCGAAAACAGTTTCCAAAGCCCGACTAAACCGAAAAACGAACCTATCCCAATAAGAGAAAAAGAAAGGATCGACATGATGCCATAGACAATACCCGCCCCCACAGCATACCACAACGACTTACCGTTGATAGCCCGCCAAAACAAAAACAAAGCCGTCAGGGTGAAAGGCATAAATAAGATATCCGCGCTGGTCGCTGTAAACAAGACAGCCATTGGACTCAGGCAATACAAAAGGCATGCAGCATATGCTGTCATAGCATCGGTCACGTCACGCACCCAGTAATAAAGAGGAAACACTGCCAAACTACCAAAAAAGACCGTCGCAATGGAAAGCCCCAAAGGCGTCCTGCCTGCGCCTAAATCCGCCAAGAGCCAGAGTACAACTACCGGCCCAGGAGGATGGACTTTTGAATGCATTGACAGAAATGGGTGCATCTTATTGTAGTCTTTAAAAAGACCCCGAATTGAGAGCCCTCGTCCTATATCGCCAATATATTCATAAGACTGTCGACTATATGCCACAGTCAAGCCTTCGCTTCCGCCCCGAATTCCCGCCAAAGACATCGAAAAAACGACCACAAACAGATAGAAAAACACAAGGGCACAAAATGTTTGTTTGGGAGTTAAAGACTCTTGGTTATGAGAAAAAACGAGAAAACCTTTTTTGATCAAGAAAAAGAAAATAGCAGTTATAAATGCGAATGCCAGGTGCATCTTGACGCTGGTCCAAATCGTATAAAAAAATTTCCCCTCGCCCTCACTGGAATGACGCAGATTTTGCCAAAAGGAAATAATAAGGCCCAAAACCAAAAAGAAAACCAATCCCCAAACTATTCGCCGTTTCCAGGTTCCTATCGGTAATAAAAGGTGCGGATACCAAGCTGTTAACCATACACCCACAAAAAAAAGGAACAGCCCCATGGGCTCCAGTAACGAAGAAAAGACTGGTTTTGGCAAGCAATAAAAAGGGGTGGGATGGCGATAGATCGCTTCTATCCCCAAAATGCTCAACACGCCCACAACAAAAAGGTAAGTAAAAAAAACACAGCTAAACACTGACAAAAGGCGTTTTGCCAGCATGGTAGACTGAATTGGCGTAGGCAGCATCCGGCACATACAGGGCATTTTAGAAAAATCTGGAGATGAAATCACTACTCCGCTTCGACAACAGAAGACTCGGTCTGGCCTAGAGTGTCCGACTCTTTGCGGCGAGACGGAATGTACGCCCCACCCGAAACAATTAGTTTCATTGCGTCTTCGACCGTCATATCCAGTTCCATTATCTCAGATGGCGAGACATAAACAAGATACCCCGAAGTAGGGTTGGGGGTAGTTGGGATAAAAACAGCCACCAAAGGTTTTGCCGTTACCTCCGTAATCAGTCCTCCCTCTTCCGCTGTGACAAAAGCCACGGCGTACATCCCAGGATGGGGAAACTGGATAAGACAAACCCGCTGGAAAATTCCCCCTTTGCGACTCATGAACGTGTCACGAATCTGTTGCACCGCTCGATAAATGCGATTGACGAACGGTATGACCTGAACTACTTTCTCACCCAGCGCAATGATCCGTCTGCCAACCAAATGCCGCGTGAGAACGCCGGTCCCCAAGAATAGGACAACAACAAGCAGAACACCCAAACCATATACATATGAAATATCTGCCAAAAAGCCCAGCCGGGGATACTTGGCGCCTAGCTCGTTAAGAAAGCCTACAAGATCTTTAATAAGACGTTCCGTACCCAATATGAACTTGTTCACGAAAAACCAGGTCACCCAGACGCTAATAAGCAGCGGTACCCAGACCAGCATGCCCGCCACAAGTGTACGCCATATCTCACTCCAAACGAGCTGGAGCCTACCCCACAGACCTTTCGGTTTCTGTTTAGGTTTTCGAAACATCGGTTCCCTCGCTTCGTTGGACCAAATCCAGACGAATTCTATTTACGCGATTGACTCCCGCGTCCAATATAGTTACTTGAAACGACTCTGTTCTGATGACCTCACCCGCCGCCGGAATCCTTCCCGCAATGTGCATCACCCAGCCACCTACAGTTTCCACTTCATCGTCGTCAATTTTCAGGCCTATTACATCGACCATCTCGTCGAGCGACGTTCTGGCATCCACCACATAAGCATTCGGCCCTATCTGCTGAATAGCTTTTTTCTCCAAATCATGCTCGTCGTGGATTTCCCCAAAAATCTCTTCTAAAACATCCTCTATCGTGACCAATCCATCGGTGCCGCCGTACTCGTCGGTAACAATCGCAATATGTCGCTTTTCTTTTTTGAATTTTTCAAACAAATCCCCCACCTTCATCGTGTCGGGGATATGCAGCGGCTCACGCATAAAACGTCGGATATCCGGGTCTTCCGGCCTATCGTCCAGCAAAACGTCATGCGCCTCAATAATGCCGATTATCTGGTCAATGGTTTCATGGTAGATGGGAATACGCGTGCGCCCCGACTCCTCAAACAACGCGAGAAGTTCATCCCTCGTCGCCGTATCAGGCAGCGCTTGAATATCGATCCTCGGGGTCATTATGGCTTTTGCCTGCGTCTGATAAAGATCAATCACCGAATGAATCATTTTCTGTTCGTCACGTTCGATTGTGCCTTGTTCGGCACTTTCATCGACAAGGACTCGCAAATCCTCCCGCGACATCATCAAGGCGCTTATGTTACGCTCTTCCCCACCCGCTGCTTTCAATAGCGCCGTGGTTGCCCAAGCCACCGGTGCCGCCAAAGGTTGTAGGACGTGATAAAATGGTTCTATTATGGGCAAAAAACCCAAACTTAAACGGTTAGGATGCGCGCGAAAAATACTCTTAGGAATGATTTCCGAAAAAAGCAAAAAAACCGGTGCAACCATTGCTGTGGCGACCAGTTCCCGCAATTCACCGGGGATTTCAAGTGAATTAAGCTGCGTCGTGACTGCGATTGTTCCACTGATAACCGCCAAATTCGTGCCGATGAGCAGCGTGGTGAGCATCCGCCCCGGTTGATAAATATGCTCGAGCAAACGCTTGGCACGCCTGTCTTTCTTTTCTTCGGCGAGATGCCGAATTCGTATGGGATTCGTCGAAACAAAGCCCGTTTCGTAGCCTGCAAATAACCCTTGAAGAACCACCGCTATCCCAAACACTACTAGAGACGAAAAAAGGCTCATGATTCCTCCTCTCGGTGCTCTCGCAATGGCCTCCCCACTTTCGTCGTTTGCACTTTTACCGTAAGAGCACGTTTCCCTTCACATGCCTCCACCGTAAAACGAACGTCCCCGTAATCAATAATATCGCCCGGCTCAAGCACCTTTTCGGAACGGTCCATAAGAAATCCCGCCAGCGTTTCATGTTCTTCGTCTTCGATGGTAATCCCAATGAGTTCTTCCAGACGGTCCAGCGGTAAATTGCCCTCAACCCGAAACTCGTTCTCCGCAAGAACTTCAAATACAGGTTCACCGGCCTCGTCCCCATCCGGCATAGCCCCGACCACTTCCCCCAGTGCGTCATCCAACGTCACAATGCCTTCAGCCCCACCGTATTCATCAACTACCACCGCCAAGTGAATACGGTGACGACGCGCCTCTTCAACAAACTTATGCACGGTCATCGTTTCCGGGACAAAATATGGCGGACGCACAAACTCCGTCACCTTCCGGTGCAGCTCCCCTTTAGAAAAGCTAGGAATCAAGTCCTTCACCACCAGAATTCCCAAAACGTTGTCCAGATTATCGCGAACCACGGGCATACGCGAATACCCATGATGACGCAGGGCTACCAGAGCATCTTCCACAGTCGCGTCCTCCGGAAGCGTCACGACGTCGGGACGCGGAACCAAAATCTCTCGTAACAAGACGTCGCGAAACTCAAGTATTCCCTGAATAATCTGCCGTTCCTCTTCTTCGAGAACCCCCTGCACCTCCCCGTCTGAAAGAACCGCTTTGAATTCGTCATCAGTTAGAAAGGGGGCTGCCCGAAGTTGATGAAAACGCGTCAAGCGGAAAAGGCCGTCTGTTATGCGTAGCAAGCCTTCCCGAATTGGAGCAAGCAACTTGTCAAAAAACATCAGGGGGTATACAGCAAAACGGGCAAAAGGCTCCCCCAGACTCACCGCAAAAACCTTCGGCATGATCTCACCGCATAACACCAGCACCGTGGTGCACACGGCAACCGACAAAGCATATGCCGCCGGGGGGCTTACAACCGTTCGAAACGTCTCCTCTGTCCGAGTGCCCAAGACTACAGCGAACAGCACATTCACAATCATGTTGCCCACGAGTAAGGTTGACAAAAGGCGGGCGGGGTTGTTCATCACCTGGGCTACCCGCGTGCCCGTCAGGCTTCCCTCTTGAGCAAGGGCTCGCAACCGAAGACGGTGAATGGAGAAAAAGGCAGTTTCCGACCCCGAAAAAAACGCCGATAGCACCAAAAGAAAACCAGACAGCACCAACACGGACGGAGGAAATTTTTCCATCCAAAAAGCCAGGTCGCGAACATTTCGAGTGATCTGCTCTTCAGGGTTGACATTATCGCCGGAAAACGCGCGCGGCAACAGTATGCCACTCGCTATGACCAGAGAAACAAGAATGGCAAACGAAATAAAGCGTCTCTTGTGACGCGGGCCAGTCTCACAACTCAACTGGCAACACCCTCCTTCTTGGATCGAGTCCCGGGCTTACGCTTTGGAGCCTTCCCCTGACGCCATGCTGCGTCCAACGAAATCCCCAAAACTTCCGCTTGTGCCCGCATCATAGTTTCCTTTTCGTGCCTTGTCCGATGGTCATACCCGAGCAGATGAAGCATACCGTGACAAAACAACAGACAGACTTCGTTACGCATATTGACGACGTCGCCGGGATAGCGACGTTCCACTGTCTCGAGCGAAATCACAAGATCACCTAAAATTCGCCAACCATCTAGGGAAACCGGTTCCTGAGGAAACGCCATAACGTCGGTGGGACGGTCGATACCGCGGTACGTCTTGTTAAGCTGTCGAATGCAAGCATCATCACAAAACAAAACACTCACCTCAACCGAGTCGCTGACATGTTCCCTACGGCAAATCCGTTCAACAATACGCTTCAAGACATCTCGGCGATAGAGATATTTGCGGCGTGACTGATTAGAAATACGCAGCGTTATCTTCACGGCTGACGTACTCCGGGGGAACCTATATAGGCCTCTGTCGCTTCGACGTCTCGCGTTTCGGGATATGGTATCCGGCGGTGCCCGGCGACGACAAGCCGCTTGGTAATCACTTCACCAATCGTGTTCAGGTCCTTCAGTGTCAACGCACACTCATCAAATTGATGATCTTCCGATCTAGCCCGTATAAGCTTATCTACCAGTTCCCGGATGCGCTCTTCATTAGGATTCTTCAACGATCGCACCGCTGATTCCGCCGCATCACATATCATCAAAATGGCTGTCTCTCTGCTCTGAGGACGAGGTCCCGGATATCGGAAATCTTCTTCACGCACATCACCGTGTTTCTGCTGTGCCAACGCCTGCTGATAAAAGAAACTGATGAGACACGTGCCGTGGTGTTCGAATATCGCATCAATCAACGGTTTGGGAAGATGGTGTTCGCGCGCCATTTCCGCACCTTCATACACATGGGAAGCGATCGCCCGAGCGCTCAGACGCGGAGATAGCATATCGTGAATATTGGGTCCCGTTTGATTCTCGGCAAAATATTCGGGACGCTTCAACTTGCCAATGTCGTGGTAGTACGCGCAAACACGCGCTAACAGCCCATTGGCACCGATTGCCTCACTGGCTGCCTCCGCAAGTTGCCCCAACATGAGGCTATGGGCATACGTTGCCGGTACTTCAATAGCCAAACGACTTAGCAATTCATTGTTGAGGTCCGAGTACTCCAAGAGTTGAATGTCCGTAGTAATCCCAAATAGATGTTCCAAAGAAGGAAGTAACGCAGGAACCATTAACAAACAGGCCGTTCCATTGAGTAATACAAGCACCATATTTCGTGACAGTTCATGGACGTGAGTACCTGAAGTCAATGTCACGGCTGCCGCGGCGATAACCCCTATCCCCATCGCTTTTAACGCTGCCCGCGTCATGTCGCTCCGCCGCCGTACCTTATAAATGCTGAAAATCCCGGCAAACGACATCGAGCTACCTACCACGAACAAGGGCCAGCTGTAGTTATATTGGATGGAAACGAGCACTGCGAGTAAAAGGGCGGTAACGGCGGCTATCCTTGTGTTCAGAAGAATGGCAGATAGAATCCCCGCAACGGCAAGCGGTACCACACAACCGGAAGGCTCGATATAATAACTCACTCGTCCCAACAACAATATGCCGATCTGCAGCAACAAGGTCAGAGACAAATCGCGAGTCATGGAGGCTTGGTGCTCTGGTACCAGTAAGGTCAACGATCGCACGAGACAAATGAGCACAAGCCCTACCAAAACAGCATTCGCCAGTACGGATATGAGGACTCCGCGTGGCTCCTGCCCGCTCATTTTCTTCTCCATGTAGGTCTGATAATCCAACCGCGATTGCTCCGTCCACGGGTGTCCACGCTCCTGGATTGCCTGATCCCGTTCAATCCATTTTTCGACAGGCTCTACCTGCTTTCGGGCTGCCTCGCGGGCCCCTTCCGTGGTAACTGCGTCAAAAACCAGCGTTTCACCCAAACTTAACTGGGCAATCGCATAAGCCGCATTCTCCATTTCCAGGGCGTCGCCTGTTTCCTCTGGACTCGGTGCCTCAGGAGGAACGGCCGTGTTCCCTAATTTTATACGTTCCCGCAACATACGCAGCGCCGTCGTGATTACCGGTGCATCACTGCGCGCAAACTCCTCTGTTCGGGAATGGTCAAACATGGGTTTATCCCGTAGGATCTGAACACTCCGCGGTTCCCGATCCCGCGCCGTGCCGACACGACTTGCATCCGACGGCGTTTCCGGATTCAAGACGCCATAGTGCAGAGTGTATTCCAGTGCTCCCCGGGCAAGATCCGCAAGACGGTCAACATAAGCCAGTGTAATACCTCTTCCTCCAGGCAATGGTTTTAGGTTGACGACGGGTGCAGGCTGTCCCTCCGGAGCTTGCGCAAATTCTCTCTCGGGGATGGACTCCAAAGTGGGAGTCAGCCAAAGAGCCAAGGCGCGAGCGTCTGTGAGGTCTTGAAAAGGAGGTTTCCCGACAAGATCGGCGGCATACTTTTCCACCGCCGCCGCGACAATTTCTTGCGTCGGCTGCTGAGAATTGGACTCACGTAAGGCTTTAAAGATATGTTCCTGGAGAGGTTCCCGTTGAGACTTTATGAACGCGACTCGATCTTCAAAATCCTTCAGTCTGGCTTCCACCAAAGAACGGTCTACGCGATACGTGTCGGGTACTTTGGCTGCCGCTGCTTCCTGGGCTAGCCGCGTGGCTTCCAAATCCACCGTACGAAACCGAAAATCGGCTGTGATAGTTTCAGAAGCAAAACCCTCTGTTCGAACTACATAACCCGTGGGAGCTACTGACGTCCAGCGATGGGAAACCAAGCCGGTCATCACAACAAAAGCGGCAACAAGGACAACTACCCGAACCCACTCCTTCTTTGCAGAGGGTTGGGATGCACGTTGTGTTGAGCCGGCAGAACGCGGTTTTCTGCCGCGTATCCCGAAAAGACTCATCAGGCTTCGCTCACACCCGAGGATGCATTGGTTCTACGCGCGGCACGCTGCACCTCGGAATCCGCCTCATACGCATCCACTATCTCTTGTACCAGCGGATGACGAACCACATCCGCGCGCGAGAGGTGAACAATCGCCACCCCTTCCACAGACCGAAAGATTCGTTGAGCCTCAACCAAACCGGATTTCACACCCTTCGGTAGATCAATTTGAGTGACATCGCCCGTGATCACGGCTCGAGAGCCTTCTCCCAAACGAGTCAAAAACATTTTCATTTGTTCGTTCGTGGTGTTTTGCGCTTCATCGAGAATCGCGAACGAATGACTCAAAGTCCGTCCCCTCATGAAAGCCAGGGGCGCCACCTCTATCATCTCACGTTCAATCATTCGCTGTACCCGATCAAGGTCCACCATAGAATACAAGGCATCATAAAGAGGCCGTAGATAGGGATTAACCTTCTGTTGCAAATCGCCGGGTAAAAAACCGAGACTTTCACCCGCTTCCACAGCAGGACGCGTCAACACCAGGCGATGCACCTCTTTGTTCATGAGCGCTGAAACTGCCGCTGCCATCGCCAGAAGCGTCTTACCCGTGCCCGCAGGCCCAATGGCAATGGTTACCGCATGTGTTTTGATCGCGTCGAGATACTTCATCTGCCCCCGTGTCCGGGGCTTGATCGCTATCTCTTTCCGGAGGCCACTGCCCACACCGCTCAAAATATGGCCCAGTTCGTCCGCTTGGTTGCGGCGTGCCTCGTTCAACACATAAGCCACATCAGCCAAATTGGGCACATGACCCGTCCTCACTGCAGCGAGCAACTCATCCAAAATCGCGCCCACCAATGAGGTATCACGCTCATTTCCCACGATAACGACTTTTGCACCGCGGTCAATGATGCGAACGGGAGCCTCTTGTTGTATCCAGCGCCGAATTTCGCCGTTGCGCCCAAGTAATTTTACGGCCTCATCTTGGCTTTGAAGATGTATCTCGCGAACCAGTTGTGTTGTCCACTCCATGTTCTGGGGCTGATAACGTCCTTTCTTCCGGAAGTTCGACCCGATACACCCGCTCGTTTACCCGCACCAGGTGCTTTGTGCGACGTATAGTCGCCTCGATCTCCACCGGATCATCGTCCAGAACGTCGACACGCTTTTGCAACGCATCGCGCTCTGCCAACAACGCATCGCGTTGTTGCTGCAAGGACTTAACCCCTTTTTCGATCTCTTTTTGAGCTTGGTACTTCTGAAACAGATCGCGCCCGTACACGTAGCTACTTGTCGCTACAACAGATAGCAACAGCGCCACCAGATATCTTCGTACCGAACTCATAAAATTCTATTAACCGCTCACTTCTTGCGGGCTGTTCGTCCCTTCTTGGTCAGATTATAAAAAGCATCCATACCGAGATACTCGGCTTGATTACCCAGCTCTTCCTCGATACGAAGCAACTGGTTATACTTGGCTATACGATCGCTGCGTGAAGTCGATCCCGTCTTGATCTGACCAGCGTTCAAGGCAACGACGAGGTCAGCGATTGTAGAATCTTCCGTTTCGCCACTACGATGGGAGATCACCGCTGTATAACCGGCACGTTGCGCCATAGTCACGGTTTCCAAAGTCTCGGTGAGCGTACCGATTTGGTTGACCTTGACGAGTATCGAGTTAGCAACGCCAAGCTCGATGCCTTTCTTCAAATACTCGGTATTCGTGACGAATACATCATCGCCCACAATCTGACGAGTCGAGCCCAGTCGCTCAGTCAGCAGCTGCCACCCTGTCCAGTCATCCTCTGCCATTCCATCTTCAATGGAAATAATCGGATATTTGTCGACCCATTCTGCGTACAGATCCACCATTTCAGCAGAACTCAACGACGCATTTTCCGCTTTTAGGACATACTTCTTGTTCTTGTAAAAACCGCTCGAAGCCGGATCTAAGGCAATCCATACATCCTTTCCGGCTTTGTAACCGGCTTGTTTGATGGCAAGGAGAATCACCTCGATGGCTTCCACGTTGGAACCGAGATTCGGAGCAAAGCCACCCTCGTCACCTACGCTCGTGTTCAATCCCCGTTTCTTTAACACATCCTTCAGATTATGAAACACCTCGGCGCCCATACGCAGTGCTTCGCGGAAACTCTTCGCGCCCACCGGCATGACCATAAACTCTTGGATGTCCACATTGTTATCAGCGTGAGCCCCGCCATTCAGAATATTCATCATCGGTACGGGCAGCACATGCGCATTTACGCCGCCGATATAGCGATATAGGGGAATTTCAAGGGCTGCCGCAGCGGCTTTCGCAACAGCGAGCGAAACACCCAAAATCGCATTGGCACCCAGTTTAGATTTGTTCTTTGTGCCGTCGAGTGTACATAACGTCAGGTCGACTTCCCGCTGATTAAGAGCATCTACTCCCAACAATTCGTTGGCTATCACGTCATTGACGTTCTGAACCGCCTTTAAGACTCCTTTGCCCAAAAAGCGTTTCGGGTCCTTATCCCGCAACTCTACTGCCTCGTTCTCACCCGTTGACGCTCCGGAAGGAATAGCCGCGCGCCCCATCGCTCCAGATGACAGATGCACATCAACTTCAACGGTCGGATTACCCCGGGAGTCCAATATCTCTCGCGCCACAATACCGGTAATTCTAGTCATAACGTTTCTTACTCCTTGTCTTGGTCAATTTCCTTTAACCTATTTCCTAATAGTTTATCCTAAGAACCGTTTTCAAACAATGTTTTCTTTTCGTCAGCCCTTCCAGGGGAACAAAAAGTCTCGAAACCCTCGATTCAGATAGTCGTCCTGTTCATCATGGAAAAAGGTTTCATAGTCTTCTCTAGTAAAACGGCGTTTGGTTATCGGTGAAAGTTTTACGCCCGATGACGAGCTCGATAACACTTCTATCGCCGCATATTTCCTTGACAATATCTCATAAAAACTACCTGTGAGAACGGCAAGAGCCGCCCCGTAGCCAAATACCAGAAAGGGAAATACAACCGCCCCCAAGACGGTCAATGCCAATACATGCAACATCACTACCAAAACGAGAAAAAAATTGTCAAGAGTCAGCAGCGCGGCAAGTCGAAATGTTGCAAACACGCCGGATTTCTTCTGAACCAAGGTTGGGAAAACAACCACTCCCGTCAATATACAAAAGAAAAGAAGCCACAAGGCGATCCCACTGATGCCATAAGCCAGCACGGGGAATGTCGATCCGAACTTCACGGCATAAAACCAGACGTTCACCCCCAGGCAGCTCAATAAGAAGCCATAAAAAAAGCCAAGACCTACAGCCCGCCGTGAATAAAGCCGAATACCTTCAAACATGGTTCTGATCGAACCATCCCGGGTGTCTATTAACTCTTTCACCATATGTGCCAAGCCTGCTGTCGCCACCGGCAGACCTACACAAACACCCAAAATGGCGAGAGGCACCCCCAGAAAAACTGATACAGACCGATCAGGCACACAAAATGCCGCAAAACTTAACACGCAAAGGGGTAACCAGCAGACGAACCAAATTGCAGAAGCGATCATTAATTTTCCGAGATGGTCGTAACCCACCCAAAAAGCCATCTTCAAGGTTCGGCTGAGCATCAAAACACATTAATCAAGAAAAGTGCGTACCCGGCTGCGTTTGCGCAAGTCTGCCATCCATTTGTCATATAACTTCTTGGCTTCCTGGGCGCGAAGAGCCGGCTCGATTTCTTTTCTTACCTCTTCCAGAGAGCGAAGGCCCGCCTCCCTTTTCGCGTCTACTCGAAGAAGATGCACACCGTTTTCTGTCTCTATAATGTCGCTGACCTGCCCGGGCTGCAAAGCAAAAGCAGCCTGTTCTAAAGCCTCCTGTAGGTCACCTCGTTTCACCCATCCTATGATCCCGCCCTCTGCGGCGCCCGGAGCTTCCGAATGCGCTTGTGCCAAAGCTGCGAAATCTGCACCCGAGGCCAACTCCTCACGAAGTTGTTCCATGCGAGCACGCACTTCCGCCCGTTTTTGCGGATCCTTGGGTGCACTGAGAAATATCTGTCTTACTTGCACTTCTTCAGGCCGTTCAAATTCCGCCCGATGATCCTGATAGTACTGCATAACATCGGCTTCAGACACACTAACTGACTTGGAAAAGGCTTCCCGCTTATCCACGCTCATTTTGTACGCCAGTAACTGCTTACGCAGTCGCGTCCGCAATTCATTCATGGTTTCTCCAGAGGCTTGGAGGTCCTTTTGAAAATCATCTTCAGAGGGATAGAGCTTTCGTAACTCGGTTAACCGTTGCTCAATAAGGTCGTCCGAAACGTTTAGTCCAGCCAATAACGCTTCCCGATACAAGATCTTGTTATCAATCGCCTGCTCCAGGGTCGCGCGAATCTGTTCCTCAACGCGTTGGTTATACACCTGTTCATTGGGCACGGTTCTGCGCAGTTCGGCAAGATATGGCCCCAGTTCCGTCATTACCTCGCTCAGAAGAATCACTTCAGTGTCTACGCTGGCAAGAACCTTGTCAATCAACTCGGTATAACCAGTCAATCCCGTGGAAAAAACTGCAACAAGAAGAAAACTAAAAACGACTTTATGCCTCACGAATGTCACTCCACCGTTATCAAACCCATTTCCCATTCAGAAAACAATTCCCTAAATAACTTAACTTTACATAATATCGTAGCATAACACAGCGACGAAACAAGTGACAATTTTTTGTATAAGTCCAGCATCCTTGGCATTTTTGTTATGTTCAATAGGAAGTGAACAGAGAACGTTGCACAAAGGTCATTAAAGGAAAGGCACCGACTTATGGCCCCCCAAAGCACGTTTGAGCCATTTATGCACCCCTAAAGCGTTTGTGATTACTCGTGTTTACGTACTACTTCCTCTTGCGCTATGACCCGACCTCTGTCATTGCGAAGAGTGCCGTAGGCACGACGTGGCAATGCCCTTAGGTATCCAGAGATTATTCCGACCTCTGCCGCACGCCCCCTTGCGCTGCGCGGTTCAAGGGCAACCGGGCGTATAAGCTTGGGCTTTCTCCGCGATGCAATATCAAACGTTTGTGAACTTGTGCAATTTTTTGTAATACCCCTGACGTCCATCACTAGATTTCTGGAAAACCTTCCAAAACCTCAAAAGCCGGGATGTAGGGAACGGGTTGAACCGTCTGCAGCCACGCAAGGAACGGCGCAAGAGTCTCTTCAGAGATATACTCAAACTCTACTCCGTAAAAGTACCCCTGCGCGTCACCATCACCTTCAAAACGTGCCCTCCAACGAATCAATCCAATAGCCTCGAGCCGAGACAACTCCGAAGACTCCCAGTCTGCGCACACAGCCACGTGGTCGCCATGAGCGAGATGGAATTCCGTGGACTGAAAACACATACCCCCACGTCCCAAATCTATGATTCGGGTACGACGACCCTCTTCAAGATCAGCAGCCGCAATGGTAACACGATACCATGGCACGTCCGCGGGACGATTCTTCCACCTTTCTTCCAGAGGCGAGGTCAACCGGTACACACTTTCGACAAGGGCATGCAAAGAAAAAGGCTTGGTGAAAACTGCTTCAGCACCGCGCCGATACCCTTCAGCAGGGTTGATATCCGAAAAAGCCGAAACAAGAATGACCACAGGCGAAAAAACGTTTTCCTTCTTGAGCCGTTCCAGGAGTTCCAAGCCGTTCATCTCTTCCATTCGAATATCTGTAACAACCACATCAGGTTTATACACTTCAATTTTCTCGAGCGCGTCGATCCCGTTTTTTGCCTGATAAACTGGAAAACCTTTCATCTGAAATTCAAAGAACAACATCTCGCATAGGTCAGGTTCATCCTCGACCACGAGTATCCGCTTTTGATCCGTCATTTAGGAACCTTTCTGCTTCGCAGTGCGATGTTGTTTACGCGGCAATCGTACAACAAACCGAGTATTAGGTGATTGTGTATCTAGGAAAAGCTGGCCATCATGTTTTTCGACGAGTGTCTTCGAAATGCTCAGACCCAACCCCGTGCCTTTTTGCGTAGATTTGGTCGTAAAAAACGCATCGAAAATCTTTTGAGTCATTTCTGCGGGAACACCGGGACCACTGTCCGACACAGAAATCTCCACCCACTCTCCGGACCTCTCCAAGCGGACTTCCACCCAAGCACCTTTTCGGCCCACGGCCGCGTCAAAGGCGTTATTTAACAAATTAATCAAAACTTGAGCGATTTGAGTTTCCCTACCCTGAACCTCCATAGCATCCTCTGGGGCGACGAACCGCAACGCCACACCATACGCCTTAAACCGTGTGCTACACAGGTCAATGGTATCAAGGATGAGGTCTCGTAACGAAACAGGAGAAAAGGGCTCGGACAAGCCTTCGCGAGAAAGCGCTCTCAGACCACGAACAATCCGCTCGATTCGTCCGACATTTCTTCGAATATGACCTGCCAAACGCCCCGCGTGCTCCGAGTCCAAAACTCCCGCCCTCAAAAAATCTTCTAATTGCTCGCACGCCGCGGAAATCGTCGCCAGCGGATTATTAATCTCATGAGCAATATTCGCTGCCATCGTACCCAACGCAGACAACCGGGATGCGGCAATCATCGCCATCTGATGTTCCACAAGTAACTCTTCCTGGCGCTTGCGTTCGGTAACATCGACAATGGTGACACGCACGTGCTTATGCTCCATTTCGGGCATACGCGTCATCAATATTTCACACTGAAACTCTTCCCCAGTTATCTTACGATGTACCCACTCAAAACGGACCGGTTTGCCCGACAACGCGGCGCGCATATGGGATCTTGCAACATCGGAAGATTTTCGTCCGTCGGGTTGGGTTTCCGGACTAAGGTCGAGCGGCCCGTACTCGAGCAACTGGGAGCGGTTCAGGCCAAAAAGGCGCGCCGCTACTCCGTTCGCGTCGACGAACTTTCCTGATTTCGCGTCAACCACCGCAATGCCGTAGGGAGCATATTCCACCAGCGTGCTGTATCTCTTTTCACTGAGCCGCAGTTCTTTTTCCGCTTTCACAAGGCTTGTAATATCCACGGTATGAAGCAGGACGGAATCAGGAGAAACAAATGCATAATGCACATCGAGATACTTCATCTCCCCCGTGGACCTCAGCTGATAATCCATGCGACGCGAAAACGTCGATTGTTCTCTATAGCATCTCTCAATATCCGCCACAATGTCCGGACGATCCGCATACAAATGGTGCAAGGAAATTCCTACAAGCCTTCTGATGCCGCCATGGGTCATCTCAACCCCGGCGTCGTTGAAGGAACTTAGAATAAAGTCGTTACCCACCTTTCTCCAGATATACGTAGGTACGGGAATGCTGCGCCATAACGCACGAAATCGTTCTTCGCTTGCCCGAAGCGCCGTCTCAATGTTTTTCTGAACCGTTATGTCCATTGCGGTGGCAGTAATGCCTTTGATGTTGTTCTCTTCGTCTCGCATTGCGGATATCGACATTAACGTCGGGAAGACCGATCCGTCTTTTCGTTTGTGCCACACCTCCTCCACCGCAAACGCCATGTTCCTCTTAATTGTTTCATTGATACGGTTGACTTCCGCCATTTGTTCTTGCGTGTGCAGTATCGACACGTGTTTTCCTATCAACTCCTCCGGCTCATATCCATGCATTTTCGCAAAAGCACGGTTCACATAGATCAAGGTATCGTTGGAGTCGATGGCACCTACACCGTAATTAGCAGGCTCCACCACTGTTTGGAAAAACCGCGCCCTCTCTTGAAGTGTTCTTTTTTCCGTGTGGTCGGAAGTCAATATCAAAACCGCCGCAGGAACCGTTTCCTGTTCGCGCAACGGTTCTATCCGTGTCCGATACCAGCGCAACGCCCCCTTGATATCGATATATGACTCGTCAATTACCGGCTTCCCCTGTTCCAACGCCCTTTGGACAAGCCCCAGGAGACAGACGGCATCTTCGGGACTAAAGAGTTCTTGAATGTTTCTACCCACAATTTCTTTCGGGGTGCGCTGCAACATGTTTGACGCAATCTCGTTTACGTATAAGAAAAAACCGTTTCGATCAACGACGGCAACACCCTTGCGAATCGCTGCGACAAGTCCTTCGAGAATGTATTCGGGAGGAAGGTTCCCCTTTGAAACAATATCCTTCACCCAATATTCCCCCTGGGCATAAGTCGTTGGTTCCCCTTGTTTACTCGCTTCCATACTCGCTTTGAAAAACCTTATGTAATTCCAACAAACTTGACGTAAATTGGCGGCTGACACCTTCATCCAATACTGATTTTTACAACAAACCCAATGCGTCCTTTATGCGCTCTCCAATTATTTCAATAACAATGGCTTCATCCCTTGTGCCGTCGACAATCAAATCAGCTCGTTGCTTTGCAGACCACACATATACTTCAGCCGCGGGACGAACGGTCGTTTCATACTGTCGTATCACAGATTCCTTCGTACGTCCGCGCTCCACTATATCCCGTTGACAACGTCGCATAAAACAAACAGCGTCCGGAGCGTCTACATAGACCTTCAACTGTAACTTGTCGCATGGGAAAGGAACGTGTAGGGCATGCAATCCCTCCAAAATCATCACCGGACAAGGGCACACTCGTTGTGTTTCCGCTTTTCTGACATGCTGTGCAAAGTCATATACAGGTATTTCAACTTCCTCATCTCTCCTCAACAAATCAAAATGACTCTTAAGAAGTTGCCAATCTAGCGCATCCGGCACATCAAAATTAACCCCACTTCTTTCCTCGAAAGGGACATGGGACAGATCAAAATAATAAGCATCCAAAGGCAACAACCTCGCGCTTCCTTCAGGTAGCTGTTCCAAGAGACGCCGCGCCAGAGTGGACTTGCCCGCGCACGAGGGACCACCGATGCCAACCCAGAATTGTCTCTCGAGCATATTGCCCATACCCCAATCTCTCACTTAACAAACTAATAATACAGCATTTATGTTACCCTAACAATTTACCAAGATAATAAAGACGGTGTGGAAAAAGAAAAATGAGTTCACCTGGATGGGTTTGATACCAGTCATCTGGTTCAAACAAAAGATACTCCCAGCATTGCGTTGCGAAAAACCTTGCCCCCCTATCAAGCGAGGTTACGAGGAATTACCCACCGCCTTGTAACAAGCTTGTTGCCCTGTCTGACCCCGCAGGAATCCCCGCATCCACACAGGGGATTCCTGTCTACTGACAAAAGATTATGCCGTTGTCGCGTTGGCGGCGGGCTCTGCGGACGGAACAACTTCCTCCGCACGAGGTTCTTTCAGTATCACGGTAAAGGTACTTCCCACGTCCGGCTGACTTTTGACACGGATCTCCCCAGCATATAGCGTCACCAATTTTTTCACGATGGAAAGCCCCAAACCGCTACCCAAAATGTTGCGGGTTTTCTCATTCTTAATTCGCACAAAGTCCTGAAAAAGCTTCGCACGTTCTTCCTCAGTCAACCCAATTCCGGTGTCGGTAACACTCATCACAACTTCGCCGTCTCGTTTCCGTATTTGAACCGTTACCTTGCCATTATCACGGTTGTATTTGACGGCATTCGTGACAAGGTTGCCCAAAATCATCTCAATCTCGCTCCTGTCCGCGGTCATAATGACAGGAGCCTCTGCATCCAAATGGATTGAGATATTCCGACCCTGCGCCGAGGGCAACGCCGTTTCGATCACGGTACGAGCGACGTCACACACGTTGACCTCCGTAAGTTCGCGGCGTTTGTTCCCAGACTCGATACGCGTCAGGTCTAACAAATCATTAATAATTTTTCTCATCCCGCCTAAACGTTGCACACAGCGGTCAAGTATTTCCTCACGTGTCTTCGGGTCGTCGCCGGCAACACCGGAACGTAACACAGACAGATACCCTTCCACGGCGTTAATAGGCGCTTTCAGTTCATGAGCCACCAAACTAATAAATTCAAACCGAACCCGACGGCGCTCTTCGGCAAGTCGTTGTGCTTGGCGCGTAATAATGAAATGTTTGGCGGCTTTCGCAACCGTGCTTTTCAGCTCACTGGGCGTAAATGGTTTGGGTAAGAAATCGTAAGCACCTTGTTTCGTGGCACGCACCGCCGTCTCAATCGACGCATATGCCGTTATCATGATCGGCAGCGTTTCGAGATTCTTCCCACTCAACCGTTCCAATACGTCCAGTCCGCTCAGTCCAGGAAGCTTGTGATCGAGCAACAAGATATGAGGCGGATCTATGGAAATTAGGTCCAGCGCTTGCTCACCAGATTCCGCTTCTTCCACCCGAAACGTAACTTCCCCTTCGACTTCAGGCACATGCACCGTAAAATCGCGCAGCGCCCGACTAATCGCGGCGCGCATGCCCGCTTCGTCGTCACAAATCAAAATCCGTAAGGTTTCCAAAGCCGTTATCTCTTCAGTAGACGGTTGATCTCACGCAAAAGTTGCTCAAAACGAACCGGCTTCGCCAAAAGGGCATCCGCCTTAATCCAAGAACGTTCTTCTTGCGTCGCGGCGTCAAATTCCATACCGGTCTCACTGGCAACTCCCGTAACCATAATAACAGGAATAGCCGGGTTCTTGCGTTTAATATCACGTGCCAAAACGAAACCCGCATCCAGATCTTCCATCATCAAGTCCAGAACAGCCACATCAAAGGTATTGGAATCCACGATTTGTTTTGCTTTTTGTCGGTTGTCAGCTTCCAATACTTCAAAGCCGGCATGTTCCAGCTGCAACTTCTGCTGCATCAGAAAATCCGGATCATCATCAACGATCAAGACTCGTATCATGCCAAACCTCTTCTGCTCGTTTCTCTACTGCCGCCAAGAAATCCATGCTTTGAGACCCAATAGGTTTCATATCCTCGGCGGAAGGTGTCCTGGGTACCATTACTTTAAACGTTGTGCCCGTGGGACCGCGGCTTGGATCATCGTTCGACTCTACGGAAATGCTTCCACGATGCATCTTGACAATCCCGTAGGAAACGGCCAAGCCCAGTCCTGTTCCTTTTCCAACTTCTTTGGTTGTAAAAAAGGGCTCAAATATCTTATCGCGAATGCTTGCCGGAATACCAACACCGGTGTCAGACACCACGAAGCCCACTTGGTCATCCGTGTCCACCGTTTTCACAGTAACTTTACCACCTTTCGGCATCGCCGCAAAAGCATTCCCGATGAGATTCGTCAACACCTGCAACATTTGATCCCGATCGAGCATCGCCATAGGATCTTTCACTTCGTGAACCACCTCAACACAAATGTTCTCCGGAGCAGGGCAAGCCCGCACCGCACGCGTCACCAGATCACGTACATCTATACTCGTCCGGCTGACTTTGTTCTGTAGCGCGAAATGAAGAAGACCCGCCACGATTTTCTTACAGCGGTCAGCTTGTTCGGCAATCAATTCCAGATCCTTCTGCAACGGGTCGTCTTCCGGACGCTCATCTTTCAAAAGATGCGCATACATCAAGACAATCCCCAACGGATTGTTCAGTTCGTGCGCGATACCCGCCGCCAACTGCCCCATCCCCGCTAGACGTTCCGAATGCAAAAGCGCCTCCCTCGTTTCCGCCAATTTGTCTCGGGAAACCGCAAGATCTTCCATCGTTTCTCGGAGCTGAAGGATGGTGTGGGGAAGGCACATCGTGTTTTCCGCCAAGCCGTTACAAATCGCAATCGCGTGTTCCCGACATGTATCATAGCCGCACGCTCCACAGTTGAGTTCGTCCTGGGGGCTGTTTTTCCCCAAACTTCGCAGAATCTCCCGCAGTTTTTCTTCAGTAGGCACAGGCATTCGTTGGTCATTGGGAGCATACGTCCTGTCCAAAGGGATATCGTGAAATCGTTGCATGTCTGCACGCCACTGGTCCCAGTCAAAATGCTTCATACGTTCGCGCACAAACTTGCTCACATTGTTACGACGTATAAACAACGAATCTTTTCTGGAGACACCGGGACCGTTAATGCAACCGCTACAAGCCAAAACTTCGAGCAACCGCGCTTCCAATTGGCCCGCAGCAAACCCCTCCACGGCATCCACAAACTGGGCGCGACCATCCGCGGCAACCACCAAGCCCTCTGCCAGATCCTCCGGAATATCCGCCGCCTGAAGCAATCCCCTACTGATAGGAAACAGGGCACCAGGTCCCCCATGGGGACCGTCAAAATCGCTGGGCTTGCTACGGTCGGGAGAAATGTTCTTTTGTTCGAACATCTGCCGCAACTCAAGAAAAGTCAATACCTCATCAACTTCCCCATCAAGATGTTCGCTCAACCGCTCCCCTTTCTTGGCAATACAGGGGCCAACAAAAACAACACGAACACCGGTTTTATACATTTTCCGCAATACACGCGCCGTGGCGATCATCGGAGAGACGATCGGGGCTAACGCGTCCACATGCTCGGGATAATATCGCTCAACGAAGGCAATAATCGCCGGACAATTCGTCGCAATATATCTTTTACCATCATCCCGCTCTAAAAGCCGCCTATATGCTGTCGCGACAAGGTCTGCTCCAAACGACACCTCGTGAACGTATGCAAAGCCCAAGGCACGAACCATGCTAACAAATTGTTCCGGCGTGCAGTTCGAAAACTCCGCCGGAAAGCTCGGAGCGATTATTGCCGCCACGGGTTCGCCGGACACCAGCAGGCGAAAAACATCCCCGGTGCTGTCCCACACGCTTTTCGCCCCTTGGCTGCAAACCCGCACACAATTACCACACGCGATGCACCGCTGCGAAATCACTTCCGCTTGGCCATCGGATATCCGAATCGCCTTCGCGGGACACTCTCGAACACAGGTATAACACATCCGGCACCGCTCCCGGATGGTGGTTACCAGCGGTATATCGCCTCCACGGTTCATTCAGTTTCCCTCAGTTCATACTAGCACATCGCGCTTATGATAATGGGTATGTAATAAGTGGTGACTTTTCTCACTGAGCGGTTCACCCAGGAACTCTTGGTAGATACGCTTGATCGCGGGGTTTCCGTGCGCTGTACGTATCGTGCCTTCCCTGTCAATCCGGTAAAGCGCTTGCATGCGTTCCTTGACGGCATTTAGATTAGTCGAATGGGGTTGACCCCCGCCGGCAATACACCCGCCTGGACACGTCATGACCTCGATAAAATGCAGATCATTTCTACCCGCGCGAATTTCGTCCAACAAACGGGATGCATTACCCAAACCACTGACCACAGCAATACCGATATCCTTCCCCTCGATATGCAATCGGGCTTGCTTCACACCGGTCATGCCTCGAACGGCTTCCACCTTCAAGTCGGGCAGGTCGGTTCCCGTTAACAGATAATGCGCCGTTCGGACGGCCGCCTCCATAACGCCACCCGTAGCTCCAAACAACTTGCCCGCTGTACTTCTATCGCCAAACGGCGTATCGGCAACTTGCGGCGTCAACGACTTAAAATCCATACCTCGCATCCGCAAAACGCGCACAAGTTCGCGCGTGGTAAGTACCGCATCAACATCGGGTATACCTTCGTGGAGCATCTCCATACGCCCACACTCAAATTTCTTCGCGGTACACGGCATGACAGCGACGCTGAAGATCTTCTCTGGAGCAATGTTCTGTTTTTCAGCAAAATAGTTCTTAATAATGGCGCCGAGCATTTGTTGCGGGCTCTTGCATGTCGATAAATTCTCTATGAAGTCCGGATAAAACTCTTCCACATACTTTATCCATCCGGGAGAACAACTCGTCATCATGGGCAATTTCCCGCCCGTTTTAATCCGATGGACCAGTTCTGACGCTTCCTCCATTACCGTTAAGTCAGCAGCAAAAGCCGTATCAAAAACACGGTCAAAACCTAACTCTCGCAGTGCCGCGACCAAAAGCCCCTCCACGTCAGCGCCTGGTTTTAGCCCAAATTCCTCTCCTATCGTCACAGAAACACTGGGGGCGTGCTGCACCACAACAAACTTCTCGGGATTTTTCAAAGCGTCCATAACTTCTTTAATGTGACTTTGCTCCCGCAAAGCACCTGTTGGACACACCATGATGCACTGGCCACAATAAATACAGCTGGAAAGATTAATCCCCTCGTCAAATGCCACTGCTATCCTCGTGGCGCTTCCTCTACCTACAAAATTGATCGCTCCTACACCTTGCACTTCCTCGCATACACGCACACATTTGCCGCAAAGAATACATTTCTCAGGGTCGCGAACAAGCGCAGGACTGGAGAGATCCTCTTTCTGTTGGCGACGCTCGCCAACGTAACGACGTTGCCGGACACCAAGCTCTGCAGCCAAGGCACGGAGCTCACAGTTGTCATTTCGCACACAATACAAGCAATCGTCCGGATGATTCGCGAGAACCAGCTCCAAAATCGTCTTTCGCGCACGTAATGCCCGCGGACTGTGAGTTTTCACGCTCATTCCCTCAGTGACCGGACAAGCACAACTGGGCACGAGATTCGCGAATCCGTCGACTTCTACCACGCACATGCGGCAAGCACCGCTCGGAAAAAGGTTCTCCAAATGACACAACGTCGGTACGCGGATACCGGCGCGTTTGAGCGCAGTCAACAGCATCTCGCCTTGACGAGCCTCAACCGAACGCCCATTTACAGTTATGGTTACGGTTTTCGCGCTCTCGGTGGCACCGCTTCGTTTGGTTTCAGCACTAACCGTCATTGCATATTCTCCTTATTGGTCGTCGTCCATTCGCAACAGCGATTTGCCCTCATGCCAACCCTCGAAAACGTCGGGAGCAAAAATGCTGCGAACGGCTCCACTTTCGGCTTTCTCCGCTACGGTGGCTGCCGCAGGCTCCTCTTCGGCAAGTTTCACGGCATGACTCGGGCATACGTCCGCGCAAGAACCACACCCAATGCACTTGTCTGCCACGATATAATGAATACGACGAGGCAAGCCCACAATTGCCGCAGTGGGACATTTGGAAACGCATAAGCCGCATCCTTCGCAAAGATCCGGTTCGATTTCAAACGTACGTAACTCCGTACATACGCCAGCCGGACACCTACGCTCATACACATGCGCCTCGTATTCATCCCGGAACCAGCGTAGTGTACTTAACACAGGATTGGGCGCCGTCTGGCCTAAACCGCACAAGCTCGTGTCTTTGATAACCTCCGCAAGACGCGTCATATACAAAACACCCATAAACCGTTCCAGGGCTTCGTTGCCCTTTTCAGAACGGCGGCCCCGGGTAATCCGTTTCAAAATCTCCAGCATGCGCAGTGTGCCTTCCCGACAGGGAATACACTTGCCGCAACTCTCTCGCTGGATAAACTCCATGAAAAACTTGGCTACGTCCACCATGCAGGTGTCCTCGTCCATGACAACTAACCCACCGGACCCCATCATGGCGCCTACCGTCTTTAGTGACTCGTAATCTATCCGGGTATCCAGGTGTTGTTCTGGAATGCAACCGCCGGACGGGCCGCCGATCTGAACCGCTTTGAAACGTTTACCGTTTGGAATACCTCCGCCTATTTCCATGACCACCTGACGCAACGTGGTACCCATTGCAACTTCCACCAGACCGGTGCGGGACACCTTCCCGGAAAGCGCGAATACCTTGGTGCCTTTACTTGTTTCCGTTCCCACGGCGCTAAACCACTCCGCCCCATTACCCAAAAGGGCAGGAAGATTCGCCAAGGTCTCCACATTGTTAATAACTGTGGGTTTCTCAAAAAGGCCCCGCACCGCAGGAAATGGAGGACGCGGACGCGGCATGCCTCGTTTCCCTTCGATACTGTGAATGAGTGCGGTCTCCTCGCCGCAAACAAATGCGCCTGCCCCCTGTTTTATATTGATTTCCAAATCAAATCCGCTATCAAGAATGTTGTATCCCAACAAACCATATTGCTGGGCTTCTTGAATGGCACGTTTCAACCGCTCAATGGCTAAAGGATACTCAGCGCGAATGTACACGTAAGCCTTTGTCGCCCCAATGGCATAAGCGGCAATCGCCATCCCCTCCAACAAACGGTGCGGATCCCCTTCAATTACCGCCCGGTCCATAAAGGCGCCGGGATCTCCTTCGTCTGCGTTGCAAACGAGGTACTTTTGGTCGCTCGCCGTGTTCAGCGCAATCTTCCACTTTTTGCCGGTCGGGAAACCTCCGCCCCCTCTTCCCCGCAAGCCGGCTTGTTCGACAATGTTGCATACCTCTGCGGGCGTGTTCGCCTTTAACGTATTCGAAAGGGCTCGATAGCCTCCCCGAGCAATGTATTCATCAATCCGATTCGGATCAATAAGACCACAGTTCGTCAACACCCACCGTTTCTGAGGCGCAAAAAACGGATGCTCGTCAAGATATGGAACTGTCTCCCAAGGGCTCTGTTTGGGATTTCGATGCTGCCCAAGCACCATTTCATGCGGAATCCGACCGGCGGCGATCGCGTCCATCAAAGGCGCCACTTTCTCCTCCGTAATACTCGCAAAGGCTACACGCGTCCGACCAGGTAATTGAATATCCACCAACGGCTCCGCTGAACACAATCCAATACATCCCACCTCAACAATCTCGGCTTCCACACCGTGACGCGCTAACCAGCTCCGTAAGGCACGTATGGTTTTTCGAGCCCCCGCTCCAAGTCCACACGTGCCAGCGCCAACGTAAACCACCATGTGATCCACTTCATCACGCCGTAACCGCGCCAGCCGACTCTCCACCGACTCAGAGTGGGCATGGGCATCATGACACTTCGACCCGTTCAGGAGACACTCGATCAACTCCGGACACGGTTTTTCCGGAGTGTGCCAACAGGCGCTGCAACAAACCTTCGGATTAGTTTCCATGTTCTTCCGCCCTTTCCCGAATCTCTTCAATCAAACGCCTCGTCTTTGCGGGGGTCATACTCGCGTAAAACTCCCCGTTCACACAGATAACAGGAGCAAGGCCGCAAGCCCCCACACAGGCAACCACTTCCAAACTGAACAAACCATCGCGCGTGGTCTCACCCGGCTCAATCTTCAACTCCCGACGTAATGTATCCAACACCGCCGTCGAATTCTTCACATGACAGGCCGTGCCACGACACACCTGTATATGAAACTTACCCAGCGGTTGGAAACGAAACTGATTGTAAAAGGTTGCTACTCCGTATATCTTGCTTGCTGCAAGCCCTAAATGCTTCCCAATTTTTACAATCGCTTCTCTCGACAAATACCCCTGCTGCGCCTGCACCTCCTGAAGAATCGGAATTAGCGCATCGCGCTTCCCTTGCGGGTATTCTGTCAAAATACGATCCACCACAGTCGTCTTTTCTTGTGTTGTCTCTACGTCTGTCATCACGTTCACCTCACTCACCTCGAACGGCAGATAGTCTACGCGCAAAGAACGCAACGCGTTCGAGAGCCGCCATCACATCCAAGTTTTCCACGTAAACACCAACGGGTACCCTCACGCGCACCGGCGCAAAATTCATCAGACCTAGGACACCTCCGCGGCAGAATTCGTCCACTACCTGCTGCGCTTCCGCAGCCGGAACCGCGACAATACCTACTTGAATATTCTCTTCCCGTACCACACTCACCAGCTCATCTACAGGATAACACCGGCAACCATGAATAACACGATTCACTTTTGTCGGGTCAGAATCAAACGCTGCTGTTATCACAAATTGGGGCGTACGCCCAGAAAAATAAGCCAATATTGCCCTGCCCAAGTTGCCAACACCCGCAAGCCCCACCTTTTGCGGCGCATCCGAATCCAAGACCGAACTAATTCCCGCCATCAGTTTTTGTATCTCATAGCCTTTTGCGGGACTGCCCAACACCTCCAAATTCATAATGTCTCGCCTGACCTGTGCCGGGGTGCAGCCCGCACGTATTGCCAGCTCATGAGAAAACACCTGGCTGCGGCCATTTTCCAACAGCTCCTGGAGAAGCCGCCGATAGAGGCTAAGTCGACCAACCGCCTTGTCGGAGATATCGTTCTTAAGTTTCATCATAGCTGTGATCTATTTCACGCTGTGAATTGTTTCACATAGTGTATACCACAAAAACGAGTAAATGTCAAGCATTCGTGAAGAATAGCACAATTTTGGGCAGGAGATAAGAATATAGTTAATATAAGTTATTATTAAATAATAACTTATGACATCAAAATCAGCACAGCCAGTAATACACAACCAAGACAAAAATCGTGAGTCTTAGCGCGATTTTGCGAATCTGAGTCTAGAAATAACTAAATGCGCCAATGTTCGGAGGGTGTTCTTGCAGAAGCCAAGTAGTCCTCGATTTTAGATACGATCTTCTTATGGAGCCCTGCGACATTGTGGGTCTCTCCCTCATCCTCAGCCAAATTGTACAACTCCAGGGGAGCGTCCTTTGCCAGTCGCACGGCTTTCCAATCCCCCATCCTCACCGCCTGCTTAAAACCGTTTTCATGAAACTCCCAGTACAAGAAATCGTGGAAAACGTCCGAACTGTCTTTTTCGAACAATGCCGAAGCCACGGAAACTCCGTCAAGTCCCTTTGGGCAAGGAACCCCTGCAATGGCTGCTGCCGTAGGTAAGAAATCCCAAAAAGCCCATACGGTATCACGCGTAACGCCTTTAGGAACGCTACCAGGACCCCACACAATCATGGGGACACGGATACCTCCTTCGTACAAATCGCGTTTGAATCCTCGAAGAGGTCCTGAACTCTTAAAAAAGTTGGGGTCAGCACCCCCTTCTTTGTGAGGGCCGTTGTCGCTTGTGAAAAAAACGATGGTATTATCCGCAAGTCCCAATTCACGCAAGCGCTTGATGAGCAATCCCACATCACGGTCCAGCCGAGTGATCATTGCGGCATGTCCCTTTTGCGGGGTAGGCCAAGGTTTGTCTGCATAGGGACCATAGTCGGGCACCTCCATGCCATCACCGCAAAAGACTCCCCTTTCGTTATTCGCATGGGGTAATGTGTAAGCTAGATACAGGAAAAATGGGTGTTCTTTTTCACGCTCCACAAACTCAAGTGCCTCCCGAGTAAACAAATCGTGGGAGTACTCCTCGCATTGTGTGGACACGTTGGGTTTATCCTTGTCTTCCCGATTTTTCAGGAAAACCTTCTCCGTATTTCTCCAAAGATATTCCGGATAGTAGTTGTGTGCATGCCCCTGATTAAGATACCCAAACCAGTAATCAAAACCTTGTCGATTGGGAATACCAGTCGTATCGGGTTCCCCCAACCCCCACTTGCCGATAATACCTGTGCGATATCCCGCTTGCTTCAGCACTTCCGCCACAGTGACATCTTCTTCTTCTAACGGTACGCGATCGTTTCCACGTATACGGCAATGTCCGGTGTGCAAACCGGTCATCAAAGCACAGCGTGAAGGGGCACACACGGTGCTCCCCGAATAACACTGCGTGAAACGTACACCCTCTGCTGCGAGGGTGTCCAAATTCGGCGTTTGAATCTGCTCTTGACCGTAACAGCCCAAATCGCCGTAGCCCAAATCATCAGCAAGGATGAAAATGATATTGGGCTTTCGCACAGGCACCTTCTTATCAAATCGTCCTTGAGTGTGGCTATGGGTGTTGCATGCCGCGGCGATAATACCGCTGCCTAAAACGGCAAGATTCTTGACTGCGTTTCGTCTGTTCATTTTTGAGGGCATAGGAAACACGCCTCCTCCAAAATTTTCTTTGCCTCCTACCTGTGGGATAGTATGATATGTTTCTTTAAGAGGGTCAATAGGAAAGTTGGGTCTTACAAGAACCGTGAGGTGACGCAATGAACGATTTGGAGCGTTTCATAGCGTGCATGGATTACAAATCCGCCGACCGAAGACCAAACCATGAATTAGGGGCTTGGCCTCAAACGCGCTTACGGTGGGAAAAGGAAAACGCGGCTGCCGTACAGAATTTCACATGGAATTGGTTTGTGGAAGAGCCCTCCTTGCAACTCGATAGAAGAGAATATGTGCATGTAAATTATGATTTCATCCCACCGTTTGACGCCCGGGTGCTGGAGGAAACTGACGAATACGAGATCGTGCGAAATAGCAAAGGCATTATCAGCAAAGCTCTAAAAGCTGGCACGGTAAACGGTGGACGGATGTGCATGGATCAATATCTTTCCTTTCCCGTGCGGGAGCCCAAAGACTTTTACGATATAAAGAAACGGCTGGTAGCGGCTATCCCAGAGCGATATCCAAACGATCTCGACCAGCAAATAACAAAATGGAAATCGCGCACGTGTCCTTTGATTTTGGGCACGAATTGCGCTGCCAACGGTTTTTATTGGCGCGCGCGGGAGTTTATGGGTACAGAGGCTCTATCAACCGCATGGTACGAGTATCCCGACCTCATGCACGAAATGATGGAGTTTTACGCTGACTTCATCATCGAGACCAGCAAACCTGTCTTACAAAAGTTATCGGTTGAGTATTTCACTCTGAACGAAGATTTTGCAATGAAATCGGGGCCCCTGTTGAGTCCGGGGATTTATCGTGAATTTATCTACCCCCACTTAAAACGCATGGTCGACTTTTTCCGCCGTCACGGAACACGCTATTTTGCTGTAGATTCGGACGGGGACCCCTCTCTTTTGATCCCCATCATGATGGACGCGGGCGTGGACGTTGTCTGGCCAATCGAACGTGCCGCAAACGTCAGCCCAGTAGCATGGAGAAAACAGTTTGGCAAATCACTTCGTTTATGGGGTGGGGTCGATAAACGTGAGGTGGCAAAGGGACCAGAAGCCATCAAAGCACACCTTCGAGAACTTATTCCGCTTATCGAAGAAGGTGGATACATACCCACCCTGGACCATACTGCTCCGCCCGATATTTCGTGGGATAATTTCCGATATTATATGGATGCTAAAATGGCACTTCTCTCTGGGGACTTCTCCAAACTCGACAGCTAACATGGCTTAGCCCCCACAAATGCGAAGAGCTGTTCTTGCCGACGTCTGCGTCGGGTTCGGAGAAACTGCAAGTTGTACGAATCCGACAAAACATTGACAGGTTTTGTCGCATGGTCTTTGTCGGAACTTACTAAGCGCAATTCCATGCAAGAATGGCCTCAATCCCAGACATAAGGTCAAGAACGCAAAACCAGAAAAAGCCCCAAAACAGGGCGTAGAGAATTGTTGCATGAGTTCAGAAACCTTTGGCACTGCGCCGGGGAGTTGTACCTGGGCTTATACGGCCGGTTGTCATTGTGAGAAGCGAGTCCTCGAGCGACGAAGCAATCCCCTCAACCACGCAGTGTCAGAGTGCCCAGAGCGGAGACGGGGAACTTTCCCGAATTCCTGAGGGGATTGCCTCGTCGTGCCTGGCGGCACTCCTCGCAATGACACCGGGGGACGCCTTTCTATCCCCTGCGCAGGCTTCAGCCGCGCGTGTCCCACCGCGTGCGGGGGGACTAAAAGGGGGGCTGAGCCGTGTGACGGGGACGTGGTGCCATCTCCCCGCGTGCGGTGGGATTAAGGGGGCATAGGATCAAAGCTACCTATGACACAACGCGTAAATGCCTTCCTCTCAATAACCTTCATGCAAAGTCCTATGTGCAATTCCTATGCAACATAACAAAAAGCGCCAAAGGTACTGGACTAATACATTGTTTTTATTAGATCCAGCCGATGGATATACTAGTAAGTTTCAGAGTTTCCTTATTAACCCATCGTGGTCGCTAGCTTTACACAAAAACCTCGATGGATATCTGTGGTAAAAAGATGTTGTCTCATGCAATTACCCATAATTTCTAATCTGAGAGAACTTGATAACGCACCGCGTCGGTTCTTGCTTTTCATTGCGTTTAACGTTGTTTCTTGGCAGTGCATCGTAGGTCCAGCCCTCGTGCTTTTCGCCCGCAAAATAGAAATGCCGCCCACTTGGGTCGGGTTTCTCATCTCGTTCATGCCGATTTCCACCTTGCTAGTGGTATTTGTGGCACCTCTCATTACACGGGTGGGTCCGAAACGAATCATGCTGAGGGCGTGGTTCTTGCGCAACCTACTCGCGTGCACCGTGTTTCTAACCCCTCTTGCGATTCAATACGGTTCCCTCCGTTGGGGGTGGTACATTTTAGCGACGTCAACGCTATCTTTCTGTCTGATGCGCGCCCTGGGTTCCGGGGGATGGCTCCCCTGGTTGCACGAAGTGGTCCCGAACGGCCAACGCGGCCTTTATTTTAGCACCGAAGCCGCGATAACCCAGTTACTGAACGTCATGATCATGCTAGGCCAGGCGTATGCGCTTCGCTCAGCAAAAACACTCACCCCTTTCTTGGCGATCTATGCCGTAGGGATTGCGTCGGGCCTTGTCAGTCTTCTTTGGATGTGGCGTGTTCCCGGGGGCGAAGGGAAACCGGTCGAAAATGCGGTCAAAGAAACCTATAAAACCTATGGTGTTGCGCTGAAAGATAAATCTTTCCTATTGTTCGTGCTGACGGCCGCGCTTTGTTTTTCTTCGACGTCATGGCTAGGGTCGGCGTCTGTGATGTACATGCGCGACGTACTGCGTCTCAGTCCTCGAATCATCATGGAACTGAACAGCGCAGCTAGCCTGGGAGTATTGCTTACGATAAGGGCGTGGGGACGTTATGCGGAACATAACGGAAGCGGCCGCGCGATGTTCAAGTCATTAACGGGACACGCGCTCGCCGCATTCATGTTTCTCTTAGCGGAACCTACCGCCCGTTACCGCCTGCCTATCCTCGCGATCGCCATGGTATTATCGGGCATTTTTGGAGCAGCGTTCTGGACGGCCACTCACCGCGCCATGCTCGGCTACATGCCGGAAGAACATCGAGTCGGCTATTCTAATATTTGGACTGCGGGCACCGCCCTGGCTCTGGGACTGACGCCAATTCTGGCTGGAGCGACCATTCAACATTTCGACGGTCTGGGATTTCAGATCTGTTTTCTCGTGTCTGGGATAGCCGGAATTGTTTGCGCTATTGCTTGTCGCTACGTAGTGCGTGACAACGCGGACAGCCCATGGGGCCTTCGCGACATTCTCAATCCCGTCTTACCGGTCAGAACGCTCGCTCGTATCGCATGGATAACATTGGGCTTAGACGAAAGCAATCGCGACAAGAACCTGGCTAATCAAGAACGCCAAAGAATAGTCTCAAACTGATTCGACCAAAGACGCCTACGTCTCCGGCACGCCAGTTTTTCGACCAATCCGGTAGAAATGAACCGCAAGCGTCAAAACGGTGAACAACACGATGACCAGAACACCATACCAACGGATCTTCGACCATATTGACCAAACGCTTCCAAAGGCCGCCAGGGCGGTGGATATCCCCATGAGTACATTCCAAATCACACGGCTCGCGCCCCGCGGAAGATCGTCCTTCAAGAGCGCTTTTTGATTCATCAATAAGAAGAAAGAAAGATAAGCAAGAGGCAACAACGTCATACCAAACACAGACGTGGGTATAGCCAACCACATCTGCGCTTCTTTCCAGAACAACACGCCCAACAAGGCAACCGACGTCATCGCTCCTCCCAGAAACTGAGGCCACCCGCGAGCAGGACGATTTAACAATTCGCAAAAACAAACACTGTTTATCACCATCAACATTGTGGCAGCGCCCAACCCCATGCCCAGCACGCCAAGCCCAAACACATAACGGGCTATTGTGGTTCCTGTGAGCGGGGCCAAGGCTGCGGATAGCTGAAAAGCATCTCGTTTCACCAACATCGCCGCCATTCGTCGGTCCGCGATAGGCAATTTGGATACCGCTTCTGCTTTCTGCTCCGCAGACAACTGAGCAAATGAAGCAGCGCCTAACTCCGATGCCACACGCTGCTCCAAAAGCGCATTAAACCCAGGGACCAAACGACGATCCGGTTCTACCACACGCCCTTCCGAGTCCGTCTCGCCAAGAAAACCAGGTGCCGGTTTTGCGTGAAACTGCGCCGCTGCGGCAATGACAACACAGCTGGTAGCCGCAATGAATGGGAAAAACAACCCCGTTGAAAGATCAAAAATAGCAAGGCTACGGAAATCTCTGTCCCAACCTTTCCGCAACATAGAATAAGGAAACAAAAAAGTCATATTAATGCCAACGGCCGTTGCAGCAGCACTGATCATGATATCTCGTTGCTGATTTACGATTAGACGAGTCCAGAAAGCACGCCCCGCCTCTGAGAGTTCTTGGATATAGGGCGCAAATGCCGGACTCGGTTCCGAAAGAAGACGCAGGCGCGGGATGAAACCGGACATGTATTCACGCCAATCCAATTGCCCTGATGCGGTTAAGGTGAAGACAACTCCGAAAAAGCAAACGACAACCGTGCCAACCATACATTTGACAACGATTTCGAAAATCTTAACACCGCGGCCTCCCAACGTATACAGCGTCAAGAACGTGAAATTAATGGTCAAAATCACACACGCGGCAAGAATCTTGCCTCCCATTTCCGAAACCGTAGGAGGTCCGAAGACCGTTGGTAAAAGATTTTGTTGAAACGAGGCAATTGCCAACGAGAATTGCGGCATGGACCACACAATATTCGCCGCCATGGAAGCAAACAACCAGCCCCAACCCAATACAGGATTGACGTGTTCGTTGATTGCTCGAAGAGGCCTTTCACCTGTGGACAACGTCACATAGGCAATAGCGCTCAGCATCACAATCCCCGCAATCATCGCCACAGGTTGCAACCAAAGAAAACTGAACCCCACCAAGACCCCGAGATACATGCTCGACGACAAGGAGCCCCCGCCCAATGTTATGGCGCTCTGTAACCATCCCGGTCCCGACAATCGAACAAATACCTTCAAGGTAGCCCCGCGTCCACGTTTTCGGGCATCGGTTATGAGTTGCCGATCGTGTTCAATTCGGGGGTTCATAGAAAAACTGCGTTCATCAGGTTTCTGATCTGTCATGGTTGGACATACTCCTCACGTTTCTAGACCACAACTTCACCCCATTCTGGTACTTTATCGCGAAACGCATCGGTTTTTCAAAACACTAGCCAGCCTCTTTGCGTCTTTCCTCATTATACAAAGAAGTTTCTTAAGGTGTTTCCCCGGAAAGTATTTCGTCCGAAAAGGAGATGCTCTCCACGGCGTCCTCTTGCACTAGGCATACCGTACTGCATAAGTTCACAAACCTTTGGCACCGCATCGAGGATGTAGACCAAGCTTGTGCGCCCCCGGTTGTCATTGCGAGGAGCGAGGCCCCCGAATCGACGAAGCAATCCTCTCAGCCGCGTAGCGCAAGATGACCTGGGGCATGGGTCGGGGTAATCTCCGGATACCTAAGGGGATTGCCACGTCGCCCCTTCGGGGCTCCTCGCAATGACAGGGGGCGGGCCATAGCGCAATAGGACGTGGTACGGAAAAACGAGTAATCCCAAGTGGTCAAACGGATTCGTAAGTAGTTTAAACGTACTTCGGGATACCACGCGTCGGTGCCTTTCCCTGAATGATCTTCACGGAAAATCCTCTCTTCAATTCCTCATCCCACATAACAAAAAGTGCCAAAGGTACTGGACTTATACAAGGTCTTGACATAGGGTGTATAAAATGATAAACTAATGATGGTTGCGGTACTCAAGTCATACAATGAAGGATTTAGATATGGCTTGTATGTTGGGGAAAAAGGGAGTGCCCGAGAAACAGAATACGTCACGCCTGTAAGAAAAAAGGGGTGACGTGTTTTTTGTTTTCAACGGGACCACGAATCACCAACAAATGACCGCTTTTACGGTATTTGACAAGAAAGGAGGTGTAACGAATGAAGAAAGTTTTAGTGGCGATGGCTCTTTTCGGGAGTGTAG
>ERZ795060.62-NODE-62-length-140909-cov-10.048696_pt1 | contig 140909 bp, 115 predicted proteins | sample MGYA00375144_ERZ795060 | MGnify/ENA primary metagenome ERZ795060 (study PRJEB30189, sample SAMN05720157) | activated sludge metagenome | isolation source: anaerobic digester from wastewater treatment plant | place: Japan | collected 2015-05-15 ...
TTTTTAATAATATATTCTTAAGAAAAGGGTATACCATGTCTGTAAACTTCCCGTATTTTTTAATAAAAAATATTGACATTTTTATTTTTATTAAATATAATAAAAATTAATATATTTTAAATAGGAGGTTATAAAATGAAAAAAAATTGGACTGATAAAGAAATAAGTTATATAACTGAAAATTTTAACAAAATAAGTATTTCAGATATGGCAAAAAAATTAGGAAGAACATATTCAGCTGTAAGAAATAAATTAGAATCTTTAGGTTTTTATGATAATAATAAAAATGTTTCAATTAAAAAAGAAAAAATAAAAGAAGAAAAAATTGAATTACCAGCAGAACCAATAGAAATTGTTTTAGATGATATAAAACAAATTGGAAATAATGCGGGAATAATCTGGCGCTATTTAAATGCAAATCCAGAACAGCCAACTTCAAATATTTTAAAAGAAACAGGTTTATCATTAAAACAAATTTGTCTGGCACTTGGATGGTTAGCAAGAGAGAATAAATTAATAGTGAGTGAAGATAATAAATTTTCTGTAAAAAATTAATTTTTTTTTCTTGACTAAAATAGATTAATAATATATAAATTAATTTTGATAATAATTAAGGAAAAATTAGTAAATAAAAAAAGGTAAATGCAGTAGGTAGTTATAATTTAAGAAGGAGGTAGTCCTATATGTTAAATTACGACACAAATTTTAATATTCATCTTGAAGTAGAAAATAAAAACGACACTGTTATCAAAGTATTTGGTTGTGGCGGGGGAGGCTCAAATGCTGTTACTCGAATGATGGAAATGAATGTTCAAGGTGTAGAATTTATTATTGCAAACACAGATACTCAGGCATTAAGAAGAAGTCAGGTTCCTACAAAATTACAAATTGGTGGAAAACTAACAAAAGGATTAGGTGCAGGCGGCAATCCTGAAATTGGTAGAAAAGCCGCAATCGAAGATAGAGACCAAATTGAAGCATTATTAAGAGGCGCTGATATGGTTTTCATCACTGCTGGTATGGGCGGTGGAACAGGAACAGGCTCTGCTCCTATTGTTGCTGAAATAGCAAAAGAACTTGGTATCTTATCTGTTGCTGTTGTTACAAAACCATTTTTATTTGAAGGCAGTAGAAGAATGAAACAAGCAGAAGAAGGAATTGCAGCATTAAAAGAATATGTTGATACATTAATCTGCATACCAAATCAAAAATTATTAAATGTCGCACCAAAAGATTTAAGTATATTTGAAGCTTTCAAATTAGCTGATGATATTTTAAGACAGGGCGTTCAGGGTATCTCTGATTTAATTACTATTGATGGTGAAATAAATGTTGATTTTGCTGATGCTAAAACAATTATGAAAAATGCAGGCGATGCATTAATGGGCATTGGTATTTCACAGGGTGAAAATAAAGCTGTTGAAGCTGCTTATGCTGCTATTAACCATCCTTTATTAGAAGATACTTCTATTGATGGAGCAAAAGGTATTTTAGTTAATGTTGTTGGTGATCCAAAATTAACTTTATCAGAAGTTAATGAAGCTGTTGAAATAATCCGTCAGGCTGCTGATAAAGACGCTAATATTATTTTTGGTGTTGCAAAAGATGAAAGATTAGATAGTACAGTAAAAATTACTGTAATTGCAACTGGTTTTAATTCAGCAGTTAAAAAAGAAGCACAACCAACACAACAAATAAAAAAAGAACCAATTAGAATTCAGTCTTCTGGTGGTCAGGTAAAACAACCAATTATAATTCCAAAATATGAAAACTATTTTGAGAAACCACAAATTTATAAGAATTCAAATGAATTAGAAGATAAACCAGCTATTTTTAGAAAAGCAGCTGAATAAATTAATAAATAAAAAAAAAGAGGGAATTTTTTCAAATTCCCTCTTTTTATTTTTTTTTATTTCTGTAAATATTTCTTAATTATTAAATCTAATTTATTTAATGTTTTCTCAGGTACTATTTTTAAATCTGTTACAATTGAATTTGCAAGTGAATGATGACAATCACAATCATAATTTATATCAAGTGATATAATTGCTTCATAAATAACTTTTTTTGCATTCTCTGCATTTTCTTTCATTACTTGAACTACACTATCTGCTGACACAATCTCATGTGTTTCATGCCAGCAATCATAGTCTGTTATCATTGCCATTAATGCATAGCATATCTCTGCTTCTCTTGCTATCTTTGCTTCTGGTAATGCTGTCATTCCAATTACAGATGCGCCCATACTTCGATGTAGTTCTGATTCTGCTTTTGTGGAAAATTGTGGACCTTCCATACATACATATATTCCTTTTTCATGAACTTTGTTCATTATTTTCTTCGCACTATTTATATATATTTTCCTAACATATTCACAAAAAGGATGTGCAAAACCAACATGCACTACAAGACCATTTCCAAAATATGTATTATTTCTATATTTTGTTTTATCTATTATCTGGTCTGGTATTACAAATTCTTTTACTGCTATTTCTTCTTTTAAACTTCCAACTGCACTTACTGCTAATATAAATTTTACACCTAATTTTTTCATTCCATAAATATTTGCAAGTGAATTTACTTCACTCGGTAATATTCTATGTCCTTTACCATGTCTTGGCAAAAAAACAACTTCTTTTTCTCCTACCTGTGCTATTACATATTTATCTGATGGTTTGCCAAATGGTGTATCAATCTCTTCTTCACCTATTATTTTAATATTATCCATTTCATAAACTCCACTTCCACCAATTATACCTATTCTTGGCTTCATCTTAACCTCCTTGAATTTTTATTCTCTTTCAATTTTTATATCTTTTATATTTAATTGTATTGTCTCATTCCCATTAAATACATTCTTTTCTATCGTATATGCAAGTGAAAAAGGATAATCATACTTTGCATATTTTCCTAATGAAAATCCTATTCCATCGAATTTTAAATTATTATTAAATATTGTTAATTTCAAATGTTCATTATTTGCACCAACACATTTTTTATACATTCTTGTTATATTTCTTGTAATAAAAACAGGCGGTGGATTATCTTTTCCAAATGGTTTTAATTTCTCTATAAATTCTAATAAATTCTTATTTATTTCTTCTAATTTTATTTCACAATCTATTTCAAGTATATCTGTTGGTGGCAATGCTTTAAAAAATTCTTCTGCATATTCATTTATCTTTTTTCTGAAAGCCTTTATATTTTCTTTTAATATTGTTAATCCTGCTGCTATTCTATGACCTCCTGATTTTATTATTAAATCTTTACAATATTCAAATGCATCAAGTATATTAAAATTATCAACTGACCTTGCTGTGCCTTGTGCTAAATCTTCTTTTATTATAAAGATTATTGCTGGTCTATTAAATTCTTCTTTTATTTTGTTCGCTATTAAACCTGTTACACCATGCTCTATTTTATCTGTCGCTATTACTAATATATAATCTTTTTCTATATTTACCTGCTTATATAATTCTTCCCATATTATTTCTTTATATTCATTATATTTTATTTTTCTTTCATTATTTAAATTTATTAATTGATTTATTATTGCTATTATTTCTTCTTTTTTATCTGATATTAACAAATTCATTGAAACTTCATTTAATTTCATTCGCCTTGCTGAATTTAATATTGGTATTATGCTATTTACTAATTCTTCTCGTTCTTTTAAGCCTGAATTTGAATTTTCTTGTATATATGAAATTAAATAATTTAACCCGGTAATTATATTACTTTTTATTTCATTCAAACCATATTTTACTAATATTCTACTTTCATCAATTAATGACATTACATCACCTATTATTGATAATGCTGCAATAAAAATAAATTTCTTATTAAATAATTGAAATTCAATATCTTCATAAAAAATTTTCTGGATGAGTCCTTCTGCTAATCCTTCTAATGAGTTTTTACAAAATGAAGAATACTGTATTATATTACTTTCTATGTCTTTAATTTTTATTAAATATTTTTCAAATTCTAATTTGTATTTATTAAACAATTCTTTTAAAAAATCCAGACTATATGTTTTATTTCGTAAATAAATATTATTTGAATTATTAAATAAATCTAATAATAATGTGATAAATTGTTTTTCACTTACTTTTTTTGCTTCTTCTTCTGCTGCGCCATATATTTTTTCATATTCATCTAAATGTTCCTTTATTATTATCTTAAAATTTACTGGTTGAAAATTTTTGATACTTATATAATTTATTCCAAGTATTTTTCCTAATAAATATGTTTTTGATGATACTAATAATTCTAATATTAAAAATGTCTTATTATATTCTGGATTTTTTGATAATATTAATGATTGACATAATTTAAAACTTACTGCTCCACCAGATAAATATTTACACGGATATTCTGTTTCTTTTAAATTTGGATTTATTATTGCCACTGCTTCTGGTAATGTATCTAATGGAATATGATGGTCTGTTATTATCGTATCAATTCCAAGTTCTCTTAATTTTTTTATGTTTTCTATTTCTGCTATTCCATTATCAACTGTAATAACTAAACTAATATTTTTTTCTCGACATATATCAAATAATTCTGGAACAAATCCATAATCCTGGTCAGGTCCTGGTAAAGTATAATATACATTTAAGCCAAAACCTTTTAATGTTCTGTATAATATTGAAATTGATGTAATACCATCTACATCTCTATCACCTGCTATTAATATATTTTCATTATTTTCAATTGCTTTTTTTATTCGTAAAATTGCTGTTGGCATTTCTTCAAATTTGAATGGATTTTCTAAAAATATAAAATTCCTATTTAAAAAATAATCAATTTTTTCTATACTATTTTGACCACGATTAATTAATAATTTGCATTCTATTTCTGTTAAATTTAATGTTTTTGTTAAAAATTCTATTTCTTCTTTTTTCTGCTCTTTAATAATCCATCTCATTTTATATTCTCTTTATTACTTCACTTATTAGTTTAATAAATTTATTTTTCGTTTGATTTGTCGTTTCTATTACTTCATCGTGTGTTAATGGTTTATCTGTTATACCTGCTGCAAAATTTGTTATACAAGATATTCCTAATACTTTCATTCCACAATGTGCCGCTGCTATTACTTCTGGCACTGTTGACATTCCAACAGCATTTGCTCCCCAACTCTTCATCATTTTTATTTCTGCTGGTGATTCATAAGTAGGTCCTGAATTACCACAATATATTCCTTTCTTTATCTCTATTTTTAGTTCTTTTGCTACTTCTTCGGTTAACTTTATAAATTCTTTATTATACACTGTTGTTAAATCTGGAAAGCGTGGACCAAACTCATCTAAATTATCACCACGCAAGGGATCAACACCAGTATTATTTATATGACCTGTTATTAACATTAAATCGCCTGGAGCATAATCATAAGATGTTCCACCTGCTGCATTTGTTATTATTAATTTTTCTATACCTAACGACCTGATTACATATATTGGAAAGATAACCTTTTTCATATCATAGCCTTCATAATAATGGATTCTTCCTTGCATACATAATACTGTTTTTTCTTTTAATTCACCTATTACTAATCTCCCTTTATGTCCTGTTATTGTTGATACTGGAAAATCTGGTATTTGATTATATGGTATTATTACTGGCTTTTTTACCTTTTCTGCTAATTCGCCTAAACCAGAACCAAGTATTATTGCTAAATCAATTTTTTTATCAAATCGTTCTTTTATAAAATTTGCTGCTGCTTTTATTTTTTCTATCATACACTTTTCTCCTTTCATTTAAAAAAATATTATAGTTTCTTTTTTTTAAAAAACAAGTTTTTTTATTTATATTTATTTATTCAATATGTCAATAAAATTATTTGATTTTTTTATTAATCATTTAAATAATTATAAAAGTATAATGATTTTATTTTTTCATTATTGACAAATATAAAATAATTTCGTATTAATTTAATAATGCCATATAAAATTTGTATTGATTGTAGAGAATTAACTGAAAATTTAACTGGTATAGGTAGATTTACTTATAATCTTATTTCTCTTTTTTGTGAACCAGAATTTAATAATTATGAAATTTTTCTTATTTCTAATAAAAATATTTTTTTCCCTGAAAATCAACGAACATTTAAAATTATTGAAAATTGTAATAACTTTTATTTTGAATTTTTTTTTGTAAATAAATTCATTAAAAAAAATAATATAAATTTTTTTATTTCGCCTTATTATAAATTACCTTTTATTTCTTTTAATAAATGTATTAAAATTATTACTATTCATGATATTGGTTTTATTACTTTTCCTTCTGAATTTTATGCTCGTTCAAATTTTTATAGATTATTTGCTAAAAAAAAATTATTAAATTCTCTTTATAATTCTGATTTTATTTTTGCTGTTTCTAATTTTACTAAAAATGAAATTATTGAAAATTTTAATATTAATGAAAAGAAAATTTTTATTTTGAATAATTATATTAATGATGAATTTCTTAATTTAGCAAATAATATGAATAAAAAAATTGAGTCAGAATTTATTTTATGTGTATGTAATTTTAAACCACATAAAAATATTAAAGCACTAATTTTTGCTTATAATAAATATTATGAAAAAATTAAAATACCATTATATATTATTGGTGGTGCTGGTATATGGTTTGATAAAATTAAAAAAATTATTTTAGAAAATAATTTTAAAAATATTTTTTTGATTAATAATATTGATAATCAACAATTATCAAATTTTTATAAGAATGCTAAATTATTTGTTTATCCTTCGCTTTATGAAGGGTTTGGTTTACCACCTCTTGAAGCTATAGCTTTTAATTGTCCTGTTATCTGTTCTAAAGAAGCTGCTTTATCAGAAATCACTGGAAATTCATTATTTTATTTTAATCCTTTTAATATTGACAGCATTGGAAAAACAATATATCATATTTTAAATAATGATTCTAAATTAAAGGAATTACAAAAAAAAGGAAAGGAAGAGAGTAAAAAATATAATAAAGAAAATACAAAAAAACAATTATTAAACTTTTTTAAAAATTTTTAAAAAGGAAAAAAATATGAATCAAAATATTGATGTTAGTAAAATGAGAATAATTGATGTTAATACATTACAACCTAATATGATATTTGATAAGCCATTATATATGGAAAATGGCTCAAAAATTTGCGCTGAAAATACACCACTAAAAGCAGATGATTTAGAACGTTTAAAAAAATGGGGAATAAATAAAGTTTTAACTGATGGAAATATTATTAGTGGTAATTTATTAAAAGAAGAAGAAAACAAAGAAGAAGAAAAATTAACAATACGAGAGAAGTTGCAAAAAAAGCAAGAAGAAAAAGAAAAATTAGAAGAACAAATAAGAAAAAAATTAGAAGAACATCAAAATATATTTAAAGAACCTACTTCATCTGAAAAAAGAAAATTAATAAATTTATATGATTCATCTATTCCAGAAATTGAAAAAATTCTAACGCAGGTTCATTTAGGTCAAAAAATTTCAAAAGATTTTGTATATTCTTTAGTTGATAAATTTGTTCTTAATGTTCCTAAATATTCAAATTTTTTTCTTAATCTTGTTCAAGGAAAATCAACAGAAGAATATTTGCTTGCTCATTCATTAAATACAATGATATTAAATATTATAATTGGTCATTGTCTAAAATATACATCAACACAATTAAGAACATTAGCATTAGGTGGCTTATTCCACGATGTTGGTATGTTTAAAATTCCAAAACATATACGCGAAAAAGAACGAGCATTAACTGATAGTGATATTAAACTAATCAAAGCGCATACTGTTCATAGTTATAGATTAATTCTTGCTATCAGTGATTTTGACCCTGCTGTTGCTTTATGTGGCTTTCAACATCATGAAAATTGGAATGGCACTGGTTATCCACAAAAATTAGCAGGCGATAAAATTCATATTTTTGCAAGAATTACTGCTGTATCACAAGCATATTCTGCTATGATTAAAAAACGCGCTTATAGAAGTGAAAAAATTTCTCATAATGTGATGAAAGAAATATTAAAAGGAACAGAAAAAAATTTCGACCCTGCTATTGTTAAAATATTTCTTGATACTATGGCTATTTTCCCTATTGGCAGTGTCCTTCAATTATCTAATGGTAAAATAGGAATTGTTGTTGCCGCTAATCCAGGTTCACCTTTACAACCAGTTGTTAAAATTATTTTTGATGAACAACGAAAAAGATTGCAAATACCTGAAATTATTGATTTAAAAAATGAACCTAATATTAAAATTGAAAAAATATTTGATCCAAAACAATTAGGAATTTCTGTTGTTGATGAAATCTAAAAATCAAATAATTGGTTTATTGGCTGAAAAATGTGTGGGTGATTTTTTTCAAAATAATAATTTCATTATTTTACAAAAAAATTTTTCCTGGAAATTTGGAGAAATTGATATTATTGCTCAAAAAAATAATGTTATTCATTTTATTGAAGTTAAAAAAAGAGATTATGTTCCTGATGATTTGAATTTAATTTTACCAAAACATAAAATTAATTCATTAAAAAAAACAGCTCATTATTTTATAGATTTTTATAATTATGATATTAAAACAAATATTTTTCAATTTGATTTAGCCCTTATTGTTAATGATAATCTTTATTTTTATGAAAATATTTTTGAGACTAAATAATTATGACTTTTAAAAAACATTTTTTTTTATCTTCTGTTTTTTCAATTGTTATTTTCTTTATTAAGAAAGATTTACATTTCTCACTCGCCTTTTTAATTGGTGGAACTTTTATTGATATTGACCATTGTCTTGATTATGTCCGAGAAACTAATGATTATTTTATCACTCTAAAAAAAATGGAAAATTTATTTCTTAATTTTAAAGAAAAAAAAGCAACTATCATTTTTCATTCTTATGAATTATTTCTTATTTTATTTTTATTGAATTATTTTTTATGGAATTATAATTTTATTTATGCTCTTTTATCAGGTTTTTTATTCCATATTATTTTAGACCTTATTTTTAATCCTGTAAAATTTCAAAGTTATCTTTTTTTGTATAGATTAAAACATTCTTTTAAAAAGGAAAAAATCCTAACTATTTTTTGATTATGGAAAAAAATATACCTATTTTTATTATTGGTTCTTATCAAATTGTTCCTTTGTTAACTAAATTAATCATTACCTTTTTTAATGAAATAAACTCTAAAAAAATTTTAAATAAAAAATATGAATTACATTTATTCTGTGATAAATTATTTGATACAAAAACTTCTTATCCTGTTTTTATTCATCAAGATTTAAACTGGAATTACCTTGAAGTAAAACTACAAGAACTTAATCCGCCATTCACTTTTTTTTGTGACCCAAAACAATCTACTTTTAACTTTCAACAAATTAAAGATTTTATTAAATTCATTAGTTCTACTTACACTTTTGATTATCAAATTTATTCTATTAATTCTCTTGATGATTTTCATAATTTAAAAGAAAATTTTATTAAAGAATTATTGAATTTTGAAATTTGTTCTATTATTCCAAAGATTGACGATTTAATTTTTCTTCTTTATAAAAACTCTCAATTATATAAATTTAATGTTATTTCAACTAAAACTTATTCTTCTGCTAAAATTTACAAATTAAAAGATTCTAATAATAGCAAGAAATATTTAATTAATAAACTTGATTATATTTTTATTTTTAATTTTTTTTCTTATCGTATTTACTCGAAAATATATAACCATTTAAATTTATTTCTAAATGCTTTAATAACTGATATAAAAGATGGTAAATTATCATTTAATGATACTATTTATCTTGATTTTCTGAAATATAATTTAAGAGATAATGAAATAAAATATTTTTTAATGCTTTTTGAATCTATTCTTACTTTGTGTCAAAAATTATATTTTAAACCAATTATTTTAATTCAAGAAAAATATTATCCAGAATTTGAAAATTATTTTAAAGATGTTCCTTTATTTTCTTTTTCTTATGATATAGAATTAGTTAATCAAGAACAAAATATAAATATTATAAAGTTAAATGGAATTATTGCTGAATCTAATCTTATTTCTGCTAAAACTGGTTTAGAACAGGAAATTATAAATATTTCTCAAAAATCTTCTATTAAACCTATCATCTTTTTAAATTTAGATAATTTATTATTGCTTGACAAAACATTTTTTGTTATAATAAATTCTTTAAGAACAATTTATCAGAAATTACATAAGGTTAATGATGTGCCGATAAAAATTATTTATAGTAATAAATTTGATGAACAGACTCTTAAAAATTTAACTACTTTTAAGATTAATGTTTTATCGCAGAAAAAATTTAATGAAGAAATTTTATTGAATTATGCAAATAAATTAAAGTTATAAATTATCTATGAAATCAAAACTATTTAAAATCTGGGATTATTTTATCATTATTCTTATTTTTGTTTCTATTATTATTTTCTTTTATTCTTATTCTCATATCACTCCAAAACAGGAAGAGGATTTTGAAATTGTTAATCATATCGTATCTTTTATTTTTTTTATTGATTTAATTATTAGATTATATCATTTTAAAAAACCTTATCTTTTTAGTTTGAATTTTATTATTGACTTGCTTGCTTGCAGTGATATTATCTCACCTATTTTAAAAAGTTTGCGTGGTATTAAATATTTAAAAATTAGTAAATTAGTTCGCATTGTTAGAATTTTAAGAATTCTCCGTATTTTCCGTTTTTTAAAAATTCTTGATAAATTTCAATTTAAAAATGAAGATAAAAAATTAATTACTTCTATTTCTGTTATTATTATTATTTTTTTTATTTTCATTAGTATTTTTATTTCTAAATATATTGAAGAAAAATTGTTTAAAATTATTTATGAAAATTATCAAAATTATAATTCATATCTTTTATATAATTCTCTTGATGAAAATGGAAATTTTAATCCTGAAAAATTTAAAAATGAAATTAAAAAAAGAATAACTATAAATTATCATAATAATATAAATATTGATATTGGTTATTATTTGATTTATCAAACTAATTATTCTCGTTATATTTACTCTAAAGATGAAATTGATAAAAATTTTTTCGATGATGATAAATATTTATTTAAAACAAAATTTTATGAAATTTTATTTTTAAACAAACAAAAAAAATTTTATCAAAATATGGTTGAACTTTCTATTATGGCAATCTCAATTCCTTTTTTAATTATTATTTTAGTTTTTTTGAATACTATTATTAATAAAAATATTTTTGAACCAATTAAATATATTGAAAATCATATTTTACGAATCTATGATACAAATCAAGCAGAAAATATTGATATTGAATTTGATGAACCAATATTAAATAATTTTACTCATAAATTAAATCTATTTATAGAAAAATTTATAAAAAAACAAAAGGATAAAGAATGAATAAATATCAATCTTCATCTGGTTTTCCAACAAGATTTGTTCTACTTGGTTTGCTCTTTTTTGGCTTTTTTTTCTTCTTAAAAAATTTTACAAAACATCTTGAAAGTAAAGTTGATAAAATACAAAAAAATCCTACTAATAGAATGTATAAAGAATTATTAGAAGATGATGGTGAATTAAGAGGTAAAGAAAAATTAGAATTATATAAAGAATTATTAAAATAATTTTTTAGAAAAGGAAGAGATTTATGGATTTAATGAACAAAATTGTAAGTTTATGTAAAAAACGAGGTTTTATTTTTCAAAGCAGTGAAATTTATGGCGGTATTAATAGTTGCTGGGATTATGGTCCTGTTGGTATTGAATTAAAATTGAATATAAAAAATTTCTGGTGGCGCACAATGACTTACTCTTACTCAAATATTGTTGGGATTGATGCTTCTATTCTTATGCACCCGCTCGTATGGCATGCTTCTGGCCATGTTAATGCATTCACTGACCCACTTGTTGACTGTAAAAATTGTAAACACAGATTTCGTGCTGATGCTGTTAATGATAATAAATGCCCTGATTGTGGTGGTGAATTAACTCAACCCCGAAATTTTAATCTTATGTTTAAAACTTTTATGGGTCCTGTTGAAGATGAAGCGTCCATCATTTATTTAAGACCCGAAACTGCTCAAGGTATTTATGTTAATTTTTTAAATGTTCTTAATTCTTCACGGCTTAAAATTCCTTGCGGTATTGCTCAAATTGGTAAAGCATTTAGAAATGAAATAACTCCTGGTAATTTTATTTTTCGCACACGCGAATTTGAACAAATGGAAATGCAATTTTTCATTAATCCAAAAGATGATGAAAAATACTTTGAGTTTTGGAAACAAGAAAGATGGAATTGGTATATCAAATTAGGTATAAATCCAGATAAATTAAGATTTTATGAACATCAAAAAAATGAACTTGCTCATTATGCAAAAAAAGCTTTTGATATTCAATATGAATTTCCTTTCGGCTGGCAGGAATTAGAAGGTATTCATAATCGCACTGACTTTGATTTAAAAAATCATTCGCAATTTTCAAAAAAAGATTTACAATATTTTGATGATGAAACAAAAGAAAAATTTATTCCTTATATTATTGAAACATCTGCTGGTTGTGATAGAACATTACTCGTTACTTTAATCGATGCTTATACAGAAGAAAAAGAACGAGTTGTCTTAAAATTTAAACCTTTTATTGCTCCTATTAAGGTTGCTGTTTTTCCTCTTGTTAATCGTGATAATATGCCTGAAATTGCTTTTAATCTTTATAAAAAATTAATGAAAAAATTCAAATGTTTTTATGATGATAAAGGTTCTATTGGTAGAAGATATAGAAGACAGGATGAAATTGGCACTCCTTTCTGTATTACTATTGATTCACAAACTTTACAGGATAATAGTGTTACTTTGCGCGACCGTGATACAATGGAACAAGTAAGATACAATATAAATGAAATTGAAAATATTATATCTTCAAAACTTGAAATTGATTTATGAAAAGAATTAATAATATTTTAATTATTGAAGATGATATTGACCAATCAGAATTAATCAAATGGAATCTGGAAAATCATAACTATAATGTTATTGGTGCAATTGATAGTATTGAAGGTTTATCTAATTTTATAAAATCTAAACCAGACCTTATTTTACTTGATTTGAATTTACCTTTTTTAAATGGTGCTTCTTTTTATGAGGCTTTGATGCGAAATAATCTTCTTAATAATGTGCCTATTATTATTATATCTGGCGAACCAGAAATTAAAATAAAAAATTCTATCGAAAAAATTAAACCATTAAAATTTTTTAAAAAACCATTAAATTTAATTGAACTTATTTCTTTTATAAATTCTCTTAATAATGAATAAAATTATCAAAAACTTTTTTGTTATTTTTATTTTTTTATTTTTTAATTCTATATTTGCTTATAGATTACCAACTGATTTTTCGCCTGATTTTATTTCTTTGTTCGGTCAATTTTCTAATGATTATTTTCAAAAAGGTATTGTTATAAATAATAAACAGGATAAACTTGTTCGTGCAATAAATTCTGGTTATATTACCAGAATTATTATGGATAAAGAAAAAAATGCTGGCTCTGTTTATATTAAACATTTTGATGGTCATATAAGTGCTTATCATAATCTTGCTTCTTTTTCTGAAAAAATAAATTCTGTTCTTAAATTAAAAGGCTGTAATATTTTGCGTGATTATTTTGATTTTACTATTTCTGATAATTCTTTAACTGTTGATAAAAGTGAAGTTATTGGTTTTGCTAAAATATCATCAAATAACCAATATTTAATTTATTTTGATATTTCAAACCAATTCAATGAAAATATAAATCCTTTTCTTTTAATTAATTTTACTGATAATGATTTTCCTGTTATTGAAAATATTTTTCTTGAACCTGCTGATTGTTTCTCTTTTGTTAATTCTAAATCAGAACCATTAAAAATTTCCTGCATTCAATCTGCATATTCTTATAAAAAAGGCGAATTTGTATTTACTAATCCAAAAGATATTTTTATGTTTGGAAAAATAAAAATAAAACTTCAAGCCTATGATATTGTTAATTCTGCAACAAAATTAAATATTTATTCAATAAAATTGTATTTAAATAATGATATTATTTTTTCAATATTATTTGATAAACTGAATTTTAATCAATTTGGTAATCAACAAGGTATTATCTATGATTTAGATAAATCTAATTCAGAAGATAATAATTTTGTATATAATCTTTTTGCAAATTCTCATTCAAAAATAAATTTTAATAATTTTACTTACAATATTGAAAATTACCTTAATTTATTTAATCTTTCTTATGGTAATCATAATTTAAAAATTGAAGTTTCTGATTTTAATAAAAATATTTCTTATGTAAATTTACCTTTTTATTATTTACCTGAAAATGAAATTGGTATTTCAATCAGTGATAAATTATATACTGCAAAAATTCCTATTTCTGTTTTTTCTAAAAATAATGTAAATTTACAAAATGTATCAATATATGTTTCTTCAGATTTTGTTATTGGTAATTTTGAAAAAGTTACTTCTTCTTTTGTTAAAAATAATTCTTTTTTTTATGAATATGATTTAACTCATTATCCTTTTAATAAAATATTATTTATGGTTAATTGTGAAGATATTTATGGTCGTAAATCAAATTCTCCTTCTTCTCAACTTATCTATGTTTTAAAAAATCAAGCTATAGATTATGAATTAAGAGATTTAAGATATGATTTAACAAAATATGAAAATACAAATTTTGTAAAACTTGAAATATCAACAAATAACTTATTAAAAAATCCGCCTGAAATTTCAATATTTCAAAAAGATAATTTAATTAATAAAAATAATTTTATACAGACAAAACCAAAATATTTTTCATATTTTATAAATTATGATAGTTTTAATAATGGTAAATATATTTCTGAAATTTTGTTAGAAGATTTTATTGGTAATAATAAAAAATTTATTTATGATTTTGATATAAAAAAAATTCAAAAAAAATCTGGTGGAACTGTATCTTCTTCTGATAACAAATTATTTCTTACTATTGAACCAAATGAAATTTTTGAAGATACTATTTTTTATAATATAACAATCTTAAATAAAAATAATTTCTTCTTACAGGATGGTTTGAAGTTTGCCAGTGAAATTTATCAAATTAAACCTACAAATATGTTTTATAATAATCCACAATATTTACAAATTCGAACAAATTTATTTGATGGTGAAGATTTAACAAAAGTCGGTCTTTATCAATTTAATAACTTGAAAAAAAAATGGGAATGGCTTGATAATAAAATTGATAATCGTTGGATTTGTGCTTATATTAAATATAATGGTATTTTTGCTTTAATTAAAGATGATATTAAACCAGAAATAATTTCTTTTCATCCTTTTGGTAAAATAAATAATCCATTAGAACCTGTTTATATTATTGTAAATGATTCAGGAAGCGGAATAAATATTGAAGATGTTTATTTTAAAATAGATAATAAAAAGAAATTAGTAAAATATGAAAAAGAATTTAATAAATTTTATTTCATTCCAGAAGCACACTGGAAAAAAGGTGAACATATTGTAGAATTTTTTGTAGTTGATAAAGCAGGTAATCAATCAGCTGTAAAAATTTATACTTTTGAATATTAATGCTATGACCAAAAAAAAAGTTGATTTTTATAATGAATTAAGAAATTTTTTTCCTGAATTTAAATTAAAAGAAATAAAAGAAATGACAGATATTTTCATTGATTCTTTAATCGAACTAATAAAAAATAATAAAAAAATAATAATACCAAAATTTGGCGTTTTTGAAAAAAAGAAATATAAAGCAAAAAAAAATTTTTCACCAAAAAAGAATATTTTTTTTAAAACGCCAGAAAAAGAAATTATTAAATTTTATAATTGTTCTGATTTTTTTAAAAAATGAATAAGTCAATTTTTTTACTACCAGCATTTAAAATTTCAATTTTTCTTATTATATTAATACTAACTTTTCATAATATTGCCCCTTTTTTTCCTGATAAATTTTTCCTGATAAAATCATCTTTATTTATCTCTATTCTTTTATTTATTTTTTCTGTTTTAATTTTACATGTTGTAAATAAAATTGAATTAAAAAAAATATTCTTTTTAATTTCTGTTTTTTTAATATTATCAATAAATTTTTTTAAGCAAAAATTAAATGAGTTTGAATATTTAAATTTATCATTTAAAAAAGATAATTTTATTGAAGGAACAATATCAAAAATTCAAAAAAAATATTTTATTATTGATAGTATTATCATAAATAATCAACCATATAAATTTAAATTAATTGTGTTCAAAAATTTTTCAAATCAATTTGATGTAAATTTATTTGATAGAATAAATTTAAATGGAGAAATTCATAAACATAAATTTTCAAATAATTTTAATTTTTTTAATTTTTCTGATTATTTAATTCAAAATAAAATTTATTTTTCTGTTGATAATATCTCAAATTTTAAAATTGTTAAAAATTATAATTTACCTTTTCTGCTTAAAATAAAAAAAAATATTTTTAAAAATTTTTCAAATAATATTATTGATAATTTTATTCTGGGAATTTTGTTTGGTGATAAATCATTTATTGATAAATCAATAATAGAAAATTTTAAAATAATTGGTATTTCTCATATTCTTGCAATTAGTGGCTTACATATTGGTTTTATTACTACATTTCTTTATTTCATTTTTAAAAAGTTAAAATTAAATAAAATTACATCTTTCATTTTATTATCAATTATTTTACTTTCTTATTTATTTATTCTTGACTGGACTGCTTCTGCTTTTCGTGCTGTTCTTATGTCTCTTCTTATTCTTTTTGCTATTATTATTCAACGAAGAATTATTCCATTAAATATTCTCTCTGTTGCTTTTATTATTATTATTTTTTTCAAATCAGATGAAATTTTTAATCCAGGTTTTCAATTAAGTTTTGCTGCTGTTTTCTCTATCTTTTATCTATTTTTGCCTATTTATAATTTATTTCTAAATAAAAATTTTTTTATCAAATATCTAATTTCTCCTTTCATATTAAGTTTTTTTATTTTAATTATTACTGCTCCTATCACTATTCATCATTTTAACTTCTTATCATTACATTCACTCTGGGCTAATATAATTATTGTTCCTTTAATGGGTTTAATTATTCCTTTATCTCTTATTTATGTATTATCATTTACTTTACCTGATTTTTTTACTATTTTTTTCAGAATATTACTTGAATTCTTAATAAATTTAATTTATAAATTTTCTTATTTTCTTGCAGGCTTTAAAATATTTACATTCTCTATTCCTTCCTTTAATCTCCTTTTTTATTTATTTTATTACTTCTTAATTTTACTTATTTTTAAATTTCAAAAAAAATATATAAAAATTTATGCTGCAATTTTTCTTATTTTTTGCATTATCTTTTTTATTAGCATTTTTATTAAATCTTCAACAATTACAATTAATTTTCCTGATAATAATGATAATGAATTTTTTTTTATTAAATTTTATACAACTGATTTTCTTATAATAAATAATATTTCTGATATTGAAAATTTCGCTATTTTTATAAATGAACATTTTATGAAAAATAATATAAAAAAAATTTTAATTATTTCAAATGATGAAAAGTCAAATGAAATTTTAAAAAAATTTTTAAAAGAACCAATTTTTATTACCAATGAATTATCATTAACAAATGTAGAAACAAAAATAGAATTTAAAAAAATAAATAATAAATTTTTAAATTATTTAAAAACCGATTTATTTGATTTTTTATCTTTTCCTGATATTCAAATTAATTTACAACAAGAGTATATACAAGCAAAAAAATTTAATGGAATTTATTTTTATAAACTCATAAATAATGGTTCACTTTTATTTAATTCTTTAGAAATCATTTCATTACTAAAACCTAAATATTTAATTGCACAATCATCTATAAATAATAAATATGATTTACCTGCAAAGGAACTATATAAAAATTATAATGAAAATAATTTGTTATTCACTAAAAAAAATGGTGGAATAAAAATTATATATATAAAAATATTTAATATTTCTAAAAAATTTATTCAAACAAAAAAATAATAATTTTATTATAAAAATTTTATTGACAAAAAATTTTTTTGTTGTATTTTTTTAACTTTAAAATTTTTTTAAATAAAGGATAATAAAAGAATGAAAATTATTATTTTAGCTGGTGGCAGTGGCACAAGACTCTGGCCTTTAAGTAGAGAATATTATCCAAAATATCTGCTCTCACTATTTAATAATGAAACACTATTTCAATCAACAATAAAACGATTTTTACCAGTTTCAAATGATTTTATTATTGTGACAAATAAAAATATAAATGAAGATATTTTTATAAATCAACTTTCTGTTTTTAAAAATATAAATTACAAAATTATTCAAGAACCATTAGCAAGAAATACTGCACCTGCTATTGCGCTCGCTATGCTTACTTCTGATAATGATGATTTATTTCTGGTTTCACCGTCTGACCACATTATTTTAAATAATAATGAATTTACTGAAATTATAAAATCAGCAATAAATGCTGCTAAAAATAATTACATCATTACATTTGGTATAAAACCAACTTATCCTGATACAAATTTTGGTTATATTAAATCTTCTTCTGCTGCTTATGAAAAAAATATCTATTTTGTTGAGGGCTTTTTTGAAAAACCAGATTTTGAAACTGCAAAAAAATATTTTAATGATTCAAATTTCTTCTGGAATTGTGGTATTTTTTTGTTTAATAAAAATACTATGATTAATGAATTAAATAAATTTTGTCCTGATGTTTTAAATGGAATAAATAATTATATAAATTCTAATTTTAAAGAAGATGAATATTCAAAATTATTAAATATATCAATTGATTATGCAGTAATGGAAAAAACAAAAAATATATTAATTTCAAAAGCAGAAAATATAGGCTGGTCTGATATAGGAAACTGGAAAGCATATTTTGATATTCAACAAAAAGATAATAATAATAATTATTTTGAAGGTGATATAATTAATTTTAATTCATCAAATAATTTTGTTTTTTCAAAAGAAAAGTTAACAGCAATTGTTGGAATAAATAATTTAGCAATTGTTGATACAAAAGATGCTTTGCTTGTTTGTAATATTGAACAAACACAATATGTAAAAAATATATTTGAAAAATTAAAAGAACAGGATAGAGAAGAATATAAACTTCATGCTTTAGTTCAAAAACCATGGGGTTATTATTATGTTATTGAAAAAGGCGTAAATTATCTAATAAAAAGAATTTGTGTTCATCCAAATCATAAATTAAGTCTGCAATCACATAATTTTCGTGATGAACATTGGGTCGTAATTAAAGGTAATCCTATTGTAATTAAAGATAATAATAAATACACATTGAAAGAGAATGAATATATATTTATTCCAAAAAAAATTAAGCATAGATTAATAAATAATACAAAAAAAAATATTGAAATAATAGAAATACAATTTGGCGAAAAATTAGATGAATATGATATAATACGCTATGAAGATGATTATAAAAGAAAATAGGAGAAATTATTAACAGGTTTTTATTGTTAATAATTTGTTGAAATGTTAATAATTTATTTTTAAAAATTTCGTATCTTATATTTTTTGTGAGTAAATTTAATTATTAGTCTTTTAAAATAAAATGTTAATAATTTGTTAATTTTTAAAAAATTTTTTTCATTTTTTATTTGATTTTTTTTTTATTTTTTTATACTATTTTCGCTTATGAAAAAAGATGATAATCTATTAAATAAATTTATAGAAACACTTAAAAAAAAGATTGGTGAAGAATCATTTTCACTATGGTTTTCTCAATTAAAATTTGCTGTGAATAATAATAATTTCATTATTAAAATTCCAACTCTTTTTTATAAAAAACAAATATTAAATAGATTTGAAAAAGAAGTTTATTCGTGTATAAAAAATGTTTTTAATAAAGAATTAAATTTAGAATTTGAAATTGAACCATTAGATTTATTCAATCAACCAGAAGAAGAAAAACAAATAAAAAAAGAAACAAAACAAACAAAACAATTAAAAATATTTGGTAATTATCAAGAACTAAATCCAAAATTTACATTTGAAACTTTTATTGTAGGAGATAGTAATCAATTTGCGCATGCAGCTGCTCTTGCAGTCGCTAAAGAACCAGCAAAAAAATATAATCCATTATTTATTTATGGTGGTGTTGGTTTAGGAAAAACTCATTTAATGCAAGCAATTGGTCATTATGTAATGAAATATCTTAAAGAATTATCTTTATTTTATATTACCTGCGAAAATTTTACAAATGAATATATTGAATCATTAACAAAAAAAAATACATTATCATTTAGAGAAAAATATAGAAATTTTGATGTTTTATTAATTGACGATATTCAATTTCTTGCTGGTAAAGAACAGTTACAGGAAGAATTTTTTCATACATTTAATACATTATTTACTGCACAAAAACAAATTGTAATAACCTGTGATAAACCACCAAAAGAATTAAAAATGGAAGAACGATTAAAAACAAGATTTGTTTCAGGTTTACTTGCTGATATTCAGCCGCCAAAAATTGAAACAAGAATTGCAATTTTAAAAAAATTAGTTGATAATAATAAAATTCCTATTCCTGATGATGTTATAAATTATATTGCAACAAATATAAAATCAAATATTCGTGATTTAGAAGGTGCTCTTACAAAACTTATTGCTTTTTCTTCTGTTATGAAAGTTGATATTACTTATGAACTTGCACAAAAAGTATTAAAAGATATAATTGAAGAAAATGGTAATAATTCAAATTACACAAAAATTGATATAAATGAAATCCAAAAAGTTGTAAGTAAATTTTTTAATATTTCAATAAGTGATTTAAAATCATCAAAACGGACAAAAAATATTTCATTTGCGAGACATTTAGCAATGTATTTAGCAAGAACTTTAACTGATAATTCATTACAACAAATAGGAGAAGAATTTGGTGGTAGAGACCACTCAACTGTTATAAATGCTTATGCGAAAATAGAAAAGAAAATTGCAAGTAATACAAAAATTTTAGAAATAATAAAAAAGATTAAAGAACAATTAGGTTGTTAATTTAAACAATTGTTGATAAATTTTTTTTATAATTTGTTAATTATTTTTTTTATAAACATTTTATTTTTTTCTTAAATAATTAAATTACAAAAAATAAAAAAATTTATAACAATTTTTTTTATACAAAATATATAAGTTAAATAATTTTTTAACATTTTTTTGTTGACATAATATATATAATAAATTAATATTTATTAAATATATTATTACTTTTTTTGGAGGATAATATGAATTTAAAAATTAAGTCAAAAGAATTAGTTGAAACTTTACAACTTGTAAATAGTATAGCGAGTGAGAAAGCAATAAAAGAAATTTTAAAAAATATTTTACTTGAAATAGAAGATGATAACATAATATTTAGTGCAACTGACCTTGAAGTATTTATTAGAAAAATAATAAAAATAGATGAAAAAATAAGCAGTCCTCCGATTGCATTCAATGGAAAAATATTATTTGATTTAATAAAAGAAATAACAAATGAAATTGAGGAAGTAAATATATCTTTTGAAAATAACAAATTATCATTAAATATCACTGATATAGGTTTAAATAGTTATTTAAATTATATTGATGGTGAAAGTTTCCCGAAAAAATTCGATATTTCAGAAGAAAATTATATTGAATTAGAACTTTCTCAATTACAGGATTATTTTAAAAAATGTTATTTTGCAACTGGTATTGATCCAAGCAGAAAATTTGTTGAAGGTGTTTTATGTGAATTTTTTGGCGATGAAATTCGTTTTGTTGCTACTGATTCTAATCGTTTAATTTTAATTACTGACCATCTTGAAAATATTAAAAGTGAAAATAAAATTTCTTTGTTATTTCCAAAAAGGATTCCAGTTGAAATATTAAAATGCAATGCTTCTGAAAATAATAAGAGAGTAAGAATATATTGGAATTTAGAGGAGAAAAAAGCATTATTAAGAATTGGTTCTAATATTGAAATTTATACTCGTTTAATTGATGCTAATTATCCTGATTATATGCGTGTCATTCCTTCAAGTTATAATTATTCATTAGAAATTGAAAAAACAAAATTGCTTAATATTATTTCTCTTGTTTCAATTTTTTCAGAAGAAAAATCTAATCCACAAATTTATTTAACTTTAAAAGATAATGAAGCAATTTTCGAAGCAAAATCTGAAAATGAAGGTTATATTTCTAAAAAATATAAAACTAATCAAATATATGAAAATGAATTTAAAATTTCTTTTAATGGAAGACATTTTAGAGAATGTATTAAAGAAATAGATGATGAAAATTTAATTCTTACTTTTATAGATAAAAAGAAACCTATAAAAATTAAGCCAATTGATAATGATAATCATATAATTATTATAATGCCAATGATGTTGTAATTACATTGATTATAAAAAAACTTTTTTTAAAAAATTTTAGAATTTATTCGGAAAAAGAATTTTTTTTTGATAAAAAGATAAATGTTATATATGGACCAAATGGAATTGGAAAAACAAATATTATTGAAGCTATTTATTTATGTGCTTTTTCTAAATCATTTAAAAATATTAAAGAAAATGATTTAATTAATTTTTCATCTGATTTTTTTTTAATTAATTTATTTTATGATGATGCTTTTATTGAACATAATATTAAAGTTACTTATACAAAATATTTAGGTAAAAAAATTTTTTATGATAATGAGGTTATTTCCTCATTATCTGATTTGCTCGGTAAAATATATATTATTTTATTTGAACCAGATAATATTAACATAGTAAAAGATGCACCTGAATATAAAAGAAAATTTATTGATACTTATATCTCTCTTTATGATAGAGAGTATTTTTGTTCTTTAAAAAAATATAAAAAAATTTTAAAAACAAGAAATTTTTTTTTAAAAGAAAAAAAAATTAATGATAAATTATTTAATATTTATACAAAAAAATTTATTAATCTTGCAAAAGAAATTATTTTAAAAAGAATAGAATTTATAAATAGATTTAATTCTATTCTTCATAAAATTTTTTCTGAAAATTTATTAATAACTTTTAATTATGTAAATTATAAGAATATAACAGAAAAAGAAGAAGTAGAATATGTATTAAATGAATTAAGTAGTAATTATATGAATGAGGAAATTAAATTAGGTTATACCTGTTTTGGTCCACATATTGATGATTTAAAAATCCAGATAAATAAAAGAGATGCAAGATTTTTTGCTTCTTATGGTGAACAAAAATTTGCTGCAATTATTTTAAAATTAGCATTATTTTATTTTTATAAAAATTATTTCAACCTTTTACCTATTCTTTTACTTGATGATGTATTCTCTGAACTTGATAAAAAGAAAAAAGAATATATTATAAATATTTTAAATAATTGTTCACAGGTTATTCTTACTTCTACTGATGAATTTAATTTTGATGCTAATTATATTAATTTATAGGTGTGATATTTATGGCTGAAGAAATTATAAAAAACCAAAATGTTGATTATGATTCTGATGATATTAAAGTACTTGATGGTTTAGAAGCAGTTCGCAAAAGACCTGCTATGTATATTGGTAGCACTGGTTCGCATGGTCTTCATCACCTTGTTAATGAAGTGGTTGATAATAGTATTGATGAAGCACTTGCTGGTTATTGTGATGAAATTACTGTTCAAATATCAGAAGATGATGAAGTAACTGTGATTGATAATGGTCGTGGTATTCCTGTTGATATTCATCCACAATATGGAATTTCTGGGGTTGAATTAGTTGTTACTAAATTACACGCAGGCGGTAAATTTGATAAAGCAACTTATAAAATATCAGGTGGTTTACACGGTGTTGGTTTATCCTGTGTTAATGCTCTTTCTGAATGGCTTGAAATTGAAGTTTATAGAAATAATAAAATTTATTTTATTCGTTGTGAGCGTGGAAAACCTGTAACAAAATTATTGGAAAAAGGTAAAACTGATAAAAGAGGTACAAAAGTTACATTTTATCCTGATTATGAAATCTTCCCTGAAATTGATTTTAAATTTGATATTATTTCATCAAGATTAAAAGAACTTGCTTATCTTAATAAAGGTATTAAAATTCATTTCATTGATAAAAAAGTAAATAGGCAAGAAACATATATTTTTAAAAATGGTATTATTGAATTTGTTAAAGAAATAAATCAAAATAAACAGCCACTTCATAAAGAAATTATTTATTTTACTGATGAAAAAGATGAAGTTATTGTTGAAGTCGCAATTCAATATAATGATTCGTATCAGGAAAATATTTTTTCTTTTGTAAATAATATAAATACACATGAAGGTGGAACTCATTTAACTGGTTTTAAAAAAGCATTAACAAGAGTAATAAATGATTATGCAACAAAGAATAATATTTTTAAAAAAGATGATGAATTATTAACAGGTGATGATGTTCGTGAAGGAATTACTGCTATAATTTCTGTAAAAGTTCCTAATCCACAATTTGAAGGACAAACAAAAACAAAATTAGGTAATAATGAAGTTCAAGGAATTGTTGAAAGTATTACATGTGAAAAGTTATCAATCTTTTTTGAGGAAAATCCAAAAGTAGCAAGAACAATTATTGAAAAAGGATTATTAGCTGCTCGTGCAAGAGATGCAGCACGCAAAGCAAAAGAATTAACAAGAAGAAAAAGTGCACTTGAATCTGGTTCTTTACCTGGAAAATTAGCTGATTGTTCTATCAGAGATCCTAATCTTACAGAACTCTTTATTGTCGAGGGTGATAGTGCAGGTGGCTCTGCTAAACAGGGGAGAGATAGACAATTTCAAGCAATACTTCCTTTAAAAGGTAAAATACTGAATGTAGAGAAGACAAGAATAGATAAAGCATTATCAAATGAAGAAATAAGAACATTAATAACAGCAATTGGAACTGGTATTGGAGAAGAAGAGTTTGATATTTCAAAAATCAGATACAATAAAATAATTATTATGACTGATGCTGATGTTGATGGTTCGCATATCAGAACTCTTATTCTTACTTTTTTTTATAGGTATATGCCAGAGTTAATTGAAAGAGGTTATGTTTATATTGCTCAACCACCTTTATATTTAGTTAAAAAAGGAAAAGAAAAAATTTATTTGCATTCTGAAAAAGAATTACAGGATACTATTTTAAATGCTTCTTTAAAAACATTGCTTATTAAAAATAATAATAATGATGAATTTAAAAATGATAAATTATTTAATCTTACTAAAAAAATTATTAGATATACAATGTTAATAGATAAAATAAATAAGTATGGTTTTGTTGAATCTGATTTATCTTTATTTTTTGAAAATTATAAAGAAATTATTTCTGCTCTTTCTTCTGAAAATTTTGATTCTATTATTTCTTTATTAGAAAAAAATAATTATTCTAATATTTACTTTACTAAATCTCATGATATTTTATTACTTCATTATACATTGGATAATAGTGAACGAATAGTTGAAATATCTTATCTTAAATCAAATGATTTTAAAGAATTAAATAAATTATTTCCATATATAAATAATTTTAATAAACCACCTTTTAGTATTTTTGATTTACAAAATAATAATTTGTTAGTAACTAAAAATACATTAAATGAACTTGTTGAATTCATTTTAGAAAATGGAAAAAAAGGTATGACTATTCAAAGATATAAAGGTTTAGGTGAAATGAATCCAGAACAATTATGGGAAACTACAATGGATGTTAAAAATCGTATCTTATTAAAAGTAACTATTGCTGATGGTATTGAAGCTGATAAAATATTTTCAATCCTAATGGGAAATGATGTTGAACTACGAAGAAAATTTATTGAAGAGTATGCAACAGAAGTAAAAAATCTTGATATTTGATTATTTGAAAGGAGTAAAAAAAATTGATTGAAAATGGTAATATTATAAATGCTTACATCGAAGATGAAATGAAAAATTCTTATATTGATTATTCAATGAGTGTTATTATTGGTCGTGCTTTACCTGATGTCCGTGATGGTTTAAAGCCTGTTCATCGTAGAATTCTTTATGCAATGAATGAATTAAGTTTAACTTACAATAAACCATATAAAAAATCAGCAAGAATTGTAGGTGAAGTATTAGGTAAATATCATCCACATGGTGATATTGCTGTTTATGATGCACTTGTTCGAATGACACAGGATTTCTCACTTCGTTATCCTTTGATTGATGGCCAGGGAAATTTTGGTTCTATTGATGGCGATAGTCCTGCTGCTATGCGTTATACTGAAGCACGAATGGCTAAAATTGCTTCTGAATTATTAAAAGATATAGAAAAAGAAACTGTTGATTTCAGACCTAATTTTGATGAGACTTTACAGGAACCAGAAGTTTTACCATCAGTTTTACCTAATTTAATTTTAAATGGTTCAAGTGGTATTGCTGTTGGTATGGCTACAAATATTCCACCTCATAATTTAAATGAAGTTTGTGATGCTATTATTTTTTTACTTGATAATCCTGATTGTTCTGTTAAAGATTTAATGAATTTTATTAAAGGACCAGATTTTCCAACTGGTGCAATTATTACTGGTAGAGAAGGTATTATCAATGCTTATGAAACTGGAAAAGGAACAATAAATATTCAATCTCGGGCTTTTATTGAAGTTGGAAAACAAGGTGGAAAAGAAAATATTATTATTTCTGAAATTCCTTATCAGGTTAATAAAGCAAATTTAATTGAAAAAATTGCTGAATTAGTTAGAGAAGATAAAATTGATGGTATTAGTGATATTCGTGATGAATCTGATAGAGAAGGAATTAGAATTGTTATTGAAATCAAAAAAGGTGCTATTGCTAAAGTTGTTTTAAATCAATTATATAAACATACTCAATTACAATCTTCATTTGGTATTATTTTACTTGCGATTGTTAATGGTAAACCTCGTGTTCTTAATTTAAAAGAAATTCTTACTTATTTTGTTGAATTTAGAAAAGAAGTAATAATTAAAAGAACAAAATATGATTTAAAAAAAGCAGAACTTCGTGCTCATATTTTAGAAGGTTTAAAAATTGCAATTGCTAATATTGATGAAGTTATTGAATTAATTAAAAAAGCAGCTGATTTTAATGATGCTAAAAATAAATTAATGAATAGATTTGAATTAACTGAAACACAAGCACAGGCAATTCTTGAAATGCGATTGCAAAGATTAACTGGTCTTGAAGTTACTAAACTTGAAACTGAATATCTTGAATTAATTCAAACTATTGAATATTTGAAAAGTATTCTTGAAAATCCTTATATGGTTATTAATTTAATTAAAGAAGAAATGGAAAATTTAAAGAAAGAATATGGAGATAAAAGAAAGACTGAAATTATTGCTGATTCAAAAGAATTATCAGTTGAAGATTTAATTGCTGATGAAAATGTTGTTATTACTATTTCTCATTCTGGTTATATTAAAAGAATGAATATAAATATTTATAAAAGTCAAGCGCGCGGTGGTAAAGGTAAATACGGAATGGAAACTAAAGAAGATGATTTTGTTGAATATATGTTTGTTGCTTCAACTCATAATTATATTCTTTTCTTTACTAATAAAGGTAAATGTTATTGGTTAAAAGTATATGATATTCCAGAAGGTGGTAGATTATCACGCGGCAAAGCAATAGTAAATTTATTGCCACTTGAACAAGATGAAAAAATAAAAGCATTTGTAAATATTAAAAAATTTTCTGATTCTGAATATTTATTTTTTACAACAGAAAAAGGTATTGTAAAAAAATGTAATCTTATGCTTTTTAGTAATCCGCGCTCATCTGGTATAATTGCTATGACTATTCCACCTGATGATAATCTTATTGAAGTTAAAGTGACTGATGGAAAAACTGATATTTTACTTGGAACTAAATCAGGTAAAGCAATTCGCTTTTCTGAAACTGAAGTTAGACCTATGGGTCGTACAGCTTATGGTGTTCGTGGTATTAAATTATCAAAAGGTGATAAAGTCGTTGGTATGATTCCTCTTGTTTCTGGTATGTCTATTCTCGCTGTTACTGATGTTGGATTTGGCAAACGAACAGATGAAAGTGAATATAGAAAACAATCGCGAGGTGGTAAAGGAATTATAAATATTAAACGCACAGAAAAAAATGGTAATACTATCGCAATATTAGGTGTTAATAATACTGATGAACTTATGCTCATAACTCAAAATGGCATTATTATTCGTTTGTATGTTAAAGATATTTCTAATATTGGTAGAAATACACAAGGTGTTCGTGTTATTAGATTAAATGAAAATGATAAAGTTATGGATGTCTGTCGTGTTATTCCTGATGAAGAAAACGGTAATGGTAATAATGTAAATGAAAATAATAATAATAAAAATAAGGAAGATAATTAAACGATGGAAAAAATTTACTATAATGAAATAGCAAAATTATTTAATAATCAAACAATCGAAAATGATTTTTTTATTAGTAATATTTCAACTGATACTCGAAAGGATTGTTCAAATTCTCTTTTTTTTGCGTTAATCGGTGAAAATTTTGATGGACATAATTTTGTTATAAATGCAATAAATCAAGGTGCTAAAATTTGTGTAGTTAATCATTCTTTTAAAAATATTATTAATCAAAATTCGTCTCTCTCTTCTTTTAAATATTTTTTGTTTGTTGATGATACAATTAAAGCACTTGGTAAATTAGCAAATTATTATAAAAAGAAATTTAATATTTTAACAATTGGTATAACTGGTTCAAATGGAAAAACAACAACAAGAAATCTATTATTCTCAATTTTTTCTTTAGTTAAAAAAACAATTACTTCAATAAAAAATTTTAATAATGCTATTGGTCTTCCTCTTTCTATTTTTAATATAAATTCTGAAACAGAAGTTGGTATATTTGAATTAGGAATGAATCATTTAGGAGAAATTTTTTATCTTGCTGATATAATAGAACTTGATTCTGCTATTATTACATCAGTTTTTCCATCACATTTAGAAGGGCTTGGTTCACTTGAAAATGTAATTAAAGCAAAATCAGAAATATTGCAAAATTTAAAAGAAAAGATAGCATTTTTAAATGGTGATAATGAAAATGTATTAAAGACTTTAAATTATGCACCATCTGATTTAAAGATAATAAAATATGGAATAACAGATTCATATTATCCAGTAGAAATATTAACAAATAAAAATGGGTATTATGAATTTAAATTTTGTGATACTATTATAAAATTAAATATAATTGGTGAACATAATTTATTAAATTCAATTGGTGCTGCTACTATTGCTAAATATTATGGTATTTCTGATGATGTAATTAAAACTGCACTCGAAAATTATAAAAGTGCTGATAAAAGGTCTGAAATTTTTGAAAGAAATGGAATTATTTTTTATGTTGATTGTTATAATTCTAATCCTGGTTCTGCTCAATTTGCTTTGAAAACTTTAAATAGTTTTGATGTAAAAGGAAATATTTTTATTGTGTTTGGTGATATGCTTGAATTAGGTGAGTTTTCAACACAATTACATTTAAATATGACTACCTATTTAGAACAAGTAAAAAAACTAAAATTTTTATTTTTAGTTGGAAATGAAATTAAAGTGATTTATGATAATTTTAAATCAACAAATGTAAATCTATTTTTATACGATAAATCAGATGATTCAATTAAAAAAATTTGCGAAAAACTAAATAATGAATTAAAAGAAAATGATTTATTATTTATAAAAGGTTCGCGTGGAATTAAGTTAGAAAGAATTTTTGATTATTTAAAATTTTAAAAAGAGGAATATAAAATGTTTTATTTTTTATATTTAACATTTTTTAAAGAAGGAACTATTTTTTCTGTTTTACGAATTTTTAGATTTATTACTGTTCGTGCTTTTATTTCTTTATTTATTGCTTTTATTATTTCACTAATCATTGGTCCATATATAATAGATTATTTAAGAAAATATAAAATATCACAAATGATTAGAAAAGATTATGGTTATCCAGAATCACATCAATTAAAACTTGGCACACCAACAATGGGTGGTTTAATTATTTTAATTTCTACTATTATTTCAATATTATTATGTGCAAATCTTAAAAATCTATTTATTTTATGGGGTCTTATTGTTTTAGTTGGTTTTGGTATTATTGGTTTTATTGATGATTATTTAAAATTAACAAAAAAGAATCCTGAAGGTTTAAAAGCAAGATATAAATTATTATTACAAATTTATGTTTCTTTATTAATTGGAATTATTATTTATGTTTATAAAGTTTATGTTGCAAAATTATGGGATATAGGTTTTAATCCTTCTGAACTTGATTATAAAAATTTTGTTTCAACTATTTATACAACTTATATTTCTATTCCTTTTTTTAAGAACCTTTTAATAAATCTTAATTATTTTTATATTGTCTTTGTTGTGTTTGTTATTACTGGTTCTTCAAATGCTGTAAATTTAACTGATGGTTTAGATGGTCTTGCAGCTGGAACTGTTGCACTTACTGCTGTTTCATTTGCTGTTCTTTCTTATCTCGCTGGTAACTGGAAAATAGCTTCTTATCTAAATATTTTATTTATACAGGGTGCTGCTGAAATGACTGTTTATTGCGCTGCTATTATTGGTGCAATGCTAGGTTTTCTCTGGTTTAATTCTTATCCTGCCTCTGTTTTTATGGGTGATACTGGTTCGCTTGCTATTGGTGCTGCTATTGGTTATACTGCTATTGTTATAAAAAAAGAATTATTACTTATTTTTGCAGGTGGTATTTTTGTTATTGAAGCTTTGTCTGTGATGTTACAGGTGTTTTCTTTTAAACTTTATAAAAAGCGAATTTTTCTTATGGCACCAATTCACCATCATTATGAAAAAATGGGATTAAAAGAACCAAAAATAATTTTGAGATTCTGGATTGTTAGTATTATTCTAACTTTAATAACTCTTGCAACTGTTAAATTTCAATAATTTTTTTATGTTTGAGAATGTTAAAAATATTTCTATTATTGGTATTGCACGCTCAGGCGTTTCATCTGCTATTTTTTTAAAACAAAAAAATTTTAATGTTTTTATTAGTGATTATTCTTTTATTAGTGAAGATTCTGAATTTATTCAATTGTTAAAAAAAAATCAAATTGAATATGAAACTGGTAAACATACTTTAAATAAAATTTTAAATTCTGATTTAATTGTTTTAAGTCCTGGTGTGCCTTTAAATTCAAATATTGTAATTGAAATTCAAAAAGCAAAGAAAAAATATATTGGTGAAATAGAGTTGGCTTATCAGTTTTGTAATAAAGAAGCAAAGATTATTGCTATTACTGGTTCAAATGGTAAATCAACAACAACAACATTAACTGGTGAAATATTTAAAAATGCTGGTTTTCATACAATTGTTGCTGGAAATATTGGTTTTCCTTTTATTAATTTTGTTAATGAAATAAAATCAAATTCTATTGTTGTATTAGAATTAAGTAGTTTTCAAATTGATACTCTTTTTTCTTTTCATCCTTACATTAGTATAATTCTTAATGTTTATCCAAATCATTTAGATAGATATAGTTCATTTGAAGATTATAGAAATTCTAAATTAGGACTTATAAAAAATCAAAGTATAAATGATTATCTTGTAATAAATTCAAACTTAAAAAATTTCATTCAAAAACCAATAAATAAAATTTTTATAAATTATTCTGAAAATAATTTTGTAAATATGAATATAAAAGATTATTTAGAATATTCAATAAATCAACGAACAGGAAAAATAAATTTTAATAATTTAAATTTATTAGGAAAACATAATTATGAAAATATCTGTGCTGCTGTTGCTGCTGCTCTTATTTTTAATATAAATGAAAATGTTATAAAGAAAACAGTAGAAAATTTTAAAGGATTAGAACATAGATTGGAGTTTGTAAGAAAAATAAAAAATGTTTCTTTTTATAATGATTCAAAATCAACTACGCCAATGGCAACTTTAACTGCATTAAATGCTTTTAATAATAATATTATTCTTATTTTAGGTGGAAGAAATAAAGGTCTTGATTTTAGTATTTTAGCAAATATTATAAAAGAAAAAGTAAAATATGTAATTTTATTTGGAGAAGCAAAAGAGATAATTTTAAAAGAATTAAACTTAAAAGAAAATTATTTTATTTGTGATACCTTGTTTGAAGTAGTAAATAAAGCATATAATTTAGCAAAAGAAAATGATATTGTATTATTTTCACCAGCATGCGCAAGTTTTGATATGTTTGAAAATTTCGAAGATAGAGGAAAAAAATTTAAAGAATTAGTTATTGCATTATGAGAAAATTATTAAAAATGTTTATAAATTCAGAATATGATTTTTTCCTTATGCTTGCTATCATTCTGATTATCTTTATTGGTTTAATTTTTATATATAGTGCAAGTTCAATTGAAGCTTATAAAAAAGTTCATGATGAAAATTATTTTTTAAAAAGACAATTAGTTAATATTTTAATTGGTTTAATTCTTTTTATTTATTCTTCATCTTTTTTGAATTTGTATAAATTTAAAAAATATTCTGGTCTATTATTTTTTGTTTCTATTATTTTACTTTTTTTAGTGTTTATACCTAAAATAGGAGTTAAAAGTGGTGGTGCTTTTCGCTGGATAAATCTTAAATTTTTTAAATTACAACCTTCTGAAATTGTAAAAATTACATTAATATTTTTTTATGCTTATTTTTTTGAAAAAAAACATTATATGTTTTATAATAATGATTTTCAAAAAAAATATTTTTTGATTTTTTTTATTATAACATTATTTGTTTCTTTATTAATCGTGAAAGAACCTGATTTTAGTACAACTATTCTTTTTTTTACTTTATCAATTTCATTACTATATATAATGGGTTTTAGATTATCTTATATTATTTTTTCTTTAATACTAATGTTTATTTTAGGCGGAATTTTTTTATATTTATCACCTTATCGTATGCGAAGAATTATTGCTTTTTTAAATCCTTGGGCTGACCCTCTTGATAAAGGTTATCATATTATTCAATCTTATTTTGCAATCAGTCGTGGAGGCATTCTTGGTCAGGGAATTGGTAATAGTATTTTAAAAAGTGGTTATTTGCCTGAAGCACATACTGATTTTATTTTTTCAATTATTTGTGAAGAAGTAGGTTTAATTGGTGCTTTGTTTATTATTTTTATTTATTTGTTTATTATTTATAGAGGTTTTAAAATTGCATATAATAATATAAATAATCCATTTAATTTTATATTCGCTATTGGTTTTACTTTTATTCTTACTTTTCATTTTATTATTAATATTGCTGTTGTTACTGGTGTATTTCCAACTACTGGTATTACTCTGCCTTTTATTAGTTATGGGGGTTCTTCACTTATTGTTTTTTTATTTAGTGCAGGAATTTTAATAAATATTTCAAGAGAGATGTAAATTATGTTTAATAGAATAAATATAAATAAAGTTCATTTCGTTGGTATTGGTGGCGTTGGAATGAGTGGAATTGCAGAAGTTTTACATAATCTTGGCTGGAAAATTTCAGGCTCTGATTTATATGAAAATGATTATGTAACTCATTTAAAAAAAATTGGTATTGAAATATATATTGGACATTCAGCTCAAAATTTAAAAAATGTGGATGTTGTTGTTTTATCTTCTGCTATTAAAGAAGATAATCCAGAATTAATATATGCAAAAAAAAATCGAATACCTGTTATTTCTCGAGCTGAAATGTTAGCTGAACTTATGAGATTAAAATATAGTATTGCAATTGCAGGTTGTCATGGAAAAACAACAACAACTTCTCTTATTTCTTTAATTTTATCAGCTGCTGGTTTTGATCCTACTTTTGTTGTTGGTGGAAAAATAAATAGTATTGGTTCTAATGCAAAATTAGGAAAAAGCGATATTCTTGTTACTGAAGCAGATGAAAGTGATGGCTCTTTTTTAAAATTATTTCCTATTGTTTCTGTTATTACTAATATTGATAATGATCATCTTGATTATTATAAAACTTTTGATAATATTAAAAATAGTTTTATTGAATTTGCTAATAAAGTTCCTTTTTATGGTTGTGTTGTAATTTGTATTGAAGATAAAAATGCTACAAGTATTATAAAAGATATTAATAAAAAAGTTTTTACTTATGGTTTTTCTGAAAATGCAAATATATATGCAAAAAATATTGTATTTAATGAATCTTCTTCTTCTTTTGATGTTTATTATTTTGGTAAATTATTAGGAAGAATAAAACTTAATTTACCAGGGAAATATAATATTCTTAATGTGCTCGGTGCTATTACTGTTTCTCAAATTTTTTCTGTTAATTTTGATTTGATTAAAGAAACATTATTAACTTATAAAGGCGTTCAAAGAAGATTTCAAATTAAGTGTAATGTAAATAATATTTTAATTATTGATGATTATGGACATCATCCAACAGAAATTTATAATACTGTTGAAGCAGCAAGATTATCATATCCAGATAAAAAAATTATATGTATTTTTCAGCCGCATAGATATACTCGAACATTATTATTAGCAAAAGATTTTGGTAGAGCTTTTAAATATGCTGATGAGATTATCATTACTGATATTTATGCTGCTTCTGAAAAACCAATAGAAAATGTTGATTCAAATTTGATTATAAAATATATAAAAAAATCTGGCTTTAAAAATATTGAATATATTTCTGAACATTCTGAAATTGTAAATTATGTATTAAATAATATTAAACCTAATTCTGTGATTTTAACTATTGGTGCAGGTAATATCTGGAAAGTTGGTGAAATAATTGCAACTGAATTAATGAAAAAATACAAATAATTTTTATGAAAATTTATTATGATTATTCTTTAAAAAAATTAACAACAATTTCAATTGGCGGAATTGTAAAAAAATATATTGAAATTTTTTCAATAGATGAATTATATGAGTATTTAAAAATAAGTAAAAATTTTTTTATTATTGGTAATGGTTCAAATTTAATTTTTAAAGATAAATACTATGATTTAGAAATTATAAAATTAACAGGTGAATTTGAAAAAATATATATTTTTAACCATTATATTAAAATTTTTGCTGGATGTCAAGTGAATAAAATGATAAATTTTTTTATTAAAAATAATATTTCAAATTTTGAATGGTTAATTGGTATTCCTGCTACTTTTGCTGGACTTATTTGTAATAATGCAGGTGCTTTTGGTTTTTCTATTTCTGATTTTATTTTTTCTGTTGAATGTCTGGATTTAAGTGATGATAAAATAATTGAATTTTCTAAAAATGATTTGTTTTTTAATTATAGAGATTCTTATTTTAAACATAATAAAAAGTATATTATTTTAAGTGGTATGCTTAATTATAAAAAATATGCTAAAGAAAATATTGTTTCTGAATTAAAAAAAAATATGAAACATAGATTAAAAACACAACCAATAAAATTTAAAAATGCTGGTTCTGTTTTTAAAAATTTTTCTGATTGCCCTGCTGCTCTTTTATTAGAAAAAACTGGTTTAAAAGGATTTAGAATTAATGATGTTGGTTTTTCTGAAATACATTCTAATTTTATTGTAAATTATGGTGCTGGTAAATTTGATGATTTTATTGAATTAGTTTCTATTGCTAAAAAAAAAGTTAAAGATATGTTTAATAGAGAATTAGAATTAGAAATTGAAATTATATAAAGGAGTGAATATTTATGAATTTTGAAGAAAAATTAAAATTAGTTTCAAAAGAAAATATTGCTGTTATTTATGGTGGTTTATCATCTGAGCGAGAAATATCATTAAAAACAGGTAAAGGAATTAGTAATGCATTAAACAATTTAAAAATAAAACATAAATTATATGATTTTAATTTTAATACGATCAATGAATTATTAAATGATAAAGTTACTCTTGCTTTTATTGCTTTGCATGGGAAATATGGTGAAGATGGGACAATTCAATCAATGCTTGAATTTCATAAAATTAAATATACTGGTTGCGGACCATTATGTAGTGCTATTACAATGAGTAAAAAATTTACTAAATATGTTTTTAAAGCAAATAATATTACAACACCTGATTTTGTCGTCATAAATAAAAATGAAAATATTTATTTACCATTTGATTTGCCACTGGTAATTAAACCAGATACTGAAGGTTCAAGTATAGGATTAACAATTGCATTCAATGAAAAAGAGTATTATGACGGTATAGAAAAAGGCTTTCAGTATTGTGATGAATTGGTGATTGAGAAATATATTTCAGGTCGTGAATTAACTGCTGGTATAATTGGAACAAAAAATAAAATAATAAATCTACCAATAATTGAAATAAAACCAAAAAATAAATATTTTGATTATGAGGCAAAATATACAAAAGGTTTGACTGATTTTATTGTTCCAGCAGAAATTCCAGAATTTATAAAAGAGAAGATTTTTATTGATTGTTCTAAAATATTTAAAATATTCGATTGTTCCGGAATGAGTAGAATTGATATAATTTATGATGAAAAAAATCAAAATTTATTTTATTTAGAAATAAATACAATACCAGGATTTACTGAAACAAGTTTGTTACCAAAAGCTGCAAAAGCAATTGATATATCTTATGAAAATTTAGTTTTAAATATTTTATATTACGCTATATAATTATGAATAATTTTAATGATTTAAATTATTTAAATAAAAATAAAAAATCATTATTTAATTTTTCATTTTTATTTTCTGCTAATTTATTAGATTTATTATTTTTAATTTTTATTATTTTTTTATTATTTTTTTCTGGTAAAAAATTATATTATTATGCTATTAAATCAGATTATTTTTCTGTTAAGGATATTCGTATTGATAATTTGTATTATATTCCAAAAGATTATTTTTATTTGCTTATTTCTGATTATTTTAAAAATAAATATATTTCCAATAAACCAAATTTATTATTATTAGATTTGAATGATTTAAAAAAATATATTTTTTCAAAATCTGATAGATTTTTACAAATTGATATTTCAAAAGTTTATCCTTCAATTTTGCATTTTAAAGTTATAGAAAGAAAACCTATTGGGTGCATAAAAATATATAATGATATTAAACTTATTGATTGTAGCGGTATAATTTTTGATAAAGTAAATAATGAATTTATTGATTTACCAATTATTTCAAATATTGAAAAATTAATATATAATAATGTTTTAGATGAAAAATTATCTTATATTTTGTTATTTTTAGATTTTCTTTCTAATAAAAATGATTTTTCTGTTTCAGAAATTTATTATATTTCTGATAATGAAATTATTATTTATGTAAATTATTATCAATTATTTGTAAAATTGAATAAATTTAATTTAATTATTAAGTTTAATTTATTTAAAGATATAATAGATAAAGTTGATTATACTAAAATAAATTATATTGATTTGCGTTTTAATGAACCAGTTATTTCATTTAAATAAAAGTTGGAGGAATATTTATGTATGATAATATTATTTGTGGAATTGATGTTGGTAGTAATACATTAAAAATGGCAATTGGCGAAATTAAAGATGATAATCAAATTGAATTAGTTGGTTTATTAGAAGAAAATTCAGAAGGCTTTTCTGTTGGAACTGTTGTTAATGTTGAGAAAGCTGTTGAATCTATAATAAAAATAAATGAAAAAGCTGAAAAAATGATTGGAAAACATATTCCAGATGTTTTTGTTGGTATATCTGGTGGCCATATTAGAAATATAAATAGTTCAGGAACAATTGCTATACCAAATGATAGACCAATCAATCAAGATGATGTTGATTTAGTTTTAAGACATGCTACAACTATAAATATTCCACCTGATTTAGAAATTTTACAAATTATCCCATTATCTTATAAAGTAAATAATAATGATGGAATTAAAAATCCTATTGGTTTATCTGCTGAAAAATTAAGCGTTGAAGTTCATATTATAACTGGCTTAATTAATTCTGTTCAAAATATTTTAAATTGTTTTAAAAAAGCTGGATTAAATGTTATAAATTTTATTATTAATCCTTTTGCTGCATCAATTTCTTTATTAACGGAAGATGAAAAAAATCGAGGTGTTATTATTATTGATATTGGTGATAAAACTTCAAATATTGTTATTTATACTCATGGTGGGCTTAAACATATTCAACTTCTAGCATTAGGTGGTTATCATATTACCAAAGATATTTCAAATGTTTTAAAAATCCATTTTACACAGGCTGAACATTTGAAACTTAAATATGGAAATGCTTTTGTTGATGAAATTTCAGATAAAGATACAATTGAAGTTCCACTTTTGAATGAAAATGAAACAAGATTATTTTATTATAAGGATTTTTGTAATATTATAAATGCAAGAGTTATAGAAATTTTTGAATTATTAAAAAAAATTGTTGATGACACTAAATTAATAAATTTAATATATGGTGGTATTGTTTTAACTGGTGGTGCTTCTCAAATGAAAGGTATGATTCCTGTTTGTGAAAGTGTATTTGGTTTACCAGCAAGATTAGGAGTTCCTAAAATTAAAAATAATTCTTCTTTTTCAGTAACTCCTAAGTTTTCTTCTGCTATTGGTTTAATTTTATATGGTTATGAATTAATTTTAAAAGAAAATGATGATATTTCTTTCTTTGATAAAATTATTGAAAAAATGAAATCATTTATTAGTAATTTTTATTAATTGTTTCACATGAAACTTTTTTTATGAGTAATTTAGATTATGATATAATAGTTATTGGTGCTGGTCATGCAGGTTGTGAAGCGGCTAATATTTCTGCAAAATTAGGCTGCAAAGTATTACTTATTACTCATCATTTAGATACTATTGCACAAATGTCTTGTAATCCTTGTATAGGGGGTATTTCAAAAGGTAATCTTGTTAAAGAGATTGATGCACTTGGAGGATTAATGGCAAAAGTAATTGATGAAACTGGTATTCAATTTAGATTATTAAATAAGAAAAAAGGTCCGGCTGTTCAATCAATTAGAGCACAAGCTGATAGAATGTTATATTCTTCTCTTATGAAAGAATTATTAGAAAAAAATATAAATTTAACATTAAAGCAAGATAATGTAATTGATTTAATAGTTGAAAATAATAAAATTAAAGGTGTAATAACTGAATACGGTCATAAGATATATTGTAAAGTTGTTATTATTACAGCTGGAACTTTTTTAAATGGAATTATTCATATTGGTGATAAAACAATTAAAGGAGGAAGAATTTCAGAAATAAGTTGTGAATATTTATCTAATTCATTAAAAAAATATGGAATTATGGTTTCAAGATTAAAAACTGGAACTCCACCAAGAATAGATGGAAAAACAATAAATTTTGAAATATTAGAGAAACAAGAAGGAGATGAACCTCCGCCATTATTTTCATTTTGGTCAAAACAAAAAAAAATTGAACAAGTTTCATGCTATTTAACATATACAAATGAAGAAACTCATAAAATAATAAGAGATAATTTATTAAAATCTGCATTATATGGCGGAAAAATAAAATCAATTGGACCACGATATTGTCCTTCAATTGAAGATAAAATCGTAAAATTTCCTGGTCACTATCATCAAGTTTTTTTAGAACCTCTTGGTAGAAATACAACTGAATATTATCCAAATGGTTTGTCAACAAGTTTACCACTTGAAATACAATATAAGTATTTAAAAACTATTAAAGGTTTAGAAAATATTGAAATATTAAGGCCAGGGTATGCTATTGAATATGATTTTTTTCCTCCTACTCAATTATTTCATTCTTTAGAATCAAAAATTATTGAAAATTTATTTTTTGCAGGACAGGTAAATGGAACAAGTGGTTATGAGGAAGCTGGTGCACAGGGAATAATAGTTGGAATAAATGCTGTTCAAAAAATATTAAATAATGAACCTTTAATATTAAAAAGAAATGAAGCTTATACAGGTGTTATGATAGATGATTTAGTTTTAAAAGGAACAAATGAACCCTATAGAATGTTTACTTCAAGAGCTGAATTTAGGTTATTATTGCGACATACAAATACTCATATAAGATTATTAAAATATTCGAAAAAATTAAATTTATTAAATGAAATTGAAATAAAAGAGATAGAGAAATTTGAAAAAGATATTGAAAGATTTATTATTGAAATAAAAAATTACAAATTATCACTAAATAATGAAAAAGTAAATAATTTATTAATCTCATTTAATGAAAATAAATTAGAAACAGGTACATCACTTTATGAAATTTTAAAAAGACCAAATATAACAAAAGAATTTATTTTTGAGTTAGATAATAATTTTAAAGATAAATATAAATATGAAGTAATAGATGAAGCAGAAATATCCATAAAATATCAAGGATATATAAATAAACAACTTAAAGAAATAGAAAAAATTAAAAAATATGAAAATTATATAATTCCAAAAAATATTGATTATTTTAAAATAAATTCATTAAAAAAAGAAGCAAAAGAAAAATTAGATAAAATTCAACCTAAAACAATTAGTGAAGCATTGAAAATTCCAGGAATCACTCCTTCAGATATAAATAATTTAATTTTTTACATAAAAAAACAAAATGAATTATAATGAAATAATTAAAGAAATAAATGATAAATTCAAATTATTTAAATTATATAATGAGAAAAATATAATATATATATTCGAAAAATATTATGAAATAATAATAAATCATAAAAAAATATTTGTGGTCATAAAAAAATTGAAGATATATATTTAAAAGATTTCATTGATTCATTATTATATTCTTTTTTTATTTCAGATGAAAAGATTAAAGTATTAGATATAGGAACTGGTGCTGGTTTTCCAGGAATACCAATTAAAATAATTAAACCAAATATATTTCTTTATTTATTAGATTCTAAAAAAAATATATGTAACTTTTTGGAAAGTTTAATAAAAAAATTAGAATTATCAAATGTTGAAATTATTAATATTGATATAAATAAATATTTAAAAATCAATACTATTGATTTTGATATTGTTATATTTAGAGCTTTTAAAAAGTTTCCTATTTCAATTATATACTCAACATACTTAATAAAAAAAAATAGTTTAATAATAACCTCTTTAACTGAAAAAATGATTGTTGAATATATAAATAATCATAAATTCAATGAATTATTATTTAATACTGGTTTAAAATTAGAGCAAATTAAAGAATTTAATTTTGATAATTTTAAAAGATATATTATTAAATTTAAAAAAATTGAAAATAAAAATTTTAACATAAAAAAATTAATAAAAAATTTTTCTTGACAAAATAAAAAAATGTAATAAAATAATTAAAAAATATAGATAAAAAATGTTTCACATGAAACAATTATTTTTATTATTATGAAAAAAATTATTACAATAGCAAATCAAAAAGGTGGAGTAGGAAAAACTACAACAGCAGTAAATTTATCAGCAGCTTTATCTATTTTAAACCGAAAAATATTATTAATTGATATTGATCCACAAGGAAATGCTACAAGTGGATTAGGAATAGATAAAAATTCTATATCTAAATCAATTTATGAATTATTATTAGGAAAAATAAAAATAGAGGAAGTAATTTTAAAGACATCTTTAGAAAATTTAGATATAATACCCTCAAATAATGAATTAAATGGAGCTCAAATAGAATTATTAGAATTTGAAGATAAGAATTATATTTTAAAAGACAATATTTCAGCAATTATAGAAAAATATGATTTTATAATTATTGATTGTCCACCATCATTAGGAATATTAACATTAAATGCATTAACAGCATCAAATAGTGTTATTATTGCTTTACAAACAGAATATTATGCTCTTGAAGGTTTAACTGAATTAATGAAAACAATAGAATTAGTAAAAAAAAATTTAAATAAAGAGATAAATATAGAAGGAATACTTTTAACAATGTTCGATGTTAGAACAAATATATCTTATGAAGTAGAAGAAGAAGTTAGAAATTTTTATAAAGATTTAGTTTTTAAAACAGTTATACCTAGAAATGTTAAATTAAGTGAAGCGCCTTCGTATGGAAAATCAATAATAGAATATGATATAACATCAAAAGGTGCATTAGCGTATATATCATTAGCAAAAGAGGTGATTAAAGAATGAATAAAAAAGCATTAGGAAAAGGTTTAGAGGCATTATTTGTTTCTAAAAGTCAAAATAATCAAACAGAAATAGAAAAAATTGAAGAAATACCACTTGAATTAATTAATCCAAATCCATATCAACCCAGAGATACAATAAAAGAAGAACATGTAGAAGAATTAAGTAATTCAATTGCAGAATGTGGAATAATACATCCAATTAGTGTTAGAAAAATAGGTGACAGATATGAAATAATAGAAGGTGAACGGAGATTTAGAGCATTTAAAAAAATAGGTAGAAAAACAATACCAGCAATTATTCGAAATATTGATGATATAAAAATGTTGTTAATGGCATTAGTAGAAAATTTACAAAGAGAAAATTTAAATCCAATAGAAGAAGCAAAAGGTTATCAGCGTTTGATTACTGAATTTAAATTAACACATCAAGAAATAGCAGAAAAAGTTGGAAAAAGTCGAGTAGCGATTACAAACACATTACGATTATTAAATTTGCCTCATTTAGTAAAAGAAGGAATTGAGACAAAAAAAATAACATCTGGTCATGCAAGGGCTCTATTAGGTTTAGATAATCCAAATATTCAAAGAAAAGCATATAATTTAATAATTGAAAAAAATTTAAGTGTTCATGATACTGAAAAATTAGTTAAGAAATGGCAAAACAAAACATTGGAAGAAATAGATGCCCTGGAAAAAAGCCAAAAAATAAATGATATAAATCCTGATATAAAATTATTAGAAGAACAATTAAGTGAAAAATTAAAAACGAAAGTAAAAATAAAGGATAAAAATAATAAAGGGTTAATAATGATTGAATATTATTCAATTGATGATTTTCAAAAATTATTTGATACATTAATAAATATAAAAAATTAAGGAGAATAATATGAAAGCAAAAAAAGGTATATTTATAACATTTGAAGGTCCAGAAGGGAGTGGTAAAACTACACAAGCAAATTTATTAATAAAATATTTTAAGAAAAAGGGTAGAGAAGTAATATATACAAGAGAGCCTGGTGGAACAAAGATTTCAGAACAAATCAGAAATATTTTATTGGATAAAAAAAATAAAGAAATGGACAAATACACAGAATTATTATTATACATAGCAAGTAGAAGACAATTAGTAGCAGAAAAAATAGAAAAAGAATTAAAATCAGGAAAAGTAATTATATGTGATAGATTTACAGATGCTTCATTAGCCTATCAAGGATATGGAAGAGGAATTGATTTAAATTTTATTATTGAATTAAATAATATTGCAACAAATAATAGAAAACCAGATATAACATTTTTAATGGATATAGAAATAGAAGAAGGATTAAATAAGACAAAAAATATTGATAAAAAACATTCAAAAAAAGGAGAGATGGATAGGATAGAAGCTGAAAGTTTAAAATTTCATCAAAAAGTAAGAAATGGCTATAGAAAAATAATGAAAAAGGAACCAGAAAGAATTTGTTTAATAAAAGTAAATAAAAGCATAGAAGAAATACACAAAAAAATAGTTGAATTAATAGAACAAAAAATTAAAAATATATAATAAATTAATTTTAAAAATAAATAATGAATTTTTTTTATATTATATGTTTAATAATTTCATTATCATCTATTAATTGCACAAAATTCACATCAAGATTTGCATATTTAATTAGAGAAGGTTTAAAAGTAGAAGAAAAATTTAATCCAGAAGATGATGAAATAAAAAGTGAATTTTTTCAAGATTATATTAATAAAATAACAAATGTAAAACTAAAAAAAAATAATTATGTTGAAATATTAGATAATGGAGAGCAAGTATTAAAAAAAATGGAAGAATTAATAAAAAATGCCAGAGAATACATTTTATTAGAAGAATATATATTTAGAAATGATGAAGTTGGTAAAAAATTTATTGAATTATTAAAAACAAAATCAAAAGATGGGATAAAAATATATGTAGTAATTGATGCAATAGGCACTAGAAATACTGATAGTAAAGTATATTGCAGTTTATTAGCAGAAGGAATAAATGTAAGAGTTTATAATCCTGTATTTAATTGGACAATACTACGAATTGATTATAGAAATCATAGGAAAGTATTAGTGGTTGATGGAAATTATGGAGTAGTAAGTGGCATAGGTTTAGGTAAAGAATATAAATATTGGCGCGATTTGGGTGTTTATATAGTAGGAGATTCAATAAAAGATTTAGAAGATTCATTCTGGTTAAGTTGGAAAGATGCAGGTTGGGGAATAGTATATAAAAATATTCATATACCTCTATTAAATGAAATAAAGGAAAAAGTAGAAAATTTTATCAAACCATATAAAAAACCAATAGAAAGAAAAAATGAGATAAAAGTAAAAAACAGGACAAAAGTTCGAATTGTTTCAACATATCCATTTTTTGGACATTATGAACTATTAGATAATTATATAGAAATAATAAATAATGCAAAAGAATATATTTATATAACGAATGCTTATTTTGTTCCAAATATTTATATACGAAATGCATTAAAAAGTGCAGTTGAAAGAGGAGTTAATGTAAAAATAATATTACCTGGTGAAACAGATTTACCAGTAATTCGCCGTGCTTCAAGGATTTTTTTTAGTAATTTATTAAAAAATGGAATTGAGTTATATGAATTAAAAGGACAGGTATTACATGCTAAATATATTATTGCAGATGATATATATGTATCAATTGGTTCAACAAATTTTTTAGATAGAGCATTTTTTATGAATTATGAATGCAATGTTGATATAATAGATAAAGACATAGCATTACAAATGAAAGAAATATTTTTAGAAGATTTAAAAAAATCAAAAGAGATAAAATATTCAGAATGGAAGAAAAGAAATATTTTTTCAAAATTAAAAGATATAATAAATATTACAACATTAACATTATTTTAATATGTTTGAAAAAATAAAAGTAATAAAATTTTTTTTAATTTTTATTTATTTATTATTAGCTTATAGTTTATTGAATATTCAAATTTATTCAAGAGATTATTTTAAAAAATTATCATTTCGAAATTTTATTAAATTTGAGATTATTCCATATTTACGAGGCAGAATTTATTCATCAGAAAATGTTTTATTAGCAAGTAATGTTTCAGATTATAAAATATATTTAAAACCAGAATTTGAAATAAATACAAAAATTAAAATGATATTTGAAAATATTTTAAAAATTGATTTTAACAGAAAAAATTATTATGAAATAAAGAGTCAAATTATAAATAAAATTTTAAAAATAGAAGATATAGAACGATTAAGTAAATATATAAATGAATTACAGGAAATAGAAATAAAGCCAGTTTATCATAGATATTACAATGAAAAAAATATTTTATCAAATGTAATTGGTTATACTCAATTTATTGCAAGATTGGATAAAAACATAAAACAATATGAATTTAATGAAGTTGGAATAACAGGTATAGAAAAAGAGTATGATGAATTATTAATAGGAGAAAATGGTTTAGATTGTTTTATAGTAGATGCATTAGGTAGGCAGCATGAGAAAACAATCACAGAATGGACAAAAAAACCAATATCAGGAAATGATATAATTTTGACTATCAAATTTGACTTACAAAAATTTATACATGAAATATTTCCGAAAGATAAAAATGGAGCAATAATAATATTAAATCCACAAAATGGTGAAATTTACGCAATGAGCAGTTTTCCTGATTTTGATATAAATGAATTTTTATTTAACGAAGAAACAAAAAAAAATATATTAACAAGCACAAGAAATATATTATTAAATAGATGTATTCAAGGTATTTATCCACCTGGTTCAACAATAAAACCATTTATTGCACTAAAATATTTAGAAAATGGTGGTGATATAAATAGAGTTTATTATTGTTCTGGTTCATTTTATTATGGAAACAAAGAATTTAAATGTTGGAAAAGAGAAGGACATAATTCACTAAATTTGATAAATGCAATTATTAATTCCTGCAATATATATTTTTATAATTTAGGCTTATTTTTAGGATATGAAAACATCTCAGAAATTTTTGAAAGATTTTATTTAACACGAATAACAGATATAGATTTACCTTATGAAATTAATTCTTTTTATTACTCAAAAAATTATTTAGAAAAAACTAATAAAAAAATTACAAAAGGTGAAATAATAAATATGAGTATTGGTCAAGGTTCAGTTTCTATTACACCAATAAAACTTGCAATAATGTATTCAGCAATAGCAAATAATGGGTTTTTAATAAAACCAAGAATATTAAAAGAAATAAGATGGAAGAACGAACAAAGAATAAATAAGAAATATAATTATGTAAAAGAAGAAATAATATTTAACAAAGAAAATATAAGAAAAATAAAATTAGCATTAGAGGGAGTAATAGAATATGGCACAGGATATAGTGCCAAACATAAAGATGGAAATAGAATAGTAAATTTTAAAATAGGAGGAAAAACAGGGACAGCACAGATTATTGGCCGAGCAGATAAAAAAGAAGAAATTAAACCACATTCCTGGTTTGTTTGTTTTTTTCCTCTTGAACAACCAGAATATTTAATAGTTACATTAGTTGAAAATGCTGGTTCAAGTAGTGAAGTAGCAGTTCCACTAACACAAAAGATAATTGAATTTATTTCAAAAAATTATATGAATTAAATTAATTTTTTATTTAACAAATAAGTTTTAAGAGCCTGGACGCATTCTTTATCAAATTGTTTTCCAATATTTTTTTCTAATTCTAAAAAAGCAGTTTTATAATCAACTTTATTTCTATAAGAACGATAAGAAGTCATAGCATCAAATGAATCAGCAACAGTAATAATTTTAGATAATAATGGTATATTTTCAGATGTAGTATGATAATAACCATCACCATCAATTCTTTCGTGATGATAAAAAATAACTTCAATAATTTTTTTAAAATTTAAAATTGAGTTTAGAATGATTTTTCCATATCGTGGATGATTTTTCATTTTTTTAAATTCAACTTTATTTAATTTTCCCGGTTTTTTTAAAATATTATCATCAATACCAAGTTTTCCAATATCGTGAAGCAATGTTGCTTGTTTTAATAAATCAAATTCTTCTTTTGATAAGTTTAAATTTTTTGCAATTTCTATTGCATATTTAGTAACGCGCATACAATGTTCAGTTGTATTTGCATCTTTTAATTCAAGTGCTGATAAAAGTGCATTGATAATACCTATTCTTGTTAGTCTTAATTTTTTATTTATTTTTTTTAATTCATTTAATTGTTCTAAAATTCTATCTTCATATTTTTTTATTTTTACAGCCACACCAACACGAGCAACGAGTTCATCATTATGAAATGGTTTTGTAATATAATCATAAGCACCAATATTTAAGCCTTTTACTATTTCATTTAGTTTTAGATATTTTGCTGTAATAAAAATAATTGGAGTATTTTTTAGTTTTTTATTTTCATGAAATTTTTGAAAAGTTTTATAACCATCCATTTCAGGCATATGAATATCGAGTAATATTACATCAGGTAGAATTTTATCAGCAATTTTTAATGCTTCAATACCAGATTTAACTTTTAAAACATCATAATTTGCATTTACTAAAATTGTTTCAATTAAATCAAGTGTTTCAATATCATCATCAATAACTAAAATTTTTGCTATTTTTTTTTCCATATTATTTTTTTATCCATATAGTTTTATCGCGTCTATCGCGCATTTCTATTCCTAATTCTAATAATTTATTTCGTATTTTATCAGCAAGTGTAAATTGTTTTTCTTTTCTTAAATCATTTCTTATTTCTATAAATAAATTAATTAATTCTTCTTCTATTTTATTTGATGATTCAATAATTTCAATACCTAAAATATTACATAATTTTTTAAGAATATCAAGAAATTTATTAACAACATTATTTGAAATTTCAGATTTTTCTGAATAATTATAAAAAATAGAAATTAAATTATGAATAGTTCCAATTGCACCTGCTGTATTAAAATCATCATTCATATAATTAAAAAAATTATTTTCTTCATTTTGTATTTCTTCTAAAAATACTTTATCATTTTTTGAAGAAAGAGAAGAATAATTTTTTATATTAAAGAAAGCATTAACAATTTTTTCATAACCTTTTTTTGCGTATTCTATATTTTCAAGTGAATAATCAATTGGCGAGCGATAATGAGAAGTGAGAAAAAAATATCTTAAAATTGGACCTGAATATTTTTTTATTATATCTTTGATAATAAAAAAATTTCCAAGAGATTTTGACATTTTTTCTTTATTAATTGTTACAAAACCATTATGTAGCCAATATTTAACAAATTGTTTTCCTGAATATGCTTCTGATTGTGCAATTTCATTTTCGTGATGAGGAAAAATTAAATCCATCCCACCACAATGAATATCAATTTCTTCACCTAAATGTTTCATTGCCATAACAGAGCATTCTATATGCCATCCTGGTCTTCCTTTGCCCCACGGTGATTCCCAACCAGGTTCTTTTTCTTTTGATGGTTTCCATAATACAAAATCAAGTGGATTTTCTTTTGCTTCTGAAATTTCAATTCTTGCACCAGCTTTTTGTTCTTCTAATTTTCTGCCTGATAATTTACCATATTCAGGAAATTTATTAACAGAAAAAATTATTTCATTATTTTTATTTTTATAAGCAAAACCTTTATTTATTAAAACCTGAATAAATTCTATTATATCATTTATATGTTCAGTAACTTTTGGATAATAATCTGCTTTGAGAATATTAAAATATTGCATATCATTAAAGTATTCATTTATCATTTCTTCAGTTAATTTATTTATTGGAATATTTCGTTCATTAGCACGATTAATAATTTTATCATCAACATCAGTGAAATTTTGAATATGTTTCACATTATAACCTAAATATTTTAAATATCTTTTGATTACATCAAAAACAATATAAGAGCGTGCATGTCCTAAATGACAATAATCATATACTGTCACACCACAAACATACATTTTTACTTCATCATTATTTATAGGTATGAAAATTTCTTTTTCTTTAGTTAAGGTATTATATATTTTTAATGTCATAGAAAATTACAAATTTTTTGAGCGATTAAGTAATTCTTCTTGTAATTTAATTATCTCTTCTCTTTTCTTTTTTTCAGCATCTGGATTCAATTTAAAAGTAATATCAATTACATTACCTTCTTTTACTTTTTTAGGTAAATATTTTTTGTTAATTTCAAATTGGTCAAGGTCGGGTAATTCAATAACTGCAATATTATTATCTTCAATTCTATCAACAACAACCTGAATAGTGCTTTCCATTTCATTTGTTTTACTATAAATATCAGACATAAAAGCCACCCTCCTTTTATAAAAATTATTTTTCAGAAATTTTTATTAAATTATATTTAGATGAACCAATACCTAATTCTTCAGCTTTTTTTATTTGAAACATCCAATTACAATTTGGATGTAAAGCAAGAAATTTATCTTCACCTGATTTAAAATTACTTTTTAATGAAGTATTTTTATTGCCTTCCTGTAAATTTACAAGGTCAGCAGAAGCTTTATCAATTGCCACAGGGTCAATAGAAGCGAGCACACCAACATCAGGAACGATAGGAATATCAGAATGACCATAACAATCACATTCAGGTGAAACTTTTTCGATAAAATTTATAAAAAACATTTTATTTATTTTATTTGATAAAATTCCTTTGACATAAGTTATCATTAAATCCATCATTTTAATTGGTTCAATATTCCAATTAATAGTAATTGCTTTTTGAGCACAGGATAAAATACATTGACCACAACCAACACATTTATTTGAATTGATAAATGCTTTTTTATTTTTTTCTGATATAGCATTTGCTGGACAGGCAGAAAAACATACCTTACAAAAAATACAATATTTTTCTTTTACAAAAGGTGAAACAGTTGTATGCATCTTTAATTTTCCTTTTTTTGAGGCTAAACCCATTCCGATATTTTTTAATGCACCACCAATTCCAGCAAGTTCGTGTGCTTTAAAATGAGTTAAGCAAATTAATGCATCAGCATTATATACTTCTGCACCAACTTCAACTATTTCTCCATTTACATTTATTTTGACACAATTTGTTCCTTTTAAACCATCAGCAATAATAATAGGTGCTTCACAGGTGGCATAATTAAAACCATTTTTAATTGCTGTTTCAATATGTGAAACAGCATCAGTTCTTGTACCTTTATATATAGTTGAACCATCAGTTAAAAAAGGTTTTGCACCAATTTCTTTTACTTTTCGAACAATGTGTGCAGCATATAAAGGATTTAAATAACCAGTATTGCCTTTTTCACCAAAATGAATTTTAATTGCTACTAATTCATTTTTTTTGATTATATTTTTATAATTTATTTTTTCTAAAAGAATATCTAATTTATTAAATACATTGAAATGAAAATGTTCACGCTTATCAGCGAAAAATACATCAGACATATAAAAAACCTCTTAAAAACCTAAATATTCATTTATTAAAAAAAGTGTAATTCTATCTTTTTCAGGCGAACCATTTATTATTGTTGTAACATAACAAATTTTTTGTTCAGAAGAACAATTCATACAATAACCAGTAACAGTACAAGGTGTAGATAGATTAAATCTAATTGAATTTAACGGAGCAGATAATTTTTTAATTCTTTCAAATGCTTCATTTAAATCTTTTACAATTTTATTTATACCAGCAAAAATAAAAATTTTTTTAGGACCAAATATCATTGCAGCAACACGATTACCCCATTTATCTGTATTAACAAATTGTCCATCAATTGTAATTGCATTTGTTCCTGTTAGATAAATATCAGATAAGAACATTTTTCGTTCTATTTCTCTTTTTTGTTCTGGAGTTAATGATTTATCAGACCTATCAAGAAGATTTTTATAATTATTTTTTTTAAGATAATCAATTAAGCCAAGTGCTTCAATTGTTTTTGAACCACCAAACCCAATAACAGCATTTTTATCAATTTTAGAAATAGCACTTTCTAATGCTGATTGTAAATTTTCAAAAAATAATAATTTTATATTTTTTTTCTCTAAATTTTTTTTTAATTCATCTGATTTTATTTTTCCTAATTTTTTCATTTCATCTAAATAATTTATCATTATCCGATAATCCCCCTTTTTAATAATAATGAACTTACTTTATTTCTTAATTCAACTAAATCATAAACAATATTATTTTTACGATGTGAAAGATAATTTCTGTTTATTAAAGTATTAAATACAGCTTTTAGATGAAACAATTCTTCATTAGTAATTTTTGATTCAAATTTTTGAAAAATTTTTTCAGTCTCTTCTAAAGTAATATCAGCAAGTAATTTACAAATTACATTTTGATTTGATACTGTATCTATTTTCTGTGCAAATTGATTTGAAACATCATTTATAACTTTCAATTTTTTTTCAGAACTAATTTCACCATCTGGTGAAATATTTTGTGATAATGAATCATTTATATTTTTTTTAACTTCAAAATAAAAATCATCCATTTGATTTGTTTCTTGATATTTTTTTGCTTTTCCATAAATATTTTTTAAAATAATTTTTTGCCCACCAGAGAGTTTGTTATCTATAATTATATTTTCTTTTTGTAGATTATAGTTATCTTTTAAAAAATCAAATGCTTCATTTTCATTTGAAAAAGTTTTTAAAGAATTATTTGATAAATCTTTTAAATAAAATTTTTTATTTTCGATAGACAAAATTTTTGACATATAAAAACCTCAAATATATTTTTTTTTAAATAATATTTTTTTATTTAGAGAAAATCAAGTATTTTTTAATAAAATGATTTTAGAAAAATTGAATTGTTGTTTTTTATCATTTTTTATTGTAACAGAAATAATTTTTAAATCATTTAAATCAGATATAAATTTTTTATATTGTTCAATATAAGATGAATCTAAAAAATTTATTTTGAATAATTGAACTAATTCAAAATCTTTAACTAAAAAAGTGATAAAATAATTTTTATCATTTATTCTATAATTATCAGTTACTTCTTTATTTAATGCTAATTCGTCATAATTAAATTTTTCAAGATAATGGTGAACTAAATAATTTATATTTTTATAATCTTCAAATCGTTCAAAAGTATCAAAATAATTAAATGATATTTGATAGGAAACAATAAGGGCAGGTATAAGTATTCCAATAGAAATAACTAATTCAATTAAAGAGAAAGAATTAGTATTTTTCAAAAAATTCAGTTTCATAAAATAAAAAATAAAATATTATAAAAAATAAATCAAATAAAAATATTTTGTGAACTATTTATATTTAACCCATAAGAATTTACATTAAAAAAAGATATGTGATTATTTTTTCTTATCAAATTTTCAAATTCTTTTTTATAAGTCAATAATGTTTTTGAAGTATATAGATTATTAACAGATAAATATTCAAAATTAAGAAAAGAAGTAAAATTAATAGTTTCAATTGAATTAAATTTATTTAAAGAAATAATAGCATTAAGATAAAAAGCAGAATATTTAGAATATAAATAAAAAAAAGGGAAAGAAAAATCTTGTCCAAAAAAATAAATAGATTTGCAATTCAATTTAATTAAAAGTTCTAAAAGGTAAGTAGAAACAGCACCACCACCATCTAAAAAATTATCAGATTCATAATAATCATTAAATTTAGAAATAACAAAATGTTGTGAAGGAACAAAATAATATTTTTTTTGAAAAGAAAAAGAGTGAATATCAGGGGAAGATAATAAAGAGAAAATCAAATTAAAATTATATTCTTTTTGATAATTATAAAAATCAAATATATAATGTTGTGGGTCGATTGATAAAACAAAATCTGGAATAATACTATTTTCAAGTAAAGGAATTAAAGCAGCATCAACAGAAGCAATAATTGAATTTTTAGATTTTAATTTTTTTATTGCAGCATAACAAAAATCAAGAGAAGGTCCAGCAGAAATTAAAAATCCAAATTCAAATTTATTTTTATTTTGTTTTATAAAATCTGAAATAGGAAAAGAAGAAGAAATAAATTTTTTATTTGATAGATAATTATTTTCCATTAAAGAACCAAATTTATTTTCAAAATTTTTATTTTCAATTATTTGTTCAATTATTGATTTGATTTTATTAAATTTATTTGATAATAAAGAGAAAGTTGGTTTATGAATAATAAAATTAACTGTATTTAATTCATTTAAAGAAATAATAGAAAATAATTTTTTTAAAATTTTTTCTTCTGAATCTGAAATAATAAAAGTTATATTTTTTATAATTTGTTCTTCATTAGAAAAATCAGTAATATTTAAAGCAGTAAAAAATATTTCAGGAAAAGGTTCAATAATAATTATTTTATTTGAAAGAAGATTAAGAGAAGAATTAATAAATTTTAATATAAAGCCAAAACCAAAACCGAAAAAAATAATTGGTTTATTTTTAAAAATATAATCTTTTTCAAATTGGCGTTCAATTTCTTTTATTGGATTATATTTACTATTTAATATTATTTGTTGATTATTAAAAAAAATTTTAAAAGGTAAATTATTAAAAGTTTCCAAATTTAAAGAAGTAAAATTAAGAGGAAGAGAAATATCACAATGATATTTCTTAAAAAGAATAAGATTTTTATTTAAAATATCATTCATTTTTAAAATGATAAAAACCTAATGAAATAACTAATTTAATTGCTTCTTCTGTTGATATATTTAATTCAGTAATTTCATTTTCATTAAAAATTAATAAATAACCTGAAGTTGGATTAGGCGTAGTAGGTACATAGATAAAATAATAATTCAGATTATCATTTTGAAGATTCTTAAAAATTTTTTTATCAACAATAGAAGTAATAAACCCAATCGTAAATGTTCCTTTTTTAGGGAATTCCACAAGCACAACTTTTTTTAATAAATCTTTATTAGTTAAAGAAAATGAAAGAATAAGTTGTTTAAGCCAGTTATAGATTTTATTTATTATAGGAACTTTAAATAAAAATTTTTCTAAAAACAAAAAAATTTTTTTTCCAATAAAATTTGAAATAAAGAAACCAAATAAAGTTAAAAATAAAATAGAAAAAACAGTTGCTAATATTAGAGTGAAAATAGGGAAAATAATTGGATAATTAATAATTGGATGAATTTTTGATAATACTTCAATTGGAAAATTATTTTTAATAAAAAGAAAAATAATTTTAATTATATAAATAGTAGCAAGAAAAGGAAAAATGGAAATAAAACCAGTTAAAAAATAAGATTGAAATTTTTTTTTAAAATTAGAACTATTTTTTTTAATTGTTTTCATAATTTTTATTCACCTAAAAAAAGAATAACATTATTAACTTTATTCAAATTTATTCCTGGCGCTGGAATTTGTTTTTTTACATAACCATGACCATTTACAGTAAATTTTTTATTAATTAAAGTAAGGTATTTTACTGCTTCACGAAAAGAATAACCAGTTAAATCAATTAGTGTTGAATAATTTATTTCATCTGATTTTATTAATTTCTTTTTATTTATTTTATTAAATTTTATTTTTTCAACAATATATTTATTTTCAATATTTTGTTGATATTCAAGAATTTTTAATGCGATATTTTTAAAAGCAGGTGCAGCGATATCACCACCATAAATTCCATATTTTGGTGAAGGTTCATCAACGATAATAAGCATAGAATATTCAGGATTATCAGCAGGAAAAAAGCCAAAAAAAGAGGCATAATATTTTCCTTTTTCGTAGCGACCAGCAACTGCTTTTTGTGCTGTTCCTGTTTTTCCTGCTACTTTAACATTTTCTATGTATGCTTTTTTCCCTGTCCCGGATTTAACAACTTCAATCATAAAATCTTTTAAAATATCAGCAGTAGCTTTTGAAATTACCTGTCTTATAGAAGTAATATTTTTCTTTAAAATAATATTGTCATTATTATCACGGATTTCCTTGATAATATGAGGTTGAAGTAAAATGCCATTATTTGGAATTACAGATAAAGCCATAATTAATTGAATTGGAGTAACGGCAATTTCCTGACCAATAGCAATTGAATATTTAGAAAGACCCGACCATTTATTAGGTTTTAAAAGTTTCCCTTTTTCTTCGCCTGGTAATTCAATACCAGTTTGAATACCAAGACCAAAATCTCTTAAAAAGTTATAAAAAGTTTTAGAAGACAAATTTTTTGAAAATTCAATGATTCCAACATTACTTGATTTTACAAATGCTTCTTTTATATCAATCCAACCGTGTTCGATTTCTTCACTATTATGATAAGTATGATTAAAAATAGTAATATAAGATTTATCATATATTTTTTTTGATAAATCAATATTTTTTGATTCAATTAAAGAAGCAACAGTAATAATTTTAAGAGTTGAACCAGGTTCATACATATCAGTAATAAGCCAATTTTTTTTATCCTCATAAAATTGAAAATTATTATTATCAAAAGAAGGAAAACGAACCATAGCAAGAATATCACCATTTTTAGGATTTAAAACTAATCCCATAGCCCGTTTAGCATCAAATTTTTTACAAACAGCAGATAATTCATCATAAACAAAAGTTTGTATATTTTTATCAATAGTTAAAATTATTTTTGGTAAATTAAAAGAATCAATAATTTTTTCTTTATCAGTAAGAACACCAATAGGAGTTTTAAAAATTTTATATTCATCAGTATTATAGAGATATTTATTAAAAGCGAGTTCAATACCTTCTAAACCATTATTATCAATTCCAGTAAAACCAATAATATTTGAAAAATATTCACCTGATGGATAAATTCTTTTATATTCTTCAATTTTAGATACACCTTTATTAAAAAATTTTGTGATTGAATTTTCAATATTTTTAAACTCATCCTGAGAAATTCTTCTTTTTAACCAGATAAATTTTTTACCTGAAAAAATTTTTTCAATTAATGCTTTTTTTTCTTGTTGAGAATAATTTAGAATAGTAGCAATAGAATCAGCAATAATTTCTCTATGTTCTAAAGGCATAAAATCAGGTCTTAATGAAAGAGATATAGTTTTAATACTATTAGCTAATGGAGATAAATTTTTATCAAGAATAAGACCTCGTTCAATTTCAATTGGTTCCTGTATTTTAAAATTAGAAGAATATTTAACAATTTTTTTTATATTTTCAGCATCAAATTTATCAGCCCAGAAATTAGCAAGAGAAATAGTAAATAATCGAATAATAATAATTATTACAAATAAAGCACAAATAGAAATTGCAAAAAAAAATCTTTTATTTATGTCGATGTCTTTTTTTAATCTCATTTTATCAGTTTTATTCTATTTACTGGCCAGTAATTAAATAAAGCAGTTCCTTTTAAAAAATTTTCAGGTAATACTCCCCAGAATCTGCTATCTTTACTATTATCGCGATTATCACCAAGAACAAAATAACAATCTTCAGAAAATTTTACTTCTTCAATTTTTTTATCATCAAGAAAAAAATTAAAAAATTTTATATGTATATCAATATTAAATAATTTACAGGCTTGATAATAATACATTAGATTAAATAATTTTTGTTCTTTAAAAGATAAATTATAACCATTTGGCAGAGTAATATAATCGACTAATTCATTATTTAAATAAACATTGTAATCAAACTTAAAATTTTTATTGTAAAAGGAGAAATATTGTGAAATAAAAAATAATTCATAAATATTACAATCAGATAATTTAAAAACAGAATTTTTAGCAGGGACACGAACCGGACCAAAATAATCTCTAATTGGTTCAAATTGATTTGATATATGTTGAAACCCATCAAATTTTTCTTTTTCTGAATTTATTAAAACTATTTTTTGATTATTTTTAACAGTCACTTCAACTACATCACCAGGTAAACCAATACAGCGTTTAATAAAATCTTTTGGCATATAATAATGAAATTTTTTAAAAAAATTTTTTTCAGTTTTATTCCAGAAAATAGCACCAGCAAGTTTTATATAATTATATTCTGGTTCTGGAAATTCCTTATCTTCTGGATATTGAAAAATAACAATATCATATCTTTCTGGTTTAAATAATTTAAAAATAACTTTATTAGCAATTAAATGGTCACCAATTAAAAGAGTAGATTCCATTGAAGAAGAAGGAATATAAAAAGCCTGTAAAACATAAGCGCGTAGAACCATAGCCATAAAAAAAGCAACAAACAGAGTTTCAAAACCATCTCTTACTTTTGCTCTGGAATTTTTTGGAACGAGTAACCATTCTAAAATAATTAAGATAGGATAAAATAAATAATAAAGAAAATTCTTTTTTTTCATTTTTAAAAGCTACTTATTACATAATTAAAACTATTTTTTCTCTGATTTATTTTTTACTTTTTCCATATTTTTTGCAAAATTAGAAAGCATTTCATCTGTCTCATCGCTTTGTTGTTTTTTGGTTTCTTTTTTGGCTTTTGGTTTCTTTAATTCTTTTTCTAAATTTATTATACTTACTCGTAATTTATTTATACTTTTTTTAATAATAAAAAGAGCAACAATAGCAAGAACAATAAAGACTAAAAGAATAATTGTAATAACATTATCATTTATCAAAGTATTCATTATAAACTCCTTATTGTTTAAAAATCACTAAATTTAAAAGGATTAAAGAAAACTTTTTTTTCTGTAATAATAGCATTAATATTTTCAGCAGGAGTAATATCAAAAGCAGGATTTTCAACATTAACATCAGCAGGAGCGATTTTATTGCCATTAAAATTAATTACTTCATCTTTACTTCGTTCTTCAATTGGTATTTGTTCGCCATTAGCTAAAGATAAATCAAAAGTTGAATATGGAGCAGCAATATAAAATGGAATACTATGATATTTAGCAAGGATACTTAAAGAGTAAGTGCCAATTTTATTTGCAGTATCACCATTAGCAGCAATTCTATCAGCACCAACAATAACACAATCAATTTGTCTTTTTTTCATAATCCAGCCAGCCATATTATCAGATATTAAATAAGTATTAATTCCTGCTTTTGTTAATTCCCAAGCAGTTAAACGAGCACCCTGTAATAAAGGACGAGTTTCATCAATATAAACAGTAATATTTTTTCCACTTTCAAAAGCTTTATAAATAATAGCAAGTGCAGTTCCATAACCACCAGTTGCTAAAGCACCAGCATTACAATGAGTAAGAATTTTCATACCATTTTTAATTAAAGCATTACCATTTTCACCAATTTTTTGACAGAGCATTAAATCTTCATTATGAATTTCAAGAGCTTCTTTTGATAATAATTCTTTTAATTTTTCTATTGATTTATTTTTGGTAATTATTTTTAGCATTCTACTAACAGCCCATTTTAAATTTATTGCTGTTGGTCGTGCTTTAATAATTTCATTTGCAATTTTATTTGCTTCTGAAATAAATTCATTTATATCATTAGTTTTAATATTATTAACACCGAGTAAAAAAGCATAAGCACCAGCAATACCTAATGCAGGTGCACCACGCACTTTTAATTGTTTTATTGCTTCAATAAATTCTTTATAATCAGTATATGATTCGAAAATTAAAGTATTTGGTAGTTTTGTTTGGTCAATAATAGTAATTTTATTATCTTCCCATTTTATAGGTTTAATAATATCAATTTTTCTTTGTTCCATAATTAAATATTTATTTCAGGTAATTCTTTTAATGCTTTTAAAATTTCTTCTTTAGGATATTCATAATCTTCTAATTTATTTTCTAAATATTTATCATAAGAGGTTAAATCAAAATGACCATGACCACTAAAACAAAATACAATATTTTTCACAATACCTTTTTTATCATATTCTTTTGCAGTTTCAATAGCACAATGGATAGCATGAGAAGTTTCTGGAGCAGGTAAAATACCTTCTGTTTGTGAAAATAATACAGCAGATTTAAAGATTTCATTTTGATGATAAGCAATAGATTCAACAATATTATTTTTATGTAGATTGCTAATAATAGGTGCAACACCATGATAACGAAGTCCACCTGCATGAATTTCAGGTGGAATAAAATTATGTCCTAATGTGAACATTAATAATAATGGAGTAAGCCCAACAGTATCACCAAAATCATATCTATATTCACCTTTTGTTAATGAAGGACAGGAAAAAGGTTCAACAGCAATCAAACGAATATCTTTACCATCTAATTTATTTCTTACAAAAGGAAGAGCGATACCACCAAAATTTGAGCCACCACCACAGCAACCAATTACAACATCAGGTAAAAAACCAAATTTTTCAAATTGTTTTTTTGTTTCTAAACCAATTATAGTTTGATGTAATAAAACATGATTTAAAACACTTCCTAATGAATAATTTGTTTTTTTATCAGAGACAGCAATTTCAATTGCTTCACTAATCGCAATACCAAGTGATCCGGGAGAATGTGGATTTTCTTGTAAAATTTTACGGCCTGCATTTGTTCTATTTGATGGACTTGGAAAAATATCAGCACCCCAAACATGCATAAGTGATTTTCTAAATGGTTTTTGTTCATAACTTACTCTTACCATATAAACTTCACATTTAAGATTTAAGAATTTACAGGCAAGAGATAAAGCAGAACCCCATTGACCAGCACCAGTTTCAGTTACAATTTTTTCAATCCCCTGTTTTTTGTTGTAGTATGCTTGTGCAATTGCGGTATTTAATTTATGACTACCTGGTGCTGAAACGCTTTCATTCTTATAAAATATTTTACATTTTGTATTTATTGCTTTTTCTAATTTTAAAGCACGAACAAGTGGTGTAGGTCGATATAAAGAATAAATATCAAGGACATCATCAGGTATTGGAATTTCACTATCAGTTGACATTTCTTGTTTTAATAATTCATCAGGAAAAATAACTGCTAAATCATTTGGAGAGATAGGTTGAAGTGTTTTAGGATTTAATGGTGGTTTTAAAGGTTCTGGTAAATCAGGTAAAACATTATACCATTTTAAAGGCATTTCACTTTCACTTAAAATAAATTTAACTTTAGACATTTACACACCGCCTATTATCTTTTATTTTGTGCTAATTTTATTTCATTATTCAAATATTCTAATGCTTCATATTTTAATTGTATTTCTTCTAATTTATCTGAATTTTTAATTTGTTCTAATTCTTGAATTAAATTCTTTAATTCCTTTTCTAATGTTTCATCTAATTCTAATTCTTTTAAAAATGTTTTTGCTATTCGTATTTCCTGTTCTACTTTTAATCTTAATTTTTGTAAATTTACTGCTCTTGTATCTTGCTCTAATAATTCTTCTGCTTTTTTAATCATTTCTTTTATTTGTTCATCAGTTAATCTGTTCTTTGTTTGTATTTTAATTTCTTGTTTTACATTAGTATCAATATCTCTTGCAGAAACATTTAATATTCCATTAACATCAACTTCAAATTTTACTTCTATTCTGGGTTCACCTGCTCGTCCTGGTCTAATTCCTTCTAATTGAAATTTACCTAAACTAACATTTTCACTTGCAATTTTTCGTTCGCCCTGTAAAATATGTATTTCAACAACTGATTGATTATCAGACACAGTTGTAAAAAGGTTTGTTTCACAAACAGGAATAGGTGTATTTCTTTTAATAATAGGGACAAAAATATCAGGTTCATTTTTTACACCAAGAGTAAGAGGAATAACATCAACTAAAACAATACCTTTATCAGTTCCAGATAAAATTGAAGCCTGAATAGCAGCACCAACCGCAACACATTCATCAGGATTTAATACTTTTGATGGTTTTTTATTTAATACTTTTTCTAATGTTTCCTGAATAATTGGCATGCGTGTTGACCCGCCGACGAGCAATATTTTATCAATATCATCAGGATGTTTATGTGCATCTTCAAGTGCTTTAAATATTGGTTCTAAAGTTGCCTCAACTAAATCTTTTGTTATTTCATTAAACATATCACGAGAGATTGTTGTTTGTAAATGTTTAGGTCCTGATTCATCAGCAGTTATAAAAGGAATATTTATTGACGCAATTTCAGCATCAGATAGAATCTTTTTTGCATTTTCAGCTTCTTCTTTTAATTTTTGTAATGCCATTCTATCTTTTGTTAAATCAATTTTTGTTTCATCATAAAATTTATTAACTAAAAATTCCATAATTTTATTATCAAAATCATCGCCGCCTAAAAAATTATTACCATTAGTTGCAATGACTTCATAAACGCCACTGCCAATTTCAAGTATAGAAACATCAAAAGTGCCACCACCTAAATCATAAACTAAAACAGTTTGTGCATCTTTATTTGTAATACCATAAGCAAGAGCAGCAGCAGTTGGTTCATTAATAATTCGTAATACATCAAGACCAGCAATTTTACCAGCATCTTTTGTTGCCTGTCTTTGATTATCATTAAAATAAGCAGGAACAGTAATAACTGCTTTTGTTATTTCTGTTTCTAAAAATTTTTCTGCACTGGCTTTAAGTTCACGGATAATCATTGCTGCAATTTCTTGAGGAGTAAATTCTTTTTCCTGTATTTTTACTTTATAATCTTTACCCATATATCTTTTAATTGAAAGAACAGTATTTTCAGGATTTAAAACCGCTTGATTTTTTGCTACTTCACCTATTAATAATTCATTATTTTTAGAAATAGCAAATGCAGATGGAGTTAATCTATTTCCGCGTTTATTAGGTATAACGATAATTTCTCCACTTTCTTTAATAGCAACTACAGAATTTGTTGTCCCAAAATCAATACCAATAATTTTTTCATTTGGCATAATTTTACCACCTGATTATAAAAAAATTCATATTATTTTAATATTTATTTTTTGAATAAGTCAAGAATAAATTTTTAATAAAAATATGTAAATATTCTTGATAATTTAATTTTCAATAATTTAATTAAAAATATATATCTTTAATAGATTTGTTTCATTTTATTAAATTCTTGAAAATTTTTTTCTTGTATTATATAAAAAAATAGAAATGAAAAAAAATAAATTAATTATTTTTTTTTTATTAATAATAGAAATAATTTTATATAGCAAAGAAATACCACCAGAAATTGGTTTAATATTGCTTTATGAAAATTCAATTGAAGAAGTTTACAGAAAAAATAATTTTATAGAAGCAAATTTTTTAGTAAATACATATCTTAAAAAAGAAGTAAATAATTTAATAAAAAACATTAATAAAAAAGATTCAGAAAAGATAGAATATTATTTCCAAAAATATATTGAAAGTTTTAAAACAAAAAATATTGAGAAAATAGAAAAAACATATCTTGAATTTAAAAAAAGTCTATATTTATTATATAATAATTTTGATATAAAAGGGACAGCTCCTGAATTAAATTTTTTATTACTGGATTTAAAACATCTTTATAATTATATAGAAAATAGTAATTATAAAGATATTATTCTTGAATCAGACCAGATTATTTATTTTATTCATTTAGTGCAAAATAAATTTATTGAAAAAAATATTTTTTTTCCAGAGGTAAAATTTTTATATAATTATTTCTTACGATTATTAGCAGATGTAAAAGCCGCAGCATTAGATAAAGATAAGAAAACACTTAATGAAAAAATAAATTTATTAGAGAAATTATATACAGCATTAAAAGAGGCTTATGAAACGAAAAAATTTAATTGGAACTTTGACAGGTAAATTAATTATTTTACTTTTTTTTACATCTTTTATTCCTGTCTTTATTAGTTTAACTTATATTTTTATTCAATCAAAAGAAATTTTATTTTCTAATTTTGAGACAAGTCTTAATTATCAATCTCTTTATTTTAAAAATTTTTTTGTTAATAATCCTAATTTTATAACATTAGCAAAATTACTTGCTTCTGATGATGAGTTAAAAATAAAAATTTTTTTAAGACTAAAATATCAAATAAATAATCGTATTAAATATTTTTTTACAGAAAATAATTTTGATATAATTCGTATTTTTGATGATAAAAAAAATTTAATTACTTTTTTTTCAAAAAAGAATTTCACTTTTTCAAATTTTTCTTTTGATAATCTATTAAAAAATAAGATAATTATTAAAATTGAAAAAATTGATAATGATTATTTTTACTCTGTTGCAGTTCCAATAAAAGATATTAAATCAGAACTAATATTAGGAACATTAATTATTTCATATAAAATTGATGATTTATTTTTAAAAAATTTTGATATTTACAAAAGAGATATTGTTTTTTTAAGTAATAAAAAAGATATTATTGCAAAACAAAAAACAATAATTCAAAACATAGAATTAACAAAAGAAAATTTTGGATTATATAATTATTATTTTAAAATCTATTCATTATCAGAACATTTATTAAATTCAGAAGAAGAATTATATATGTATTATGGAATGAATAATCTTGAATTAAGAAATGCATTAAATAATTTAATTATTAAATATTTTATTATTCTTTTTATATTAATGACAATCCTTTATTTTTTAGCATATTTTCTTGGGAAGAAATTTACTGCGCCATTAAATACTTTATTAAAAATGACTCAAAAAATTTCAGAAGGAAATATGAATATACGATTTAATGAAGATAGAAAAGATGAAATCGGAGAATTATACAGGAGTTTTAATTTTATGCTTAATAGTATTCAGAATTATCAGCAGAGTTTAGTTAATACTGCAAGGCTTGCATCTATTGGTCAAATTGCTGCTGGTATTTCACATGAAATAAATAATCCATTAGTAACTATTTTAGGTTATACACAATTAATACTTGAACAAATAAAACAAAATAAATTAGATAAAGAAAAGTTAGTTAACTATTTACAAATAATTGAAAGTGATGCAAAAAGAAGTAAAAATATCATTTCAAATTTATTAAATTTTTCAAGGCAGAAATCATCAGTTAAAATAAAAATAAATATAAATAAAATAATTATTGATACACTTTTGTTGATAAAACACAGAATAAAAAATACAAATATAAAAATAATTTTAAGATTATCAGAAAAAATAAAATTAATAGAATCCGATCCAGAACAGATAAAACAAATTATATTAAATTTAATATTTAATAGTATTGATGCATTGAAAAATAAGAAGAATAATTCATTTATTGAAATTAAAACATATAATCATAATGATGAAATAATTTTTGAAGTAATGGATAATGGTGAAGGAATAAAACCAGAATATTTAGATAAAATATTTGAACCTTTTTTTACAACAAAAGAAACAGGAAAAGGCACAGGTTTAGGTTTATCAATTGTAAAAAATATAATTGATTGGTATAACTGGAAAATAGATGTTGAAAGCATTGAAAATAGATTCACAAAATTTACAATTCATATAAAATAAAAACTTTTCAAATGAAAAAAGTTTCAGTAATAATAACAACATATAATCGTAGTAATTTTGTAATTGAAGCAATAAATTCAGTATTAAATCAATCATTCACTGATTTTGAACTATTTGTAGTTGATGATGGTTCGACTGATAATACAAAAGAAAAAGTAAGAGAATTATATGGAAATAAAGTGAATTATATATATCAAAAAAATCAAGGTATTAGTAAAGCAAGAAATAGAGGCATTGAAGCTGCTAATACTGAATTTATTGCCTTTTTAGATGCTGATGATTTATGGTGTAAAGATAAATTAAAAATTCAATATAATGATATAATTCAGAATAAAGATATTGCTTTAAATTATACAAATGAAATCTGGATATTAAATGGTAAACGAATAAATCAAAAATTAAAACATAAAAAATATGGTGGTTATATATTTGATAAAACATTGCCACTTTGTATTATTAGCCCATCATCTGCATTAATAAGAAAATCTGTTTTTTATGATATTGGCAAATTCGATGAAAATTTAGAGGTTTGTGAAGATTATGATTTATGGTTAAGAATTTGTTTAAAATATCCAGTAAATTTTATAGATAAATTTTTAATAATAAAACGCGGTGGCCACGCTGACCAATTATCTAAAAAATATTGGGGTATGGATATATTTAGAATTTATGCATTATTAAAATTATTAAAAAATCAGGAAATTACAAAAGAAAAAAAAATATTAATAGTAAATGAAATAAGGAAAAAATATGAAATTTTAAAAAAGGGATGTTTAAAAAGAAATAAAAATGTAAAAGATTTATTATTACCTTTTCTTAAAATTTTAAATGATAAAAAATAGAAATAGAAAAAAATTATTTAATATCAGAAAATAAAACTATTTTTTTCTTATATATATTTTCAAATAAATCTGCTTTTTTTTGTGCTTTTTGAAATTCTATTTCAGGTGGATATTTTGTTTTACAAAAAAATTCAACTTCATTTTTTTTTATTTTTATTTTTATATCTTCTATAACATTTCTATGCGTGAAATCAAGTCCATCTGCTATTCGTATTATTGCTGCAAGTTTATTTATTATATCTTTTTCTTTTTTTTCTAAATCACAATAATATTTATGTTTATTTGATGGTAGTGCTTTTCTATGATAGCGTGCAATTAAACCAATTATTATTCTCTCTTTTTTTGTAAATGTTAATTGATTATTAGTTAGAATTATTTTTAATGAATTTTTATGATGTTTGGAAAAACTAATAGAATATCCAACATCATGTAATAAAGCAGCATAATATAATTTTTCTTTTTCATCTACATTCAAATTATGTAAATCTTTTGTTTGTTCAAATATAATCACTGATAATTTTGCTACCTGTTTTAAATGCTCTATATCTTCTGGTATTATTTTTTGTATAAATTTTAAAATTTCTATTTCATTCATTTTTGAAATATTACATAAATTAATTATTATTAAGTATCTTTTGAAATAATTGTGTTTTTAATATTTTCAAAAAAATTTTCTTTCTTTAACTTTTGCCATTCTTTTTTAAATTCATTATATAATTCTTTTCTTTTATTTACACGATTATTAAATAAAAATTCAGCACCTTTTTGAATTTTATAAAAATTATTCAAATTACCGAAATATTCTTTTATTAGTTTTTTTTCATTTTTTAAAAAATTATAAATAAAATCTTGCCATACATCACAATCGTGCATCCCACCCAAAATATCCTGCATATTTTTTAATTTTTTTATATATATGTTTAGTTTATTATTATAGACTTCATTGAATATTTCTAATGAATATCTTAAATGTTTTATTGCAATTCGCATATTATGGTGTTCATTAATTTTCTCTTCTTTATTTACATATTTTTCATATTTCAAAACTTCTTTAATCTCATCTTCAATTACATCAAAAATATCATTTGAATAATTTTCAAGAAAATTATCAGAAATTATATAATCAGAAGATTCATTTGTTTTTAAAAAATTTTTTATAAATTTATTATTTTTAAAATCACGAATTTCATTTATAATTTCCTTTTGTGCTTCTTTTCTGTGTTGTTCAATTCTAAATAAAATTCTTTTTACTCCTTTTAAATATTCACTCTGTTTATCTAAATTTTTAATAAAATCATTTAAGAATAAAATTTGAACATCTAAATCTCTTGCAAAACCTGCTGTTTTTGCTAATCTTTTAACACTTTTTCTTATATTTTTTATTTGTGATTTATCAATGCAATTTTGGAAAATTTTTATTGTTTCTCTTAATCGTCTGCTTGTAACACGCAATTTATGAATGTATTCAATATCCTTATTTTTTATTGCACCAGATAAAAGAAAAAAAATTTCTTTTAAAAAAAATACTATTTTGTTTTTACCAAATAAGAAAAATTCTGAATTTTGAATAATTGGATTAATTAAATTTCTCATAAATAATTATTTGCTGCTAATGCAGCACCAATAATACCTGCTTTATTTTGTAATTGTGCTATTTTTATTTCTGTATTTATTGTAAAATAATTTAAATATTTATCTGCTTTTTTACTAATTCCACCACCTAATATAAATAAATCAGGCCAGAATAAAAATTCAAGTCTTTTTAAATATTTATTAAATCTTTTTGCCCATTTTTTCCAGCTCAAATCTTCTTTTTTTCGAATAAAGTCAGAAGCATATTTTTCAGCTATTTTTCCTTTCATTCTTAAATGACCAAATTCTGTATTTGGTAGTAATATGTTATTTGTAAAAATAGCACTACCAATACCAGTGCCGATTGTTAAAAGAATAACAACACCATTTTGCTCTCTGCCAGCACCAAAATGCATTTCTGCAATACCAGCAGCATCAGCATCATTTATTACTTTTACTTTACATCCACTTTTTTCTGAAAATAAATTTTCTGCATTAACACCAATCCATTTTTTATCAATATTTGCAGCAGTAAAAACAATACCATTCCGAACAACAGCAGGAAAACCAATACCAATTTTACTTGACCAATTAAAATGTTTAATGATTTCATTTACTGTATTTGCAATATTTTCTGGTGTAGAAATTTCAGGTGTAACTAATCTAAATACATCAGTTTCTAATTCACCATTTTCAATATTAACAATTGCACCTTTTATTCCAGAACCTCCAATATCAATACCAAGTATTTTACTTGATGTTAAAATTTTTTTCATAAAATTATCCTCCCAGTTTCTTTTTTAATACCATTACTTTTTCCATAAAATCATTAAAAACCATTTCATCCTGTTTCCAGAATACTTTTGATTGATTATAAATAAAATCATAATTTCCAGTAACAGTTGCATGGCGATGTAATAAAATAGCATCAGCACAATAAGCATAACGATTTATTATTTGTGCTCGCACAGTTATTTCAGTATCACAAAAATAATGAACATATTGTGGATTATATAAATAACCATTACAAGCACGATTTATAAATGTTTTTGTTGTTAAACCAGCAGGTGCTAATTTCCCATTTTGTATGCCATCACAAAAAGAAACTAAACCAATATTATCAGGAAATAATTTATTAAAATAATCTAATGCAATTATTAACCATTCATTATTTCCTGGTTCCATATCATCATCCATATATACAAATTTTTCAGTTTCAACTTTTTTATATAACCAGTTTCTTAATGAAACATTTTCCATTTGATAAGGGGAATTATAAATTTTAACAAATTCAAAATGACCGAATTTTTCTTTTAATTTTTCAAAAGAAGTTTTATCATCATCACATGCAATAAGAATAGGATTTGAACCTGTTGTTGAAATTATTTTTTCAAGATATTTAGAAAAAGAATCAAATCTATTCTTTGTTGTAATTATTATTGAAACAGGTTCTTTATAAATTAATTTATTATCAGCCATAATTAAAGCCATTCTTTGATTTTTTCAAGAATTCTATACTCATTATTAAAATTTATATTTTTAAATTTAGCAATTTTATTTTGTAATAAATCTGATTTATCTTCTTTCATTAAAGTTAAAATTATTCCTAAATCACCTAATTTTGATTTATGATTATCAACAATATCAAAATATCTAAAATTATATCTTGCGTCCTGTATTTTTCCATTTATTAAATATTGAAATGCTTTTGCAAAAATAGAATAATGAGAATTAACATAATAATCAGATAATTCATTTATATACATATTGAATCTTTCAATATTATTTGTAAGATATAAATAAATATTATCAACAAGAGAAAATAAAATAATTTGATTTAGATTATCAAGATAATTTATATTTTTAACATCAGAATTTTTATTATAATCAGCAATGAAATATTTTGGAAAATCTTTTTTTCTGAAATAAATAAAATCATTAATATAATTATCATCATTAATTGCTTTTAAATCTTCATCGCCAAATCTTAAATAATATCTTTTACTTAAACCATCACAGATAAATTGATAAGAACACTTTTTACATTCTTTAAATTCATTTGAACTAAAAGCGCAGGCAAATTTGACGCCTAATCGTGCAGTATAAGTAATTTTATTTATTTCATCCATAGAAAAATAATTTTCATTATAAATATGTTTTGGTAGCCATTCATCAGGGTCAAAAAAAACCTGTTTAAATCCAACAATATGTTCAGCATATTTTTTATCAACAACACAAAATGGTATATATCTTAAATTTATTTTTCTATTCCCAGATTTTAATATTTCAATTGCTTCTTCTAAAAAAGGTCTAACAAATTTATATTGAATTTGAAAATGTGGGTCAGCAAATTCATCTTTATCTTTTGCCCAGGTTGCAAAATAATTAAAGTTTATGAAGTTATGTGTATTAATATTAAAATTAAGAAAAAATTTTGCTAAATGAGGTAATGTGCCATAATTATATTTATTTATTACTGTATTCGTTCGCAATGGTATTCCAATTTCATTTATATTACAGAGAGCATTATTTATTCTTTGCCAGCCATTACTAACACCAGTTTGAATATTATGAATAAAATCAAAGCCGTGAACAGAAATTAAAATTTCATCAAGACCAGCAGATTTTAAATCTTTTAATTTATCTTTTGTTAAATTTAAACCATGAGTAATAATAGTATTATGAAAACCTTTATTTTTTGCATATTCTAATGCTTCAAGCAAATGTTTATAAATTGTTGGTTCGCCACCCTGCCAATCAATACTTTTTAAATCAAAAGTATTTTTCATTTTATCGATTAATTCTTTAACTTCCTGAAGTTGCATAAATGGTTTAGTGCCAAATTTATAATAACAGAATTGACAATTTATATCACAGACATAACCTAAATTAATATCACTCTTTTTTGTTATTGGGTCCGGGACAATCATTTTTGTCTAATAGGAATATTATTATTTATTAGATATTCTTTAACTTGTTGAATAGAAAGAATATTGTAATGAAAAACAGAAGCAGCAAGTGCTGCTGAAACATTTGTTTTTTTAAATACTTCTAAAAAATCTTCTAATTTACCTGCGCCACCAGAAGCAATAACTGGTATTTTAACAATTGCAGAAATAATTTTATTTAAAGAAATATCATAACCATCAGTTGTGCCATCAGCATCCATAGATGTTAATAAAATTTCTCCTGCACCACGGTCTTCACATTCTTTTGCCCAATTTATTGCATTTTTTCCAGTTTCTGTTCTTCCACCATTTATCATTACTTCCCATTCATAATTTTGTTTTATAAATTCTATATCATCATCAGCATTTTGAATATATTTTCTATTTTGTAATTTTGCATCAATCGCAACAACAATACATTGTGAACCAAATTTTTTGGCTGCTTCATTAATTAATTCTGGATTTTCAACAGCAGCAGTATTTATTGAAACTTTATCACAACCAGCATTTAATAAATTATCAATATCATAAATATTGCGTATACCACCACCAACTGTAAAAGGAATATAAATTGATTCAGCAACATTTTTTACAATATCAATCATAATATTTCTTTTTTCATAAGAAGCAGTAATATCTAAAAAAACAAGTTCATCTGCATTTTGTTTATCATAAGCAATAGCACATTCAATAGGGTCGCCTGCATCTTTTAAATTAACAAAATTTACGCCTTTAACAACTCTTCCTTCTTTTACATCAAGACATGGAATAATTCTTTTTGCTAACATAATTTTTATTCTTCTGAATCTTCAATAATTTTTTCATTAAATTTTCCTGGGTTATATTTCTTTTTATAACCTGATAATGGACTTCGTTTAATTCGAATTCCAACAGAGCCTGCTTCAATAGCGTCCTGAATATCATTATCAGAATCACCATAAAAATAATCTAATTTCAGTTCTTTAATTCTCTGCACTTTACTTTCTGGTTCAAAGAAAATATTTTCTTTTGGAATATTTAATGCTTTATTTAAAAAATTAACAAGTCCTTCTTTTCCATAAGATGGTCTTGCAGTAATTACAAAAACTTCATCACCATTCTCTAAATGTTTTTTTATTATTTCAACTGTCTTCTTTTTTATTTTACTATATTTTTCATCTGAACTATTAACCATTTCCCAATATTCTTTTGAAAATTTTTCTATATCAGTATTATTAGCAACATCAAAATTAGGTGAAGAAAATAAAATAGTATCATCAACATCAAATCCAACTTTTAATTTTTTAGTTGATTGACAGGCTAAAATAGCAACAATTAAAATAATAAATAAATAGCGTAAATTAGAGTTCATAAAATAGTTTAATCTCATCATTTCACCCCTTATAATTATTTTTTTCATTATTAAAATTATAATACAAACATAAAAAAGTCAAATTTAAAAAAATTTTTTTAAATTGCAAAAAAATAAAATAAATATAATAGAAAATATTTACAAGGTGAAGTACACGAATAAAGAAAAAATAACTAACTTTTTTCATATCATAAATATTATTCCAATAATTTAATTTCCTATCTCTATTTTTCCAGAAAATATTAAAGTCGTTATTTAGAACAGAGCAGCCTAATAAATATAAATTATTAGCAATAATATCTGCTTTACCTAAACTTAAAAGAACTTTATGTTTAGGTTATCCATTTTACTGATATGATTCGAGAATCTGAATATATTCAGCATTTTTAACTTTTATAATTTTAAAAAAAATATCTATATAATAGTTTTGATAAGTAATATTTAAATTATTTTTAATAAAGTTGCCAATACATTTAAATATTCTATTTTTTAAAACTATCATTTTTTCAGGGATTTTTGCACTTTTGTTGGTAAGTTAAGAATTAACTGATGAACTCAGGAATATTTAGATAATTATTGTTTTTTGATTTCAAAAAAATTTTACAAGACAAAAGTTAAATAAAATCCTCAAAATTTTTTAATTCAATATTATTATTTTTTATAATATTAAATATTTCACTATTCAACAAAGCATTTTTTTCAATCGTCCAATTAAATTTTTCTTTTTTAAAAATAAAATTTTTTTCATCAATATCATAACCAGGATGGCATATTATTTCATTTATTCCATAAGGTAAGTTCTCTAAAATATTTTTTAATAAAATAAAATCAAGAAAACCACTATCACTCAAACCAAAGATATTATCAGGTGATAATAATGATTTATCTTTTTTAGAATACCAACTTAAAATATTTATAGCTAATCTATGAAAAAATTTTGAATTATTATTTCTACATTTGAAAATATTAAAATAAGGTCTTCGAATATATTTTATATTATATTTATTAGCAAGAATAGAAATAATACGCCAGATACCGGGTAAAATATGTATATGTTGATGACCATCTAATTTTGAAATTTTTATATTATAATTTTGTAGTGCTTTAATTTGATTTTCTATCTCAATATATATTTCATTTAATTTTATTTTTCCTGTAAAAAAAGGGAATAAAAATTTTTTAAAAGAAATATAAAATGAATTATTTTCTGAAATTAAAGATTGGACTTGTTCTAATTTTGTAATTGGTCTAAACTGCGTTAGGCAAATATGCAAACCAAAACTTACTCCTTTTATTTTTTTTAATTCATTTATTTCATTATCATTAAAAGCATAACCATTTGTTAAAATTGATATATGTCTTACAATCCCATTTTTTGCTGCTTCACGAATCCCTTCATTTATTTTTGTATGTGCACCATAATCATCAGCATTTACAATTAAATATTTTGCTTTCATTTAAAAAAAGAAAATAAAAATAAAATAAAATTTTTAATTCTGGTAATAGCACCTTGATTTTCATAAATGTAAGAAACAAAATATCTATAATAAAAAGTAAAAAATATAAAAATAGCCCAACCAATAAAAATAATTTCAATTAATCGTTTTTTCATTTTTTATAAGGTTTTTCAAATGTTTTTTAAAAGCAGAGAATAATTTATTTTCAGGCACTTTTTCAATAATTTTACCTTTTAAAAAAATAATACCCTGTTTTTTTCCACCACCAATACCAATATCAGCTTCTTTTCCTTCGCCAATTGCATTAACAATACATCCCATAACAGCAATTTTAATATGCTTTTTTATATTAAGGGATTTTACATAATTTTCAACTTTATAAGCAAGTGCTTTTAAATTTATCTCACATCTACCACAGGTGGGACAGGAAATAATTTCAGGATAATCATTTCTCAGCCCTAAATTATTTAATATTAAATATGCAGTTTCGACTTCTTTTACAACATCATCAGTTAAAGAAACACGAATAGTATCTCCATAACCATTTGCTAATAGTAATGAAATACCAGCAGCAGATTTAATTGAACCTGAAAATAAAGTTCCTGCTTCTGTTATGCCAATATGAAAAGGATAAGGTAAATGTCTTTTTTTTTGTAATAAAAAATCAAGATATTTATAGGCATTAATAGTTTCAATTATATTTGAACCTTTTAAGGAAATTACAGTATCAGTAAAATCATATTTCTCTAAAATTTGAATATGTTTTAATGCTGAAAAAGCCATTGCTTTATAATTATTTCCGTATTTTTCTAATAAATCTTTTTCTATTGACCCAGAATTAACACCAATACGAATTGGTATTTTTCGTTCTCTTGCTTTTTTAATTACTTCTTTAATTCTTTCTTCATTACCAATATTTCCTGGATTTATTCGTAATTTATCAATACCATTATCAATAGCAATTAAAGCAATACGATAATCAAAATGAATATCAGCAACAAGTGGAATTTTTATTTTTGATTTTATTTTTCCAAGAATTTTTGCAGTTTCAATATCCGGCACAGCAACACGAACAATTTCACAATTTGCTTTTTCTAATTTTTTTATTTGCTCAATTGTTTTTTGTAGTTCATTAGTTTTTGTAGAACACATTGATTGCACTGCTATTTTATTATTACCACCAATTAAAACATTTCCAATTTTAACAACTATTGATTTTCTTCTCTTTATAGTGAATTTTGAGAATTCAGTATTCATTAATATTCAATTTGAAAAGTAATGGTATGAGTATTACCTAATTCATTGTAAGATTGAAAAGCATAATTTATAATACCAAATTTTTGTTTTACACCAAAGCCAAAATTAAAATTAGAAAATTCTGAATAATCATCATTTATATTTATACCAGTTCTTATAATAATAAAAGGTTTGAAGTAATATTCAAAACCAATAATTTTACTTAAATCAGTATTTCTTTCTGCCTGTAATTCAAATGCCATTATTAAATCTTTGTTGAAAAGTAAAGTATTGTATGAACAGGCAACTTTAAGTTTTGAAGGAGCGGAAAAAGAATAAGCACCATATTTTTTATCAGTGCCAACATTAACAATAGCAGCACCAAATCTGATAAATTTATTTTCATTATCAGTAATTAAATCAAATAAAATACCAGCATCATATAAAAGTGAGGTAAATGATTTATTATAAATTTTTTCAGATAAATATTTTAAATTAAAGCCAAAATAAAATGTTTTATATTTTTTACTTGAATTAAGATTTATTAAAATATTTTTATTAGTAAAATCACCAATTTTAATTCCAGATAAATTTCGTTCAACATCATTTATTGAAAAGAGTCTAATTGAAGAGCCATAATTTATATTATATTTTGTTTTGCCTTTATAAGCAATATATTCAAAATTAGCTCCACCTAAATATTCAGTATGAGAAAAAGCAAATTCATTTTTATTTGATAATGCAGTGCCAGCAGGATTATATTCCATTGCAAAAATATCATCTGCAACTCCAGTGAAACAGCCTGCTAATGCAATTTGTCGAGCACCAACATTTATATTTAAAAAGTCACCATAATTAGAAGATGCACATAAAAAATTTTCATACATAAAAAATAATATTAAAAAAAGAAAGTAAAAAATTTTTTTCATTTTCTTACCAACTAATTAAAGTTAATTTACCCCAGTCAATACCATTATCAACAGTTGAAATAAAAAAATAAATTCCTGGCGAACAAACCTTTCCATCATTATCAAGACCATTCCATTGAATTTCAACAGAACCATCATTATCATAATCACCAACAGCTGGGTCGTTTGCTTTTATTTCTTTTATTAATTTTCCTGAAATTGAAAAAATTTTAATTGACATTGATGTTGTTTTACTCAATGCTTTAAAAGTTATAAAATTATTTTTCACATAACTAAAAGGATTAGGATAATTTATTACCTTTTTATTTTGCATTTGCGAAGCACCACGACCAAACTCAGAATATTGTCTGAAAGAATTAACTAAATTTATAATACCAGCTCCATAATTAGAATCAACTGGTTGACAGCCAGATTTTAAAATTTCACGAATTTCCCAGGGTTTTAAAGAAGAGTCATAAGTGAGTAAAAGAGCAGCCGCACCACAAACAATAGGCGCGGCAAATGAAGTGCCATCCATATATTCATATAAATCAGCACCTGTTTTTACAATAGTGCAAGCATATATATCTTTACCAGGTGCCATAAAATCAACATCATTTTTATAATTTGTAAAAGTTGTTTTTATACCATCTCTAGCAATTGCACCAACACTAATAACATTCCCATATTTTGCTGGATAAGAAGCATAATCATTACCTTCATTACCAGCAGCAGCAATTAGTAAAACACCTCTATTATATGCTTCATTTATTATTTGTTCTTCTATTCTATCATAAGAATTAGAACCAAAACTCATATTTATAATTTTTGCGCCCATTCTTGTTGCATAAGCAATACCTTTATAAATTGCTTCTGTCGAAAGATAAGGTGTTATTCCACATCTGACATTTAATATTTTTCCACCCCAAAAAATTCCACTCATTCCAATTCCATTATTTGTTGCTGCACCAATAATTGATGCACAGGCAGTGCCGTGTCCAACGAAATCAATTGGCGGAAAATTATTTTTTATAATATCATCAAAATAATTGTCAGAGGTTCCATTATCAGAAACCAATGTAGCATAATAAGCATCTAATCCATATTTATCATCAATATAACCATTATTATCATCATCAACATCAGGTAAACCATTTATTTCTTTTGTATTTTCATATATTCTACCCTGTAAGTCTGGATGAGATGTATCAATTCCACTATCAAGCACAGCAATGAGAATATCAGAAGTTGCACCAGTAATAAGTTGCCACACTTCAGGAATACCAATATATTCTAAATACCATTGAGTATCACCAAAATCAGGGTCATTTACTAATGATGATGAATATAATTTATAAGCATAATTTGGTTGAGCCCATTCTATATTTGGTTCTTTTAATAAATCATTTATTATTTCAAAAATTTTTGAAGGGTCATTTATTTTATATTTATAAATATTTCCGCTGATTTGTGCTGTTTTTTTTGAACTTTTTAAAATTGAAGGTGCAAAATTATTTTGAATTCCTTTGAATTTAATTAGTATTTCACCATCAACAATATCAGAATAAATTTTTTGTTCGGGATTCCAGACTTTTACCACTTTTAATTCTTCACTAAATAAAATATTAACACATAAAAAAATAATAAATAAGAAAAAAAGTATTTTACTCATAATTAAAATTTTAAATTTGCTTTTATATAAAATAACTTTATATTTTTTAAAATATTTTCTGCATTTAAAATATTTTCAATAGTGTTACCAACTAAACTTGATTTATTATCCCAGAATAATTGGTCTAATTTATAAGGCATAAAAAGTTCGCGTTCTTCATCAGGTTCAAATGAGTAACCATAACCAAAAGCAAAAGAAATATTCTTATTTACCTGATAAGTTAAATCAGAAGCAAAATTAAAATAATCTTCATTTCCCCCAGAAAAATCATAGTATTTAAATCGTGTCATAAAGTTAAAATAAAAATTTTCATAAAAATTATAAGAGAGCGAATATTTATTTGAAAATGTATTTATATCAGTTAAATAATTATTATTTGTTAGACCATAATCAGAGTAATAATTTTTCATTTTAAAAACAAGTGCTTTTTTAAATAGCCGCAAATTTGCGCCTGTTGATAACTGTAATCTAAATAATTTGTTTATTCCAATCATTTTTAATTGATAAAAATCATAATCATCAAAATAACCATTTATAAGACCAGAACCAATATTATTTATTTTAGAAAAATTAGTTAAAAAGTGTAAATAAAATTTTTTTAAATTAAGTTTGAAACCAACTTTTATGTCATGTTTTAAAGGAGAAATATTTACTAAATAATGTGTGTCAGTATTATCAATTGTAGTAATAGAAAAATCTTCAATATTATAAGCAAAATCAAAATTTAATTTATTATTAAGAAAATTTAATGTAGAACCAAAAGTAAATTTATCAGAAGAAAATTTTTCACCTTCTAAATTATATCTATAAACAGTTGCACCATTTGGACCAAATTCATTAACTCCATCTGCATAAAAAATTCCTGTAGAATTTTTATCATTTCTTGAATAAATAAAATAAAGCAGATAATTTTTTGTAATCCCAAAATTAAAATCAAATATTAATCTTCTAAAATTATTTTTTGAATTTGTTCCATCAATATTTCTATATACATCATAAGTTTGCCAATATCCACTATTTCTTGGATATTCAAGCCATCCACCATCAATATCATCTGTAGAAACATCAGTGTTGCCAGAACCTGGATTATAATTTATACCATTATCATAAATTGCATTAAAATAAGTTATTCCAAATAACAAATTTTTTAATGAATAATTTATTCGAAAAGTGTTTATATCATTTTTACCAACATTATTATCAGCAAAAATAAAGTTCAAATCAAACCCATAATTTTTTAATTTTTTAAAATTATTTGCAACGAATAAATTATAGTTTTTTCCAAATATTTTTGCAAAGCCCGGTGTTTCATTAAAAAAGTAAATATTATCATCACGATGTCTCGTAAAATCTTCAAATAAATCAGGCAAATTTTTAAAATAAACAATGCGTTCATTCTTATAAAAACCAGCATCAAAATAATCAGTTTGTAAAGTTAAATGTGCTTTATCAAGAGTTGTATGGTAATCATAATCACTATTATTTATATTTAATTGTGCATAAGCTTCAATTTCTGATTTAACAGTAATCCAGAAATTTAAATCAATATCGTGCTGGGGTTTTGACCATCTATAATTATTATATTGATTTCTATAGTTTTCCATTATTACAAAATAATTACCATCAATATAAATTTTATCTGAATATGGTATATTTGATGGCGGCTTAATTTCAGGTATTTTTAAAGAACCATCAGCGTCCTGAACAACTTTTAAAATTAAATTTGCACCATCCATCCAATTACCATTTATTAAAAATTTGTATTCATAATTACCAGGTTGAAGATAAATTTTTGTTACCCAGATTCCATCTTCATTTTGTGTTAATGGATTTGCATCAGCATTCCAATTATTAAAAGAACCTGCAACAGAAACTTTATTAGCACTTTCATCTTCATATTTGAATAACACGCCACCCTGATAAATTTCAGGCGATAGTGGTCCACCAAAACAAATAACACAGAATAAAGTTAACAAAAGAAAAATATAAACAATATATTTAAACATAAATAAAATTTCCTCCTGATAGGTGAATAATACTAACTAAAAATTTATACTTAATTTAAATTTAATTACATCAGTTGTTTTTCTATGTTCATAATCATAAGAATTCGAACCAATAAAATCACCATCATTTGTTAAATCACCATCATTATACCAACTTTCACCATATTCTAAATAACATTCAGCATCCCAGCCTAAATCATATCGTAAATTAGCAAAAATATTTTCTTTTCTGAAATTTAATGTTTTATCTTTTAAAAAAACAAGACGCCAATATAAAGTCAGAACTTCTTTGTATAATTTGAATTTATTTTCAAGACCAAATAAATCATTATTTGTTTTTGTTACCCAATTTTTTAAGCGTCGATATTGAACTTTATATTGAACTTCTTTTATATTTTTTTCAATTTGAAATAATAATTTTGGATAATTATCACCCCATTTATTTTCTGATGTTTCATAAGCAAATTTGAATTTATAGCCTTCTATAAATTCTATATAATTTTCAAAATAAAACCAGCGTTCAATAAAATTATGCCCTACATCTTCTTTATAATTATTTTTTAAAACAAAAGTAATTGATTTCATTGGAAAATTATAATACATTTCATTATAATAATTTATATAATTATAATTATTACTTCCTAAATAACAGCGATAATTTTTACCATAATTTTCATAAGTAAAACCATAACCAAGTTCACCAAAATTTTCATTTTCATATTTTAACCATCTTGCTTCAAATTTTGTAGCCAGATCATTACCAGATGGTGTTTGTGATGGATCATAAGATTTACTTATTTCAAGAGTTAAAAAGAAATCTTTTAATAATTTATATTGAATATATTGAGAATAATAACTATTGTATTTATCATCTTCATCGCCCCAAATTTTTTTTGCACCATTGAAACTTAATTTTAATCTATCATCTTTTAAAAAATTTCTACGCAACTGAAATATCTGTATATCTGCATTATCATTTTTATTATTTGCAAGAACAAATTCGAAATCAAACCACCCATCTAATGCATTAAGCCAGATTTTACTTCTTATTCCTTCATAATCACTGCTTCCATTAACAAAATTTAATGTATGATGTCCCATCCATAATCTATCCTGCATTGTGAATAAATAAGCTTCAAAGCCTGTTTTTTCTTTTCCATAAAAAAATTTTAAATGACCATTTTCTAATCGTGCACCCTCTTTATTATTCATTCCACCTGAACCTAACTGTGCGAATACTTCTGCTTTATCTGATGGATTTGAATAAAATTTTAATTGAAAATAATTATCAGGTGAATTCATATCCCATTTATGATTACTATTTCTATAAGTCGATGTATAAAACTGATAATAACCATTAAGATATGTTTTTGCTTCAATAAAATTTATAAATAGAAATAATAAAAAAATAAAAATAAAAATTTTATTTTTCATTTAATAATGTTTTATTCGTTCAAAGCCTGAAACACAAACAAAATCTAATTTTTCTTTTTTTTCTATTTCATCAAATAATAAATTTAATCCTAAATTATCACTTGCAATATGGCCTGCAATTACAACATTCAAATTTGCTTTTTTTACTGCTTCTATATGGTCTTCTGGTATGTGCATACCAACTATTGTGCTTATTCCTTTATCAGCTAATTTTTCATAAATATCTTTTGAACCATTTGTTCCGCCTGTCATATCAACAAATATTTTACCACATAAATTATTATCAGAACCAACAAAAATTTTTGGTGATATATTTTTTTTTATCGAATTTTTATATTCTGGAATTTCTTTTAATATTTCAATTAATTCTTTTAATCTATATGGTTTCTTATTTTCAAATAACATATTTAAAAATTTCGTAACACAATTATCAGCAATTGTATGAATACACATAAATGGTATATTTAATAATTTTGCTGCATCAATTGCTCTTTCGCTATTTACAGAATGTAATCTATGCTCAACTTCTGATATTCTTTTTGAAAAAATATTTTCTGCAACACTGCTCGCTAAACCTGCTTGAATAATTAAATCAATCTGAATTTTAAGCATTTCATAAAGTTTTGGATAAGCATAACCTTCTGGATGATGTGATATAATTAAATCAATATTTGCATTATTATCACGATTTAAGATATAGGTCAGTAAAACTTCTTGAACTTCCATATCAATTCCAACAATTACTTTTTTTATGTCTTTTTCTAAATCACCATATAAGACTCTTGAATCTGTATATGGATTAAATAGTCTGTCTTTATCAAAAATAAGTTTTTCATCTTCTTTTAATTTTTCAAATTCTTTTTTTTCTTCTTCTAAAATTCGATTTATTTCTTTTTCTCCCCGTAAATCATTTTGAATACCAATTTTTACTGCTTCTTCATAAAGTGTTTTTAATTTCATTCTTATTAAAAATTCTCCTTTTTTAATTACCTGCCGGGAGCGGGATTTGAACCCGCATGAGCGCTAAGGCTCGGTAGATTTTGAGTCTACTGCGTCTACCATCTCCGCCATCCCGGCGAATTAATAATAATTTTAAAAATTTTAAAATTTTTATTATAATTAGTCAATAAGATTTTTTTTATTTAATATAATATAATTACAGATTTTTTCAGCTGATTTTTTTGCTCCAAATGGTGATAAATGACAATAATCAAGATAAATATTTTCTTTATATTTTGAATCAATTAATTTTGATAAATCTAAAAAAGGTAAAGAAGGAAAATATTTATCAAATACTTTAAAAATAAATGAACGAATTTGAAATAAATCATTTAAGTCATTTTTTAAATTTTTAATTGTAATTTGATAATTATTTAAATCATATTCATTTAATTGTTTTGGGTCTTCAAATATTATTTGAGGTTGAAGGCAAACTATCATTTTGAATTTATAGATATTTGCTAATGTTTCAATTTGTTTGTATGCTTTAATATAGGTATTTATTGCTGTTTTTTCATAATTAGAATAAAAATCTGGTTCTTTAATTATTTGTGTTTTATCTATAAATTGTTGTGATTGTTCCCATATTTTTTGTGAAATTTTAGATAATAATGTGAAAAAGAATGAATATTTTGAGAGAGAATTTGTTAATGAATAAAAACTAAATGTTAAATCTTTATTATTAAAAGAAGAAATTAATTTTATTGAAGAATATTGGTAATCTAAAAAGTGATTAAATTCAGGATTACAAAAATAAAAATCATTATTCCCATCAAAAAAAATTACTAAATCTGGTGAGTATTTATATAGTATTTCATTTATATATATTAAATGTTGAAATGTTTGATATGCTGTAACAGCAGCATTTAATACTTTTATTTTTTTATTTATTACTGGTGCTAAATCTTTATTTAATAGTTGTTCAATATAAAAACTTATTGTTTCATTATTTTTTAAAGAAGTATGAAAAGGATATGGTGAACCACTACCTATACCATAAGCAGCTGAACCACCCATAAAAATAATTCTGTATTCATCAATAGGTTTTTCATAAGGAATATCTTCAAATTGTCTGAATCCTTTTGAAGTATGAATTTTTTCATTATTAGTATCATCTTTTCTTTTATAATCTGGATTTAGTTGATGACCTCGATAGGGATGATATAAATGTCTTTGGGTATTTTTATTTTTTTTTTCAATTCCTAAAAATTTACAACAAATAAATGAAATAATTTCTAATGATAATATTAATAAAAAAAATAATACTATTAAAAATAAAAAATTTTTTTTAAATATTTTTTTCATTTTAACTTATATGATTTTAAATCAGCTTTAATTGAACCAATTACAATTTTACTTTTCATTTTTACTGGTATCTTATATTCATCCGCTGTTAGCCATACATCCATATCGCCTTTATGTAAAAAAATTCCTTCTTTTAGTAAAACAGGTCGCACCATAAAACAATCAAATTCACCAGCAGGAACTTTTACTTTTTCGCGTTTAAGCACGCGAACCTGTAAATCATAAATATCTTCAGATGAACTGACAGGTATTGTAATAACTTTATTGACTTCTAATTGTTTTGTTCTTAAATAATATAATGCTGTAAATGGATCAAAAACATATTTATCTATTTTTACTTCTTCTTCGCGATGTTTACTTTCATTGTCACTATATTTTGTATAAAATATTTTTACTTTATTATTAGGATAATCGTAAATAACAACTTCATTTATTTTTTTGTTTCCTTCTCTTTGTATTTTTATATGTTTATATGAAATAAGAGATTTAGCGTCAACATAAGAAAATATTTTATCGCGAACTTTATAAAATGAATCATAAAATGGTAATGTAAAAGCATCAGAAGTAATTAAAATTGTTTCTCTATTATTTATTTTTTCATTCTTTGATATTCTGAAAATTCCTGTTGCTAATTTTATAAATTCATATTTAACAGAAAATACTAATTCCTCACCAGGTGAAAATGGTATATTTGTTATTTCTTCACTTTTATCAAATTCTTTTGTTAATGGATATACTTCATTAATTAGTTGGGATATTTTATTTTTTGCTTCTTCGCCATCAAAATCAAGTAATTGAATAAATTTTTCATTATATTCATTTTTTTGTTCTTGAAGAAAAACTGAATTTGAAATAAATAATAAAATTAAGAAAACAAAAAATTTTTTTTTAACCATTTTTATTTTTTGCTGATAAAAAGGCATTTTTAAAGCCATTATAAGATTTTTCAATTATTTTTTCATCCACACAATAAGCAATACGAAAATAACCTTTTCTACCAAATCCACTGCCAGGGACACAAAGCACATTTTCTTTTAGTAAAATATTTATAAATTCAATATCATCTTCAATTGGTGATTTAGGAAATAAATAGAATGCTCCTGCTGGTTTTGTAAGTTCATAACCAATTTCTTTTAGCATATCACAAATTTTATTTCTTCGCACTTCATATAATTTTATATTTACAGCTTCATAATCTTCAATTAGTTTTTCTAAAACACGCTGTATTGTTGCGGGTGCATTAACAAAGCCACAAATACGATTACATAAAACCAAAGCATCAAATAATATATCTTTACCTGCACAATCAGGATTTATTAATGCATAACCTATTCGTTCACCAGGTATTGATAATTCTTTTGAATATGAATTTGCTATTATTGTATTTGGATGTAATTCTAATAATGATGGAATTTCAATTTTATCATATACAATATTTCTATATGGTTCATCAGAAATAATATATATTGGATGATTATATTTTTTTTCATATTTTTCTAATAATTTTGATAAGTCAGATAATTTATTTTTTGAATATACTTTACCAGTTGGATTATTTGGCGAATTTATTATTATTCCTTTTGTTTTTTGTGTTATTTTTTTTTCTATATTTTCAATATTCAAATCAAAGTTTTCATCTGAGTCAACTATAATAGGTTGACCATTATGATTATCAATATAAAATATATATTCAGGAAAAAAAGGAGAAATAATAATAATTTCATCTTCTGGATTTAATATACTCTTTAATGCTATATTTATTGCTCCTGCTGCACCACTTGTTAAAATTAAATTATTTGCACTTATTTTTTTATTATATATTTTTGATAAATAATTTGCTAATTTTTCGCGGGTTGAGATATATCCTGCATTTGGCATATATGAATGGTCTGATGTTTTTGTATTTTGTGTTATTTTAGAATATATATCAAAAAATTTTTTTGGTGGCGCTACATCTGGATTTCCTAAACTAAAATCAAATACATTTTCTTCACCATATTTTAATTTTAATTCTCGACCATTTTCAAACATCTTCCTTATCCAGGATGATTTTGAAATATAATTTTTGATTTTTAATGATATATAGTTTTCCATAACTTTAAATATTTTTCCTAATTTTTGTAAAATTTATTTTTTATTTAAATGAAACATTTAATAAATGTGTTGAACAAGAAATGCATGGATCATAAGCGCGAACAAGCATTTCAAGTAATAAAGTTATTTCTTCTTTTGATTTATCAAGTATTTTAGGAACTAATGCTTTCATATCAAGGTCGATATTTTCAAGATTTTGATTAGTTGGAATTATACAATTTGCTTTTACTAATTTTCCCTTTTCATCAAAAATATAGTTATGATATAAAATACCACGTGGCACTTCAACAGCACCCACACCTTCTCCTGCTTTTGGTGTTATATCATAAGAAGGCGTTGATAAATCACAATCAAGTAATAAATCAATTAAACGAATAGAATCATAATGAGCATGCACAATTTCAATTAGTTGTGCAATATTATTCATAAAAGGATTATAACAAATTGGTTTGAAATTTAACTCTGTTGCTGCTGCTTTTGCTTCTTTATTTAATAAATTAAAATTATTATTTACTCTTGCAAGTGCACCAACCATAATAGAATCTAATTTTGCTTTACAATGTTTTGCTGTTGAATGTTTTACAATAAATTCATTTGTTACTTTTCTGTATTCTTTTTTTGAAACACTATAACCTTCAGATGAAAGTAAATCACCATCATAAAATGGATATTCATTTACACTTTTTAATGAAATAAATTCTGTTTTTCTTTCAAATTCAGGCATTTTTAAAGTCTTGAATAATTTTACTGTTTCATTTAAATCTTCAATTCCTTTTGTTAATTTTTCTTTTAAATCTAATAATGATTCTTTTGTTGGATATTTTGTAAAGCCACCTGGTCTTGTTGAAATTGGATGAACTGTTCTGCCACCTATTTTATCACAAATATAATTTGCAAGCCATTTCATTCTTAATGCTCGTTTTACTACATCAGGATGTGTATTTAATAAAGGAAAAACACTTGGTGCTTTTAAGAAATCAGGTGCAGCTAAAAAATAAATATGCAAAGTATGACTTTGTAATGTTTCGCCGTGCAATAATAATTTTCGTAATAACATTGTTGTCTCATCAGGTTTAAAATCAAATGCATCTTCAACTGCCTGAATAGATGCAAAAGTATGACCAATCGAACAGATTCCACAAATTCTTGAAGTAATATGAGGCACTTCAAAATAACTTTTGCCTCTAACCATTGCTTCAAAGAAACGAGGTGCTTCAACTATATCTAATTGACATTTTAGAATTTCACCATTTTTTATATCAACTTCAATATTACCATGTCCTTCGACTCTTGTTAAATGTTTTACTGAAATATTTAAATCTTTCATCATAAATTACCTCGCATTGTAAATATTTTCAAATTTTTTTCTATAATAAGAATAGTAAATTTCAAATTTATTTTTTATATCATCAATTGAAAGATTATATTTTTTCAAAATATCAAAGTGCGCATTTACTTCTGGTTCATCAACCATCCCACGACAACCAACACAATAATTTCCTTCTGATGGACATCGTGCACCGCACCCAGCACGCGTTAGTGGACCAAGACAGGTCATACCTTTATCAAAAACACAGAAATTATCTTTTAGTTTGCATTCAACACAGACTGGATGATTTGGTATATATGGCTGCTGACCAGCAAGTAATGATGTAATAATACGGACAAATTCTTCACGATGAATAGGGCAACCATAAATTTTATAATCAACCTTGACAACAGCATCAATTGGTCTTGCAAGTGTTGTTTCAAAATAATCTTTTTGATTTCCATAAACTTCATTTCGAACATCTTCTAAATCAAAATTATTTTTTATTGCATTAACTCCACCAATAGAAGAACAACTTCCAAGTGTAATTAATATTTTTGCATTTTCTCTTATTTTTTTTAAGCGAGGTATATCACACTCGCGTGTTATACTTCCTTCTATAAAAGCAATATCATAATTATCTGATGCCTCTGACATTGCTTCACGAAAATTTACTATTTCTATGTTATTTAATATATCAAGTAATTTATCTTCACAATTAAGGACATTTAATTGACAACCTTCACAGCAAGCAAAATCAAAAAAAGCAACTCTTACTTTTGACATTTATATCGCCTCCTCGAGGTTTTTGATTTCTGAATAAGAGAAAACAGGACCTTCCTGACATACATATACACCATTTATTTGACAGTGCCCACATTTTCCAACTCCGCATTTCATCCGTCTTTCTAATGACATATAAATATTATCGTGTAAAATATTTTTTGCAAATAGTTCCATCATAACAAATTTATACATAATTGGCGGACCAACTATAACAGCAACTGTATTTAATGGATTTATTTTTATTTTACTAAATAATGTTGTAATCACGCCTTTATTGCCTTTCCAATTTTCATCTGCTTTATCTACTGTTATATGAAATTCTACATCATCTCTTGATTCCCACATTTTTATTTCATTACGATATAGTATTTCTTCTGGTGTTTTACAACCATATAAAATTATCATTTTTCCAAATTGATTTCTATTATCCAGTATGTAGTTTATAAGTGAACGAGCAGGTATTAATCCCAAACCACCACAAACAAATAATATATCTTTATGATACATTTTATTATATGGGAAACCACGACCAAATGGTCCACGAATACCAACTTTATCACCAACTTTTAACTGATGTAATTTTTCTGTTACATTACCAATTTTTCTTAAACATAATTCAAATGACCCTTTTTTTGTTGGTGATGATGTGATTGATATTGGTGCTTCGCCAACACCAAAAACTGATACTGATACGAATTGCCCTGGCATATGGCCTAAATCAGAACCATCTTCAAAAACAAATTCAAACCATTTTTCTTTTTCAGTAAATTGTTCCATTTTTACTATCTTTGCTAATTTTGGTTCATAGATTGATTCGCCTTTCACAACAAAAGGAACTGGTTTAATTGTCTTTGTTTCTTTATATTCTTTATATAAATCATTTATTATATTAACAATATTAATTTCAGCGAGACAAGCACGATTGCATCTACCACAACCAATACAATAAAAATTATCATATCTATCAAATAAATATTTGAACTTTCTAAAAATACGATGACGATTTCTTCCTTCGCGTGTTTTTCTAAATACTTCATTCCCTGCTACTCTTGTAAAATCTTTTAATTGACAAGCATCCCAATATCTTTTGCGTTCGCCTGATGTTATTGTTAAATCATTTTCATCACGCACATCAAAACAAAAACAGGTTGGGCAAACAATATTACACGAACCACAGGATAAACATTTTTGTCCTATATCTTTCCATAATAAAGAATTATAAGATTTTTCGAGCAATGTAGGTATTTCATTTTTTGTTAATGTAAATTCACTTTCTGTGAATAATTTATTTCGCTCTTCTATTACTTTTTGTTCTTTACTTATTATTTTATTATTTATTAGTTCACTCTGTGCATTTTTAAATAATTTTTCTCCTTTTTCTGTTTTTATTTCAATCAATAAAATATCATTTTCAATAAATCGAATATAAGCATCATAACCTTCTGATATTTTATAAGTGCCCATTGATACACAAAAAGATTTATCACATTTTGTTTTGCAATCCATACCAATAATTGTTGTGGCATTTCTTTTTTCAAAATAATTTCTATCAATATTACCTTCACCTTTAAAAGAAACTTCGAGTAAATTTATTGAGTGAATATCACAGGGATGTAAACCAATTAAAATTTGTGGTGAATTGTCGAATGTCAATTGAATCTGATTCTCTTTGTATTTTAATAATGTTTGTTGATGTGGATAAACATATTCTTTTGGTGGTCTTATTGTTGTTATATAATTCCATTCAATATCTTCTGGATTTTTTACTTCATCAAAATAATATTTTTTATGCTCTATTGTTTCGTATTTTTTTAATGGTGCTATTACTTTATTTTCTTTTGACCAATTTTTTATAAGTTCATTTAATGTTCTGATTGTTAATAATATTTTTGTCATTATTTCCCTCCATTAAAAATTTATATTGCAAAATTTTAAAATTACTTTTAAATTTATGTCAATAAAAAATTAGTAAAAAATAAAAAAAAGAAATAAATTTTTTAACTAATATTTAAATTTTAAATTGTAGATGCTTAAATTTATTATTTATTTTGCCTTTAATTGAAATTTTATTAATCACCTTTTTATAATCTATTTTAATCATTCAAGTTTATATAAATCCAGTATAACTTCACCATCTCGTTTTTCAAACTCTTTTTCAAGTATATATTTTTTATTTATCTCTTCCAGCCGTTTTAAATACCTATTTTTTTCATTATTGTTCCAGCATAAAAAATATATTTTTTTATTTTTAAATTTTTCTATAAAATTATTTAAACCAATTGTTGCATATTCATAAGGTAAAAAATTATTATCAGTAATCCAGATTTCTGGAATTCTTTTTTCTGGCCAGAAAAATAAATTATTAAATTCCTCTTTTGTTAGATATTTTATTGGTTGATATAACCAAAAAGATGGAACAATTAAAACAAAATTATTAAAATCATTATACCAATTATTTCTTAAATACTTTGCTGCTTCATATATCACAGGTCTTTTATTTATTGAATAAATATAATGGTCTAAACGTTCTAAATTTTTTGCACCACCAGATTTTAAGAATATTTTTACATAATAAAATCTATAAAAAATAATTTGAATAAGAATAAAAAAAACAAAAATAGAAATTCGCAAAAAAGTTTTATTTTTTAAAATTAAAAGATAAGTTCTATAAAGTGCAATAAATAAAAATGGATAAAAAATAATTAAATATCTTTCTTCACCAAGATGTGGCAAATGCATATTTTTGTTAAAAAATTCTAAAAACAAAGGAACAGCCAACAAATGAAAAATAATATAAAACCATAATAATTTATCAAATTTATTTTTTGATTTTATTAAATAAAAAACTGGAAATAAAAAAATGATATGTAAAAAAAGAATGAAATTAAAAAAAATAGGTTGAACACCGCAGAAATAATTTAAAGAACGCAAACCTGCAAATGTTAAAACAAATACATTAAAATATTCAATAAACCTAAAAATAAATATTTTTAAAATAAATAAAATTTTATAATTTTTTATATATGAAATATTTAGTGCAAAAATTCTGATAACTTCTTTTGATGTATAAATAAAAATAGAAGAAGTTGCAATAATAAAAAAAATAACGAAAAAAATAATAAGTTTAAAAGAAATTATTTTTTTGAATTTTTTAAAATCAGATAATAAACAAAAAAAAGCAAAAAGCAAAAATAAAATAGTAATTGGTAAAAGTTGAATTGAAAAACCAATAAAAATAACAAGGCCAATCAAATAATAAATTTTCTTTTTTTTAATAAATTCAAATAAAAGAAAAGAAGCAATAATTAAAAAAAAAGGAACCCAGATGTGTTGCGTAGCAATTCTACTATAAGCAATTAAAAAAAAAGAGAATGAAGAATATAAAGTAGAAAATAAAGCAGTGGTAAAATCAAAATATTTAATTGCAAACAAAAAAGTTAATGCAACTAAAAATGTTCCAAAGAAAACAGAAGCCAAACGGCAGGCAATATAATTAAATCCAAATATTTTATTAAAAAAATAAATGATACCTGGCACTAATGCACCAGTGTAATTTTTCATTCCAAAAAAAATTTTTAATAGTGATGTTTTTTCTATATAATATGCTTTATTTGCATACCAGAATTCATCGCCATTAAAGCCAGGAAAAATTGCTATTTTATATACTCTTACATAAAATGCAATTACACATAAAAAAAGAAATAAGAAAGAAAGAAGAATAAATTTTTTAAAATTTATTGACATAGATAATTACAATAAGAAATCAGATGGCTTTAAATCAGGATGTCTATATCTTTTTCTATTTACAGTTTTTTTACCAAATTCGATTGCTTCAACTGGACACCATTGTATACAAGCCATACATTGTTCACATTTGTGGAACCATACTATTTTATCATCTTTTAATTCAATATTATTTACAGGGCATATATTTATACATAGTTTACATTTATTACATTTTTCATTTGTCCAAAAATTTTTATCTTTTTCTGACATCTTTTTTATGCCTAAATTATAAATTATATTTGTAAATAAAAAATTTAATAACCAAAAACTTTTTTCTATTTTGTATTTTCTTTTTTCTAAAATTATTTTTGTTATTTCTTCTATTTTTAATTTTGCTTTTTCAAAAGTTGTTTTTTGTTTTTGTATAGAATCAGCACCATATAGTGGAATATAATTACCTGGCATCCTTATTCCAAAACCTGCTGATAATTCTATTTCTTTTTCTTTTAATCTTTTATTTAATTGTTCGAGTGTAGCAGCGCCAAAACCACCATAATTCATTAATCCAAAAATATATGGTTTATCTTCAAATTCTATTTTGCTAATAAATCTATCTACTATCCTCGGCATACCCCAAACATAAACAGGAAAAACTATTCCTACTCGTTCAATATCTTTTCCAATTTTTATTGGTTCATTTTTTTTAATTCCTTTGAAATAGATATTAAACCAGCATCATTTAATTTTAATGATATTTCACGCGCTATAAAATATGAATTTCCTGTTCCTGAAAAATAATATATTATATTTTTCATTCTTTTCACCTCCTATTTTTTTTATATTTTATTTTTTTATTCTTCGTTTGACAAGTTTTTATTTATTTAATTTTTAATCTTATTGCAAATGAATCATTAATATCATTTAAATTAATTAATGGATAAAAAGTATCATCAGTATAAATTAATTTTATCTTTTCAATATTTTCACTAATAGGCGTATCATACCAGTTTGAATCAGATAAAAAAGAGAATTGAATACTATCTGCTAAATTTAAAAATACTGTATCAAATAAACAATTAGATGGCAAATTAAAATATAACACTGGATTTGTTATTCGTGAAAATCCTGTATTTTTTATATTTATATTTATATCAAAAGTATCACCTGGCAATTTTGTGCTTACATTATTTGTATCAATTATCACTATGATATTTTTGGCAAATACACTATCAGAATAATTTGATTCATTTGTAAAACTATCAACACTTGTTAATAAATATATATATTCAGAACCAGCTTGAATATCAGTATCATAATAATAGTTTGTATCAATAATTAATGAATTATTTATTTTTGAATATTTAAAATCAAAATCAGTATCACGATAAATATTGTAGCCTGCTAAATCATTTACTGTTACATTAGTCCAATTTATAATTATCATTGTTTCTGATGTAGTGCGAATTGAGGAAATAGTTATATTTGTTGGCGGAGATGGTGCAATTGTATCATAATAAATTTTTTTGCTTGTTGAAATTGTATCATAGCCAGCAAATGTTATTATTCGCACATAATAATTTATTTCTGTATCATATAATTGAACATTATTAAAAATAAAATATGTATCACCAGTTTGTATAATTGTTGTATTTGTTAAAATAGAATTTTGATATAAATAAACACTATCACCTGTTCTTGCATTTGATGCTGTTCCTGTTATTATTATATTTGTATTTGTATAAATTTCTGTTGCTGGTGTTAGTATTGTTATCTGGCATCTTGAATCATAAACAAAATTTATTGTTATTGTATTTGCAGTTATTCCAACCGGTGTATCAATACTTATTATTGCATTATTTGAATCATTTGATAATATATAGATATATGTAATTCCACTTGTATCAGTTATTGATGGTTCTATAATAATTGTATCATTTGCTCTATTTGATGAAACACCTAATTGTAATCCTTTTGTATAAATATTATTATTAACATCTTTTACTACAATTTTTATCACATTTGAATCAATACCATTTGCAATTCCATTATTTTTTACAAGTGTTAATGTTGTATTTCGATATTTTGTTGTATTTAATGATGCTGGAGTGCCGTAAATAATTGAACTTGCTTGCCAATTTATTGAATTATTTGTTTCAATTGTCGATGATATTCGTTCTAATGATTTTCCAGTGCCAGCTGCATTTACATCCCAACTTGCTGAATATTGTAAATAATCAACTAAATTTTGTTGTGTATCATATAATAATAATGATTCAGAAGAATTTGCTAAAATTAAATTTGGCGCACTATTACCATAAATAGCATTTGCTGCTTTTATTGTCGCTGCTTCACTATACTCTAATAAAAAATAAGAATCTGGTACAATGTATGAACCAGCAGGAAAAATAAATGAATCTGCATTATCTTTTATATACCAGCCTGATAAATTTATTGTTTCTGATGAAATATTATATAATTCAATCCATTCACTTTCTGCATTATCACCTGACGCTGGATAATACATTATTTCATTTATAATTATTTTCTTTTCTATAAAATTTATATATGTTGAATCAGATAACATAATTGAATCAGATGTATCTGCTGCTGTAATATATGAAATTCCTACATTTGGACTATATACATATCCAATTGCAATTCCACTATCATTTGTTGGATTGGTTGGCTGAATTATTGTGTCATTTGAATTTGATGAAAAAAGTTTTATCCATTTATTTGATATTGGATTATTAAAGTAATCAAGCAATTGCACTGTAATTTCTACTTCTTCTAAATTTATTATTCCAGAATGTTGACTACTTATAGTTGATGTTATTAAAGAAACAGTGCCAGCAGAAACAGTTAACGAAACTGTTGCAGCAAAATCTGCTGGTTCTATTACAGAAATAACTGATGTTCCTATTTTATTTGATTGCACATATATTATTGCAGTGCCATAAGAATTTGTTAGTGTATAATTATTTAGTATTGTATCATACATTGTTCTATCTGATGATAAAACAACTGTTTCACCAACTATAGGTTGTCCTAAATTATTTTTAAAATAAACAGTTATTACAGCAGAATCAAATGTATCGGCTGTTGTATGTTTTGTTACATACATTGTCGAACCTGAAAAATTATTTTTTACTAATAATTGTAGTGATGTATTTGTGCCAGCAGGTGTTTCTATTGTAATTGTAGCATAACCTGCTGTATCTGATAAAAATATTGCAGTGCAAAAACCATTATTATCAGTAAATGAAACAGGTTGAATAATTGTATCATTATTTCGTGATGATTTTAATTTTACATTTACATTTGGTACTGGATTATTATGAGAATCTTTTATATATATATTTATTATTGTGCTATCATTGTTTACATTATAGATAATGGTATCGCTACAAAGTAGAATAGAATTTTTTACTCTAACTGTATTTATTTGACCTGGTGTGCCACTATCTATTTCTGATTTATCAAAATTATCAGAACTTGTCGAACTACCTTCTGGTTCGATTTTTTCCAGTGTTCTGCCTTGATTATCATCTAATCTTGGTGGATTGCTATATAAATTTGTATAATATAATTCATCAATTAATATAAATTGTGAATCATAGATTGTTATTGTCTCACCTGTATTACTTAATTGAAAATTTGGCGCTATTGTTCCATAAACAGTATCAACTGAAATTTTTTCACCACCATCATTTGCTGAATACGCTAATACATAATAACTATTTGAATCTAATAAAAAATTTTTGAATATTATTGTGTCTTCTCCATCAGTTATATAAAATGTATCATAAAAAATTAAATGATTCGTTGCATTATATAATTCAAACCATTCATCATTTGGGTCTGTTCCTTTTGGGTTATACATTAACTCATTTATTACTAATTGTGGTTCTATAAAATTTATTATTGCTGTATCAAATAATGTTTGACTATCTGATGTATTTATTGCTGTAATTATTGATTGTCCTGTATCATTAGAAATAACATACGCATAAACATAGCCCATACTATCTGATGGTGATGAAGATTGTATTATTGTATCATTTGCATCATTAGAAGAAATTTGAACATATTTATCTGGCACTGGATTTTTATAATAATCTAATAACTGTATTGTAACTTTTGCCTGTGTTTTTCCATTGCCTACAACATTTGATTGTGCTGAAACTATTGAAGCAAAAGTATCAACTGTTCCAGATCTGAAATAACATTCTGCTGTATCAATAATAGTTATATTATTTATAACTGCACTAAAAACAGCGGTTCCTGATAATGTGCTTTTTACATAAAAATATGCTGTACCTGATGAATTTGAAACAACAGGATTTGTTAAAATTGTATCAGCACTGCTACGCGATGAATATAAATAAACTGTTTCACCAGATAATGGGATATTTGCAGCATCACGAACAAATACTGATACAAGACAACTATCGTTGTTATCTGCAATAATATTTGTAGTGGCAGTAAGAATTGTTGTTTGCGCTGATGGTAATGCTTTTATTGTTATATCATCTAAGAAATAATAACCATTATTAGTATCAGTAGTGGTAAATCTTAATTTAAATCCTGTATGAAAAGCTGATATTGGTAATGTTATTGTTCGTTTTGCAAAAGATGTAGTATAATATGGAAAAAATAAAAGTCTAAATGCTTCATACCAGCCAGTATTCAAATAAATTTCCACTTTAACTTCATCAGCAATTGTTGGTGCATTACCACCTGTTCCTAATTCATAATAAAAATATGCTTCTACATCAGTTGGTGTATATTTTGATAAATCAATTGATTTGGTTCGCACACTGCCACTATTAGTTAATCTTAAAGAATTAGGTTCTGAAGGTTCAGCATTTGCTGTTGCTACAATTGATACTCCACCACTACTATCAGCCCATAATCCTGTTGAATTAAATGTAGTGGTTGGAAATTGTTCAATAAAAGGTAACTTTAATAAATTTTCAAAAACAATTGTACCTGATGTTGTTAGTGTATCAGCACTATATTTAACATAAAAAACTATTGTATTTGCAGTTGAATGTGATAAATACGCTATTAAATTCCCATTTGTATCTGATAATGTTGTTGGTTGAATTTTTGTATCTGCTGTTGAAACAATAATACCAGTCTCACCAGAAACAGGATTATTAAATTTATCTAAATAAGTAATTATAATTTGAACATTTTCATTTATACCACCAGGCGAAGAATAAGTTAAAAATGATTTTGTTTTTGAAACAGTATCTGCTTTCCAATATATTGAAATACTATCAGTTAAATTATTTGGTGAAGATATTGAAATTATTGAAGTTCCTGCACATGTTGAATATAAGTAACCAGTACAATAACCTGATGAATTTGTAACTACGGGTTGTGTGATTGTATCATAACCACTTCTGTTTGTTTCTAATTTTACTCCGATATTACTTATTGGTTGATTGTCATAATTTTTTATTAATACACTAATCGCAATTGTATTACCAACAACTAAGTTAGTTATAGTGCAGGACATTGTAGAATAAAAATCTGAAATTCCTGCTGTATTTACTGCTTTTGGTGAGCCATAAGCTAATCTTGTTTCATTATTTAAAAAAATCACATTATTAGCAGTATCCCATAAATTTGAACCTGTTATTCTTTCTGCTGCTTTATAATTACTACTATCACCAGCCGTCCAACCACTTAAAAAAATTGCTGAATCAATTATAATATTTCTTTCATCAAATAAATATAAATTATCACCAGAATTTCTAATTTTTAAATTTGTTGAAATTAAATCACCTGTTGCTGTTGTTGTTATTTCACTCCGTTCAATTAAAAAATAAGATTTTGCATTTATTGTTTTTTCACTAAATTCTGCTGTTGTTATTGTATCATAATAATTTCCAAATTTCCAGCCTGTTAAATTTATATTCGTGTCTGTTGTATTATATAATTCAACATACTGATAATTACCTGTTGAATCACCAGCAAATGCAATCTCATTTATTACCACCCATTGTTTTCTTGAATATACATTCATATTTAATGATGTTGCTAATAATTCACTATCAGCATAAGCATATAAAATAAAATTACCTGAAGTTGATGTGGATAAAGTAAATGTTGCTGTGCCAGAACTTGTTGTAAAAGTAGAATCAGGTGTAATTGTATCAATACTCCCTCTTGAAGAAATTAATTTAACTGGTACATACGCTAATGAATTACCAAAATAATCTTTTGCATTAATTGTAATTATTGCAGTTTCATTATAATCAACATTTAATGAATTTTTATTTGCGGATAATGTAGAATTTGAAGTGTCAGCTTTTTCTCGAACATAAAAATCATCAATATACCAGCCAGCATCTTCTTCACCAGGGTCTGAATGTAATTGAAATTGAATATAAATTATTTTTCCTATGAAATTTGAAGGAATATTAAAAACCTGACGCTGCCACAAATGGTCAGTTTGATATGCATCTGCTAAATAATATTCTTCTGATGCTGATTTTGAATTTCTAATTAATAATCTACAAAAATCGTAATTTGCACCTTCTATATCAAGCCAATCATAAAAAATTAATAATGGTCGATATGCTGTTCGCAAATCAATGTTTGGTGAACGCAGCCACATATATTGATTATATATGTCATTACCACTTCGACTATATTCATTATCTAAATCAGTTCCCCATACATAAGAACCACTAATTGCTGAAGCAGGTCCTAAACCATCATTATCAATAGCATCATCACCAACTGGTATGCCGTGTTGCCATAATTGAGTTAATTCACTCATATTTAATTGACCACTTGTCCAATCATAATAATAACTTGCCTGTCCACCTGCTGCACCATATTCAAAATTATCAAAAAAAGGGTATGCTTTAACTGCAATAAAATAAATTGGTTTTGAATCAGTTAAATAAAAGCCATCAGAAACATCATAAGCACGAATATATGTTGTGCCACTTGTTGTTGAATATACATAACCTGTGCACATTCCATTGTTATCTGTATATGATGGTTGAATAATCGTATCAGTATTTCCTCTTGTTGATTCTAATATTACCTGTATATTAGAATATCGCACACCTGTCGTATCTCTTATTGTTACAACTACAACTGCCATTGACTCTCCACCATCAGCAAATATATTTGTTGTTGTGGTGATTGTGGAGGAATCAGGTGATGGATTATATGGAAAAATAGCAATTGTAACAAACAAAAAGAATATAAATAAATTAAAAATTATTTTCATCTGAGAAATTATAAAAATTATTTTGCAATACCAATTCCAAGAACTTTTTCATAATTACTAAATTTAATTATTGCAAAATAAGCACCAACAACTAAATCTTTTAAATCAAGTTCAATAGGTGCTGGATTTATTGAATTAAAGAAAAATTCATTTTTATATACTACATAACCAAGTGGTGTAACTATTGTTATTTTAACATATTCATCTTGAATTGGTCTGCATAATAAATTTATTTTTTTATTTTTTGTCGGATTTGGAAATAACCAGACTTCATTTAAATTAACAGAACTTGCTAAAATGCTAAAAGTTGATAAATGATTTATTTCAAATGAAATTTTATTAGAATTTTCATCAACTGAATAATTATCAATTATTTCCCATTGTGATAAATTTTCATTTAATACAAATGGTTTTAATAATTTTTCTGAAACATTTGTTCCATCTACTATTCCATCTTGATTATTATCGTCATAATAAAAACTAATTATTATGTTATTATTAAAATTATGTCTTTGCTCATTAAATATTGTATAACAATTTATATCATAAATAATTGTATTAAGCCCGAGTGTTCGATAGAAACCTTGTGTTTTTTCTAAATTGTTATTTGCAAGTTTTATTTTTGATTCTGTTAATGGTACACTTGCAAAAGTAAAATAAATATTTGTATCAATGGAATTATTTGGAACAAATATCTCAATTTTATTGTTGTTTAAATAAAAATACATATCTTGATTTTCAATTAATCTTTTATGATTTGATGATAATAATGTATAATAGCCTGTTTTGTTTATTTTCGTTGATACAAGATTGTTTTGATTATTTATTTGTGTTGTTAATAAACATTCCCAAATATCTGAATCAGTATTTAAATAATTGACAAAAATATTTTCTTCTAATAAATTTGTATTATCAATAATTCCATCTTGATTGTTATCGGGATAATAAATTGTAATAATTATATCAGTATTAAATTGACTATTCACAACACCATCAATTGTATAAGAAGAAATATTATAAATAATTGAATTTAATCCAAAAGTTTTAAAAAAAGAATTTGAACCATCAAATTTTGAATTCGCTGTTTTTACTATATCTGCTGCTGGATTTATTTTTTCTATATCAAAATAACTATTATTTGGTAATGAATTTTTTGGAACATTTATTAAAATATTATTATAATCAAAAGTGAGTAAATAATCTAATGAAGAATTTAATTTTATTTTATTTGATGAAAGTATTGTAAATATTCCTGTTCTTTCTATACTTATTTTTGTGTAATTCAAATTTGTGTCATTTTCACTTTCTAATCTTACCCACTTATTTTCATTTTCGTCTAATTTAAATATATAATTATTTTCTTCAAATAAATCTGTATTATCTATTTTTCCATCATTATCAATATCGTTATAATAAATATATAATTCAATTGGTTTATTAAAATTAGTAAATGTATCTTCATTTTTAAAATAACAGGTAATTTCATTAACAATAGTTGAAACACCAAGTGTATGCCAGAATGTTGATATTTCTGATATTTTACTATTTGCTGTAATTATTCGACCATCAGAAAGTGGTATAGAATTATTTAATATATAGAAATTATCAGTATCAATAGAATTTGCATTTATTTTTATTTTTATATTTGATAATGTTATTTCTGCTGTATCATTTTTATTTATTAATATTCTAAAATTCCAGTTTCTGTCCTGTGTTAATTGTGTGCCTTCTATTGATGTTACTGATTTTCGAACATTTAATGTGTAATAACTATTTGCTTTAAAATTATATAACACCCGTATTTGCTTTAATAATGTTTCATATTGAATATTTATGCTTTTTTGAATATTATCTTCTAATAAGTAAATATTGCTTGTATTTATCGTTGCTATATTTGGTTCTTTATTTAATTGTAATGTAATGCTATCTGGTTTTAATATTTTATCTTCATTATCAAGTAATGAACAGGTAACTAAAAATAAGTTTATATTAAAATTAACTAATATTTTTGAACCAGGACTTTCATTACCTAAATTATCGCGTGTTGTTGCTGTTATTAAATTTACTCCTGATGTCAAATTTAATGCAGGTAAAAACCAGTATGTATCATTATAATCTCCATTTGCTAACATTCCATTTACATAAACATAACTTCCTATTGGTTTTCGTCCTTCTACCTTTATTGGTGATTCTGCTGTTTCAAATCCATTATATGGATATGTTATTATTGGATTATCAGGTGGTGTAATATCAAGAATTATTACTATTGTTGTTTCTGAAAAATTGCTTGCTCTATCAATTGATTTTATTACAAATGTATTTGCACCTTCCTGTAATGTTATTTCATAAGACCAATTTCCGCCTGATATTAATACATTTGTTGTGGTATCGTTTATATATAATTGTGAACCTGCTTCCATTGTTCCATTTATTATTTGTGTTGTTTTATTTGTTAAACCTATATAATTCACTGTTGGCACCTGTGGTGGTGTTAAATCAACTGTAATTGATATTGTTTTTGTATCTGATATATTGCCAAAAGTATCAATTGAAATAATTTGATATACTGTCGTTCCTTCTGCTTGAATAAATGTTTTACTAAATCTCGTGTCTGATGATATTATACCTGAACTCGAACCATTAATTATTATATTTGAGCCAAACTCTTTTGTTCCAGATATTACTACTCGTGAATCATTTGTTATTGTTAAAATTGTGTCATCTAAAATTGGTGTTAATGGTGGTATATTATCCATATAAACAACAATTGTATCTGCTTCTGATTCATTACCAAATTCATCTTTTGCACTAACACGAATTTCATTTTTTCCATAAGCAAGAGAAATTATTCTTGACCAACTTGTATCTGCACCAATTGTCAATGGTTGACCATTTATTATTACAATTACTGCATCAATTGGTGCTGTGCCTGAAACTGTAATTGTCGTTACATTTGTATTTATTCCATCAATTGGGAATAATATCTTTGGTTTATCAGGTGGTATATTATCTACAAAACCAGTATCAATAAAAATTCCATCTGACCAATATATTTGTGAACCTATATTACTTATATTGCCTGCTCTGTCGTAAGCAATTACTCGTGCATAATATGTTTCACCGACTATTATATTTGGACACATATCTCCTGTAATTCTAAAAAATGTTTTCTGGTCTAAGATAAATGTATCAAAAATAATATTAGAAAAATCATTTTTATTTGAAATTTGAATATAATATGTATCTATAGAACTGGAATCAGATGGAACTTCCCAATACCAGATTAAAATTGTATCATTACTTATTGTACCCTCATCAATTGTTTTTACTATTGCTGGTGGTGTAATATCATAATAACAATATATTGTATATGTATCACTTCTTACTTCACAATTATTTTCAACTACATACATTATTTTATTTTTGTATTCTTGATTTATATAAACAACATTTGTTTCAATAAAATCACCATCATTTAAAGAAATAAAAATTTTTTTTATGCCTGATTCATTATCCTGCCCTGTTATTGTTACATAATAAGGTGTATTTTTAGGAATTGTTGGTGCATTATGCGTTGCAGTAGGCGGTGAGGTGTCATATATAATTATTACATTTAATTCTTGACTTTGTGATGAACCAACTCTTGCAATAATATTTGCCACATTTATACCAGTATATAATGATAAATTTATTTGCCATTTATCTGTATCAATTGATAAACTTTTAATACCATTTACATATACACTTGCTTCATAATAGCGGCTGCCTGATAATAATATTGGTGTATAATTTACTGTAGTATCAATATTCTCAAGCGTAGGAATAGGAATAATAACAGAACCAACTGAAATAGAATCAGCATACGAAATATAATTGCCTACTTTATCTTCTGCATAAACTCGATAATAAATAATATCACCTGTATTTAATGTAAGTGCAAAATATCTCGTAAATGTTTGATTTGATGGATATGTATATGTATAGTTATTTGTTGAATATGTTGTATCATTTAATCCAATATCAAATCTAACCATTTTTAAGCCAACACCAGTATCTGCAACTGTTGCATATAAAATTACACCTACATCAGAATTATCAATTAAAATCAAACCTTCATCATCACGAATATAAAAATTTGTTATTTGTGGCTTTATATCATCTATTCCTGTTTTAAATGTCCAGGTATAATTTTGATATAAATTTTTTCCATCTATATTTTTTACATTTGATTTTATTGATAATGTATAAAATTCTTCTAATTGAAATCCTGTTGTTGGAATTATATAAAATCCTTTATAATTTGATGTAAAAACAAAATTTGTAGGAATATTATTTCCTTTATTTGTTATAGTTATATTTGTACTATTTATTGTCGTTGTATCAAATATCGATATTGAACTAATATATATACTATCAGGTATTTGTGGTAATTCACTTTTACCTTCTAATTGTTCTGCATAAATTAAGAATGCTAATGGTTCATAATAAATAATTATTGCATCAACAGGTGAAGCATTACCAAGTTCATCTATTGCTTTTGCTGTTATTACATTTGCGCCTTGCACTAAAGCAACAGAGCAAGCAAATGTGTTATTTACAATATTAGTTTCTAATTTATCATTTATATAAACTCCATAAGTTCCTATTGCTACTGTTCCACTCACTGTTATTGGACTTGCTGTTACGGTTATATTATTTTCTGGTAATAATATATCAGGTTTATCAGGTGGTGTTAAATCACGAATAATTACAAAATTTGTTTCACTTGAATTTCCAGATTCATCTATTGCTGCTATTGTAAAATTATTTATTCCTTCGTTATTTAAAGAAATTGTTATTATCCATCTTCCAGTCTCTTTATTCATTGATGCACTTACATTATTTATTTTTACACTATTTGCTGATGTATCAAATCCACCTTCTATTATCTGGTTTATTCCAGCATAAGGTGATTGATAACTTATTAAGTATGGTGTATCAGGTGGAATATTATCAAAGAAAATTTGTTTACTTACTGTCTCAGACCTATTATTAAAACTATCTATTGCAACTACATTAATTGTATTTAAACCATATTGAGTTAAAGTAACTAAATATTGCCATTGTGTATTTGATAATATTTGTGCAGTAGCACCATTAACTAAAATAGTGTCACTATCTATACTTTTTGTGCCTATGATTAATTGTGTGTCAAATCTTGTTGGTGTTGTTACATTAAATTCTGGTGCAATTGGTGGAATATTATCAAGATATATTGATATGGAATTTGATGGTGATGATAATCCATATTGGTTCTTACAATAAACAACAAAATTATTTAAACCATAATTCAATACTACTGTTTTTCGCCATAGTGTATCTGAAATCAAATCTGCCTGTGAACCATTCACTAAAACAATTGTAGCATTTGCTGGATATGTGCCAGATAATGTAATTACTGATACATTTGTATCACCAACATAAAAAATTATTGGTGTGTCAGGTGCAGAACCAGATATGATTGTTGTATCAATATAAATTCCATTACTACTATTTCCAAAATTTGAAATATTATTTACTATATCTTTTGATTTAACTCGACAATAATATGTTTCACCATTTATTACTGAATCACCTGATAATGTAAAACTTAAATTTGTTGAATTAAGCCATCCAGCAAAAATTCGGGGTGGCGAAAAATTTGGTGTTGTATCAATTTCAATATAAAAATTTATAATTGGTGAACTATCATTTGGTAAATTCCACGAAAATTCTATTATTGTATCATTACTTATATCACCTTCATCAAAACAATCTACTGCTTGTGGTGCTGTTCTATCTATTCTTGCTGGATATAAGGAAGTGTAAATCGAACTTGTATTATCTGCATTATCGACTGAAAAATATTTTATATAAATAAAGTCTTCAATATCATAATAAAAACTATTACCTTTTATATATGTTAAACCATTATTTAAACTGTAATAAATTTCTTTTATTCCTGTTTCTGAATCTGATGCAGTTATTATTACTAAAAAAGAATCATAATGAATTGAAGTATCAAAATTTATACTTGCAGTTGGTTTGACATTATCATAAATTATTGTTATTTCTGCTGTATCAGAATATACACTTCCAACATATGCTCTTGCTGTTATTACATTTGTCTCACTTAATAATGTAAATGTATAACTCCATAATGTATCACTTATTGATGTTGCTATATATTGATTGTTTATTTTTACTGTTGTACCTATTTGTTTTGTCCCTCTGATTTCTATTGGATTTATATTTATTGTCGTATCACTTATTATTATTATTGGTGCTGATATACTAAATGCTCCTACTATTATTGTATCATAATAACTTGTTTCATTATAGTTATTATCCATTGCTGTTAGTTTTATATATATTTTATCATTTGTATTCAATGCTTGTAAAAAATTAAATATATGTGATATTGTGCCTGTTGATGGCTGGTCTAATGAATAATTATCTGTTAAATAATTTGTATCATTTAAGCCATAAGAAAAACTAACTGTTTTTAATGAAATATTATCATTAAAAAATGCAGTAATTTTTATTCCTATATCACTGTTATCTATATTCAAATCATTATTTTTATCAGTTATTAAAATTGATTTAATTTCTGGTTTTGTTAAATCTTTATTATTTGAAAATTTTCGTGTTTCACTCCAACTACCATTGTATAAATAATTTTTACCGCGAACTCGCCAATAATATGTGTTATATGGAAGATTTGTTATTGTTAAAATATTTGTTTGTAATGTATCAATATTTATTATTGGATTTATAAAGTTAAAATTTGTATCAATCTGAATCTGGTAAGTTTCTGAATTTATTTCTGTATCCCATCTGAAAGTTATTATTTTTACAAATTCTGTTTCATAATTATTTATTGGTGTTTGTAATGTTATTGCTGCTGGTTGATTATAACTTACAATTTTAAATTTAAAAGTAAGTGTTGTATCATTTGTTGCTCTGTCTTTTATATATATTTGTGTTGTACAATAACCAACTGGTAAATTTTCAAATAAGATTACACTATTGCTTGTTATTGTAAATCTACTTGTATAATTTACAAATCCTGTTCCCGTATCAAGATATATGTTTATTATTTGTATTCCTGCTGTTTCTTCTTTATAGTTTATTGTTATACTATCATTATTACTATCAACTATAATTGAATTATTTAATGGAAAATAATTTAAGATAGTCGGTGGTGTTGTGTCATATATAACATATACAATATTACTTGTTTCAGAAGAATTATTATAATTATTTATTTCTTTGCAATAAATTAAATATGTATCCTGTTTTGTAAAAGTATATATATAAGAAAAAGTAGTTGAATTTGTTGTATCATATTTTACTAAATTATGATTTACATAAATAGCAATTGTATCATTTGTATTATTTCTTGTGCCTGTTATATTTATTTGAGAAACATTAGTGCAATAATCATTGGTTGGAAACGAAATACTTGGCTGCGGCGGGGCTGTATCTATTTTTATTGCAATTGTATCATATCTATCTGTCTGGTCAAAACCATCGCGCGATAATGTTGTTTTTCTTGGTTCTGTAAAATTAAATGTTACATAAGTAGTTTCAGTTGGTAGTATTGAATAAAAATAAATTGATAAAACTCTCTGATGAAAATTTGTATATATTGGTAAGAGATTTGGTTTAACTATAAAAAATGATACATTTATTGTTTCTGAATTATAATTATATTCTAATTCATTTAGTTGTAATTTAACTATATTTCCATTTGAATCTGTTAATGAACCATTAACATTATTTTCAAGGTCAAGTGTTATATCACTATTATATTCAATTTTACCTGCTCTTAAATATTTTGTATCAAAATTTATATATAAACCAATTGCTGCAAAACTATCCTCTGTTTTATCGCATTTTATTATTACATCTATTACTGTTGTTGTATATTGATTTGTTGAACAATATTCTGTTAATTGTGTATTGTGTTGCATTAAATAAACAATTGTGCTATCATTTGCAAAAATACATAATATATTCAAAAATAAAATTATAACCAAAACTTTTATTTTGTTTTGCATATTTTATTCTTCACTTTTATTTAAATTTTTTATCAGTATTGTATAATCATCTATTGTTACCCATCCACTATTATTTATATCACCTTCTGATGGCGAATTTACATTCCTTCCTAAATTCATTTTTAATTTAATTAAATCATCAGTTGTTATTTTACCACTATTATTCAAATCACCACCTAACAATACACCTACATTTATATTTTCTAATGGATTATTACTTATTATTATATTTTCTATTTTTTGTCGTAAATAACTTTTTAAATATGTATATAAAATATATGTTCCATTTTTCACATAATGAAATTCAAAATAACCTGTATTTGTTGTTGTGGATGTGTATGTCTCAATATTATTTGTTAAATAAACCGAACAACCTGAATAATCAGTTCTTCCTTCTACTAATAAATTACCTGAAACTTTATAACCAATTAAAGAAAGGAATTGCCAGCTAAATGTATCAATATTTCCTGCATTATCATAAGCAGAAATTGTTACTATATATGTATCATTTGTAAAAATAAATAATGTTAAATAAATACTATCAGAATAAATATGTGCATTTGATGTAAAATCATTTTCGCCTAAACCTGAATCAATCTTAATATTTATTTTACTTATATCAATTCCTGATACATTATCAATATATTTAATAGAAATAATTGTTGTGTTTTGTGTTGTTGCTGTTTCTGGATTATTTTCATAAAAAATTGGCGGTTCTGTATCATATATTCCATTTATTTCATAGACAGCAGTATCACCTAAAAAAGTAATTAATAATGCTGTTATTGTTTCATAATTTATTGAAAGCGCTACTGTGCCAGACCAATTATTATTTACTATTTGATTTCGTGATTGTTCTATATTATTTACATATAAAATTACTGAATCATAATTTGCAGTATTAATTGAAGAACCATAAATATTAATTAAACTTACATTAGTACAAAAGTTATTAGCTGGAAAAGTTATAAAAATATTTGGCGTTGAAAAATAATTTACTGTAATTGTATCATAAGCAAGTTGATTATATTTGGTAGTTAATTTTATCATTATTGAATCGCCATAGCCAGATAAAGAAACTGTGCCTGTCCAGTTTCCATTTATTGTTGTGAGATTTATTTTAGATTGAAATATACTATTATTAAAAATTTCAATTGTATCACCAACTAATGTTCGTATCGATGTGCCTGAAATATTTATTATGTTGATATTTGTATTATGATTATCATCTGGTGAAATTATTTCTATTTGTGGTAATCCAACATAATTTATTATTCTTGTATCAAAACCTGTATCATTATAACTATTTTCTACAATCACCTTTATCACATCATTTATACCATTTAATGTAACTGTTCCACTAAAATCATTATTGCTAACTATACCTGTATTTTGTAATATATCATTTACAAAATAAAAAACTGTATCATTATTTTTTGCATTATGAATTGTTCCACTTATATTAATTATTTGCTCGATTGTGTCAATATTATTTTCTGGTGTTGTAATAGAAACAATTACATTTCTATTTATTATGCTAAATGTATCAATATTATATGTTTTTACTGATGCATTAAATAATGATGTTATCATAAAATAAATAGTATCGGTTTCCATCATAGTTTTGTCTGATGTAATAAAAAGAGCTATAATAATTGAAATAGAATCATTCATATAAATATTTGATATTGTGTCAGATAGATAATCACCAGCATCAAGAACATTATTAAAATTTGAATCAATAAAAATTTTTGGTGTTAAATTTAATGAATCTGTGCAACTAAATAAAAATGTATCATAGTAATTACCTTGATTTATTAGTGTGATTTGAAAATATACTGTTTCATTTATATTTGAGGTTTCTGGATTTAGTGAATTAAAAAATGAATTTATTCCTGCTATTTGTCCAACACTGATTTTTACTGAATCTGATATAACTTCTATTATTTCTATTGTGTTGTTATACTGAAATACAAATGTATTATAAATATCAGTATAAGCAGGTACCATACTATACGCAAAAACATATAAAGTAAAAATTATAGAAATAATAAAAGTTGTTTTTCTCATTTAAAAAAAATTAAATTATTTCAATCTTACTTTGAAATAAACATAACCATTATCATCTTTACCTGCTGTATAATTTGCAGATAATAAATTATCGCCCTGCGTTACATTAAGAATTCCATTTAATGTCCATCTGATTTGAATTACATTTGCACCATTAGCCAGAGTAGTAGCATCAACCCAATTTGGAGTTGCTAATGAACCAATATTTGCTTCAATTGTATCTGATGATGATGAAGAGTGTATATAATTTGTATCATTTGCTGAATACGGAACAAATTCAAATTTTGAAGTGTCAATATTATCAGTAATAATAATATTTGTTCCAGTATTCATTCCGTCATTATCATAAACAAGAGTGAACCAGATTGTATCACCAGGTAATACTGTTGCTGTTGTTGAAACAAAACTTGTTCCACTTGTATCAACATATTTTGCCAATCGAATAACAGCTCGTAATGCTGTTACTAAAAATGAATCTGATTGATAATCACGAGAATTTGTTAAATCAGAATCAGGCCAGTTATCATTTGCAATTGTGCCAAAACTATCAGAAAATGTAACCTGTATATGACAGGTATCTAAATTTTGTGCTGTTGTTTTTATATTTATAACTATAAAAATTGTTTCTATTTCATCTGCTGATAAATATATTATATTTGTTTCTATACTATCTGATGATTGTTCATAAACACCATTATTATTTGCATCACGAAATATTTTTATTATCCAATCATTTGCCCCACCTACAACAGAAGTATTAATTTTAATACCATCAAGTGCATTACCTAAATTTTGTATTACATATTTAAAAGCAAGTGTTTCACCTATTGCACCTGAATCATCTGCTGGTAAACCAAAATATGATAATAATTGCATATCATAGCCTGTATCAACTGTTACTGATACTTGTGTTGATGCAACTGTATCCATTGAATTATTTATATCTTTGAATGATAACATACATTCATTTTCAAGATTTGGACTTGAATCACCATTATCACCACCAATAGTAATAATTGTACTTGCAGGTGTGCCTGCACTATAAAGTAAAGAATTAAGAAATAAAAAGAAACAAAACAAGACCAAAAATAATAGTTTGTTTTTCATACTATTTTTCCTCCTTTGATTATTTATTAAAAACATATTTGTTTTATTTTAAATAAAACAAAATCTATAAAAATATTTTTTTTTCATTTTTTCCTCCTTTTTTATAAAATATTTTATAATTACCCTTCTTTTATTTTATATTATTTTAATAAATAAGTCAAAAAATTATTATATTTTTTTTATGTATTAAATAAAGAATATATAGTTAAATTAACTATTATGTAAAGATTGAGAAAAGTATAAAGACAGGAAACTTCTTTTACTCTTTTGATTTTTTGAAAAAAAATTATATATCTTTTTTAAATAAAATATTAACAATCAAATTTTTAATTTATCAAGTAAAATTTTAGCAACTTCATCTGGTTCTCCATTAATCATTTCACTTTGAACAGATATTTGTGGAGAAAATATTTTAATTACTCGTGTTGGAGAACCATCTAAACCAATATATGGTTCTTTTATATCAAGGTCATTAAAGCCCCAGATTATTGGTTGATATTTTTTTGCTTTCATCTTATTTTTTAATGATGGTAATCTTGGTTCATTTATTTCTTTTACTACTGTTAATAAGACTGGTAATTTTGATTTAATTACATCAATACCTGTTTCTGTTAATCTTTCTGCTACAATAGAATTATCAGTAATTTCTCTGATTTTACGAACATAAGTAATTTGTGGAATATTTAAAAATTCTGCTATACCAGGACCGACCTGTGCTGTATCGCCATCTATTGCTTGTTTACCACAAATTATTATATCATAATCACCTATTTTTAAAATACCGCGTGATAATGTATATGAAGTTGCGAGCGTGTCAGAACCTGCAAATTTTCTATCACTTAATAGTATCGCTTCATCTACACCTAAAGAAATTGCTTCTTTTAATGATTCTACTACTTGCGGGGGTCCCATTGATATTACTATTACTTTTCCACCATATTTTTCTTTTATCCGCAACCCTTCTTCAATAGCATATAAATCAAATGGATTTATTATACATGGAATTCCTTCTCTAATTAATGTATTTGTATTTGAATCAATTCTAACTTCTGTGGTATCTGGCACCTGTTTTATACAAACAATGATATTTTTCATTTTCTACTCCTTATATACAATAAAAAAATTATCTGTATTCTTTTATTAAATGTCTTGCTATTATTAATTGCTGAATTTGATTTGTTCCTTCATATATTTGTGTTATTTTTGCATCACGCATCATTTTTTCTACTGGATATTCTTTCATATAACCATAACCACCCAGCACCTGAACAGCATTAATTGTAACTTCCATAGCAACTTCTGAAGCAAAAAATTTTGCCATTGCAGATTCTTTACTAACATCAGAAACACCTGCGTCAATCATTCTACAAACAGAATAAACTAATGCTCGCGCTGCTTCTATTTTTGTTGCCATTTGTGATAATATAAATTGTATTCCTTGAAATGAAGAAATTGGTTCACCAAATTGTTTTCGTTGTTTTGCATATTTCACTGCTTCTTCTAATGCTCCCTGAGCAATACCAACTGCCTGTGCTGCTACACCTGGTCTTGATTTATCAAATGTATCCATTGCTATTTTAAAACCTCGACCTTCTTTGCCAAGTAAATTTTTTGCTGGCACTTTGCAATCTTGAAAAATTAGTTCTCTTGTTGCTGATGCGCGTATGCCCATTTTATCTTCTTTTTTACCAAATGAAAAACCTTCATATCCTTTCTCAACAATAAATGCTGACATCCCGCGCGCCCCGCCTTTGTCAGGGTCTGTTAATGCAAAAACTGTATATATTTCTGCTTCACCACCATTTGTTATCCATTGTTTTGTGCCGTTTAGTATATAATAATCTCCTTCTTTTTTTGCTATTGTTCTAACATTTGATACATCGCTACCTGCTTCTGCTTCAGTTAATGCAAATGCCGCAAGTGCTTCACCACTTGCTATTTTTGTTAAATATGTTTGTTTTTGTTCTTCGTTCCCGTGTAATAAAATTGGATATGAGCCAAGCCCTGTTGCTGCAAAGGCAAGCGCAATACCTCCACATGCACGACTTAATTCTTCAGTAACTATTGCCATTGCCATTGACCCACCACCAAAACCACCATATTCTTCTGGTATATAAACACCACATAAATCTGCTTCCTTTAAATATTTTATTATTTCACGAGGAAATTCACCTGTTTTATCATATTCTTCACGAATTGGTTTTATTTTTTCTTCTGCTATTTTTCTTGCTAAATTTTTAATTTCAATTTGTTCATCGGTTAATAGATAATCCATTATTTTTTCCTCCTAAATTTTTAATATTTCACTTTTTTTATTTTGTTCAAAATATATTTTACAATTGTTATTTTCTAATGATTCATCAATAATAATTTTCTTTAAACCAAACTCTTTTAATTTTTTAATATTTTCTTTTTTATGTCCTCTTATGATATTTTCTGTTTTTTTATTTGTAAAAATATTAAAACTATTAAAATTATAATTTTTAATTATTTTAAATAATTTGTCAAGGAATAAAGAAGATAAAACGAGTTGATTAAATGCAGGATGATATGGACCAGCAACAATATTTTCAACTAAACTCTTCTCTGAATGCAAACCAAATCTAATAATTTTAATATTATGTTTATTAAAAAAATCATAAGCAAATTTGGCATATTCAATTGCAGTATTTAAATCTAATGGTTTAAATTTATTTTCGAAAAATAATTTACAAAGTTGAGTTTCTTTTAAAACAATTGTTGGATGTAATCGCACAAAATCAGGTTTTAATTTTGCAACAAAATTTAATGTGTCAATAAAATCTTCTTTTTTTTCTTCTGGTAAGCCATACATAATATGATAAGAAAGTAAAAAGTTATATTTTTTTAATAATAAATTATTTTTTTCTACAAGTTCACAGGTATAATTTCTATTAAGTATTTTTAGTATTCTTTCATTTGCAGTTTGTAGACCTAATTCAATAATTTTAACATTATTTCCTTTTAAAAAAATAAGTGTCTCATCATTTATAAAATCTGGTCTAGTTGAGATTCTTATTTTAATTTTACCTTTTGTTATTTCATTTATTAATCGCAAAATATTTAATTGTTCGTCTAATTTTAACGCAGTAAAATTTCCAGCATAAATTGCTATTTCATTTATCTTATTTAGTGATTTTTTTAATGATTCTAATTGTTCTTCAAAAGAAATATTTTTTTGATTAAAACCAGTAGCAAAATTTTGATTACAATAGATACAGATATTTTGACAACCCGAGTGAGGTAAAAATAAAGAAAAAATTTTATGATCCATTAAATAATATTTAGTTTAACTAAAGCTTTTTCAGCTGCATTTTGTTCAGCTTCTTTTTTAGTTTTGCCTGTGCCTGTTCCATAAGTTTTATTATTGATTTTCACATCAACGGTAAAAATTTTTGAATGTTCAGGACCTTCTTCTTTAATTAAAACATAAATTGGTCTTTCTTTATATTTTGCTTGAGTATATTCTTGAAGAAAAGATTTATAATCAATATAATTTTTCTTTTCAATAATATCTTTAATTTCCTCAGAAAAATTATTTAATATAAATTTTTTAATGGTATTATAATCACTATCGAGAAAAATAGCACCAATAAGTGCTTCATATACATTAGTTAAAATAGAGAATCTTTTTCTCCCACCTGTTGCTTCTTCACCTTTGCCTAAAAAAATATATTCACCTAAATTTATTTCTTTTGATTTTCTGCATAATGTTTTACTGCTTACAATTGATGAACGAATTTTAGCTAATTCACCTTCGCGTTTATCTTTAAATTCTAAAAATAAATATTCTGAAATAACAAGCGATAAAACAGAATCCCCTAAAAATTCAAGCCGTTCATTATCTTTGATTTTTAATTTTTTGTGTTCATTTACATAAGATTTATGTGTTAATGCTTTGATTAATAAAGATAAATCATTAAAATTATATCTTATTTCTCGTTGTAATTGTTGAATTTTTTCTTTTTTTTCAGGAGTTAAAACAAGTTCTTCTTTCATTTTAAAAAAATTATGAGTGATATTTTCCTATTACAATAGAAGCATTATGTCCACCAAAACCAAATGAATTTGACATTGCATTTTCTATTTCACATTTAATTGATTTATTAGGAACATAGTTCAAATCCATTCCTTCCTCAGGAAATTCATAATTTATTGTTGGTGGAATTTCACTTTTTTTGATTGCAAGTGCAGTAGCAATTAGTTCAACTGCACCAGCAGCTCCTAATAAATGACCAATAACAGATTTAGTTGAACTAACAAAAATATCTTTACTTCTTTCACCAAATAATTTTTTTATAGCAAGAGTTTCAACTCTATCATTTAAAGGAGTGGAAGTGCCGTGGGCATTAATGTATTGAATATCATTTATTGTCAAACAAGCATCTTCAATTGCATTTTTCATACAACGATAAGCACCTTCTCCATCAGGGTCTGGCGCTGTTATATGATGTGCATCACAACTTTTACCATATCCTTTTACTTCGCAAATAATGTTTGCATTTCTTTTTTTTGCGTGTTCTAATTCTTCTAATACTATTATTCCAGCACCTTCACCCATTACAAAGCCATCTCGTTCTTTATCAAATGGTCTGCTTGCTCTTTTTGGGTCATCATTTCGTTCTGATATTGCTTTCATATTACTAAATCCACCTAAACCAATAGGTGAGATTGCAGCTTCTGTGCCACCTGCTAATATTATATCAGCTTCATTATTTTGAATACAACGAAATGCTTCACCAATCGAATGTGATGAAGCAGCGCAAGCAGTAACAACTGAAAGATTTGGACCTTTTAAACCAAATTCAATTGCAATTTCACCAGCAACTAAATTAATAATGAACATAGGAATCAAAAGAGGACTAATTTTTCGTGGACCACCTTTATAATATTCGATAATATTTTCAGTAAAAGTATTTATTCCACCAATACCTGAACTAACATAAACTCCAATTCGTTCTTTTGGACAAATTATATTATCTAATTGTGCATTTTTATATGCTTCTCGTGCTGCTACAAGAGCATATTGAACAAATCTATCTTTTCTTCTTAATTCTTTTTTAGAAAAATGGTCTTCAGGTTTATAAACTTTTAATTCACAGGCAAATTTTGTATCAAATTGTGAAACATCAAAATATGTAATAAAATCAGCACTTGACGGTCCCTCTACAATTCGTTTCCAAAAATTATCTATACCCAAACTATCGGGTGCTAATACTCCAAAACCTGTGATAACTACTCTTCTTTTCATTCCTATCTCCTTTTATAAGAAAAAGGACTACTCATATATTAATGAATAGTCCTCATTTATAAATTAGCTACTTTTTTTTGATTTTATAAATTCTATTGCTGCTCCAACTGTTTTTAATTTTTCTGCTTCTTCATCTGGTATATCAATACCGAATTCTTCTTCTAAAGACATTATTAATTCTGCCTGGTCTAATGAATCAGCACCTAAATCTTCTACAAATGAAGCTTCCATTGTTATTTCTGCTTCATCTACATCAAGTTGTTCTTTAATTATTGATTTTACTTTTTCTTCAATATTATCAGCCATTTTACACCTCCATAAAAATTTTATTAATACTTATTATTTTATCATTATAATATATAATTTTGTCAAGTAAAAAACAAATTTTTTTTGGAAAAGAACAAGCAGATGATGGTTAAGCAAAAATCGGGAAGATATTAAAAAAATAGTGATTAAAATCGTTATAAAATAAAATTTTTTTAATTTATAATTTTTAAAATTAAAAAATATCTAAATAATAAGAAAAGATTTATATTGAATGATTTTTTAAAATATACATAATTTTTAATTATACTTTTTATTTATAAAATGAGTCAAGTATTTTTAATAATTCTTTTGTTTGAAGTTTTCTTGAATATTTTTGTAATTCAATTTTTTTGAAGTTAGTTTCATAGGTTTCATAATTATTTATTAAATTCATAATTGATTCTGCAATTATTTCAGCAGAAGATTCTTCAAGTGCTATACCAATTTTATTGTCATTTATAAATTTTGTTATAATACTATTTTTAGGTAATAAAGCAAGTATCGGTTTTTTTGCGGCTAAATAATTTGAAAATTTACCTGTTGGAACATTTGGTCCTTCGCGGTCTGAAACAATAAGAAGATTTACATCTGTTTCAAGCATTTTTTTGATACTCTCAAAATAATTAATATGTTTATTAAATTTTATTTCAATTTTTTTTATTTCATATTTTTCTGGTAATTGAGTATATTTTTCAGGATAATTACCCCAGATAGTAAATTGAATTTTTTTATTTATTTTAGATAAATATTTTTCTTCAAAAGTTTTTAATGAATTAATAAATAATTGAGGTGAACGCCAGACATTAAAAGAACCTGAATAATTTATTGTAAAAAAATTATTATTTTTTTTAATTTTATTTTGTGCTGTTTCGAATAAATCATCATCATAGCCATTTAAAATCAAATGATATTTTTTCTCTGGAATTATTTGATAAGTTTTTTTATAGTTTTCAATAAAATCTTGAACACAGGTTATAATTTTATCGCATTTTTTAAATACTATGTATTCGATAAAAGAATTTATTTTTTTAATAAAACCATAAGGTTCAACAAATGGTTTATGACCAAGCCAGGGGTCTCTTAAATCAACTATCCATTTATAATTAAAAATATTTTTTAATAATAAAGCAATCAAATGACAGGAAAAAGGAGGCGATGATGATATAACAACATCTGGTTTTATTTTTTTTAATAAAAAGAAAAATTTAAAAAAGTTTAAAATGAAAAAAATTACATTATGGTCTGGTATAAAGAATGTATTTATAATTTTTTTTATAATTATATTTTCTTTTGGTGGATTATATTCATTTTTTTTACCGGAATTTTTAAATATCGCCTTTTTTATTTTTTTTATATAATATTCAAAATTAAATGAAATAAGCGGATAAATTTTTATTCGTTTATTTTTTAATGTTTTATAAAGAAAATAATCTTCCATTCCATCCTTTGGAAAATTTGTAGTTATTACAAAGATATGATAATTAGTTAAATTAGAAAGATATTTAACAAAAGAATAATTTCTTAATACACGAATACCACCAGCAGGCGGAAAATAATAGGAAATAAATAAAATATTTTTTATTTTAGCCATTAGAAGATTTTTTTTTGTTCTAAATACCAATTTATAAATAATCTCAAACCATCTTCTATTTTAGTTTTTGGTGAATAACCTAAATATTTTTTTGCTTTACTTATATCAGCATAAGTTAGCCTTACATCTGCTTCATTTGCAGGATAATATTTTATTTTTACTTCTTTATTTAAATATTTTCCAATTAAATTAATAACTTTTACTAACTCAATTGACTGTGATTCACCTAAATTAAAAATATCGAAACTATTACATTTATCTATTGCTTTTAAAACACCATCAATAATATCATCAATATAAGTAAAATCACGCTGTTGTAATCCATCACCAAAAACAGGTATTTCTTTATCATTAAAAATTTTATCAGTAAAATAATGAATAGCCATTTCAGGTCTTTGCGAAGGACCATATACAGTAAAAAATCTTAAACAAAATACATTTAATTTATATAAATGATGATAGTTAAAACATAATAATTCACCTGTTCGTTTTGTTATTGCATAAGGCGAAATCATATTATCAACTCTATCATTTTCAGAAAAAGGAATTTTTTTATTATTACCATAAATAGAAGAAGAAGAAGCAAATATAAGTTTGTTAATATTATATTTTCTCATTGCTTCAAGTAAATAATAAGTTCCTTTAATATTAGTATCAATGTAAATTTCAGGATTTTCAATTGATTGCCGCACACCAGCCCTTGCTGCTAAATGTACAACAATTTCAATATCAGAATGAACTGAAAATATTTTATTAAATATATCAGGTTCTGTAATATCATTTCTAAATAAAATAAAATTCTTATTGCTTAAAAATGGCGAAATATTTTTTTCTTTTATTTTTGGATTATAAAAATCATTAAAATTATCAATACAAATAATTTTATTTTCATTAATTAAATTTTTAATTAAATGAGAACCAATAAAACCAGCACCACCAGTTATTAATATTTTTTTCATAATTTTTTCCTTCTTGATTTTTTTCTAAAATTTTCTTTTATTACAATAAATTTTTGTAAATGTCAAAGATATGTTTAAATTTTTTATATTTGAAATTTTTCTATACTGATATTTAATTCATTAACAATATCTTTAAGATTTTTTGCTACATCAACAGATTTATCAGAACTCTGAAAACTTTCTTTTGATATAGTTGTAACTGTTTCCATATTATTGGTTATTTCATTAGTTACCTTTACCTGTTCAGATATTATTACATTTATTTCATTTATTGCTTGTGTTGTTGAAAAAATTACCTGCTGTATATTTTCAAAAGAATTTTCAAGATTAGCAATCATTACTTCACCTTCATTAACTGATTCTTTTCCTTCCATCATTGAGATAACAGAATTTTCAATATCTTTTTGAATATTATCAACAATATTTCCAATTTCCATTGCATTCATTGAACTTTTTTCTGCTAATTTTCTTACCTCGTCAGCGACTACTGCAAAGCCTTTACCAAATTCACCTGCTCTTGCTGCTTCTATTGCTGCATTTAAAGATAATAAATTTGTTTGCTCACTAATATCTCTTATTGTTTTTAAAATTTTTGTTATTTCCTTTGAACGCAAAGATAATTTTTCCATATTTATTGAAGATTTATCAACTGCTTCTTTTATTTTATTTAAACTCTTTACTGTATTTATTACTACATTTTGTCCTTCTTTTGATGATTCATTCATATCCTTTGCTTTATTTGCTGCTTCTTTTACATTCTCACGAATTTGCTGAGATGATGTTGACATCTCTTCTATTGCTGCTTGTATTTCTTCTATTCTTAAACTCTGTGTTTTTAAACCTTTTGCTAATTGCATTGATGAACTTAACATTTCTTCTGATGTTTCATCTATTTTTAATGATAAATTTTTTAATGATTTTATTAATTTACTTAAATTATCTATCATATTTTTTAGACTTTTTCCTAATACTCCCTGTGCTATTTTATCATCTATATTTATTGTTAAATTTCCTTTTGCTATTTCTTCATATATATTTGCAAAATATTTTAATCGTTTAATCATTTTTACAAATGATTTACTTAAATCACCTTTGCCTTCTTCTAATAATTCTTTGTTATATAAATCATCATTTGCAATTAGTTCTGCCTGTCTTGCTAAAATTCTTAAATTATCACGCATCTGTGCAAATGAATTACCTAATATACCTTTTGTAATTATTCTATTTAATTCTTGATTATATAAATCATCATTTGCTATTAATTTTGCTTGGTTAGCAAGTAATCGTAAATTATCACGCATTTTTAAAAATATTGAACCCATATAACCTGTTGAAACTGCTACATCTAATTCTTCATTATATAAATCATCATTTGCAATTAGTTCTGCTTGTCTTGCAAGCATTCTTAATATATCTCTTAAAAAAACAAATTGTTTTCCTAAATCACCCATTGATGCTGCTTTATTTAGTTTTTGATTATATAAATCATCATTTGCAAGCAACCCTGCTTGTTCGCATATTGCTCTTAAATTATTTTTTACTTTTTTAATACTTTTACCTAATGTTCCTGTTGATACATCTACATCTAATTCTGGATTATATAATTGGTCATCAGCTATTAATTCTAATTGTCTTGATAAAATTCGCATTATATCTCTTATCCATATTAGTGTTGTTCCAATCACTCCATTAGATACTGGTTTATTTAATGCTTCATCATATAATTCATCTGCAGCAAGTAATTCTATTTGTTTTGTTATACCTCTAAAATTGTCTCTTAATTTAATATATATTTTTCCTAAATCACCATCTGATATTTTATCATTTAATTTTTGATTATACAAATCATCTTTTGATACTAACTCTAATCTTTCAAATAAACTTCTTAAAAATACTATCATTTTAACTAATGAGTTTAATAATTCACCTTTTACACTTACATCTGATTCTTTTATTATTGTGCTTTCACTATTTTTTAATGTCGTGATTCCTTTTTCTGAACTTTTTATTTCATTTAAGAAGTTATTAATCTCTTTATCATATAATTCATCTGTTGCTATTAGTTTTAATATTTTTGATATTTTCTTTAAATGTTTTAATAATTTCTTAAATTCCTGTTCTATCTCATTTGTTGTATCTTCTTCTTTTATATTTAATAATTCATTATTTAAATCATCATTTGATATGCATTTTATTTTTTTTATTAAAATATTTATATGGTCAAATGTCTGATTTAACCCTTCACAAATAATTTTCAATTCATTAAACTTATTTTCTTCTAAAATTTTTTCTGTTTTACCTGTTCTTATAAAGTTATGTAATTTCTCGTTTATTTCTTTTAATTGAATTTTCATAATGCGTGGAATTATTATGCTTAATACTATTGCAATTATTATTGATATAATTGTTATAATAATAACTTGATTTATTAAATTACTAATCTTTTTATTTATTATTTGTGTTTCATTTTCAATCTTATCTTTTATTTTTATCTGTATTATTTTTAGTTTATCATTTAATAATAATAAATTAGTATTAATTGTACTTATTGTTGTTTCGTAATTTTTGTAACTTTCTGTATTATAAATCTGATACTTATCATCTTTATATTGATTTATTAGCGAAATTTTTAGATTGTAAATTTCTGAACTTTTTACTTTTAATTCTTCTACTAAATTTCCACATTCATTTATTATTTGATTTATTTCTTTATCTTCAAATTTTCCTTCATAAAACTTTATTGCTTTTTTATAATTTTCTATTCTTTGATTCAATCGATTATATCTGTCTGTAATTTTTTCTAAGTCATTATTATAAAAAATAAAATTTATATGGTCTGCTATTCTTGATTGCAATAACATTAAATTATTTTCTTCATAATTTAATGGTAATTTATTTTTTTCAATATCTAAAATTAATTTTAAAAATAATTTGCTTTTTTGAATTGTAAAAATTCCTTGAACACAAAATAATAAAATGATTAAAATGAAACTACATAATAAAATATTTCTTAAAGAAAAAAATTTTTTTTTCATAATTAGGATTATTTAACCTCCAATGATATTATATAAAAATAGGGATATTATGAAGTATATTATTTTTTTACAAAATTTTTTCATTAAACAATTTATCCTTATTTAAACTTTGACAATTATTACTATTATTAAAAATAAAAGTTAAGATAAAATTTTTTTAAAATTAATTATTTATAACTTTCCATTATTTTGATTTTGCAAAAATTTATTCTTGACAATTATTAAAAAATTTATAAAAATATTATTTTTAAAATAAAATCAAAGGATTTTTTATGAAAATACAAAAAATAGAAATTCCTATTTATTATTTTTTTGTTTTAGTAGCAATAATATTTTTATTTTTAAATAAAACTATTTTTTTATATTCTGCTGCTGCTTTATTTACTATCTCTATTTTATTATTTATGTTCGAAGTCAAAGATAAAGATTTAAAATATAGTGAAGAAAAATCAGAGGAAGAGTTCATTGAAAAAACACCAGAAGAAATGCAGAAAAAAACTGCTGCTGATACTGATTTATTAAAAGATTTTGAAAAAGAGGTAAGTGCAGAAGAAACACAAACTTCAGAAGATTTTTCAATGGCAAAAGAAGTTGATGAAGCAACATCAGAAGTTAGTGCAGAAGAATTTGAAAAAGAATTTTCTAATATTGAAATAACTAATAAACAAGATTTTGCTGAGGATTTATCTAATATTCTTGATATTCCACAAGAACAAGATATTTCAGAAGTACCCACTCAACAACAGGATGTAAATTTACAATCTTCTGAATTAGATAGTTTATTAAATATACCACAGGATACACAGGATTTATTAACTTCTACAAGTGATAAAAGTAATGAATTAAATTTGACAGGTGAAAATGATTTATTACCAACAGAAAGTAAAGATAATGAGTTAGATGCTCTTTTATCTGAAACTGAAAAAATTTCTCCAGAAATTTCAGAACTAAAAGAAGAAGAATCAACAGAAAATATAGATGATTTATTAAGTGGGATTGGAGAAGTAGAAGCACCAAAAGAAGAAATAATAGCAAGTGAAAATATAGATGATTTATTAAATGGCGTGAGGGAGGAAGTTTCCGCAAAAGAAGAAGAAATAAGCGAAGAGATAAAAGAAGAAGAAATAATAAAAGGAGCCGAAGAAATAGAACAAACAGCAGCAATGCCAGAAGATTTAGAAGGACTAATAAGTGAAGCCGAAACAATAACAAAAGAAGTAGAAGTTCCAAAAGAAGAAGAATCAACAGAAAATATAGATGATTTATTAAGTGGAATTGGAGAACCCGCAGCACCAAAAGAAGAAATAATAGCAAGTGAAAATATAGATGATTTATTAAAAGGTGTGAGTGAGGAAGTTTCCGCAAAAGAAGAAGAAATAAGCGAAGAGATAAAAGAAGAAGAAATAATAAAAGGAGCCGAAGAAATAGAACAAACAGCAGCAATGCCAGAAGATTTAGAAGGACTAATAAGTGAAGCCGAAACAATAACAAAAGAAGTAGAAGTTCCAAAAGAAGAAGAATCAATAGAAAATATAGATGATTTATTAAGTGGGATTGGAGAAGTAGAAGCACCAAAAGAAGAAACAATAGCAAGTGAAAATATAGATGATTTATTAAGTAGCGTGAGTGAGGAAGTTGCCACAAAAGAAGAAGAAATAAGTGAAGAGATAAAAGAAGAAGAAATAATAAAAGGAGCCGAAAAAATAGAACAAACAGCAGCAATGCCAGAAGATTTAGAAGGACTAATAAGTGAAGCCGAAACAATAACAAAAGAAGTAGAAGTTCCAAAAGAAGAAGAATCAACAGAAAATATAGATGATTTATTAAGTAGTGGTGTCAGTAACGAAGCCGTTGCAAAAGAAGAAGAAACAGGTGAAAATATTGATGATTTATTAAAAGATATTGATATAAATGAAGAAATAATAGAAGATGAAATAAAAGAAGAAAAAAGTGAAAATGAAATACCAATTGTTGAAGATGAATTTAAAATAAATAATGAACAATTATTTGAAGAAGAACAGATAAATAAAGAAACAAAAAAAGAAGAAAGAAAAGATGAAAAGGTAAATAATGAAATCATTAATGAGTATGATTTATCAAAGGAATTAGAAGAAATATTAGATTTATAAAGAGAAAAGGAAGTGAGATAAATGATTGGAAAAGCAATAAGATTAGAACGAATAATAAATAGAAATACAAAAAAAACAGTAATAGTTCCAATGGACCATGGAATTACAGTTGGACCAATACCTGGACTTGTAAATATGCAAAAAACAGTAAGTGAAATAGTTAAAGGTGGAGCAAATGCAATCATATTACATAAAGGGATAGTAACAAGTGGACATAGAAGAAGTGGCAAAGATATAGGATTAATATTACATTTATCTGCCAGCACAAATTTAAGTCCAGACCCAAATGAAAAAGTGATTGTATCAACTGTAGAAGAAGCAATTGTTCTTGGTGCTGATGCTGTTTCAATTCATATAAATTTAGGTGCAGATACAGAAGCAGAAATGTTAAAAAATTTTGGTATGATAGCAAAAGATTGTATGAAATGGGCAATGCCATTGGTTGCAATGATGTATACTCGTGGAAAAAAAATAGAGCGTGAAGATGATGTAAAAGTAGTAAAACATGCAGCACGAGTTGCTGCTGAGATGGGCGCTGATATTGTTAAAGTTTCTTATACTGGTTCAGCAGAAACATTTTATGAAGTAGTTCAAGGTTGTCCAATTCCAGTTGTTATTGCTGGTGGGGAAAAAATTGATAGTGAAGAAGAATTTTTAAAATTAGTAAAAGATGCAATGTCAGCCGGCGCTGGTGGTGTTTCGATTGGTAGAAATGCTTTTCAACATAAAGAACCTCGTTTAATGGTAAGAACAATAAGTAATATAGTTCATAATAAAATTTCAGTTGAAGAAGCAATTAAAATATTAAATAAAAATAACAGGAGTTAAATAATGAAAATATTAGTATTAAATAGTGGCAGTTCTTCAATTAAATATCAATTTATTGAAATGGATAATGAAGAAGTAATCTGTCAAGGTTTAATCGAACGAATTGGAGCATCAAGTGGAATAATAAATCATTATACAGAAAAGAATGGTAAATATAGTGAAGTAACATATATATCAGACCATTCAGAAGGAATAGAACGATTATTAGGATTATTATTACATAAAGAATTTGGTGTGATAAAAGATTTGAATGAAATAAGTGCAGTTGGTCACAGAATTGTTCACGGTGGCGAATATTTTTCACAATCAGTTTTAATTACAAAAGAAGTAATAGATAAAATAATAGAATGCACTGACCTTGCACCTCTCCACAATCCTCATAATTTAAAAGGTATAATTGCTTGTAAAGAATTATTACCAGCAGTAAAACAGGTAGCAGTATTTGATACTGCATTTCATCAAACATTAGAAGAACATGTTTATCTTTATGCATTGCCAATAAGTTTATATAAAAAATATTCAATCAGGCGATATGGATTTCACGGCACATCACATTATTATGTTTCGCAAGTTGGTATAAAAGATAATAATCTTGATATAAATAATTGTAAAATAATTACCTGTCATTTAGGAAATGGTTCAAGTATAACAGCAATAAAAAATGGTAAATCAGTTGATACATCAATGGGCTTTACTCCATTAGAAGGATTAATAATGGGAACACGCTGTGGTGATATTGACCCTGCTGTTATTTTACATATAACAGAGAAAGAAGAATTAACATTAAAAGAAGCAAATTTTTTAATGAATAAACATAGTGGATTATTAGGAATTTCTGGTTTGACAAATGATGTTCGTGAACTTGTAAAAGAAATGGAGGCTGGTAATGCACGAGCAACATTAGCAATAAAAATGTTTTGTTATAGATTAAAAAAATATATTTGTGCATACATTGGTGTGTTAGGCGGCGTTGATTTAATTGTTTTTACAGGTGGTATTGGTGAAAATTCAGACATCGTGAGAAAAATAACACTTGAAAATTTAGAATGGTTTGGTATAATTTTAGATGAAGAATTAAATAAAGAAATGAAATTAGGAAAGAAAGGACTTATATCAGCAAAAGATTCAAGAGTAAAAATAGAAGTGATACCAACAAATGAAGAATTAGTTATTGCAAGGGATACATTAAGAATTATAAAGCAAGGAAGTGATAATTAAATGAAATTCAAATTGAGTAATATTACAAAAGATGAGATAGCAATAATTTCAGGAACATCAAATTTAAAATTAGCAGAAGAAATATCACAATATTTAAAAATTCCTTTACTTAATACTTTAATAACTACATTTAGTGATGGAGAAATCAGAGTTCAACTAAATGAAACATTACGTGGTAAAGATGTATTTATAATTCAATCATATTCAAAAACAATAAATAAATCTATAATGGAATTACTAATAATAATTGACGCAGTGAAAAGAGCATCAGCAGGCAGAATTACTGCTGTTTTACCTTATTTTCCTTATGCTCGGCAGGATAGAAAAGATAGACCACGAGTTCCAATCAGTTCAAAATTACTTGCTAATTTATTAACTACTGCTGGTGCAAATCGGTTATTAACTATTGATTTGCATGCAGGTCAATTACAAGGTTTTTTTGATATTCCAGTTGACCATTTATTTGCACAGAAAACATTAAATAATTATTTTAAAAATAAAAAATTTCAATCAGATATTGTTGTTGTTTCACCTGATATTGGTGGTACCGAACGCGCCCGTGCTTTTGCTGAATTAATGAAAGCACCAATTGCAATAATTGATAAAAGACGAGAAAATCCAAACGAATCAGAAGTAATGAATATAATAGGTAAAATCCAAAATAAAAGCATTATTATTGTTGATGATATTATTGATACAGCTGGCACACTTTGTAAAGCAGCAGCAGCATTAATAGAGAAAGGTGCAAAAGAAGTTTACGCAACAGCAACACATGCTGTTTTTTCTGGTGAAGCAATAAATAGAATAAATAATTCTGTATTACAAGAAGTAGTTGTAACAAATACAATTGCATTAGCACCAGAAGCAGAAAAAGTATCAAAAATAAAAGTTGTTTCTATTGCACCATTAATTAGTGAAGCAATTAAAATTATCCACGGTAGTGGTTCGATGAATAAATTGTTTGAAATTTAATTTTTGCAATATTTGAAAGGAGATTTTTAAAATGGAAAAGATTGTTTTAGAAGTTGAAAAACTTAAGAAAACAGCAAAAGGTTCAATTAAACGAATGAGAAATGCAGGATATATTCCTGCAATTTTGTATGGTAAAAAAGTTGGTAATATACAACTTGCTGTGCCGAAACAAAAAATAGTTCATTTATTTCACCATACACCACACATTGAAAGTGTGATTATTGAATTATTAATTAAAAATGGTGATACTATTACAGTTAATTCAATTATCAGAGATTTTCAAACTGATTTTTGCTCCGGTAAATTATTACATCTTGATTTTTTAGAAGTTTTAATGGATGAAAAACTTAAATTAAATGTTCCTATAAAATTTACTGGTGAATCTATTGGAGTAAAAAATGGCGGTATTCTTGAAGTTTTATTAAACGAAGTTGAAATTGAATGCTTGCCAGCTGATATTCCTTCTGAAATGACTATTGATATTTCTAATCTTAATATTGGAGATTCATTACATATTAAAGATATAAAAACAACTGATAAAATTAAAATTATTTCTGACCCTGAAAGTGTGATTTTACTTGTTGCTGCTCCAACAATTGAAGAAGAAAAACCAAAAGTTGAAGAAGCTGCCGCAGCAGCTGAGGGTGCTGCAGCTGCGCCTGCTGAAGGTGCAGCACAACAACCAGCAGCAGAAGCATCAAAACAAGCAAGTGCTAAAACTGATTCTACTGCTAAAAAATAATAATTTTTATTTTTTATTGTGTCAGATAATTTTATAAAAATTGATAGTCGGTTATTAAAGAAAATATCGCAAAGAAATTTTTTCTTTAATATTCACAGCAAATATAAAAATACTATTAATTTGCAAAATAAAAATGGTAAAATTTTTGTTTGTTTATCTAATAGTAATTTTGCTGGACCGCACCGAATAAATATAAATAATTTTTTATCTTTTTTTGATTGTGAACAAATAAATAGTAAAATTTCTTTATTTTGTGACACTGATAAATTATTTATTAATAATTTTACATTCGAATTTTCTAACTTAGAGGTTGTTGATGTTTCTTTAAGAAAATTTACTGATTTTGAAAAAGAAAACCTTTTTTTTAATAGAAGTAAATTGAGAGAATTTTTTTTGGAAAAATATTTCATAGATTTTGAAAATGATGTTATTTATAAAAAAATTTTTGAAATTTTAAAGCATTCAAAAAATAATATAAATTTTTTAATTAATTTGATTGGGCTTGGTTATGGGCTTACTCCTTCTGGTGATGATATATTGCTTGGTTTTATTATTTTTTCTCATATTAGAAACAAAATTCAATCATTAAATTTTTTAAAAGAACATTTTTATAAAACTAATCAAATCAGTCAATTCTATTTGTTTAATGCTTTTCAAAAATATTTTGATGAATTAATTCTTAATTTTATTTATTCATTGACAGAAAAAGATTTTAATAATAATTATTATAATATCCTATTAAATTATGGACATACTTCAGGTAAAGATATTTTATGTGGTTTTTTTTATTATGATTAATTATTTAAAAAAGGGGGAAAAATAAAAAATGATTTATAATGTAGCAGCCGAAACAATGAATGAAAAAGAAATAGAACAATTACAAATTGAAAAATTACAAACTACATTATATAGAGTTTATAATAATGTTAGTTTTTATCATAATACATTTAATCAGCATAAAATAAATATTGAAAAAATTGAGACAATTGAAGATTTACAAAAATTACCATTTACAACAAAAGAAGATTTAAGAAAAAGTTATCCATATAATATGTTTGCTGTGCCATTAAAAGACATTATAAGATTACATTCAACATCAGGTACAACAGGCAAACCAATTGTAGTTGGCTATACAAAAAATGATTTAAATCACTGGACTGAACTTGTTGCAAGATTACTTGTCGCTGCTGGTGTTTCACAAAATGATTTTGTCCAGATTGCTTTTAAATATTCTCTTTTTACTGGTGGTTTTGGTTTTCATTATGGTGCTGAAAAAATTGGTGCTCTTGTTATACCTTCTTCTTCATCAGAAAATATATATAAAATTATTTCAATTATGAAAGATTATAAAACAACTGTTCTTTTAAGCACACCTTCTTATGCTGTAAATATTATAAAAAAATTAGATGAATTAAATATGCATCCAGAAAATTTATTTTTAAAAATCGGTATCTTTGGCGCTGAACCATGGAGTGAAAATTTACGAACCTATATTCAAAATAAATTACATATTAAAGCTTATGATACTTATGGATTAACAGAAATTATTGGGCCTGGTGTTGCTGGCGAGTGTATAGAGCAAAATGGTTTGCATATAAATGAAGACCATTTTATTGTTGAAATCATTGACCCTGAAACTTTATTGCCTGTGAAAAATAATAATGAAGGTGAAATTGTGATTACTACAATTACAAAAGAAGCTTTTCCTTTAATAAGATATAGGACAGGTGATATTGCTTCGTTTATTCAAGGTAAATGTAAATGCGGTAGAACATTTAAAAGAATAAGTAGAATAAAAGGAAGAACAGATGATTTAATTTTTATAAATGGTAATAAAATATTTCCATCGTTTATTGAACAAATATTAGTTGAATATGGTGGTATTAAACCTGATTATCAGATTATTATTGATAATGAAGATGGTGTTGATATTCTTATAATAAAAATTGCTATTTCTGATAAGATACCTTCTTTTGATGAAATAAAGCAGTTAGAAAGAATCAAACAAAAAATTATAGAAAGAATTGATTCAGAATTTGAAATTAAAGCAAAAATTATCTTTGTTGAACCACTTACACTCCGTCAACCTTTTGATAGTAAATACAGGTATGTAATTGATAATAGAAAAAGAATCTAATTAAAGATTGATATATGTGATAAAAAAAGGAAGAGTTAGTAAGCTTTTAATATCTTATTTACTTTTGATTTAACTTCTTCAACTGTTATGCTTTCCATTATATCGCCTGTTGAATCTTTTTTTGATTCAATTATATAATATTCATTTTTTATTGGATGCCATTTTAAATAACTATGTGAAGGTTTATGAGAAAAAAGTGATAATGTTTTTGTGCCCATTAATCCTGCAATGTGCATTGGTCCACTGCTGCCTGATATAAATAAATCAAATTTTGAAATTAAATAGGATAATTCCTTTAAATTCAAATCACCTTTTATTATTCTTATTTTTTCTAAAATTTCTGTTGGTATTTCATTTATCAAATTTTTTTCTTTTATACCAAATATTATTAGGATATTATAATTATTCATTAATTCTTTTGCTAATTCTAAATACCTCTTAAATCGCCAATTATATGCTGATTTATTATCTCCTGGATGTATTCCTATAATTGGTAGGTTTTCTTTGAATTTTAATTCTTTTATATATTTTTCCATTCTCAATTTTGTTTCTTCTTTTATATAAATTTTCGTTTCTTTTATTGCATTTTCTTTATCAATATTCATGCCTAATGTTTCTAAAAATTTAAAACAGAATTGAGTCTCATGAACAGGTGGTTTTTGTCTATGTAAAAAAACATATCTATTACAATTCAGAATATTAAACCATTTATAAGCATATCCTATTTTATATTTGCTTTTTATCTCTTTTATTAGTTCTCCATTAAATCTTGTTGTTGTGAACAGAAAAGTTATATCATATTGATTTTTATTTATTTTTTCTATAATTGAGTTTTTATCTTCATTTAAAGCATAACTAATTATATTTACATAAGGATTATCACTAACTAATTCAAAGGTATAATCAGTTACAAGTAAATAAATATTTATTGAGTGCTGAAAATTTTTTATAGCATAAATAACAGGTAAAGTAAGACATAAATCACCAATATGGTCATTTCTAATTATTAGAACATTTTTAATATTTGACCAATCAATTTTTTGTTCACTAAATTTAAAATAATATTTAAGCCAATTTATTAATTGCATATTTTAATTTCTAAAATTATTATATTTATTTATCACATAATTTATTGCTTCTTCTTTTGTTGTTAATTTTTTTTCTAATGTTAAATCTTCTATTTCATTTAATATTGTCTTAAAAATAGGTGATGGCTTAAAACCAAGTGATATTAAATCATCACCAGTTATTAATCTTATTTTTTTTATATTTATTTCGTTTGCAAATTCTTTTAATTTCTTTTTACAAAAATGATAATTTTCAAGGTTTTTATGCGATGCAAGACAATCTAATCTATGTAATTCTAAATGTTCAGAAAAATTTTCCATATTTAATAATCTTTTTAATTTTGCTAATCGCATTTCTTTAACAAACATAAATTTCATATGTTCACGAACTAATGAAACAATTTGTTCTTTTTCTTTATTTGAAAGTTTAAATCTTTCACATATTTTTTCTGCTATTTCAGCACCAACACATTCATGTTCATTAAATCTTATTCTATCCTCAATTTTAAATGTAACTGGTTTTCCTATATCGTGTAATAAAGCACCCATTGCTAAAGTAAAAGTCGGTTTTTTCATATATTTTAACATTAATAAAGTATGCTCAAATACATCACCTTCTGGATGAAATTCTTCTGGTTGTTTTACTCCTTTTAAATTTTCTACTTCTGGTAATATTTCTTTTAATATACCTGTTTTTGAAATTAATCTAATTGCTTCATCTGCACCTTTATTTGTTAATATTAGTTTTAATTCTTCTCTTATTCTTTCAAAACTTACTTCCCTAATTTTATTTGCAAATTTTTTAATTGATTGGTATGTTTTTTTTTCGATTTTGAAATTTAATCTAATAGCAAAACGAATAGCACGAATTATTCGTAATTTATCTTCTTGAAAGCGTTCATCTGGTGCACCAACTGCTCTTATAATTTTATTTTTTAAATCAGCAACCCCATTAACAAAATCAAGAACTTTATTTTTATTAACATCATAATATAGTGCATTTATAGTAAAATCACGGCGTTTTGCATCTTCTTCTATTCCACAAAATTCGATTTTTTCTGGATGTCTGCCATCAAAATAATTTATATCTTTTCTAAATGTTGTTATTTCGTATTCATTCCCATAATAGATTAATTTTACAACACCAAATTGTTTGCCAACTTCTATTGTTTTTTTAAAAATTTTTTTTACATCATCCGGTGTTGCATTTGTTGCTATATCAATATCTTTAAATTTTTTTTTTAATAAAAAATCTCTTACACAGCCGCCCGCAAAGTATGCTTCAAATCCTTTTTTTTGTAGTTTTTTTATTATTTTTACGGCAAGAATATATTTTTTATTTTGAAACATTTATAAAAGGAAAAGGATGAATGATTCTTTTTTATTCAATCATTCATCCTTTTTTTATTAACTTAAAAATTTATTGATACTGTTCCAGAGGCAGAAAAATTTGTTGGAATTTCATCGCCATCTTCTATCTTAGCTTTCTTTGTGCTCATTGAACCTGATAAATTTATTTGTATATGTAATAAACTAATTCCAACTCCTCCTGTTACTATCATACCATCATCACTTTCTGCTAAATTCTTTTTAATTCCGCCTCTTAATGCTATATTAAATACTTTTCTTTCCTGTGGTAAAAGATTTAATTCTAAACCAGCGCCTAACATTCTTGATTTATAATTTCGCATTATTGTTTCATTTTCTGTTAAATCAATATCTGATGTCATTATAACTCTTCTAAATGGTTTAAATGCTACACCCAATCTTGCCTGAGGTTTAAATTTTATATCATCATAGCCCGCTAATTTTGCTGCATTTGTATTTTTAAATTTTGGTGAATTTATATTTTTTATTACTAATCCTAATTTTAAAATATTCAAATCATAAATTGCACCTAAATCAACTCCAAATGTTGTTGATTTCTTTTTATCATTTTTAAAATCATCATAAACATCTTCTGCTTCAACAGTTGAATCTTGAATATTATAAGAATAAAATCCAGTTTGACCTTGCATTGCTTTTAATGAAATACCAATATCTAAATTTCTTGTAATATTAAAGCCATAAGATAATGCTACTTCTGTTAATGAGATACCATTTAGATTTAATTTTGTCTGGTTATTATCAATTGATGTTGCTGTTGTATTTGATGCTTCTGCATTTGCTGCAACTGATACTATTAAAGGAAGTGCTGCTTGCATTTGCTCTATTGTTATTCCTTTTTGTGCTGCTTGATAAACTAATTCTTTACTTAATGATTCTGTATCAACTGATGTTATATTGTTGTTAGCCATTATATTTGCTAATTGTGTTGCTATTGCTGCTTCTTCACTTGATAAAGTTCTTGGAGTCACATATCCACTATTATATTTTTTTGCAAAATTATCTAATTCGGTTATAAGTGTAGTTGCTGTTGTATCAAAAAGTGAAATATTTGTAAAGTCAAGTAAAGGTTCACCTGCTGCCATTGTATAATTATTTATTGTTAAACCAAATTTACCAAATCTTAAATTTAATCCTGCATTTACATCAACAATTAGACCTGCGCCAGGTTGGTCAAGTTTTTTTGCTGCTGCTAAGAATTTTAATGCTTGTGAATATGTTTGTGTATCTAATTGTGTGCTACTATTAATTGAACTAAAATCAAGATTATTTCCTATATCATAAGCATTATCTGCATTGAATATAATATCTTTTATAGAAACTACACCTACATAAAATGGTATTTCTAAATCAAAACCTCGTTGACTTGCTAAGCCTGCTGGATTATAACTTATTCCAATTGCATCTTCAGCAAGTGCTGTATATGCCCCACCCATTGCATTTGGTCGTGAACCTAATATTTTAAAATCTTTTGAAAATAAATTAAAACTGATAAAAATAAAAATTGCTAAAAGAATTAAACATTTTCTCATATTTCTCTCATCCTTATTTTATTAAAATAAATCTATTATAACCTGTTTTAACAACAGGATTTTTTTATTTAACTTTTTTTTATTTTTAGCCATTTATCTATTTTATTAAACATTTCTTTTATGCCAACTGTTTTTGAAATCCAGCCATCAGGTAAATTATGAAATTCTGCTTCCACTTCTTTTGATATTGGTTTATTTGTCATTATTATAAATAAACAATCTTTGAGTTTTGGATGATTTCTTATTTTTTTACAAAATTCTAAACCATTCATTTTTGACATCATATAATCACTTAAAATTAAATCTGGTTCTACATATATTGCACGTTCATAAGCAACATCAGGTGAATTTTCTATTATTACATTATATCCCTTTTTTAATGCATAAATATGTAATATTTCAAGGAAATAAAGTTCATCATCAACTACTAAAATTGTTGTTAATTCATCATTTGAATTCATATTATTTTATTATTTTACTTTCTTGTTTTTAAGTTCCAATAGTCCACGAACTTAAATATTCTTCTTGTTCTGGTGTTAATTTATCTATTTTTATTCCCATACTTTTTAATTTTAATGTTGCAACTTTTTCTTCAATACTTTCTGGCACATTATAAACAACTGGTTTTAATTTTCCTTTGTTTTTTACTGCAAATTCTGTTGATAATGCTTGTGTTGAAAAACTCATATCCATTACTGCTGCTGGATGACCTTCTGCTGCTGCTAAATTTACTAATCTTCCTTCTGCTATTAAATATATTCTCTTATTGTTTTTTAAAATATATTCATCAACAAAATTACGAACATCTTTATTTATTTTCTTTGAAATTTTTATCAATGCATTAATATCAATTTCAACATTAAAATGGCCAGAATTACATACTATTGCACCATCTTTCATTATTTCAAAATGTTCTTTTCTTATTACATTTATATCTCCTGTTAAAGTGCAAAAAATATCGCCAATTTTTGCTGCTTCTTTCATTGGCATTACTCTATAGCCATCCATTACTGCTTCTATTGCTTTTATTGGATCAACTTCTGTTATTATTACATTTGCGCCCATTCCTCTTGCACGCATTGCAAAACCTCTGCCACACCATCCATAACCTGCTACAACGACTGTTTTTCCTGCTAATAATATATTTGTTGCTCGTATTATTCCATCTATTGTGCTTTGACCTGTCCCATATCTATTATCAAATAAATTTTTTGTCTTTGCATCATTTACTGCAATGATTGGTATTTTTAATGCCTTATCTTTTTCCATTGCTTTTAATCTTATTACACCTGTTGTTGTCTCCTCCATACTTGCTATTATCTCACTACATTTTTCAGGATATTTTGAATGTAATGTAGAAATTAAATCAGCACCATCATCCATTGTTATAACTGGATTATGTGCTATTGCTGCTTCGATATGCTTATAAAATGTTTTTGTATCTTCACCTTTTATTGCATATACTTTTATACCAAATTCTTTTACTAATGCTGCTGCTACATCATCCTGTGTGCTTAAGGGATTTGATGCACATAATAATATATCTGCACCACCAACTTTTAATGCACGCATTAAATTCGCTGTTTCTGCTGTTACATGCAAGCAACATGACATCTTAATTCCTTTTAAAATTTTTGCCTTTGCAAATTCTTCTGTTATTTCTTTTATTACTGGCATATTATTATATGCCCATTCAATTCGATTTTTTCCTTCTTTTGCTAATCCAATATTTTTAATGTCAAATTTTTCCATTTTTTACCTCCTTACTAAAATTAAATAATTATATTTAAAAAAATTTTTTTTTGCAAGATTTTTTTTATTTTTTTTTATTGATTTTGAAAATCTTTTTTTGTATTATTATTTTTCCTATGTCAAATAAAAATTCAATTAAATATTTTATTATTGTGCCTGATGGCGCAGCAGATGAAAGATATAAAGAATATAATAATCTTTCGCCATTAGAATATGCTAAAACACCAAATTTAGATTTCTTTATGGAAAATGGTATTGGTGGTATTGTTCGAACTATTCCTATAAGTATTAAAGAACCAGGAAGTGATACTGCCAATTTATCATTGTTAGGTTATGACCCTGAAAAATTTAAAAATTTATCTCGTGGTCCACTCGAAGCATTAAGTCAAAATATTGAATTATCTGATGATGATGTTATTTTTCGCGCTAATTGTGTTACTATTAAAAATAATAAGATGATTAGTTCTAATGCTGGTCATATACCTTCTGAATTATCTTTCAAATTTATTGATTATATAAATGAAAATTTAAAAATTGATGGTATATCATTTTTTAAAGGTGTTGGTTATAGACATTTGTTGAAGATTGATTTAAAAAAGATAAAAAATTTTAAAGTAGAAAAAATTGAATGCACACCACCACATAATATTGTTGGTAAAAATATTCTTTCTCCAAAAAATTATTTACCAGAAGGAAAAAGTTCAGAATTTCTAATTTCTTTAATGGATAAGATAAAAGAAGTATTAAAATCCTGTCCACTAAATAAAGATTTAGAATATCCAGTTACAACATTATGGTTCTGGGCTGGTGGTAAAAAATTTTCTATTGAATCATTTTATAAAATCTGGAAATTAAAAGGTGCTGTTATATCTGGTGTTGATTTAATTAAAGGAATTGGAAAAGCAATTGGATTTGATGTACTTGATGTTAAAGGAGCAACAGGTGATTATCATAGTAATTTTAAAAACAAAATAAAAACAGCATTAAAAAATATTAATAATTATGACTTAATTTTTTTACATATTGAAGCAACAGATGAAGCAGGCCACGATAAAAATTTTTTAAAAAAAGTTGAGATGATTGAAAAATTTGATAAAGAAATTTTATATGATTTAAAAAAATATTTTATAAAAAATAAAGAACGAGTTAGAATAATAATTGTTCCAGACCATCCAACACCAGTTAGATTAGGTTATCATACAAATGGCGAAGTACCTTTTGTAATAGCAGGAAAAGGAATAGAAAAAGATGAAAATAAACGATTAAGAGAAGTGCTGAAAGCAAGTTTAAGATTTAATAATGGGAAAGAATTAATTAAGTATTTTTTAAAAATAACTTGACAAAACAAAAAAACTATACTATATTAAAAAGTAGGAAAAATGAGAAAAAGTAGAAAAATGTTTTTTCGATGAAAGGAGTTTTTTTATGAATAATGAAAATTTAGAAAATGATGTTAAAGTTCAAAATCAACAAGTTCAAAATGATGACCCTTTTAAAAATCTTGTTTTAAAGAATGATGTTAAAATGCCACCAAGAAAAACTATTCGTCAGGAATTAATGAAAGTATCTAATTTTACAGAAGAAGAACTTTCTATTATGTATTGGTCATCATTATATAAAGCATATAGTTTGATTGTTCGTTATGAACAAAAAAATGTTGAAGATTATTTTAGAGCGCAGCCCTGGTTTCAGGAAGCAATAAAAGAGTTGCGAAATAAAGGTAAAAAAAATAATAGTTTTGATTATACTCAATTTCAAAGAATGAAAAAAGAAAATGAAAAAACAAGAAAAGGAGATATAAGTAAAGTGACTAGTAAATCAAGAACAGAAGTAAAAAAATCAAAATCAGATAATAATGAAAAACCAACAAAAGAAGAAATAAAAAAATTAAAACAGAATTTAAAAGTAGTAAAAAAAAAAGTGAAAACAGGTGAATTATCAATTACATTAGTTAATAAGATTATTTGTAATATATTAAATAATGTTCATATAAATGATGCAATTTTTTCAAATTAATATTTTCTCTTATTTATAATAATTATTTGTTAAAATTAAACTAAATTAAATTGGCGCTAAAATTGGATTTCCATTTTTTAAAAATTCAATTAAATTATTGACTGCACCCATTTCCATTAAATATCTACTTTTAACAGAACAAGAGCCCATATGTGCTGTTAATATTACATTTGGTAATTCTATTAAATTACCATAATATGGCTCATTTTCAAATACATCGAGGCACGCTGTAAAATTTTTGTTCTTTTTTAAATGTTCATATAAATCTTTTTCATTTACTATTTTTCCGCGTGCTGTATTTATTAATACTCCATCTTTTTTCATCATTAATAATTCTTTTTTTGTGATTAAATTCTCTGTTAATTTTGATAATGGTATATGTAATGTAATAACATCTGCTATTTTGTAGATTTTCTTTTTTGAACATAATGTTATTTTGTTTTCTTTTGCAAATTCAAAATCTGGTTTAATATCATTTGCATATACTTCGCATTTTAAATTTTTTAGAAACATTGCAACTATTTTTCCTATTCTTCCTAATCCGATTATTCCTACTTTTAAGTTTTCTAAATCTTTACCAATTATTCTTTGCCATTCTTTTTTCTTTATATAATAATCTGCAATATTTATTTTTCTAATACTATTTATTATAAAGCCAAGTGTTAATTCTGCGACTGCTTGCTTTTGTGCTTCTGGTGTATAACATACTGTTATTCCTCTTTTTTTCGTTTCTTTAAAATCAATATTATCAAGTCCTATTCCAAGCCGCGAAATTATTTTTAATTCTTTTGCTTCATCAAATATTTCTTTATCATATTTCTCTGTGCCTGCTATTATTCCCCATACATTTTTTATATGTTGTTTTATCTCTTCTTTTGTTAATTTTTCTTTTTTCTTTTCTGCTGGATTTATTACCTCAAAATATTTTTTTAATTTTTTTAATGGTTCTTTATTTATCACACAAAATGGATAACTTGTTATTAATACTTTTTTCTTTTTCATATTCTTATTTATTTAATGTTTTTATTATATCTGACGCAATTATTTTTTTTACTCCTTTCTTTTTATAATCATCTGCTATTTTTGAATGTATATATACTGCTGCAAGTAAATTATTTTCTATATCTTTACCTGCTGCTATATAACCTGCTATTATGCCTGTTAATACATCACCAGAACCACCAGTTGCAAGTAATTCATTTCCTACATTTATTACATATATATTTTTTTCTGGTATTGCTATTGATGTATATTTTCCCTTTAACACTACTATCGCATTGTATTTCTTGCTAAATTCATTTAATATGTTGAATTTATCTTTTATTATTTCATTTACATTTAATAAACTTAACCTACTAAATTCCATATAATGCGGTGTGAGTATTATTTTGTTTCTGTATTTTTTTAATAATTCTAAATTATTTTCTATTGCTAAATGAAATAGTCCATCTGCATCTATTATTAATGGTTTATCAAATTTTTTTAAAATTAAACTTAATAATTTTGTTGTTTTACTATATCTGCCTATTCCAGGTCCAAATACAATTACATCTACTTTTTCTGAAAATTCTAATAGTTTATTAAAATCAGATGCAACTAAATTACCATCTTTATCTGCTATTGGCATTGTCATACATTCTGTTAGTTTTACTTCAAATATGTGATTCAATGATTCTGGGCATGCGAGCGTCACTAAACCAGCGCCTGATTTTAATGCTGCTTCTGAACTTAATGTTGCTGCTCCTGTCAATCCTTTGCTTCCTCCTATTATTAATACTTTTCCTGCACTTCCTTTATGTGCGCCTTTTTCTCGCTCTGGTATGTATTTTTTTATATCTTTATAATTTATTAAATAAATATTACTCTTTATTTTTTCTATATTTGTTTTTGGTATTGATATATCTTTAATTAATAATTTTCCGATTTTATGACAAACTGGTTCGAGCACAAATGCTAATTTTGGTAAACCAAATGTAATTGTATAATCTGCTTTGAAATATGTTTCTGGTTCTTCGTTTGAATTTACTAAAATTCCTGATGGAACATCAACTGCTATTTTTAATTTTTTTTCTAATGTATTTACAAATAAAATTATTTCTTTAACTAATCCATTTATTTTTCCTTTAAAGCCTGTTCCAAAAATTGCATCAATTATTATTTCTGAATGTCTTAATTTATTTTTTACTTCATTATTAAAATCTTGTTCTTCTATAATATTGATGTATTGCAGACCTATATTTTTTATGATTAAAAAATTTGTTAATGCATCACCTTTTAATTCTTCTTCTCTGGCTAATATAAATAAATTTACATTACAACCAAGATTAAATAAATGTCGTGCTATAACAAAGCCATCGCCACCATTATTTCCTTTGCCACTTATAATACTTATATTTTTTTTTCTTAAATTTTTTTTGCCTTTTTTTTTGATTAAAAAATTTACTACACTTATTCCTGCATTTTCCATTAATACTGCTGATGGTATCCCTGTTTCATTTATTGTTATTTTATCTAAATATTGCATCTCTTCTGCATTTACTATTTTTTTCATTATTTATTCATCCTTTATTCAAATATTTTTTTATTTTTTCTAAATGAAAATATGGAGCACTAAATTTTCCAAAACCATCTGTCGCAGCATTTGCTCCATGACTATCAGAACCACCACTTACTAATAAATTATATTTGTTCGCTATTTCTAAAAAGAATAATGTATCTTTTTCTGTCTGATAATAATAATATGCTTCTATTCCTTTTATTCCTGATTTTATAAAATAATTTATATCAAAATTTTTCATCTGTACAGGATGTGCTAAAAATGGTATTCCTTTTGCCCCATTTATTAAATCTATTATTTTATTTATTGTTAATTTTATATTTGGCACATAAGCAGGACATTCTTTGCCAATATATTTTTTATACGCGTCTTGTAATGATAAACAATATTTTTTATAAACTAAATAATTTGCTAAATGTGGTCTGCCTAATACTTTTGCTTTGCTATGTTCCAATAATTCATCATAATCTACTTTTAAATTTTGTTTTTGTAAATTTGTTATAAATTTTTTAATTCGTTCTTTTCTTAATTCAACTAATTCTGATAATTCAAATTTTAATCGCCTATTATTATGGTCAATATAAAATGCTAAAATATGTAATGCTTCAGAATGTTGAACATTAAATTCAATTGCAGGCACTACTTCAACTCCATATTTTTTTCCTGCTTCCATTGCTTCTTCTATTCCATCAACAGTATCATGGTCTGTTATTGCTATTGCACTTAATCCATATTCTTTTGCTTTTACTACTATTTGTTCAGGAGACAATTCTCCATCTGAAAATGAACTATGAATATGTAAATCCATTGTCTTCATTATTTTTCACCTTTTATTTTTTCTATAAATTCAAGATATTTTTTTAGATTTATTTCATTGCCCATTTCTGTTGGATAGTAATATTTTCTCTTTTCTGGTAAATATTCCTGTTTTACAAAATGCTGCGGAAAATCATGTGGATATTTATAGCCTATTCCATATTTCATTTTTTTATTTGACCAATAATTAGCATCGCGTAAATGAAGTGGAACTTCTAAATCAATACCATTTTCAATATCTGTTTCTGCTTTTGATATTGCCATATATGCTGAATTACTTTTTGGTGTACACGCTAAATATATTGTTGTCTGGGCTAATGGTATTTTTGCTTCTGGCATTCCAATAAACTGCACTGCATCATAAGTTGCTGATGCGAGCATTAATGCATGTGGATTTGCATTGCCAATATCTTCTGCTGCAAGTATTATTAATCGCCTTGCTATAAATAATGGGTCTTCACCTGCTTTTAACATCTTTGCTAACCAATAAATTGCTGCATCAGGGTCAGAACCACGTACACTTTTTATAAATGCTGATATTACATCAAAATGCGAATCATCTTTATCGAAATAAACTGATTGTGTTTGTAATATCTCTTTTAATATTTCTACTGTTATTTCAATTTTATCTTTTTTTTCTTCAAAATAATTTATTGTTAATTCTAATGTATTTAATAATCTTCTTGCATCTCCATTTGAATAATTTAATAAAACCTCAAATGCTTCATTATTAAATACTATTTCTATTTTGTAATTTTCTTTAATAAAAGATATTGCTTTTTTAAATATTTTTTTTAATGCCTCATCATTTAATTTTTCAAAACGAAAAATTTGGACTCTTGATGATAATGCTGGAATTAGATAAAAAAAAGGATTATGTGTTGTTGCGCCAATAAAAATTATTGTACCATCTTCTATTACTGGTAATAATGCATCCTGCTGTGCTTTATTAAATCGATGTATTTCATCTATAAATATTATTGTTCGTTCATTATTTATTTTTTTTATTTCTTCGCGAAAATCTTTTATATTATGTATAACTGCATTCATTTTTATAAATTTTGAATTTGTTATTTTTGAGATTGCATAAGCAAGTGCACTTTTTCCTGTGCCAGGTGGTCCAAAAAATATCATTGATACAAGTTTATCCTGTTCAAGCATTTTTCTCAATACTTTATTTTTTCCTATGATTTGTTCTTGACCATATATTTCATCTATTGTGGCTGGTAATAATTTCTTTGCAAGTGGAATATAATTCATTTTCTTATATACCTAAATCAACATATTGCTTAATAAAATTTATTATACCTTTTTTTGAACGAACGCCAATCATAGTATCTTTTAATATGCCTTTGACAAACAGGGCTGCGGTTGGAACCTGTGTTATTCCATATAATGTCACTGCATCGTTATTATTTTTAAAATCTATTATACCTATTTTTATTTTCCATTTGAATAATGTATAAATATCTTCCATATCTTTTAACATTGTCCAGCATAATTCATTATTCGGTAGCCAGTAATTTACTAAAACTGGTAATTCTGAATTGAGTACCTCTTGTTTAAAATTTCTATCATCAAAAAATTTTAATATTTTTGAATGTATTGTTATATCTTCACTAAAAAAATTTTTAAATATTGTTTTTAATGAACTATCATATTTTAATTCATGTTCTTTTTTATATAATTCGCCATCTTTAAACATTACTATTGCTGGTATTTTCATTATTCCATATTCAAAAAAAATATCTTTTGAATCTTCTATTGCCATTTTATAAAATTTTATTATGTTCACATATTTTTCTGCTACCTCTAAAAAAACATTTTCTATTAATTTTGATAATGCTGAAACTTTATCATAACAATATACTACAATTGGTTTACTTTGATTTTGTAATTCTAATTTGAAATCTATATTTTTTACTTCTTCTATTTTTAATGCCATTTTTCATCCCTCTTTATTTTTTTAATTAATCTTATTTTATTTTTAAAAAAATTTCAAGTTAAAAAAATTATATTGACCAGAAAATATCCCAGACATGGTATACCCCTTTGCAGCATTACGAATAATAAGTA